>Ga0137435_1000001_pt1 | contig 386775 bp, 328 predicted proteins | sample EasRivERMGT100_2_FD_104904 | JGI IMG/M metagenome (GOLD analysis project Ga0137435, IMG submission 104904) | Soil microbial communities from meander-bound floodplain in the East River, Colorado, USA - East River MetaG ERMGT100_2 | ecosystem: Environmental > Terrestrial > Soil > Floodplain ... | reverse complement strand
GCTCCGATCGCGCATCGACCCAGGCCACGATCGCGTTCCCCGCGTCGTCGGTCGCGACGACCGGTGAGGACTGATCCCCCGCGGCGGAAGAGACGAAGAGCCCGTCCATCGGCCATCCGTTGGCGATTGCGCCCGAGCCCGTGACACGCAACGCGTAGACATCTTCGTCGACGCCGTTTCGATGGTCCTGCCACGCCACGACGACGCCTCCGTCGCCGTCGTCCGCGACACGCGCGAGGCGCTGGTCGCCCGTGGCCCCGCACAAGCGCAGTCCGTTCACCGGCCATGCAAGTGATCCATCCCCGAGCAGGTGCTGCGCATAGATGTCCGCCGCGCCGGCGCCGGCGCGCAAGTCCGTCCACACGATGAACGCGCCCCCGTGGCCGTCGGTCGCGACGGAACTCCGGCTCAGCGTCGTGCTCGTGCCCGGGAACTGGACGTGCGTGCCCGACTCGGTCGCGAACGCGCACACGTCCAGGCCGTTCGCCGGCCAGCCTGTGGCGACCGAGAGATCGGAGAGGAGATGCTGTGCCATGAGCCGGGGCGGCGTGAAACCGGCATCGGTCCAGAACACGAACGCCCCACCGGCACCGTCTTCGACGATTCCCGGAGCGTCACGGAAGCCGCCGCCGGTCGGTTGGTAGGCTTCCGGGCTCAGTCCACCGCTGGCTTGCGCCTTGCGCACGAGGTCACCGAAACCGGGTGAGACGACGAACGCATCCTGATTGCCGACCGCGCCGACGATGGGACCCCATTGCTGCACGAAACTGCCGTTCAGGTACGTTCCGTTCGGCGTCCAGTCTGGAGCCGTCGCGCCGTCCTCGACCCGTGCGCCGACACGCCCAGCATCGTAGAACCGGTTCGAGTAGGTCCACGAAGTGAACAGTCTCCCGGAGCCTCCGAGCGCTGCGACCGGGACCCAGTTGCGGCAGCATGCGGTTCCCGGAGTGCCGGGACCATCGGGATACCCGGTGATGCGCACGCCGTCGATCGGCCACCCGGCTGCCATCGCCCCATCGAAATTCAGGTGGCTCACGATCAGAGGAGACATGTTGAAAGGGCCGCCATCGTCGACGACGATGACTCCTCCAGAACCGTCGGGAATGGCGTAGGGACGGCTGCGTTCGACGCCGTCGGTGGGAAGCGCCAGGCCGGACGTCGGCCAGCCGGCGGCCGCGTCACCGACAGCGGTCAGATGCTGCGCAAACGTACGGCGCGGATTGGTGCGGGCGTCTTCCCAGACGATGTAGGCGCCACCGGAGCCATCCGGCACGATGACCGGCGTCGTCTGCGTCCCCGCCTCGGGGCCGACCGGGATGCCGTTGGGAACCCACGGGGCAGCCACAGCGCCGCCGGTGACGAGGAACGAGATTACGAAGAGAGGTAGGAGCTTCGTCGAGAACGCAAGAACGGATCGGAGCGAGTTCACTGGAACCTCCTGCATCGGTGATCGAAACGAACCACGACGTGCAGTAGCCAGTAACCCCGAATCCTCCTCCTGTTGGTGCCATGCCGGTTGGGGAGGTGCTCGCGTCGTCAGGAATGTTCCGCCCCGAGAATGCGCCCGTCAATCGGAATGTTGGGCCGCTCTCATGGCCCAGCGCCGCGAGTGAGCCTCGTTGACGGTCGATCACCGGCAGAATTGAAGAACTGTCGTCCCCTTTGAAAGTTCTCCTTCTCGGCCGGGGTAGCGGTCGCTCACGGCGACCCGAGCGGCGCGCCTGCGAAAGGATTTAGGGGGCTGCGGCCCGTCGCACCGTTTGGCCCCAACCATGCGGGTAGCGGATGTAGCGACGAGGCGTCCGGCCAAACCCGGCCCAACTCCAACTCCTCTCGCTTCGCGCTTCACGATGTCCACACGAACTCGAGGAGAGATCCATGAATCGCTTCAAACGTTCTTCGGCTGGCCTCACGGCCACCCTTCTTTTCGCCGCCCTGGTTTCCGGGGCCTGCGGAAAGGACAATCCCACCGCTCCGCCAGGCGGAGGCAGTGTCGGCGGTCCGTCACTGGGTTCGGCTCAGAGTTACGCGGTGCTCGGCGCCTCGGCTGTGACCAGCACCGGAGGAACCGCCATCACAGGGGATCTCGGCGTCAGCAGCCCCGGTATCTCGCCGACCGGCTTTCCTCCCGGCAACATCACGGGAACGACGCATTCAGGGGACGCGGCTTCAGCCCAGGCGCAGGCTGACCTCACACCGGCGTACGACGCTCTCGCGGCCAAGACGTGTGGCACGCCATTGACGGGCCAGGACCTCGGAGGCCGCACGCTTACGGCGGGTGTCTATTGCTTCACGTCGTCGGCTCAGTTGACCGGGGCGCTGACGCTCAACGGTAACGCGAGCTCTGTGTTCATCTTCAAGATCGCGAGCGGCCTCAATACCGCGAGCAACTCGTCCGTGACGATGACCGGTGGCAGCATGGCTCGGAACGTCTACTGGCAGGTCGGCAGTTCGGCAACGCTGGGATCCGGAACCGCCTTCAAGGGGAACATCCTCGCGCTCACCAGCGTCAGTCTGGGCACGGGCGCAAGCCTGTCGGGCAGAGTCCTGGCGCGAAACGGCGCGGTGACCATGGACAACAACGCCATCACGATGCCGTAGGGGAATGACCCGCGAGGGGGTCCGCAGGTTCAAGCGAATGCGGTTCCCTTGCGGGGCGCTGTGACTGCCCTAGATCGCGTCACGTCTCACCACTGTAGAGGTGCCACATGAAACATGGATACAAGTTCTCGACGATCGTGGTCGGAGTTGGGCTGGCCACACTGCTCATCCTGCCGTCCACCGGCTTCGGCCAGACCCTGGGCTCCGCGGCAAGCTATGCTGTGCTGGCCGGCTCGACGATCACCAATACCGGAGCGACTACGATTGTCGGCGATGTGGGCGTGAGCCCCGGCACCGAGATCACGGGGCTTCCCGCCGGGCAGCCGACCGAAGGTGTGATCCACGCCGGTGATGCCGCCGCGGAGACGGCACAGGCGGACCTGACCACGGCGTACGACTTCCTCGCCGGTATGACCTGTACGACCGTGAATACGGGTGTGGATCTCGGTGGCAAAACCCTTACGCCAGGCGTGTATTGCTACGCGTCGTCGGCTCCGATGACCGGTACCCTCACCCTCGATGCTAAAGGCGACTCGGCCGCGGTCTTCGTCTTCCAGATAGGAAGCACGCTATTGGTCGCCGACGGCTCTGCCGTGAACCTGGTCAATGGCGCCCGGGCCAGCAATGTGTGGTGGCAGGTCGGTAGCTCCGCGACACTCGGCATTGCTTCTGCGATGCAGGGGAACATCTGCGCGTACGCGAGCATCACATTCACCACCGGCGCCACGCTGACGGGCCGGGCGCTGGCGCGCATCGAGGCAGTGACGCTGGAGGGGAACGCGATCACCGGCATCCCCGACCATGTCACCGCGACCATCACGTCATCGTGGGGCGCTATCAAGTCAATGTATCGATAGGCGATTCGACGTAGTAGCTGTGGCTCGGTGGCCTCCAATGGCTTCTGTCTCGCATTCTGGGGCATGTTTCGTACGAGTGCCTCTGGAATCGCGCCTTCGTGGCGCGGCGCGGCGCGGCGCGGCTGTCCAGCGCGGACCCGCTCGACCAAGTCTGAGGCCGGTCTGGACGCGCGAGGACGAGCCTGACAATCTCCGTGCATGATTGAAGAGGTGGGATTCGCCGAATTGGGCCTGCATTCCGGGCTCGTGGCTGCTCTGGTCGAGCAACAGATCACCGAGCCGACGCCCATTCAGGTTGCGGCACTGCCGGTGTTGCTGGCAGGCAGAGATGCCTACCTGAACGCCGAGACGGGAACCGGCAAGACCCTGGCCTATCTGCTGCCGCTCTTCGCTCGGCTCGACGCTGAGCAGAAGCTGCCGCAAGTCGTGATCGTCGCTCCCACGCACGAACTGGCGATTCAGATCCAGCGCCAGTGTCGTGACCTCGCGCAGAATGCCGGCTTGCCGATTCGGACACTGCTGCTCATCGGCGGCACGTCGTTGGATCGTCAGATCGACAAGCTCAAGACCAAGCCGCACATCGTGGTCGGCTCGCCGGGTCGGCTGCTCGAGTTGATCAGAATGGGCAAGCTGAAGACGAAGGGCGTCAGCAGTGTGGTAATCGACGAGGCAGACCGATTGCTGGTTCACGAGAGTCTGCCCGCCATCCGCGAAATCATCCAGGCTGCGCCTCGCGGGCGGCAGTTGATCTTCGCGTCGGCCACGGAGCAGCGGGAGAGCGCGGAAGCCATTGCGGCGTTTGCGCACGATCTCGTCATGTTACGGGCTGGTGCGGCGCCGGTGAACGAGAACATCGAGCATCTGTATCTGGTCTGCGAAGGTCGCGACAAGCCGGATGTCTTACGGAAGCTCCTGCACGCGCTGCGTCCCGAACGCGCGATGGTATTCGTGCACCGCAGTGAAGTCGCCAAGGACATCGCAGCGAAACTGGCCCATCACCAGATTCCGGTTGCAGACCTTCATGCTGCCAGTGACAAGCGGGACCGGAAGCAGGCGATGGATGACTTCCGCATCGCCCGGGTGCGCGTTCTGATTGCTTCCGATGTGGCTGCGCGCGGACTCGACATTGAGGGCGTCACGCACGTCTTCAATCTCGACGTGCCGACGCAGAGCAAGGCATACCTGCATCGCGTGGGCCGAACCGCCCGTGCGGGCGCGAAAGGCCTGGCGGTCTCGCTGATGACCCGAGACGAGGTCCGACTGGTACGTCGCTATGAGAGCGAACTCAGCATCGGCATGCATCACGTGCGCCTGCACGAAGGCCGCGTGGTCGCCGCGGATGCGTGATGGCGCGCGGACCGCTGGCTACTTACCCTTCTTGCCGGGTATGGCGGGGGTGGGGTGCGACTTGGTATGGGCGTCGGACTTCTTCTGGGCCTTCTCGGCCATGGCCTGCTTCTTCTTCCGCTCCGTCGACTTCGGCGACTTGTCGCCCATGGAACACCTCATGTGTAGGTGAAGAAAGCCTCGCACGACCAGGTCGAACTCTACCACCACTGGAAGTCCCACGCGGCACCACGGGCTGCGGGGAGGCTCGCGGAGCAGCGCAACGCTCACACGGCGGGTGGACGACCGCCTTCGTTCTTCTTGCGCGTCACGAACGCCAGACCCCAGATGAACACGATCCCGAATCCGAAGACCTGCCCGTAGCGCCGGCTGATCGCGTAGTCCTGCTCGGGGGTCGTCGCCTCATTCTGCGTGAGGGCCATGTGCGCACCGATTACGGCGGCAATGAGCACGATCCAAGCTACCGACCCGATCAGGGCTTTCTTCCACCACACCATGGCTGCCTCCTCGAGGAATTCGCTGATCACCATGATTCTGCTGCGCGAAATGGCGGCGCTCCAGCAGGCGATGTAGTCACGACCATCAGCTGACGCTATGCTAGACCAATGATCAGTTCTCGCGCCTTGCCGCCGATCGCCTCGCTCCTGTTTCTCGTCGTCGCCGCGGTGCCCGCCCGCCCGCAGGCGACCCTGCCTCCCGACTTTCAGGATGAGGTGATCGTCGGGGCTTTGAGCACGCCTACCGGCCTCGCCTTCCTTCCGGACGGCCGATGCTTCGTGACGGAGCAACTCACGGCCCGCATCCGGCTGATCGTCAATGGGGCGCTCTCCACGACCGATCCGGTTTGCGTCGTTCCGAACGTGCGCAACAACAATTTCTTCCGAGGGCTGCTGGGCATCGCCGTGGACCCGCGGTGGCCAGGCTCGCCCTACGTCTACGTCCACTACGCCGCCAATCCCGGCAAAGTCCTCCTTTCTCGCTTCACCGCGGCGGGCGATCTGGGTTTCACCGGCAGCGGCGCGCTCACGATCGATCCGGCCACGCGCTACGACCTCATCAACGGGCTCACGGACGCGAATCACAACGGTGGCACCCTGCGCTTCGGCCCCGACCAGATGCTCTATGCGAGCGTCGGAGACAGCTTCACCGTTCCGTGCGCCGCCCAGCGCATCGGCAGCATGCGCGGAGTCATTTGGCGCCTCGAGATACGCAACCTGCCCGCGGGATCGGGAGGACCGCCGGCCAAGTCGCTTCTCACGCCGCCCGACAATCCGTTTGTGTCTGATTCCGATCCGAATGCGCGTCTGATCTGGGCACGAGGGCTGCGGCATCCGTTCCGCTTTCACGTCGATCACCCGACGGGCGACGTGTTCATCGCCGACGTCGGCGAAGACACGTGGGAAGAGGTGAGCCGGGTCGGCGTACCGGGCGCCAATTTCGGCTGGCCACTCTTCGAAGGACCCGACGCCTACACGACCTGTCCGGGCGCCTCGGGTGGCGGTCTCACGGCGCCCATTCACTCCTACGGCGGAGGTGCGCAACGCTGCATCATCGGCGGCGGTGTCTACCGCCGGCCGACATCAGGTTCCTCGCGGTTCCCGTTCGAGTACGAGGGCGACTACTTCTTCAGCGACTACTACAGTGGGGCGCTCCGACGGCTCGAAGGCAGCGGGCAGAGCTGGGCGCTCGCCTCACCCATGCCCGGACAGCCGAGCTCGACTGACTGGGGAACCGGGCTCGCGGAAGTCTCGGACTATCTGGTCGCGGCCGACGGGTCGCTGTGGTACTGCCGCCAGGGCATCGGCGGCGCCTCGAATACCGGGGAGATTCGACGCATTGCGTACACCGGCGTCACCGGCGTTGAGTCGCCGCCGTCCACGACGCTCATCCTCGAGGCGCCGCATCCGTCACCGGGGGTGGGACAGGTCACGCTTCACTATCGACTTCCCGCTCTCGTTCGCATCGACCTCAAGATCTATGACGTCGCCGGGCGGTTGGTGCGGACGCTGGTCGCGGGGATCGAGCTCCCGGCGGGGACCCACACGGCGACATGGGACGGTCGCAGCGACGCGGGCGAGCTTCGCGCGGGCATGTTCTTCGCGCGACTGCGCACGGATCTCGAGACGCGTGTACGGCCGCTCGTCCTCCTGCGCTGATAACGGAGCGAGAACCGACCATCTCCCTCCGCGCGCGTGATGAGCCAGTGCCACGACGTGCGAACTGGCGCGCGCGCGAATCTGTCGTTGTTACAGCACGTGGCAAGGGGAACTCGCGTGAAAAGGATTGTCTCGCTGAGTGTGCTGGTCACGTGTCTATGCTCTGGCCTGACCGCGATGGGTGCAGCCCTGGACAGCGAGCAGGCGCCCACCACGACCTTCGTTTCGTTCGTTGATGAACAGGGTGGAGGTCCTGGACGCCAGGAGCCTGCAAATGGGGCCGACACGCTGTTCTTGCCAAGAGCAGTGAAAGTGGAGAGCAGGACGGGTACCGTCGGTCCTCGCGGACACGTGAGTTGCGGACTGAAGGACAAGGCGGGGCGTCTGTGGTTCGGTACTTCGGAAGGGCTCGTGCGCTTCGATGGGGGGCGCTTCACGCGGTTCATCGAGGTGGACAGCCTGCGCCCTGCGCGCGGTTACGCGAACTGGGAGCACATCTACTCCATCTTCGAAGATAGAGCCGGGCACATCTGGTTCGGCGCCCCGAACGGCGTGTACCGGTACGATGGGAAGACGTTCGCCAGCTGGGCGATCCCTGCGCGCGACTTCAAGGACCTGAACGACTATCCGAGCCCCGAGAGCCGGCTGTCGAACCCGCTGCCTCCCACAGCCGTCATCAGTATCCTGCAAGACAAGCGCGGAACCATTTGGTTCGGTACTTGGGGCGGCGGTGTCAACCGCTACGATGGCAAAGCGCTGACCAACCTCTCGGTGAAGGATGGTCTCTGCAACAATGTCGTGCAGGGCATCGTGGAAGACAGGAACGAAAACCTGTGGTTCGCCACGCGAGGCGGTGGCGTGTGCCGCTACGACGGGCGTTCCTTCACCACCTACGCAACAAAAGGGGACGCATCCAGCTACCACGTGTTCTTCATTGCAGCCGACTCGGCAGGGACGCTGTGGATCGGCACCGTGGGCGAGTTGCGTCGATTCGACGGAACGGGTTTCACTCCGGTCACGGAACCCGATCTCATGAACGTCACCTGCATGCTGCAAGCCCGCACCGGCGAGCGCTGGTTCGGCTCCGATGGCTCGGGAGTGTGCCGATCCGACGGGCGGTCCTTCACCCGCTTCACGACGAAGGATGGCCTGTGCAGCAACGCGGTGTGGGGCATCCTGGAAGACAACGGGGGTCGCCTCTGGTTCTGCACCCGGAAAGGGCTGTGCCGGTACGATGGAACCTCATTCACCAGCTTCGCGGAGAGGTGAGCGTCAGACCATGAAACTGGAAACCGCAAAATCACAGGGATTCTCTCAGGTCAGTGAGCAGCAGCTACGCGACGCATTTGCCGACGATAAGGGGAGAGGCGAGTTCGTGATCCTGAGTCAGGAGCCCGAGGTTTTCATTCAGGCGGGTGGCGTGGACGACGGGCCATACGTGTTGGAGTATCGCGACGGAGACGCAGAACATCATTTTTCCGCTGGCAATACCCTTCGCAAGGAAGATGTGCTCCGAGCGTTTCTCTGGTATCTGGCCGGCGACTCTCGCTGGCGCTCCGAGTTCTCGTGGCAGACACTGGAGCGGAAGCCGCGAAAGCCGTGGTGGAGGTTTTGGTGAAGTATTCCCTGCCCCACCATTGTGCGCTACAGCGAACATGACAGGCAGAATGACCTGCTCCCCAACGGTCGCTACTTCGAACCATCTGATCGCTTGGTTGCGGGAAATGAACTCACTGAGACGGAAGCTGGCGTCCCCAACGGAAGCGGATTCGAACCGAATGATAATCTGGTTGCGGAGGATGTACGCCTCGCCGGGTGATGGGCACCGCTGCCTGAGGTTTGCCGGTGTCCCACAGGTCACTCTCGTGCCGGGAGGAGTGCCAACATGTCGATCTCGTTTGACTGCCCGCAGTGCGGAGGGCGGATCCAGGTGAGCTGGCTTGCTCCCGGACAATTGGCTCATTGTGGACAGTGCGGGGAGAAAGTGGTTGTGCCGAAGGAATCGGAGCCGCCTCATGTCCGCGACAAGTCCCCACAATCGATTCAGGCCGAGTCGGGGAGCTGGAAGGGGCCCGTTCTCGCGGGCTTGATCCCTTCGGCGTTCCTGTGTCTCGAACTCATTCCGTTTGTCGCCGTCCTACTGGTTGTCGTGGCACCGCTCGTCGCGAACCCGCTCCTCGGAATGATCGTCGGACGGAGCGCGTCGCGGCGTCGGTTCGTTTACGGAATGGGCGTGGCGATAGGGGGTTGGATTCTTAGCGGTGTCGTGGGTGCGTTGGTCTTCGGCGAGATCGCCCCGATGTTCACCGGGCCAATCCCGAAGGGCTCGGAAACGGGATGGGGGATGTTCATGGGCCTCTATGTCATGTTCGGCGTGCTCACGAGCCCCATCGCGGGGATCGCCAGCGTGTTGGTGCAATCGCGAAGGGCGCCTTCGGGGCCTCTGGGGCCACGTTGATCCCGAGGCGGGAGTCCGCCTCCAGGTAATGAGCCGCGCGGAGGCGCACCGCGGGAAGTCACGACCTTCGGCCCTTCCCCTTTGGTCATGCGGACGACTACTATCACCGCATGCTCAACCGTGGTGTGCTGGTGTCACTGATCCTCGTGTCGACGGCCTGCTGGTGCCCCACCATCGAGGCGAAGCCCAACCTCGGCAAGAAGCTCCTCGAGGCTACGCGCAGGGCGGATACGACGCAGGTGCTCGGTCTCCTGGCCCAGGGTGCGGATGTCCGGCATGAGGAAGATGGCTGCACTGCCCTCATGGTGGCCGCCGGTGGCTGCCCCGAGGATGTCGGTTCCACGTCGCTCGAGATGGTTACGGCGCTCTTGGGTGCCGGTGCCGACCCGGACAAACCCCATCCGGGGGAAGGAACGCTCCTCATCCGAGCGGCTGTCTTCGATCGCACGGAGATCGCGCGCGCGCTCCTCGATGCCCACGCCGATCCAAATCTGAAGGATTCCGACGGATACTCCGCGCTGTTCTTTGCCGCTGGCGGGGGAAATGTTGGGCTCGTCAGGCTGCTGCTGGATCGGGAGGCGGCGGTGGACACGAAGTCGAACGACGGGACGAGCCCGCTTCAGAATGCCGCGGGCAAGGATCGTCTGGAGATCGTTCACATGCTGCTGACCGCCGGCGCCAATCCATCCTCCGCCGACGTACACGGGCAGACGTGCTTCATCACCGCCGCGCATGCTGGGGCCGTCGATGTCCTGAACGCCCTGAGCGATGCCAAGGCCGACATGAGTGCGCGGGATGAAGCTGGCAATACCGCACTCATGAACGCCGCCTACGCGGGCCAACTCGAGGCGTGTCAGTGGCTTCTGGACCACGGGGCGGACCGTGACGCACAGAACAAGCAAGGGCAGACCGCGTTCACGTATGCGAGGGATCGCGGGCACAAATACGTGGCTCACCTGCTCGAGCCCCAAGGCGCGACGAATCAGTCAGCCGTGCCTGGGTCCTTCGATGGCCGTGCGTGGACCGTGGGCGATACCTCGAGCACTGGGGAGTCGGAGATCACCGAGTACGTCTTGCCCCTGGAGAGCGTGAACGCATGGACGGAGCTGGTCACGGTGCAGAGGTTCCCCGGAGTCGCGAAACGGCTGAAGGCGCCAAAGCTCATGGAAATCATACGGGGGTCGACCCTCGAGATGTGTCCTTCCACCACCTGGACTGTGGTGCGGCAGAAGGAAAACGACGTCCTGTACGAGTGGGAGCACCATGGCTGCGGGGGGCATGACGACCAGCACGAGGTGGCGAAGCTCTACCAGGACGGGTCCGCGCTGATCCGGATCGCGTGGACGACCCGGAACGCCCCGGCCAGCGCCGAGAAGCGCGCGACCTGGCTCCGCGTCATCGGAGAATACCGGGAGACCGGGACCAGCGCTCCTTCGCGTTGAGCAGCTCCGGCGCGAGGCGGCTGCGCGCCAAGCCACGTCTCCTAGACACGGCTGGCCGCCTGACGCAACCTCTCATCTCTCGCGAATCAAAGGCGCGTGCCACTCGTGGTTCTCGTGCACAGCCCCATTCAGTCTCGAGAACCGACAAGGGGTCCCTCATGCGCCGTCCGATCGTGATACTCGCGGTCATGTTGCTCTGCTTCGTGAGTGTGCTCGGGGCCGATGGGGGAAAGAGCGGTGGCGCATCCGCCAGCGAGCGCGGCCTGCCGTTCGGGTGGGATGTGGTGAAGGGCAGCTACACGACCGATGGCGTGTCGCTTGTGATTACAGAGAAGAGCCGGACGAAGGTGGACAACGCCACGGTCATCTCCTACCAGCTTCACGCACCTGGATTCGTCGCGAGCGAAAGCCCCGTCCTGATCATGCGCCAAATGGACGACACTTACGTTCCCATGATGGAGTTCCTGGTCGATTCGACTGCAAAGGTCTACGACCCGAATGACCCGACGCTGCTTCATCCGGAAGAGCTCTCGTTCGGCAACTTAGTGCTGGGCGAGGCGCTCGACCTGGCGTTTCTGACGCCCGATGGAAGCAAGGTCGCTCAGGCGCGAGTAATTCCGTTTCCGATCGAAGCAAGCGGTACTGGTGGCTGCAAAGCATCGGGGCAGGCCGTGATGAAACAGGGGCGCGGATTCGCAATCATCGCGGAAGGCTTTGCGGCGGGCGAGGACGTGGTGTTTCGCAGCACGCGCGGGTCGAAGCAGACCGAGAAGACCTTGCATGCCTCACCGGAAGGCATCGTCTATGAAGTCGTCAAGTTCAAGGCCAACGACTCCGGCACCGTTACGCACGTGCTGAAGGGGAAGAGCTGTGCCGTGACGTTGACTCACAGCATCGGGAAGGATGCGCTTGCCATACAGTGAGGCGGAGTGGGAGTCGCGGGAATCCCCTTGGACGTGGCGTCCCCAACGGTTCCTTAGTTCGAACCGGCTGGTCGCCTGGCTCGGGGAAATGGACGCGCTCCGGAAGGCGCTCGCAGTGTGAGGTCTCTCGACCTCCGAAGTGACCTAGTGAAACACGTTGCGATTGACGAGCAACAGATCCTCCGACCAGTCGTCCTCGCTGGATGCTGTGTTCGACCAGATTCGCAGATAGAAAAAGGCCTTGCCGCCCTTCTCCGGTTCGTAGTCTGTCTCCTCGATCCCGATCACGCGCGGATCTTCACCCAATTCAGGGATCTGGCGTAGCAAGTCGGCGCGTCCCGCCAACTCGACCCGCCCATCCTCGAACACTTCCCAGACGCCAGCGGAGTCGATGGCGAACGTCCGTATCAGGTCCTCTGAGAACGGAAGGTGGACCGCATTCCGCGTCAGGTAGCCGCTGAGGTCGAAGGGAGGCAACGTCTCCGACTTCTCCGTCCGAGCCCCGGTCATGGCATTCTCCGAATAGGCGACGTCGCGAAGTGGAATCTGCTCCACAACGCGAAGATCGGACTTCCGCACCTTCTCGAGTCGGAGCATTCGCCTGTACGAGTAGTAGGAGGGCGGATACTCGCTGATGGTCACGTAGCGGAAGAAGTGGTCGGCGTTCTCTCCGAGGAGCGTCTGCCGCCGCCACGTTCCAGACCCGGGCGTGGCCGCAGCATCCGTTGCGACCAAGAGGCTGATTGCGAAGGCGAGATACCTCACGGGCTGGTTATCGGCAGCGCATGGCGTTCGCAGGAGACGAGCCAGAGCGCTGTCGAGGGGATGCGCTACCCAACCTCGTAGTGAGCCAGCAAGTCCTTGGTGCTACTCGACGCCCTCCCTGGTCTGGCGTCCCCAACGATGCCGAGTTGGAACCGGCTCGCTGACTGGCCTAGGGGCATTGATGGCCTGCGGAAGGCAATTGGCACCGCTTAACCGCTAGGCGTCTGGACGGGAGCCCAGCCCCACCTGAGGCCCCCCAGACATGATTGGAACTCGTTGTGAAAGGTTGAGGGTTGCGGGCCGCCATCGTGAACGCCGATTGCCTGTCCGCCTCACCCGCACGCGAAGCGTGCGTCAGGTCGTTGGGGTACGTGCAACTCTCCGATGCCGGCGGTATGCTTGACCTTGCCCGGGCGAATCGGAGAGAGCATGCGTCATCCGTACAGCGCTTTCCTCCTTGCCGGCACCGCCATTGCCGTCCTCGCCATTTCTTCACCTTTGGCGGCCCCGGCCATCCACCCGGCCACGCTTCCGTTCGCGCGGGACAGTCTCTTCGTACCGCCAGTCCGCTCGTCGCACATGTCAGGGACCCAGGACGAGTCGCAACCCATTCGCGATAATTCCCGGAGTCACGCGCCATGGACTCCCATGACAGTGTGCACAGCGCCAGGATGGCGCTGGGTGGGTTCGAAGATGATCCCGGATGGCCAGCAGGGCGCGATCCTTGCCTGGTACGACGCTCGCACCGAGGCCACTACCAAGCTGGATGTCTACGCACAGAAGATCGGTCCATCTGGTGAGGAGCGTTGGACCAAGAATGGCGTTCCCGTTTGTACCGCGCAAGGCGAGCAATACAACGAAGTGCTGGTTTCCGACGATGATGGCGGGGCTATTTTGGCATGGACGGATTTACGCGGTTCGATCTATGGCCAGAGAGTCACTCGCGATGGGATCGTCGCGTGGACGCCCGATGGGATTCGACTCACCGAAACGGACGCCGTGACACCCGTGATGGCTTCAGACGGTCATGGGGGAGCCTTGGTGGTGTGGGAGGATTGGACAGAAGGTCCCAGGCAAATCAGAGCGCAGCGTGTGAGCGGCTCCGGGATTCTGTTGTGGGGCACGTCGGGCGTCGGGGTTTGCACGGTGCCTGGATTGCATTCAGGCCCCAAGATCTGCTCCGACGGCGCTGGCGGCGCGTTCATCGCCTGGACTGATCGACGGGGCCCGATCCCGGATGTCTTCACACAGCACATCAGTCCCTCGGGCGTTCCGCTGTGGGCCGACCAAGGCATCCCTGTGTGCCCCGAGCCATCAGATAAGCGCGCGGCCGGGCTCGTCGCGGATTCAGGCGGTGAGGCTACGGTCTTCTGGTCGGATTCCCGCAACCGACCATCCGACTACTTCGGGCTCTTCGCACAGCGCCTGGTCTCGTCCGGCCAAAACGTGTGGAACCCCGCGGGCGTGGCGCTCTCCGACGAGACCGTTTCCGAGCACCTCTCATTGGCCACTGTGCGCGACGGAGATGATCTGGTCGCCCTGTGGCATGAACGGCGAGGCAACCAGTTCGATACTTACGCCCAGAGGCTCGATCGCTTTGGAAACCGGCTACTGGGACCAGCGGGCATCGCGATTGCGGATGGACCTGGCGATCAGATCTACGCGGGCGCTACGTCGGATCGGGACCACGGCATGATCGTGGCCTGGACGAACGTTATTTACGGTCCATTCGGGAGCACCTACGTTGCACAACATACGGATGTCCTGGGCGGTCGCGCCTGGGGGCCGAGCGGGGTGGAGCTCTCGCGGTCCCCGGGCGACTCCGAGTTGGCGCTCGCCTCAGACGGAAGGGGTGGCGCCTTTGCCGCCTGGGTGGAGTGCTGTGGCGGGAACACTCCGATTCATGTCGTCCGTATCACGGATGCACGATCTCGCGTCGTCACGAGCGGTGCAACGTGGCCAACCCGCCCTCTCGACGTTACTGCCCGCGCCGTGGAGTTGGACACTCCAAGTCTCAATTCTTCGGTCGGAGCGGCTTCGGCGTCGTATTCACTTTCGCGCGAGGCGCCGGTCGATCTCGCGATCTTCGATCTTGCCGGTCGCCGTGTGCGGACGCTCCTACGCGGGGATCAGCCGGCGGGTCGGCATGTCTTCAAATGGAATTCAGAGTCAATGAGCCCGGGCGTCTATTCGCTTAGGCTGCGGGCCGGCGATGAGACGCATTCACGCAAGATCGTCGTTGTGAAGTGACCTGGCGGACTCTCTCGCTCCGCTCCTGGTCTCAGGCTAGGCCCACGCACCCTAAGCATTCAAGGAAGGCTCAGCGATCATGGACGACTTCGAACGTCAGGAACGCACACCACAATACTGGTACAACGAGTCCCTCCATCTGCGTGTCGCTGCCGGAGTGTTGTCGTATTGCATAGATCACGATGAGGAGCCAGCGATTGCAGCGGCGTTCGAGCGCGGCGGAGGTGTGCAACGGCAAGATTGTTCGCTCGTGCCTACTTCCCCGGGCGGACCGGCCAACTCCTCGTCGTGCCGCGCCAGGGCGACTTCATCACGCGTCCCGACCCGTACGTGATTCAAATGCAAGGCTCGCCTTGGCCCTATGACGTCGACATTCCTCTGATGTTCACGAACGACGAGGTGGCGCCTGCGGCGGGCATGGAGAGGCCCCCGACTTCTGGGGCCCAGGGGAATGACGGGCGACGATCAAGATGATCATCCGCTCGGACGTACGGCAACTCACTGCGGCACATCAGCGAGAACTGGCGTCCCCAACGGGATTCGGAGACAAGACACCCCGAGAACCATCGTCGCAACCCGTCGGTCAAACGCGCAAAGACAACGACTTGCGCGAGGAGTCAGACGACGGGAAGCGACGGAAGTAGACGCTCGAAGGGGACAGTTCGGGGACAATTGAGGGACAGGCGGGCGCTGATCCTCTGGCGAGAACGTGAATGCCAGCGGCCGACGGACGCGATCTCGCCCGATTCAATAGGATGCAGCCGCCCAGTAGCCGCGGTCGATCGGGGGACGGGTGACCGTGTCCGATCAGCCCGAGCTTGGACGTGCTCTCTTGCCTGCTCGCAGTTCTGAGGGGTTAGGCGACTTGCCCGGTTTCCACGGCGCATCGATCCGATGATCTTCACGTCCCGCAGGTCGGTCGTGACATTTGTCGCGTTTGTCACGATCGTGGCCGCCGCGGTCAGCCTCTATGTGTGGTGGAGATTCTCGAGCACGCTGGTGCTGGACGCTCCTCCGCCTCGCGTGTTCGCAGGCCCCCTCAACGCAGTTCCCGAGGTTCCCCAGTCCACCATTGAAGCGTTGGTGACCTACAACCTCGGCACGGCCCTGGATTCGCTCGAGGCCGCGGTGCCGCGAACATACGGCGACATCGAGCAAAGGCTTCCGATCGCGAGCAACACGCGCGCTAGCTTCGGCTTTACGGTGAGTCGCACGCCGTTTCGTGTCGATGTGGTGGGCCAGACACTGACCCTTGGGGCCGATATCGAATACCAGGGAAGGGTGTGGTACCGCCCGCCCATTGGCCCCGAGCTGAGCGCAGGATGCGGAGTGGGCGACGCCCCCCGTCCCCGCGTGCGCGTGGAACTCGTATCGACGGCCGAACTGACGCCGCACTGGCATCTGCTCACGCACACGCGCCTGCAGCGCCTGGAGCCATACAGCCACGGCCCGCGCGATCGCTGCCGGGTGACCGTGCTGCGCCTCGACGTTACCGACCGTGTCATCGAAGCCACGCGGATCATGCTCGAGCAGAATCTCGAGAAGTTTGACGACGCGGTTGCGCGGTGGCCCGTGCGCGCAAAGTTCATTCGGCTCTGGGAACTTCTCCAGCGTCCGATCCTTCTGACCGAAGGTGTGTACCTCGAGATCAACCCGTACTCCGCGGAGCTCGGGTCCGTGGGCGCCGTGCGTGACACCGCGACGGCGCGACTGCGGATGATCGCCTCGCCACGGGTTGTTACCGGCGTGCGTACGGACAGCATTCGTCCACTTCCGCTGCTCGGGGCCTCCAGCAATATCGGAAGCGGCGCGCACGTTGTGGTGGAGGCGTCGTTCACCTACCCGGTCGCCACCGCCCTGCTGCGGCGTTCGCTGGTAGGTCGCAGTATCGTGCAGGAAGGTCATCGCATCTGGATCCGCGACATTCAGCTGATGGGGTTGGGTGACGGGCGCGTGGCACTCGGTGTGACCGTTGCCGGCCGTGTGCGAGGCCGGCTCTACTTCACCGGGACTCCGAGCTTTGATCCCGTCAACCGTCAGATCCGCGTGCTCGACCTCGACTACGACGTGGGCACGGAACAGATGCTCGTGGAGGGGGTCGCCTGGCTCAAGGGCGTGGACATGCTCGACTTCCTGCGCGACCGCGCGCGCCTGCCTGACTCGGCCGTGGTCGGAAGGCTTCGGACGCTTGCCGAGAGCGGAATCAACCGAACCCTCGCGGACGGAGTGACGCTGAGTGGGAGAATCCACGACGCAAAGGGAACGAGCGTGATCGCCACGACGGAAGAGATCCGGGTGCGCGCCGTGGCGGATGCGGAGTTCAAGCTCGACATCGACCGTGGACCGACATTGCCGAGGCTGCCGGAAATCGCGAACGCCGAAGGTAAGTAGGGCGCAGTCGGAATGTTCGACGGCTCCGACGCGATGACAAGTTCCAGAGCCGCATCGGCGGGGGTTGGCGTCCCCAACGGGTGCCGTTACGAACAGGCTGATGGCCTGGCTGCGGGAGTGGAATGGCCTCCTGCAAGCGCTCGCAGCGTAGAAGTGGATCAGCAGCTCCTCTATGATCTGTCCCATGCTTGCCCACCTCAGGGTCGCTCGTGCCACAGCCCATCTCGATGAGATCCTCCGCTTCTATCGTGACGGACTTGGCTTCGAGCTGGTCGGAGAGTTCCACGATCACGAGGGATTTGATGGGGTCATGCTCGGCCATGTTGGGGCCGCCTACCATCTCGAGTTCACCCGCGAGCGGAGTGCGTTTGCCGTCCCCGTGCCGGACCCAGAGAACCTTCTGGTTTTCTACTTGGAGGACTCGAAAGCCTTCGAGGACGCGATTGCCCGACTCGAGAGTCTTGGCCATGCGCCGGTCCCTTCGCACAACCCCTTCTGGGATCGGAACGGAAGAACCTACGCGGATGCTGACGGTTACCGAGTCGTTCTCTACCAGGGTGGGTGGGTGAGTCGGCCGCGCAGAGACTCGCAACCCGGGCAGCAGGCGGCCGGCTCATGAAGACCCGAGGATTCCATCGCTGGCGTCCCCAACGGTCGCTACTTCGAACCGCTTCCTGCGCCGGCTGCGGGCGATGGACGTGCTCCGTGAAGGTCTTTCCGCCACGAATCCTGAGCACCCGGGGCTGGGGGCCGGAAGCGCCACGCTGAGTCCCATCTGGCGTCCCCAACGGGATTCGAACCCGTGTCGCCGCCGTGAAAGGGCGGTGTCCTAGGCCTCTAGACGATGGGGACGCGCGGAGAGGCGAGCGAAACTAGTCGGCCGTGCGGCCGGCCGCAAGCGTGGCTTGCGCCAGCGCAAGTTCGCGCCGCGCGGGGCCCGGCTACCCGCTCCAGCGCGGGTGCGCTCCGCTACTTCTCCGCCGGCAGCAGTTCGCCGATCGAGAACAGGGAGGCGAACGGTAGCCCGTGCTGCTGGAAAAGCTGGGTGCCGCCCTGGTTGCGGTCCACTACCGCGAGTACGCGGACGACCTGGGCTTTGTAGGATTCGGCGGCTTCGGCGGCGATGAGGGCGCTGTCGCCGCTCGTGATCACGTCGTCGAGGATCACGACGCGCTTGTGGCCGGCGAGGTTGCCCTCGACCTGGCCGCGCGTGCCGTGGTCCTTCATCGTGCGGCGCACGAGGAAGCCCTCGAGCGGCTTGCCCATCTCGGTGCTGTGCAACATGAGCCCGGCCACGAGCGGATCGGCGCCGAGCGTGAGGCCGCCGACGGCGGTCACGTTCTCGTCGGCGATCAGCTCCCAGAAGAGCTTCGAGATCAACGTCAGTCCCGCGGGGTGGAGGCTGGTCTTCCGGACATCGATGTAGTAGTTCGACGTGGCTCCGCTGCTCAGCACGAACTCACCGAAACGCATGGAACGTTCGAGGAGCATCTGACGGAGTCGATCGCGTTCGAGCGTGTCGCTCATGGTCGTCGCATCTCCAGGTGGGTGGGTCCGAACGCGGCGCGGATGGGCGAAATCTCGCAGCACGGTCCGTCCCCGTCAAACCCTGTTCGATCCTTGTAGAGGTGGTCTGCAGGCCGTAAACTCGTCAGCCACGTTTCCCCCTCGCGGCCGCACCCGGGGCCGACCCCCATATAAGGAATGATCGCCCTCCTCGTCGCCGCCCTTCCAGTACTCGCGGCCGCATCCCCGTTGGCTCCGGCCGCCCCGCGGCCCGTGTCCTACGTCCCGGACCGGCTGATGGTCTGCCTCAGGCCGGGGGCCGCGGCGCGCGCCCGCTCCCAGGCCGCGCTGACGAGCGGCTTCCGTGGTCGCATGCCCCAGCTCGGCATCAGCGCCGTCGACCGCGCCATGGCCCGCTATGGCGCGACGAGTTTCGAACCCGAATTCCGTGGAGAAACTCCACCCGCGCCCGGCTCCGACGAAACCGACTTCACCGCATTCTGGATCGCGCGCTGGCCGAACCCGGTGCCGGTCGAGGCACTCGCGGCCGAGCTGCGCCGCCTGCCGGACGTCGAAGCGGCCGAGCCGATCGCGATGCTCCCGGTCACGGCGATCCCCAACGACTCGCTCTTCTCGAGCTCCACGTGGTTCTACGATCCGGCGACGCGCGCCGATATCCACGGGCCGGAAGCCTGGGATGTGACCCTGGGCGACCCGTCGGTCGTGATCGCGATCCTCGACACCGGTGTGCTGCCGTTCCACCCCGACATTGGCGGCGTGATCGCCGGCCAGAGCGGACAGATCTGGACCAATGTGGACGAGGCGAACGGCGCTCCGGGAAGCGACGACGAGCTCAACGGCTTCGTCGACGACGTCCATGGCTGGGACTTCGTGGACCGGCCGCCGGACAACGTCCCGGCCGGCGAGGATTACGAGATCCCCGACAACGATCCGAGCGACTTCGCGGGCCACGGCACCATGGTTGCCGGCGTGGCGGCCGCGATCACCAACAACACGATCGGGGCCGCGGGCGTCGCCGGGAACGTGCGTCTGATGCCGCTCCGGGTCGGGCTCGCGCTCAACGGGGACCCGCTGGGGCTGGTGTTCATGGATCACGTGGCGGCCGCCATCCGTTACGCGACGCGGATGAAGGCCACGGTCATCAACTGCTCGTTCGAGTCCCAGAATCAGTTCGACGTCGGCAAGGCGGCAGCGGCCGCCATCAAGGCGGGCGTGACCGTCGTGGTGTCTGCGGGCAACAGTCCCTTGAGTCCCGACTTTCTCATGAGCATTCCGGGGGTGATCGGCGTCGCGGCCACCGGGCCGGGCGACGCGGTGGTGACGGGCGCGAATCTCGATCCCGAGGTCGACCTCTCGGCTCCGGGCGTGAACATCACGAGCACGTTCTCGCAGGGCGGCGTGCCGTCCTACAACACGCTCAGCGGCACTTCGTTTTCGGCGCCGATGGTGGCGGGCGCGGCGGCGCTGGTTCAGTCATTGCAGAAACAGCGCGGGCAACGGCCGCTCATCCCGCAGGGGATGCTGCTCCGGCTCTACGAGACCGCGGACGACATCTCGGCGCTGAACCCGGGCGTCACCGGTTACGGGGCGGGCCGCCTCAACGTGGGGCGCGCGCTCACCGACGCTCCGACGTCGACCGCCACGGTGACGGGCGCCAACGTGGTGGGCGCGGCGATGAGACTTCCGACGAACGGCGCCGAGGAGCGGATCGCCTACTCGATGAACAATCGACGCCTGATCGTGCTCAGCGGGCAGAGCGCGGACACGCTCGTGATGTCGTCGCTGGCGGGTTTCCCGTTCGGCTCGCTGGCGGGGGCGGAGTTCAACACCGGGTTCCTGATGTTCCAGGCCCTCTCGACCGGCCGCATCCACGGCATGGCTCAGACCGGATCGCCGCTCAGCGGTTGGCCGGTCGATGCGACGGGCGGGCTCGCGCGCATCGTGGGCTGCGCGATCGGTGATCTCGACGGCGACGGACTCCTCGAGATCGTCGCCGTGGGTGAGAACGGTATCCTGCACGCGTACGATCAGGATGGGAACACGTACGGCAGTTTCCCGATCGATCTGGATGCGGCTGGCACCACTTCGGCGGCGGGGCTCGCCGATTTCGACGGCGACGGCGCCATGGAGATCGCGGTCACGACCGCGAGCGGCCTCGTTCACCTCGTGGGCGCCGACGGCCTCGAGCGCGCGGGCTTCCCGCAGGCGGTGCCGACGCTGCCGCGCTCGGCGGTGATTGGGCGGCTATCCGCGGGCGGTCCTCCGACGATCGTCGTGACCGCGATGGACTCGGTCTTCGGGTTCCTCGGTGACGGAACGCGGCGGTTCGCCGCCCGCTTCGACGGCACGGCACTCACCGATCCGGTGCTCGGCGATCTCGACGGTGACGGCGCGGAGGAGATCCTGATTGCGACCAGCATCCCCGAGCTCCAGGCATTCGACTCTGCGGGCGTGGCGAAGCCGGGCTGGCCGGTGGCGCTCACGGCATTTCCGACCGGTGAGCCCGTGGTGGGAAGCCTCCAGGCCGACCAAGGGACCCCGACGCTCGAGGCGCTGATCCACCTCACCACCGGGCTCCGCGGCTTTGCCGCGGACGGGACGCCACTCAAGGCATTCCCCAAGCCGATTGCGGCCGGCGTCAGTCCGTCTCTCGTGGACATCGACGGCGACGATGCGATGGAAGTCCTCGCCGGGACCGGCACCGATTCGATCCTCTACGTGTTCGACGCCGGAAAAGGATCGGCCGTGAGCCAGTCGCCCGCGGGCCGCGGCTGGCCGACGCTGCGCGGCAACTACGCGCGCACCGGGAGCCACGACGTGACGCCGCCCTCGCCGATCGCCACGCTCGCCGTCGACTCCACCACCCAGAGCGAGGTGAGGCTGCACTGGACAGCGCCGCCCAACGAAGGCCACGCGCTCATGACCGTCACGTTCCTGCTGCGCGGGAGCGAGAGCCCGATCGACGAATCGGAGTTCGAGTCCGCGCCGGTCTTCAGGAACCTCGTGAGCAACGTCTCTGCGGGCGATCTCCGCAGCTACACCGTCGGTGGGCTCGCGGCCGATGTCCAGTATCACTTCGTGATCAAGACCCGGGACCAGGCGGGCAACCTTTCGAAGCTCTCCAACGAGGTCGTCGCCACCACGAAGGCGGGTCCACCGGTCGGAAACCGCAGTCCGTCGCTGGCGGCGATGCCGCAGCCTTCGCCGGCGCCGGTTTCCATCCACTGGCGGGGCGAGGGCACCGCGGTGGCCGGGCAGCGGCTCGATCTCTACGACCTCAGTGGCGCATTGATCCGCAGCTTCGATCTTTCATCGCAGGTGGAAGGCGTCGTGCTCTGGAACGGCACGCGCGACGATGGCTCGACCGCTCGTTCGGGCGTCTATTTCGCGCGGCTCTGGACCGGTGCCCGCCACGTCGGCGCGCGGATCGTGCTGGTCCGTTGAGCCGGCGCCACCTTTCGGCGCCCGCGGAACCGGTGCCACGTGCGGTGTGCTAGATTGAGCCGGCGATCGCGATTCCCCTCGCGCCAAGGATGCGCCTGATGCCCGCCGACTTCGTCCATCTCCACAACCACAGCGACTACTCGCTGCTCGACGGCGCGAGCTCGATCCCCGGCATGCTCAAGCGGGCGGCCGAGCTCGGGATGCCGGCGCTCGCCCTCACCGACCACGGCTCGCTGTTCGGCGCGGTCGAGTTCTACCAGGAGGCGAAGCGCGTCGGGGTGAAGCCCATCCTCGGGATGGAGGCCTACGTCACGCGCGGCAGCCGCCGGGACCGCACCCGCGACACCGCGCACCACCTGGTGCTGCTGGCCCGTGACGAGACCGGCTTCCGCAACCTGATGCGACTCTCGTCGCTCGCCTACCTCGAGGGCTTCTACTACAAGCCGCGCGTCGACCACGAGGTGCTGGCCCTGTACTCGAAGGGCCTGCTCGCGCTCTCGGCGTGTCCCAAGGGCGAGATCGCGACCGACTTGATCGAGGGTGACGAGGAGCGGGCGCTCAAGACCGCGATGACCTATCGCGACATCTTTGGGCCGGGCAACTACTACCTCGAGATCCAGAACCACGGTCTCGAGCTCGAGGATCGGATCCGCGCGAGCGTGAAGGCGCTGGCGCGGCGCACTGGCCTGCCGCTCGTCGCCACCAACGACTGTCACTACCTCCAGCACGGCGACGCCGACGCCCACGACGTCCTGCTCTGCATCCAGACCGGCAAGACGGTCGACGATCCGAAGCGCATGCGCTACGACACCGACCAGGTGTGGTTCAAGAGCCCCGAGGAGATGGGGCTCGTGTTCCCGGACGATCACGAGGCGCTGCGCAACACGGTCGCGATCGCCGAGCGCTGCGACCTGAAACTCGACTTCGGGAAGCCGCTGCTGCCGGCGTTCCCGCTGCCGCCGGGTGCCGCCGACGCCGAGAGCCACCTGCGCGAGCTGGCCTGGCAGGGTTTGCGGACACGCTTCGGCGACGTCGGCGACGAGCTCGCGAAGCGCCTCGAGTACGAGCTGGACGTCATCTGCCGCATGAATTTCGCGTCCTACTTCCTGATCGTCCGCGACTTCATCGACTTCGCGCGGAAGAAGGGGATCGGGGTGGGGCCGGGCCGCGGCTCGGTGGCGGGGTCGCTGGTCGCCTACGCGCTCCGCATCACCGACATCGACCCGATCACGCACGGGCTCATCTTCGAGCGCTTCCTCAATCCCCAGCGCGTGAACATGCCCGACATCGACATCGACTTCGACGACCTCCGGCGTGGCGAGGTGATCGAGTACGTGAAGCAGAAGTACGGCGACGAGAACGTCACCCAGATCATCACCTTCGGCACCATGGGGGCGAAGGGCGTGATGCGCGACGTCGGCCGCGCGCTCGGGCTCGCGGTGCCGGACGTCGACCGCATCGCGAAGCTGGTGCCGGACGGACTCGGCATGACGCTCGAACGGGCGCTCGAGCTGTCGCCCGATCTCAAGGGGCTCGGCCAGAAAGGCCCGGTGTTCGAGCGGCTGCTGCGCTCGGCGCGCGTGCTCGAAGGGCTCGCGCGCCACGCCTCGACGCACGCGGCCGGCGTGCTCATCACGCCGGGGCCGCTCCTCGACTACGTCCCGCTCTACCGGCAGAAGGACGAGTCCATCACCACCCAGTGGGACATGAAGTCGGTCGAGAAGGCCGGCCTGCTCAAGATGGACTTCCTGGGGCTCCGCACGCTGTCGATGCTCGACGAAGCGTCGCGCCTGATCCGCGGACAGCATGGCATCGAGGTGGTGCCCGCGGAGCTGGCGCTCGACGATCCGGCCGCCTACAAGGTGTTCCAGGACGCGGACACGGTCGCGATCTTCCAGTTCGAGTCGGGCGGCATGCGCGACTACCTGAAGAAGCTCAAACCCACCGTGTTCAACGACCTGGTCGCGATGAACGCGCTCTACCGGCCGGGCCCGATGGAGAACATCCCGTACTTCATCGACTGCAAGCACGGCCGCGAGAAGGTGCGCTACGAGCATCCGGCGCTCGAGCCGATCCTGCGCGAGACCTACGGCGTGTTCGTCTACCAGGAGCAGGTCATGGCGGCCTCGAACCGGCTCGCCGGCTTCTCGCTCGCCCAGGGCGACGAGCTGCGCCGCGCGATGGGGAAGAAGCGGCCGGAGGAGATGGAGGCCAAGCGGAAGTCGTTCGTCGAGGGCTGCGCCGCGAACGGCATCAAGGTGGCACTCGCCGAGAAGATCTTCGCGACCATGGAGAAGTTCGCGGGCTACGGGTTCAACAAGTCGCACAGCGCGGCCTACGCGCTGCTCGCCTACCAGTCGGCCTGGCTCAAGGCCCACCACCCGGCCGAATTCATGGCGGCGACGCTCACCAGCGAACTCGCGGACAGCACCCGGGTCGCCACGCTGATCGAGGAGTGCCGGCGCATGAAGCTCGCGATCCTGCCGCCCGACGTGAATCGCTCGGGCTGGAAGTTCTCGATCGAGGACGGCGCCATCCGCTACGGGCTCGGCGCGGTCAAGAACGTGGGGCCGGCGCCGGTCGAGAACCTGGTGGCCGTGCGGGCCGCGGAGGGTGCCTTCACCGATCTCTTCGACCTCGCGCGCCGCGTGGACTCGCGGGCGTTCAACCGCCGCGTGCTCGAGAGCTTCGCCGGAGCCGGCGCCCTCGATGTGCTGGGCGGCGAACGCGGTGCGCTGTTCGCGGCCGCGGGCCCGGTGCTCGAGAAGGCCGCCGCCCTCCAGCGCGAGAAGGAGAGCGGCCAGCATTCGCTGTTCGGCGACGAGAATCACGGCGTGACGCTGGTGGCGCCCGCGCTGCCGGCCGTGGAGCCGTGGACGCCGGGGCTCAGGAGCGCGCGAGAGAAGGAGATGCTGGGCTTCTACCTCAGCGAGCACCCGCTCGAGCGGATCCGCGAGGAGCTGCGTGAGGTGGCCAGCCACTCCGTGGCGGACGCGATGCGCGGCGGCGGCGGCTCCGAGGTGCGGATCGCCGGGCTCGTGGGAGAGAAGCGCACGTTCACCACGCGGAACGGCAAGGTGATGGCGACCGTGATGCTCGAGGACCTCACCGGCCGGATCGAGTGCACGCTCTTCCCCGACACCTTCGAGCAGCACCGGGCCATCCTCGAAGAGGAGACGGTGCGCGTGGTGAGCGGCAAGATCGAGGACCGCGACGACCGCGGCCTCAAGCTGCTCGTCACCGAGATCGTTCCGTTCGAGGACGCGAAGCGGAAAGCTCGCCCGAGCCTCCACCTCGAGTTCAAGGCGGAGGTGCTGTCCGAGGAGTGGCTCAGCCGCGTGGACGAGGTGCTGTCGGCCCATCCAGGCGCCTGCGACGTGTACCTCCACATTCTGCTGCCCGATCACTCGCGGCGGGGCGCGCGTTCGCGCCGCTATCGCGTGGCGCCCGGCGAGCGCGTGACGGCCGCGCTGCGCGAGCGTTTTCCGGGCATGAAGGCACGCTGGGAAATGGAGGCGCCGTGACGCTCTGGCTCGATTTCGAGAAGCCGGTGGTGGAGCTCGAACAGCGCATCCAGGACCTCAAGTCCGAAGCCACCGAGCGCGGGCTCGACGCGAAGGACGAGATCGCCGACCTCGAGCGGAAGGCCGCGGACCTGCGCCGCGAGATCTTCGCCCAGCTGACTCCCTACCAGCGCGTCCAGCTCGCGCGTCATCCGCGCCGACCATACGCGCTCGACTACATCGAGCTGCTCGTCACCGACTGGACCGAGCTCCACGGCGACCGCCACTACGGCGACGATCCGGCGATCGTGGCCGGGCTCGGCTGGATCTACGGCCGCCCGGTCATGGTGATCGGCCAGCAGAAGGGCCGCGACACCAAGGAGAACCTGATGCGGCGGTTCGGCATGCCGAACCCCGAGGGCTATCGGAAGGCGCTCCGCCTGATGAAGCTGGCCGAGCGCTTCCAGGTGCCGATCGTCACGCTGATCGACACCCCGGGCGCCTACCCCGGCCTGGGCGCCGAGGAGCGCGGGCAGGCCGAGGCGATCGCGGTCAACCTGCTCGAGATGGCGGGCCTCGAGGTGCCGGTGGTGTGCGCGGTGATCGGCGAGGGCGGCTCGGGTGGCGCCCTGGCGATCGCGGTCGGCGACGTGGTGATCATGCTCGAGAACTCGGTCTACTCGGTGATCTCGCCCGAGGGTTGCGCCTCGATCCTGTGGCGCGACGGCAAGAAGGCGCCCCAGGCGGCGGCCGCATTGAAGCTGACGGCGACGGACCTGCTCGGCCTCGGGATCGTGGACGGCGTGCTGCCCGAGCCGGTGGGCGGGGCCCACCGCGACCCGGACACCACGGCGGCCACCCTGGGCGCCGCGATCGTCGGGCACCTCGACCGGCTCAGCGGGGTAGAACCCTCGAGGCTCAAGGACATGAGGCTCGGCCGCTACCGCCGCATGGGCGTTTTCGATGAGCGCTGACCTTTGACCCCCGCGAACAGCGGTTGCTAGATTCGCCGCCCCTTCCCGGAGGAGTCCCAATGCCGTTGAGCCCCGACCTGCTGACGATCCTGGTCTGCCCGAAGTGCAAAGGCGATCTCGTCTATGACGCCGCCGCCGCGATCCTGACCTGCCCCGCTTGTCGCCTGCGATATCGCATCGAAGACGACATCCCGGTGATGCTGGTCGAGGAGGCGGAGAAGTTCTGAAGCCGAAGCACCTCGTTTCCGCGGCGTCCTTCTTCACCGTCCTGATCGCGCTCCCGGCGCCGGCTCCGGCGTCCGAGGAGGCACATCTCGTGCGCTCGGGTCCGGGGTCGGTGATCGTCACGGTCCCGGTCGAAGCCCCCGAATTCGAGACCCTGCCGAACGGGGTCGTGCGGCTGTCGGTCGCGGGGTTCGATCTAGCAGGGCCGGCTGAAGCGCCGCTCCCGGAGCGCCGCGTGCTGGTGGCGGTGCCGCCCACGGGTGCGGTCCGGGTGCGCGCCGCGGGTCGCGGCGAGGGGATGCGCCCGGGGGTGACGCTCGCCGACGTGCGCGGAGAGCGGCCGCTGCGGGCGACCGACCCGCGCCTGGCGCCGGCGGCACCTCCGCTCGCGCGGCTCGAGGGCGTCTCCTGGATGCGCGACCAGAGGGTCGCCGCCATCCTCGTGCGACCCGTCGCCTATGATGCGCGCACGAAGGCGGTGCGCTGGTTCAGCGAGATCGAGATCGAGGTGTCGTTCGATCCCGCGCGTGAAGCGGTGGCACCGCTCGCCGCAGCCGCGGGGAACGGCGATCCCTTCGAGTCGCTCTATCGCGGCCTGCTCGCCAACTACGAGCAGGGTCGGGCGTGGCGCCGCACCCGCGGCACCGACCGCACCGCGGTGGCGAGCGTGACCGCCGACGTGTTCGCGGGACGGCGCTGGGTCCGGATCGGTGTTCCCGCGACCGGCTTCTACAAGGTGAACTTCGGACTGGTGCGGAATCTCGCCGTGTTCGGCGGCGGCACGACCACCCCGCTCGACAGCCTCAGGCTCTTTTCCTGGCCCGGCCTGCCGGTGCTTCCCGAGCAGATCTACTGCGACTCCTGCGGCTACGAGGAGGTGGCGATCGGCGTCGTCAACGCCAACGCCACCCAGGATCCGGCCGGACACTTCGACGACAACAACGACTACTTCTACTTCTTCGCGCTCGGCCCGAGCGACTGGAACGACCTCTACGATCCCGCGCAGCCGGATACGGCATTCCTCAATCATCCGTACGAGACGCGCAACTACTTCTTTCTGACCGCCGCCACCGCGACCGCCCCGGTGGGAGGCACGCCCGCGCGCATTCCGGTGACTTCGGCGCCTCCGGTCGCGGGCAACGGCGAGACGATCCCTTCGACCTTCGACTACCGGCAGCACTTCGAGCTCGACACGGAATACGCGCCCGATCCGACCCCGCTGTGGCCCGACCCGACCTGCACCTACACCTGGGAGAAGTGGTACTGGAAGAACCTGGACGTGGACCGCTCGTTCGCCGATCCGTTCGATGCGCCGGCGGCCGACATCACGCAGGAGATGCGGCTGCGGGCGCGGCTCTGGGGGATCGTCGCCTCGTTTGATCAACGGGACACGGCGTGCATCAGCCATCCGCTGCCGGAGCACCGGCTCGACATCGAGTGGAACGGGACGCCGCTCACCCGATTCGAATGGCAGTACCCGACCGGGATCACGCTGGACACGAGCTTCGTCGGGCTCAAGACGTTGGGCAACGAGTTCCGCGCCACCGTCCCGGCGGCACCGGAGTGCCGGACCCGGCAGGACCTCGTCGGTGTGGCGTGGTTCGAGATGCGCTACCAGCGGCGTTTCGAACCGGTCGCGAACGAGCTGAGTTTCCATTCCCCGGCGGGTCCGGGCAACTTCCTGTTCCGCATCGGGCCGTTCACGGCGCCCCCCGAATCGCTGCCGCGCGTGTTCGACGTCACCGATCCGCTGCGACCCTCGGAGCTCGTGGCGCTGCAGTACGCGCCGGTCACCGGCGGGTACCAGGTGTCGTTCGAGATCACGCAGGCGGCCCGGCGACGCTATCGCGTGATTCGGGAAGCCTCGATCCAGACCGTGACCAAGCTGCCCGGCTCGAGCCTCGCCGACGCGCCGCCCACGAGCCTCCAGAGCCTGTCATCACCCGCCCGCGGCGCGGACTACCTGGTGATCTTCCTCGACGGCTTCAATGATGCGGCCGAGCTGATCACCGCGTGGCGCAAGGACCAGAACAGCCTCGATACGGCGACGGTTCCGCTCTCGGCGATCTACGACCAGTACTCGGGCGGCCGTGTCGACCCCACCGCGATCCGCAATTTCCTGCGTGCCGTGGACCAGCACTGGGGGAAGGTGCCGCTCTACGTGACCTTGCTGGGCGACGCTTCCTACGACTTCAAGAACGTTCGCGGCGCCGCGAAGCCCGGATTCTCGGCGGGGCTCCTGCCTTCCTACGAAGGAGGCTTCGACGACCTCCAGTTCCGCCAGTACGCCACCGACGACTGGCTGCTCAACGTCGACAACGCGCGGGTCATCGTCCCCGACTTCCTGGGTGGCCGTCTGCCGGTCGAGGATGCGGCCAGCGCGATCGACGTGGTGCGGAACAAGATCATGCTCTACGAGAGCGCGGCGCCGCTCGGCGAATACCGGAACGAGGCCATGTTCATCGCCGACGACAACATGCAGGGCACCGAGCTCGACGATCTCGACTGGCGCCACCTGCAGCAGACCGCCCAGGTCGATTCACTGGACACGCCGCTCCACATCGATCGCCGCTACGTCTACGAGCACAAGTATCCGACCGAGGCCGGCCCCACGAAGCCGATCGCGCGCGAGGAGATCAAGCAGCGCATCAACGACGGCGTGCTGCTCTTCAACTACGTGGGCCACGGCAGCCCGTTCAAGCTGAGCGACGAGAACGTGTTCATCGACAGCGACGTGATCGAGCTCGCCAACCCCACGCGCCTGCCGCTGTTCGTGGCCGCCTCGTGCGATATCGGCAAGTTCCACGATCCCGGCACCAACAGCATCGGCGAGCTGCTGGTGCGCACGCCGGGCCGCGGGGCGGTGGCCGTGGTCTCGGCCACGGAGCTCGCGATCAGCACGCAGAACGCGGCGCTCAACCGGCGGCTGTTCCGGCGGCTCTTCGAGCGCGGCGCGGACGGCAAGTACTTCCGGCCAATCTCCGAGGCGCTCCTGTTCTCGAAGACCGGCAGTGCCAACAGCCAGAAGTACCAGCTCATGGGGGACGCCGCGATGCGGCTCAACCTGCCGCGTCAATGGGTCGCCCTGGGCGTGTGGGATTCGGCGGGAACCACCGCGCTGACCACCCTCCAGCGCGGGCAGACGATCACCATCAAGGGACGCGTCCTCGATCGCCCGCCCCGGGTCCCGGGTGGCAGTCCCGTGGCGCTCGACGGGGTCGCATCGCTGCTCGTCGAGGACACGCGCCCGACCGAGATCTCCCCGCCCTGCTCCCCCTGCATCATCACCCAGTACTGGTACAAAGCCGGGCCGATGTTCCGCGGCGAGGTCTCGGTCGTGAACGGAAGCTTCGAGGCCCGGATGGTGGTCCCGCTCGAGGCCAGGACCGGGCCGCGGGGCCGCGTGCGCGCCTACGTTCAGGGGGCAGTGCCGCTGGAAGCCACCACCGACGGCGTCGGCGACTCCATCCTCGCCGTCACCCCCGGCACCGGCAACCCGCTCGACCAGGAGGGTCCGCGCATCACCCTGTCGTTCCCCTCGGGGTCGACCCGGGTGCGGAAGGACGCCGTGCTCAGCATCGATCTCTCCGACCCGAGCGGCATTCTCATCACCGGGCACACGCCGCAGAACGGCATCATCGTGACCGTGGACGGCAACACCACGAACCGCAAGGACGTGACGACCAGCTTCCGCTACGCCGCCGATTCGTATCAGGCGGGCTCGGCCGCGTTCCCGGTCGACAAGCTGAGCCTCGGGCACCACAGGATCGACGTCAGCGCCGCAGACAACCTGGCCGCCGGGCTGAGTGCCGCGCTCCACCGCTCGAGCGCCTCGATCGACTTCGAGATCGTCGAGGAGCCATCGCTCCAGATCACGCGCGCCTATCTCTTCCCGAATCCGACGATCTCGGGGGGCCCAAGGAGCGGCGGGCTGTTCGTGGTCGACGCCCCCGGCGACTCGGTCAACGTCCTGATCCGGCTCTACACCGTGACCGGCCGCCACATCCGGACCCTCAAGGGGTTCGGCGGGCTCGGACAGATCCAGGTGTTCTGGGACGGCCTCGACGCCGAGGGCGCCGAGCTGGCCAACGGGGTCTATCCTTTCAAGGTGCACATCAACGCCCGGGACGAGGATGGGACGAGTGCTCCCGGCCAGAGCGCCTCCACCGAGGGGAGGGTCGTGATCGTCGCCCGACCCTAGGGCTTCAAAATTCTGGAACGTGGGCCTGGAACCCGGGGTAGAAAGCCCGATCTATGCCCCCCCGTGTGACACTTCGCGTGCCGAACGAGGAAGGAAGCTTTATGCGCTTGAGAATCATCGGTTTGACCGCCATCAGCCTGGTCCTGGGAGCGGCCGTTGCGTCCGCTCAGGGAACGGGCCGCTCGCTCGACATCCAGCCCGGTGGACGCCAGAACGGGATGGGGGCGGCGGGGGTGGCACTCCTGGGCGACGCGACCTCGGCGACCTGGTGGAACCCGGCCATGCTGGGGTACGCCGAGCGGGCCGCGGTCCAGCTCACCTACGCCCAGCTGGTGCCCGGGCTGGCCGATGACGTGAGCTACAACTTCGGCACCTGGGTCCAGCCGATGAAGGGATGGGGCGCCTTCGGCCTCGGGATCGTCTTCCTCTCCTACGGCCAGAGCGAGGGCACCGACAACTCGGGCAACTCGACCGGCACCTTCGGCTCGAACGAGTTCTCGCCGGCGCTCTACTACGGCACGCGCATCCTTCCCGACCTCTCGGTCGGCGGCTCGATCAAGTGGATCCGGATCCAGCTCGCGCCCGACAGCGAGAGCGGCGTCGGCACCACGTTCGGCTTCGACCTGGCGGCGCTCTACCGGATCCCGGCGGCGCGCCTCGACTTCGGTCTCAACCTCCAGAACTTCGGACCGAGCGTCACGTTCATCAACGAGGACCAGGCGAGCCCGCTCAGCCGCAATCTCAAGGCCGGCATCGCGTGGGAAGCCTACGACTCGAAGCAGTTCGGCGTCGTCATGGTCGGGGACTTCAACCAGTCGCTCGTCACGGGCAGCGAGGACTTCCGGACCTACAACTCCGGAATCGAGCTGAGCTACGCGCAGCAGATCGCCGGCCGCGTCGGCTACTACTTCGACGACCTCGGCGACATCGAGGACCTGACGTTCGGACTCGGCATCAACTGGAAGAGCCTCACGCTCGACTACGCGAGCATCCCGCAGGCAAAGAACTCCGGCCTCGAAAACGTCAACAAGATCACCCTCGGCTACCGCTTCTAGCCGGATCTCGCGTCCCGTCACAGTGCGCGGATCGAAGGCGGTCTGGAGTCTGGTCGCGGCCGGCATTGCCGTGGCCGGCGTTGCACTTGCCGCGACGCTCGAAGTGCGCCCGACCGCCACCGCCGAGGCGCCTGCCCGCGCCGGCACCACGGCCAGGCCGCGTCCCGGAATGCAGGTGCTCGATCACAAGACCCGCGAGGCCTTCGCGCGGATCGCCGCCGGGCGGCGTTCGTTCGACGACGTCCTGAGCCATCCGGGTGTCGACTGGAGCGCGCCGATGCGGCGGAAGGGCTGGACGCCGCCCGCGCGGAACGCGCCGGCGATGCGCGCCGACGGCACCCTCGGCACCCCGCCCGACACCCTCAAGGTGGCGTTCATCCGGATCGGCTTCCGAAACGACCGCGGAGGCCCGGCGTCGACCGGGGACGGCGGATTCGATCTCTCGGGGCCCGACACGACGGCGCCGCCGATCGATCGCGCGCCCCACGACAAGCGCTTCTTCGAAGCCCACGCCGAAGCGCTGCGCCGCTACTACGACGTCCAGTCCTACGGGCGGGTGGTGGTGGACGTCGATGTGTGGCCACCCTCGGCCACCGCCACCTACACGCTCAGCGACATGGCCGACTACGGTCCCTGGGAGTTCAGCCAGGACATCTACGGGCTGGCGGTCGTGCTCTTCCGCGACATGATGTTCGCCGCCGATTCCCAGGCCACGCGCGCGGGAGCGCCGATTCCCTGGGACTCCTACGACCGCATCGTGCTGATCCACGCGGGCGGCGACCTGCAGAGCGACGTGCGGCAGGATTCGCCGGAGGACATTCCATCCTTCACGATCGGGGTCGGCGACACCGACGCCGTGATCTTCCCGGACTCGACCAACATCCCGATCGATCGCGCCGCGATCATTCCCGAGACCATCACGCAGGACGGCTATTTCGGAACCATCAACGGCGTGCTCGCCCACGAGTGCGGGCACCTGTTCTTCAACTTCGCGGACCTCTACGACATCCGGAACGGGCGTCCGATCGTCGGCCTGTGGAGCCTGATGGACAGCGGCAACCTGGTGGGCTCGATCGTGGTGCTCCCCGACTCCTCGGAGCTGTTCGCGACCGGGCTCCTGCCGCCGAGCGTCGATCCGTTTCAGCGCGGCTTCATCGGAGACGCCCTCACGTTTCCGGAAGTGTCCTACGGGGACACCATGACGCTCATGGCGGGGGAGCGGTATCCGGACATGCGGAAGATCACGCTCTCGAGCGACGAGTTCCTGCTGCTCGAGAACCGCGCGCTCGCACCGGACTCGGTCATCCAGCTCGATCAGGACGATTCCACCCGGGTGGTGCTGGGTCCGAAGAATCCCGATCGCTTCGAGTACGACGCGCTGGTTCCCGGCGGCGGCCTCATCGTGTGGCACATCGACACCAGCGTTCTTCCGCTCGAGAGCTACTTCCCGCTCGACACCGCGCTGCGCGCCAACCCCGACCTCGGCTGGAACACCAACGACGCGCGCCCCGGCATCTCGGTCATCGAGGCCGACGCGCTCGATGATCTCGGCGATCCCGGCTCGCCGTTCATCCTGGGCGCGCCGTTCGATCCCTACTTCGTCGGCAACTATGCGGTGCTCGGCGATTCCACGATCCCGAACCTGCGTCCTTTCATCGGCACGCGCCCGCACCGGCGGATCGACGTGCTCAGCGGCCGGGACACGGTGATGCAGTTCGCCGCGTTCCGCACCTTCGAGCTGCCCGACTTCCCGGTAAGGGCGACGTTTCCGCCCGAGGGCGCGGCGCTGCTGGCGGTGGACGCCGACGGCACCGATCCCGCGCTCGAGATCTGCTGGGCGGGAGGCGACACGCTGAGCCCGGATTCGAGCGCGCTGTTCGCCGTGAAGCTGAATGGGCAGGGATTGAGCGGACCGTCGCCGGTGTTTGCGCGCCTCGACCACCGCCCGCGCCCCGCGATGGCGGCGTTCACGGCCGGCGCCGGACCCGGCCAGGGACCGGCGGTGTTCGCGGTGACGACCTACGCGAGCGGCCCCGATACTTCGACAGCGGGTGGACGCGTGTGGCTCATCGACCAGAACGGCGTTGCGCTCCCGGGGTGGCCGCCGCAGCTTCCGGAAATCGTGACCACGCCGCCGGTGGTGGTGGGCACCTATCCCGACATCAGCGTGTTCGTCGGCGCGGCGAACGGGACCATCTACAAGATCCTCCTGAGCGGCGGCGGAATCGAGTCGGTGGACGCCTTCGGTGACTCGGTGACCGGGCGGCTCGCGGTGCGCACCGGGACCCCGAACGGAACCCTGGTGGGCGCGGGCTCGTTGCGCGGCGACGTCGCGATCGTCTCGTTCAGTGACCTCGTCCCGGCCTCTCCGCCGGGTGGCAACGCTGCGGCGAGCGCCGCCACCGTGATGCCCGGCTGGCCGATCCGAATCGGCGGCGTCCCGTTCGCCCCCGATTTCCTGTGGATCGACTTCAACGGCGGCTCCGGTACTCCGCCCGCGCCGGCCGTGGCGTGTGGGGGAGGACTGCCGGGCGCGAGCATGTCGCTCGTGGTCCACGAGGGCAGCCGGCTGTGGGCGTTCTGCGAAGCCGGACAGCTGCTGCCGGGATGGGGACGCGATTTCGGTGATCGTCTCGCGCCCGCGCTCGGCGCCGGCGATCCGGATGGTGACGGGTATCCGGAAGTGCTGATCCAGACCGCACACTCGGGCGTCGCGTTCGTCAACGTCTCAGGCTTCGCGTCGCCGGGCTGGCCGCGGCGCGCCACCCGCGAGGACTTCGAGACCCGCAGCGTGCCGCTCGCGTTCGACGCCGACGGCGATGGTGGCAGCGAGATCGTCGCCATGAACGCGAGCGGCATGATCGCCGCGTTCCGCAGCGACGGCGTGAAGCTCACCGACTGGCCGCTCGCGTGTGGCGTCGGCACCCGGGGCTCGCCGGTCGCCGCCGATCTCGACGGTGACGGTTTCCTCGAGCTGGTGGCGCCCGACCGCTTCGGCACCCTGTACGGCTACACGCTCGGGGTTTCGACCGGCACCGGCATCGTGAACCCGTGGATGACGCTGGGCGGCGACATCGGCCGCTCGTCAAACCTGCCGCCCGGCCGCACCTCGAACGCTGCCGCCGCGAGCCAGGGCCCGCTGATCCCGGGTTCGCTCAAGGCCTATCCCAATCCCGCGGTGCGGGGGCCGCTCCACTTTGCCTTCCAGCTCACAGAGCCGGCCGACGTCGAAGTGCGCGTGCTCGACGTCTCGGGTCACGAGGTCGCCGCGTTCACCCGCTCGGCCGTGCAGAGCGACAACGTGGTGACGTGGGATCCGGGCGCCGCGCCGGCGGGGCTCTACGTGGCGCGGCTCAAGTTCCGGGGTGCGGCCAGCGAGCGCGTGGAGACCATGCAGATCGGGCTCGTGCGGTGAAGCGGCTGCTCGCCATGATCGCGGGTCTGCTGGCGTTCGCGGCCCTGCTCGCGGTGGCTGCGCACTCGGAGACCGCTCCGCCCGAATTCGCCGATGCGGGACCGCTGCTCGCCCAGCGCGCGATCGACCGCGAATGGGGATTGTCGGAGGACAGCGTGTACGCGGAGGTGGACATCCCGGGATGGAAGAGCGACGCGCTCGCCATGGGACTCTCGGCGGCGGTGCCGGGCTCGGGACAGTGGTACGTGGGCTCGCCGCGGTGGTGGTGGTTCGCCGGCGCCGAGATCCTCGGCTGGACCGTGTTCGGAGTGAACCAGGCGCGGGCCGGCGAGTTCCGCGACAACGCGTCCGGGTACGCCGGCAACCCGGCCGATCCCGCGAGCAACTGGTCCTTCGAGCGCTTCGCCCAGGCGACGGGCATGGACCCCGCCGAGGTGAAGCGCCTCTATGAAGGCGACCGCGAGGCGTTCTACGATCTCATTGGCAGCGACGACCGCGCGCTCGCCGGGTGGAAGAGCGACCCGGTGAACACGCGCACCTACTTTGCCGACCAGCGCGACCTGTCCGAGGATCGGCTCAAGGTGTCGCACTGGGCGTCGTCGCTGCTCTGGATCAACCACATGATCTCCGCCTGGGACGCCCTGCGTGCCGCGCGTTTCCACAACGCGTCGCTTCCGCAGGGGGCGATCCTCCGCATCGAGACCGGATGGAAGAACGGGGACCCGACCATGAAGCTCGCGATCGAGAGGAAGTTCTGAACAGGCGTGCGCTGTTCCTGCTGCTGGGGTTCTTGATCGCGACCGCCGCCCACGCCGGGGGCGTCGCAGCTCCCGAGGGCGCGGCGTTCGCGCTCGAGTCCGTGATCGTGCGTGGCGAGATGCTGGCCCAGTCCGCGGCGCCGCCCGCCGACGCGAAGGCCGGGCTCTCCGCGGAACGCGCGCAGGTGCTGCTCCAGTCGCTCACGCTGCCGGGCTGGGGCCAGGCGACGCTCGGGCAGACCCGTGCGGCGTGGACGTTCGGGCTCTTCGAAACCGCGATCTGGGGGAGCTTCATCGCCTTCCGCGCCCAGAACCAGATGCGGGTCGATGCCTACGAGAACACCGCCTCGATCTTCGCCGGGATCGACCTCTCGGATCGCGACGAGGAATACCGCCGCACGGTCGGCAGCTTCGTGAGCAGCGACGAGTACAACCTGTTCGTCGTCTATCGCGACGCCGCGAACCTCTACTACGACAATCCAACCGCCTATCGTGCCTACATCGACGAGCATTCGATCGGCGGCCAGGACGGCTGGTCGTGGTCGAGCCCCGAGGCATTCGAACGCTATCGCACCCAGCGCGAGGAAGCGCACCGCGCCGCCAACCGCTCCAACACGATGCTGGCCGCGGCGATCGTGAATCGCGTGCTGAGCGCGCTCCACGCGGCGCGCACCTACGGCCGCATGGCGCCCAACGAGTCACGTTGGAGCTTCGAAGTCGTTCCCACACCGGCGGTCAACGATCCGTCCGCCTTCCGGGCCGGAGTGTCCGCCCGGTTCTGAAGAGGAGCTTCATGCGCGAGCCGGCCGGCATCCTGCTGCTCGCGGTCGCACTGAGCGTCGCGCCCGCGGATGTGACCGCGGCGGCGCCCGGCACGCCGGATTCCACTGCGGCCGATTCCCTCGTGGCCGCCGCCTCGCCCGGATTCGCCTTCGAGCCGTTTCTTCCGCCGGCCGACGCGGCGCTCGATTTCGAGCCGGCGGGCATCGCGGCGGACGGGTTCGGCCGGTTGTTCGTGAGCGATGCCGCGCATCACCGGCTGATCCGCTTCGACGCAAAAGGCCGGGTGCTCGGGACCGCCGGCGGGCTCGGCAGCGAGCGCGGCGAGCTGCGCCATCCCGGCAGCGTGGCCCTGCTCGGCAACCTCAGCGTGGTGGTGCTCGACCTCGAGAACTACCGGGTCGTGGGCTACGACCTGTTCGACCGCCTGCGCGGCGTGCTGGTCGAGTTCCGCTCCGCCGAGGTGGAGGCCGCCTTCGGGCGCGTCGAGCCGGTGGCGCTCGCCAGCGATCGCGGCGGCGGACTCTACGTCGCCGACTCCGAGCGCGACCGCATTCTCACCTTCGACTTCTCCGGCCGGCCGAGCCGCGAGATCGGCGGCTTCGGCCCCCAGGTCGGGCAGTTCCGCGGCCTCTCGGGGGTCGCGCTCTCGCGCCACGGACTGATCGTCACTGCCGAACGCGTGAACCGCCGCGTGCAGGTGCTCTCGGCCGACGGCGCGCCGCGCGGAAGCTTCGACCTCCCGGCTGTGAAGCGCGGGGGAGCGCTGGCGGTCGCGGTCGACGATTCGATGCACGTCGCCGTCTGCGACGAAGGTGCGGGAACCGTGTGGCTCTACGACGGTGGGGGGCGACTGATCGCCACGGCCTCGGGTCTCGACCGCCCGCGCGCCGTCGCGTTCGACCGCGAGGGCGCCGTGCTGGTGGCGGAGTCCGGAAGCGGAAGGATCCTGCGCGGGAAGCGTTCTTCACGGCCGTCCGGAGCGCGCTGACGTGCGCGTCGTCCCGTGTTTCGTGCTGCTCGTGTTCCTCGCCGGGAGCGTCCGCCCCGCGGCGGCTGCCGAGGGGTGGATCGAGGACGGCTCGTGCGACGTCATGCACGTGGTCGAGAAGAACGGGAGCCTGATCTATCCGCTCGCGCGCGGCTTCCTGCGCGCCGGCAGCGATTCGGTGTGGACGCGCGGCGGGCCGCTCCGCGCGGGCGTGGACTACACGCTCGACCGCCTGCGCGGCACTTTGCGGCTCCTGCGCGAGCCGCTTCCCGGCGACACGCTCTTCGTGCGCGCCTGCGGCCTCGTGGATCCGCCGCCGCTCGGATTCCAGATCGTGCCGCGCCGCTTCGGCGGCGAGCGCCCCGATTCGGCGGCCGCCGACACCACCCTCGCCGGCTCGCCGGTGCTCCATCCGCGGCCGGTCACCGCGCGGGATCCGAACGACGAGCCCACGGGCGTCAACCTGTCGCTCACCGGCAACAAGACGGTGGCGGTGGACTTCGGTTCGCGTCAGGACGCCTTTCTCCGCCAGTCGCTCGACCTGTCGCTCAGCGGCACGCTCGCCCCCGGTGTCGAGCTCACCGGCGTGCTCTCCGATCAGAGCACACCGCTCACGCTCGAAGGCAGCACCGAGGATCTGCAGTCGATCGACCGCGTGCTGGTCGAGCTCAAGACGCCGAACGGCGGCGGAGCGCTCGGCGACATCCCGGTGCGCTTCGACGAAGGCGAGTTCGGAAGAATCGATCGCCGCGTCCAGGGCGTGATGGGGCACTGGAACGGAGGTGGCTTCTCGGGTGCGGCGGCTGCCGCCAGCGAGGCCGGAGAGTTCCGGCGGGTCGAGTTCCGCGGGGTCGACGGCCGCCAGGGTCCCTACGACCTGCCCGATGCCTCCGGCCGGATCGGCGTCTCGATCGTCGCCGGCAGCGACGTCGTGACGTTCGACGGGGTGCGACTCGCGCGCGGCGAGACCGCGGACTACTCGATGGACTACGACCGCGGCACCATCACGTTCACCAACCGCCGTCCGGTCACCGCTGACAGCCGCATCGCGGTCCAGTGCCAGTTCGCGGCGCGTCCCTACCCGCGCAACCTCGCGGCGGTGGGCGGGGCCTGGAAGCAGGGGGCGTGGAGCGCCTTCACGCGCTGGGTGACGGAGGCCGACGACCGCGGGCGGCCGCTCGATTTCGCACTCGAGCCCGAGGACCGGCTGCGCCTCGCGGCGATCGGCGATTCGCTCGACGCTGCGGTGAGCGGCGGCGTGCGCCCGGGTGGCGGCGACTACGACACCGTGCGCGTCGGCTCCGAGCTCGTCTACGCGTTCGCGGGACGCGACTCCGGGGATTTCGAGGTGAGCTTCTCGCGCGTCGGGGCGGGTGAGGGCGATTACGCCGACTCGGTGCTGGCGCTCGGCGTCGCCTACCGCTACGTCGGTTCGGGGCTCGGCGCCTACCGCATCGGGCGCGATCTGCCGCTGCCCGAGCAGCACCGACTGGGCACCTTCGGCGCGGCGGTCGGCTCGGGGGTGGCGCAGGTCGAGTTCGAAGGAGCGATGTCGACGCTCGACCGCAACACGTTCTCCGCCGCGGATGACGGCGACAACCAGGGCGGCGCCGGGCGCGTGCGTGCCTCGATCCGCGGGAAGCCGCTCGCCTGGCTCGAGGGCACCGGCATCGAAGCGAGCGCGCGGTTCGTCGAAGAGCGCTTCGCACCGTTCGCGCCGCTCGAAGCGGCGTTCGCGGAGGACGGCTGGGGGCTTCCCGCGGAGGCCGACCTCGAGCACCCGCGGCGCGGCGACGTGGCGGGATACATCCGCCCGCGGGGCGCGGGCGAGCTGCGCGCGGAAGTCGGCGAGCTCGCCACGCCGGACGGCTTCGACGCCTCGCGCACCGGGCTGACGTGGACGCGCGAAGGCGCGATGAGCTGGCGCGCGGGCTGGACGCGCGCGGCGAGCCGGCGCGAAGGCTGGGCCTACGACCGCGGCTCGAACGAGCGCGTGAACGGGGAGTGGCGCTGGCGGCTCCCGTATCTCGAGCCCGCGCTGCTCGGGGACTGGAGCGAGCGCGTGACGCCGGGGATCGCGGCGCCGGGCGGCGAGCGCTGGCGCGACTTAGGCTTCGAGCTCGCGACCGGGGCGGCGATCCCGTGGCGCCTGCGCGGCGGGTGGTCGCTCCGGCGGAGCGGCGTGGCCACACCCACCGGCTTCCTCGACCGCAACGATGCGCGCACGCTCCGGCTCGGACTCGACAGCCCGCGCGGCCGCATGCTCCAGGCCGCCGTGCTCTACCAGCGCCGCGAGCTGATCCCGCTCGCTGATTCGACTTCGGGGGTCACCGATCTCGCGAGCCTGAGGCTCAGCGCCGACCGCCCGGGCGGCGCCACCGGGAGACTCAACATCGAGGTCACCTCGGAAGCCGAGACGCGGCGGGTGCGCAGGCTCGTGTTCGTCGGCACCGGGAACGGCGCGTACGACCCGCTCGGCAACCCGGTCGGCTCGGGCGACTACGACCTCGTGCTCGAGACTGAGCCGGGACGCGATCCGCTGGCGCGGGCGACCACCAGCGCCCAGTTCACGATGCCGCTCGGACGGGGCGATGTCTGGCGCGGCTCGCGCGCGATCTTCGACTACGAGACCGAGGCGCGGCGACGCGGCGATCTGGCGGCGGGTGACGCGTTCATCTCGCCCGGTGCGGCGCTCGCCGATCCGGCGCTCGCGCGTGGCGTGGTGCTCCAGCGGCTGACCGCCGATCTGGCGCCGGCCTCGCCGATCGGCGGGTTCGTGGTGCGCGCCGAGCGGCGGGTGAGCGCGGACCGCACGTACCAGAATTTCGCGCAGACCCTCGATGACCGCTCACTCACCGCGCGCTGGCGGATCCCGCGCGGGAAGCGCTGGGGCGGCGAGGTCGAAGGCCGTGCGAAGCGGCAGTCGGCGGAGCAGGCGCTGCTCGGGGCGTCGGGCTTCGCGCGCACCCTGGACGAGCTGGGCGGGCTCGGGCGCGTGGTCGTGGGCGGGGAGCAGCGGGTGCGGGTGACCGGGACCCTCGAAGGCGTGCTGACCCGCCCGGCCGGCGCGCTCGAGGCGACCCGCACGATCCGCGCGGGCGGCGAGCTGGCGATCCCGGTCGGCGCGCGCGGGCGCGGCGAGATCTCCGCGCGCCGCCACTTCTTCTCGGGACCGGCGCTCCTCGACCTGCTGCCGACCGCGGATCCGCTCGGCACGCTGCGCTGGGACGGAGGTGGACGCTTCGACTACCGCGTGCGCGACGGCATCCAGATGGGCGTGCTCGTCACCGTCACCGATCGCGTCGACCGTCGCGCCAGCGTGACGGGGCGCGGCGAAGTGCGTGCGTTCTTCTAGGAGCATGGCGATGAACGGCTGCGGACGGCGTGGAATGTGGACGGTGCTGGCGCTGGCGATCTCGATCGCCGGGGCAGCGCCGCTCTCCGCCTCCGACCTCGTCTACCGCGGTCAGGTGCTGTCGCGCCGCCAGGTGGAGCGCGAAGTCGCGCCCGCGCTCGCCGCCCCGCGCGACACGGCGGCGCTGCGCTCGAGCCTGGACCGCATCGTTGCCGGGCTCCAGGATCTCGGCTATCTCGATGCGCGCGCCGCGGCGCGCTGGCCGGGCGAGGGAACGCTCGAGCTCGAGGTGAGGGAGGGCGCGCGCTATCGCATCGCGCCGCTCGTGATCCGCGCCGCCGGCAGCGAGGATTCGGCGCGCATCGCCTCGACCTTCGACCTGGCCCAAGGTTCCTGGGCTTCACCGCGCGCCGTGCGCGAGGCCACCGAGCGCTCGGTCGCCACGCTGGTGGCGGGCGGGCACGCCTACGCCGAGGTCGGGGTCGCGAAGTGGCAGCCGGATGCGGGCGCCGTCGAAGTGGCGATCGAAGGCATCCCGGGTCCGCGCGTCGACATCGTCGACGCGCGGGTCGAAGGTCTGCACGTGACGCGCGAGTCCGTGACGCGGCGCATCGTCGGGCCGCTGGAAGGCCGGCCCTACGACCCCGCGGAGGCCGAGGCCGCGCGCGACCGGCTGGCCGAGCTCGGGCTCTTCCGCTCCGTACGGTTCGAGGGGCTCGAGGCCGCCGGCGACTGGAGCCGCGGCCGCCTGCAGTACCGGGTGGAGGAGCAGCCGTACACGCGCTTCGAAGGCGTGGTGGGCGTGCAGGGGGAGGGCCAGGTGGTGGGGCTGGTGCGGCTCGATCTCGCGAACCTGCTCGGCACCGGGCGCGCGACGGCGTTGCGCTGGGATGCGCGCGGTGAGGATCGCACCGAGCTGGGCGCACGCTTCACCGAGCCGTTGCTCTTCGGGCTCCCGCTCAAGGCCGAGGTGGCGATGGACCACGAGATCCGCGATACCACTTTCGTGCGCACCCGGGGCGGCGCGCGGCTCGGGTGGTCGCTCCCCGGCTCCGAGCGCATCGAGGGCGGCGTCGAGGTGGAGCGGGTCATCGAGAACGTGCCGGCCACCGCCGAGGCGAGCGTGCGCAGCGCGACCTTCGCCTTCGAGCGGCGCGCGGTGGACGACCGGCTCGACCCGCGGCGCGGGGTGGACTTCCGCATCCAGGCCGCGCAGAGCTTCACCACCGAAAAGGCGGCCGGGCTCGTCACCGAGCGGCGTGCCAGTGCGGCCGAAGCGCGGGTGGGCTGGTATCGTCGGCTCCGCCGCGTGGACGGCCTCGCGGTGGAGACGCGTGCGGCCGGACGGTTCAGCTCCGAGGAGACGCTCGAGCTCTACGAGCGCTATCCGCTCGGCGGCAGCACGACGCTGCGCGGCTACGACGAGGAGGAGTTCCGGGTGGATCGTTTCGTGCTCGTGCGGAGCGAATGGCGCCGCACGATCGGCGCCGGCGGCCAGCGCGTGTTCCTGTTCTGGGACCACGCGTGGATGTCGACGCGGCGGGCAGAGGAGGCGGGTGGCGCGGTGACGGATCGCCTGCAGAAGGATGGCGTGGGGATGGGACTCCGGATCGCGACGCGCGGCGGGAGCGCGGGCATCGAATACGGCCTCGAGCCCGGGCGGCCGCCGCTCGAGGGCAAGATCCACCTCCGCCTGATCTCCTCGTTCTGATGGCGACCCGCGCGGTGGCACTCCGCTCCCGGGTCGCCGAGCTGCTCGAGCCGGGGAGCGAGTTCAGCCGGCGTTTCGCGGCGCGCCTTGCCGGGGATCCCGGGGTACGCGCCGAGGATCACGCCGCCGATCATCCGCGCTACGAGGATCGTCCCGGGCAGCGCGATCTGGCGGGCGAAATCGCCGAGACGCTCGAGTGGGGCGGCGTGCGGGTGGCCGAGGCGCCGACCGGGATCGGCAAGTCGCTCGCCTACCTGCTGCCGTCGGTGCTGCTCGCTTCGGAACAGAAGGCGCGCGTCGTGGTCGCGACGTGCACCCGTTCGCTCCAGGACCAGCTCTTCGAGCGCGACCTGCCGGCCGTGCTGGAAGCGCTCGGGCTCGAGCTCAAGGTCCAGCGCCTGAAAGGCAAACAGAACTACGCGTGCGCTCCCGCGCTCGCCTCGTGCACGATCGAAGGCGAGGAGGAGCAGGCCGAGCTCGATCGGCTCCGCGGCTGGGCCACCGGCGATTCTGCGGGCGATCTCGACCGCTACGTGCCGCGCGACGCCGAGGCCTTCCGCCGCATCCGCCCGCGCGTCCAGTCCGATCCCCAGGCGTGCACCGGCGCATCCTGCCGGCGTGGGCGCGAATGCTTCTGGGTGCGTGCGCGACGCCAGGCCGCCGAGGCTTCGGTGCTGGTGGTGAACCACGCGCTGCTCGCGGCCGCCGGCGAAGCCGACGGGCTCCTGCCCGAGTTCGACGCCCTGATCGTGGACGAGGCGCATCGCCTCGAGTCCGTGCTGCTGTCCCAGCTCGAGCGCTCGGTGTCGCTCCATCGCGTGGACGAGCTGCTGCGGACGCTCGGCAGCCGGCGCGCGGCGACCGGCGGCCTGCTCGCGCGGCTCGGCGGCTACGCGCTGCCGCTGCTCGAGCGCGAGGGCGAGGAGTCGGCGACGACGCTCCGCGACCGGATCGAGGAGCTGTCGCGCCGGACCGGTGAGGCGCGCGCCGCCGCCGAGGTACTGTTCGCGCGCCTGGCGTTCGCGGCGGAGCCGGGCGCTCCGCGCGGGGCGCGGCGCCGCTACCGCACCGGCCGCGAGATCCTCGGCAACGACCTCGACCTGCTGGAGACCATGCTCGAGCACCTGGGCGCGTTCACGCGCGGGCTTTCGCGCGCCGCCTCCGAGCTCCGGATGCGCGGCGCCTCGCCGGCGGCCGAAGAGCTGGCCTCGGAGCTGGAGCAGACGGCAGCCCGCTTCCTCGCCGTGTCGCGCGATCTCGAAGACCTGTGCGACCCGGGCGAGAAGGACTGGGTTCACTGGCGCACCGAGCGCGGCGCGCTCCACGCGATGCCGATCCACGCGGGACGCCACGCGCACCGCCTGGTGTTCGACCGCTGCCGCGCCGTGGTGCTCACCTCCGCCACGCTCGCCACGGGTGGCCGCATGGAGTTCTTCGCCGAGCGGCTCGGCCTCGGTGAGGAGGAGGGGATTCCCTACGAGGCGTCGTCGCACCCCTCGCCGTTCGCGCTCGACCGCCAGATGCAGAGCTGGGTGTACGAAGGCGGCCGCGACGAGGCGGAGGCGGTGTGCGAGGTGGTGGCCGGCGTGCGGGCCTGCTCGGAGCGCAACATCCTCGTGCTGCTCACCGCGCATGAGCGGCTGCGGCGTGCGCGCGAGCGGCTGCTCGGCACGCTGCCGCCGGGAACGCTGCTGTTCGCGCAGGAGTGGGACGGTCCGGCGGTGCTGCTCGCGGAACGGTTCCGCGCCGCGCGCGGCGCAATCTTGCTCGGCGTCCAAAGCCTGTGGGAAGGTGTCGACTTTCCGGGTGGTGCGCTCGAGGTGCTGGTGGTGGCGAAGCTGCCGTTCGCGGTGCCCGACGAGCCCTGGGTCGAAGCGCGTGCCGAGCGGCTGCGCGATCGCGGCCGTGATCCGTTCCGGGACGACGCCGTCCCGGAAGCGGTGCTCCGGTTCCGGCAGGGCGTGGGCCGGCTGATCCGGCGGGCCGACGACCGCGGGGCCCTCGTCGTGTGCGACCCGCGGCTCGTCACTGCTTCCTACCGCCAGCGCTTCCTCGAGGCGCTCCCGGGCCCGCCCCGGGCGACGCGCGATGCCCGCTTGCTCGCCGCGACGGTGGCGGAATTCCTGAACGATGGGAGGGGGTCGGAGTGATCGAGCTGGGTTCGAGGCCGCTCAACCTGATGGATGTGGCGCGCGTGGCGCGCGGGAGCGAACGGGTGACGCTCGGTCACGAGGCGCGCAGCCGCATGCGGGCGAGCCGCGCGACGATCGAGGACCTCGTCCGCCGCGAGGAAGTGGTCTACGGCGTCACGACCGGCTTCGGCGAGCTCAAGAACCGCCGCATCTCGCGCGAGCAGGTCTCCGATCTCCAGACCCACCTCGTGCGCTCGCACTGTGCCGGGGTCGGGAATCCCGCGCCGCGCGACACCGTGCGCGCCATGCTGCTGCTGCGCGCGGCTTCGCTGGCGCGCGGAGTGTCCGGGTGCCGTCCCGAGATCGTGGAGGCGCTGCTCGCGCTGCTCGAGCGCGACGTCGTCCCGGTGGTGCCGGAGCAGGGCTCGGTCGGCGCCTCGGGTGATCTCCAGCCGCTCGCCCACCTCGCGGCGGTGCTGATCGGGGAGGGTGAAGCCTGGCTCGGCGACCAGCGCCTGCCGGCGGGACTCGCCCTCCGCGGCGCCGGCATCCCGCCCGTCACGCTGGAAGCGAAGGAGGGCATCTCCCTCATCAACGGCACCCAGTTCACGACCGCCACCGCGGCGCTCGCGCTGCTCGATGCGCGGAGCGTGTGGGAGGCCGGGGTTGCGGCGTCGGCGCTCTCGACGGAAGTGCTGCTCGGCTCGTTCCAGCCGGCGCGGGAGGACGTGCAGGAGCTGAGGCCCTACCCGGGCGCGCTCGAAACGGCGCGCCGCCTGCGCGCTTACTCGGAGGGCAGCGCGCTCGTGGAATCCCATGCGGGATGCGGCCGCGTGCAGGATCCCTACAGCTCGCGCTGCGTGCCGCAGGTGATGGGAGCGGCGTGGGACGCGATGACCCACGTCGAGCGGCAGATCGAGATCGAGCTCAATGCCGTGAACGACAACCCGCTCGTGCTCGAGGGCGGCGTGGTGTCGGCCGGACTCTTCCACGCGCACCCGATCGCGATGGTGGCGGACTATCTCAAGATTGCCGTCTCGGCGGTCGCCAACCTCAGCGAGCGGCGGATCGAGCGGCTGCTCAACGAGCCGGGGTCCGGGCTCCCGGCGGTCCTGGCGGTGAATCCGGGGCTCGAGTCGGGCTACATGATGGCGCAGTACACGGCGGCCGCGCTGGCCTCCGAGAACAAGGTGCTGTCGCATCCTTCGAGCGTGGACACGATCCCCACCGGCGGCGGGGTCGAGGACCACGTCAGCATGGGACCGGCGGCCGCGCGCCACGCGCGCTTGGTGGTCGAGAACACGGCGCGCGCGGTGGCGCTCGAGTTGCTCTGTGCCTGCCGCGCGCTCGAGTTCCGCCGCCCGCTCACGGCCGGCGAAGGCTGCGAGCGGCTGTATGGCGCGATTCGCCGCCGCGTGCCGGCCCCCGACGGCGACCGTCCGCTGACCGACGCTTGTGAATCGATCGCGTCGTGGGTGCGCTCATCGGCCCCGCGCGAGCTGGCCGAAGAGGTGCTGAAATGAGAGGCGCTTCATGACCGATTGGGGAAGGGCTCGATGACCTCGCCGGTCGCGACCGCGAAGCCGCGCGTGGTGCGGGCGCCGCGCGGCACCGCGCTGACCTGCCGCGGGTGGATTCCGGAGGCGGCGCTCCGGATGCTCATGAACAACCTCGACCCCGAGGTGGCCGAGCGCCCCGACGAGCTCGTGGTCTACGGCGGCACCGGGCGCGCCGCGCGCTCGTGGGAGGCGTTCGACCGCATCGTGGCCGCGCTGCGCATCCTCGACTCCGACGAGACGCTGCTCGTCCAGTCGGGCAAGCCGGTCGGGATCTTCCGCACCCACGCCGACGCGCCGCGCGTGCTCATTTCGAACTCGATGCTGGTTCCGAAGTGGGCGACGTGGGAGCACTTCTGGGACCTCGAGGATCGCGGTCTCATGATGTACGGGCAGATGACCGCGGGCTCGTGGATCTACATCGGTTCACAGGGCATCGTGCAGGGCACCTTCGAGACCTTCGGCGAGTGCGCCACGCGCCACTTCGCCGGCAGCCTCGCGGGGCGCGTGGTGCTGACGGCCGGCCTCGGCGGGATGGGGGGTGCCCAGCCGCTCGCGGTCACCATGAACGGCGGAATCTGCCTCGCGGTCGAGGTCGACGAATCACGCGCCCGGCGCCGGGTCGAGACCGGCTACCTCGAGCGCCTGACGGGGTCGCTCGACGAAGCCCTCGCGTGGATCGCGGACGCCCGCGCCGCGAAGCGCCCGCTCAGCGTCGGGCTGATCGGCAACGCCGCGACGGTGGACGCCGAGCTCGTCCGCCGCGGCTTCGCTCCCGACATCGCGACCGATCAGACCTCGGCGCACGATCCGCTCCACGGCTACGTGCCGGCCGGACTCACCCTCGAAGCGGCCGCCGAGATGCGCACCGCGAACCCGGAGGAGCACGTGCGACGGGCGCGTGCCTCGATGGCGCGCCAGGTGGAGGCGCTGCTCGCGATGAAGGCGGCCGGGACCGTGCTCTTCGACTACGGCAACAACCTCCGCGGTGAAGCCGAGCAGGGCGGTGTGCCGCACGAGCGCGCGTTTTCGTATCCGGGCTTCGTTCCGGAGTTCATTCGCCCGTTGTTCTGCACGGGGAAGGGGCCGTTCCGCTGGGCGGCGCTCTCCGGCGATCCCGCCGACATCGCCGCCACCGATCGCGCTGCACTCGAGGAGTTCCCGGAGGACGCCCGACTCCAGCGCTGGATTCCGCTCGCGCAGAAGCACGTGAAGTTCCAGGGCCTACCGGCGCGCATCTGCTGGCTCGGCTACGGCGAACGCCACCGCCTGGGGCTGCGCTTCAACCGCATGGTGCGGGAGGGTGTGCTGAAGGCGCCGATCGTGATCGGCCGCGACCATCTCGACACCGGCTCGGTGGCTTCTCCTTTCCGCGAGACCGAGGGCATGAAGGACGGCAGCGACGCGGTCGCCGACTGGCCGATTCTGAACGCGCTGCTCAACACCGCTTCGGGGGCGTCGTGGGTGAGCGTGCACCACGGCGGCGGCGTGGGGATCGGCAACTCGATCCACGCCGGCATGGTGATCGTGTGCGACGGATCCGCGGAAGCCGACCGCCGGCTCGAACGCGTGCTCACGAACGATCCCGGCACCGGTGTCATGCGCCACGCGGATGCCGGCTACGACGACGCGGTCGCCCACGCGCGGCGCACCGGCATGAAGCTCCCCGGCATCACCGACACCGGAGCGGGCCGGCCGTGACGGTGTTCCCGTCGCGCGACGCCTCGGGGCGCGTGGTTGCGGGCCGCGCGTCGTACCTGGTCGTGCACAACACGTCCGAGGTCGTGACCCCCGACGCCGCGGGCGAGCGGATCCTGCGCGTGCGGCGCGGCGCGGTCGCCTTCCGCGACGGCCGCGTGCTCGAGTTGGGGCCGGCGCACGAGCTCCTGAGCCGCCATCCCGAGGCGCGGCCCCTGAGCGCCAACGGCCGGCTCGTCACCCCGGGGCTGATCGACTGCCACACGCACATGCTGTTCGCCGGCCACCGCGCCGGGGAGTTCCAGCGGCGCCTCAAAGGCGAGAGCTACGCCGACATCGCCCGCTCGGGCGGCGGCATCCTCTCCACCGTCGAGGCGACGCGCGCCGAGCGCGAGGACGTGCTCGAGAAGAACCTCGCGAGCCGCATCGAGCGCTGGCGTGCCGGCGGCTGCACGACGGTCGAGGTCAAGACCGGCTACGGGCTCCTGCCCAGCGCCGAGATCCGCCTGCTCCTCCTGCTGCGCGGGGCGCTGCAGCGGGTGCCGACCCGCGTCTTCCGCACGGCGCTCCTGCTCCACGCGCTGCCCCAGGAATATGCCGACCGCCGCGCCGAGTTCATCGAGGAGATCTGCATCCGCACGCTGCCCGAGATCCGGCGCCGCGATCTCGCCAGCGCGGTGGACGTCTTCTGCGAATCGATCGCGTTCACGGTCGGGGAGTGCCGGCAGGTGCTGACCGCCGCGAAGGCGGAGGGGTTCGACGTCAAGCTCCACGCCGATCAGTTCGAGCGCGGCGGCGGTGCGGCGCTCGCCGCCGAGCTGGGGGCGCGCTCGGCGGACCACCTCGAGGCGGCGACCGAGGAGGACTGGCGCAGCCTCGCCCAGGCGGGAACGGTCGGCGTGCTGTTGCCGGGCTCGGCGCTCACGCTCGGCGCCACGCTGCCGCCGGCCGCGATGCTGCGGCGCGCCGGCGCACGCTTCGCGATCGCCACCGACTTCAACCCCGGCACCTCGCCGGCCCAGTCGCTGCTCGAGTGCGCGGTGATCGCCTCGCGGCTCTGCGAATTCACCGCCGAGGAAATGCTCATGTCCATCACCTGGAACGCGGCGCGCGCACTGGGCGCGGAAGCGGAGATCGGACACCTGACCCCGGGCGCCTGGGGTGACGCGGTGGCGTGGGAGTGCGAGACGCTGGAGGAGCTGCCCTACTGGATGCCGGCGGTGCGCCCCGACTGTGTGTTCGTGCGCGGGGCGGACCTGGCGCTGCCGGCGGTCGAGAGACGCGTCTGGCCCTGAGCGAAAGGACCTGAATGAGCCGCATCGTCGAGTGTGTTCCCAACTTCTCCGAAGGACGCCGCCCCGAGGTGATCGATCCCATCCTCGAGGCGATCTCGGCAGTGCCCGGCGTCACCTTCCTCGACAGCGAGATGGACCCGGACCACAACCGCGCCGTGCTGACCTTCGCGGGCGAGCCCGAGCCGGTGATGGAGGCGGCGTTCCGCGCGGTCGAGAAGGCGTCGAAGCTCATCGATCTCAATCAGCACCGCGGCCAGCACCCGCGCATGGGCGCCACCGACGTGGTGCCGTTCATCCCGGTCGAAGGGCTTACCCTCGACGACTGCGCCGAGATGGCGCGCCGGGTGGGGGCGCGGATCGGCGCCGACCTCGGGATCCCGGTCTTTCTCTACGAGTCGGCGGCGAGCCGGCCCGACCGCGTGAGTCTCGCCGACGTCCGGCGCGGGGAGTTCGAGGGACTGCGCGAGGCGATCGGCAGGGATCCCGCCCGGAAGCCCGACTTCGGGCCCGAGCACATCCATCCGACCGCCGGGGCAACCGCTGTTGGGGCAAGACGTTTCCTCGTGGCCTTCAACGCAAACTTGAACACTGGCGACGTGCGGGTCGCCAAGGCCGTCGCGACCTCGATCCGCGAGCAGAGCGGAGGGCTCAAGAACGTCCGCGCTCTCGGGTTCTCGATCGAGGGCGGGCGTCGCGCTCAGGTGAGCATGAACCTGGTGAATACCGAGGCGACCCCGATCCACCGCGTGCTCGCGCTGGTGCGCGAGGAGGCCGCTCGTCACGGTGCGGCGATCTCCGGGTGCGAGGTGGTGGGCCTGATTCCGGAGCGGGCGATGCTCGATGCCGCCGAGCACACGCTCCAGCTCGAGAGCTTCCGCCGCGATCAGGTGCTCGAGCTGAGGCTCCGGCGTCCCCCGGTCACGCCCGGACTGACGCTCGCCGGGTTCATGGAGCAGGTGGCCGACGGCACGCCGACGCCGGGGGGCGGCACGGTCGCCGCCACGGTGGGCGCGCTCGCGGCGTGCCTGCCCGTGATGGTCGCCAATCTGACGATCGGGAAGAAGAAGTTCGCGGCGGCGGAGCCGGTGATGCGGCGCATCAAACAGGAGGCCGATGCGCTCCGGGTCGAACTGATGTCGCTCGCGCGGCGCGACAGCGAGGCGTTCGACGCCGTGCTGGGGGCGCGTCGTTTGCCCCAGGCCACCCCGGCCGAGGCCGAGGCCCGGAACGGGGCGGTCGCGGTGGCCGACCTCGAGGCAACCCGCGTTCCGCTCCAGACGGCCGAGGCCTGCATCCGGGTGGTGGGACTTGCCCGGGAGGCGGCGGTCCACGGCAACCCCAATGCTGCCAGCGACTCGGGGGTGGCGGGTCATTTGGCCAATGCCGCCGCCGAAGGCGCGCTCCTCAACGTTCAAATCAATCTGAAGTCGCTACCCGCCGGGGCCGATAAAGACGAGGTCGAAAAGGAGATGCGCCGCCTCGAGGACGCTCTGGCACCGGCCGTGCGAATGCTCCGTGAAGCCGTCGCCGCCAGCCTGGGCGTCTGACGTGCGGGTCCCGACCTCTTTGCCGGTCTCCGGAGAATTTCGCGTTGGACAAACCCATCGAAATCAAACGCCGCGCCCAGAGATTCGTGCAGAGCGGCGACCTCGATGGCGCGCTGGCGGAATATCAGAAGCTGGCGAGGGCTGAGCCCGGCGAGCCGTACCACGTCGTGGTGATCGCCGACCTCCGGTTCCGCAAGGGCGATCAGAGCGAAGCCGCGAAGCTCTACCTCGAAGCCGTCGACGGCTACCAGCAGTCCACGCTCTACAAGAACGCGATCGCGGTCTGCAAGAAGATGGTGCGCCTCGGGCTCGCCCCGAGCAGCGTCTTCCGGCGGCTCGGCGAGCTGCACGTGCACGACGGGCTGCGCACCGAAGCCGGCCTGTACTTCATGCAACACGGCGAGATGTCGGCTCGCCGCGAGGACTTCGCGGAAGCCGAGAAGGCCTACCGCCAGGCGTTCGAGAGCAGCCCCGAGAACGTGGTGGCGCTCGAGCGGCTCGCCGACCTGCTGCTCACCCGCGACGACACCGACCGCTGGCGGCAGACGATCGAGGAAGCCGCAGTCGCGTACGACAAGCTCGGACAGATCAACGAAGCGACACGCTGCCGGAGCCGGATTTCGGGCGGCTCGTCGGACAGCGCCTCAAAGAACGGCGCGCGGCACGCGGCACCGGAGGCCGTTGCACCGGCGCCCGTGGTGCAGGAGCCGCCCGCCGCGGTCGAGGAAGCGGTCGCCGCCGGCGAAACGGAGATCGACACGTTCACCGATCCAGCAGCCGCGCTGCGCGAGGCCGAAGCGGCGGCGGCGCCCGAGGGATTCGAGCGGACCTCGATGGGCGCTCCGGCACGCGCGGAAGCCTCGCCCGAGCAGCCCGGCCTGCAGTCGGCGCCGGGGCCCGTGGTGGAAGACGACGATCTCGTACTCGAGACGAATGCCACTGAGCCGGAGAACCCGCCCGCTCCGGTCGCGGAGCCGGTGGCCCGCCGGGCTGCGGCTCCACCTCCGCCGGAGCCCGCGGTCGTCGCGGCAACGCCGCCCGCACCTGAGCCGATCGTTTCTGCGGCGGAAGCCTCGGCGGCGGCCCCCGTTCCCATCCAGCCCGCGCCGCGACCGCTCTCGGATTCGGGCGGGCGAACGCGCGATGCGCTGATTCGGCTGATCGAGAACTGCCGGCAGCGGAAGGACCAGGCCGGTGCCGCGGCCACCGCGTGCGAGATCGGTGACCTCGCGTTGATGGAAGGCGATCGGGTCGGCGCCATCGAGTGGTTCGAACGCGCACTCGAATACGATCCCGGCTGCCAGCAGGCCAAGGACCTGATTCATCGGCTCGCGTCCGCCAAGTCCACCGAGATCTCCGAGGTGCCCATGTACGACCTGCCGGTGCTCGACGACGGCACGTCCGGCAAGAGCGGCGCGGAGGGTGTTCAGTCCGTTTCCTCGATCGCCGACGAAGGGCGGGTCGACGTCGTGCTCAAGGGCGAGCGCTTCGATCTCGGGTCGCTCGTCTCGAGCTTCCAGGAGCAGATCAAGGATCAGTTCGAGGGCGACCCGCGCGGCCATTTCGACCTCGGAATGACGTACAGGGAGATGGGGATGTACGATCAGGCCATGGAATCCTTCCGCCTCGCGGGCGAGAGCCCGGATTTTGTCGAAGCTGCAACCGAGATGATGGGACGCTGCCTGATGGACCAGGGCCTATTCGATGAAGCCGCGGAGACGCTGAAGCACGGAGCCGAGGTCGTCGATGAGGCGGGGACGGGCGGGGTGTCGCTGCGATACCACCTGGGCCTCGCGTACGAAGCCGGCGCGCGACTCAAGGAAGCTCTCGCGGAATTCGAGACGGTCTACAAGAAGAACCCGGGTCATGCCGATGTCGCGAACCGGATCCGGGCCCTTCTGAAGACGCTGGGGACCGGCTGATGTCCCGACCGCCCGTGCGGTCGGGCGGTCGCCACATCGACCTCCACACGCACACCGTCTTCAGCGACGGCGTTCTCACTCCCGAGCAGCTCGTCCAGCGTGCGGTCGATCGTGGCGTTTCCGTGCTCGCCATCACCGACCACGACTCGCTGGAAGCGCTGGAGCCTGCCCGTCACGCGGCCTCCTCGGTGCTCGAGCTGGTGCCGGGGATCGAGATCTCGACCTTCGACACCGTCGAGATGCACATCCTCGGCTACTTCATCGATCCGGCGGACCCCACGTTGCGCACCACGCTCGCGCGGTTCGCCAAGGATCGCGTGGACCGGGTGCGCGCCATCATCGAGCGGCTGCGCCAGGTGGGAGCGCCGATCGAGCTCGACGAGGTGATGAGCGTCGCCGGGCCGGGCGTCATCGGCCGCCCGCACGTGGCGGAGGCGCTGCGGCGCGCCGGTCACGTGGAGTCGGTGGACGACGCCTTCCGTCGCTATCTCGGGAGTCATGGCGTGGCGTTCGTTCCGCGCCCGATGTTCGACGCGGGGATGGCGATCAACCTGGTGCGCGAGGCCGGGGGCGTGTCGGTGCTTGCGCACGCGGGCGGCGCGTTCGATGAAATGCGCCTGGAAGCGCTGGTCGACGCCGGTCTTGCCGGCATCGAGATCTGGCATCCGGTCCACGGCGCTTCGGCGGTGCGAAGGCTGCGCGCGATCGCGGCGCGGCTCCGGCTGATCGAGACCGGCGGCAGCGACTTCCACATGCCGGGCCGCGGCTCGGATCTCGGCGACATGCCGGTGCCGCCCTCGGTGCTGAGTCGCCTGAAGGACGCAGCGGGCGTCAGCGGCTGAGCTTTGACTCACCGGCGCGCGCGCCGCTAACCTGCCGCGTCCCCTCTACTCACTGCCTCCGGTCCGCGGAGCCTTCGTTCCCCTCGACATGTCCCCACGCCGCACGTCCTACGCCGCGCTGTTCGTGGCGTTGGGCCTCACGGGAGCCTATGCGGAGACCATCCCGAACTTCGAGGTGCTCTCGCTGGTGGCCTTCAGCGCCGGCCTGCTGCTCGGCGCCGGTGATGGAGCATGGGTCGGCGGGCTCACGATGCTGATCTACACCCTGCTCAATCCCTACGGCACCGCACCACCCCTCGTCATGGGCTCCCAGGTCTTAGGGCTGACCGTGACGGGCGCCACCGGCGGCTGGCTCGGGGCCGCCGGCCTCGGCCGACTGCCGGTGGCTCCGCGCGCGGTCGCCCTCGGGCTCGCAGGGATCGGGCTCACGTTCTTCTTCGACCTGATCACCAATGCGGCGACCGGCCTGCTGTTCGGCTCGGTGCGCCTCGCCCTGATCGGAGGACTGCCTTTCGCCTTATGGCACATCGCGACCAACACGGCGCTGTTCGCGGTCGTCGGGACGCCGGTCGCCGGCGTGCTCGAGTCGTACCGCTCGCGGCTCTCCTCCTGAGCGTCGCGGCCCCGGCCGCGAACGCGCAGCTCACGGGGGTCGGTGAAGCGGAGCTCCGGGGCTCGGCGCTGCCCGACCTGCCCGCGGTCTGGGGCGCGCGCGGGCTTCCCGGATATTTCGGCCAGTCGTGGTCGGAAGCGACCCCGCCATGGACCCTGGCCGGGCTCGCGCGCGGAGCATGGGCGCTCGAGGACGCGCGGCACGGTCCGAACGGATTCCCCGAGCCGGGTACGCCGGGAGTCTCCCCGGTGCTGCCCATCGTGGATTCGCTCGAATACCGGCTCCTCGAGGGTGCGGCGCTGGCCGGGTACGGCGCGCCGCTCGCGTCCGCCGTGCGTGTCCCGGTGCGCCCGGAGATGCGCACCATTCGCAGCACGGTCATGATTGCCGGCGGCAGCAATGCACTCGACGACAACGCGCTCGAGGTCACCCGCTCCGACTCCATCAACTGGCTCGAGATCACCTCTCTGAGCGGCGAGCGCGGACAAACCGGATCGCTGGGACGCGCCGGGCGTCACCAATGGTCGGCCGGAATCGGCCGCGCGTTCGGCGCGCACCACCTGTCAGCGGCTTTCACGCACCGCGGCGTGGCCTCCGGTCTGCTCTTCGGCGCCGAGCAGTCGGCGAAGAACGAGTCGGGCTTCGCCGGCTGGGAGTGGCGGGGCTCGTCGACGCGCGCGGGGCTCTCGTACGAGCGCGGGTACGGGCACCATTACAGCTTCGGCGACTTCCTGCTCGAGTCGCGGCGCGCCGCCGATGCGACGCGCTTCGAAGGGAGCCTCGAGTGGAGCGGGAGGCTGGGCCGGCTGCAGACCCGCGGCGACTGGACCAAGGCGCGGGTGAATCGCACCGGGGATGGGGAGTTCTCGACCGAATCGAACTGGGGCTGGGGCGCGGCTTCGTTCGACCGCCCCATCGGCCCCGGGCAGCTCGAGCTGTCGGCCGGCGCGGGTCGTCACTCGGGCGTAGGGGACGTGAACGTGGCGCCGGGCGCCGGGTATCGCTTCGGGAACGGGCGCTGGTCGGGGCATGTCGGATACGAGCGCATGCTGCAGCCGATCTGGTCCGACCTGGCGGCCGGCGAGGAAGCATTCATCCAGACGACCGATGCCGCGGTGATCGAAGCAGCACATCACCGCGGTGGACTCGACCTGCGGCTGGCGGCCGTCGGCGGGCGGACCGAGGATCGTGCGCTCGTCTCGCGTCAGCCCTTCGAGGAGCTGTGGCTGCGCGAGGGGATCGTGCGCGAGCTCGATCCCTATCGCTTCACGCTCGTGATGGGAGAGGGGCGGCTCGGATGGCGGCCGTTCACGGTGGCCGGCTCGGCTTTCATGCTCAACCGCACGCGTTCCGAGCAGCAGCCGAACGTGGACCCCGCCGGGGGAGGAAAGCTGGATGTCCGGTGGAACACGCGGTTCTTCAAGGGTGATCTCGGCAGTACGTTCACGGCCGGGCTCGATGTCGTGGGCCGGCGTGAGAGCGAATTCGGAACCCCGCTGCCCACCATCGTCACCTCCCGTGCGGCCGTGACGTTCACGCTGCTCGACGCATTCGTGATCTTCGACGTGCGCAATCTCGAGAACCAGCCGTACGAAGAGGTGTGGATCGACCCGCTGACCGGAATCGAGGCCCTGAGCTCGGGCGTCGAGTGGCGACTCCTGTTCAACGTGAGGCTCCGGAACTAGGCGGTTTCAGCAGCACACATGCCGGCGTGCCGCCGCCGAGGATCACCACCCACCGTCCCCGCCCCCTATAAAGGAGTACGGGCGTCGATGACGGAGGCGGAGCGGCGCGGGGTTCTGGTGGTGGTCGGGCTGCTCCTGCTGGGTGCGGGGTGGGATGCCTTCCGCAAGCCTGCAGCCGCGCCGCCGGCGCGCGATGGGGCGGCCGTCACCGTCGCCGACTCCGGGATGAATTCGCCGCCGGACTCCGCGCCACCGGCACCTCCCGCGGAGGTGCTGGACCTCAACCGTGCACGGGCCGAAGACCTGGAGCGGCTCCCCGGGGTCGGCCCGGTGCTCGCCCGCCGCATCGCGGCCCATCGCGAGCAGTACGGGCCGTTCCGAAGCGTGGACGAGCTGCTCGCCGTGCGCGGGATCGGGGAACGCCTGCTCGAGCGGCTGCGTCCCCGGCTGCGCGTCGCCGGGCCCTGAAGCGTTGCATCCTGCACGCCCGCCGCGGCTCCGCGCTCTCCCCGCCGCCATTTTCCAGTCACGTCACCGTGCGCGCATTCCGATACTTCGCGGGAACCGACCGAATCCGAATGGAGGCGCGGTCTCGTCCTGACCTGGGCGGACGGCGCCCGTCCGTACGGAGGTCTTCGTCGCGTCCCCTCAGGGACGACCGAGCGATAGCACTGGAGCGCGACGTGGAAGAAGACGTTGGAAGACTGCTGATCCAGGCAAAACTGATCGACGAGGCCACGCTGCAGAAGGCCGGTCAGATGCAGAAGAACGTGGGCGGCGGCATCACCGGCAATCTCGTCAAGGTCGGCGCGATCACCGAAGAGGCGCTGCTGACGTTCCTGTCGCGGCACTACAACGCCCCGCCGGTGGACCTGCGCAGCTACGAGCCGGACCCGGCCATCACGCGGCTCCTGCCGGGTGACGTCGCCATCAAGTTCATGGCGCTCCCGGTGTCCCGCAACGGACGGCGGCTGACGGTGGCGATGGCGAACCCGACCAACATCTTCGCCATCGACGACATCAAGTTCATCACCGGATTCGAGGTCGAGCCGCACGTCGCGGTGGAGTCTACGCTGAAGAAGGCGATCGACCGCTCCTACGACAACGCCGGCACGATGGCCGACGTGATGAAGAACTTCGAGGACGACCTGTCGGTCGTCGAAGAGGAGGAGGTCGAGACCGACCAGCTGTACGCGGGGGCAGAAGAGGCGCCGATCGTCAAGCTGGTGAACTCGCTGATCGCCGACGCCGTGCGCAAGGGCGCCTCCGACATCCACATCGAGCCCTACGAGAAGACGATGCGGGTGCGCTTCCGTATCGACGGCGTGCTGCAGGAGATGATGGCGCCCCCCGTCAAGTTCAAGCCGGCGATCATCTCCCGACTCAAGATCATGGCCGATCTCGACATTGCCGAGCGGCGCGTGCCCCAGGACGGCCGCATCAAGATCAAGGTGATCAACCGCACCGTCGACCTGCGCGTCTCGTCACTGCCCACGATCTTCGGCGAGAAGGTCGTCATGCGAATCCTGGACAAGAGCAACCTCAACATCGACCTCGAGAAGCTCGGCTTCGAGCCGCGGGCGATGAAGCAGTTCGTCGGCGCGATCAGCAACCCCTACGGGATGGTGCTGGTGACGGGGCCCACCGGGTCCGGCAAGACCACCACCCTGTACTCGGCGCTTTCGCGCATCAATACCGTGGAGACGAACATCCTCACTGCCGAGGACCCGGTCGAGTACAACCTGGACGGCATCAACCAGGTGCTCGTCAACGACGACGTCGGGCTCACGTTCGCGGCGGCGCTCAAGGCGTTCCTGCGGCAGGACCCCAACATCGTGATGGTCGGCGAAATCCGCGACTACGACACCGCGTCGATCGCGGTGAAGGCGGCGCTCACCGGCCACCTGGTGCTTTCGACCCTCCACACCAACGACGCGCCGAGCGCCATCGGCCGACTCATCGACATGGGCGTCGAGCCGTTCCTCGTCAGCTCCTCGCTGAACCTGGTCCTCGCCCAGCGCCTCATGCGGCGGGTCTGCAATGCGTGCAAGAAGTCGATCACGCTCACGGAGGAGGTCCTCAATGAGCTGCAGCTGGACGTCGCCAAGTACAAGGACCACGAGTTCAAGACCAGCACCGGGTGCCTCGAATGCAACAACACCGGGTATCGGGGGCGCCAGGGGGCCTACGAGGTCATGCCCCTGTTCCCGTCGGTCCGGGAGCTGATCCTGGAACGGGCCTCGGCGGCGGAGATCAAGAGGACGGCGATTGGCGAAGGAATGCTGACCTTGCGGCGGGACGCCCTGGAGAAGCTCATCAAGGGCATCACCTCCGTCGAGGAAGTACTCAAGGAAACCGCGTCCGACGAGCAGTAGTGCCCGGCGACGATGACCCTACGAGGGAGAACCCGAACGTGATGACGCTTCGCAAGCTGCTCGAAGAGATGGTGCAGAAGAAGGCGTCCGACCTTCACATCACGGCCGGGGTTCCTCCGGAGTTCCGGATCGACGGCTCGGTGGTCCCCGGGGCCTACGACAAGCTCACCCCCGAGAACACCGCCCAGCTCGCGTACAGCGTGATGTCGGACGAGCAGCGCAAGCGCTTCGAGACCACGAAGGAGCTCGACTTCTCCTTCGGCATCCAGGGCATCTCGCGCTTCCGCTGCAACGTGTTCCTCCAGCGCGGCGTCGTCGCGATGGTGACCCGCGCCATTCCCTTCAACATCCTGCCGCTCGACAGCCTCGGCCTGCCCCAGGTGGTCACGAGCCTGACCGATCGTATCCGCGGACTGGTGCTCGTGACGGGCCCGACCGGCAGCGGCAAGTCGACCACGCTGGCCTCGATGATCGACCGCATCAACAGCAAGCGGGCGAGCCACATCGTGACCATCGAGGACCCGATCGAGTACATCCACCTGCACAAGAAGTCGATCGTGAACCAGCGCGAGATCGGCGCGGACACCGAGTCGTTCCCGTCCGCTCTCAAGTACGTCCTCCGCCAGGACCCGGACATCATCCTGGTCGGCGAAATGCGGGATCTCGAGACGATCGAGTCGGCGCTGACGATCGCCGAGACCGGCCACCTCGTGTTCGCGACGCTCCACACCAACTCGAGCTACGAGGCGATCAACCGCATCGTGGACGTGTTCCCGTCGGACCAGCAGCGGCAGATCCTGACCCAGCTGGCGTTCTGCCTCGAAGGCGTGGTCACCCAGCAGCTCATCCCGAAGAGCCGCGGCACCGGCCGGGCCATGTGCGCCGAGGTGCTGTTGTGCACGCCGGCGATCCGCGCGGTGATCCGTGAAGGCAAGACCCACCAGATCTACAGCCTCATGCAGGTCGGGCAGAAGTTCGGCATGCAGACCATGAATCAGGCGCTTCTTGCCGCGGTGCTGGACCGCCAGCTCAGCAGCGAGGATGCGCTGGATCGAAGCACCGATCGCGTCGAGCTGGAAAGCATGCTCGGCAAGGTGACCCGAGCGGCCTAGAAGGAGGAATCCGAGATGCCGGTCTTTGTCTGGAAGGGGCGGACGCTCGCGGGGGAGACCCAGGCGGGCGAAATCGAGGTGAACCGCCAGGAAGAAGCGATCGAGATGCTCCGCAAGCGGCGCATCCTGGTCACCTCGGTGCGTCCGAAGGGCGGCGGCGGATTCCAGATGCCGCAGCTGGGCGGGAGCGGGGTCAGCACCAAGGACCTCGCGATCTTCACGCGCCAGTTCGCGACCATGATCTCGGCCGGTCTGCCGCTCGTCCAGTGCCTGGACATCCTGGCCCGTCAGGCGAGCAAGCCGTCGTTCGGCCGCGTCATCTCGGATGTGACGCGCGACGTCGAGGCGGGCTCGACCCTCTCGGACGCGCTCGGCAAGCACCGCAAGGTGTTCGACGATCTTTTCCGAAACATGGTGGCGGCCGGCGAGGCGGGCGGCGTGCTGGATGACATCCTCATGCGGCTCGCGACGTACATCGAAAAGGCCGACGCCCTCAAGCGCAAGGTCCAGAGCGCTCTGGTGTATCCGGCGGTCGTGCTCACCGTGGCGATGGGCGCGACGGCATTCATGCTGATCTTCATCATCCCGACGTTCGCCAAGATGTTCACCGACTTCGGCGGCGACCTGCCGCTTCCCACCAAGATCGTGCTCGTGCTCTCGGACTTCCTCGTGAAGTTCTGGTGGCTGCTCGGGCTCATGATCGTGGCGGCGGCCGTGATCTTCCAGCGGTACTACGCCACCGAGAACGGCAAGCGGGTCGTGGATCACGGCATGCTCAAGTTCCCGGTGATCGGCGACGTGCTCCTCAAGGGCGCCGTGGCGCGCTTCACGCGCACCCTGGGAACCCTGATCGCCTCGGGCGTGCCGATTCTGGCCGGGCTCGAGATCACGGCGAAGACTGCGGGCAACAAGGTGATCGCCGAAGCCATCATGACGGCGCGCGCCTCGATCCGCGAAGGTGAAACCGTTTCGGCGCCGCTCAAGCAGTCGGGCGTGTTCCCGCCCATGGTGGTGCAGATGATCTCCGTCGGCGAGCAGACCGGTGCGCTGGACGAAATGCTCACCAAGATCGCGGTGTTCTACGAAGCCGAGGTCGACACGGCGGTGGACACGCTGACGTCGATCATCGAGCCGTGCATGATCGTGGTCATGGGCGGCATCGTGGGTGGCATGGTCGTCTCGATGTACCTGCCGATGTTCAAGCTCATCAACGTTGTCGCCGGCGGCCGCGACTGATGCCGTCGACGCCGGCCCGCGGACCGGCGGTGAGAAACGAACGGGCTGGAGATCGCTGGAACGGTCTCCAGACCCTGATCCGCGTGCGATTGCTGGTCGCGACGGTGGCGCTGCCGCTCGGCGTCCTGCTGCGGCCGGATGCGACGGCCTCCTCCCGCTGGATGATGGGGTGGATGCTGCTCAGCGTCGGCGTGGCCTCCGCGCTGTTCGGGCTCTTCATGCGCCTGCGTCGCGGGCTCGCGGTCCAGACCTATCTCCAGGTCGCCTTCGACCTCGCCTTCGTGGCGGCGCTCTGCGCGGTCACCGGTGCCCGCGAGAGCCAGTTCGTGCCGTTCCTCGCCATGGTGGTCATCAGCGGCGGACTGCTGGCGCGGCTGCCCGGCGGCCTCTTCGCAGCAGCCGGCGCCTGCATTGCCTTCCTGTCACTGCGGGCGAGCCCCGAATCTGCGGTCTCGGCGGTGCCGTCCACCGGGATGCTCATGGCGTTCCTCGGGGTCATGGGGGTGCTGGCCGGCGTGCTCGGAGAGCGCGCCCGTCGGACGCGTGAAGTGCTCTGGCAGACCGCGCGCGAGCTGGACCGCGTCCGGGTGGACAACGACGTCATCCTCCGACACCTCGCGACCGGCGTGTTCACCGCCGACGCCGCGGGCCGCGTCGCCTATCTCAATCCCGCGGGCGAACAGACGCTCGGCCTCCAGGCGGCGGACGTGATGGGGCGCCCGCTGGCCGAGGCGGTGCCGGAGCGCCTGGGCACGCTGCGGGAGGCCATGCTCGAAGCGTTGCGCCTGGGAACGGGCCGTTCCCGCGTCGAGCACATGGTGGGCAACGAGACCGGCCGCATGCTGCCGATCGGGGTCTCCACGAACCTCCTCATGCACGAGGGCGCGGTGACCGGCGTGGTCGCCGTGTTCTCCGACCTCACCGAGGTCCGCGAGATGGAGCGTCGCGCCCGTCGCAACGAGACGCTGGCCGAAGTCGGGGCGCTGGCCGCCGGAATCGCCCACGAGCTGCGGAACGGCCTGACGCCGATTAGCGGCTCGGTCGAATGCCTCCAGCGCGAGCTCAGCCTGGAAGGGGAGAACGCCGTGCTCATGAAGCTGATCGTGACCGAGTGCGGCCGCCTGCACCGGTTCGTCAGCGACCTCCTCAACTACGCCCGCGAGCGCGAGCCGATCGTCGAGCCCCTCCCGGTGGACGAACACCTGGCCGACCTGGTCGAGATGATCCGCCGCGACCCGCGCTGCGGCCCCGGCATCGAGGTGCGCTTCGAGCCCCAGGATGCGGCGGTCGCGGTCGAGGCCGACCGGGAGCAGATCCGCCAGGTGTGGCTCAACCTCGCCGCCAACGCGCTCGAGGCCATGGAGGGCGCCGGAACCCTGACGCTCGCCTGGTCATCGGGCGAAAAGAGTGAAGTGATCGTGGAGTTTGCCGATACCGGAGCCGGTATACGCCCGGAGGACCTGGCCCAGGTGGGACAGCCGTTCTTTACCACGAAGGCCCGGGGCACCGGGCTCGGTCTGGCCATCGCGCAACGAATCGTCGAGCGGCACGGCGGAACGCTCCTTCTGGAGAGCCGTCCGGGAAGCGGGACGACCGTGCGGGTGACCCTTCCAGCCAGAGCCATCCCTGTCGCCCGCGCCGCCTAGGCACCGCATGAGGGGACGAAACGATGTCCGCTGAAACCATCCTGGTCGTGGACGATGAACAGAGCATGGCGCAGTTCCTGGCCATTGTTCTGCGCAAGGAAGGCTACCAGGTCACGACCGTCAACAACGGCAAGGATGCCCTCGAGAAGATCCGCGCGGAGCGCATCGACGCCGTGATCACCGACATCAAGATGCCGGGAATGGACGGCATTCAGCTGCTCCAGGGGATCAAGAAGCTCGACCCCTCGATGCCGGTCGTCATCATGACCGCCTACGCCTCACAGCAGTCGGCCATCGATGCGGTCAACCTCGGAGCCTTTCAGTACCTGATCAAGAACGCCAAGAACGACGAGATCAAGCTCGTCCTCCGCAACGCGCTCGAGATGCGGAAGGTGCGTGTCGAGAACCAGTTCCTCAAGCGCGAGCTGAAGAAGGGTCACGAGGAGAAGAGCATCATCGGCACCTCCGAGGAGATGGTGCGGGTCTTCAAGATGGTGGAGAAGGTTGCCGACAGCGAAGCCACCATCATGATCCAGGGCGAGAGCGGCACGGGGAAGGAGCTGATCGCCCGCGAGATCCACTACGGCAGCCGCCGCGCCTCCGGGCCGTTCGTCAGCATCAACTGCGGCGCCATCCCGCGCGACCTGCTCGAGAGCAACCTCTTCGGCCACGTGAAGGGCTCGTTCACCGGTGCAGTGAAGGATTCGGCCGGCCTGTTCCAGGTCGCCGAGGGCGGCACCTTCTTCCTGGACGAAGTGGGCGAAACGCCGCTCGCAACCCAGGTGAAGCTGCTGCGGGCGCTCCAGGAGCGGGAGATCATCCCGGTCGGCGGCACCCAGCCGATCAAGATCGACTGCCGGCTGGTGGCGGCCACCAACGCCGACCTCGAGCGGGAGGTCGCGGAAGGACGTTTCCGCGCCGACCTCTTCTACCGCCTCAACGTGATTCCCATCAAGCTTCCGCCGCTGCGCCACCGCCGCGACGACATTCCGCTCCTGGTCGACCACTTCCTGCGCCGGCAGGCCGGCGCCGCCGGGGTGCCGAAGATCATCGGCAAGGACGGAATGGACCTGCTCCTCAAGTACGACTGGCCGGGCAACGTCCGCGAGCTCGAGAACGTCATCGAGCGGGCGGTGATCCTGGACGAGGGCGGCAACCTGGGCCCCGACGACCTGCCGGACAAGATCCGGTTCGGCGAGAGCCACCGCGGCAGCCTGATCATCGATACGCCGACCCTGACGCTCGAGGAGCTGGAGCGCGAGTACATCCTCAAGGTGCTGGCCTACACGAAATGGCAGAAGAAGCGCACCAGCGAAATCCTGGGGATCAACGCGTCGACCCTCTACCGCAAGCTGATCGCTTACGGGGTGGAAAAGCCCGGCAACGGCGGTCCCGGTTCCGACGGCGCCGATTCGGAAGCGCACGCCGCTTGATTCGTGCGCGCCGCACGAACGGGGGGTGGATGGTGCGGATCGCCCGGGATGTGCAGGGCGCGATTGAGAAATGCGCGGGTTTCGGGGGAAATCGCCGCACGGAAAGCGGTCCCGGAACGGCGCAAGTCGAGGTTGAGCAAGAGCATCCGTCACAGGAGCCGCGCGTGGCATATCGGTTGCACGAGCACAGCTTTGGGTCAGCAATGACAGAGCGCGAGACCCGGCTGTAACCCCCCAACCGGAGGAGTAGAAATCATGTTCAAGTCTCAGAAGGGCTTCACCCTGATCGAGCTGATGATCGTCGTCGTGATCATCGGTATCCTCGCGGCGATTGCGATTCCGAACTTCATCGCGATGCAGAACCGCGCTAAGGAAGGCAGCACGAAGGCCAACATGCACACCTTCCAGCTCGCGGCCGAGGACGTGGGCGTCCAGAACGACGGTACCTACGCGGGTGCCGCGTCGACCGTCGCCAACGCGCTTCCGTCGTCGGGTGGCAACTTCAAGAATCCGTTCTCGCAGTCGACGGGTTCGGGCGCTGCCTGGGAAGATCGTACGAGCGTTTCCGGCGCTGCCGGAGCGACCTCGGGCATCACCAGCTACGCCGATTCGAACACCAACAGCTACAACATCAAGGGTCACGGACGCGCTGCGGCGCTGACGCTGGTCCTTACGGCTGGCCAGTAATTTCGAAGCAACATCGAGCCGGGGGCGGGAAACCGCCCCCGGTTTTCGTTTTGGGGCGAAAGCCGGTGCCGGCTTCGACCGATCACCCTTCTGCCGGCCCGGGCGCCGGGCGGCTGAAAGCTCGCCGTTCCCGGGGGGACGGACCGGCGCAACCGGGGACATGCGGCCGGAAACGCCGCGCCGGCTAACCGGCACAGTGGTTGCAGGACCGCACGGACCAAATCTCCTGTCGTACGAGGGACCCCGCATGCACGAAGTCACGCCGCCGGTTGCGCGCGCCGAAGCCGGGAACGGCTCCGACGCCGTGATCCGCTGCCGGCAGCTCTCCAAGTCCTACCGGAATCCGTGGACGCTCAAGACCGTCCACGGGCTCCGCGCTCTCGACCTCGACGTCGCGCGCGGCGAGATCTTCGGACTCCTGGGCCCGAACGGCGCCGGCAAGACGACCACGCTCAAGCTCCTCACCGGGCTCCTCAAGCCGACGCATGGCATGGCCTGGCTGTTCGGTGAGCCGGTCACCTCGGTGAGGAGCCGCGCCCGTCTCGGCTTCCTCTCCGAGCAGCCCTACTTCTACGACTACCTGAGCGGCCTCGAGTATCTCGAGCTTGCGGGCCGGCTCTCCGGGCTGGGCGGCCGGGAGGCATCGGAGCGCGCCCGTCATTGGATGGGGCGGGTCGGGCTCGAGCGTCCGAAGCTCGTCCTGCGCAAGTATTCGAAGGGAATGCTGCAGCGGCTCGGGTTGGCGGCCGCCCTGGTGCACGAGCCGGAACTGATCATCCTGGACGAGCCGATGAGCGGTCTCGATCCCTTCGGCCGCCGCGACGTCCGCGAGCTCATCCTCGAGCAGCGCGACCGCGGCGCCACCATCCTCTTCTCGTCGCACATCCTGCCGGACGTCGAGATGCTGTGCGATCGCGTCGCCATCATCTTCGGGGGAGCGCTGCAGCGAACGGCCACCATCAAGTCGCTCATCGAGTGCGACCACGCGGTGGAGATCCGGTGCGACGGCGTCACGCTGGTGGAGATCCCGGCCGCCTGGGCGGCACACCTGACGCGGCGCGAGCGCCCCGGTGGCACCGTGCTCGCCCTGGACGACGGCCGGCTGCTCGACGAAGTGCTGCCGTGGCTCGTGCGGGGCGGGGTGCGGATCCGCGCCGTCGCGCCCCATCGTTCGTCCCTCGAGGACCTGTTCCTCGACGCGACCGGCCAGCCGAGCGTGGAAAAGGGCACGATCCCGATGAAAGAACAGCCTTCCGAGTGGAGACGCGCATGACCGTCGGCGTCGTCGCCCGCAACACGTTCCGCGAGACCACGCGCGATCGCATGCTGATCGCGGTGATCGCGGGCGGCCTCGCGCTCTTCGCCGCCACGCAGGCTCTGAGCCCGCTCGCACTGGGCGAGGAGAGCCGGCTCATGGTGGACCTCGGCCTCAGCGGCATCACGGTGCTCGGCATGATGGTGGTGCTGCTCGTGGGCGGGAGCCTGGTCGCCAAGGAGATCGAGCGCAAGACGGTCTACAACCTGCTCTCGCGGCCGATCACGCGCCACGAGTATCTGATCGGCAAATGGGCCGGTCTCACCGGAACGCTGTGGGTGATGTGCGCGGCACTCGGGCTCGGGCTCTGGGGCTCGCTCGCACTCCGCGGTCTCGGGAGCTACGGGCAGGCGGTCGTGGAAGCGGTGTACCTGTGCGGGCTGGAGTTGAGCCTCATGGCCTCGACGGCGGTGCTGTTCTCCGCGCTGTCCACGCCGGTGCTGTCGTCGCTCTACACGGTCGGCCTGTTCCTGATCGGACAGTGGAGCTACGACCTGCGGTCCTACGCGCACGCGATGCCGCCCCAGTCACGCTGGATTCTCGAGTCGGTGGCGAGCGTGGTGCCGAATCTTCCGATCTTCAACATGCGGAGCATGGCCTCGGTCGGGGATCCGACGACGGTGGTCCACCTGCTGACGGCGACCGCCTACTGCGCGCTCTACGCCGGGTGCGCGCTCGCGCTCGCGACCGCGGCGTTCGAGAGCCGCGACTTCAAGTGATGTCCTGGGGTTTCACGTCACCCCGCGCCCGCGTGGTGCGGGCGTGGGGCGTCGCGCTGATCCTCGCGCTGCTGGCGGGAATCGCACGCGATCAGGTGTGGCAGGCGGTGCCCCATCCGCGCCCGCTCGAGGAGCTTTCCTATTACCCGTCGGGCGAGCACCTGCGGCCTGCCTCGCTCGGACACGCCGAGACGGCGGCCGATCTCGCATGGCTGCGGGCCGTCCAGTACTACGGCGAGCACCGGATGAGCGACAACCGCTTCGAGCGCATGGAGCACGTCTTCGACATCCTCACCACGCTCTCGCCCGGATTCGTCTCCGGCTACATCTTCGGGGCCTTCGCGCTCGCCCAGGAGGGGCAGGACTTCGAAGCCGCCGAGGGCCTGATGCTCAAGGGCATCGAGGCCAACCCGCGGAACGGACGCCTGGCCTTCGAGCTGGGTTTCCTCTACTTCGTGCGACCCGGCGGCCGTGACCTGAACCGGGCCGCGGAGTACTTCACCCAGGCGAGCCGCCAGCCGGATAGCCCTCCCCAGGCGCTGCGCTTCGCCGCCTTCGCCCGCCAGCACGCGGGCAACCTGGCCGCGGCCTACGAGCTGTGGAAGCACGTGCGGGAATCCTCGCCGAACCACTTCATGCGGGAGATCGCCGAGCGCGAGATGAAGCGGATCGCGGAGGCGATCCGGTCCGGCCACACGAAGGCGGTCGTGAAGACCCTCTCGACCCCGCGCGTGGCCATCCGGGGCTGAAACCGGCGCCGCGGAATTGCGTTTCGCAACGTCCGGGGCAGTAAACCCTCAGTCTCGACCGCAGCCTTCGGCCTCCGCCGTCGAGTGAAACCAGGGCTCCGCCGGCATGGTCGCCACATACGACTCAAGTTGGAGCCCCTGCGAACCGATTCAACGGTACGTAGCGCGCCAGGGAGCTTTCCGCTCCGTGCGGGAGGCCGCGGCTCACGAAATCAGCCGGCGATCGAGGCGTACGCCGCTGCATCAGGGAGTGGAGACCATGCTCTTCGGAAAGAAACCCTCGCTCGTGGGACTCGACATCGGCAGCCATACGATCAAGGCCGTCGAGATCGAAGCCTCGTCGAGCAAGAGCCGCCTCACCCGCTGGGGCATCTCGGCCCCGCTCGGGGAAGCCATCGTGGACGGAGAGATCATGGACCGCCAGCTGGTGGTCGATTCGATCTCGAATCTCCTGGACACGCGCGACATTCGCACGAAGAACGTCGTGGCCGCGGTGAGCGGACGCGCCGTGATCGTGAAGAAGATCCTCATGAACAAGCTCTCGGCCGAGGATGCACGCCAGGCCGTGAGCTGGGAAGCCGAGCAGCACGTCCCGTTCGACATCAACGACGTGTCGCTCGACTTCGAGATCCTGGGGCCGGCGCCCAACGATCCCAAGCAGATGCAGGTGCTGATCGTCGCCGCCAAGAAGGACATGGTGCTTTCGTTCGCCGATCTCATCCGCGAAGCCGGCCTGAATCCGGTCGTGGTGGACGTCGATTCGTTCGCCACCCAGAACGCCCTCGAAGCCAACTACGACATCGGGCCGAACGAGGTGATCGCGACCCTCAACATCGGTGCCGAAATGACGAACGTGAACATCACGCAGGGCGGCGTGCCCTACTTCACGAAGGACCTGCAGCTCGGCGGCAACACCTTCATCGAGGCCGCCCAGCGCAAGTTCAACCTCAGCCAGACCGAGGCGGCGGCCGCGGTGCGCGGCGAAGAGGGTCCGACCTCCGAGATGGCGCCGGTGATCGAGCAGGCGTGTGAAGGACTGGCGCTCGCGCTGGAGCGGGCGCAGGCGTACCTCAAGACCGCCGGGGAGGCGGGTGCGATCTCCCGAATCATGCTGTGCGGAGGGAGCGCGCTCACGCCGGGCCTCGTGGAGTTCCTGGGCCGGAGATTCACGGTGCCGGCTGAAGTCGCGAATCCTCTCGCGCGAATCGCCTACGACTCGGCGCTCTTCGCGGGGCAAGACGTGATGAAGGTGGCGCCGCTCCTGACGGTCGGAGTCGGTCTGGCGCTGCGCCGCCAGGGAGACAAGAAATGATCCGCATCAATCTGCTCCCTCGCGAGGAGAAGGCGCAGCGCGGCGAGATCTCGATCCCGAAGATCGCCGACATCGTGATCCCGGTCGCAGTGCTCGGAGTCCTGGCGCTCGTGATCGGTGGCACGGTCGTGCTGCAGCGCGCACAGGTCGACAAGTTGCAGCGGGACATCGCGCAGGTCGAGGCCGAGTCGCGGAAGCTGGCCCCGCAGATCGAGCGGGTCAACCGGCTGGCCGCGGAGCGCGCCGAACTCGACCTCCGGCTCGGCATCATCTCCAAGCTCGAGTCCGGCCGCAGCGGCGGCGTCCGCCTGATGGACGAGCTGGCCCAGTCCGTTCCGGATCACCTGTGGCTCACCACGGTCACCCAGGACGGCACCAGCCTGACGATCGAAGGCAACACCTTCTCGAACCTGGTGGTCTCCGAGTTCATGTCGCGCCTGGAGCGCTCGCCGTGGTTCGCCTCGGTCGAGCTCGAGATTGCCGAGCGCTCGGCGGTCGGCGACAAGGAGATCACGAAGTTCCGGATCGGTTGTCAGATCACCCCGAACGAGACTGCGAACTAGGAGGAACCCATGAACCTCGATCTCAAGAATCCCACGGTTCAGAAGGTCCTGCTGAGCGTGCTCGCCGGAGGTGCTCTGCTCGGGATCTTCTTCATGACGTCGCTGGTTCCCTTCGGCTACCAGAATCAGCGGAAGGCCATTGACGGGCTGCGCGCCGACTACGATGCCAAGGCCACCGAGCTGGCCCGCGCGCAGGCGACGGTCCGCGACCTGCCGCGCTTCGAGGCCGAGTTCGAGCAGCTCCACGAGCGCTGGGCACAGACCGCCGAGCTGCTGCCGACCGACCGCCAGATGCCGGCGGTGCTGCGCAAGCTGACGCTCGCGGCGCAGCAGAACGGAGTCCAGTTCGTCACGTTCCGCCCGCAGCCGATCCGCCAGCAGCAGAACTACGCGGAGATGCCGGTCGAGGTGTCGGTGTTCGGCGGCTACCACCAGGTGGGCGCCTTCCTCGCCGATCTCGCGAACCTGCGTCGCATCGTGACGGTCTCGAACCTGGTTCTGAAGACCAACACCCGTTTCAAGTCGGCCCCCGGAACCACGGTCGCGGATTTGGTGGCCACCGCCTACTGCCTCAGCTCCTCGAACACTCCCGCGCCTGCGCCGGCGGTGACGCCGGCAGCGCCGGCGGAGCCTTCGACCGAGGGTGACGGGACCGAAACGAAGAAGGGGGATACCCATGGCAAGTCGTGATCGAGGCGGACGCCTTCCCGTGGGATCAATCGCGGGAATCGCGCTCGCTGGAGCCCTGGCCGGACTCCACGGTCTGCCCGTGACGGTGCGCGCCGAAGCGCCCGCTGCGGCAGCCCAGGAGTCGCCGAAACCGCTGACCCCGGAGGCCGCGAGGGATTCGTCGGCGAAGCCGGCGGCCAACGGTGCTGCGGCCAAGACGGAAACCTCCGGTACCGCGGCGAAGACGGAGACCTCCGGTACCGCGGCGAAGACGGAAACCACCGGTACTGCGGCGAAGACGGAAACCTCCGGTGCCGCGGTGAAGACGGAAACCTCCGGCACCGCCGTGAAGTCCGAGGCTTCCAATGCGGCCAAGCCTGCAGCCGGTGGCCCGATCGTGAAGCCGGCACCGGCCACGACCGATCCTGCCAAGTCACCGGTTGCGAAGCCGTCGACCGTCAAGGCGACGCCGCAGCCGGGGCGTTCACGCGCCTCCGGGCCCGGCGTACAGGTCGCGACCGCGGTCGAGGAGCGGACGAGCTACCACTACAACACGCTCGGACGGCGCGATCCGTTCGAGTCGCTGGTCGAGAGCTTCGTTGGTGACGATGTGGGCGGCAACGGCCCGGTCGACATCGGCGGAATCAGAGTCGTCGGCATCGTGTGGGGGAACGACCCCTTCGCGCTGGTCGAGGACGGTCGGGGAAACAGCGGCATCCTGCGCCGCGGAGACAAGGTCATGAACGGATTCGTGGAACAACTCCAGCGTGACGCCGTCGTCGTCCGACTCGCGATCGACGGGCAGTCGCAGACGGTGTCGATTCCGCTGATCCGGAAGGAGGATAACAACAATGCGAGCCGCTAGGATGCTCGTGGTCCTCGCTGGGTGCGCGGTGGTACTCGGCCTGGCGGTTTCGCCTGCCGGTGCTGCCGACCCCGACGCCATGAAGCAAATCGGACTGACGCCTGCCGCCGAGGGGACGTTCAGTCTCGACGTCCAGGGAGCGGATATCCGCACCGTGGTCCGTGCCATATCCGAGTACAGCGGCCGCAACATCAACGTGGCCGAGGGAGTCCGGGGCACCGTCAGTGTCCGGCTCCGCAATGTCGGCTGGCGGGAAGCTCTCCGCACCGTGCTGCGCTCCTCCGGCCTCGATTTCGTCGAGGAAGGCGGGATCCTGCGCGTGGATCAGATGACCAAGCTCCAGACCGAGACGGTGGAACGTGAGCAGGCGCGGGCCCGTCAGGCCGAGCTCGTTCCGCTGGACACCCGGGTCATCAAGCTCAACTACGCCAACGCCGCCGAGCTCGCGGCCGCCCTCCAGGCGTCGCTCTCGCGGCGCGGCAGCATCCAGGTCGAGAAGCGCACGAACGCGCTGATCGTGAACGATCTCGAAGACAACGTGGCGAAGATCGAGAAGATGGCCGTCGATCTCGACGGGACCACTCCGCAGATCGAAATCACGGCCAAGCTGGTGGACGTGGACGCCGAGGCGCTCCGCGACATCGGCATCGAGTGGAACGTCGCACCGCAGGAGCCCGAGTTCTGGTCGTCGGTCGACACGGACGGCGACGGGATCGACGACGGTCTGCCGGGCGGCGGGCCGGTCCACAACGACGACTACTCGGTGGTCGGCGCCGGCGAAGGCAACACCGGCATCGCGGATCCCGCGGCGGCCTTCACGTTCGGCGTCTTCAAGAGCTGGGCATCGATCGAAGCGCAGCTGCAGGTTCTCGAGCAGAACCGCAAGGCGGACATCATCTCGAATCCGCGCATCACCACGGTAGACAACCGCGAGGCCAAGATCCTCGTCGGCCAGAAGATTCCGCTCATCATCCAGGACGTGGCCGGCAACGCCGTGTCGCAGCTCCAGACGATCGGTGTGCAGCTCAAGGTCACTCCGCACCTGACCCAGGACAAGCGGATCGTGATGGACCTGCATCCGGAAGTCAGCGATCTGTCGACCCAGAGCACCGTGCAGGGCGGCGTCATCATCAACACCAGCGAGGCGGACACCCGCGTCATGGTGGACGACGGCCAGACCGCGGTGATCGGTGGTCTGATTCGCAGCAACACGAGCAACATCCGCCGCGGCATCCCGCTCCTCAAGGACTTCCCGCTGATCGGGTTCCTGTTCCGTTCCGAGAACACCGTGCGTCAGAACCGCGAGCTGATCATCTTCGTGACGCCGCGGATCGTGACCTCGTTCGCGACCAACGAAGAGTAGTCCTCGACATCCGCAGACGGGCCGTCCGGCACTCGCCGGGCGGCCCGCAGCGTTTCCGGCGAGGCACGCGCGTCGGTGCGTTGGCGCGCGGGTGCCTCGCCCGATTAGCCTCGCTCCATGGAGCCTCGACGCAGCATGGCGCTCATCGGTCTGCCCGGCGCGGGGAAGAGCACGGTGGGTCGCATCCTGGCGGCCCGGCTCGGATGGCCGTTCCATGATCTCGACGCCGGGATCGAGGCCGCTGCCGGCCGCACCGTGGCCGAGATCTTCGAGCACGAGGGCGAAACCGGCTTCCGCCAGCGCGAGAGCCGGATGCTGAGCGAGATCGACGGGGAGGGCACGGTGGTGGCATGCGGGGGCGGCGTGGTGGTCGAACCCGGGAACCGTGCGCTGCTCAAGGAGCGGTTCATCACGGCCTGGCTCGAGGTCGAGCCGGCAGAAGCGGCCCGCCGGCTGGCTCACGGGGCGGAGAGCCGCCCGCTCCTGCGCGACGGTACCGTGGCCGGGCGGCTCCAAGCCCTGCTCCGTGAACGCGAGTTCTGGTACCGGGAGGTCTCTTCGCTCGCGCTCCGCACCGACGGACTCGATCCGGAGACGCTCGTCGAGCCGTTGTTCTCGATTCTGCACGTCGTGCCATGAGGAGGGAGGTCGCTGCCGGACTCGTGGCGTGTCTCACCCTGGCGGCGGGCTGCGCTCCGCGTCACGTCCCGGTGGCCGAGGTCGGACGCGACGAGCGGCGGGCCCGCTACGAGCGGCGGCTCGAAGCGCGGGAACGGCTCGCGCACGCGTTCGAAGCGGACCTCACGCTGTGGGTGAGGATGCCGTCCCGCAAGTTCCCAGGAGCCCAGGCGCACCTGCTGCTGGGCGCGCCGGGAAAATTCCGCCTCCGCGTCGAATCGCTGTTCGGCACCGCACTCGATGTCTCCGCGCGCGGCGACACGGTGATGGCGTGGGCACCGGGAGCGCGGCTCGCCTGGGCCACGGAGCGCGCCGGCGATTCGATCGGGCTCGAGGACGCCGGTGCCATCGCGTGCCGGGTGTGGGGCGCGGCGTTCCATCCTCCGGAGGACGCGTGGAGCAGCGCCACGTTCCGCGATTCGGTGCTCGAGCTGGGCTGGCGGGAGGGAGACGGCCACGTGCGGGTCGCGATCGGGAGCGACGGCCTGCCGAAGGAGGCGTCCTACGCGACCGACCAGGCGGCGCTCACCGCGCGCTACGGCGCGTGGCATCAGGAGCGCGGCGGGACCTGGCCATCGCGCATCACCGTGGAGGAGGAGCGGCGCGGGCTCAAGGCGGAGTGCCGGCTGTCGACGCTGCGCTTCTCCGCGGGAATTCCGCCCGAGCGTTTCACGCCGCGGCTGCCGCGCGAGGTGCGGCGGGTGTCGCGGGCTGAGATCTTCCAATGGTTCGAGGGGGTGCAATGATGATCCGCCGGGGAACGGTGTGCGTGCTGATGCTGTTCGGGGCTCTGCCCGGTGCCGCGTTCGCCGGCAACACGGTGGAGGAGGTGACGGGCACGCTGCGCGCAGGCCTCAAGGACAAGGGCCGCGCCGAGGTCCAGCTCGAGCGGCGGCAGACCGACCCGCTCACGGATCGGATCCGTACCAGCCGCGGGCAGCTCGCGATCGAGCCTCCGGCGTTCGCGCGCCTGGAGTTCACGCCCAGCGGTGAGCAGGTCGTGGTGCGCGCCGACGGCGGCGAGTGGATCCAGCCCGGACTCGAGCAGATGATCCGCGTCCCCGGCGAGCGGCTCACCGGCGTGCTGCGCTGGTGGCGGCTCTTCGCCGGCGCGGACTCGACCCTGTTCACGGCGCGTCGCGTCGGGACCCGGCGCTACGTGGTGATGCCGACCGGCATGCCGGACGACAGCGCGCGTGTCCAGCTCGCGAAGAGCGGACTCCCGTACGAGCTCGCGATCGACGAGGGTCTCGAGACACCGACCGTCTACCGCTTCACGGGCTGGAAATTCACCGCACCGCGCGGGCGCGCCGACTTCGTGCTCAAGGCGCCGCCGGGATACGAGGTGGTGGACCTGCCGTGACCGGGACGACCGAGCCTTGACACCCCGCGGCACGCTGGTGAGACTCGCCGGCCTCAGTGCGCGTGGTGGGAGGAGTGCTCTCGGGGCGGCGGCTTCAGGCGCCGCGCGGTCTCAGGACGCGACCGACGTCGGACCGGGTGCGTGAATCGGTCTTCATGGCGCTCGAGCCGTTCACCGGGATGTGCGTGGTCGACCTCTTCGCCGGCACCGGGGCGCTCGGCATCGAGGCGCTCTCGAGGGGAGCGGCGACGGTCGATTTCGCGGAGCACGACCGTTCGGCGCTGGCGGCACTGAAATCCAATCTTGCGACCCTCGGAATCGAGGATCGCGCGACGATCTGGACCGTGGACCTCGAGCGGGACTTGAAGCGCCTGAAGCTGCCGCTCGCCGCGGCCGACCTGGTGCTCCTCGATCCGCCCTACGGCTCGGACGCCGGAGCAAGGGTGCTGGAAGGCGTCGCGGAGCCGGGCATCCTCGCCCCGGGAACGCGCGTGGTGGTCGAGCATCATCTGAAGGACGAGCCGCCGGAAGCCCTCGGCGTGCTGTCCCTGGAGCGGCGCCGCCGCTATGGGGAGACCGTGGTGAGCTTCTATCGGGCGGCCGAGGCCGGCCCCGGGACGGAGGAGATCTCATGAGTGACGGCCGCACGGCTTTGTTCCCCGGAACGTTCGATCCGTTCACCAACGGACATCTCGATCTCACCCGGCGGACCGCCCGGCTCTTCGATCGCGTGGTGGTCGCGGTCGCCCACAATCCCGGGAAGTCCCCGCTGTTCGACCTCGAGGAGCGCGTGGCGATGATCCGCGAGGCGGTTCGCAGCATGCGCCGCGTCGAGGTGATCGAGTTCTCAGGCCTGGTCGTGGAGTGCGCGTGCACCGTCGGGGCGCAGGTGATGATCCGGGGCTTGAGGGCGGTGAGCGACTTCGAGTTCGAGTTCCAGATGGCCCTCATGAACCGCCGGCTCTCACCCGCGCTCGAGGTCGTGTTCCTGATGCCGAGCCAGCAGTACACGTATCTCAACTCCACGATCGTGCGCGACATCGCCCGCCACGGCGGCCCGGTGAAGGGCCTCGTGCCCCGGGTGGTCGAGGAGCGGATCCGCGCGCGTCTCGGGGGCGCGGGCGCGAAGAAGAAGCCCGGATCCCGGTCGAAGCGCGGAAGCAGGCGTTGAGCGCGGTGCTGGAGCGGATTCGCGATGCCGCACGGGCGCACGTCCAGCGCCTCGTGCTTCCGGAAGCGGAGGACGACCGGATCCTGGAGGCGGCGGGCCGGCTCGATCGGGATCGGCTCGCCACCGTCACGCTCGTCGGCGACCCGGCGGCCATCGAACGGCGCGCGGGCGAGCACGGCTGGGAGGTGCGCGGCGTGCGCCTCGCGGATGCCCGGGAGGAGCGGTTGATCGAGCGCACGCGAGCCGCACTGGCCGAGCAGCGGGGGCCAAGGCTCGAGACCGAGGAGCGCGAGCGACTCGCGCGCGATCCGCTCTTCCAGGCCGCGAGCCTGGTGCGCGCCGGCGAGGCGGACGCGTTCGTCGCCGGTGCCACGCACACCACCGCCGAGGTGCTGCGCGCCGCACTGTGGCTGGTCGGCATGGCTCCCGGGGTGTCGGCAGTGAGCTCGTTCTTCCTGATGGTGCGCGAACAGCCGGCGCGCACCCTCGTGTTCGCCGACTGTGGCGTGATCCCGGAGCCGACGTCCGCCCAGCTCGCCGAGATCGCCTGCCTCGCGAGCGACGCCTTCCGTCGGCTGACCGGCGAGCCGCCGCGCACGGCGCTGCTCTCGTTCTCGACGCTCGGGAGCGCGGACCACGCCCGAGTGGTCCGGGTGCGGGAGGCCGTGGCGCTGGCGCGCGCGGCCCGTCCGGACCTCGACCTCGACGGCGAGCTCCAGGCTGATGCCGCGCTGGTCCCCGAGGTGGCGCGGCGGAAGGCGCCCGGGAGCGGTGTGGCCGGGGACGCCAACGTGCTCGTGTTTCCGGATCTCGATGCTGGCAACATCGGCTACAAGCTGGTGGAGCGTCTCGGGGGCTTTCGGGCCTACGGCCCGATCCTGATGGGGCTCGCGCGGCCGTCGAACGACCTGTCGCGCGGGTGCAGCGCCGACGACGTGGTGGGCGTGGCGACCATCGCCTGCGCCCTGGGCGCGGCCGGACGGAATTAAGGGAGACGGATGCCGACCTACGATTACCAATGCAAGAAGTGCGGGCACCGCTTCGAAGTGTTCCACTCGATGAGCGACGACAAGCCGCGCAAGTGTCCGCGCTGCGGCAAGCGCGCGGTGCGCGTCCCCTCGGCGGGCGGCGGACTGCTCTTCAAGGGCTCGGGTTTCTACATCACCGACTACCGCAGCTCCTCGTACAAGGAGAAGGCGAAGTCGGAGGGCTCAGGGAACGCCGGCAAGAGTGGCGAAAGCGGCGGCTCGAAGAAGCCAGAGGGCGGATCGGGCGGCAAGGAGAAGCCCGGTAAGACCGGCGGGTCCTCCTCGAAAGCCGGATCTTGAGCCGCACCGCCGCCGGCGGCGCGCTGCTCGAGCAGATCTTCGAGCAACGCCTGAACGTCGCAGAGCGCGGCCAGGTCCCTTCGATCACGCTCGATCACAACCTGGTCCCCGAGGCGGTCGCGGCGTGGATGCTCGCGGTGGCGCCCCGTCTGCGTGGCGGGCCGGCGGCACCGCCGGCGACCATCGTGTGCGCCGATCGCACCGATCCGGGACGGTCGATCGATCCCACCGGAACCTCCGACGCGCTGCGCGAAGCGGCCGGCGCCCGCGGGTGCGTCTTCGTGCCGCCGGGCGAGGGCACGGCGCTGCAGGTGTACGTCGAGCGTTTCGCGGCGCCGGGCGCGAGCCTGGCGGGACCGGCGACACTGGCCGCGGCGGGTGCCATCGGCGTCATGCTCAATCCGGTGGACGCGCTGCAGTCGGCGGCCGTGATGCGCGGTGCCCGGCTCCGCTTCGAGCCACTCCGCCGGGTGCGGTGCGCGCTGGAAGGCAGCCTCGGTCCGGCGGCGCACGGACTCGATGCCGCCCAGGCCGTGCTGGCGCGGCTGCCCTCCGGAACGCAGATCGTCGAGTTCACCGGACCCGCACTCCCCGCGTTCGCCATGCGCCACCGCCTGGCGCTCGCACGGCGGCTCGGCGCGGCCGGCGTGCTAACGCTGTTTCCGGGGGACGACGTCGCCCACAAGTTCACCGCCGCGATCGGTCGCGAGGTCGAGACGCGCACGCTGGTCCCGTTCGACGATTCCGCCGCCGACCTGCGCTGCGATCTCGATGCCGTCGAACCGCTGATCTGGGACGGAGTGCGCGCCGACGCGGCGCGCCCGGTGCGCAGCATCGCCGGAGCGGCGGTGCGCGAGGTGACGATCGGTCCGGCCGCGACGCTCGAGGATCTCGTCGCGTTCACGCGCCTCGTGGACGTGGTGACGCCGCCGACCCGCGTGGTCGTGCGGCCCGGGAGCCGCCGCATCCTCGAAGCCGGCGCTACGCTCGGGCTGTGGGCCGATCTGCGCGCGCGCGGTGTGGTCGTGACTCCGGAGCCGGTCGCCGCGGAGCGGCGGCGCGATGCCGACCGGCTGGTCGAGCGCCTGGAGTTCGGCTCCGAGAGCGATCCGATGCACGAGGCGGGGCCCGAGACGTGCGCGGCCGCGGTGAGCGGTCGCATCACGGATCCGCGCGAGCGCGAGGCGGCTCTGCTCTCGGAGCCCGCTCTGGTGCGCGCCGGGCGGCCGCCGCGCACCGTGCCGCCCACGGCGGACCCGATCGCGTGGGCCGACCCGCCGGTGTCCACGCCCGCGCGCTGGGGACGCGGCATCGTGCTCGCGCGGCTCGGCGACGGCATCACCGCGCGGCGCGGGCTCGCGGTCGGAGCGCGCGGTGAAGCCCGGCTCGGAGCGCTCGACTACCTGGCGGGACGGGTGCTGGCTTCGGAGATGGAGGGGTTCGCCGCGCATGCGACGAAGTTCGGCGGCGGCTGGCTGCTCGCGGGCGCGCGCTTCGGCGGCGGCGCGGACGCCGATCGGTTCGCGGTGGCGCTCGCCGACATCGGCGTGCGGGGCGTGATGGCGATCGGGTACGGCGAGGGCGCCACCTGGGCACTGGCGCGCGCCGGCGTGCTGGCGCTCGAGGACGACGGCCGGAGCGGAATCCGGGCCGGCGAGGAGATCGAGATCCCCGGTCTGCCGGAAGAGGTGGGGGCGAGTACGATGGTGACCGTGCGCAATCTCACGCGCGGTTCCCAGCGGGTGATGCGTCACGCGTTCGCCGACCACGAGGCGGCGGAATTCCGCGACGGCGGATGGCTCGCGCCGCTCGTGAGAGGGGAGTGACGTGTTCGTCGATCGCGCAAAAATTCACGTGACCGCGGGCCGCGGCGGACGCGGGGCGATCAGCTTCCGTCGCGAGAAGTATGTGCCGAAGGGCGGGCCGGATGGAGGCGACGGCGGCCACGGCGGGAGCGTGTGGTTCGAGGTCGATCCGCACATCCGCACGCTCCTCGACTGCCGCGAGCAGCGCCGCCACCGCGCCGACAACGGAGGGCAGGGCGAAGGCAACAACCGCACCGGGAAGAACGGCGAAGACCGCGTGGTGCACCTCCCCCCCGGCACCTCGGTGCGCGATGTGGCCAGCGGCGACCTGCTGGCGGACCTCGTGGAGCCGGGCGAGCGTTTCCTGGCGGCGCGCGGCGGGCGCGGCGGACGCGGCAACGCGCGGTTCGCCACCCCCACGAATCAGGCGCCGCGGAAGGCCGATCCCGGCGAGCAGGGCGAGGAGCGCCAGGTCGAGCTCGAGCTCAAGCTCATCGCGGACATCGGCCTGGTCGGCGCCCCCAACGCCGGAAAATCGACCATGCTGGCGGCGATCACGCGGGCGCGCCCCAAGATCGGCGCGTATCCTTTTACCACCCTCGAGCCGAATCTCGGTATCGTTGCGCTCGACGAGGAGCGCCAGTTTGTGGTGGCCGACGTTCCCGGGCTGATCGAGGGCGCCCACCAGGGGCGCGGTCTCGGGATTCAGTTCCTGAAGCACGTCGAGCGCTGCAGCGCGCTGGCCGTGCTGGTGGACGTGACGGTGGAGTCGCCCCGGGACCAGTTGGAGGAGGTGGAGCGGGAGCTCAAGGCGTACCATCCGGCGCTCGGCGAGAAGCCGCGGGTGGTGGTGCTCACCAAGGCCGACCTGCTACCCCCGGAGCGGCGGGCGGCGGTGGCCGCCGAGGTGGGATTGCCGGAAGCGCTGGTCGTGAGCGCTCACAACGGAGATGGTATGCGCGAGCTGCGCGAACGACTGTGGCGGCTGGTGGAGGAGAACCTGCCGTCGAGGAGCGAATCGTGAACGACGACAAGAGCGGCTCCGCGCGGAGCCTGGATCCTTTGAACACCCGGGCGCTCCACCAGAAGCGCGAGTACGTGCGCGAGCTGGCCGGCCGCGGCGACGCCTCGTCGCTGGCGATGCTGGCCGAGTGCCTGGGCGACGAATCGTGGTACACGCGCGATCTCGCGGAGGAGGAGCTGGTCCGGCTGGGCGCGATCGGGGCCGGCCTCGTGCTGCCGCTGCTCGATCAGGGCCTGTGGTTCACCCGCACCAGCGTGGCGCGCATTCTCGGCCGCTGCGCGCACCGTCCCGCGGTTCCCCGGCTGCTGGACCTGATCGAGGACGACAACCGCACGGTGGCCGAAGCCGTGCGCGACGCGCTCATCGCGATCGGGCGCGGCGGCGGCGCGGCGCGCATCGCGCAGGCGCTTCACCGCCTGCCACCGGCGGCGCGCAAGTCGCGGCTCGAGATGATCGCCCGCAAGGACCGCACGCTGGCCGAGCGGATCGACCGCCTCTCGCGCAGCGACGAGGTCGTGTCGAGCGAGGAACCCGATTTGAACGACGAGAGCCCGGTGGTGCGCGCCGCCGAGGAAGGCGTCGAATGGGAAGTGCTGACCGGCCCCGCGACCCCGAAGAGGGAAGGGTACGAGGAGGGTGGCGGGCGGTAATGGAGCACGGCCGCCGCGAGCAGAGGTTCCACCGCGGCGCGCCTCCCATGCAGTGCTCGAACGCGGGGCTCCGGGTTACCCGGAGGCCCTGCTCGATCTCGAGCGTCCTCCGCTCCGGCTTCACGTGCGCGGGCGGCTGCCCGCGGCGCGCGGCGTGGCGATCGTGGGATCGCGCGCGGCGACCGACTACGGGCTCCGCTTCGCATCACGGCTGGCCGAGGATCTGGCGCGGCTCGGATACCCGATCGTGAGCGGTCTCGCGCGCGGCATCGATGCCGCGGCCCACGAAGGAGCATTGTCGGCGGGCGGGGCCACGGTGGCGGTGCTGCCCGGTGGTCTTTCGCTGATCACGCCGCGCTCGAACGCCGCACTCGCCGAGCGAATCGTCGAGCGCGGGGCGCTGATCACCGAGCACGATGACGACGTGGCGCCCTACGCTTCGCGCTTCCTCGAACGCAACCGCCTGATCGCGGCACTGGCGCGCGTGACCGTGGTGGTCGAGGCGGCGGTGAAGAGTGGGGCGCTCTCGACCGCGACCTGGGCGCGACGGCTCGGCCGTCCGGTCCTTGCGGTGCCGGGCGACGTCGATCGTCCGACCAGCCGCGGATGTCATCACCTGCTGAGGCTGGGCGCGCGCGTGTGCGAGGGAGCGCGGGATGTGCTGGAGGCGCTGGGCGCGGAAACGGGACTCGACGCCGCGACGCCGCCCGTCCCGGATTCCACCGGGCTTTCGCCGGAGGCGCGCGTCCAGGCGGCGCTCGCCGATCGTCCGGAGACGGTGGAGACCATTGCCGAACGGGCCGCCGTGCCGCTGCCGGAAACCCTCGCGATCCTGCTCCGGCTCGAATGGGCCGGCATCGCGGCGGGCAGTGCGGGCTCGCGATGGCGGCGCGGCCGGGGCGGCGCGTGATCCAGCACGATCTCGAACACTTCCTGGTGCGGGCCGCGTTCGGCGCGTCGCGCGGGCTTTCCCGCGCCCACGCGCTGAATATGGGAGCTGCAGTTGGAGCCCTCGCCTACCGGCTCGGGATTCGTGCCCGCGTGGCGCGTGAGAACCTCGCGCGGGCGTTTCCGGAATGGAGCGCGGAGCAGCGCGAGGAAACCCTGAAGCGCCACTACGCCGAGCTCGGCCGCGTCGCTCTCGAATACGCGTCGCTGGCCGAGCTGGTGCGCGCGCCCCTCGGCGAGGTGCTCATCGAGGTGGTCGGCATCGAGCATCTCGAACGGGCGCGGGGCCGGGGCGCAATCTTATTGAGTGGTCACTTCGGCAACTTCGAGTTCGAAGGCGCTCGGCTGGGGCAGATGAATCCCGTCGACTTCGTGGTGCGCCCGCTCAGCAACCCACGGGTCGAAGAGGAAGTGCGCCGCCTGCGCGCCGGCGCGGGCGTCGGCACCATCGACGCCGGGTCGGTGCGCGAGGTGTACCGTGCGATCCGGGCCGGACGCTGGGTGGCGATGCTGGCCGACCAGGATGCGCGGCGCCAGGGGATCTTCGTCCCGTTTCTCGGGACGCCGGCCAGCACCGTGCTCGGGCCCGCACGCATCGCGCTCGCCACCGGGGCGCCGATCATCATGGGCTTCGACTTCCGGCAGGAGGATGGCCGCCACGTGCTCGAGGTGCAGCCGCCGCTCGAGGTGCCGGACCCGGCGAGCCCGGACGCGGCCGAAACCCTCACGCGCCGGCACGTCGAAGTTCTGGAGCAGATGATCCGCCGCCGTCCCGAGGCGTGGTTCTGGCTGCACCGCCGGTGGAAGACCCGCCCGGCGTGAACGGATGAGCGAGGGAGACCGCATGCACGGCTATGAGATCCGGGTTCGCTACGGGGACACCGACCAGATGGGCTTCGCGTACTACGCGAATTATCTCCGGTGGTTCGAGATCGGGCGCGCCGAGATGCTGCGCGCGCTCGGGCAGAGCTACCGGTCGGTGGAGAAGGAAGGCCTCTCGCTTCCGGTGCTCGAAGCGTCGTGCCGTTACCTCAAACCCGCCCGCTACGACGACATGGTGCGGATCGAGACCGGCGTGCAGCATCTCGCGCGTGCGTCGGTGCGCTTCGGCTACCGGATCGTGCGCGCGGAGGACGGCGAGCTGCTCGCGACCGGGCACACCGAGCACTGCTTCATGAAGCCCGACGGCAGGCCGGGCCGTCCGTCCGAAGAATTGAAGGGGCTGCTGGAGCGCGCCCCGAAGGCGGTTTAGCGCGCGAGCGCCGGTTGCCCGGCGTAGGAGCGCCAGTCGAGATCCGGGAACAGCGGATCGCGGCGCTCGGCTTCGGCGACGAAGCGATCGTCGGCTTCGCTCAGGAGCCCGCCGGCCAGACGCCGCTCGATGAGATGGGCGAGCCGGTTGAAGTCCTCGGCGTGGGAAACGATCCGGAGCTCGGCGTAGTCGCGGGCGGCGAGCGTCGTGATCAGGAACTGCCAGTCCGACGCCTCGACCAGCAGCAGCTCGCGCCCGGCCTGCTTCATCAGGCGGTCGAGCGGGCCATCGGACGGCCGCGATGCGGCCTCCTGGGCGAGACGCTGGTAGCGCGACTCGGCCTGGTGGACGAGCCGCCAGGTCCACTCGGTCTTCTCATTGAGCCACACCGCGTGCTGTCCGCCGTCGCCCCACGAGCCTTCCGGGAGCGCCACGATCTCCTCGGCCGGGTGCTGCTCGAGCCAGCGACCGGCGGTGGTCGGCGAGATGCCCATCTCGGGCAGGAGGTCGAGCACCGCGCCCAGGAACTCCGGACCTTCGAACCACCAGTGCCCGAAGAGCTCGGTGTCGTACATGGCGGTGACGATCGGCGGAGCGGCCTGCAACTTCGCCGCCGACTGCAGCACCCCGCGCACCAGCTCGACGAAGTGACGTGCGTGCTCGGGAGCGCGCGCCGCGGCGGCGTCGGGCTCGTACGGCACCTTGTGAGCGAGATCGGCGAGCGGATGAGTCACGGCCCAGTAGCGATGACCGCCCGGAAAACGCTTCTTGTGGAAGTCGAGGTACGCACCGTCGCCGGGATAGCCGTGCTCGCCGCTCCACACCTGCATCGCCGTGACGGGATCGCGGCCGAAGCAGCTCACGTGCGCGGCGGACCCGACGCGATAGGGCCGATAGGGCGGGTGATCGTTCGAAGCGGGAGGAGCTGCGCCGTCCTTGACCGCGGGCCGGAGCGCGTCGAAGCGGTCGGCGTACTTGCCGAGCGGAACGCCGCCGCCCAGCAGATGCCGGTCGACGAAGAAGTAGGAGAGATCACCCGCCTCCAGGTGCTCCTCGACACCGCGGCGCGGCGTGGTCTCGCCGGCATTCACCGGCGAGTGCCACGGCCCGGCCGGCCGATAGGCGCACTCCGGAAGCCAGATGCCGCGCGGCGCGCGGCCGAAGTGGCGCCGGTGCGCGGCAATCGCGGTCCGCACCTGGCCCGAGACGCAGGTGTCGTCGGAAAGGAGCGGCAGGTAGCCGTGGGTGGCCCCGCAGGTGATGAGCTCGATCGCCCCCGACTCCTCGAGGCGGCGGAAGCGGGCGACCAGGTTGGGTCCATGGGGGCCCATGAAGTCTTCGAGCGTCTCGCGGTAGAAGCGCTCCCAGCGCGCGGCCAGGGTCGCGAGGTGGTGCTCGCCGGTGGCGACGAACGAGACGCGATCCTCGGCGGCCGCCTGGATCTTCTGCTCGAGATAGGAGACGAACTCGCGGTGGAACTCGGGCTGGGCGAGCTGCTCGCAGAGGACCGGGCTCATGCCGAGGGTGACGCCAAGCGGTCCGCGCGAGGCGCGCGATTGCAGTACTCGCCACAGCGGCAGGTAGGTCTCGGCGGCGGCCTCGTTCAGCCAGTCCACCCCGTGCGGCCAGCGCCCGTGGTTGAGCACCCAGGGGAGGTGGGAGTGGAGTACGAAGGTGAAGGCGCCTACTGGCATCGATCTCTCGGGCGACCCGGCGCGAACCCGGCGTCGCGAACCTGGGTCAATTGCACCTTTGGTCCGTCGATTTCCCCCCGCCGGCCGGCTGGCCTCAGGTGGAGACGACGCGCGAATCGCAATCCGTGTGAAGCGACGATAGAAGCGCCCCCTTCGAGGGTCAAGCAACAGGGGCGCTTAGCCGCTTCCGGTAAACCCTCAAAGGAACGGAGCGCGGCCACGGCTCGGGGCACGCCGGTTGCGGAGATCTCCAGCGGATGGCGACCTCACACGAAACCCCGGTCCCGGGCACCCCGGAGCGGGAGCTGCGCGCGGCACGCCGTCGGGACGAGGCGCTGGCCTCGTTCTGCCGGGAAATCGTGGCGTCGCGGAACATCGCGGAGCTGCTTCACCTCGCGGCCCGCGGCGCCTGCGACGGCACCGACGCCGAGGTCTCCGCGCTGTGGTCGGTGGACGGCGGTAAGCTGCGTCTCGACGTCTCGTTCGGCCCGGTCGGTTCCCGGGAACGCATTGCATTGGCGCTATCACGGCTGGCCGAGAGCGCGATTTCCACCGGGCTGATCCAGCATCTCCCGGCGCGGGCCGCCACCGCCGGCGACCTCGGAAACGATGAAGCACTCGTGGTCCCGATCGGTGCCTACGGGCGCATTGTGGGAGCGATCGCGGTTCATGGAGTGCCGGACCGCTGCGCGGACCACGAGACGTTCCTCATCCGGCTCGCCGATCTCGTTGCGCTGGCGATGGACCAGGCCGAGCGCTGTGAAGTCACGCGAAGGCTCGAAGCCGGCCTCGAGGAGCTGCGGCGCACGGTGCGCCGCCACGAGATCGCCGCCGAGACGACGGAAGGCGCGACCCACCGCATGGAGGAAGCACGGCGGGCGCTGGTCGCGGTCAGCGCGTTCGCCAGTCGCGCCGAAGGCGCAGCCGCCGACCCGGACCGCCTACGGGAGTGTCTCGAAGCGATCCGGCGCGAGACGCAGCGCGTGCAGCGGCTCCTCGAGGAACGCCGCGAGGGAGGAGCGGAGCCGCCGGGGCTCGCCATGCTCCCGGTCAACACGGTGCTCCAGCAGGCGCTCAACCGCGTGCGCGAGACGCTCGTGCGCCGGCGGGTGCGCCTCACGAAGAACTTCGCCACGGATCTGCCGCCGCTGCTGCTCGACCAGGGACGGCTCCAGCAGGCGGTGGACCAGGTGCTCGCGGTGGCGCTCGAAGCGGTCGCGCCCGGCGGACGCGTGCGCCTCGAGAGCCGGCGTGGGACAGACCACGTGGTGATCGAGATCTCGCACGACGGCCTGCGCGCCCCGGGTGACGCTCTCGACCAGCTGTTCGCGGCGCTCGACGGAGCGGAGCCCCGCACGCACGGCAACGGTCTCGGGCTCGCCCGGCAGATCGTGCGCGCGCACGGGGGCGAGCTCCGGATCCGGTGTCAGCGCGAGTGGAGCTCGATCGCGACGATCACGCTGCCGGTGGCGGACAATGGTGACCGCCGCCGGACCAGCGCCGAGCGTCGTCGCACACGCCGCGATCGGCGCGCGTCCAGCGCGCGCCTCGATTCGACGCGCGGTTGACGCCCCTCGCAGGGGCGTGTTTAATCCCGCGCTGTCCCGACGGCCCTTGTCCTCGAGGCCCGGCGGAACGCGACCCTAGCTCAGTTGGTAGAGCACGTGACTGAAAATCACGGTGTCCCCAGTTCGATTCTGGGGGGTCGCACCATCTGCGCCGCGCTTACGCGCGCCGTCCGGTGTGGGTTCGCCGCCGGATTCATAGGGGAGCTGGTGTAGCTCAGCTGGTAGAGCACGTCACTCGTAATGACGGGGTCACCGGTTCGATTCCGGTCACCAGCTCCAGATCAGATCGGATTCAGTCGATCAGGACGAAGCGCAGGACGGACGTGCGTCTCCCGCTCGAGCAACGCGTGAAGTAGACGCCGGGAGGCGCCGCATCACCGCCCAGGGTCCTGCGGTTCCATTCGAGCGTTTTCCCCTCGAGGGAACCCTCCACGGTGACGGCCCAGACACGGCGACCGCCGACATCGATCACCTCGAGTGTGGTGGGAATTTCCGAAGAGGGCAGATCGAAGCTCACGAAACCGCGGGCCGGATTCGGCCGCACGGTCATGGCCAGGCCCGGCGGACCAGGGGCGGGAGCCCCCAGCGGATTCCCCCACCACAGGCTGTAGGTCCAGTTCGAGCGCTCAGTGTTGTTGAGTCCACCATGCCAGATGCCCCCGTGAAGGATCATGCGGTCGTGGGCAACGTCGTAGACCAGCGAAGAGCCGCCCCAGCCGCCGGGACTCTCCCCGGGTGGGGTGAGCGTGGTCCATGTGGGGGTACCGGCGAGTGAGAGGGCATGCAGCGCATTGCTCTCGTATTCCGAGCCACCGCCGAAAACGATCAGCCGGTCTCGAACGGCGTCGTAGGCTGCAGCGCTATTACAACCCGTTTGCGGGTAGGGCGGTGTCCCCGCGGTCGCGATCGAGGTCCACGTCGGAGTTCCGGTCAAGGAGAGCGCCAGCACCTCGGGTCCCGAACAATTGCCGCCGCACACCAGCATCCGGTCCCGCACCGGATCGTAGATTGCTGAATGCTGGATTTGAGTCGACGGTGTCCCGGCCGCCGTGAGGACGCTCCAGGAGTCCGTCGCAAGGTCCAGAGCGTAGGTCTGAACGTCGGTGGGATAGCCTCCAAAGACCAGCATTCGGTCGCGAAGCGGATCGAGAATGGCAGCGTGGTTGCTGCGAGCGGAGGGAGGAGTTCCGGTCGGAGCCAGGAGCGTCCACCCCGATCCGTCGAGGGCAAACTCCCACAGATCGTTGGTGGGCGTGCCGAATGAGCCGCCGAACACCAGCATGCGGTCGCGGACCGGGTCGGCGATGGCGGTGAAGAAGGCGCCCGGAGGACCCGTGGGATGGATCTGCGTCCAGCGCGCGACTCCAGCGGTGGAGTACGCCCATACTCCACCACCCGGGACGCCGTACACCAGCATCCGCTGCCGAGTGGGGTCGACCACCGCCGTGTGATCGCCTCCCTTTCCCGGCCGAGGCAGGAGATCGTGTGACCAGGCGAGCGTTCCCGACAGGGACAGGGACCATACGCCGTCATCGACTCCTCCGAACATCTGGATCTGATCCAGCAGGGGCGCGTACACCGCACGGTATTCGCCAGCGGGTGGTTGAGGGCCAGGGATTGACGGCCGAGTTGTGAACAGGGAGGAAAGGCTCACAGCCCAGACGTGGTTGGAGCTCAGCCTGCAGTCCAGGATGACCATCCGGTCGCGCACCGGGTCGTAGATGGCCGCCACGTTGTTGGTCGATGGCAGTACCTGACCGGTGGGACTCAAGAGGGTCCAGGTCGGTGTGCCACCCAGGCTAAGGCTCCACAGTTGCCGCGAAAACGTGGTGGGGTCACTGCCACCGAAGACCAGCATTCGATCGCGCGGGGCATCGTAGATTGCCGCATGCTGTGCGCGTGGCGTCGGAGGTGTGCCGGACGTCGCGATCGGGCTCCACGAGTTCGTGGCCAGGTCGAGGGCATGAACCTCGTTGTTCCGCGTCCCGGCGTTGATTCCCCCGAACACGATGAGCCGGTCGCGCACCGGGTCGTAGATACCCGATGCCTCCGTACGAGGGCTGGGAGGCGTCCCGGACACCGCGAGCTCGGACCATGCGCGGGGCGCAGTGAGCGTGAAGACATGGGTCAGATTCGAAGGCGTCCCGGAGAAGCCGCCCCCGAATGTCACGAGGCGACTGCGGACCGGATCGTAGATGAACGCGCTACGGAAGATACTCGGCTGGGTGCCCGCGTCAGGGAGCCGCATCCACGATGCACCGGGCCCGGCGACGAATCTCCAGGTGCTGCCCCCACCCGCCAGGATCGGGGAGCCTGTCGACGATTCCAGGGCCCATAGAGGGCCCTGCATGATGCCGGGGGATCCCGAATCCAGGATCCACGCTCCGTCGGCCAGAGCGGGACCGGCTACCGAGAACATGGAGACGCCGAGCATCAGGAAGAGCCGAGATGACGTACTCGCACTCATGGCGGGCTCCCTCCGAAACGACACCGGACAGTATCGAAGTGCTTGCAGGCGCGTCCCTGCCGCGTGCCGCCACGATGATACGACAACCCTCTGACATTGCCGTCGAAGTTCCATGGCCATATTCTGCCCTTCCATGTCGCCGACGCCGCTCATGATCAGCGTGGCCGGGATCCGCGGGATCATCGGCGAATCGCTGACCCCGCCCATCGTTGCCCGCTTCGCCGCCGCCTTCGCCCGCGAGCTGCCCGCAGGGCCGGTGGTCCTCGGCCGTGACGCCCGCTCCACCGGACCGATGGTGCGCGACGCCGCGCTCGCCGGCCTCACCGCCGCCGGCCGCGACGTCGTCGACCTCGGGCTCGCCACCACGCCGACGACCCAGCTCGCGGTCGAGCACCTGCACGCGGCGGGCGGCATCATCCTGACCGCGAGCCACAATCCGGCGCCCTGGAACGCGCTCAAGTTCCTGTCCGATCTCGGCGAGTTCCTCGGCCCCGAAGCCGGCGCGCGCGTCCGCCAGCGCTACGAATCCGAGCGCGATCTCTATGTACCCTGGAACCAGGTCGGCAGCGTCCGCGAGGAATCGAACGCGCTGCGCTGGCATCTCGATCGCGTGCTCGGCCTCGATCTCCTCGACCTCGCGGCAATCCGCGGCCGGAAGCTGCACGTGGTGGTCGACGGCTGCGCCAGCATCGGCGGGATCGCGGTCCCGGCGCTGCTGAAGGAGCTGGGCGCGAAGACCACCGAGCTCGACTGTGTCCCGAATGGTCGCTTCACCCGCGAGCTCGAGCCGCTGCCCGAGCACCTCGGTGCGCTGGGCGCCCGGGTGAAGGAAGCCGGCGCCGACTTCGGCGTCGCCGTCGATCCCGACGCCGATCGCGCGGCGTTCGTCGATGCCCGGGGAGTGCCGCTCGGGGAGGAGTACACGGTCGCCCTCGGCTGCTCGGTCGTGCTCGAAAAGCACAAGGGCCCGGTGGTGACAAACCTTTCCACCTCCCGTATCCTCGATGCCGTCTGCAGCCGCGCGGGGGTCGCCCTCCATCGCACTCCGGTGGGCGAAGCCCACGTCGTCGCGGGCATGCGGACGAAGGGCGCGATCGCCGGCGGTGAAGGGAACGGCGGCATGATCCTGCCGGCCGCTCACTACGGGAGGGACAGCCTGGTGGCGACCGCGTTGATCGTCGAGGCCATGACGGCCTCGCGCCGCACCCTGCGCGAGCTCGCCGATGCACTGCCGCGGCTCCATATGATCAAGGAGAAGATTTCGCGGCCCGATACTCCCTGGGAGCAATCGGCGGAGAGCCTCCGCCGCCATTTTTCGCAGCACACGCTCGACACGGCCGACGGTCTCCGTTTCAGCCGCGACGAGGAATGGCTGCACGTTCGTCCCTCCGGCACCGAGCCGGTGGTTCGCCTGATCGCCGAATCGCCGAGTGAAACCCGGACCAGAGATCTCATCGAGCAGGCGCGCGGGGCGCTGGCCGCAGCCGCCGCCCGGTCCTCGTAAAGGAGTCGGCCATGTGTGGAATCGTCGGCTACGTCGGTCACCGCTCCTGCCTTCCGATCCTGATCGAAGGCCTGAAGCGGTTGGAGTATCGCGGATACGATTCCGCCGGAGTGGCGGTCCAGAAGAACGGCAAGCTCGAGATCATCAAGGCCAAGGGCAAGATCCGTGAGCTGGAAGCACGCCTGCCGAAGAACCTCGAGAGCCATGCCGGCATTGCCCACACCCGCTGGGCCACGCACGGCGAGCCGAACGACCTGAACGCCCATCCGCACACCGACTCCCACAAGGAGATCGCGCTCGTCCACAACGGCATCATCGAGAACTACGGGGTGCTCAAGCAGGCGCTCCAGGCCGAGGGGCACCACTTCAGCACCCAGACCGACACCGAGGTGCTGGCGCACCTGATCGAGAAGTACCGGCGCCGCGGGCTCAAGCTCGAGCAGGCGGTGGGACGCGCGCTGCGCGACGTCGAAGGCACCTACGGCATCGCGGTCATGTGCACCGCCGAGCCGGGCACCGTGATCGGCGCCCGCAAGGGCAGCCCGCTGGTGGTCGGCATCGCCGACGGCGAGTACTTCCTGGCCTCCGACGTCGCGCCCATCGTCGAGCACACGCGGCAGGTGGTGTACCTCGACGACGGCGAGATGGTCGTGCTGTCGCCCGACGGCTTCCACACCGCGACCATCGACCACGAGCCGGTCGACAAGACGGTGCACGAGGTGGATTGGGACCTGGCCCAGATCGAGAAGGGCGGGTTCGACCACTTCATGCTGAAGGAGATCTACGAGCAGCCGGAGTCGGTGCGGAACTCGATGCGCGGCCGCCTCAACGTCGAGGAGGGCCTGGCGCGCCTCGGCGGCCTGAGCCTCAACCCCGAGGAGATCCGCGAGATCAAGCGGCTCATCATCCTCGCGTGCGGCACATCGTGGCACGCCGGGCTGATCGGCGAGTACATGATCGAGGAGCACGCGCGCATCCCCGTCGAGGTCGAGTACGCCTCGGAATTCCGCTATCGCAACCCGATCGTCGATCCCGGCACCACGGTGCTCGTGATCTCCCAGTCGGGCGAGACCGCGGACACCCTGGCCGCGATGCGCGAGGCGCAGCGCAAGGGCGCGCGGGCGCTCGGCATCGTGAACGTGGTCGGCTCCACGATCGCGCGCGAGTCGGACGGCGGCGTGTACATCCACGCCGGGCCCGAGATCGGCGTCGCGTCGACCAAGGCCTTCACCAGCCAGGTGACCGTGCTCTCCCTGCTCACGCTGGCGCTCGGCCGTCACCGCGAAATGTCGCGTGAGACCGGCATCGAGATTGCCCGCGCGCTGGCGGAGATCCCGTCCCAGATCGAGGCGATCCTCCAGCGCAGCGACGCGGTGCGGAAGATCGCGGAGCAGTACGTACACCACAACAACTTCCTCTACCTCGGCCGCGGCTATCAGCTGCCGGTGGCGCTCGAGGGCGCGCTCAAGCTCAAGGAGATCTCGTACATCCACGCCGAGGGTTACCCGGCGGCCGAGATGAAGCACGGGCCGATCGCGCTGATCGACGAGAACATGCCGGTCATGTTCATCTGCACCCGCGACAGCGCCTACCAAAAGATCATGAGCAACATGAGCGAGGTGCGGGCGCGGCGCGGCCGGATCATCGCGGTCGCGACCGAGGGTGATCTCGACGTGATCGACAAGGCGGATCACGTGATCTACGTGCCGCGGACCATTCCCATGCTGCAGCCGCTGCTGTCGGTGATTCCGTTCCAGCTCATGGCCTACCACATGGCGGTGCTGCGCGACTGCGACGTGGACCAGCCGCGCAACCTGGCCAAGAGCGTCACGGTCGAATAAGGAGCCTGATGCGATCCACGGTGCAGGTCGATGGCGCCCCGAAGGCGATCGGTCCCTACAGCCAGGCCCAGGTCATCCGGCTTCATGGCGGGAACCGGCTGGTGTTCACGTCGGGCCAGGTGGCCCTCGATCCGGCGAGCGGCAAGATGGTCGAAGGCGGAATCGCCGCGCAGACCGAGCGTGCGCTCCAGAATCTCGGCGCGGTGCTGGCCGGGGCGGGCGTCGACTATACGGACGTGGTGAAGACCACGGTGTTCCTCATCGACATGAACGACTTCACCGAGATGAACCAGGTGTACGAGCGGTTCTTCCCGGCGCCGGCTCCGGCGCGCTCGACCGTGGCGGTCGCGGCCCTGCCGCGCGGAAGCCGGGTCGAGGTCGAGGCCCTGGCGATCGGACGGGACGCATGAGCGCGACGACGGAGCGGGAGTCCTCCAGTTCCACCATCCGCCTCACCGCGCAGGTCGCGTGTGCGGGGTGTGCGGCCAAGCTCGCGCCGGGTGACCTGAGACGGGCGCTCGCGGGGATGCCGGTGACGCGCCGCGATCGACGGGTGCTGGTGGACCAGACGACCCTCGACGACGCCGGGGTGTTCGCGTACCGGCCGGGCGAGGCGTGGGTGCAGACCGTGGACTTCTTCACCCCGATCGTGGACGACCCGTACGACTACGGGCAGGTCGCGGCGGCGAACTCCGTCTCGGACGTCTACGCGATGGGCGCCAAGCCGCTCACCGCACTGGCCGTGCTGTGCTTCCCGGAGTCGGGCCTGCCGCCGGAGGTGCTGCGCGAGATCCTGCGCGGCGGCCGCGACAAGCTGGCGGAAGCCGGCGTGAGCGTGCTCGGCGGCCACTCGGTGCGTGATCCCGAGATCAAATTCGGCTACGCCGTCACGGGGGTGGTGAAGCGGAAGCACCTGCTCACGAACGCCGGCGCGCGGCCGGGCGACGTGCTGGTGCTCACCAAGCCGCTCGGCACCGGAATCCTGGCGACCGCGCTCAAGCGCGGACAGCTCGATCCGCCGCTGACGCGCAAGCTCACCCGCTCGATGGCTTCCCTCAACCGGGCGGCGAGCGAGGCGGCGGTCGAGTTCGGGGCGCGCGCCGCGACCGACGTCACCGGTTTCAGCCTGCTCGGACACGGCCAGCAGATGGCGGACGCGAGCGGCGTGACGATCCGGCTCTACCCGGCGACCGGCTGGTTCCTGCCGCGGGTGCTCGACCTGCTGGCGAAGGGCGTGAAGCCGGGCGGGCTCACCAGCAACCGCACCTTCTATGAGCCCGGCGTCGATGTCGACGGCGTCGACCCCGGACTCGTCGAGGCGCTCTACGATCCCCAGACCTCGGGCGGCCTGCTGATCGCCGTTCCGGCGCGCCGCGCGTCCGCCCTGCGCGCCGCGCTCAAGCGGCGTCGTGTGTGGAACGAAGCGGTGGGCGAGGTGGTGCGGCGGGGAGGGAGCGCCGTGATGCTGGCGCCGCCCGGTCACTGACGCGGGCGCCTTCGATGTTTCGGGAACGAATGGGTCCTGGTGGATCCCGGGGACTTCAAATCCTGCGGTCGGGCGCGTCGAGTGTCCGAGGTGGGTTCGATTCCCACGCGTTCCCGCCAATGTTTGTTCTGCTCGTGACGGTTGCCGCGCTGATGATGACGGGCCTGGGATCGGCCCGCGCGGCGGAGCCGGATTCCGTGACGGTCGAGCCCGGGGAAGCGGGAACCGTGACCGGCGCCGTACAGTCGGGCCCGGACGCGCCGCGGCCGTGGTATCAGCAGCCGGGCTGGATCGCGACCCGCTCGCTCGTGGTGCCGGGCTGGGGACAGGCGTCGAACGGCGCCTGGATCAAGGCCGTGGTGGTCGCGGGCGCCGAAGTCGCGATGATCGTGAAGGTCGTGGACGACGAGAAGGATCTGAATGCGCTCAAGGACCAGATCGATGCCGCCGTCGAGGCGGGTGACGGCGACACCGAGGCCATCCTGGTCGACGTGTACAACGAAAAGCTGACAACCCAGACGTCGCACCGCTGGTGGCTTGGCGGCATCCTCCTGGTCTCGATGGTGGACGCGTACGTGGACGCCCATTTCCGTGGCTTCAAGGTGAAGTTCGACCGCGATCCCGCGCTCGATGACGCGGGCAACCAGCGGGTCTCGATGTACTACCGGTGGGCTTTTTGAGCGACCCCAGACTCCGTTACATCCGTAATTTCTGCATCGTGGCGCACATCGACCACGGCAAGAGCACGCTCGCCGACCGCCTGCTCGAGATCACCCACACACTCACGCCCCAGCAGATGAAGGCCCAGGTGCTGGACGACATGGACCTTGAGCGCGAAAAGGGGATCACCATCAAGTCCCACGCGATCGCCATGGAGTACCGCGCGCGGGATGGCGCCAACTACCAGCTCAACCTGATCGACACCCCCGGCCACGTGGACTTCACCTACGAGGTCTCGCGCAGCCTCGCCGCTTGTGAGGGTGCGATCCTGGTGGTGGATGCCTCGCAGGGGATCGAGGCGCAGACGCTCTCGAATTACTTCCTGGCCCGCGACCAGCACCTCGCGATCGTGGGCGCGATCAACAAGATCGATCTCCCGGCGGCGCGCCCGGATGAGATCGCCCTGGAAATCGAGCACGTCACCAGCGTGCCGGCCGAGCGGGTGTGCCGCATCAGCGCGAAGACCGGCTTCGGCGTGGACGAGCTGCTCGAGCGCGTGATCGCCGACGTGCCGCCGCCTGCGGGTGATCCCGACGCGTCGCTCCGGGCGTTGATCTTCGACTCCAAGTACGACGCCTACCGCGGCGTGGTCTGTCTCGTCCGGGTGGTGGACGGCAGCGTGAAGCAGGGCGATCGTGTCCGCTTCCTCTCCTCCGGCAAGGAGCACGAGGTCACCGAGGTGGGACGGTTGCGGCTCAAGCTCGAGCCCACGCCGGACCTCCACGCCGGGCAGGTCGGCTACTTCGTCGCCGGCATCAAGACCGTGGCCGACGCGCGCGTCGGTGACACCGTCGCCGCGCCGGGCGCCGAGATCCATCCGCTCCCCGGATTCCGCGAGACCAAGTCCATGGTGTTCTCGGGCCTCTATCCGATCGAGTCCGAGCAGTACGAGGAGCTGAAGGAGGCGCTCGCCAAGCTGAGGCTCAACGACGCGGCGCTGGCCTACGAGCCCGAGAGCTCGATCGCGCTCGGGTTCGGCTTCCGCTGCGGGTTCCTCGGGCTGCTGCACCTCGAGATCGTGCAGGAGCGGCTGCGCCGCGAGTTCCAGATCGACCTGATCGCCACCACGCCGAGCGTGGAGTACCAGGTGCTCCGGACCGACAGCGAGGTGGTGCGGGTCGACAACCCGGCCTTCATGCCGCCGGCCCAGAACATCGCGAGCATCGAGGAGCCGATGGTGTCGGCTCACCTGGTCACGCCGACCGACTACCTCGGCAACGTGATGAAGCTGTGTCAGGATCGGCGCGGCATGTTCGCGGACATGGTCCATCTCGAGGAGAAGCGGGTCCGGGTTCACTACCGCCTGCCGCTCGCCGAGATCGTCCTCGACTTCTACGACAAGCTGAAGTCGGTGTCGCGCGGCTATGCGTCGCTCGATTACGAGTTCGACGGCTGGATGGAGTCGAACGTGGTGAAGCTCGACGTCCTGCTCAACGGGGAGCCGGTGGACGCGCTCTCGGCAATCGTCCACAGCGACAAGGCGTACAGCTACGGGAGCTCGCTCTGCGAGAAGCTGAAGGAGCTGATCCCGCGGCAGATGTTCCAGGTGGCGATCCAGGCCGCGATCGGGGGCAAGATCATCGCCCGCGAGACGCTCGGCGCCATCCGCAAGAACGTCACGGCCAAATGTTACGGCGGTGACATTACTCGGAAGCGCAAGCTGCTCGAGAAACAGAAGGAAGGCAAGCGCCGTATGAAACAGATCGGAACGGTGGAAATCCCCCAGGAGGCGTTCCTGGCGGTTCTCAAGGTGGAACGATAAGAGAGGAGACCATGGCGGGATCGTCTTCGCGTTCGGTGGTTCGGGAATACGTCGAGGCGGCTCTGTGGGCGCTGGTGCTCACGTTCATCCTGCGGGCGTTCGTGATCCAGGCGTTCCGGATCCCGTCCGCGTCGATGCAGGACACGCTCCTCATCGGCGATTTCCTGTTCGTCAACAAGTTCGAGTACGGGCCGAAGATCCCGTTCACCCACATCCGTCTCCCGGGGCTGCGTCAGCCGCGGCGGGGTGACGTGATCGTGTTCCAGTTCCCCCAGGACCCCTCCAAGGACTACATCAAGCGCTGCATCGCCACCCAGGGCGAGTCGCTCGAGATCCACGACAAGCGGGTCGCGGTGAACGGCCGCGAGCTGCGGGAGCCCTACGCCATCCATTCGGACGCCAACATCCGGCCGGCGGGCTACGACTTCCGCGACAACTTCGGGCCCTTCAAGGTCGCCGACAAGCAGCTCTTCATGATGGGGGACAACCGCGACAACTCGAACGACAGCCGCTACTGGGGCGCGCTGCCCATGGACCTCGTGAAGGGCCATGCCATGTTCATCTACTGGTCGTGGGATGGCGACAAGACGTGGCCCCGCTTGACCCGCATCTTCCGGCCCATCAAATAGCCGCCCCGGAGCTGCCGTCGCACGAAGCCCGTGACGAGGCGCGGATCGGGCTCTACGTCCACGTTCCGTTCTGCGCGGTGAGCTGCACGTACTGCGACTTCTCCAAGGGCCGCCTGTCGCTGGCCGCGCAGGAGCGCTACCTCGCGGCCCTCGAGCGCGAGGCGCGCGACCGTGCGCGCGATGCGCGCGGCGTGCGCTTCACCTCGGTCTTCCTCGGCGGGGGCACGCCATCGGCGCTCGCGCCGCACGCGTTCGCGCGGCTCTGGAGCGCACTGCGTGGCGCGTTCGAGCTGGAGCCGGGCGCCGAGATCACGCTCGAAGCAAATCCCGAATCGGTGGGACCGCGCCGGCTCGCGGCGTGGGCGGCCGCCGGCGTCAACCGCCTCTCGATGGGCGCCCAGTCGTTCGACTCCGCGGAGCTCCGCATGCTCGGACGCATGCACGATCCGGAGCGCGTAGGCAAAGCGGTGTGGCTGGCACGATCGTCCGGGTTCCGGCGTCTCTCGGTGGACCTGATGTTCGGCTTCCCGGATCACGATGCCGCACGCTGGTCGCGCACGCTCGATCGCGCGCTCGAGCTCGAGGTCGAGCACCTGTCCGCCTACTGCTTCACCGCCGAGCCCGGCACGCCGCTCGGGGAGGAGATCCGCATGGAAAGGCGCGCGCTGCCGGACGACGCGGTGCAGGCGAACCTCTACGCCATGCTGGTCGAGCGCGCGGAGCGCGCCGGGCTCGTCCCGTACGAGACCTCCAACTTCGCGCGCCCGCGCGGCGAGGCACGCCACAATCTCACCTACTGGCTCGTGCGTCCGTCGCTCGGTCTCGGGCCTTCGGCGCACGGACTGTGGCGCGGGGCGCGTCATGCGAATCACCGTTCGCTGTCGCGATGGGCGACCGCGATCGAGCACGGCGCGGGAGCGGTCGCCGAGATCGAGCTGCCGGATCCGCGGCGGCACGCTCGCGAGGTGATGATGCTCGGGCTCAGGCTCGCGACCGGGCTCGACGCCCACGATCACGCGCCGGAGGTCTGGCGGTCGCTCGTGGCGGTCTATGGCGACGCCCTGGCGCGCGGGGTGGCGAGAGGACGGCTCGAGCAGGTGGACGAAAGCCTCCGGATTCCCGCCGCACACCGCTTCGTCGCCGATGACGTGATCGCCTGGATCGAGGCGCGCGCTTCGCGGAGCGGGGTTGACAGTGCCACGAGCGGGTTCCTAACCTCTGTCGTCCCATGTCCGAAGCCTTGATTCCCGGGCGGCACTCCTCGCTCGACCCCGACCTGACCGACCGCCAGCGCCGGGCCCTGCTGGCCTTCGTGGAGATCCACGAGGCCACCGCGCGGCCCGTGGGCTCGGAGAGCGTCGCCCTGCACCCGGCGGTGACCATGTCCTCCGCCAGCGTCCGCCAGGACCTGGTCGAGCTCGAGCGCCTCGGCCTCCTCGAGCGTCCCCGGCACACCGGCTCCCGGCTCCCGACCCCGCACGGCTTCGAGCTCTACGTCCGGACCCTCATGAATCCGCAACCGCTGGACCCGGCCCTCGCGGCGATCATCGACGAGCAGATCGGCCGTTCCCGCCGCACGGTGGAGGAGATGCTGGAGGAGGCCTCGCGGCTTCTCGCCTCGCTCACCCGCCAGCTCGGGCTCGCGCTCGCGTCCTCGCTCGAGCACGCGCGACTCGCCAATCTCGATCTCGGACCGCTCTCGGAGCGGCGCGCCCTCCTGGTGCTGACGCTCGAGGGTGGCGCGGTGCGCTCGCTCGTGCTCGAGCTCGAGAGCCCGCTGCCGGGCGATGCGCTGCACGAAGTCGCCGAGGTCCTGCGCGAGCGGCTGGTCGGATACACGCTCGCCGACGTCCGGCTCGCGCTCGAAGCCGATCCGACGCTCTCCGGCATCAGCGCGGTGCGCATCGTCACGAGCGCCGCGGCGCGGGGCTGGTCGGCGCCGATCTCGACGCCGCTCTTCTCGGCGGGCGCCGGGAACATGGCGGGGCAGCCGGAGTTCTCCGACTCGCAGCATCTCGCGCCGGTGCTCCACGCGGTGGAGACCGGCGTGCCGATCGGTGGCCTCATGGTGGCGGGCGCCGAAGGCTATGCCGAAGTGCACGTCGGGCTCGACGGTGACGGCGCGCTCGCGAACCTGAGCCTGATCGCCTATACGCTGCCCGGTCCGGTGCGCGCGGCGGTCGGCGTGCTCGGCCCCCTCCGCATGAACTACTCGCTCGCCTACGCGGTCGTCGATCGCATGGGGAGCCGCCTCACGCAGGTGCTCAACGGATGACGGCCCGCAACGAGGAAAAGGAACCGTCCGAGATCGAGCGGGAAGCGTCCGCCGAGGGAGCGGCGGAGGCGCCGGCGACGGAGGACGCGAAGCAGCTCGCCACCGAGCTCGAAGCGACGCGCGACCGCTGGCTGCGGGCGGAGGCCGAGCTCCAGAACTTCCGGCGCCGCGCGATGCGGGACGTCGAGGAGGCGCGCCGCGCCGCCGAGAACCGCCTGCTGCTCGAGACGCTGGACCAGCTCGACGATCTCGAGCGCGCGATCGAGCAGGCCAGGTCCGACGCCCCGCCGTCCTGGCTCGAAGGGGTGCGGCTCGTCACCGGGCGCATGATCGAGTTCCTCGGCCGCGAGGGCGCGCGCCCGATCGAGGCGGTCGGCCAGCCGTTCGATCCCGATCGTCATGAAGCGCTGCTGGAAACCGAGACCGACGAGGTTCCTCCCGGCCACGTCGTGCAGGTGGTGCGTCGTGGCTGGCTCCGCGAGGGCCGGGTGCTGCGTGCCGCGCGGGTGGTGGTGGCGCGCCGGACGGCCGACGCGGCGACGGGCTGAGCGTGGCGAAGCGCGACTACTACGAGGTCCTCGGAGTCCCGCGGACCGCGGCTGAAGACGACATCAAGAAGGCCTATCGCAAGCTCGCCTTCGAAAGCCACCCCGACCGCAATCCCGGCGACGCCGCGGCCGAGAAGCGTTTCAAGGAAGCGACCGAGGCGTACGAGGTGCTGCGCGACCGGGAGCAGCGCGCGCGCTACGACCAGTTCGGCCACGTCGAGCAGGGCATGCCGGGCGGCGGTGCGGGGGGCTTCGACTTCAGCGGGTTCGATCTGGCGGATGCGCTGCGCGCCTTCATGCGCGACTTCGGCGACGAGGGCGGCGGGGGCGGCGGCTTCGGCGATCTGTTCGGCGGCGGCGGCCGGGTCGCGAACCGGCGGGGCGACGATCTCCAGGTGCGGCTCAAGCTCACGCTCGAGGAGATCGCGAGCGGGGTCGAGAAGCGGATCCGGGTCCGGCACCTGAAGAAGTGCGCTACCTGCGACGGGCGCGGGGGGCAGGGCGAGACCCAGTGTCCGCAGTGCCAGGGCCGCGGCCGGGTGCGGCGGGTCCAGCAATCGCTGCTCGGCCAGTTCGTGAACATCAGCGCCTGTCCCCAGTGCGGGGGCGAGGGATCGGTGGTCGAGAAGCCGTGCCCCACCTGTCTCGGTGACGGCCGCACGCCCGAGACCGAAACGATCTCGGTCAACGTGCCGAAGGGGGTGGCGGAAGGAAACTTCATTCCGCTCCGCGGCATGGGTGACGCGGGGGTGCGCAGCGCAGCGCCCGGAGACCTGATCGTGCTGATCGAGGAGATCGAGCACGCGGTCTTCAAGCGGCACGGCAACGATCTGCTGCTCGAAATCCCGATCGGTTACGCGACCGCCGTCCAGGGCGGGAAGATCGAGGTGCCCGCCCTCGACGGCAAGAGCGCCACGCTCGACATTCCCTCCGGCACCACGAGCGGCCAGGCGCTGCGCGTGCGTGGCCGCGGCCTTCCCGGACTCCGCGGCGGGCGCGGCGACCTGATCGTGCGCGTCTCGATCTGGGTCCCGAACAAGGTCGGCGCCCCGGAGAAGAAGATCCTCGAGGAGATGAAGCGTTCCGGCGTCTTCACGCCGCCGCCGCCGGACCAGCAGCCGCGGCGCGGCGCGCGGGACGCCGTTGCGGGGTAGCGCTGCACCCGGGCACCTGCTGCTGCCCGCGCTCGCCGCGGACGACCGCCCGGAGATTCCTCCCGACGAAGCCCACTACCTGACCCGGGTGTGTCGCGCGCGCGCGGGCGACGGGTTCGAGGCGACCGACGGTGCGGGGACGGTCGCGACGCTCACGCTCGAATCGGTTTCACCGGCGCGCGCCGTGGTCCAGACGCGACGGGTCGTCCCGCGGGCGTCGCGCGCGTGGGTGTTGTGCGGAGCTCCGGAAGGCGACCGCGCGGAGTGGCTGGTCGAGAAGCTCGCCGAGCTCGGCATCGAACGCTGGCTCCCGGTCGACACCACGCGCGCGCAATGGACTTCGTCGCAGGCCCGTCCCGAGCGCTGGCGGCGGCTGGCGACCGCGGCGCTCCGGCAATCGCGCGGCGCCTACACTCTTGCGATCGATTCCCCCCGGCCGCTCGCTGCGGCGCTCGCGGAGTTACCTCCGGGAGGGGCGCGATGGCTGGCCTCTCAGGAAGGGGAGGCCGCCGGTTTCCAGCCGGCCACGGACCCCGAGATCGCCCTGGTCGGTCCGGCCCCCGGCCTGACGCCCGAGGAGGTAGCCGCGGCTGAAACCCTGGGCTTCGAGCCGGTCCGGCTCGCATCGGCGCGGCTTCGCACGGAAACCGCGGCCCTCGCGTGGGGGTATTGGTGGGCAGCACGGACGTTGGGAGGAGGGGGCGGCGGGTCTTGACGCCTTGTCAGGGGCGGACATAAGATGCTCCTGTCGGTTTCGCGCCATGGCCTACCTGCGGCGTGAACTCCATATCTCCCAACCGAATTGCCCGTTCGTCGCAGGTAAGCCTGCTCCGATCGAGATGGTCGGTTGGGTTCGTTGTGTTCCGTCAGGGCAGAGAGGGGGGATTTTTTGCCCGGAATCAGGGTGAAGGATGGTGAATCCTTCGAGAGCGCCCTCCGTCGTTTCAAAAAGAAGTGCGAGAAGGCCGGGGTCCTTGCGGACCTGCGCCGTCATCAGCACTTCGAGAAGCCCAGCGAACGGCGTAAGCGCAAGCTGAACGCCGCCAAGCGTAAGAACCTCGCGCGTCGTCAGCAGGAGAACTGACCGCACTGGAACTCGGCCCGGGATGGACTTGGGTGGACGGGGTGATGCTCCTGCTCCTCCTCCTTGGCGCCCTCCGCGGCTGGTTCCGCGGGGCCTTTCTTCAGGGAATGTCCCTCGTCGGACTCGTGGTCGGATTGTGGGTCGGGCGATGGTGCTGGGAATGGGTCGGGCATCACTGGGGTGACGCCCGGCCCATGTTCATTTATCTGACTTTGCGAATACTCGTGACCGCGCTCGTGGTCGTCGCGGTCACTTCCGTTTTTCAGTTCGCGGCCGGGCTCGCGCGCGAGCCGTTCCGCGAGGGTCCGCTCGGATTTCTGGACCGGGTCGGCGGAATCGCCACGGGCGCCGCGACCGGACTGATCCTCGCCGCATTGCTGATGCTCGGGCTGGTGTTCACGCCGTGGCCGTCGCGCAGCGAACGCGCGGTGGCGAAAGCGCGGTTCACCGCGCCGCTGTTCGAAGGCTCGGAACGTCTCTGCCGCTTCGGGGAAGGAAGAGTGCTGGGAGCGACCTGGCTGCGCCGGCAGTTCGCCTCGGCTGCGCGACGCGCTTCGTCCTGAGTGCCGCGGTACGTCACGGGAGACCATGAACACCCACACCCTGTCGCTGCTCGAGTGGGGTCGCGTGACCGCGCTCGTCGCGGCGCACACGCGTACCGAACGCGGCGCGCGCGCCATCTCCGCGCTCGTGCCGCTCTCCGCTGCCGAGCGGGCGGTCGAGATCGCGCGCCTGGACGAGGCGATGGTTCTCGAGGCCGAGCTCGCCGAGTGGTGTGCGGCCGCTCCGGGTGATCCCGCGGCGCTGCTCGACGACGAAGCTCCGCTCGACGGACCGGCCCTCGTCCTGATCGCGGCCTGGCTCGGCGCCGGCGAGGAGACCCGCCGCCACTGGACCCGCGAGCGCAGCGAGCGCTTCCTAAATCTCGCCCGCGTCGTCGAGGCGATGCCGGATCTCTCGGTGCTCCACAAGCTGCTCACCCGCTCGCTCGATCCGGACGGCCGGGTGAAGGACGACGCCTCGCCCGAGCTCAAGCGGGCGCGTCACGCGGTCGCGGGCGGCGAACGCGATCTCGAGAAGCGGATCGAGAAATGGGCGCGCGGCTTCGGCGAAGGCGCCTATGTCACGCGTTTCGGCGAGCGCTTCGTGGCCATGGTGCCGGCGGCCGGATTCCCGCGCACGCGCGGCATCGTCCACGACGTCTCCGGCACCGGGCACTCGCTGCTCGTCGAGCCGGGCGAGATGACCGAGGACAACAACCGGCTCGCGGAGATGCGCGCCGTCGCGGTCGAGGAGGAGCGCCGCATTCTGGTGGCGCTGGCCCGCGCGGTGGCCGACGAGGCTGAGCGCGTGCTCGCGGTCGAGTCGGCGCTGGTCCGGCTCGACACCCTGCGCGCCCGCGCGCGCTGGGGCCGGGAGCGGGGCGGGCGCGCGATCCTGCCCGCGGGCTCCCGCCTCGCACTCGGGAATGCGCGCCATCCGCTGCTGGTCGCCGCCGGGCGCCACGTGGTGCCGCTCGATCTCGTGCTGTCCGACGAGAAGCGGCTGCTGATCGTGAGCGGCCCCAACATGGGCGGCAAGACGGTCCTGCTGAAAACCGTCGGGCTCGCGGTGCTGATGGCGCACGCCGCGATCCCGGTGCTCGCCGCCGAAGGCTCGCGCGTGCCGGAGTTCGACGCGATCGAAGCCGATCTCGGCGACGAGCAGTCGCTCGACCAGGGGCTCTCGACGTTCGCGGGACACCTGCGATCGCTGGGTGCGATGGCGGCCGCCGCCGGACCCCGCACCCTTCTGCTGGCCGATGAGCTGGGCGCCGGGACCGATCCCGAGGAAGGCGCCGCTCTCGCGCAGTCCTTGATCGAGCACTTCGCGGCGCGCGGCGCGTGGGGCATCGTCACCACCCATCTCGGATCGCTGAAGCGGCTCGCGGGCGCGATCCCCGGGATCATGAATGGGTCGCTCGGCATCGACCCAAAAGACCTGGGCCCGACCTATCGCTTCGTGCCCGACGTGCCGGGCGCGAGCCACGCGATCTCGGTAGCCGAGCGGCTGGGGCTCGATCCCGCGCTGATCGCCCGCGCGCGCGAGCTGGTGCGGAGCGAAGTGATCCGGATCGAAGAGCTGCTGCTCGAGCTGGCCAGCCTCAACACGCGGCTGCTGGAGGAGCGCACGGCGCTCGCTGCCGCACGCGAGGAAGCCGAGGCGGCGGCGGCCGAGCACCGCCGCGGCCTCGAAGCGGTTCGCCAGGAGTGGGACCAGGTGACGCGCCGGCTCACGCGCGAGAGCGACGCGCTGGTCGCGCGCGCCCGCGAGCTCTGGCAGTCCGCGCAGCGCGAGTCGCGGCGCGCGGCCAAGGACGCCGGTGCCGCCAACCGCATCGGCGAAGCCCTCTCGGCGGTCGAGGCGGAGACCGAGCGGCTGATTCGCGATGGCGTCGAATCGGCCGGCGCGCTCGGCATCGAGCCGCCAAAGGGCGATCAACTCGAGCCGGCGGAGGTGGTGCCCGGGCTCAAGGTGCGGGTCGAAGGCATTGGCGTCGAGGCCGAGGTCGAGGCTTCACCCGAGCCGGACGGCCGGGTCCGACTCCGGCGCGGCGGGTGGAGCATCCAATCGCACGTGCGGGACCTGCGGCGGGCGGCGGTGCAGCCGGTGGCCAGCAGCCCGCGCAACGGACCGGCGGCGACCTACGAGGCTTCCGACGAGACGGCGCTCGAAGTGGACCTGCGGGGCATGGACGTGGACGAGGCGCTCCGTGCGCTCGATCACGCGCTCGACCGCGGGGTCGTGGGAGGCCTCGGCGAGATCCGTATCATTCACGGCATCGGACGCGGGGTGCTGAAGCGCGCCGTCGAGGCGCACCTCGGAAAGCACCCGCAGGTGGGATCGCTGCGGACCGGCGAGCTGGGCGAAGGCGGCCGCGGCGTTTCGGTGGCGAGGCTCCGTTGAGAGCGGATCTCAAGCGCGCGCCGGCGGGCGAGGACTGGGTCGAGAAGGTGCGCGCCGCGAGCGACATCGTCGAGGTGGTGCAGCAGACCGTCACACTCCGCCGCGCGGGACGGAACTGGGTGGGGCTCTGTCCCTTCCATTCCGAGAAGACGGGCTCGTTCTCGGTGTCGGCCGAGCGCCAGCTCTATCACTGTTTCAGCTGCAAGGTGGGAGGCGACGTCTTCAAGTTCGTGATGGAAACCGAGAAAGTCGGTTTCCTCGAAGCGGTCGAGCTGCTGAGCCGGCGCGCCGGGATCCCGGTGCCGGAGCGCGGCGCCGGCCCGCGCGGTCAGCGCACCGGGCTCGTCGAGGCACTCGAGGCGGCGGCGGCCGCGTACGAGCAGTGGCTGGGCGATCCCGCGACCGGCGCCACGGCGCGCGCGTACCTCGAGAGCCGCGGCGTGACCCGCGAGACGATTCGCGCGTTCCGGGTCGGCGTGTCGCCGGCCGGCTGGACGTCGCTCGTCTCGAAGCTCGCGCAGCGCGCCGACGAGGCCCTGCTGGTTTCCGCCGGGCTCGCGATGCGGCGGGAGACTGGCGGCCTGTACGACCGCTTCCGCAACCGGCTCATGATCCCGCTGGTCGCGTCGGGCGGCACCGTCGTGGGTTTTGGCGCGCGCGCGCTCCAGCCGGGAGACGAGCCCAAGTACCTGAATTCCCCGGAGACGCCGCTCTATCACAAGGGCGCGTTCCTATTCGGCTTCGACGAAGCGCGCCGTCACGTCGAGAAGGACGGCGAGGTGATCGTGGTCGAGGGCTACTTCGACGCGATGGCGCTCCATCAGGCGGGCGTCCGGAACGTGGTGGCGACTTCGGGCACCGCCCTCACCGCCGACCACGCGAAGCTCCTGCGCCGGCTGGCGGGGCGGGTCGCGCTGACGTTCGACGGCGATGCCGCCGGCCGGGAGGCGGGATTGCGTTCACTGTCGATCGTGCTGGCCGAGCCGCTCGACGTCGTGGTGGTGGAGCTGCCGGCCGGCGAGGACCCCGATGCGCTGGTGCGCCGGGGCGGCCGCGCGGCCTGGGACGAGGTGCGCTCCCGCGCGGTGGACGTGGTCGAGTTCGTGTCCCGCCAGGGCCGGGGCGGTCCCGGGGCGTCCGACCCCCGCGAGGCGGCGGTCCAGGCCCTGGTCGGCATCCTGGCCGGCGTGAAGGACCCGGTGCGGACGGCCCTGCTGATCGACCGGGCCGAGCAGGTCCTGGGGGTGCGGGAGGCGATCCTCCGCCGGGCGATCGACCTCAGGCGCTCGGGATTCCGATCGGAAGAGCCGGTGCGGGCCGCGGTCCGCTCCGAGCGCCGGGTGGCGGATGCGGTCGAGCACCAGCTGCTCCGGGCCCTGATCCAGGACCCGGAGATCCTGGCCGAGGCGAGGGAGTGGGTGGCTCCCGGGGACTTTTTGGACCCGGTCGCATCCAAAGTGGCCGAATGGCTGTGGTCCGGCTCCGGGGAAGCCCTCGAGGGGCCGGAAGCGGAACTGGTCCGCGAGCTTTCGCTCCGGACCGAAGAGGAGTACAAGTGGCGGGATGAGGCCCGCGGGGCCGCGCGCAACCTCCAGATCCGGAGGCTCAAGCGCGAGCGCCGCTCGTTGGAAGAGCGGCTGCGGTCCGATCCTACGGGGTCCGAAGCCCGCCAGATTCAGGAATCCATCTACCAGATCGCGCGTTCTCTACGGGAACTCACGTCCTAGGCCCACAGGAGAGCAGACATACATGGCGTCCTCCAAGAAGCAGTCGCTCAAGCTGAAGAAGAAGTCCGAGCAGCAGAGGGTCCTCGACGAGGTGCGTTCCGTGGCGATCCGCCAGGGCTACGTCACCGAGGACCAGGTCATGTGGCTGCTCGACGAGAACTCCGAGCCCGACGACCAGGTCGAGCAGATGGAGGAGATCCACTCCATGCTCGCCCAGATGCACGTCGAGATTCACGGGAGCGAGGAGGAGGCGCAGGAGCGGCAGAAGAAGCTTCGGAAGATCGAGGACAAGAAGAGCCCGGTCGCGCAGAAGGCGGTGCCGCAGCAGCCGGTGCGCTACGACGACCCGGTGCGCATGTACCTGCGCGAGATGGGCAAGGTGCCGCTCCTCACCCGCGAGGGTGAGGTCGAGATCGCGCGGCGCATCGAGGCCGGCGAGCGGCAGGTGGTGTCCGCGCTCTTCCGCGCCGGTCCCGCCGTGGCGGAGCTCAAGATCCTGCTGCGGAAGCTCAAGGACGGCGAGTCCAAGATCGAGGACTTCATCAAGGTCGACGAGAACGCGGCCACCGAGCAGGCGCTCAAGAAGGAGCGCCAGCGCGCGGTGCGCATTCTCGAGCGGGTGTTCGCGCTGCAGAAGCGCTACAACGAGCAGCTCGAGCGCCAGGGCACGCGCATGGCCGAGAAGCTGCGCTCGAACTACCAGGCCAATTTCGCCAAGGTCGAAGCCGAGCTGACCCAGGAGCTGCACAAGCTCTCGATCAACCCGCGCACGGTGGAGGCGCTGGCCGCGCCGATCCGGACCGCGGGCGAGATGGTGCTCGACATGGACGAGGAGGTCGCGGACCTCGAGCGCGAGTACGGCCACAGCGTGGACGACCTGAACGCGTTCGCGCGGCGTCTGAAGAAGGGCGCGCGCGAGGTGCGGGCCGTGAAACGCGACTCCGGCCTCGAGCCGGCGCAGATCGCCGAGTTCCTGGAAGCGCTGCGCGTGATCAAGAAGCGCGTGAAGGAGATGGAAGACGAGCTCGGCATGACGCGCGATCACCTGCTCGAGCTGAACCGCCAGATCCAGGACGGCGAGCGCCAGACCGACCAGGCCAAGAAGGAGATGATCGAGGCCAACGTCCGCCTCGTGATTTCGATCGCCAAGCGCTACACGAACCGCGGCCTCGAGTTCCTGGATCTGATCCAGGAAGGCAACTCGGGCCTGATGCGCGCGGTCGACAAGTTCGACTACACCAAGGGCTACAAGTTCTCGACCTACGCGACGTGGTGGATCCGCCAGGCGATCACGCGCGCGATCGCCGACCAGGCGCGTACCATCCGCGTGCCGGTCCACATGATCGAGCACATCAACCGCGTGGTGCGGGTGTCGCGGCGTCTCGTGCAGGAGCTCGGCCGCGAGCCCACGCCCGAGGAGATCGCGGAGCGCCTCGAGCTGCCGGTCGACAAGGTGAAGTCGATCCTCAAGGCGGCGCAGGAGCCGATCTCGCTCGACCGTCCGATCGGCGAGGACGACGACTCCAACCTCGGCGACTTCATCGAGGACACGAGCGTCATCAGCCCCGCCCACTCGGCGGCGTCCGCGATGCTGCGCGACGAGGTGAACCAGGTGCTGCACACGCTCTCGCCGCGCGAGGCCAAGGTGATCCGGCTTCGGTTCGGGCTCACCGAGGACGGCGCGCAACGCACGCTGGAAGAGGTGGGGGCGTTCTTCAACGTCACCCGCGAGCGCATCCGCCAGATCGAGGCGAAGGCGCTCCGGAAGCTGCGGCACCCGACGCGCAGCCGCCGGCTCAAGGCGTACACCGAACTGCTGTAACCCGGCCGCGGCGGCCGGGTTTGACCCGGTCCGCCCGCGGTGCTACACAGTCCGGCTCCGTAACGCGTATGTGCGTCGCGCGCTGGGCCCATAGCTCAGCGGTCCAGAGCGGCCGGCTCATAACCGGCAAGACCCTGGTTCGAATCCAGGTGGGCCCATTCGGGCAGCCGGTTTCGCGCGGCCGCAACGCAATGGGCGGCTAGCTCAGCTGGCAGAGCACCTGGATCACAACCAGGGGGTCACAGGTTCAAGTCCTGTGCCGCCCACCATCTCCTCACCTCTGGGCGCCATGACCGAGGAGCTGACCCACCTCTGGCACCTCTCGCTGCTCGACGAGGAACGCCTCGCCGAGCAAACGGCGCTGAACCGCATCCCCGCGAGACGACAGGAAGCCGAGCACAAGGTCGCCGCGGAGCGCGCCAAGCTCGACGCCCACCGGGCGCGCATCGCCGCGCTCCAGAAGATCCGGCGTGAGCGCGAGCACGACATCGAGGCGGCCAACGTCGAGGAGAAGAAGTTCCAGAGCCAGCTCCCCGCGGTGAAGAAGAACGAGGAATACCAGGCCCTGCTCCACGAGATCGCACGGGCAAAAGGCCGCCGCTCGGACCTCGAGACCGAAGTGCTGATGTCGCTCGAGGAGGAGGAGAGGCTGGCCGCGGCTTCGGTCGCCGTCGAGAAGCTGCTGGCGACCGCCGAAGCCGAGCGCGCCGAAGTGTTCGCGACGATCGACGCCGAGGAGGCGAAGCGCCGCACGCGGATCGAGTCGATCGACGCCGACCGCCGCAAGCACATCGATCCGCTGCCGACGACCACGCGCTCCCGCTACGAGCGTGCGCTGACCTCGCGCGAAGGACGCGCCGTGGTGCCGATCATCCGCGGCGCGTGCGGCGGATGCCATCGCAACCAGCCCCCCCAGATCCTGCAGGAAGCGAGGCGCCGCGACCGCGTGCTCACCTGCGATGGCTGTGGCCGCATGGTGGTGATGCCGCCGGAGTGAAGGCTATTCCAGCCGCACCATCTTCCGGGTCTGCCGCTCGCCGGCGACGGTGATCTCGTAGAAGTAGGTTCCGCTCGCCACGGAGCCGCCAGTCTCGTTGCGGCCATTCCAGGTGAGGGTCTGGCGGCCGGCGTTGACGGTGCCATCGAGCAGCGTGCGCACCAGGCGGCCGGCGGGGTCGAATACCCGCACGAGAGCCCGTTCGCGGCGCGGCGTCTGGAAGACGATCTCGGTCTCGCGACTGAACGGGTTGGGAGCGTTCTGCCGGAGGAGCACGTGCGACGAGAAGGTGCCCTCACCCGGCGCCCCGACCGACCCGGTCCATTTGACGACGTGCAGAGAGATGGTCGGCTGCCCCAGGATGATTTCCTGAGTCGTGACGAGCATCTCCTGCAACCCGTCGCCATCGAAGTCCTGAATCTCGCGCGAGAGCACCGGCAGGCCGGGGTGCTCCACCCGCCAGTCGTAAACGACGGCGCCGTCACTGGGACGTCGCACCACGAAGCCACCGGCCGGTACGAGCGCGTCGTCCAGCACCAGATGCTGCACTCCGGGGGCAAATCTTCCGGTGGTGACGGCGGTGATCTGCGTGGGCGGGAGAGACACCCGCCATTCCTCCACCCAGGCCACTCCGTTCCACCCGATGATGCCGAGGACCGCGTTCACGCCGCCCGCGCACGCACCGGGACGATGGATCAGCACCACCTCGGGATACTGTGTCCCGTCGAACTCGTCGATGAGCGTCTCGAGGTCCAGCGGAGAACCCGCGGAACAGGAGCCCCAGTACTGGCTGTAGGCGGTGGGCAGGGTGTACATGGTGTGGCCGGTCAGCGGGTCGAGGATCCGCGCGCGGACTGCCAGCGGGTCTTCGACCAGCAGCTCCAGGTTGCCGTCGTTGTTCAGGTCGGCATACGTGATCCATCGGCCCATTTCCCTGCTCCAGGAGGTGGAGAGGGACTGGGCTGCGGCGATTCTGGGTGAGGTGGCGACGAGGATCGCAACGGCGAGAACGACAGGGGCGAATGGCGGTCGCACGATGCAGCCTCCGAAGGGCGCCGCATGCATTCGATCCCGCGGCGGGCAGTGAAACGGCAGGGCGAGAAGCCGTCAGATGGTACCACGACGCGTCCTTGAGCCGCGGTGCTCGATCGCCTAACGTGCCTGGATGACCGGGTCCGAGATCCGCTACACGCTCCGCTGTGACGGCGGAGCACGCGGTAATCCCGGTCCGGCCGCTTACGGATACGTGCTGGCCAACGCCAGCGGGAGCGAGATCGAGGTTCGCGGCGAATCGATTGGCAGCGCCACCAACAACGTGGCGGAGTACCGCGGGCTGATCGCGGGACTCGAAGCTGCGGTCCGTCATCAGGCGTCGCCGCTCACCGTCTACATGGACTCCGAACTGGTGGTGCGGCAGATGACGGGCGAGTACAAGGTGAAGAACGAGGGGCTCAAGCCTTTGCACGCGGAAGCGCGCCAGGGTGCCGAGAAGCTCGGGCGCGTGAGATACGTGGCAGTTCGCCGCGAGGAGAACGCGCGGGCCGACAGATTGGTCAACGAAACGCTGGACAAGGTTCAAGGTACCGAGTCTCACAGGTGATCGCGGGCGCAGTGCCCGACGCTTCCCGGTAACGGGTCGCCGAGGGCGGCGTTCGAGGAAAGTCCGAACTCCACAGGGCAGGGTGCTGGATAACTTCCAGGGGGCGCGAGCCCACGGAAAGTGCAACAGAGAGAAGACCGCCAGCGGGCGCCGCTCTGCGGCGCAGCGGGCAAGGGTGAAACGGTGCGGTAAGAGCGCACCAGCGGTTCCGGTGACGGAGCCGGCTCGGCAAACCCCACCTGGAGCAAGACCGCATAGAGGGGAAGAGGTGTGTCCCGCCTCGTTACACCCCAGGGTCGGTCGCATCGAGGTCTTCCGGCAACGGAGACCCCAGTCAAATGATCACCACGGAGCAATCCGACAGAATTCGGCTTACGGGAGACTCGGGAAGTACGCGACGGCCCGGCGGGAACATTCGCCGGGCCGTTCGTGTTTCTGTTAGCGTGGATCCCGACCCGCAAACGATGCGTCCCGCCGAACAGGAAACCCAGTGATCGCACCCCCGACCGCTCCGCAGTGGGTGTTTCCCTCCGAAACGATCGACCGCGCGCGTGCGTTCGGCGACCAGCTGAACGCACCGTGGCCGCTGGCCCAGGCGCTGCTGAACCGCGGCGTCCGCACTGCCGCCGAAGCGGGACGCTTTCTCACCCCCTCGCTCGACGACCTGCACGATCCGGCGGGGCTCCTCGACATCGAAGAGGCCGCGACGCGGATCATGAGCGCCATCAAGAACGGGGAGCGCATCCTCGTCCACGGCGACTACGACGTGGACGGCATCACCTCGACCTACCTGCTCTACACGGTGCTGCGCGACCTGGGCGGCCTCGTCGAGTTCCGCATCCCGCACCGGACGCGCGACGGCTACGGACTGAGCGTGGCGGCGATCGACGACGCGAAGCTCCGGGGCTGCTCGCTGATCGTCACGGTCGACTGCGGGATCACCGCGCTCGAGCCGGTGCGCGACGCGGCGGCGCGCGGCATCGACGTCGTGATCACCGACCACCACGAGCCGCCGGCGGAGCTGCCGGCCGCGCGCGCGATCGTCAATCCGCACCGCGCGGGCTGCCCGTACCCGTTCAAGTCGCTCGCCGGCGTGGGCGTCACCTTCAAGCTGGTGCAGGCGCTGCTGCGCGGGCGCGGCGGACTCGAGCCCGCCGCCGAGTATCTCGACGTGGTGGCGCTCGGCACGATCGCCGATGTGGTGCCGCTGCTCGGCGAGAACCGCGCGCTCGCCGGGCTCGGGCTCGACCGGCTGAACGCGCGCCCGCGGATCGGCATCCAGGCGCTGATGCAGGTGGCGGGGCTCGCCGGGCAGCGCATCTCGAGCGGGCAGATCGCCTTCGTGCTGGCGCCCCGCATCAATGCCGGCGGCCGCATGGGGAACGCCGAGCAGGGCCTGCGACTCCTGCTCGCGCGCGACCGTGACGAGGCGCTGGGCGTGGCGGAGAGCCTGGAGGAGGACAACGACCGCCGTCGCGCCATCGACGAGCAGGTGCTGATCGAGGCGTCGCGCCGCGTGGTCGAGGAGCTGCGCTGGCCCGACTGCCGCTCAATTCTATTGTGGTCGGACCGCTGGCATCCGGGCGTGATCGGGATCGTCGCCTCGCGGCTGCTCGAGCGCTTCCAGCGGCCGACGATTCTCGTGTCGATGAACGGCGACCGCGGCCGCGGCTCGGGGCGCAGCGTGGCGGGGCTCGACTTGAACCGCGCGCTCCACCGCTGCTCGGACCTGCTCGTGTCGTTCGGGGGCCACGCCTTCGCTGCCGGCCTCTCGGTCGAGCGATCGCGCCTTCCGGAGCTGCGTACCCGTTTCGAGGAGCTGGTCGCCGCCGAGCTCGATCCGGCCGACATTGCGCCGCGTCTTCAGATCGACGCCGAGCTCCCGTTCCGCGAGTGCGACGTGACGCTCGCGTCGTGGATCGAGCGGCTCTCGCCGTTCGGTCTCGGCAACACGGAGCCGGTCTTCGCTGCGACCGCGGCCCGCATTCAGTCCACCCAGACCGTCGGCGGCGGGAAGCACCTGCGACTCCAGCTCAGCGACGGGACTGCCACCACCGAGGCGATCGGTTTCGGCATGGGCGAGCGCGCCCGTGAGATCTCGGAAGCCGGCCGCTGCGACGTCGCCTTCGTACCGGCGCGCAACGAGTGGATGGGGGAGACGCGGGTCCAGCTCAAGGTGAAGGCCGTCCGACTGCCGTGAGCGACGAAGTTCCAGTCGCGCTGCACCCTGAGCTGCGCGCCGCGCTGCTCGCGACGCTCGACGACCGCGCGCCGCGCGTTGATCGCGACCGCGTCGCCGTCTGCTTCGACTTCGCCGCGCGTGCCCACGGCGATCAGCGCCGCGAGTCCGGCGAGCCCTTCATGACCCATCTCGTGTCCGTGGTGCAGATCCTGGCGGAGCTGCTCGAGACTCGGATGGACACCGCGCTGACGTGCGCCGCGGTGCTCCACGACGTGGTCGAGGACACCGAGGTCGAGATCGAGGACGTCGAGAAGCGCTTCGGCCGCGAGGTGGCGAGCCTGGTCCAGGGCGTCACCAAGCTGTCGGCGCTCCACTTCGACCGCCGTGAAGTGGCGCAGGCCGAGAACTTCCGCAAGATGCTGCTCTCGATGTCGCGCGACCTGAGGGTCGTGTTCATCAAGCTCGCCGACCGCGTGCACAACATGCGGACCATCGAGTTCCTCAAGCCCGAGAAGCAGCAGCGGATCGCGGCCGAGACCCGCGACATCTACGCCGCGCTCGCCCACCGGCTCGGAATGGCGGGCATCAAGCGCGAGCTCGAGGACCTGAGCCTCAAGGTGCTGGATCCGGAGGCCTACCAGGAGATCGTCCAGCGGGTTGCCGCGCGCCGCGACGAGCGCGAGGCCTTCCTCGACCGCATCCGGACCGGCCTCAACGACGGGCTGCGCGCGGCCGGCATCAAGGCCGAGGTGAGCGGGCGGCCCAAGCACTTCTTCTCGATCTACCAGAAGACCCGAGCGGGCCGGGAGTTCGAGACCATCTACGACCTCTTTGGCTTGAGGATCATCACGCACACGCGCAGCGACTGCTACCGCGCGCTCGGCGTCGTCCACGACCTCTTCACGCCGGTGGCCGACCGCTTCAAGGACTACATCGCGATGCCGAAGAGCAACCTCTACCAGTCGCTCCACACCACCGTGCTGGCGGACGAGGGCGAGATGGTCGAGGTGCAGATCCGCACCCGCGAGATGCACCGCACCGCCGAGACCGGCGTGGCCGCGCACTACGTCTACAAGCAGGGCGGCCTGGTGGACGAGGAGCTGGACGCCAAGCTCGGCGGGTTCGTGGCGCAGACCGCGGACTGGCAGCGCACGGCGAGCGACGAGGAGTACATGGACTTTCTCCGCACCGCGCTCTACCAGGAGGAGGTCTTCGTCTACACCCCGCGGCGCGAGCTCAAGCGGCTGCCCAAGGGCGCGACCACCCTCGACTTCGCCTTCCTGGTCCACACCGAGGTGGGGCGCCGCACGGTGGGGGCGCGCGTCAACAACGAGATCGTGCCGCTGCGCTACGAGCTCCGGAACGGCGACACGGTCGAGATCATCACCTCGTCTCACGCCCAGCCGCACGAGGACTGGCTCCAGATCGTGCGCACCGCCGGTGCGCGCAGCAAGATCCGGCACTGGCTGCGGACCCAGCGCAAGGCGGACAGCGTGTCGCTCGGGCGCGAGATGCTCGAACGCGAGCTCAAGCGCGTGCGTCACACGACGGACGACAAGCAGCTCTCCGAGTTCGCGCTCGGTCTCGGCTGCGCCGATCTGGACCAGATGTTCGCGCGACTCGCGGAGGGCCAGCTCTCGCTGACCCAGATCGTGCGGAAGATCGCGCCGCCCGAGGGTTTCGCCGAACGGCTCGCGAAGGGTCCGCTCGAAGCCCTCGGCTTCACGCGCCGTCCCGCGGGCGGCGTGCGCATCCAGGGGATCGACAACGTGATGCTGTCGTTCGCGCGCTGCTGCCAGCCGGTGCCGGGCGATCACGTGATCGGGATCGTCACCGTGGGGCGCGGCGTCTCGGTGCACCGCCAGGACTGCCCCAACACCTTCGCGAGCCGGGTCGCGCCGGAGCGCAAGATCGCGGTCGAGTGGGACACGCGGATCGGCGAGACGTTCCCGGTGCGGCTCGTGGTGTACGGGCACGACCGCACGTCGCTGCTGGCCGACATCGCCAAGGCGATTGCCGCCACGCAGGTGAACATCCGCCAGGCCGGCATCGCGAGCGAGGACAAGACCGCGCGCGGCGTGTTCGTCGTCGAGGTGCCGCACCTCGCCAAGCTCCAGGAAGTGATCTCGTCGATCCGCGCGGTGAAGGGAGTGGCGCGGGTGGAGCGCCGGCAGCGTCTCGGTTCCCGGCCCCGTCCGGCGAGCGGCGAAGCGAAGTGAGGGTGCTGGTCCAGCGCGTCACCCGCGGGTCGTGCACGGTGGACGGCCGGGCGAGCGGCGTCATCGAGCGCGGGCTCGTGGCGCTGGTCGGGGCGGCCGGGGAGGACACGGTCGAGGACGTGGACTGGATCGCGCGCAAGGTCGCCAGCTTGAGAATCTTCGCCGACGAGGAGCGCCTGATGAATCGCGACGTCCGCGAGGCCGGCGGCGCGGTGCTCGCGATTCCCCAGTTCACGCTCTACGGCGATGCGTGGCGCGGGCGGCGCCCGGACTTCACCGCGGCCGCCCGACCCGAGGTCGCGGAACCCCTGTTCGAGCGTTTCTGCGTCACGCTCGCGAGCGAGGGCGTGCGGGTCGAGCGCGGCGTGTTCCGTGCGCACATGATGATCGAGCTCGTGAACGACGGCCCGGTCACGCTGATGATCGAGTCCCCGCCGCGCGGCGCGGGAACGGAAGCCGCAGGATGAGCGGACGGCGCACGCTGTTCTGGAAGGGCGCGCGCCCGCTGGTGCTGGCCTCGGCTTCGCCGCGCCGCGTGGCGCTGCTGAAGCAGGTGGGCGCCGATTTCACGGTGGCCGATCCCGGCCCGGACCGCGCCTGGCCCGGCGACCGCGAGCCGCGGCACGGCGTGCGGGCGCTGGCGCTCGACAAGGCGAACCGGGTCGCCTCGCAGCGGCCGGGTGCGGTGGTGATCGGCGCGGACACGATCGTGGTGGCGCGCGGCGTGCGCCTCGGCAAGCCGGCGAACGCGGCGGAAGCGCGCGCCATGCTGGGACGGCTCCATGGGCGGCAGCACGAGGTGTGGTCGGGCGTGGCGGTGGTGGCGGATGGCGAGCGTCGCACGGCGGCGGAGTGCACGACGGTGCGCTTCGCGCGCATGACCGAGAGCGAGATCGCCGCCTACGTCGCGAGCGGGGAGCCGCTCGACAAGGCCGGCGCCTACGGCATCCAGGGTATGGCGGCCGCGTTCGTCCGCGGAATCGAAGGCGACTACTTCAACGTGGTCGGCCTGCCGCTCGAGCGCCTGCGCCGCATCCTCGCCGAGTTCGCGTGAAACCTCATGTGCGGGCCGCCGCGGCGACGGCCGCGACGGCGCTCGCCGTCTACCTGCCGACGATGTCGCGCAGCATCGGCTTCGTGGACCGCGGCGAGCTTTCAGCAGTCGCCGCCACGCTCGGCATCGCGCATCCGACCGGCTATCCCACGCTCACGCTGGTCGGCCACCTGGCGACGGGGATCGGGGCGCTGCGCCCGGTCGTGGCCCTCAACGTGCTCGCCGCCCTGTGGGTGGCGCTCGGGGCCGGGCTGCTGGTGCCGCTCTACGCGAAGGCGGTGCGCTCCGCGGCGCCGGCCGCGGACGAGCGCGCGGTAGTGCTGCTGGCGTCGCTCTCCGCGCTCGGCACCGCGTTCGGCGCCACCTGGTGGCAGCAGGCGAACGGCTTCGAAGCGTACGCACTTCAGGCTTTGTTCCTGCCGCTCGTCGGGCTCGCCTTCTTCGTGTGGCTCGAGCATCCCCAAGACCGCTCGTGGCGGGGGTGTGCGGCGGTCTTCGGTTTCGTGCTCGGGTTCTCGCTCACCAACCACCTGACCACCGTTCTCACCGCGCCGGCCTTCGCGGTGGCGTACTTCATCGCCCGCGGGTTCCGTCGCGAAACCTGGGCCGGGCTGCTGCGTGCGCTGCCGGGGTTCGTGCTGGGGCTCACCCCGTACGTCTACCTGCCGCTGCGTGCCGCGGCCGGGCCGCGCTTCGACTGGGGCGATCCGCGAACGCTCCCGCTGCTGATCGAGCACGTGAGCGCGAAGCAGTACCGGGTGTGGATGTTCGCGAGCGGGGAGGACGTGCGGCTCCAGCTCGTGTTCCTGGTGACGAACCTGCCGTGGGACGTGGGCTTCGTGGCGCTGGGGCTCGCGGCGCTCGGTTTCGTGGTGCTGGTGAAGCGCGACCGCGGCCTCGCGCTGTTTTCCGCCCTGTCGATCGCCTTCGCCATGACGTTCGCCGCGGGCTATGCGATCCGCGACATCGACCCCTACGTGATGCCCGGGCTGCTCGGTTTCGGCATCCTGGCTTCGGCCGGCCTCGGCGGGGTGCTGGACCGGCGCGGAACGATGACGGCGGGGGCGATAGCCGCCGCGTGCGTGGTGCTGTCGCTCGCTCTGCACTGGCGCGCGTGCGACGAGAGCGGCAACCGGCTGGTCGAGGACTACGCGCGCAATCTCCTCCGGTCGATGCCGTCGCGGGCGGTGCTGTTCTCCTCGCAGTGGGACCACGCCGTGGCCGCGACCTACTACCTGCAGACGGTCGAGGGCGTGCGCACTGACGTCACGGTGATCGATCCCGAGCTGCTCCGGCGCTCGTGGTACGTGCGCGAGCTCGAGCGCCGCGATCCGGCTCTGATGGCCGCTGCCGACGCGGAGGCCCAGGCGTTCCTGGGCGAGGTCTGGGCTTACGAATCCGGCCGTCCCTATGACGGGGGCCGGGTGCAGGGCGCCTTCGACCGGATGCGCGACGCGATCCTGATGCGCACGACCCGCCCGGTGTGCGCCACCGCTGAATGCGATCCGGATCCGTTCCACCGCCGGGTGCGGGTGCCGCAGGCGATGGCGGCCGAGCTGTCGGCGGATACCGGTTACGTGGCGCTTCGGGAGGTGAGCCTCACGTACCGGCCCTGGCAGGGGAGGCGCGACCACCTGACCGCCGGCGTCGGGTACGCCTATGCCTCGGCGCTGGCCGAGCGCATCGGCTACGAGGCCCGGTTCGGCCGGTCCGACCAGGTCCCGGCCCTGGCGCGACGGGCGCTCGGGTATCACCCTGGTTTCGGGGCCCGTGATCTGCCACCCATGCCGCTCGACGGCCGCGTGGTGACGCTCCAGAGCCTGGCCCTGTTCGACCGGCTCGCCACAGTGGTCGCCGACTCCGCGGGGGTCGCCGGGGGCCAGCGTTGACACATTTGGAAGGACCGTGCTAGCTTCCGGCGTTTCTTGCGGATACACCCTGGCGTCCACCCGGAATCGGCGCTTCGGACGCCACGTACGAGCCCCACAGGAGGAGTGATGAAGACGTTTTCGGCCCGTCCCGCGGACATCAAGCGGGAGTGGCTGGTGGTGGACGCCGATGGGCGCACCCTCGGCCGGCTCGCGACCCAGATCGCGACCGTGCTGCGCGGCAAGCACAAGCCCATCTACACACCGCACATGGACACCGGCGACCACGTCGTCGTGGTGAATGCTTCGCGGGTGCGCCTCACCGGCAGCAAGATCGAAAAAGAGTCGTACTTCCGCCACACCATGTACCCGGGTGGCGCGCGGTCGACGGCCCTCAAGGACATGCTCGCCCGCCATCCCGAGCGGGTGGTGATGTTTGCGGTCAAGGGCATGGTGCCCCGCACCAAGCTCGGACGCGCCATGATGACGAAGCTCAAGGTTTACGGCGGACCGGAGCATCCCCATTCGGCACAGATGCCGCGGTCGTGGGAACCGGACCCGCGCGGACGGAGGATTCCCTGATGGCGACCACGGCTCCCCGCACGGGGCGGCGCAAGTCGGCGGTGGCCCGCATCCGGCTGGTTGCGGGCGGCGGCGACCACCTCTTCAACGATCGCTCGCCCATCGACTATCTCAAGCGTGAAACGCTGGTGAACGAGGCGCTGCGTCCGCTCACCGTGGTGAACGCGGTCGGCAAGTACCAGATCATCGCGCGCTGCCACGGCGGCGGGCTGACGGGTCAGGCCGGCGCGCTCAAGCTCGCCCTCTCGCGCGCGCTGATGCGCGAGGACGAGACGCTGCGCGCCCTCCTCGGACGCGAAGGCATGCTCACGCGCGATCCGCGGATGAAGGAGCGCAAGAAGTACGGGCGCCCCGGCGCGCGGAAGCGCTTCCAGTTCAGCAAGCGGTAGACGTAGTTCCCCGGGGCCGGCAACGTGCCGGCGCCACATTCCACGCCCGTCCCGTTCGCGCGGGGTTCCCGGTTGCCGGGTGATGCGCGAAAAACGACAGCGGGGCGAAGCGATGACGAAACCCTGAAGGAGGATGGTTCGTGGCTGCAGTGACGATGAAGGACCTGCTCGAAGCGGGAGTCCACTTCGGGCACCAGACCCGCCGCTGGAATCCGCAGATGAAGAGATTCATCTTCATGGAGCGGAACGGCATCTACATCATCGACCTCCAGAAGACGCTCCAGTGCGTCGAGGAGGCGCGCAAGACCATTCTCCAGGTGGTGCGCGGCGGGGGCCACGTCCTGTTCGTCGGCACCAAGAAGCAGGCCAAGCCGATCGTCCTCGAAGAGGCGAAGCGCTCGGGCATGTACTCGGTGACCGAGCGCTGGCCGGGCGGCATGCTCACCAACTTCAAGACCATCCGCACCAGCATCAAGCGGCTCAAGGACCTCGACAAGATGGCCGAGGACGGCACCTTCGAGAAGCTCGCGAAGAAGGAAGTATCGCGCCTCCAGCGCGAGCGCGAGCGGCTCGAGTTCTCGTTCGCGGGCATCAAGGACATGCCGGGGCTGCCGTCGCTCCTGTTCATCGTGGACACCAAGAAGGAACGCATCGCGGTGGCCGAGGCCAACCGCCTGCGGATTCCGATCGTCGGCGTCGTGGACACCAACTGCGACCCGACCGTGATCGACTTCCCGCTGCCGGGGAACGACGACGCGATCCGCTCGATCCGGCTGTTCGCCTCGATGGTGGCGGGCACCGTGATGGACGCGAAGGCGTTCGCGCTCGAAGGCGGCGACCAGACCGTTTCGTTCGGCGGCGACGCCGGTGAGAACGAGGGACGTCAGCCGGAGCCTGCAGCCGTCCAGGGCTGACGCAGTTCTGCATGTGACTTTACCGAACACCCCACGGCGTTCGGACATCGAGATCGATCCCAACGCCCGCCGTTCTCCGAACGCGCGGGCGTTCCAACGGACAGAGGAGCCATTCGGATGACCACGACGATCACCGCGGATCAGGTGCGGCAGCTCCGGGAGAAAACCGGGGCCGGAATGATGGAGTGCAAGAAGGCGCTCGCCGAAACCGGCGGCGACTTCGACAGGGCGATCGACGCCCTGCGGAAGGCGGGCATCGCGCGCATGGAAGGCCGCAGCGGCCGCGTCGCCAGCGAGGGCCTGGTGGAGTCTTACATCCATCCCGGCAACCGGGTCGGCGTGCTCATCGAGGTCAACTGCGAGACCGACTTCGTGGCGCGCACCGCGGAGTTCGGCGACCTGGTGCGCAACATCGCCATGCAGGTGGCGGCGGCGGGCGCCGAGTTCGTGCGGCGCGAGGAGGTGCCGGCCGAGCGCGTTGCCCGTGAGCGCGAGATCCTGGCCGCCCAGGTGGAGGGCCAGGGCAAGCCGGCCACCATCATCGAGAAGATCCTGACCGGCAAGCTCGACAAGTTCTACTCCGAGATCTGCCTGCTCGAGCAGCCGTACATCCGCGACGACAAGGTCACGGTGCAGCAGCTGGTGCAGGAAGCCTCGAGCAAGACCGGCGAGAACATCGTCGTGCGCCGGTTCTCGCGGTTCCGCCTCGGCGAGGAGTGACGTGGCGGCGCGTTACCAGCGCATCCTGCTCAAGCTGAGCGGCGAGCAGCTCGCCGGCGGCGCGGGCCACGGCATCGACGAGAAGTTCATGGCCGACCTCGCGGACGAGATCAGCGAGGTCCACGATCTCGGGGTCCAGATCGGGATCGTGTGCGGCGGCGGGAACATTTTCCGCGGCCTGGCCGCGAGCACGCGCGGCATGGACCGGGTGGGCGCCGACTACATGGGCATGCTCGCCACGGTGATCAACGGGCTCGCGCTCCAGCATTCGCTCGAAAAGCGCGGGCGTTACACGCGCGTGATGTCGGCGATCGAGATGAACCGCGTGTGCGAGCCGTACATCCGGCGGCGCGCGGTGCGGCATCTCGAGAAGGGGCGGATCGTCGTGCTGGCCGCCGGCACCGGAAACCCCTACTTCACGACCGACACCGCGGCGGCGCTGCGCGCCATCGAGGTCGGCGCCGATGTGATCCTCAAGGCCACCAAGGTGGACGGCATCTACAGCGCCGATCCGATGAAGGATCCGAACGCGACGTTCTTCCCTAAGATCGGCTACATGGATATTCTGAGCCGCGGCCTCAAGGTGATGGATTCCACGGCGATTTCGCTCTGTATGGAGAACCGTATTCCGATCGTCGTGTTCAACTCCGGCGTGCGCGGCAACCTGCGCCGGGTGGTCGATGGTGAGACGGTGGGGACGTTGGTCCAGGGGGAGACGCTGTCATGACGGCAAAGCTTCTCGCGATGGCCGAGGATCGGATGAAGAAGGCCCTCGAACAGGTGCGGCGCGAGTTCAGCGGGATCCGCGGGGGCAAAGCGACGCCGGCCCTGCTGGATACGGTGCGGGTCGAGGCCTACGGCCAGAACGTGCCCATCGCGCAGGTGGGCTCGGTGTCGGCGCCCGAGCCGCGGCTGCTCCTGATCCAGCCGTGGGACAAGAGCCTCATCAAGGCGATCGTGCGCGGCATCCAGCAGTCCGACTCGGGGCTCAACCCGCTCGACGACGGCGCCGTGATCCGGATTCCGATCCCGGCCCTCACCGAGGAGCGTCGCCGCGACTTCGCCAAGGTGCTGGCCAAGCTCGCCGAGGAAGGTCGCGTGCACGTGCGCCAGGTGCGCCACGACCTCAACAAGGAGGTCAAGTCCGAGGAGCACGAGCACGAGATCTCCGAGGACGACGCCAAGCGCCTGCTCGCCGACGTTCAGAAGCTCACCGACCGCTACGTGGCGATGATCGACGAGATCCTGAAGAAGAAGACCGCCGAGGTGATGGAAGTCTGACGCGCGCCCCGTCTCAGGACGCGGTCGCCGAGCGGCGGCCGGAAGCTCTCGATCCGGAAGTTCTGCGCCGCGGTCCGGTGCCGCGCCACGTGGCGATCATCATGGACGGGAACGGTCGCTGGGCGAAGTCGCGCGGGGTCGCGCGCGTGATGGGGCATCGCGCCGGCCGGGCGGCGGTGCGCGACACCGTCGAGGGTGCGATCGCGCTCGGCGTCGAGTTCCTCACGCTCTACACCTTCTCGACCGAGAACTGGGGACGGCCCGCGCGCGAGGTCGAGGCCCTGATGACGATCCTCTCCGAGACGCTGCGCGGTGAGCTCGATGCGCTCGACGAGAATCGCGTGCGTCTCGGGGTGATCGGCCGGCTGCAAGACTTGCCGCGCCACGCGCGCGCGGTGGTCGAGGGGGCGCAGCGGCGTCTCGCCGGCAACGACGGGCTCCAGCTCAACCTCGCGCTCTCCTACAGCGGGCGGACCGAGATCGTCGAGGCGATGCGCCGGATCGTGGCCGACGGCCTGGATCCGGAGCGGATCGACGCCGCCGCGATCGAGCAGCGCCTCGAGACCGCCGGCCTGCCCGATCCGGACCTCCTGATCCGGACGAGCGGCGAGATGCGCCTCTCGAACTTCATGCTGTGGCAGCTCGCCTACACCGAGATCTGGATCACAGGCGTGCTGTGGCCGGACTTCCGGCGGCAGCATCTGTACGAGGCGGTGGCCGAATACCAGGGGCGGCACCGCCGGTTCGGGCGCGTGGAGTGACCGAGCCTCCCACTCCGGCCCCCGCGGTGACCGCGCCGGATGCGAAGCGGTCGGGCTGGTCGCTGCCGCTCCGGGTCGCAAGCGGCGTGCTGTTCGTTCCGCTGCTCATCGTGCTGGCACGCGCCGGCGGCGCGGCGTTCGTCGGTCTGGTGCTGCTTCAGGCCGCACTCGCCACGGCCGAGTTCCATCGCCTGCTCGAGGCGCGCGGCATCCGGCCGAACCGCCTCCTCGGCCAGCTCGCGACGTTCGGCGTCGTGCTCGCCGCCTTCCGCCCGCACTTCGCGCCCATCGACCTGGCCGGCACGCTCGCGCTGCTGCTTCTGCTGGCACTCGGCCTCAGGCGCCCGCGCACCGCGGTCGTCGACGGCATGGCCGGGACGCTGTTCGGCGTCGCCTACGTCGGCTGGCTCTCGGCGCACTTCGTCCTGCTGCGCGAGCTGCCGTGGCAGGTCGGCGTCGAATACCCGCAAGGGGCGTCATTCGTGCTGCTGGCCTTCCTGCTGACCTGGGGATGCGACACCGCGGCGTTCCTCGTGGGCCGGACGTTCGGCCGGCGGCGTCCGTGGAGCTGGATCTCGCCCAAGAAGTCGCTCGAAGGCTCGATGGCGGGATTCGTGGCAGCCATCGTGCTCGCGTTCGTGGCGCGCGCCTGGTTCGCCCCGTATCTCCGGATCGGCGATGCCATCGCGCTCGGCGTGCTGGTCGGGCTGTTCGGCCAGGTCGGCGATCTGGTGGAGTCGCTGCTCAAGCGCGAGGCGCAGGCCGGCGACTCGTCCGATCTCATCCCCGGACACGGCGGCGTGCTCGACCGATTCGACAGCCTCTATTTCGCCGCGCCGGTCGTGTACTACTACCTGCGCTCGGTGGTGTTCGGAGCGTTCTAGGAGGGACCATGCCGGAGCGCAGGCGCCGCGTGACCGTGCTGGGAGCGACCGGTTCGATCGGCCGCCAGACGCTGGACGTCATTGCCGGTGCACCCGACCGGCTCGAAGTCGCGGCACTCGCGGCGGGACGCGACCTCGACGGGTTGTGCGAGCTGGCCGCGCGCCTGCGCCCCCGGGTGCTCGCCCTCGAAGCGGCCGCCCATCCGGCGGAAGCGCGTGCGCGCCTCGCCGCCGCCTCCCCGGGCTCCGAGATTCGCGTGGGGAAGGGCTCGAGCGAAGCGCTCGCGCGCGAGGTGGACGCCGAGATCGTGGTGAATGGCGTGGTGGGGGCGGCGGGCCTCGGTCCGACGCTCGCCGCCCTCGGTCGCGGCGCACGTGTCGCGCTCGCCAACAAGGAGACGCTGGTCGTGGGCGGCCCGCTCGTGCGTCGGGCCCTCGCGCGCGGCGGCGAGCTGATGCCGGTCGACAGCGAGCACAGCGCGGTGTGGCAGTGCCTGGGCGGCCGGCCCGCCGCCGAGGTGCGACGCGTCACGCTCACCGCCTCGGGCGGCGCACTGCGCGATCACCCCGACTGGCGGAAGGCTTCGATCACGGAGGTGCTCGCGCACCCGGTGTGGAGCATGGGCCGCCGCATCACGGTCGACTCGGCACTGCTCGTCAACAAGGGGCTCGAGCTGATCGAGGCGCACTGGCTGTTCGATCTCCCGTGGGACCGGCTGGATGCCGTGCTCCATCCGCAGGCGCTGGTGCACGCGATCGTGACGTTCCGCGACGGCTCGACGCTGCTCCAGGCGGCGCCCCCCGACATGCGGCTCCCGATCCGGCTCGCCTGCTCGTGGCCGGAGCACTGGGAGGCGCCGCTCGAGGAGCTGCCGATCACCGCGCTTTCGTCGCTCCAGTTCGCGCCGATCGATCCGGCGAACCACCCGGGGTTCCGCCTCGCGGTCGAGGCCGGCAAGGCGGGCGGCGTCGCGCCCTGCGTGTTCAACGCCGCCGACGAGGTCGCCGTGGAGGCGTTCCTCGACGGCGCGATTCCGCTCGGCGAGGTGCCGGCGATCGTCGAGCACGTGCTCGCGTCGATTCCGCCGGATCCGGTGGAATCGCTCGAGCAGCTGCGCGAGGTCGATGCCCGGGCCCGCGCCCGGGCGACCCAGCGGCTCGCCGGCAGTGCTTAGGTGAGACGTCTGGAGGAGAAGGTCCTGGGTCCCGACGCCGCACGATCGGTCATCGCGAAATGGCGGGCCGACGGCGTGCCCGTGGTGCTCGCGATCGGTGCATTCGATCCGCTGGAGGCGGCCGACGCGCGCGATCTCGCGGCCCTGCGTCCGCCCGGTGCGCGGCTGGTGGTGGGCGTGAGCCGTGACGACGTCGTTGCGACGCTCGGCGCCGGCCGGCCGGTGGTGCCGTTCGAGGACCGCTGCCGGGTGGCGGCGGCACTCGCGGTGGTGGACCTCGTGGTGGAAGCCGGAGCGGATGCGGTGGCCCTCTCGCGCGCGCTCGGGCTCGAGGCCACGGCAGTGCCGGGAATCGCCCGCACGCCGGATCTCGTGAGCCGCATCCGCGCGCGGCTCGCCGCCCTGCGGCGGACCTCGCCGTGAGCGGAACGACCGGGATCTCGGTGCTGCTGCTCGCGCGCGACGAGACGGCATCCCTCGAGGAGCTGATTCCGCAGCTCGGTTTCGCCGCGGAATGCGTCGTGGTGGTCGACGCCGAGGCGCCGAATCCGACGTCGCGGGCCGCCGAGCGGCTCGGGGCGCGCGTGTTCCTGCGGAAGCTCGACGGCTTCGGTGCCCAGCGTGGCTTCGCACTGAATCAATGCCGCGGCGAGTGGGTCCTGTGGATCGACGCCGACGAGCGGCTCGCACCGGGCGGCGCCCAGGCCCTGGTGGCCGCGACGCGGCAAACGGCGGCGGGGTTCCGTCTCGCGCGCCACACCTGGTTCCTTGGGAACCGCATCCGTTTCTGCGGCTGGCGGGGCGAGCGCGTGCTGCGGCTCTTCCGGCGCGAGCGGGGACGCTTCGACGATGCTCCCGTTCACGAGACGATCCACGTGGAGGGACCCGTCGAGGATCTCGACGTCGCCCTCGAGCACCACAGTTACCCGGACTGGGCCGCGTGCCGCGACAAGCTGGTGCGCTACGCCGCGGCCGGCGCCGCGCGCGCCCGCGCCGAGGGCCGCACGGCGTCGGTGCTCGACGTCGTTCTGCGTCCGCCGCTCCGCTTCCTCAGGATGTACGTGCTCCAGCTCGGATTCCTCGACGGCGCACACGGGCTCCTGCTCTGCGGGCTCGCGGCGGCCCAGGTGTTCCTGCGCACGGCCGAGCTGTGGGCCGTTCCGCGCGCCGAAGGACGCTGAGCGGTGCGCGTGTGCTTCGCGGGCGCCTACGACCCGGCCTATCCGCGGAATCTGATCATCCGGCGCGGGCTCGCCGCGGCCGGGGTGGAGGTGCTCGAGGCGCGGGTGCGCGAGCGGCGCGCGTTCTTCCGCTACCCGGCGCTCGTCGAGGCGATGCGCCTGAACGCACGCGAAGCCGACGTGATCTGGGTGCCCGAGTTCCGGCACAAGGACGTGGTGGTGGCGCGGCTCGCGAGCCGGGGCCAGCTGCTGGTGTTCGATCCGCTCGTGTCGCGGGTGGACACCCTGGTCGAGGACTGGGGGCTCCACGCGCGGGGTTCGCTCCAAGCGCGGTGGAATGCGTGGATCGACCGGGTCTCGATGCGTTCGCCCGACCGCGTGGTATGCGACACCTGGGCGCACGGCCGGCTCTTCGAGTCGCTCGGCGTTCCGCGCGAGCGCCTGATCCGCGCCCTGGTCGGAGCGGAGGACCGGTTCTTCGAGATCGCCGAGCCGCGGCCCGGTGATGCAGTGCGCGTGCTCTACCTGGGCGGCTTCCTTCCGCTCCATGGCACGATGCACGTGGTCGACGCGGTGGCCTGCCTCGAGAAGCAGCAGGGGCTGCCGCCGTTCCTGGTGACACTCGCCGGAGCCGGCATCGAATACGATGCGGCGCGGGCTGCTGCGTCCGAGCTCCGACTCGAGCGCATCCGCTTTCCGGGCCGGTCCGACTACGCCGACGCTCCGGCGCTGCTCGAGGCGAGTGACGTGGTGCTGGGCGCCTTCGGCGCGGGTGAAAAGGCGGGGCGCGTGATTCCCCACAAGGTCTACCAGGGACTGGCCGCGGGGCGCGCCGTGCTGAGCGGCGACGGTGAAGGAGTGCGCGAGGTGTTCGAGCCCGGGATCCATCTCGACGTGGTGCCCCGCGGCGATGCCGTGGCGCTCGCCGCGGGGCTCGCCCGCCTGATCGGCGACCCGGCGCGGCGCCTGGCGCTCGGACGCGAGGCCCGCCGCCGCTGCCTGGAGGTCGCCACCCCGCGAACCATCGGTGCCGGGCTTCAGGCCGCACTCGAAGCCGCGCTCGCGGAGACGCGATGAAAGTCGCGCACCTCGACACCGGGCGCACCTGGCGCGGCGGCCAGCAGCAGGTGCTGCTGCTGCTCGAGGGCCTGCGCGCGCGCGGCGTCGAGAACCTGCTGCTCGCACCCGAAGGCCCCTTGCTCGAGCGCGCTGCGGCCGCCGGGCACCGGGTGAAGCGCTGGAGCCCGCACGGCGAATGGGACCTCGGCGCCATCGGCGAGGCGCGCAGCGAGCTCGAGCGGTTCGCGCCCGACATCGTCCACCTGCACAGCGCGCACGCACACACGCTCGGCGTGTTCGCCGCGCGCGGTGCGGGCCGCGTGGGCGTCGTGGTGTCGCGGCGCGTGGACTTCTCGGTGGGGATGAACCCGCTGAGCTGGATCAAGTACCGGCTGCCGGTCGACCGTTACTTCTGCATCAGCCGTGGAGTCACCGACGTCATGCGCCGCGGTGGGATTCCCGAGCGCCGCCTGGCGCTCGTGCCGAGCGGGATCCGCTTCGTGACCGCCGACGAGGTGAGTCGCGCGAAGGATCTTCGCGTCGAGCGCGGGCTCGCGCCCGGCACCCCGCTGATCGGCACGGTCGCCGCCCTGGCGCCGCACAAGAACCACCTCGACCTGCTGCGGGCGGCGGCGCTGGTCGTCGCCGAGCGTCCGGATGTGCACTTCGTCTGGCTCGGGGAAGGGGAGTGCCGCCGCGAGCTGGAATCCGAGCAGCGGAAGCTCGCGCTCGAGCGCAACGTGTGGATGCCGGGCTTCCGCGAGGGCGCGCGCGCCATGATCCCGCAGTTCACCGTGTTCGCGCTCGCGTCCTACCTGGAGGGGCTCTGCACCTCGATCATGGACGCCCAGTCGCTCGGCGTTCCGGTGGTGGCCACGAACACCGGCGGAATCCCGGACCTGGTGACCGACGGCGATACCGGCCGGCTGGTGCCACCGCGCAAACCCGAAGCGCTCTCGACGGCGCTGCTCGAGGCGCTCGCCGAGCCCAACCGGGCGCGGGGCTGGGCCCATCGCGCGCTCACCAGCGTGCGGGCGTTCAGCGCGGACCACATGGTCGAGCGCTCGCTCACCGAATATCAGGCGCTGGTGGCCGGGAGGGTCCGGCAGCGGTGAACTCCTCGAAACGCGGGCCCGCGACTTGCACCGAAAGGGATGTCCCGCGGGGCACGAAAGCTTGACGCCTCTCCATGCCGGGTTTAGCTTCCCGAAAACCTTTCAACCCAAGGAGTTGACGTGATCTGGAATGCCGTCGTCCCCGGGGTGCTGTTGCTCGGGATCGTGATTTTCGTCCACGAGCTGGGTCATTTCCTTGCCGCCAAATGGCGGAAGGTCCGGGTCCTCCGGTTTTCGCTCGGATTCGGCCCCGCCCTGTTCTCGTGGGTGAGGAACGGGACCGAATACCGGTTCTCCTGGATCCCCCTCGGCGGCTACGTCCAGATGGCGGGGGACAGCATCGAGGACGCCAACGCCGAGCTGCCGCAGGCGCAGGACGAATTCCTCTCGCACCCCTGGTACGGGCGTTTTGCGATCGCCCTCGCCGGCCCGATGGCCAACCTCGTCACCGCGTTCTTCGTGATGTGCGTCGTGGGCCTCGTGGGCCTGCGCTATCCGGACTATCCGAACCGGGTGGGAGCGACGCCGGACACCAGCTTCGCCTACGGCGCCGGCATCCGTGAAGGCGACCGCGTCGTCGCGATCAACGGCACCCCCGTGGGATCGTGGGTCCCGATCTTCATCAGCCATTCCGCGATTCCGGCGGGCAAGCCGGTCACGGTGGAGATCCTGCGCGGGGAGCGCCGGCTCGACCTGCCGATTCCCGCTGAGGATCGCGAGCCCTTCTTCTCGAGCCTCAGGCGTCCGCTCATGCCGCCCATCGTCGGCTCGGTCGTGACCGGGATGCCCGCCTACAAGGCCGGGCTCCGCGAGGGTGATCGGGTGCTCGCGGTCAACGGCAAGCCGATCACCACCTGGGACGAGCTGCCGCTCGCGCTGCGCGGAACGGTGGATCAGAAGGTCCGGATCCGCGTCGCCCGCGAAGGGCGGACGATCGACATCGACGTCGTGCCGATGGATCCGGAGGGACGCGGCCGCGAGAACGCGCGTATCGGCATCGAGCCGCCGCGCGGCAGCGTCTACGTCCAGCGGTTCGGGCCCCTGGAGTCGATCCAGATGGGCGCGCGCGGCACGTGGGCATTGGTCGGCAGCGTCTACAGCGGGATGTGGCTCACCATTTCGCGTCCGCTCTATTACCGCGAATACCTGGGCGGCCCGCTGTTCATCGCGCAGGCGGCCAGCGAGCAGGCGCGGCGCGGGGTGGACTCGTATCTCCAGTTCCTGGCCATGATCAACATCGCGATCATGGCGTTCAATCTGCTGCCGCTCCCGCTGCTCGACGGCGGTCACATGGTGCTCGCGGTGCTGGAAGGCGTGCGGCGGCAATCGCTGTCGGCGGCCGCCTACATCCGCTTCCAGAAGGTCGGTCTCGTGATCATGGGCACCTTGCTGGTTCTCATCCTGGCGAACGATCCGCTGCGCATGCTGCAGCGGCATCGCGCCATCGGGCAGGCGAAATCGGCTCCCCAGGAGCAGCCGGTTGCCCCTTCTTCCCCGTAGGACGCGGGGTCTCATCGCCGCGGTGGTTCTTCTGGCGCAGTCCGGCCAGGCACACACATCCCGGGCCCAGGAAGGGCCGAGCGAGCTCCAGACCGTGGGATCGGTCCGCTTCGAGGGCCGCCACAAGGTCTCCGAGCGCGAGCTCAAGGCGGTCATGAAAACGCACGGACCCTCGATCTTCCCGTGGGCGGACCGTCCGCTGCTGCGCCGGGACTTTCTCGACGCCGACACCCTCACGATCGAGAGCATCTACCGCCAGCACGGGTTCCTGGACGCCCGCTGCCGCTACCTGCTCGAGGCCCGGGATGCGGATTCGAAGAACGTGGTCTTCGTGATCACCGAGGGACCGCGCAGCACGATCGACGAGGTTCAGCTCGCGGGCGTGGTGAACGTGAAGGAGCGCGACATCCGGCGAAAGCTGCACGCGCGCCCCGGGAAGCCGTTCAATCCGTACTTCCTCATCGCCGACACCACGCGGATCATCGACGTCTACAAGGACCGCGGCTACCTGCCCGAGGTCGACCCGGCGGCCTATCGGACCGGCAACAGCATCACGACGCGTTACGACATCACGGAAGGGCCGCTCTATCGCTTCGGCGAGGTCTACATCTCCTCGCCGGAGCAGGTGAGCGTGAACGAGAAGATGATCCGGCGCGAGCTCCTGATCCGGAGCGGCGACCGCATGGCGTGGAGCCGCGTGACGCGCAGCGTGGAGCGGCTGTACGAGACCGGGCTCTTCAGCCAGGTGCAGCTCTCGCCGCTCGTGGATTCGAGCCACACGACCGTCGAGTTCGATCTCCGGCTCCGCACCCGCAAGCCGCGCTGGATCGACGCCGGCGTCGGCAGCGGCACCCGGGAGCGCCTGTCGACCACCGCCGAGTGGGGTCACCGCAACATCCTCGGCCGCGGCATGCGCGGCGTGGTGCTGGGCAAGCTCGCGCTCGACAAGGACTGGCGCTTCTCGTTCGCGCGCGGCGAGGCCTCGGTGCTCGAGCCCTGGCTGCTCCGCACGCGCACGCGCGGCCGGCTCACCGCCTACCACGAGCAGCGAGTGGATCGCTCCGATCCGCGGCTCGAGGTGCGTCAGACGGCCCCGGGTGCGAGCTTCGAGCTGTGGCGCGACGTGTCGCGCTTCACCCGTGTGGCGCTCGCGTTCGACAACGTGTTCGTCACCCAGGACGTCCAGTTCACCGACCCCACGCTCAGCGACTCGACCAAGCAGGCGCTCACCGCGGACGTGCCGTCCGAATACTCGACCCACCGGCTCGTGCTCGGCGTCACGCGCGACCAGCGGGATTCGCCGATCGAGCCCACCTGGGGCTCGTACCGGCTCGCCACCGCGGAAGTCGCGGGCGGCCCGCTCAAGGGAACGAGCAGTTTCCGCAAGCTCCAGGGTTTCGCCACCTGGTACACCCCGGTCCGGGTCACCTCGGTCGTCGCGACGCGGGTGAGCGCCGGCATCATCCAACCGTTCGGGAACGCGAAGCCGTTCACGCCGGACACGCTGATCGACAACGAGGTGGCGCGGGTGCCGCTCGAAGACCGCTTCCGGATCGGCGGCGTCACCAGCATCCGCGGCTACGGGGAGAGCGAGATCCCGCCCTCGGGAGGACTGATGCTGATCATGGCCAACGTCGAGGTCCGGGCGCGCGTGGTCGGTCCGCTCGGGATCGAGGGGTATGTCGACGCCGGGAATGTGTGGGCGCGTCCGGAGTACCTCAAAGGCTCGGACTTCGTTCCCCGCCTGGGCGGCGGCAAGATGGACCCAGGCGACGTGCGATACATCATCGGGCTGGGACCGCGGCTCGTGCTGCCGTTCGGGGCGCTGCGCCTCGACTTCTCGTGGGGTGTGCGCCCGGACCAGACCGGATTCCAGCCCCGCGGGAAGATGCAGTTCGCGATCGGGCCGGCGTTCTAGGCGAGCGTAGTCGAGACATGGACGAGCGGAGCCGAGGCATCGAATGACGGACCAGGAAACCCCCGAACCCAAAGACCCCAGGCCCGAGGAGCCGGAACACGGCTTCGTGGAGGAACTGCGCCACGACGTCGAGGAGATCGCGCACGAGATCGAGCACGCCGTCGAGGAGGCGGTCGAGCGCGTCCCCGAGCCCGTGCGGTGGACGGTGGGGAAGATCGTCCGGCTGGCCCTGATCGTCGTCGTCGCGCTGGTCGTCCTGTTCGCGGTCTCGGCGCTCCTCTACCTTTCCAACCACACCCAGCTCATGGCGCGCTGGGTGACGTTGAGCATCAACCAGAGCCTGCTGCGCGAGACCGACCTCACGCTCGAGATGGCGGACGTGCGCGGCAACCTGTTCCACGAGGTGCGCGTGATCGAGCCGCGCATCCGATACCGCGGGGACGACGGGCCGCCAGTGCTCGCGGCGCCCGCGATCGCGATCCGCGCGTCGCTGTTCTCGCTGATCCGCCGCGATGGGAAGATCGAGGTCCAGCTCGAGCAGCCGGTGTTCCGGATCGGCCGCAATCCGGACGGCAGCCTCCGGCTCCCGGTGCTGCGCCCGGGCCCGCACGCGCCGAAGAAGGGCAGCGGCACGCCGGTCTCGGTGGTGCATCTCGTCACCCGGAATGGCAGCGCGCACGTCGCGGGCTACGACCCCATCGAGGGCCTCGACCTCGACGCGCGGGTGTTCATGAGCCCGAGCAAGCGCGTGGTGCTCGACCGCCTGCGGTGGAAGAAGGGCCCGCTCGCGACCCGCGACTTCGACCTCGCCGGCGACGTGGCGATCGCGGACTCGGTGATCTTCCGGATCGCCCGCCTGCGCACGCAGGACATCGCGCTGTCCGCGCGGGCGGCGTGGCGGAACGGCTCCCAGGTGCGTCACGTGTCGGCGAACCTCGCGCGGGTGCGCTGGGGATGGATCGCCGAAGCCACGAAGAACCGCTCCTTCGATGTCCCCGGCGAAGGCAGCGCGGTGGTCGAGGCGGTGATCGACACCTCGTGGCGCGGGAACCTCCGCACGCGGCTCTCGTGGAACGGGCTCGAAACGGAAGGCGTCGGGCGTTTCCGGTTCCGCGACGGCCTCGTGACGGTGGACGACCTCAAGGCCACCTCGGGCGAGACCCGGCTCGCGGGTCGCTTCGGATGGTCGACGGCCGGATGGCGGATCGGCGGCGACGCCACCGCCGTGGATCCGCGCCGGCTCGCCGCGATCGGAGTTCCGGGCTGGCCGGAGGGGCTCGCCGACGGCTGGTTCCAGTACGTCGTGGACACCCGGCGGAAGCCCGCCTCTTCACGTCTCGAGATCGCGCTCCAGAACACGATGCTCGCGGGATTCAGCGCCGACTCGGGATTCGCGACCGTGACCACGACCGCGCCCGGCGTCGGCAGCTTCTCGGTGCGGGCGCGCCGCGGCGAAGGTCGGATGAACCTGGATGCGACGCTGCTTCCGGGCGGCTGGTCGGGAACGTGGCGGCTCGAGCGGCTTCGACTCGAGGAATGGCCCGACGGGCGCGCGAGTGGAATGCGCGGCATGCTCGATCGCGGCGAGGGCACCATCGTCTCCGATCCCAGCGGCCTGCACGTCGAGGGGAATCTGAACGGCCAGCGCTCCACCTGGCTCGGACTCGACGCCGACACCTGGCGGCTCGAAGGGGTGCGCGGCCGGCTGCTCCCGACCCCCGACCTGGAAGCGGCCGCGCACATCGGGACCTCGACCTATCTTGGGGTCCACTTCGACAGCGCGGCGGTGCTGTTCGCGCTCGGCGACGGCAGCGTCGAGCTGAGCTCGATCAAGGCTCACGCCGGCGACACGCTGGTGCGGGTGACCGGGCTCGCGCACTACTCCGAGGGCTCGTGGTCGCTGGACCTGGACCAGGCCTCGGCGATCAGCAAGCAGTTCACGTGGACGGCGGAGCCGCCGATCCGGCTCAGCGGCAACAGCAGCGGCACGACGTTCGAACGCCTGGTCGCGCGCGATGGGGATGCGTCACTCGCCATCAGCGGCCGGTGGGCTGCGCCGACCGGCTCCTACGACTGGCAGCTCCGCGGGGACCGCCTCGATCTCCAGCACCTCGGCCTGCCGCCCGAATGGGGAACGGGAGGCCGGGCGGACGTCGTGCTCGACGTGCACGGCGTTCCCGGCGATCCGCGCTGGAACCTGCACGCGGCGGTCGGCCGGCCGGGCATGCAGAAGTTCACCGCCGATTCGCTGAACCTCGAGCTCGCGGGCCGGCCTTCGAACCTCGACGCGAGCGCGGTGCTGGAAACCGGCGGCGGGCGTCTCAGCGGAGTGCTGCGCTTCGACGACACCGCGAAACCCTGGCCGGACTCGCTGGTGGCCGGCGGCATCATGGCCTGGCTCACCGATGCCCGTCGCTGGTCGGGCGAGATCCGCGCCGAACAGCTCCCGATCCAGTCGTTCCATTCGGTGGCGCCGACGGCCCGTGACTGGCGCGGCTCGGTGAACGGAACGCTGGCGATCGCGGGGCGGCCCTCCCGGCCCGAGCTGGAGCTGAACGCGGGCACCTCGATGCTCGCCTGGAAGGAGGTCACGGGCGATCGTGTGGAGGTCACGGCTTCCTATCGGAACGGATGGCTCGAGGTGCCGCGGGCCAAGCTCGATCGCGAGGGGCTGACCTCGAGTGCGAGCGGGCGGATGCCGCTCACGCTCGCGTTCGGGGCGACGCCCGTGATCCCGGAGCAGCCGATGCACTGGACGGTGGATGCGCCGAACGGGGACCTGGGGATCCTGCCGCGCGTCCTTCCGCAGATCGGGTTCGCCGCCGGCCGCTTCGAGGGGAGCGCGGAGATCGGCGGCACGATGAAGCAGCCGAAGGTGGATGGACGATTCGCCGTGCGCGACGGACGCTTCCGCATGGCGGGACGCGAGGAGGTGTTCGACCACGTGCAGGGTTCCGCGCGGCTCGACCAGGGACGCATCGTGCTCGACACGCTCTCCGCGCGGCAGGGCCAGAATGGGCGGGTGACCGTGGGCGGCACCGCCCAGATCGGCCCGGCGGGTCTCGAGAAGTACCACTTCGAGGTGGTCGCGAACCGCGTGAAGGCGATCGAGACCAGCGCCTACGCGGCCGAGTTCGACGGGCGCTTCACGGTGACCGAGGGACCTGTGGTCCACGGCCAGCGGGTGCCGTTCGTCACCGGACGCGCCGAGGTGCGGCGCGCGGTCGTGCTGCTCAACTTCGCGAACATGACCGAGACCCAGCAGGTGGCGACCGCGGCGGCGCCGCTCTACTGGACCTACCGCGTCGACATCCACGCCACCAACAACATCCACTGGCAGCCGCCCGAGGGCGACATCGAGTTCAGCGCCGACCTGAGCGCCGAGCAGACTGCCAACGAGCTGATCCTCTATGGTGAGGTCAAGGCGCTGCGCGGGCACTACTACTTCCTCGACAACCGCTTCACCGTGCACAAGGCGGACCTCAGCTTCGACAACGTCTCCGGTGTGAACCCCGTGCTCGACGCGGAGGCCGTGACCCGCATCCAGTCGAGCGGCGCGGAAACCGATCTCGGAGGCACGTCGGCGAGCAGCGAGCCGCACGACGTCACGGTGCTGCTGCACGGCCGCGCGCGCGAGCCGGAGATCGCCTTCCAGAGCAACCCGGACGACTGGACGGAAGATCGCATCCTCCGTGAGCTCACCGTCGGACGGTTTTACGCCGGACGCCTCAATCTCGGCGACCCGGTCGACAACTACCTCACGCGGGCGCTCAACAAGACGCTTTCGGACGAGATGTCGCGCGCCTTCCGCGGCTACGTCAACGAATGGTCGCTGGAGCGCGAGAAGGGCGGATTGTTCGCGGGGGAGGGTGACGTGCTGATGGGCGTGGGCACGCAGGTGACGTCGAACTTGCAGGTCAGATACCGGCAGCGCGTGCCGGGCTTCGAGCGCCCCACCAACACGACCAGCCAACGGTCGGTGGATCCGCTCGAGCGCGACATCGGCGCCGAATACCGCCTCAACCGCTTCATCTACGTCAGCTCGGAGGTGCTCCAGCGGCGGCGGCTGAGCCCGACCGGCACCACCTCGACCACCGGGCCGGAGTACAACCTCAATCTCAAGGCGCGCTGGGAGTACTGACGACCTGCACCGATCGATGCGCTATGCTCCCGGGCGACAGGGGCGAAGCACCGGGGAACGGGGATCTGCACGAATGAACCGCGGGGCGCGTCTCTTCCTGGCCCTGGGCTGCCTGGCGATGCTGTTCGCCGCCGGTGCGGCGGAAGCCCAGTACTACGGGCAGAACAAGGTCCAATACCGCCGGCACGACTGGCGGACGATCCGCTCGGAGCACTTCGAAGTGTTCTACGACGCCGGGCTCGACAGCCTGGCGTTCCGGGTCCTGGATCTCGCCGAGAAGAGCGCCGTCTATCTCTCGGGCCACATGGGTCACACGCTGACCCGGCGCATCCCGATCATCCTCTACGCCTCGCACGGCGACTTCGCCCAGACCAACGTCACCCCCGAGCTGATCGACCAGGGCACCGGCGGCTTCACCGAGGCGCTGCGCAACCGGGTGGTGCTGCCCTTCACCGGCTCCTACGAGGATCTGCGTCACGTCGTCGTGCACGAGCTGGTGCACGCGTTCATGTTCGACCTGCTCTACCAGGGCTCGGCGGCGACGATGATCGCGAAGCAGACCTTCTACACCATTCCGCTGTGGTTCGCGGAAGGGCTCGCGGAGTACCTCTCGCTCGGCATCGAGCCCAACGCCGAGATGTTCCTGCGCGACGGAACCATCGAAGGCTACCTGCCGCCGCTGGTCTATTCCGGCGGGTACCTGGTCTACAAGCAGGGACAGTCGGCGGTCGGCTACCTGGTGGAGCGGTTCGGCGAGGACCGCTTGCGCGAGCTGCTGCGGCGAAGCCGCGACATGCGCAACTTCGACGGCGCCTTCGAACGCACCGTCGGCATGACCGTGGACGCCTACGACGCGCAATGGCGCACCTGGCTCAAACGCCGCTACTGGCCGACGGTGGCCGCGCGCGAGGATCCCGAGGAGTTCGCACGACGGCTCACCGACCACACCCGGGACGAGAGCCGCGCGAACACCTCGCCGGCGGTCTCGCCGCAGGGCGACCGCATCGTGTACCTGTCGGACCGCAAGCAGTACGTCGACGTCTACCTCATGTCGGCGCTGGACGGGAAGGTGCTGAGTCGTGTGATCCGCGGCGAGCGCAACGTCGCGTTCGAATCGATCCCGTTCATGCGGAGCGCGATCGCGTGGTCCCCGGATGGCACCCGCCTCGCGCTGACCGTGAAGAGCGGGGGTCGTGACGCGCTCTACATCGTGTCGGCCGCCAACGGCCATATCATCCGCCGGCTCAAGCTGCCGTGCGACGCGCTCGCGTCGCCGGCGTGGTCCCCGACCTCGGATTCGCTGGTGGTATCGGGGGTGCGCAACGGTCGTTCGGACCTCTACCTGGTGGACACCGGCACCCGGAAGGTGACGCGGCTCACCGACGACGTCTGGGACGAGAAGGAAGCGGTCTGGACGGCCGATGGGCGCGGCGTGACGTTCGCGTCGGACCGGCTGGCGCCGGTCGTCCTGCTTCCGCGGCGCGACCCGAACGGGTTCGGCGGCTACGCGCTCTACACCCTCGACGTGGCGACCCACGAGATCCGCAAGCTGCTCGACACCACCGGCGACGACCATGCTCCCGCCTGGTCGGGGAACGGCCGGCGGCTCGCGTTCATCTCGGACCGCTCGGGAACCCCCAACCTCTACCTGTTCGACGTCGCCGATTCGTCGCTGACCCAGCTCACGGACGTGCGCGGCGGGATCCAGAGCCTGTCGTGGTCGCGCCAGAACGACCGGCTCGTCTTCTCGGCGTTCTGCCGCGGGGGCTACGACGTGTTCTCGGTGCGGGAGCCGCTCTCGGTCGACGAGGTCGTGACGCGGCTCAAGCGCGACTCGCCGGGTTCCGTGCTGGCGAGCCCGGGCACCCCGCCGGCCCCGGGCGACACCGTCGCGGTGCCGCCGCCACGCGGTGCGCTGGCGCTCACGCCCGGTGCCGCGGCGGCGGACACGCTCGCGACGGAGGCGGCGGGGAACGTTTCCCCGGCGACCGACACGCTGGCGGTCGGAACGCCGGCGTCGGATTCCCTCGCGACCGCTCCGCTCCTTGCGGAAGCGATTGGAGCGGACTCGCTCGCGACCGATTCGCCCGTGACGGAAAACCCGGCCGCGGACCCGGTCGCGGACCCATTCGCCGCCGACTCGCTGGCGACCCGGTCGTTGGCGGCGGATTCGCTTCCCGCTCCGGCGGGGATCATGGCGCCCGCTCCAGATTCTTCGGCAGCCGCCGCGACGCCGGACACCCTGGCCCGACCGCTGCCGACGTTCGACCTCTCCGATTCGCTGCTCGCGCAGAAGCCGCGGCGCTACCGGCCCGGGCTCTCGATGGATCACGCCGGCTTCGGTCTCTACGGCGCCAACGGATTCGGCGTCGTGGGCAACGTCGAGTTCACCTTCAGCGACTTCCTCGGCGATCAGATGCTGTGGTTCTCGACCGACCTCTTCAGTCGCTCCATCGACGAGACCAGCCTGTTCCTCGTCTATTCCTACCTGCCGCGCCGCCTCGACATGGGGTTTGCGCTCTACCGGGTCAAGAACTACTTCGCCGGGACGGTCACTTCGTTCGGCGAGGTCCTGGGCCGCACGCGGCTCTTCTCGGAGAGCACGATCGGCGCCCAGCTCCAGCTCTCGTACCCCTTCGACCGGTTCAAGCGCGTCCAGGTCGACCTCGCCCAGATGTTCGTCGACCGCCGGTTCTTCGACGACCAGGGCTTCACCGGCACGATCGAGACCGGCTCCTCCTATCGCGCGGTGACCTCGCCGTCGATCTCGCTGATCGGCGACAACACCCTGTTCGGCCTGTACGGGCCGGTGAACGGTTCGCGCTGGAGCATCCAGGGCGGGCTCGCGGCGCCGTGGTTCGACCAGTCGCTCACCTACCGCACCGCGAACCTCGATGCCCGCCGTTACTGGGACCTGGGTCGCGGCTACACGTTCGCGGCCCGCGGGCTCGCGGGCATCAGCGCCGGCAACGATCCGCCGGCCTTCCGCGTCGGCGGCTTCGGGTCGCTGCGCGGTTTCCCGGACTTCGGCCTCGTCGGCACCCGGGTCGCCATCACCAACCTCGAGTTCCGGTTCCCCTTCATCCAGCAGCTCGACCTGGTCGGGCCGCTGCCGATCGGGATCTTCAACCTGCGGGGGGCGGCCTTCAGTGATTTCGGGATGGTGTGGAACGAGGGCGACCCGCTGCGCTTCAGCACGGTCGAAAACGGCGACCGCAAGCTCGCGAGCCCGTTGTTCGGATTTGGCGGCGGCGTCCGCACCAACGTTCTGTTCATGATCCTCAAGCTCGAGACGGCGTGGACCTCCGATTTCGCGGCCACCAGCGGACCGCACTGGATCTTCACGATCGGGCCCGAGTTCTGACGGAGCTTGGAGGCGCCCGGAGCATCCGTTAGATTGCGTCGCTCCGACGCCCATTCCCACCTTCGAAGAAACCGACCGAGTCCATGCGCGAGCTTCTCGACAGTCTGAATCCGGCTCAGCGCACCGCGGTCGAGCACCCGGGCGGCCCGCTCCTCGTGATCGCCGGCGCCGGCTCCGGCAAGACCCGCGTCCTGACCGCGCGCGTCGCCTGCCTGATCGCGCGCGGGGTGCGCCCGGACGCCATCCTCGCCTTCACCTTCACGAACCGCGCCGCACGCGAGATGCGCGGCCGCATCGCCTCGATCGCGGCGGGCGCGGGGCCGTGGGTGGGCACCTTCCACGCCACGGGCGTGCGCATCCTGCGGCGCGAGGCGCGTCGCATCGGGCTGCCCCGCGATTTCGTGATCTACGACCGCGAGGACCAGGAGACGCTGATCGGCGAGCTCGCGAAGCAGCTCGGCTGGCCCGAATCGCTCAAGCGCTCGCGGGTGATCGGGGCGATCTCCGACGCCAAGAACGCCTTCGTGGGTCCCGAGGAGTTCCTGCGCACCGCCCACGGTCCCGATCAGCGGCGGATCGCGGAGGGCTACGCGCTCTACCAGGAGATGCTGCGGCGCAACGGCTCGCTCGACTTCGACGACCTGATCGTCGAGACCGCGCGGCTCCTGATCACCGATCCCGAGGCCGGTGCGGCGTGGGGGCGGCGCTTCGAGCACGTGCTGGTCGACGAGTACCAGGACACGAACCACGCCCAGTTCCGGCTGATCCGCGCGCTCGCCGGCAGCGGCAACGTGTTCGTGGTGGGCGACGACGACCAGTCGATCTACGGCTGGCGCGGCGCCGATCTGGCGAACGTGCTCGAGTTCGAGCAGACGTTCCCGGGTGCGGCGGTCCTGCGCCTCGAGCAGAACTACCGCTCGACCGGCAACATCCTCAAGGCCGCGAACGCGGTGATCTCCAACAACCGGGCGCGCAAGGGCAAGGAGCTGTGGTGCGACCGCGAGGACGGACCGATGCTGGAGTTCGCGCTCGCGCTCGACGAGCAGGACGAGGCGCGACGCGTGCGGGAGATCCTCGGCGGCCGGCTGCGGCGCGGGGGCCGGCTCGGCGACGTCGCGGTGCTGTACCGCACGAACGCACAGTCGCGGGCCCTGGAGACCGAGCTGCGGGCCGCGCTCATGGCGTACGAGGTGGTGGGCGGCGTCGCCTTCTACCAGCGGCGCGAGATCAAGGACCTCATCGCCTACCTGCGCCTCGCCCTCGTGCCCGAGGACGCCGTGGCGTTCTTCCGCGTGTGGAACACGCCGCGTCGCGGCCTCGGACCGGCCGTCCGCGGCGCGATCGAGGAGCGGATGCGAACCGGCGGCGGCACCCCGATGGACGCGCTGCGCGCGCTCGTCGGCGACGGCGCGCTCACACCCGCGGCCCGGCGCGGCGCGACCGGGCTGATCGAGCTGGCGGACGAGCTGCGCGCGCTGACCGAGGCGCCGGTGGACCGCCTGCTCGTGCGGGTGCTCGAGCGCACCGCGTACCTCGAATGGCTGGGGGAGGACGAGGACGGCGCCGAGCGCCGCGCCAACGTCGAGGAGCTCCTGGTGGCGGCGTCGAACGCGGCGATCGAAGAGCGCACGGTCTCGGACTTCCTGGCCGAGACCGCGCTCGCCACCGACGTGGACCGCATGAGCGACTCGGCCGATCGCGTCGTGCTGATGACCGCCCACAACGCCAAGGGCCTCGAGTTCCCCGTGATCGTGGTGGTCGGGCTCGAGGAGGGCCTGTTCCCGCACGCCAACTCGCTCGACCAGCCGGAGCGGCTGGAGGAGGAGCGGCGTCTCTTCTACGTGGCGCTCACCCGTGCGCGCGACGAGGTGCGCCTGCTCGCGGCCGCCTATCGCCGCCGCTACGACGGTTTCGGCGGGGGCGGGGTATCGCGCTTCGTCGCCGAGATCCCCGAGGCGCTGATGCGGGTCGAGGAGGGAACGGGCGCCACCCGGCGGTTCGCGGCCGCCGCCGCGGGGCGCAACCGGCCCTGGGCCTCGCGCGAGCGCACGCGCCCGGAGCGGCACGCCGGCCATGACGAGAGCGGCGAGCGCGTGATCCAGGCCACGGCGCCGCTCCGCACGACGGCGGCACTCTCGCCGCGCGCGCGGCAGCTCGGAAAGACCGTCGCCCACGAACGCTTCGGATCGGGGGTGATCCTCGATGTCGAGGACGAAGGTGACGACGTGAAGTACACGGTGCGCTTCGGCACCCGGGTGAAGAAGGTGCTGGGCCGCTTCCTGACGATGGAGGGCGATCGCGCATGAACCGCGAGGAAGTGCTGCGGGTGGCCGAGCTCGCGCGGCTCGAGATCCCGGCCGACGGCATCGAGCGGGTGCGGAAGGAGCTGTCGGCCGTGCTCGAGTTCGTGGAGACGCTGAAGCGCCTGGACCTGGAAGGGTGTGAGCCGACGACGTTCGCGCCGGCGGACGGGAAGCTCCGCGAGGACGTGACCGACGGCCGGCGGCTCACCCCCGCCGAGGCGCTCGCGGGAGCACCCGAGCACGAGGACACGTTCTTCCTGGTGCCGCCGATCGTGGAGAACCTGAACCCATGAGCCGCGAGCTGTGGCGGCTCTCCGCCACCGCCCTGGCGGCGGCCGTGCGTGACGGCACGCCCGCGGCCGAGGCGGCCGAGTCCGGCTTCGCGGGACCCGCGACCGTGTGGGAGCACGACGTCCACGCGGTGGTGCACACCGATCCGGCGGCGCGCGCGGCGGCGGCGGCGCGCGCGGTGGAGGGTCCGCTCGCCGGTGTCCCGGTGCTCGTCAAGGACAACCTCTGCACCGTCGACTACCCGACCACGTGCGGGTCCAGGATCCTGGCCGACTACCGCCCGCCGTACGACGCCACCGTGATCGAGCGCCTGCGCGGGGCCGGTGCGGTGATCGTCGGCAAGGGCAACATGGACGAGTTCGCGATGGGCTCTTCCACCGAGTACAGCTGCTACGGGCCGACGCGCAATCCCTACGATCTCTCGCGCGTGCCCGGTGGATCGAGCGGGGGACCGGCGGCGGCGGTGGCCTACGGGCTCTGCCCGGTCGGGCTCGGCTCGGACACCGGCGGCTCGGTGCGGCAGCCGGCGGCGTTCTGCGGCGTGTACGGGCTGAAACCCACGTACGGCCGGCTCTCGCGCTACGGCCTCGTCGCGTTCGGGTCGTCGCTCGACCAGGTGGGGATCTTCGCGCGTCACGCCGGCGACGTGGCGGCTGCCTACGCCGCCCTCGCGGGGCCGGATCCGTTCGACGCCACCACGCGGCCCTCGCCGCCGCCGGAGGTCTCGGACTGGGACCGCGGCGTGAAGGACCTCAAGTTCGGGTGGCCGGAAAACCTGTGGCGGGAAGGCGTGGATCCCGAGATCGTCGCGGGACTCGAGCAGGCGGCGGCGTGGCTCGAGCGCGCGGGCGCCTCGCGCGTCGCGCTCGAATTCCTGCCGGGCGAGTACTCGGTCGCGACCTACTATCTCGTCGCGACCGCCGAGGCGAGTTCGAACCTCGCCCGCTTCGACGGGGTGCGCTACGGGTTCCGCCACCCGGACAGCATCGACGTGGCGTCGCTCTACGTGAAGAGCCGGAGCGCGGGCTTCGGCCCCGAGGTGCAGCGCCGCATCCTGCTCGGCACCTACGCGCTCTCGGCCGGCTACTACGACGCCTACTACCTCACCGCGCAGCGCGCGCGCACGCGCATCCGCGCCGAGTACCGGGCCGCCTTTTCGCGCTGCGACGCGATGCTGATGCCGGCGACGCCCACGCTGCCGTTTAAGCTCGGTGAGAAGACCGAGGACCCGCTCGCGATGTACCTGAGCGACATCTTCACGATCGGCGCCAACCTCGCCGGGATCCCGGGGCTCAGCGTGCCGCTGCCGCACTCGGTCACCGGGCTCCCGCGTTCCGTGCAGGTGCTGGGGCCGGAGGACGCGGAGCCGGTGCTGCTCCGCATGGGGCGCGCGATCGAGGCGCGCGGCGTGGCGGCCCGCATGGACCGCAGTCACGAGACGGAGTTCGCATGGCCTACGAAGCGGTAATCGGGCTCGAGTGCCACATGCAGCTCTCGACGCGGAGCAAGATGTTCTGCGGCTGCCCGACCGGCTTCGGCGCCGCACCCAACAGCAACGTCTGCCCGGTGTGCCTCGGCCTGCCGGGTGCCCTGCCGGTCGCCAATCGCGCAGCGATCGACGCCGCACTTAGGCTCGGCCTCGCGCTCGGCTGCGAGATCCGGCGCACGAGCGTGTTCGCGCGCAAGAACTACTTCTATCCCGACATGCCGAAGAACTACCAGATCTCCCAGTACGACCGGCCGTTGTGCGAGGGCGGGAGCCTGGCGGTTCCGGTGGAGGGGGCGCTGCGCGCCTTCGCGCTCACGCGCATCCACGTCGAGGAGGACACCGGCAAGTCGTTCCATCCGGAGCGCCACGGCGACCGTCCGGTGTCGCGCGTGGACTTCAACCGCGCCGGCGTTCCGCTGCTCGAGCTCGTGACCCAGCCTAAGTTCCACGACGCGGCCGAATGCGGCGCGTTTCTCCTGGGCTTGAGACGCCTCGTGCGCTGGCTCGGGATCTCGGACGCCGACATGGAGAAGGGTCACCTCCGGTGCGATGCGAACGTCAGCGTGCGTCCCGCGGGGCAGTCGAAGCTCGGGGTCAAGACCGAGATCAAGAACCTCAACTCGATCCGCGGCGTGGAGCGCGGCATCGCCGCCGAGATCACGCGCCAGGTGCAGGTGCTCTCGGAGGGCGGGCGCATCGAGCAGGCCACGCTGCTCTACGACGCGGATCATGACCGGCTCGCGGTCATGCGCTCGAAGGAGCACGCGCACGACTACCGCTACTTTCCGGAGCCCGACCTGCCGGTGCTGGCGGTGGAGGAACGCTGGATCGACTCGGCGCGCGCCGCACTGCCGGAACTGCCGTGGGATCGCGAGCGCCGCTTCGTCCAGACCCTCGGGCTGCCGGCCTACGATGCCCAGGTTCTCACCGAGCAGCGCGAGGTCGCCGACTACTTCGAATCGCTCGCCGGAGACGCGCCCAAGCTCGCCAGCAACTGGATGATGACCGAGGTTCTTCGCGTGTTGAAGGAACGCGACTGGAGCGTGGAGGAGTGGAGTGCCCACGTCCCCGCCGCACGACTCGCCGGGCTGCTCTCCAGGGTGCAGGCGCGCGAGCTGCCCGGGCCGCTGGCGAAGCAGGTCTTCGGCTGGATGGCCGACGAGAAGGGCGCGGTCGACGAGCTGATGAAGCGCCATGGCGTCGAGGCATTGGGCTCCGCCGACGACCTCCGCCCGCTCGTGACCCGCGTGCTCGCCGAGCACGAAGGTCCGGTCCGCCAGTACCTGGGAGGGAAGACGGCGACGCTCGGCTTCCTGGTCGGACAGGTGATGAAGGCGAGCGGGGGCCAGGCGGTGCCGGACGTCGTGCGCCAGCTGCTGCTCGAAGAGCTGGGCAAGCTGGAGCGCGCTTGACCCTCCCGATGGCGCACGGCAGATTGCGGCTGTGACTCCTCGGCGCATTCTCATCGTCGGCGCGGGCGGCCGCGAGCATGCGCTCGCCCTGCGACTCGCTCGCGATCCCGGAGTGGAGGTGCTGCTCGCCCCCGGCAGCGCGGCGGCCACCGAGCGGTTCGAGCGCGTGGTGGCGGGCGACGTCCGCAACGAAACGATCGTCGATGCCGCCGCCGCCCGCGGCGTGACGCTGGTGGTGGTCGGCCCCGAGCAGTTCCTCGCCGAAGGGCTGGTCGACGAGCTCGAGGCGCGCGGCATCCCGGCCTTCGGGCCGACGCGGAGCGCCGCCCGCCTCGAGTCCAGCAAATGGTTCGCGAAGACGGTGCTCGACGCGCGCGCCATTCCGACCGCGCACGCCGTACGCTGCGGGACGCCGGCCGAGGTGGACGCGGCGCTCGAGCGCGCGGCCGCCCCGTTCGTGATCAAGGCGGACGGACTGCGCGCCGGAAAGGGTGTGCTCGTGACCAGCGATCGCGCGGACGCGCGGCGCTTCGCGGTCGCCTGTCTGGAATCCGCACTGAAGACGGAGGAGAGAGCGGCGGTGGTGGTGGAGGAGCACCTCGAGGGCGAGGAGGTCTCGGTGATGGCGGTAACCGACGGGCGGCGTTTCGTGCTGCTGCCGCCCGCGCGCGACTACAAGAGGGTGGACGACGGCGATCGGGGTCCCAACACCGGTGGCATGGGCGCCTTCGCCCCGAGCCCGGCGCTGGACGAACGACTGGAGCAGGAGATCGGTGCCAGGATCGTGCAGCCGGCGCTGGACGAGATGGTGGATCGCGGCGCCCCGTTCCGCGGGATCCTCTACTGCGGGCTCATGCTGACGGCCGGCGGACCGATGGTGCTCGAGTTCAACGCGCGCTTCGGCGATCCCGAGACCCAGGTGGTGCTGCCGCTCGTCGGCGGCGACTTCGCGCGCCTCCTCGGAAGCGCGGCGGCCGGTGCGCTCGACGCCGGAGCATGCGCGCGGGAGCCCGGCGCCTGCGTTGCGGTGGCGCTCGTCGATCGGGGATATCCTGAAGCGCTGGGCGGCGGGGTGATCGAGGGCGTGGACGGGCTCGCGAGCGAGCCGGACGTCCAGGTGCTCGGCGCCGGGATGGAGCGGGATGGAGAACGCTGGCGGCTCACCGGGGGCCGCGCGGCGTACGTCACGGCCCGGGCGGCCACGCTGCGCGAGGCGCGCGAGCGCGCGTACGCGGCGGTGGGGCGCCTCGGGGGAACGGGATGGAAGCATCGCACCGACATCGCGGCCGCTCCGGCGCTGGCCGCGCGAGGATGATCATGGCGAAATCGGCGAAGCGTGGTGCACGGGTGGGAATCGTGATGGGAAGCGAATCGGATCGCCCGGTGATGGAGGAGGCGGCCAGGGTTCTGGCCGATTTCGGCGTCGAGTCCGAGGTGGAGGTGCGCTCCGCGCACCGGACGCCGGAGGCGGCGGCGGAGTGGGCGCGCGGCGCGGCGGGACGCGGCATCCAGGTGATCGTCGCGGGTGCGGGTGGCGCGGCGCACCTCGCCGGCGCGATGGCGGCGCACAGCGCGCTGCCGGTGATCGGCGTGCCGCTCGCGACGTCGCCGCTCCAGGGCTTCGACGCGCTGCTCGCGACCGTGCAGATGCCGCCCGGGGTTCCGGTCGCGACGGTGAGTGTCGGCAGCTGGGGGGCGCGCAACGCGGCGCACCTCGCGCTCCGCATCCTGGCGCTCGGCGATCCCGCGCTCGCGCGGCGGGTGGCGGAGCATCGCGACCAGATGAAGAGCGGCACGACGGCACGAAAGCGCGGAGGCTGATCGGCACCCATGGAAGTCCTGCGCTACGACCCCCAGCATCCCGACGACCAGACCCTGCTCGCCGCCGCCGAGGCGGTGCTGCGCGGCGGCGTGATTGCGTTTCCCACCGACACCCTCTACGGCCTCGGCTGCTCGCTGTTCGACGTCGCCGCGGTCCGGATGATCGCCCGGCTCAAGCGCCGCGATCCGTCACTCGCCGTGATCTCGCTGATCCCGGAGGCGCGCCAGGCGTTCGGCCTCGCGAGCGACGTGTCGCCGCTCGCCGAGCGGCTGATGGAGCACCACTGGCCCGGCCCGCTCTCGCTCATCTTCCGGGCGGCGGCGATCGTGCCCGAGGGCGTGCGCGGCGCGGGCGGCACCGTGGCCCTGCGCTGCCCGAAGGACGATCTCTGTCAGAAACTGCTCGCGCAGATCGGTGGCCCGGTCGTCTCGAGCAGCGCCAACCTGTCGGGGCAGCGGCCGGCCGAGACCGCGGACGAGGTGCTGCGCATCTTCGGCAACCAGCTCGATCTCGTGGTGGACGGCGGCGCCCGTCGCGGTGGCCAGGCGTCCACGCTGGTCGACGTGAGCCGGCCGAAGGCGCGGCTGCTCCGGCGCGGGGCGATCGACGTGACCGCCGACCTCGGCGACTTCGAGGACCTCGCGACCCGTGGTTGACGCTCGCGCGCGGCGCTTCTTAGACTGATGCATGAGCGTCCCATGGAAACCACCCTGCGGGTCCTGACGGTATGCACCGGGAACACCTGCCGGAGCCCCATGGCCGAAGCCGCGCTCCGGCACGAGCTCGCCGCCGAGGCCCAGCGGATCGAGGTGTCCTCTGCGGGAACCGCGGCCTGGGAGGGACAGCCCGCTTCGCGTGCCGCCGTCGAGGTGGCCGCGCGTGACGGGTTCGACCTCGAGAGTCATCGTTCGCGCCGCGTGACGCCGTCCATGCTGAGGGAGGCCGACATCGTTCTCGTGATGGAGCCCGCCCACCTGTCGTCGGTGCTGTCGCTCGGCGCCGATCCGGCGCGGACCCACGTGCTGAGCGCGTGGCCGGAGCCGGGGGAGCCCTCGCTCGGGCTCTCGGATCCGTTCGGCGGGTCGATCGAAGCCTATGAGGAATGCTGGCGGCGCATCCGCCATCACGCACAGCGCGCGGCCCCCCGCATTCTCGAGGAGCTGCGCAGATCCGTTTGACCGAGGCCCCCTTCACCCGCGAGGTGACGTGATGATGCAGAAGGCGAAGACGATCTGGATGAATGGGCGATGGGTGCCCTGGGATGACGCGAAGATCCACGTTCTGTCCCACGTCGCGCACTATGCATCGAGCGTGTTCGAGGGCATCCGCGCGTACGACACGCCCCGCGGTCCCGCCATCTTCCGGCTCGAAGAGCACATGGATCGCCTGATGCTGTCGGCGAAGGTCTACCGCATGGAGACCCCGTTCACGCGCGAGCAGATCCGCGACGCCTGCATCGAGGTCGTGGCGCGCAACGACCTCCGCGAGTGCTACCTGCGCCCGCTCATTTACCGCGGCTACGAGAACCTCGGCGTCAACCCGTTCGGGAGCCCGGTCGAGGTGGCGGTCGCTGCCTTCCCGTGGGCGAAGTACCTGGGGGAGGACGCGCTCACCAAGGGCGTGGCCGTGAAGGTCAGCTCGTGGCAGCGCATGGCGCCCAACACCCTGCCGGCGATGGCCAAGGCGTCGGCCAACTACATGAACTCGCAGCTCATGAAGATGGAGGCGCTGGTCGACGGATACTCCGAAGCCATCGCGCTCGACACCTCGGGGTTCGTGAGCGAGGGCAGCGGCCAGAACGTGTTCGCCGTGCTCAAGGGCGAGCTGATCACGCCGCCGCTTCACAGCAGCATCCTGGCCGGCATCACCCGGGCCACCGTGATCCACCTCGCGCGCGAGCTCGGCTATTCGGTGCGCGAGGAGGTGATGCCGCGCGAGCTGCTCTACGCGGCGGACGAGCTCTTCTACAGCGGAACCGCGGTCGAGGTCTCGCCGATCACCTCGGTCGATCGCCTCACGGTCGGCAACGGCGAGCGGGGCCCGATCACGCGGGGGCTGCAGGAGGCGTTCTTCGGCGTGGTGCGGGGGCAGGTGCCCGACCGTCACGGCTGGCTCACTCATGTCCCGACGTCGAAGCCCGCGCCCGCCCCGGCCACCGCCGGCGCGCCGCGCGCATCGTGATCACGGCGTGAGGGTGGTCCTCGGCAGCGACCACGCCGGATACGTGCTCAAGGAGCGGGTGAAGCGCGAGCTGATCGGGCTCGGGCACGACGTCGAGGACCTCGGAACCCACGCGGCCGAGCCCGCGGTGGACTATCCCGATTACTGCTTTCCGGTCGGCGAGCGGGTGGCGGGAGGCCGCGCCCAGCGCGGCCTGGTGTTCGGCGGCAGCGGGATCGGCGAGGCGATTGCCGCCAACAAGGTACCGGGGATCCGGGCGGCGCTCGTCACCAGCGAGGAGACGGCGCGCCTGACGCGGCTGCACAACGACTCGAACGTGTTGGCGCTCGGCGCCCGCACCAACCCCGACCACGAGGCGGTGGCGGGCTGGGTGCGGGTGTGGATGGAGACGCCGTTCGAGGGCGGGCGCCACGTGCCGCGAATCCGGAAGATCGCCGAATACGAAGCGGCGCGCGCGGGCCGGCAATGAGCGGGCCTTCGGAGCTGGCCCGCCGCGACCCCGAGCTGTACGCCGCGATCGCCGCCGAGGAGCGCCGCCAGCGCGGCACGATCGAGCTGATCGCGTCCGAGAACTTCGTGAGCCCGGCCGTGCTGGAAGCGGCGGGCTCCGTGCTCACCAACAAGTACGCCGAGGGGCTGCCGGGCAAGCGCTACTACGGTGGCTGCGAGTTCGTCGACGTGGCGGAGCAGCTGGCGCTCGACCGCGTAGGCCGCCTGTTCGGCGCCGATCACGCGAACGTGCAGCCGCACTCGGGCGCCTCGGCGAATCTCGCCGCCTACCTCGCGGCCTCGGAGCCCGGCCAGGTGCTCATGGGCATGAGCCTCGCCCACGGCGGCCACCTGACGCACGGCCATCCGGTCTCGATCTCGGGCCGCCTGTGGAAGCCCGTGCAGTACGGCGTCCGTCCCGAGGACGGGCGCATCGATTACGACGCTGTGGAGCAGCTGGCGCGCGAGCACCGGCCGCGCCTGCTGGTCGCCGGCGCGAGCGCCTACCCGCGCATCATCGATTTCGAGCGCATGGCGCGGATCGCGCGCTCGGTGGAGGCGGTGCTGGTCGTCGACATGGCGCACATCGCAGGGCTGGTGGCGGCGGGGCTCCATCCGAGCCCGGTGCCGCACGCCGACCTCGTGACCAGCACGACGCACAAGACGCTGCGCGGTCCGCGCGGCGGTTTCGTGCTCGCGCGCTCCACGTTCGCGGAACGTCTCGACAAGACCGTGTTCCCCGGACTCCAGGGGGGACCGCTGATGCACGTGATCGCCGCCAAGGCGGTGTGCTTCGGCGAGGCGCTCGGGGACGAATTCCAGGCGTATCAGCGCCGCGTGGTCGACAACGCGCGCACGCTCGCCGCGGGTCTGGTCACGCGCGGCTTCGACCTGGTGTCGGGCGGTACCGACAACCACCTGATGCTGGTGGATCTCAAGCGCCGCCGGCTCACCGGCAAGAAGGCCGAGGAGGCGCTCCACCGCGCGCGCATCACCGTGAACAAGAACGCGGTGCCCAACGACCCCGAGAAGCCGTGGGTGACGAGCGGCATCCGTATCGGCACCCCGGCGGTCACGACCCGCGGCATGGGTACCGGCGAAATGGAACGGATCGCGGCCTGGATCGCACGCGTGCTCGACGCCCCGGACGATCTCGAGACCGCACGCGCGGTCGAGCGGGACGTCGAGGAGCTGACCGCGGCATTCCCCCTCTTCGGGGCGGCGGTCGTCAGCGCCTGAAGCACCGGGCCGTGCAAGGTGAGCGGCGGTGCCGCGCCGTGCAACGACCCCTTACGAGCTGCTCGAAGCGAGCGACCGACCCGACCATGGGACAACGACTTGGCCCGGCGGACTCGAGTCTGCCCATGGCAGGAATCCTGCAATCCTTTCGTCCGCTCCCATGTCCGACCGCTCATTCCTTCCGCGCCTGCTGTCCTGGGTCCTGCCGGCTCGCCGGCTCCATCACCTGGGCCTGCTCTGGCTGAGCCGCGATACGTTCGCGGCCGCCAGGATCCTGCTCGACGCGGCGGCCCGCCGCTGCCGCCGCGAGCTCGACGTGCGCCGGCTGGCCGCGATCCGGATCCAGCAGCTCATGCTCGTGGTGCGCTCGGGCGCCGACCCCGAGCGCGAAGCCGAGCTGTGTCTCGAAGTCGAGCGCGCGCTGTGCCGGATCGATCGGCTGGAATCGCTCGAGCCCCCTTTCGAGACCGTCGAAGCGCGGCTGCTGCTCGCGCGCTGGCTCGACCGCCCCGGGAGCCCGGACGCGGCTCCGGAAGCCGAGTCGTTCGCGGCCGCCGCATGAGGCTCGAGCGAGCCTGACCGCTTCCTGACGTTTATTCCCCTTCCAGACCGCAGGCTTCCCAAGGTGGTCCAGAACGCCGTGCGGTCATTGGTCCGGAATCAGCGCTTGGCTATACTGCGTCGCTGCGTGACGTCCATCGAGGGACCGAGGAGATCCGCGTCATGACCGTGACCCGTGACACCACCGGCCGCATCGAGCGCGCCGGAGAAATCCTGAGCCGGGTGCGCGAAGAAGTGGGTCGCGCCGTCGTCGGGCAGCGCGAGATGGTGGACCGCCTTCTGATCGGGCTGGTGTCCGGCGGGCACGTCCTGCTCGAGGGCGTCCCGGGGCTGGCCAAGACGCTCGCGGTGCAGAGCCTGGCCGACGCCCTCTCGCTGCGCTTCCGGCGCATCCAGTTCACCCCCGACCTGCTGCCGGCCGACCTGACCGGAACCCTCATCTACAACCCGCGCGACGGCACCTTCACGCCCAAGCGCGGCCCGGTCTTCGCCAACCTGGTCCTGGCCGACGAGGTGAACCGCGCTCCGGCCAAGGTGCAGTCGGCGCTGCTCGAGGCGATGCAGGAAAAGCAGGTGACGATCGGCGACGAGACCCACCCGCTGGAAGAGCCGTTCCTCGTGCTGGCCACCCAGAACCCGGTCGAGCAGGAGGGCACGTATCCGCTGCCCGAGGCCCAGAGCGACCGCTTCATGCTCAAGGTCAAGGTGGGCTACCCGAAGCGCGCCGAGGAGAAGGAGATTCTGCGCCGTGCCGGTCTGGCCGAGCTGCCGAAGCTCGAGCACAAGGCCACGCGCGCGGACGTGCTCGAGACGCGGCTCGCGCTCTCGAGCGTCTACGTTGACGAGAAGATCCAGGACTACGTGCTCGACCTCGTGAGCGCGACGCGCAAGCCGCGCGAGTTCGGTCTCGACCTCGAGGCGCTGATCGCCTTCGGCGCCAGCCCGCGCGCGACGCTGTTCCTGGTGCGCGGCGCCCAGGCGATTGCCCTGATCGACGGCCGCAACTTCGTGCTTCCGGACGACGTCAAGCGCATCGCCCCGGACGTGCTCCGTCACCGCATCCACGTTTCGTACGAGGCGGAGGCCGAGGGCGTCGACGGCGAGGAGATCGCGCGCCGGATCCTGGAGAAGGTCCGCGTGCCCTGATGCAGACACGCGAGTTGCTTCGCAAGGTGCGCCGGCTCGAGATCCGCAGCCGGCACCTGGTGGAGGACCTGTTCGCCGGTCGCTCGAGCAGCGTGTTCAAAGGTCGCGGCGTCGAGTTCGAGGAGGTCCGCCCCTACGTCCCCGGGGACGAAGTGCGCGATTTCGACTGGAATGTCACCGCGCGCATGGGAACGCCGTACGTCAAGCGCTTCGTCGAGGAGCGCGAGCTGACGGTGATGATGGTGGTCGACGCCTCGCGCTCGATGCGCTTCGGAACGCGCGGCGCCGAGAAGCGCGAGCGGGCCGCCGAGCTCACCGCCGTGCTGGGGTTCGCCGCGGTCCAGAACAACGACCGCGTGGGGCTCGCGCTCGTCGGCCGGCAGGTCGAGCACTTCGTACCGCCGGCCCGCGGCCGCACCCATCTGCTCCGGCTCCTGCGCGACGTGCTCGGCCACGAGCCGCAGCCGGGACCCGCGCGTCTCGGCGAGGGCGCACGCTTCCTGGTCCGCACGCTCAAGCGGCGCAGCCTGCTGTTCTGGATCTCCGACTTCGAGGACGCGGTCGATCCGCAGGCGTTCCGCGTGCTCGCGCGGCGCCACGAGCTCACCGCGCTCGCGCTCCGCGATCCGCGCGATGCCGAGCTGCCGGACGTGGGCTGGGTGGAGCTCGAGGATCTCGAGACCGGGGATCGGCGGCTCGTGCACACCGGGAGCCGGCGCGAGCGCCAGATGTACCGCGCGTTCGCGCAGGAGCGCCTGCACCAGGCGGAGGCCGCGCTCAAGCGCGCCCGCTGCCCGGTGCTCCAGATCTCGTCCGATCCCGCGCAGTCCTACCTGCCGGTGCTGATGCGCTACTTCGCGCGCCGGGGCCGCGGAGGGCGCCCGCATTGAGACCCGAGTCGGGATGGCTCCGCGGGCCCGCTTCCGGGTGCGCCGCGGCGCTCGCATTCGGGCTCGTGATCGCGGCTCCCGGCATGAGCCACGCCGAGGGCGGCTCGGTCACCCTCGAGCCGCGCGTCGCGAAGCTCGGCGAGAAGGTTCGCTACAGCGGCTTCGTGCTGGTGGGGCCGGGAACCGTCCAGTGGATGCCGCCTGCGAACGGCGACGACCTGACCTGGGGGAAGCTGCGGGCCCGTCGCTCGGCGCCGCATCAGTCCCAGCGCTTCGGCAACCAGGCGAGCAAGCCTTCCATGGTTCCGTTTGGCGACACGCTGTTCGTCGAGACCGAGGTTGCCGCGTTCCGGGTCGGCGAGGTACGCCTTCCCGGACTCCGCCTCCGCACGTCCCCGGACGCGCGACCGACCGCCGGCCTGCCCGACATGCGGTTGGTCGTGATGCCGGTGCTGAGTGCCGCGGATTCGAACGCGGAGCTACGGCCCGCGCGCGGTCCGCTCGCGGCCCCGTGGTGGGAGCGCATCCCGTGGCTCAAGGTCCTCGCGGTTGCGGTGATCCTCGCCGCCCTCGTGCTGCTCGTAGTGCTGCTGCTCCGCCGCCGCAAGAAGGTGCCCGTCAAGATCGCACCGCCGCGGCCGGTCCAGGATCCCGCGACGCGCGCGCTGGCCGAGCTGGCCCAGCTCCGGCAGCAGCACCTGCCGGAGCTCGGTCGATTCGACGAGCACGCCCTCGCGCTCACCCGCGTGGCGCGCCGCTACCTCGAGGCGATCGATTCGCATCCGCGCCCCGGCCACACGACCCGTGAGCTGCTGGCGGCGCTCGAGACCAGCCGCGTCGATTCCACGCAGCGCCGCGAGCTCGAGCGCTGGCTCACGATCTGGGACGGCATCAAGTTCGCGCGGGTGGGAACCAGCGTGGCCGAGGCCGAGGGCGCCGAGCAGGCGGTCGAGACGCTGATCCGCAGCACGAGGCCCGCGTCTGCGGCCCCGGCCAGGCAGGTGGCGTGATGCGCTGGGAGAGTCCGTGGCTGCTGCTGCTGCTCCTTCTCGTGCCGCTCGCGATCGTGGCCACCCGCGGCGCCGCCTCCCGCCGGCCGGCGGTGCTGTGGGTGCGCACCCGCTGGGGCAAGCGCGGGCTCGGTCTCCAGGCGGCGCTCGTACGCGTGCTCGAAGCGCTGCCGTGGGTCGCGCTCACGCTCGCGCTCATGAGCCTCGGGCGGCCGCAGCAGGGCGTGCGCCAGAGCGAGATCGAGACCCGCGGCGTCGACATCATGCTGTCGATGGACATCTCGCCGAGCATGGCCGCCGAGGACTTCCGTCCCGATAACCGCCTGGCGGTGGCGCTCCACACGGCCCGCGAGTTCGTGCGGCAGCGCCCCCACGACCGGATCGGCGTGGTGGCCTTCGCGGGCACCGCCTTCATCCAGTGCCCGCTCACGCTCGACCACGACGCGCTCGAAGAGCTGCTCATGTCGCTCGACTTCGGTCTCGCCGAGGACGGCACGGCGGTGGGGATGGGGCTCGCGACCGCGGTGCAGGGACTGCGCTCCAGCAAGACGCCGAGCCGCATCGTGGTGCTGCTGACCGACGGGCAGAGCAATCGCGGCGCGATCGATCCGCTGACGGCCGCCGACCTCGCGACCGCGATGCGGATCAAGGTCTACACGGTGCTGGTCGGGCGTGGCGGCGTGGTTCCGGTTCCGGTCGAAGACCCGATTCTCGGACGCCGCACGGAAATGGTGCGCATGGACGTCGACGAGACGTCGCTGCGGGAGATCTCGAAGCGGACCGGCGGGCGGTTCTACCGCGCGACCGACCCTTCCGCGCTGACCGGTATCTACGGGGAGATCGACCGGCTCGAGCGGGCGCCGATCCGCGCACTGCAGTACCAGGAATACCTCGACCTCGGTCCCGTGCTGCTCGGCACCGCCGCGCTGCTGCTCGGGATCTACTCGGTGGCTGCCACCACTCTGGCGTTCCGTCTGCCATGAGACCGTCATGAGTTTCGCGCAACCGCTCTGGATCTGGATGCTGCTCGCACTTCCGCTGCTCCTCCTGCTCGAGGGGCTGGCGGTGAAACGCGCGCGCACCGCGCTCGAGCGGCTGGTGGGGAAGGACTCGGGCGTGCTGCTGTCGCAGCACCATCCGCGACGGCGCCTGGCGGCTGCGGCGCTCCGGCTTCTGGGGCTCGCGCTGCTCATCCTGGGTGCCGCGGGTCCCGAGTGGGGCCGCGAAGTGGTGCGGCGCACCGGCAGCGGCTCGGACGTGGTGCTGGCGATCGACGTGTCGGCCAGCATGGATGCCCGCGACGTGGCGCCGAGCCGGATCGACGAGGCGCGGCGCGAAGCGCTCGCCGTGCTCGAGCGGCTGGAAGGGAGCCGCGTCGCGGTGCTGGCGTTCGCCGGCGATGCGCACCGGCTGTGCCCGCTCACCACCGATCTCCCGGCGGCGAGACTGTCGATCGAAGCGCTGTCGAGCAGTTCCGTGAGCGAGCCGGGGACCGACATCGGGCGCGCGCTGGCGGCGATCGACAAGATGATGCCCCCGGGACGCCGCCAGGAGCAGGCCGTCGTGCTGTGGACCGACGGCGAGGATCTCGAAGGCGGCGCGAAGACGGCACTCGCTCCGCTCCAGCAACGCGGCGTGCGCTTCTTCGTGGTCGGGGTGGGCACGCCGGCCGGCGAAGTGGTGCCGGTGCTCGACGAGCAGGGCCGGGCGGTCGACGTGAAGCGCGACGAGCAGGGCAACGCGGTGCGCAGCCGGCTCGACGAGCCGCTGCTCCGGCACCTCGCGCGCAGCACCGGAGGAACGTACTTCCACGCTTCGCGTCCGGGCGGGGAGATGCCGCGTCTGCTGGCCGCACTCGGCGGGCTCGAACGCTCGAGCCGCGGCGGCCGGCTGGTGGAGCGCCCGGTGTCGCAGTTCCGCTGGCTCGCCTTCCCGGCGGCGCTGCTGCTCCTGTTCGAGCGCGTGCGGCTGCGTCGCGGGCGGCGCCGTGAAACCGGGACCGCCCGGCTCCGCACCGAGTCGCGCGCCGCCGCGGCCGCGGTGCTGCTCCTGTTCCTCGTCGCGCCCCGCGCCGATGCGCAGAGCGCCTGGGCGCGCGGTGACCGCGCCTTCAAGGAGGGGAAGTTCACCGAGGCCGAATCGCTCTACACGATCCGCCTCAAGGGTGGCGGACCCTCCGCGGTCCAGCTCAACCGCGCGACCGCCCGTGCGCTCAAGGGAGACCTGAAGGGCGCTGTGCCCGAGCTCGAAACCCTGGGACGGCGCGACGACGAGGCCGGGCGCGGTGCCAACTACAACCTCGGCACGCTGCTCGGCGGACAGCGCGAATACGATCCCGCCCTCCAATCGCTGCGTCGCGCGCTCGAGCAGAACCCGCAAGACGAGGACGCGCGCTGGAACTACGAGCTGCTGATACAGCGTCGCGACCAGGAGCGGCGCCGCAAGCAGCCGCCCCAGCCGCAGCCCAATCCGAAACAGGGGGGGCAGAAGCCCGAGCCGCGGCAGCAGGGCTCGGGATCCGGGACGCCCCCGCCCCAGGGGACACCCGAGCAGCGTCCACCACAGGCGCCGCAATCGGGGCAGAAGATGACGCGCCAGCAGGCCGAGCAGATCCTGAACGCGCTCGAGGATCTCGCGAGGATGGAGCAGCAGCGGCAGCGGAAAGTCCGGGTGCTCAAGGAACGACGTGGCCGCGACTGGTAGGACGTTCCGTGTGGCGCTCGCGATGGCCGGAGCATTGTGCCTGCTTGCGGCCGGCTCCGCCGCGGCGGTCGAGGTGGAGGGCCGTCTTGATCAGCGGGCGATGACGCTCGGCGAGACGATCGGCTACACCGTCATCGTGCGCGGAGGATCGCCCGAGGAGCCGGAGCTCGAGTTCCCGCCCGGCATCGAGGTGCTCGGCACCTCGCGCAGCGAGAGCTTCTCGTGGGTCAACGGCCGCTCGAGCCGCGAGGTGACATACCGTTACGAGCTCGCGCCGTCCCGCACGGGTCGCTTCGACGTGGGCTCGGGCGAGGTGCGGGTCGGTCGCGAGCGCTACAAGATCCGGCCGGTCACGCTGGACGTGCTGGAGGCCAGCCAGCGCTCGGGCGGCGGGCTCGCCGACAACACGTCCGATCCGGCGAGCCTCATCGTTTCCGTCCAGCCCGCGGAGCCGTGGGTCGGGGAGCCGACGGTGATGCGCGTTCAGCTCGTGCAGCGCGCGGCGCTGGTCGAGGACCCGCGCTACGCCCCGCCCTCCACGCCCGGTTTCTGGGCCGAGCGTGCGAGCGAGCCCGAGTCGTTCTACGCGAACGATCGCGGTGATCGCGTGCTGGTCACGGAGACCCGCACCCGGCTCTACCCGCTCGCCTCGGGCGAGACGCGCATCGGCCCCGCGGCGGCGGCGATCGTGGTGCAGAGCGGCGTGCGTCGCACCGACCCGCTCGGATGGCTGTCGGGCGGCGGGTCACGGCGGTCGTTCTCGATCGAGAGCGTTCCGGTGCGGGTACGGGTGAGGCCACTGCCGCAGCCGGCACCGTCCGCGTACACCGGCGCGGTGGGCAAGCTCGAATGGAGCTGGTCCTCCGACCGCCATGACGTGGAGGAGGATCAGCCGCTCTCGGTCACGCTCGACGTGCGCGGCACCGGCAACCTCCCGCTCGTGCGCGCGCCGGAGTGGAGCCCGGAAGGATTCGAGAAGTTCGCGAGCACCGTCGAGGACAGCTTCGCGGGACCCGGACGGCTCGAGCCGGGGCGGCGGCGCTTCCGCTGGACCGTGCTGCCCAGGCGCGTCGGTTCCTACGCGCTCGAGCCGCCGCCGATCGCATGGTTCGACCCCGCTAAGGGCAGCTACCGCGAGGGCAGGCTCCCGGCGATCGCGGTCGAGGTGGTGCCCGGAAGCGGCGCCTCCCGCGGCGCGGCGGAGGCGTTTCCGCGCGAGCTGGCCGATCACCCGGCGCGTCCCGCCGGCCGCGGTCCTTCGCCATGGGCCTTCGGGCTCGCCGGCCTCCTCATCGGGGGCGCATGGGAGCTTTTCCGGCGGCGCGCCCCGGTGAGCGACGACGATCGTCAGCGGAAGGAGCTCAAGCGCGGGCTCGCCGCCCCCGACCGCGGGGCGTTCGACCAGGCGGCTGAGCGCACCGCGCGCTGGCTGGCGGCCCGCGGACGGGAGACGTCCGCGGTGATCGCGCGCATCGAGGCCTCGCGCTACGGCGGCGAGCCGCTCGACCGCGCGCGGGTGCGGAAGGCGCTGGAAGAGGAACTGGCCCGCATCCCGTCGTCCGGGTCGAGCCGCGCACGTGACCGCGCGCTGGCGGCCGGGCTGGTCGTGCTCGCTGTCGCGACGATGCTGATTTTCGGTCCGCGGGGCGAGAGCTCCGTGCTGGCCGCGCGCGCGCGGGCGGCCGACGTCTCGGCCCGGGCCGGCGAGCTGTCGCGCGCACGCGCCGAGTGGCTGCGCCTGTGGCGCGAGGGCGGCGGCGATCCGCGGCTGGCGGCGCGCCTCGCGTGGGCGGATCTCAGCGCCGGCAGCACCGGTCGCGCCACCGCCTGGGTGCTCCTCGGAGAGCGCATCCCCGGGCGCGACGCCGCGCTCGCGTGGGCGGCGGGCCGGGTGCGCGAAGCGGGCGGACTGGTCGGCGCCGGAATGGCGATGCCGATCGGCGCGACCACGATGAGTCTCGTGTGTCTCGTGATCGGATTCACCGTGCTCGGCGCGGGGCGCCGCCGGTCCCTCCAGGTCGGCCTGGCGGTGGTGCTGGTGGTCGCGGCAGGAGCGCTGCCGGCCTGGCGGTACGCGCGTGAGCTGAAGCCGGAGGCGGTTTCGCTCGCCACCTCGGCGGTCGAAGGATCCGACCTGAGGCTCGAAGAAGGCCAGGTGGTGCGCGTGGTCGAGCGCGGGGGCCGGCGGACGCGGGTGGCGATCGGCCCCGGTCTCGTCGGCTGGGTGCCGGCCGAGGGACTGCTCGAGGTCCGGCAATGAGGGCGTGTCTGCTGCTGCTCGCGCTGCTCGCTCCGATCGAATCCTGCGACCAGGCGGTGCGCGACCAGATGCAGGCCCACCGTGCGCCGTGGCTCGAGCCCGTGGCCAGGGTTTTCAGCGACATCGGCAAGCCGCAGGTCGTGTTCGGTGTGCTGCTCGCCGGGTGCTTGATCCGCCCGGAGCTCGGAGTGCCGGCGGCGCGGCTCGCGCTGGTCACGCTGGTTCCCACCAACGTCCTCACCGAGGTGCTCAAGCGGACGACGTTCCGCCCGCGGCCGGACGGCGAGCACAAGAGGTCGAACGCCTCCTTCCCGTCGAGCCATTCGGCCAACGCGTTCGCGCTGGCCGCGGTGCTCAGCCGGTTCTGGCGGCGCCTGGCTCCCGCACTCTGGCTCGGCGCGGCCGCGGTGGCGGCGTCCCGGGTGTTCCTCGACCGCCACTACCTGAGCGACGTGGTGGTCGGGACCGTGATCGGCGTGGGATCGGCGTGGCTCGCGGTGCAGCTGTTCCAGCGGCGCGGAGCCACGACGTCGGCTGCTCCATCTGCTATGGTCGGTGCCGGCCGGAGCGTCGAAAGGACTCCATGAAACAGTTTTTCCGGGGAGGCGCGCGCCGCTGGGCGGCGCTGGTGCTTCTCTGTGCGGCGGGCTGCACGTCGCTCCGCGCGATCCCGCCCTCCGACTACGACGCCCAACCCGAACGCAAGAACGTCCACCTCCAGACCCGCGACGGCCTGGTGTACGAGTTCGACTTCGTCCGGGTGGCCGAGGACACCCTCACCGGCTACCGCAGCCGCAGCAACGAGGGCCTGTTCGAGGACTACGCCTCCGTGCGGGTCCCGCTGATGGACATCAGCGTGCTCGAGACCCGGAGCGTCGACTGGTACCGCACGGGACTCATGGGCGCCGGACTCGCCGCGGCCGTGGTCGTGGTGGGATCGAGGGCGGCCAACAGGAACGGCGACGAGCCGTCGAGCGGCGGCGGCAAGCCCCCGATTCCATGAACGTGAGCGATCGCTAGCGAGTCATGAGGCTGGTGGCCGCCGCTGAAGCCAGGGCGCCGATCAGGTCGGCGACGAGATCGACCGCGTCGAACCCGGTGCCGCCGATGTCCATGAATTCCTTCGCGAGTCCGAGCGTCATCGCCCCGGTCGCGGCCCATACCGGCTCCCGGGTGGTCGCGCCAATCATCAATCCGCTCGTCATCGCCAGTGAGGTGTGCTGCAGGCGGTCCGGGCGGAGGAGCCCGGTTTGCCACGCCCGCCGCTCCTCGGCGGGCAGATCCCCGGCGGGGGCGGACGGCGCTTCGCCCGCCACCTGGGCGGCCAGCTCGGGCAGCGGAACGGCGAGCGCGCCGGCGCCCGCGGTTCCCGGCGTCAGCGCGAGCGCGACCAGCAGGAGCGACCGATGAACGATGCGGGACCTCATGGCGGGGATTATCGGCCGGCGGAGCGCGCGGGTGAAGCCTTGGGCGCCGAGGAAGCGCGGCGCCGGCTGGTCGCGCACCCGTGGCCCGCGGGATTGATCGCCGCGCTCGGCCGGCTGCGCGGGGAAGGTCACGCGGCGTGGCTCGTGGGCGGCACCGTGAGGGACGTGCTGCTCGGGTGGCCCACGGGGGCACGCCTCGACGTCGCCACCGATCGCACGCCGGATGCGGTGAGCGCCCTCTTCGAGAAGGTGGTGCCGACCGGCTTGCGACACGGGACGGTGACCGTGTTCGAGGACGGGCTCGAGATCGAGATCACGACCTTCCGCCTCGAGTCGGCGTACACCGATGCGCGCCGCCCCGACGCCGTCGAGTTCACCGACAGCCTCGAGAAGGATCTCGCGCGCCGCGACCTCACCGTCAACGCACTGGCCTTCGATCCCGCGGCCGGAGTGCTGGTCGACCCGCACGGTGGAATCGCGGACCTCGGGCGGCGCGTGCTGCGCGCGGTCGGCGATCCGGTGTCGCGCTTCCGCGAGGACGGGCTGCGTCCGCTGCGGGCGGCGCGGCTGGCCGCCACCCTCGAGATGGATGTGGAGCCCATGACCCGCGCGGCACTCGCCGCCGCGGAGGACCGCGCGCGCCTCGTCTCGTGGGAACGGGTGGGCGAGGAGTTCGCGCGGATGATGACGGCCCCGCGACCGTCCCGCGGGTTCGAGCTCCTGCGTGACGCCGGACTGCTCGCGCTGTGGATGCCGGAGCTCCAGCTCTGTGTCGGGGTGGCGCAGAACCGGTGGCACGCCTTCGACGTCTACGAGCACTCGGTGCGCGCCTGCGACGCAGCCCCCGTCGGCCGGATGCGGGTGCGCTGGGCGGCGCTCCTCCACGACATCGGGAAACCGGAAACCCGCGCCGAGCGCGGAGCCGACGAAGCGACGTTCTACGGGCACGAAAGGATCGGGGCGGAGAAGACGGCGGCGCTGCTCGAGCGCCTGCGGCTGCCGGTGCCTCAGCGCGAGGCCATCGTGCATCTCGTCCGCGAACACATGTTCGACTACCGGCCCGAGTGGAGCGACGCCGCGGTGCGCCGCTGGCTGCGCCGGGTGACTCCGGAGGCGGTCGAGGATCTCTTCGCGCTCCGGAAGGCCGACCTGGCGGCGAAGGACGGGGGGGGGGGGGGGGGGGCGGGGGATCCAAATGCCGTGTTCCGGGCGCGCATCGCCGAGGTGCTCGCGGCCTCCAGCGTGCTCGAGCGCACGCACCTCGCGATCGACGGCAGCGACGTGATGGCAATCCTCGGCATCGCGGCGGGCCCCCGGGTGGGAGAGCTGCTGGAGGAGCTGCTCGAGCAGGTGCTCGAGCGGCCAGGCCTCAATTCGCGGGAAGCGCTGACCGGATTGCTGCGCCGGCGCGGGGCGCCGGACTGAGACTCTCTTTCGGAACAAATCCACCGGAGAACCGTGCGCATCGCACACGATGGCTTGAGTTTCGAGGGCCGCGACCGTATTGTGCCTGGCCTCATGAGTCTGGCTCCTCCGCTTTCCTCCGGGACGCGCCCAGAACCCACGATCCAGGCGGTGCAGTTCCCGGTCCGGCGTGAGCTGGAGCGGGTCCAGTCCGTTCTCGCGGATTCCTTCCGCACGCCGATCCCCATCCTGAACCAGGTGGGAGGGCACGTGCTGGCGACCCGCGGGAAGAAGTTCCGGCCGACCCTGCTGCTGCTCGTGGCGCGCCTGCGCGGCGAGCTGGGCGAGGAGGCCATCCGGCTCGCCGCGGTGGTGGAGATGGTGCACGCCGCCGCCCTCATCCACGACGACGCCGTCGACCGCAGCGGCATGCGCCGCGGGCGGCCCACCGTCAACGGGCTCTGGACCGACGAGATGGCGATCATCATGGGCGACTACCTCTACGCCCAGGCGATGATCCTGCTGGTCGAGGAGCACCACGAGCTCGCACTCGGGATCCTGGCGCGCGTGGTGCGCGAGATGTCGTGCGGTGAGGCCCTCGAGTTCGAGCATGCCTACCGGCTCGACGTCACCGAGCAGGACTACGAGAACCTGATCCTCGCGAAGACCGGAACGCTGATCGGCGCCGCCACCGAGATCGGTGCCTGCCTCGGCGGCGGGGCCACCGACACCGTGCGGCGCACCCGGTTCCGCCAGTTCGGCGACCGGCTGGGCGTGGCGTTCCAGATCGCGGACGACCTGCTCGACTACCAGGGCGACGCCGAGGTCACGGGCAAGCCGGTGGGTCACGACCTGGCCGAAGGCAAGGTGACGCTCCCGCTGATCGCGGCACTCCGCAACGCCACCGAGCCGGACCGCCGGCGACTGCGCCGGATCGCCGGACGCCGGCGCTGGACACCGCAGGCGTGGGCCGACCTCAACGCGATCGTCGAGCGCTGCGGGGGCTTCGAGTACAGCCGCGAGCGTGCGATGAGCCTGGCGGCTGAGGCGCGCGCGCTCCTCGACGAGGAGCCCCGGCGCAACGCGCACGGCGAAGAGGCGCGTCAGGCGCTCTCCGCCGCCGTCGACTACGCGGTCCAGCGCGAACATTGAGGCCCGCGTGAACCCGGCAGGCGCCCCCGCCGCGGGAGTCGCCGAGAGCCTGCTGCGCGCGGCCGCGACAGCGGCGGCGTCGAAGAAGGCCCGCGACGTGAAGGCGCTCGACCTGCGCGACCTCTCCGGTGTCTGCGACTACTTCCTGATCTGCTCGGGCTCGAGCGAGCCCCAGGTGAAGGCCATCGCGGAGGCGGTCGAGGAGCAGCTGCGGAACGCAGGCCAGAAGCCGTGGCACGTCGAAGGCTGGGAGGGACGGCGCTGGGTCCTGCTCGATTACGTCGAGCTGGTGGTGCACGTGTTCCACGAAAAGACCCGCGAGTACTACATGCTGGATCGCCTGTGGGGCGACGCCCGGAGCGTGGACCTTGGTCTGGAAGACGCTGACTGACGGACTGACCCGCGCGCTCGAATCGATCGGGATCGACCCTGCCGGATTGCGCATCGAGCTGGCGGTCCCGCGCGAAGCGTCGCACGGGGACTGGAGCACCAACCTCGCGATGACGGCGGGCCGCGCCGCGCGCCGTCCGCCGCGCGCGGTGGCCGAATCGATCGCCGCCGCATTCACCGAGGGCGAGGGCGTCTTCGAGCGGCCGGAGGTCGCCGGCCCCGGGTTCCTCAACTTCCGCTACACACCGGCGTTCGTCGCATCGCTGCCCTCTCGCATCGTCGGCGAGGGGGAGCGCTTCGGCCTCCACGACCACGCGGGCGGCGTGCGCATCCTCGTGGAGTACGTCAGCGCCAATCCGACCGGACCGCTGAACGTGGTGAACGGCCGGGCGGCGGCGGTCGGGGCGGGGCTCGTGCGGCTGCTGCGGGCGACCGGTCACGTGGTCGAAGGCGAGTTCTACGTCAACGATAGCGGCGGACAGGTGGATCTGCTGGGAACGTCGCTGGCGGCGCGATTCGCGGAGCGGCTGGGCCGCGCGCTCGAGTTTCCTGAAAACGGCTATCAGGGCGACTACCTGAAGACGCTGGCCGCGGCGCTCCCGGAAGCCGAGGCGCGCCGCGCGCTCGACGCCGGGCCGCCCTACGACTGGTTCCGCGACCAGGCGCTCGAGCGGATGCTCGCGGAACAGCGCCGCGACCTCCAGGACTACGGGGCGGAGTTCGCGACCTGGTTCCGTGAATCGAGCCTGCACACTTCGGGCGCGGTGACCGAGACGCTGCGGGCGCTCGAGGCGCGCGGCGTCGTGTACGACCAGGACGGCGCGCGCTGGGTGCGCACCACGTCGTTCGGCGACGACAAGGACCGGGTGGTGGTGCGGTCGAACGGCGCGCCGACCTACCTGCTGCCGGACATCGCCTACCACCGCGACAAGCGCGCGCGCGGATTCCGCCACGCGATCGACCTCTGGGGCCCGGATCATCACGGTCACATCCAGCCGGTGCGTGCCGGTCTCGAGTCGCTCGGCCTCGAGGCCGACTTCCTCGAGGTGCTCATCGTCCAGCAGGTCAACCTGCTGTCGGCCGGCGAGCCGGTGAAGATGAGCAAGCGCGCCGGCGAGTTCGTGACGCTGCGCGATCTCATGGAGGACGTCGGCGCCGACTGCGCGAAGTTCTTCTTCCTGATGCGCGGCACGAGCGCACATCTCGACTTCGACCTCGACGTGGCGCGCCGTCAGAACGACGAGAACCCCGCGTTCTACGTGCAGTACGGCCACGCGCGCATCTGCTCGGTGCTGCGCTATGCCGGCGAGCGCGGGCTCGAGCCGGCGCCCGCCGTGCCGCTCGACATGGAGGAGGAGACGGCGTTGATCCGCCAGCTCGCCCGCTTCCCGGAGGTCGTGCGCGGGGCGGCGTTCGCGCGCGAGCCGCACCGGGTGCCGACCTACCTGGTCGAGACCGCGGCCGCGTTCCACCGCTTCTACCATCAGTGCCGCGTCGTGACCGAGGACGTGCCGCGCTCGCGCGCCCGGCTCCAGCTCGTCGATGCCGCGCGGGTCGTGCTGCGGAACGGACTGGATCTCCTGGGCGTCTCGGCGCCCGAGCGCATGGAGCGGACCGCGGAGCCGGTGGCATGAGCCGGATCCTCGTCGTGGGATCGGTGGCGCTCGATTCGATCGCCACGCCCTTCGGCTCCGTGGAGGAGGCGCTCGGCGGGTCCGCCTCGTATTTCGCGATCTCGGCCAGTCACTTCGCGCGGGTCGCGGTGGTGGCGGTGGTCGGGGAGGACTTCCCGGCCGCGCACGTCGACCTCTTCCGCCGGCGTGGCGTCGACGTCACCGGACTCGCCACGGTTCCCGCTGGACGCACGTTCCGCTGGCGCGGCGAGTACGGCGCGGAGCTCGGGCACGCGCACACCCTCGAGACCCAGCTCAACGTCTTCTCGGCGTTCCATCCGCGGCTCGAGGCGGTGCACCGCGATCTGCCGTTCGTGTTCCTCGCGAACATCGACCCCGATCTCCAGCTCGAGGTGCTGAAGCAGATGAACCGGCCGCGGCTCGTCCTCTCGGACACCATGAACTACTGGATCGCCCGCAAGCCGGACCGCGTGCTCGACGTCCTGCGGGAGGTCGACATCGCGCTCCTCAACGAGGAGGAGGCGCGGGCGCTGGCCGGCGAGACCCTGCTCGTCCGTGCCGCGGATCGGCTGCTCGAACAGGGCGCCCGGGCCGTGCTCATCAAGAAGGGGGAGCACGGGGCGCTGTTCCGCTCCCACGAGGAGCGCTTCTTCATCCCCGCCTATCCGCTCGCGACCCTGAGCGATCCGACGGGGGCCGGCGACTCGTTCGCGGGCGGTTTCCTGGGATGGATCGCGCGCGCCGGGAATCTCGAGGCCGACACCGTCCGCCAGGCGCTCTCGTGCGGCGCGGTCATGGCGTCGATCGCCATCGAAGGGTTCAGCCCGCAGCGCCTGGCCGAGGCGCATCCGGACGAGGTGCGCGAGCGGCTGCGCCAGCTGCACGGAATGGTGCGCTATCCGCTCGACCCCTCGTGGGAGGCAGGCTGAAAGCCCTTCGGGGAGCCGCAATCGTCATGCTATGATCGGCGCGCCATGATGGCGCCTATCCGTCACGGATCACACCGACATCGCAACGGAGGTCAGGGAATGACGGTCGATTCGTCCGATGCACATTGGGTTCGCCGCGCCGAGGATGCGATCCGCACCCTGCGGGACGTCGAGGGCGCCTCGATCCGTCTCGAGGGTGACGAGATCCGCGAGATCCACGTGGTCACCACCTCGGAGCGCTCGGCCAAGCACATCGTGCGCGACATCCAGAGCCTGCTGCTCGCACGATTCCGCCGCTCGATCGACCATCGCGTGGTCTCGATCGCCTTCGCCCGGCCGGAAGAGACGCTGGCGCGGACGTTCCCGATCCCGGTCGACCACCACGACGTGACGTCGGCCGTCGAGCCCGCGGCCGCCATCGGGCGGATCCGCTTCGGCAGTGTGAACCTCTTCGTCAACGGGACCCGCAGCCAGGCCCAGGTGGAACTGCACTGGAAGGGCGTCCCGCACATGGGAAGCGCCTCGGGGGTCGCGAGCCGCGAAGCCGGCAACCGGCTCCTGGTGCAGGCCACGCTGAGCGCCGTTCAGGAATTCCTCGACGAAGGCCTCGGCCTCGGGCTTCTCGACATCGCCACCGTCCAGATCGGGCGCAAGCACGTCCTCGTCGTGGCGCTCGAGTTGCTTGCCCACCGCGACCAGAAAACGCTGGTGGGAAGCTGCACGGTCGAGGATGATGCGCAGCAGGCAGTGGTGCTCGCCACCCTGTCCGCATTGAATCGAGTTCTCGGCGGGATCCCGACCCGGGAGCCTACCGAGTACATCTTGGGGCCGACACCGTCGTAAGGAGGTCAGCGGAGCGTAGCGGTCAGAAAGCCAGCGAAGCGGACCCACTGTTTCTCTGCTGCGGTGATGAACCCTGGCAGGAAGCCGAATGAAGGAGGTGGGGTTCGTGGATACTCTTCTGGACCTGATCGTGTTACTGGCGAAGGGCGGCTGGTAGGCAGGGGCTGCCTGACGCGAATGAAGTGAGAGAGACCTCCGCGGAGATGTCGGTCCCCGATTTCGATCACGCCCCCCACGGAAGGAATCCATGAGCCCAACCCGGACGGGCCATTGGACCTGGCGGGTTCGCCTCCACTATTCGCTCGTTGTGCTGGCCGCAGTCGGAATGTTCCTCGGGATTCCGGGTGGCGCGCTGCCGTCGGTCCCGGTCCTCGCGGTCGTGCTCGCGCTGCTCGTGGTGAACGAGCTCATGCCGGTCGAGCTGCCGAGCGGCGGTTACGCCACCGCCAGCGCCGTCTTCTTCCTGCCCTGCCTCGTGGTGCTCGGCCCGTTCTGGACCGCCGCGCTCGACGTCGCGGCCACGCTGCTCGTGCAGGGGCTCGTGCTGCGGCGCCCCGCGGTGCGGATGCTCTACAACGCGGCGAACTTCGCCGTTACCGATTTCCTGGCCGGGCTCGCCTTCCTCGCGCTCGGCGGCCGGGTGGGCTCATTCGACCTCGTCGCCCACGCGGGGCCGCTCGTGGTCGCCGGCGGCGTGTACTTCCTCGTGAACTCGCTGCTCGTCTCCACCATCATCGGGCTCACCGCCGGGCCCGATCCGTGGCGGGTGTGGGAGCGCAACTTCCAGCATGGGATCCTCCATCACATCTCCTTCCTCGCCCTGGGAGTCCTGGCCACGGCCGCCTACTTCGCGGTCGGACCGTGGGCGCTCGTGCTGTTCGCGATCCCGTTCGGAGTAGCGCGGCACTCCTTCCGGCTCTACGTCGAGATCCGCTCCGACCTCAAGGATTTCGTGCGCGCACTCTCGGAGGTGCTCGAGGAGGTGGATCCCTACACGCGCCATCACTCCGCGCGGGTCGCGGAGTACGCGGTGCGCCTCGCGCGCGGGCTCCAGCTCTCGGAGCGCCGCGTCGAGGAGATCGAGTACGCCGCCTTCGTCCACGACATCGGGAAGATCGGACCGCAGCACCAGCACATCCTCCAGAAGCCCGGCTCGCTCACCCACGAGGAGCAGCGCACGTTGCGGACCCATCCCGCGGCGGGCGCCGAGATCGTGCAGAAGGTGCGCGCGCTGCGGCGCGTCTCCGACATCGTGCGCAGTCATCACGAGCGCCCGGACGGCCTCGGATATCCGTTCGGATTGCGGGCGTCGGACGTTCCGGTGGGAGCCCGCATCCTGAACGTGGCGGACGCGTTCGACGCCATGACCTCGGACCGACCCTATCGCCGCGCGCTTTCGCTCTCCGAGGCGATCGCCGAGCTCAAGCGCGGATCGGGCACGCAGTTCGACGCCGAAGTGGTGTCCTGTCTCATCCGGATGCACGACGCCGGGCAGTTCCCGCTGCTGCCGAGTCCGAGCAGCGAGGACCTGCTCCAGCTGCGCGTCCACCCGCTGCGGGCCCGGGCCTGATGCGCTATCGCGACGCCGGCGTGGACATCGCCGCGGCGGATTCCCTCAAGCACGAGATCGTCTCCGAGATCCGCTCCACCTGGGGACCGGGTGTGGTTCCCCTGAGCGGCGGCTTCGCCGGGATCATGTCGTGGCCCGACGGTGGCGCGTTGATGGCGGCCACCATGGACGGCGTCGGCACCAAGCTCCATCTGGCGATGGAGGCCGGCCGCCTCGGCGACGCGGCCGCCGACCTCGTCTATCACGGCGCGAACGACCTGCTGGTCCACGGCGCGCGCCCGGTGGCGTTCCTCGACTACGTGGCGCAGTCGCGGCTCGATCCACGCGTGGTCGCGGACGTGGTGCGCGGACTCGCGCGCGCCTGCCGCGAGGTGGGCGCGGCGCTGATCGGCGGCGAGACCGCGCAGATGCCCGACACCTACCTCGAAGGAGTGGTGGACGTCGCCGGCTGCATGCTCGGAGCTGTCGATCCCGGACACCTGCTCGAAGGCTCGCGCGTCACCGCGGGATCGATCGTGCTCGGCCTCGCGGCCGACGGGCTCCACACGAACGGATTTTCGCTCGCGCGGCGCATCCTCGCGCAGTCGAAGCTCGGCCTGGCGGATCCGCTTCCCCGCGGCGCGGGCGAGAGCGTGGGGGAGGCGCTCCTCCGCCCGCATCGCTGGTACGGGCCGGCGCTGATGCCGCTGATCGCGGCGGGCCGGATCCAGGCGCTCGCGCACGTCACCGGCGGCGGACTCTCCGGCAACCTGGTGCGGGTGCTGCCACCCGGTCTTCAGGCGCGCGTGCAATCAGGGTCGTGGCCGCGCCCGCCGCTCTTCGAGTGGCTCATCGAGGCGGGCGGCGTTCCCGAAGAGGACGCCCGCTCCGCGTTCAACCTCGGGATCGGCATGGTCGCGGTCGTGACCCCCGGACAGGCCCCCGACGTGCGTGCGGCCCTCGCGGCACGCGAAACGGTGTACGAGATCGGCTCCATCGGGGAAGGGGAATGCGCCGTCGTGTGGACTTAGATCCCGGGCGCGGTGTGGGGAGGAGGGGGGATGGAACGAGGCACGCGGGAAGCACGCGAGTTTCCGATGCCGGAGCTGATCGGGGACTCACCGGTCTGGAACGAGCTCAAGCGCTCGCTGCCGAGCATCGCCCGCTCCGGGCTGCCGGTGATGATCCTCGGTGAGACCGGGACGGGGAAGGAGCTCGTGGCGCGCATGCTGCACGCCCTGAGTGAGCGACGCTCCGGCGCGTTCGTGGCGCACAACTGCGGGGCCACGCCCGACAGCCTGATCGAGAGCGAGCTGTTCGGTCACGCGCGCGGCGCGTTCACGGGTGCGATCGCCGATCGGGCCGGCCTGTTCGAGTCGGCGAACGGCGGCACGCTGTTCCTCGACGAGATTGGGGACGCGAGCGCGCTGCTCCAGATGAAGCTGCTGCGCGTGCTGCAGGAGGGCGAGGCCCGCCGCGTGGGCGAGACGCGGGTCCAGAAGGTGGACGTCCGCGTGATCTCGGCCACGCATCACGCCCTCGAGCGTGCGGTCTCGCGCGACGGTTTCCGGCTCGACCTCTACTACCGGCTGAACACGGTGCGCCTCGAGCTGCCCGCCCTGCGGGAGCGGGGCCGCGACATCGTTCGGCTGGCCGAGGCCTTTCTCTCCCGCCCGGCCGTGGCCGCCGGCCGGCCGGCGCCGACCATCGCCCCGGACCTGGCGGCATGGATGCTGCGCCACCGCTGGCCGGGGAACGTGCGCGAGCTCGGCAACGGATGCGCGTACGCGATCCACGTGGCGGGCGCCGTCGACGAGGTGCGGCTCGCGCACTGGCCGAGGACCCCGACGTTCGAGCCCGGGGCGCGCGGCTCCGGTCTGCATGCGGAGACGCAGGAGCTCGAGGAGCGCCGGCTGCGCGAGGCGCTGCAGCGCTCGCGCGGCAACAAGACGCGCGCGGCGAAGGCGCTGGGCCTGTCGCGCCAGGGTCTGCTGAAGAAGCTGCGCCGTTACGGGCTGATCGCGGAGGAGGAAGAGACTCCGGAGCTTGACGCTCCCATGCCCTCTCCTTAGAGTGCCGCACCTTGTCCACGGGAGGGTCCGAGTGGCGCGCAAGAGCATCCGGGTCGGTCTGATCGGCGTTGGCGGGGCGGCGCAGATCAATCACATCCCCGCGCTGAAGCGCACCGAGGGGCTCGAGCTGGTCGGACTCTGCGACCGCGACCCTGAGAAGGCCTCGCGGGTCGCGCAGAAGTTCCAGGTGCCGCAGGCCTACGACCGCCTCGACGACCTGCTCAACGACGATTCGATCGACGCGGTGGACATCTGCACCCCGAACTTCCTCCACGCGCCGATGGGGATCGCCGCGCTCGAAGCCGGTAAGCACGTGCTGTGCGAGCGCCCGCTCGCGCGCAGCGCCGACGAGGCGGCCAACATGGCGAAGGCCGCGAAGAAGGCGGACCGCACGCTGCTGTGCTGCGTCCAGCATCGGTTCCGGCCGGACGCGCAGCTCCTCAAGAAGTTCGTCGACAAGGGCGACCTCGGCGAGATCTTCCTCGCCAAAGCGGGCTGGCTCCGGCAGCGCACCGAGTGGGATTCCGACGAATGGCGGCGCCAGAAGAAGGAGTCGGGCGGCGGCGTCGTGCTCGATCTCGGGTTCCAGATGCTCGACCTGTCGCTGTGGGCGCTGGGCTCGCCCGCGGTGAGCTCGGTCACCGCGAGCGTGCATCGTCAGCGGCGCGGCGAGGTCGAGGACAGTGCCACCACCTTCTTCCGCCTGGCCTCCGGCGCCACCCTCACGCTCGAGCTGACGTGGGGACTCCTCATGGAGAAGGACTTCGCCTACCTCAACCTCTTCGGTTCGGGCGGCGCGGCGCTCCTCAATCCGCTTCGCATCCACAAGGGCATGCACGGCTCGCTCGTGAACGTGACGCCCACGATGGACACCTCGCGCCACCAGTACAAGCACTCGATCGAAGCGCAGATCGCGCACTTCGCGGACGTGCTGCGGAAGAACGTGAAGCCGATGGGCACGGCCGAGGAGATCCTCCCGGTGATGCAGCTGCTCGACGCGGTCTACCGCTCGGCCGAACAGGGGAAGGAAGTGCGGCTCGATTAACCGCGACGCCCTCCGCGGCCACCTCGTGACGGGGTCCGCGGGCCTGCTGCTCGGTCTCGCGTTCCTGCCACTGCCGCTCGGGTTCCTGGCGTGGTTCGCGTTCGTGCCGCTGATCGCGGCGCTCCAGGCGCGGATCGACGCCGGGCATCCGCTGCGCGTGCTCTTCGTGACCGGCTGGGTGTTCGGGTTCGTCTTCTACCTCACCGGTACCCACTGGATCGCGCTGCTCGCCGACGTCGCGATGACGGTGCCGTGGATCAAGTACCCGGCGTGGATCGCGGCCGCGCTCTATCTCTCGATCTATCCCGGCCTGGCCACGGTCGCCGCCGGGGTGCTGGCGCGCCGCGCCCGGCTCCCGCTCGCGATCGTATTCCCCGCGGTGTGGCTCGCGATGGAGGAGCTGCGCGCCTCCGGCGAGCTGGGCTTCCCATGGTTTCAGCCCGGCTACACGCAGCACGCGTACGCGCCGGTGATCCAGCTCGCGAGCCTCGGCAGTGTGAGCCTCGTCACGCTTTGGGTGCTCGCCGTGAACGTGCTGGTCTGGCTCGCCTGGCGCGGGCCGGCGCGCCTGCGGAGCGCGCTCGGCGCGCTGCTGCTGCTGGCCCTGCCGTGGGCGTGGGGGACGCGGGTGCTCGGTGCGTCGCCGGCGGCGGACGGGCCGGCGGTGGCACTCGTCCAAGGCAACATCGCCGGCGAGATCAAGTGGTCGGGCCGGCACCAGCAGGAGATCCTCGACGCCTACCTGCGGCTCTCGAGCACCGGCGTCGCGGACTCACTTCATCCGGGCATCGTGATCTGGCCGGAGACGGCGACCGGGACCTACCTGAGACAGCAGGTGGACCAACTGATCGCCATCTACTCGTGGACGGCGGAACATCGGGTTCCGATCGTCGCGGGGCACCCGTTCTCGCGTCCGGACTCGACCGGGCGCCAGCGTTTCTACAATTCGGCGAGCGTGTTCGATGTCCTGGCCGGGCCGTCGCCGATTTATGCGAAGCGGCATCTCGTCCCGTTCGGCGAGCGCATGCCGTTCCAGTCGCTGATCCCGGCGCTCGGGAAATTCGACATGGGACAGGCCGAGTGGACGCCGGGGCGGGAGGCGGTGCTGTTCCCGAGCCCCGCCGGTCCGTTCGGCGTGCTGATCTGCTTCGAGGCGATCTTCCCGGATCTTCCGCGCGACGACGTGCGGCACGGTGCGCGCTGGCTCGTCAACATTACCAACGACGAGTGGTTCGGAAACGGCGCCGCGCTCCAGCAGCACGCCGCCATGGCGGTCTTCCGCGCGGTGGAAAACCACGTGCCGCTCGCGCGCTGCGCGAACACCGGGCTCACGCTGTTCGCCGACGCGAACGGGCGCGTCACGCACCGGCTGCCGGTGTTCGAGGCAGGCGTGCTCGTGGCGCGGCTCGCGGCCCCCGGTGCGCCGACGCCGTTCACGCGCTTCGGCGACTGGCCCGGCGCCATCGCCGGCATCGTGGTGGCCCTGGGCGCGCTGCGCGCGTTGTTCGCGGGCCAGCGCGTTGACAGGCCCGTACCGCGGTGACTAGGATGCGACTTCGCCGGTCGCATCGTCCTCATTCGCGGGGTCGCGCATTTCGCCCAGTGAGCCACAGCCCGTGAACCGTCGCGTCGCAGTTCTCGGCGCCACCGGACTGGTCGGCCAGATGATGGTTCGCCTGCTCGACCAGCGTGATTTTCCGGTCGCGCACCTGCGCCTGCTCGCGAGCGACCGCGCCGCCGACCGGTCCTCGAGCTTCCGCGGTGAAACCCTTCCGGTCGAGGCGGTTGGACCCGGCTCCTTCGAAGGGGTCGAGATCGCGCTCTTCGCCTCCGCCAACGCGGTGAGCGAGCAATGGGCCGGCGTGGCCCAGGCGGCGGGCGCCCGGGTCGTCGACAACAGCAGCGCATTCCGCTACCGGCCGGAGATCCCGCTCGTGGTGCCGGAGGTGAACGGTCACCTGCTCGAGAGCCGCCCTACGCTGGTCGCCAATCCGAACTGCTCGACGATCGGGATCGTGATGGCGCTCGCGCCGCTCGTCAGGGTTGCGGGTCTGAGCAAGCTCGTGGTGGCCACGTATCAATCGGTCTCGGGCGGTGGCAGCGAGCCGCTCGCGGAGCTCGAGCGCGGCATCCGCGCCGGCCTCGACGGCCCGCCGCCGCGGCAGCCGGGCGGATCGGAAGCGTTCGCCTACAACGTGCTGCCGCACATCGACCGCTTCGAGTCGAACGGATACACGCGCGAGGAGATGAAAATCGTGTGGGAGACGCGAAAGCTGCTCGACCTGCCGGCGCTCCCGGTCTCGGCGACGGCGTGCCGCGTCCCGGTGCGGGTCGGACACACCGCGGCCGTCCACGCGGTGTTCGACCGCGCGATCGAGCCCGACGAGGCGCGCGAGCGCTGGCGGTCGTTCCCGGGCGTGGAAGTGCTCGACGATCCCGGAGCGGGCATCTATCCGACCGCCCTGCAGGCGGCCGGGCGCGACACGGTGCTGGTCGGACGCGCGCGGCGCGACCTGGCCGAGCCCAACGGGCTCAGCTTCTTCGTGGCGTCGGACAACCTGCGGAAGGGCGCGGCGCTCAATGCGATCCAGATCGCCGAAGCGCTGTCGCGGGTGGAGGTGACCTCGTGACCGAGGCCCGCCTGCGTCCCGGCGTCGGAGTCCTGCTGCTCGGCAGCATGGCCGGCTCGTTCGTCGCGGCGCGCCTCGAGACCGCCCTCGGCTGTCTCGCGCTGTCGCTCGCGGTGGCGTGGCTGGCGGCCGCACCGCGCCCGGCGCGCGGGTGGTTCCTCTCGCTCGCGGGTGGGAGCCTGGTGGCCATCGTGCTCAATGCGTACCTGGTCGCGGGACGGGATCTCGGCTGGCCCGTCCTGTTCGGCCGGGCCGCGACGCTCGAGGGTGTCCGCCACGGCGTGCTGCTCGCGCTGCGCCTCGTGGGAGCGGCGGTGGCGCTCAAGGCGCTGGCGGCCGTGTGGCCCGGCGAACGCGCGGCCGACGAGATCGCGCGCCTGATGGGGCCGCTCGAACGGATCGGCGTGCCGGTGCGGGATCTGCGATCGGTGGTGGGGCTCGCGCTACGCTTCGGTCCGCTGCTGCCCTCCGAACTCGGGCGCATCCGCCGCCTCCAGGAACAACGCGCCGGACGGCGCGGGTCCGGAATCCGGGAACGCATCGAGGACGTGACGTCGGTCGTGGTGCCGGCGATGGTGTCCACGCTCGAGCGCGCCGAGCGGGTGGCGCTCGCGCTCGAGGCCAGGCACTACGGGACGCGGAGTCCGGCGGCGGCCACCGGCGGACGCCGGCTCTATGCGATCGGCGCCGCCTCCGTGCTGGCGATCGCCCTCGTGTGGCGTGGATGAATGCGCATCTTCGGGCTCGTGCTGGCCTACGACGGCACCGACTTTTCGGGCTGGCAGGTGCAGCCGCGCCGGCGGACCGTACAGGGAGTGCTGGAACAGGCGCTCGAGGAGGCGGTGGGACCCGCGGTGGATGTCGCGGCGGCCGGTCGCACGGATGCCGGAGTGCACGCGCGGGGGCAGGTGGTGTCCTTCCGCTCCGACACGGGGCTTCCGTCACGGGCGCTGGCGCCGCGCCTCAACCGGGTGCTGCCGGCGGACGTCCGGGTGCGGCGCGGGGTGGAAGTCCCGGAGGGTTTTCACGCGCGCTTCTCGGCCACGTCTCGGAGCTACGCCTACGAGCTGCTGGACGAAGAGGACGTGCTGCGCGGCCGGTTTGCCTGGTGTCCGCCGCGCCGCCGCGAGTGTGCACGGCTGGAGGAGGCCACCTCGGTGCTGATCGGTGAACACGATTGCTCGGCATTCCGCACGCAGGGGGGGAACGCCGGCTCACCGGTGTGCCGCATCACGCGCGCGGCCTGGGTGCCGACCGGCCACGGCGTGCGCTTCGAGATCACGGCGAACCATTTCCTGTATCGCATGGTGCGGAACGTCGTCGGCACCGCGCTCGAGGCCGCGATGACCGCCGATCCGGCCTCGGGCGTGCGCGAGGTGCTCGCAAGCCGCGACCGCGGGAAGGCCGGGACGACCGCGCCACCCCACGCGCTGTCGCTCGAGTCGGTGTGTTATCCGGAGCCCTGGTCATGAACACGACGAAACTGATGCTGGTGCTGGCCGCCGCGGCGCTCGCCGCACCGGGTGGGGCTTCCGCCAAGCCCGCCGACCCCATCTCGTCGAGCCGCCGCAACGCGATCGTGATCGCGGCGGAGAAGGTGAGCCCGGCGGTGGTGTCGGTGAGCGTGGTGGCGACCCGCGTGGTCCGCACCGACCCCTTCGGCGGCATGCTGCGCGACGAGTTCTTCGATCGCTTCTACCCGCCCATGGAATACCGCGAGCGCATTCCCGGCCTCGGGTCGGGCGTGATCGTCGAGGGCGACGGCACGATCCTCACCAACGAGCACGTGGTGCATTCGGCCGAGGAGATCACGGTCACGTTGAGCGACGGACGCCAGATCCCGGCCAAGGTGCTGGGCTCGAGCGCCACCTACGATCTCGCCGTGCTCAAGATCACGGGCACGAAGCTCCCGGTGGCACCCCTCGGGAACAGCGACAAGCTGCTGGTCGGCGAGTGGGCGATCGCGATCGGCAATCCCTTCGGCTACCTGCTGGCCGACGCCGAGCCGACCGTGACGGCGGGCGTCATCAGCGCCACGCGGCGCGACATCAAGCGCACCGACAACGCCGAAGGCATCTACAAGAACATGATCCAGACCGATGCCGCCATCAATCCCGGGAACAGCGGCGGCCCGCTCGTCAACGGCGACGGCGAGGTGATCGGCATCAACACCTTCATCTTCACGCAGGGCGGCGGCTCGCTCGGGATCGGATTCGCGATCCCGATCAACCTCGCGCGGCGGCTGCTGGGGGAGATCCGGCAGTACGGCCGCGTGCGGTCCGCATGGCCCGGCATGCAGGTGCAGCCGGTCACTCCTTATATTGCGCAGCGTCTCGGGCTCCCGAAGGCCGAGGGGCTCATCGTGTCGCGGGTCGCGGCCGGCGGGCCGGCGGCGCGCGCGGGAGTGCAGGTCGGAGACCTGCTGATGCGGGTCAATGCCTTCGATGTCCGCACCGTCGACGACGCGCAGAAGAGCCTGTACGGAGCCTCGGTCGGGGACCGGCTGAACCTGGTGCTCACGCGCCAGGGAAAGACCATCGAGACCAGCCTGGTGCTCGAGGAAGCGCCGCGGGAGGAATCGTGATCGAGCGGTATGTCCGCGACGACATGAAGGGCATCTGGAGCGACGAGCGGCGGCTCGCCCTGTGGCTCGAGGTCGAGTTGGCGGTCACCGCCGAGCGCGAGCGGCGCGGACTGGTGCCGGCGGGCGTCAGCGAGCGGCTGAGGCTCTCGTGCCGGATCGACGTGCGCCGCATGGCCGAGATCGAGGACCGCGTGCGCCACGACGTGATCGCGTTCCTCTCGATGGTGGCCGAATCGGGCGGCGAGGACGCGCGGCACCTCCATGTCGGCATGACGTCGTCGGACCTGGTCGACACCGCACTCGCGATGCAGATCCGCGAGGCCGGGCAACTGCTGCTCGCGGACCTGGCGCGGGTGCGACGCGCGGCGCACGGGCTCGCGGTGCGCTACCGCACGACGCCGATGGTGGGCCGCACCCACGGCATGCACGCCGAGCCGATCACGTTCGGCCTCAAGTGCCTCGGCTGGAGCGAGGAGCTCGGTCGCAGCGTCCGGCGGCTCGCGTGGGCACTCGAGGAGGCTGCCTACGGCAAGCTCTCGGGAGCGGTCGGCACGCTGGCGCATCTCGACGCCGCGATCGAAGCGGGCGCACTCGAGTTGCTCGGGCTCGAGCCGGAGCCGGTGGCCACCCAGGTGGTGCCGCGCGACCGCCACGCCGCCCTGCTCGCCGCGATGGCGGTGGCCGCGGGAACGTTCGAGCGGATCGCCCTCGAGATCCGTCACCTCCAGCGCACCGAGGTCGGCGAGGTCGAGGAGCCCTTCGAGAGCGAACAGAAGGGCTCCTCGGCCATGCCCCACAAGCGCAACCCGGTCCGCTGCGAACGGATCTGCGGGCTCGCGCGGCTTCCGCGCGGCCATGCGCTCGCCGCCTTCGAGAACCAGGCGCTGTGGCACGAGCGCGACATCAGCCACTCGTCGGTCGAGCGCGTGATCCTGCCCGACGCCTTCGAGGTGCTCGACTTCATCGCGGCCGAGCTGTGGGACGTGCTCGAACGACTCGTGGTCCACCCCGAGCGGATGCTCCGGAACCTGAATGCGGGGGGCGGGCTCGTCCACTCGCAGCAGGTGCTGCTCGCACTCGTGGACGCCGGGCTCGCGCGCGACGCCGCGTATGCGATCGTGCAGCGTCACGCGATGGCGGCGCTCGACGGCGGACCGCCCTTCCGCGACGGACTCGAGGGCGATCCCGAGGTACGGCAGCGGCTGGGCGAGAGGCTCGGCGGCTGCTTCCGCCTGGAAGGCAGCCTCAAGAACGTGGACGAGCTGTTCGCTCGAGCGGAGCCCCCCGAATGACCGTGGTCCTGAAGCCGGTGCATGCGTACACGACGGAGGATCTGGACGACCCGGCGGCGGTGTCCGCCGCGCTCAAGGCGCGCGGCGTGAGCCTCGATGCCGAGGAGGTCGTGCTGCTGCCGCAGCTGCTGGGGCGCCCGCCGCTCTGGCCCGAGGCCGTGCTGTTCGGAATCCTGTGGAGCGAGCACTGTTCGTACAAGTCGACGCGGCACCTGCTGAAGCGCCTGCCCACCGTGGCGCCGCAGGTGGTGATCGGACCGGGCGAGGATGCGGGCGTGGTGGCGCTGCCCGCGCCCTGCCAGGACACGGTGCTGGTGCTGGCCCACGAGAGCCACAACCATCCGAGCCAGGTGCTGCCGGTCGAGGGCGCGGCCACCGGGGTCGGCGGCATCGTGCGCGACGTGGCGTGCATGGGCGCCGAGGTGGTCGGCGTGCTCGACGGGCTCCGCATGGGCGATCCGCGGAGCGGCGTGCACGCGCGCGACGTGGTCCGCGGCGTGGTGCAGGGGATCGCCGACTACGGCAACGCGCTCGGCGTCCCCAACCTGGGGGGCGATCTCTGGTTCGACCGCCGTTACACGACCAACTGCCTCGTCAACGTGATGGCGGCGGGCGTGGCGCCGCGCGACGGCGTGCTGCGGAGCCGCGTGCCCGAAGGCCCCGGTCCGTGGGCGGTGATCATCGTCGGGAAGCCGACCGATGAGAGCGGCTTCGGCGGTGCGGCGTTCGCGAGCGAGGGCCTCTCGGGCGAGGACCGCCGCGAGGCGGTGCAGCTGCCGGATCCCTTCCTCAAGCGAGTGCTGAACGTGGCGCACCGCGAGGTGTTCGCACGCGTCGCGGCGCGCGGAATCCCGGTCGGCTTCAAGGACCTCGGCGCCGGCGGCGTGGCGTGCGCCACCAGCGAGATCGCGGCCGCCGGAGGCCGCGGCGCGGTGATCGAGCTCGAGCGCCTGCATCGGGTCGAGCGCTCATTGCCGCCCGAAGTCCTGCTCTGCGCCGAGACCCAGGAGCGCTACTGCTGGGTGGTGCCCGAGTCCTTCGCTGCCGAGCTGTGCGACATCTACAACCGCGAGTTCGCGCTCGGCGAAGTGTTCCCGGGCGCCGCGGCGCGCGACATCGGCCGCGCGGTCGACGAGGACCGCTACCGTGTCACCTGGAACGGGAAGACGGTGATCGACTGTCCGGTCCAGGCCATCACCACGGGGCGCAAGGCCCCACGTGCGGCCACCCGGCGCGCGCCGGCGGCCCCGAGAAAGGCGCGCAAGCCGCATGTGCCGCCGCACGAGGCGCTGTTGCAGCTGCTCTCGTCGCTCAATCTCTGCTCGCGCGACTATCTCTTCCGCCACTACGACAGCGAGGTGCAGGGGCGGACCTGGCTGAGGCCCGGAGAAGGCGACGCGGTGGTGATCCGCCCGGTGCCCGACCGCGCGCTGGGCGTCGCATTCGCGCTCGGCGGCAATCCCTACTGGTGCGAGGCCGATCCCGAGCTCGGCGCCCGCCACGCGGTCGCCGAGGCGGCACGCAACGTCGCCGCGGTGGGAGCGCGGCCGTGGGCGCTCACCGACTGTCTCAACTTCGGTCCGCCCGAGGATCCCGAGGTGATGGGGGACTTCGAATCGACCATCGAGGGGCTCGCGGTGGCGGCCACCGCGCTGGGTGGCAGCGCCGCGCGCGGCGCGGCGCTGCCGTTCGTGAGCGGCAACGTCAGTCTCTACAACCAGGCCGGCCCGCGTTCGATTCCGCCCACCCCGATCGTCATGTGTGCCGGAGTGCTCAAGGATGCCTCCTCGGCGAGCGGACTCGCGCTCACGAACCGCAGGGACTTCCTGGTGATGGTGGGCGAGCCGCGCGACGGGCTCACCGGATCGGCCTACCTGCGCGACGTGCTGCACGAGAATTCGGGAGCACCGCCCGCGCTCGATCTCGGCGGCGAAGCGCGGCTCCAGGAGCTCGCCGTTCTCGCCGCGGAAGGCCGCTGGGTGGAGGCGGCCCACGACATCTCCGACGGCGGACTGATCGTGGCGGTGGCCGAGATGCTGCTCGCCGGCGCGCCGTCACTCGGGCTCGGTGCCGATCTCGAGCTCGGCCCGCTCGAGACCGAGCTGCCGTTCGCGCTCTTCTGCGAGCGGCCGGGCATCGTGTTCGCGGTGCGCCCGGAGCGTGCGCCGCGGCTCTTCCAGGCGGCACGCGAGCGCTCGCTGCTGGCCTGGCCGATCGGCTCCGTGAGCCCCGGTGGACGGCTGCGCGTCTCGGGCCTTGGCGCCGAGGATCTTTCGTGGTCGCGTGCCGAGATGGAAGCGGCGCGGGACCTCACGCTGCAGCATCTGTGGAACGAGGAGCTCGAATGACCCCGCGCATCGCCATCGTGCAATTCCCCGGCGTCAACTGCGAGAGCGAGACCGCGCGGGCGCTCGGCCGCGTGGGGCTCGAAGCCGAGGTGTTCCGCTGGACGCGGCCGGCGACGGAGCTGCGTGACTTCCAGGGATACGTCCTGCCCGGCGGCTTCTCGTACCAGGATCGCGTGCGTGCCGGGGCCCTCGCCTCCAAGGATCCGCTGATGGAGGTGCTGGCGGAGGCCGCCGAGCGCGGCAAGCCGGTGCTCGGGATCTGCAACGGCGCCCAGGTGCTGGTCGAGAGCGGCCTCGTGCCGTCCGGGGCAAAAGTCGAGATGGCGCTCGCGCGGAATCGCATGAGCGGTCGCAGCGGCTACTTCACGCGCTGGGTCACGGTGCGGATCGAGGAGGGCCCGTGCGTGTTCACCCGTCACCTCGCACCGGGCACGCTGCTGCCGATGCCGGTGGCCCACGGCGAGGGACGCTTCATCGCGGGCGCGGGCCGCATGGAGGCGCTCGCGCGGAGCGGCCAGATTCCCGCGCGCTATGCGCGCGAGGATGGAAGCCCCGCGGATTCATTCCCGGACCTGCCGAACGGCGCCGAGATGGCGGCGGCCGGGGTCGCGAACGAGCACGGCAACGTGCTCGCGCTGATGCCGCACCCGGAGCGCGCCCAGGACCTCGCCGGGCTCGCCCGTGGGATTGGGGGCGAATGGGCGCAGCGGCGGGACGAGGCACGGCAGCGCGGCGAAGAAGGGGCAGGGCCCGGACTCGAGATCTTCCGCGGCCTGGCCCGTCACCTGGAGGACTCATGAGCGCACGTTCGACGCAGCGCGTCGCGCAGGCCTGGATCGAGCTCTCCACGGACGATCCCGAGGCGATCTCGGCGCGGGACGTCGCCCGCCGCCGGCTGGGCGCCGGGCGGGAGCTGGCCTCCCTGCGGCGGCTGCGGGTTTTCGAGCTCCAGGGCATCCTTCCGGGGCGGGCCCGCATCGAACAGCTTCTGCACCGCTCGACCCAGTTCTACAATCCCCACAAGGAGCGCTGCACGCTCCGGCTCTCGACCCGCGACCGTGCCCCGGTCGGGCGCGAGGAGCGGGCCGTGCTGATCACGGAGCGCGGGGGCGAGAGCCGTCCCGGCGCCGAGCGCTGGTGGCGCCACGAGTGCGGCGAGGAGGTCCGGATCCGCGAAGGCACGGCCTGGGTGGCGCGCTTCGCCGCGGGCGATCCGGAGTCCGCGCTCCGCGAGCTCGCGGTGCTGAGGGACCGCCGTCACGGCCTGCTCGCCAATCCGGTGTTCCAGGATGTGCGGTTCGCGGAAGACAAGGTTCCCCTGGAGTGGTTCGACGTGAACGCGGAGGCCTCGAAATGAAACCACCGAATGCGGTCGTTTCCGCCGGGAAGGAATGGCGGGAGGAGTGCGGAGTCTTCGCCGCGATCGGCGTGCCGCATGCGGCCGAGGTGGTATGCCTCGGTCTCCACGCGCTCCAGCATCGCGGGCAGGAGTCGGCCGGCATCGTGTCCGCCGACGAGCGCGGTGCGTTTCACATCCACAAGGGGCTCGGTCTCGTCTCGGAGGTGTTCAACAACAACGCGATCTCGAAGCTCCCGGGCTCGATGGCGATCGGACACAACCGCTATTCGACCGCGGGCAGCGTCACGCGCGAGAACACCCAGCCGCTGACGGTGGTCTACCGCGGCGGGCCGCTCGCACTCGCGCACAACGGCAACCTGGTCAACGCCCACGATCTCCGGCGGTCGCTCGAGTCGTCGGGATCCATTTTCCAGACCACGCTCGACACCGAGATCTTCCTCCACCTGATGGCGCTCGCATCCAACGAACAGTCCGAGGAGGCGCTCGTCGAAGCGGTGCAGCAGGTGCGCGGAGCGTTCTCGCTCATCGTGCTCACCCGCGACGCCGTGTACGGATTGCGCGACGCCCACGGCTTCCGGCCGCTGGTGCTCGGCCGCCTCGGCGACGGCTACGTGCTGGCGAGCGAGACCTGCGCGCTCGATCTCGTGGCGGCCGAATACGTGCGCGACATCGAGGCCGGCGAGCTGGTGCGGATCGATCACCAGGGCCTGCGCTCGCGGCGTGCGCTCGAGGCGGCGGTGCCGCTCCGGCAGTGCATATTCGAGCACATCTACTTCTCGCGGCCCGACAGCCGCGTCTTCGGGGTCACGGTCGACCGCATCCGTCGCGCCATCGGGAAGCGGCTCGCGATCGAGCATCCGGCGGAAGCCGACCTCGTGCTGTCGGTTCCGGACTCGAGCAACTCGATCGCCCTGGGTTACAGCGAGGCGACCGGGATTCCCTTCGAGCTCGGCCTCATCCGGAACCACTACGTCGGCCGGACGTTCATCCAGCCCCAGCAGTCGGGCCGGGACTCGAGCGTGCGCGTGAAGTTCAACCCGGTGCGCGAGATCCTCGTCGGGAAGCGGGTGGTGCTGGTGGACGACTCGATCGTGCGCGGCACGACGTCGCGCAAGCTGGTGCGTATGCTCAAGCGGAACGGCGCGACCGAGGTGCATTTCCGCGTCGGATCGCCGCCGGTCACCCACCCCTGCTTCTACGGCATCGACACCCCGAGCCGTCGCGAGCTGATCGGCGCGCTCAAGACGCCCGCCGAGATCTGCGAGTACCTGGGCGCCGATTCCCTCGGGTACCTGTCGCTCGAGGGGCTGCTCGCGACCGAGCGCGACGGAACGCAGTACTGTCACGCCTGCTTCAGCGGCGAGTATCCGGTGCCGGTGGACCCGGCGGCCGGCAAGCTGGCCATCGAGCAATTGCACCGTTCCACCCAGCCTTCTTGACGGGTTCCGCACAGCCTTCCTAGATTCGCGCGTTCCCGAGCAACGGTGCTTAAGGCCGTAAGTACGCGTCTGGAGCGATCCCCTGTCCCTCGAACAGCACATTCGGATGCGTCGCGAGAAGATCGCCCAGTGGCGGGCGATCGGCGTGCCGCCCTATGCCTACCGCTTCGCCGACACGCAGCCGGCGGCCTCGCTGGTCGCACGCGGCGAGCAGGTCGGCCCCGAGCCGGGCGAAGTGGTACGCGTGGCGGGGCGGGTGATGGCGGTGCGCGGCCACGGCAAGGCCGGGTTCGCCCACCTGCTCGATGGCAGCGGCCGCATCCAGCTCTACTTCCGCGAAGACCATCTGGGGGAGCGTTTCGAGCGCTATCGGCTCCTCGACCTCGGTGACTGGATCGGCGTCCAGGGTCCGCTGTTCCGCACCCGCACCGGCGAGATCACGGTGCGCGTCGACGAGGTGGAGCTGCTCGCCAAGGCGCTGCGGCCGATGCCCGAGAAGTGGCACGGGCTCCGCGATCCCGAGACGCGCTTCCGCCAGCGCTACGTGGACCTGTTCATGAACCTCGAGGTGCGCGAGGCGTTCCGGCGCCGCGCCCGGCTCATCGCTGCGCTGCGCGAGGGGCTCGAGCGCCGCGAGTACCTGGAGGTCGAGACCCCGGTGCTCCAGCCGCTCTATGGCGGCGCGTTCGCGCGTCCCTTCGTGACCCACCACCACGCGCTCGACATGGAGCTCTACCTCCGGATCTCGAACGAGCTCTATCTCAAGCGGCTGATCGTGGGCGGGCTCGAGCGCGTCTACGAGTTCTCGCGCGACTTCCGCAACGAGGGCATGGACCGCACGCACAACCCCGAGTTCACGATGCTGGAGTTCTACCAGGCGTTCGCGGACGTGCACGACATGATGGATCTCACCGAAACCCTGGTTGGCGAGGCCGCCGACCGCGTACTCGGCGCGGAGGCCGGGCGCCGGTGCTCGTTCGACGGCGAGGCGCTCGACTTCACGCCACCCTTCCGCCGGCTGTCGATGATCGATGCGGTGAGCGAGCGGGTCGGCGAGCCCGTGGTGGGGATGGACCGCGCAGCGCTCGCGGGGGTCGCCACGCGGCTGGGGGTGGAGACGCGGCCCGGCGCGGGCGCCGGCGTGCTGATCGATGCGCTGTTCTCGGAGCTGATCCAGCCGGAGTTGAGACAGCCCACCTTCGTGATCGACTACCCGATCGAGACCTCGCCGCTCGCGCGTCCGAGCCGGACGCGGCCGGGCGTGGTCGAACGCTTCGAGCTCTTCGTGGCGGGCACCGAGATCGCCAACGCCTTCAGCGAGCAGAACGATCCGGACGCCCAGCGCGCGGCGTTCGAGGCGCAGGCCGAGGCGCGGGCCGCGGGCGCGGAGGAGACCCAGCCGATGGACCACGACTACGTCCGCGCGCTCGAGTACGGCATGCCGCCCACCGGCGGCGTCGGCATCGGGATCGACCGGCTCGTGATGCTGCTCACCGATTCACGCTCGATCCGCGACGTGCTGCTGTTCCCACAGCTCCGTCCCGAGGAGGGCCGCAGCGAGCCGCACGACGACGAGACCGTCACTTCCGAACCGGCCGGCCGTGCATAGGGAATGAGCGTTTCCTGGTGGATCGCCGCCCGCTACCTGCGGGCGCGGCGGCACAGCGGCTTCATCACGCTCCTCACCGGGATCTCGATCGGCGGCGTCGCGCTCGGCGTGACCGCGCTCCTCACGGTGCTCGCGGTGATGAACGGATTCGAGAACGAGATCCAGTCGCGGATCGCCGGCACCGACGCCCACGTCGTGGTGCTGGGCGCCGACGCCGCCGGGGTGACGGATGCGGCCGGCGTCGAGCGGGCGGTGCGGACCGTGCCGGGCGTGCTCGGGGTCGCGCCCTTCACCTACGTGAAGGCGATGGTGTTCCGGGAGGGGATCGGCGAGGGCCTCGTCGTCAAGGGGGTGAGCCTGGTCGCCGAGCGCTCGGTGACCACGATCGGACGCAACATCCAGCCGCCGCTCGATTCGATTCCGAGCCGCACGGCCGACGGCCGGCCCGGCATCGTGCTGGGCTCCGAGCTGGCGGCACGCCTCGGGGCGCGGGTGGGGGACACGGTGCTGCTCGCGACGCTCACCGGGGACCGCAATTCGGCCTTCGGCTTCGCGCCCAAGCTGCGCCCGTTCCGGCTGGTCGGCGTGTTCACCTCCGGCCTCTACACCTACGACTCGAGCTTCGGCTTCACCGCGATCTCCGCCGCGCAGGAGTTCTTCGCCCTGGGGCAGGCGGTGACCGGGGTCGAAGTGCGCCTGGCCGACATGTTCGATGCGCCCCGGGTGGGGGCCGAGATCCTGCGCGCGGTGGGCCGGCCGGGCCTGAGGGTCAACAACTGGATCGAGCTCAACCGCAACCTCTTCACGTGGATGAAGCTCGAGAAGACCGTCATGTTCGTGATCCTCGCGCTCATCGTGCTGGTGGCTGCGTTCAACATCGTGAGCACGCTGTTCATGGTGGTGCTCGAGAAGCGCCGCGACATCGGCGTGCTGAAGAGCCTCGGCGCGACGCGCGGCGCGGTGATGCGCATATTCCTGTGGGAGGGCATCCTGATCGGCGGGCTGGGCACTCTGCTCGGGGTGCTGCTCGGAGGAGGGTTGATCCTGGCGCTCGCGCGCTATCCGATCGTGCGCCTTCCGGGTGACGTGTACTTCATCGAGAAACTCCCGGTGCGGCCGGAAGCCGGCGATTTTGCGGCGGTGGTCGCAGCGGCCCTGGCGCTGTGCCTGGTGGCGGCCTGGTATCCCGCCTGGCGGGCTTCACGGCTCGATCCAGTGGACGCGATCCGAAAGCAGACCTGACCGCATCCAAGAACCGCGGCTGATCAACCGTAAGAAAGGTGCCGATAAGACCTGATGGAGCTGGCTCTGGAAGCCGAGGGGATCTCAAAGTCCTACATGAGCCCGGGCGGACAATTGCCTGTGCTTCGTGGAGTTGACCTTGCGGTCCCGCGCGGAGCAATGTGGGCGGTGCTGGGGGTCTCAGGGTCCGGCAAGAGCACGCTGCTGAACATTCTCGGGACACTCGACTCGCCCGACGAGGGAACGATTCGAGTCCGGGGCCGCCGGGTGGACCAGATGGGGGAGCGGGAGCTTGCTGCGTTCCGGGCGCGTTCGCTCGGGTTCGTGTTCCAATTCCATCATCTGCTGCCCGAGTTCACGGCCGAGGAGAACGTCATGATGCCCCTGTTGATCGGCGGCCAGCCGCGCGAGGACGCCCGGAACCGGGCCCGCGAGGTGCTGGGGGCGGTCGGACTCTCGGAGCGCTGGGAACACGTACCCGCCGAGCTCTCGGGCGGCGAGGCCCAGCGCGTCGCCGTGGCGCGCGCGCTGGCGGCCACCCCGGAGCTGATTCTCGCCGACGAGCCGTCCGGCAACCTGGACGCGGCCGGCGCGAACGCGCTCCACGACCTCCTCGCGTCCCTCGCGAGAGATCGCGGACAGACCCTGGTGGTCGTCACCCACAATGAGCGCCTGGCGGCTTTGGCCGACCGCACCCTCGTCCTGGAAAGCGGCCGGCTGGCCGCGGGCGGGGGGCGCTGACATGGCCATGCAGTGCCAGGTGTGTGGGAAGAACCCGGCGACGGTCCACTTCACGGAAATCCACGACAACACGATGTCCGAGATCCACGTGTGCGAGCGGTGTGCCGAGGAGAAGGGTCTCCACGCCGCCGGCAAGAAGCACAAGTTCGACATCGCCGACCTGCTGGCCGGGATGGTGGACGGCATGACCACCACCGAGGAGGAGCGCGTCGGCTCCGTCGAGTGTCCGCGCTGCGGGCTGCGCTACTCCTCGTTCAAGGAGACCGGCCGGCTCGGTTGCGCGGAGTGCTACACGGCGTTCCAGTTCCAGCTCCGTCCGCTGCTGCGGCGCATTCACGGCGACACCCGCCATCGCGGCAAGGCCCCGACCCGCGAAGGGGAGGGCATCGCGCGCACCCGGCAGATCCACCGCCTGCACGACGAGCTCCAGCGCGCGGTCGAGCGCGAGGAGTTCGAGCACGCCGCCGGCATCCGCGACCAGATCAAGCGCCTCGAGTCCGAAGTTCCCGCTGCGGCTCCCGAGCGCCCGGAGAAATCATGAACGAGTTCGAAGCCCCGCCGCCGCTGGCCGACCTCCTGTCGCGCCCGAGCCCCTGGCTCTCCGGGGATGGCCCGCACGCGGACATGGTGCTGTCGACGCGCATCCGGCTCGCCCGCAACCTGGCCCACGTGCCGTTCACGCACCGGGCGCGCGACGAGCAGCTCCAGGGTGTGCTCATGAGCGTGGCCGGCGCGGCGCGCCAGGCGGAGGCCTTCACCAACGGCGTGCTGCTGCGCATGAACGAGATCGGCCCGATCGAGCGCCAGATGCTGGTCGAGCGCCGGCTCGTGAGCCACGAGCTGGGCGACGGCTCGCGCCCGCGCGGCCTCCTGCTCGCCGAGCGCGAGGGACTCGCCCTCATGCTCAATGAGGAGGATCACCTGCGGCTCCAGGCGCTGACTCCCGGCTTCCAGCTCGCGGAGGCCTGGGCGCGCGCCGACGCCGCCGACGATCAGCTGGATCAGGCGCTCGACTTCGCCTTCTCCGAGGAGATCGGCTACCTCACCGCCTGTCCGACCAACGCGGGAACCGGGCTGCGCGCCTCGGTCCTCATCCATCTTCCCGCGCTCGTGCTGCTCGACGAGATCCAGCGGGTGCTGAAGAGCATCATGCAGGTGGGCCTCAACGTGCGCGGCCTCTACGGCGAGCACAGCGAGGTGATGGGCAACCTGTTCCAGATCTCGAACCAGACCACTCTCGGCCGCAGCGAGCGCGACGCGATCGAGAGCCTCGAGCGCGTCTCGCGCCAGATCATCGATACCGAGGAGCGCGCCCGGGAGCGCATGATGCGCGACGCCCGGGTCCAGATCGAAGACAAGGTGTGGCGGGCTTATGGAACGCTGCGGTTCTGCCGATCGATCCATTCGCGCGAAGTCATCAACCTGTGCTCGGCGGTGCGCCTGGGAGTGGCGCTCGGCATGCCGGGTCTGTGCCGTCTCAACGTCCTGAACGAGCTCCTGGTCGTGACCCAGCCGGCCCATCTGCAGCGCCGCTTCGGCGCCGAGATGACCCCGGCCGAACGAAACGTGTACCGTGCGCAGGTCGTTCGCGAGCGGCTGGCCGCCGCGGAACGAGAGCCTGGAGCCACCGAGGAGTAGATCCATGCACGACAAATTCACCGAGCGGGTTCGCAAGGTCATCTATCTCGCGCGGGAGGAAGCCGCCCGCCTGCAGCACGACTACATCGGAACGGAGCACCTGCTCCTCGGCGTGATCCGCGAGGGCGAGGGCATTGCCGCCACCGTGCTCAACAATCTCGGACTCGATCTCGACCGCATCCGGCAGGAGGTCGAGAACATGGTGTCCGCCGCCGGCGGGACGATGACCATCGGCGAGATCCCGTTCACACCGCGGGCGAAGCGCGTGCTCGAGCTGGCGGTCGAGGAGGCGCGCTCGCTGGGCCACAACTACGTCGGCACCGAGCACCTGCTCCTCGGTCTGATTCGCGAAGGCGAGGGAGTGGCGGCCAAGGTGCTGCTCGAGCTCGGCGTGGACCGCAAGCGCGTCCGCGAAGAGACGCTCAAGCTGCTCGGCGGCACGCCGTCGGCAGGCGCCACGGAGCGCGAGGAGCGTCCCGAGACCCCGGCCCTGAACCAGTTCGGCCGCGACCTCACGCAGCTCGCCCGCGAGGGCAAGCTCGACCCGGTGATCGGCCGCGACAAGGAGATCGAGCGCGTCATCCAGGTCCTGTCGCGCCGCAAGAAGAACAACCCGGTGCTGATCGGCGAGCCGGGGGTTGGCAAGACGGCGATCGCCGAGGGCCTCGCCCAGCGCATCGTCTCGGCCCAGGTCCCCGAGAGCCTCAAGAACAAGCGGATCGTGACCCTCGACCTCGCGGCGGTGGTGGCCGGCACCAAGTACCGCGGCCAGTTCGAGGAGCGGCTGAAAACAGTGATGAACGAGATCCGCGAGTCCAAGGACACGGTGATCTTCATCGACGAGCTGCATACGATCGTCGGCGCCGGCGGTGCCGAGGGCGCGATCGATGCCTCCAACATGCTGAAACCGGCACTCGCCCGCGGCGAGCTGCAGTGCATCGGAGCCACCACGCTCGACGAGTACCGCAAGTACATCGAGAAGGACGGCGCGCTCGAGCGGCGCTTCCAGCCGGTCATGGTCGACCAGCCCAGCATCTCCGACACCATCGCGATCCTGATGGGCCTGCGCGACAAGTACGAGGCCCATCACGGGGTGAAGATCACCGACGAGGCCGTGGTGCAGGCGGTGAAGCTCGCCGACCGCTACATGAACGACCGCTTCTTCCCGGACAAGGCGATCGACATCATCGACGAGGCCTGCGCGCGCGCGCGTCTGTCGGTGAGCACGGTGCCCACCGAGATCCATGACCTCGAGAAGAAGCTCGAGGAGGCGATCAAGGAGAAGGAAGCCGCGATCCGCGCCCAGGAGTACGAGAAGGCGGCCCGGCTCCGCGACAAGGAGAAGGAGCTGCGTGCGCGGCGGAACGAGTTCAAGAAGTCTTGGACCGAGTCGACCCGTGGCGCCCACGTCCAGGTGACCGAGGAGCTCATCGCCACCGTGCTGTCCACGATGACCGGGATCCCAGTGGTGAAGCTGGCGGAGGAGGAGACCGCGAAGCTGCTCCGCATGGAGGACGACATCCGCAAACGGGTCGTCGGCCAGGACGAGGCGGTGGCGGCGGTGTCCCGCGCGGTGCGCCGCAACCGGGTGGGTCTGCGCGATCCCAAGCGGCCGATCGGTTCCTTCATCTTCCTCGGGCCGACCGGCGTGGGGAAGACCGAGCTGGCGCGCGCGCTCGCGACGTTCCTCTTCGACGACGAGGACGCCTTGATCCGCATCGACATGTCCGAGTACATGGAGAAATTCTCGGTCTCGAGACTGGTGGGAGCGCCGCCCGGGTACGTGGGGTATGAAGAGGGCGGACAGCTCACGGAGAAGGTGCGCCGGAAGCCCTATTCAGTGGTGCTCCTGGACGAGATTGAAAAGGCACACCCGGATGTGTTCAATGTGCTGCTACAGGTCCTCGATGACGGTGTCCTGACGGACAGCTCCCGCCGTCGCGTGGACTTCAAGAACACGGTCATTATCATGACCTCGAACCTCGGTGGCCGGCAGATCGTCGCCGGCGGACGTCACCTCGGGTTCAAGCGGGCCGAGGGAGGGGCCCAGCAGTTTGCCGAAATCAAGAGCACGGTTCAGGACGAGCTCAAGCGGGCATTCAACCCCGAATTCCTCAATCGCATCGATGACGTCATCGTCTTCCAGGCTCTCACCAAGGACGACATGCGTAACATCGTCGCGATTCTCCTCTTGCAGGTGGCAGAGCGTTTGCGCGGTCAGGACGTCCAGCTCGACGTCACGCCCGAGGCGATCGAGCTGCTCATCGAGCGCGGATTCGATCCGAGCCTGGGAGCGCGGCCCCTCAAGCGCGCCATCCAGAGGCTCCTCGAAGACCCGTTCGCGGAGTTCATCCTGCGGAAGCAGTGGCCGTCCGGCACCCGGATCCGCGTTGGGCGCGAGAACGACGAGCTGCAGTTCGAGATCGTCAGGGCCGAGCCCGCGGCCGTACCCGCCCCGGCGACCCCTGCGAGCTGAAGCGCGCCGCGCGGCGCTGTTTCTCATCGGCCTCCTCGTCCTCGCCCTGCCGCGTCTCGCGGCCGGGCAGGAGGGGGAGATGCCCGCGGATTCCTCCGTGGCCCCGCCGCGCGTCATCACGTCCGTCCGGGTCGAGGGCAATACGACCGTGGACAGCGCGCGTGTGCTCCGCACCTTCGAGGTGACCCCCGGGTCGCCCTACTCGGAGGAGAACATCCGGCGGGGGTTGCGGAAGCTCTTCGCGCTCGGACTCTTCAGCGACGCTTCGGTCGAGCGGATCGAGAACCCCAATGGCGTGGACCTCGTGATCCACGTGCGCGAGCGCGCCCGCATCGCCTCGATCGCCTTCTCTGGGAACAAGAAGCGTGAGACCCCCGAGCTGGAGCGGCTGCTCATGCTCCGGGTCGGGGAGCCGTACGCGCGCACCGCGGTCCAGTCGCAGGTCGACAGCCTGATCCGCTTCTACAAGTCCGAGGGCTTCCCGCTCGCCACCGTCGACACCCGCGCCGACACCACCGCCGACGGCCAGATCGCGCTCCAGTTCGTCGTCTCGGAAGGCGAGAAGGTGCGCATCAACGACATCCGCTTCGAGGGCGACGCCGCCTTCGGCGAGGGCGCGCTCCGCAAGCACATGAAGACCAAGCGCAAGGGCCTCTTCGGCGGCGGCGACCTCAAGCCCGAGGAGTGGGCGGAGGACCGCGCCAAGCTCGAGGCCTACTACCACTCGAACGGCTACCGCGACATGCGGGTCGTGGACACCGCGCTCGAGCCCGGCCGCACCGAGCGCGAGCGCACGCTGGTCGTCAAGATCGAGGAAGGGCGCAAGTACTGGCACGGCGAGGTGCGCTGGACCGCCAACCAGGCGGTCGACACCGGCACCCTGGCGCTGCTCTGGAAGTACCCCAAGGACCGCGTTTACAGCCGCGGCCAGATCGAGCGCACCCAGGGCGAAGCCTATGCCGTCTATGCCGAGCGCGGGTATCTGTACGTCGGCATCGAGCCGCGCGAGACGGTGCGGGACTCCCTCGTCGACATCGTCTTCGGCGTCACGGAAGGCCAAGCGTCGAATGTCCGCTACGTGAACATCACCGGCAACCACGGCACCCGCGAGCACGTGATCCGGCGCGAGATCACGATCCGCGAGGGCGACCGCTTCAAGCGCTCGGCGCTGGTGCGCACCCAGGGCGACCTCATGCGGCTCGGGTTGTTCGACAACGTGGAGATCGACTTCGGCGCGGCCGACAGCTCGGACGTCGACATCAATCTCAAGGTGAAGGAGAAGCAGGTGGGGACCGCGTCGGCGGGCGCCGGCTACACCAGCGAATCGGGCATCACGGGATTCCTCGAGCTCGGCCACAACAACGTGCTCGGCAACGCGCAGAACCTGTCGCTGCACGTCGAGCGCGGGGCCAAGCGCCACGACTACTTCCTGAGCTTCACCGAGCCCTGGTTCCGCGGCACGCCGACCCTGCTCGGCTTCACGATCTTCGACACCCAGCGCGACAAGGATCTCTACGAGGAGGTCCGGGTCGGCGGCTCGGCGCGCTTTGGCCGGCCGCTGCCGTGGCCCGACTACTCGCGCGGCTCGATCACGTACCGCATCGAGAACGTGACCATCAACCAGTTGCAGGACAGCCTGACGCTCGAGGAGAAGCTCGCCCTCCAGGGGATCCCGCTCGGCAGCAAGCAGCTCACGAGCAGCATCAACCTGAGCTTCAACCGGAACAGCAGCGACAACCCGTTCTATCCGACCAAGGGCACCCGGCTGCTCATCGAGAGCGAGTTCGCGGGCCTCGGCGGCTCGGTGGACTTCAACAAGCACCGGCTCGACGCGCGGGCCTACCTGCCCTCGGCGCTCAAGCGGATCACCACCATGATCCGCGGTCGGTTCGGGATGGTGCTGCCCTACGAGGAGGGGCGGCCGATCCCCGACTACGAACGCTTCCGGCTCGGCGGCGGCTCGACCCTCGACCCGCTCCGCGGCTACGACGACTACATGGTCGTGCCGGAGAAGTTCATCCGCGATTCGACGACCCGCTACGTCGCCAACATCGACACCACCGGCACCGCGGACGACACCACCTTCTTCTACCGGACCATCCGCGTGCGGTACCCGGGCGGAAGGTTCATGTCGATCTACACCATGGAGCAGCAGTTCGCGATCGTGCACCCGCTCCACGCGCTGCTGTTCGTGGACGCCGGCAACACCTGGGACCGGTGGGAGGAGATCCGCCCATTCGACCTCAGGGTGGGCGCCGGATTAGGGTTCCGCATGGAGATTCCGCTTCTGGGGAACATCGGATTCGACTGCGCGTACGGATTCGATCGCGACGACGGGCCGAGATGGCGAGGACATTTCCTGATCGGGAACGTGAACTTCTGATGCGGCCGAATTCCACGCGCTGGCGTGTCCTCCGGATGCTGGCCGTTGCGGCGTTGCTCGCCGGCACATCGGCCGGTGTGCGGGCCGCCGATCTGCGGATCGGCTATATTGACTCGGCGCGCATTTTCCTGGAGTACGAGGCGGCCAAGGAGGCCCAGGCGCGCTTCGAACGCCAGGTCACCGGCTGGCGTGAAGAGGCGGCCGAGAAGCAGAAGGCGGTCGAGACCCTGCGCGCCGAAGTCCGGGATCAATCGCCGATCCTCTCCGCGGCCCGACGGCAGGAGAAGGAGGAGGCGCTGCAGCGGGCGATCAGCGACTACGAGCGCTACATTCAGGAAGTGTGGGGCCCGCAGGGGCGGGCGTCCCAGGAAAACGAGCGCGCCACCGCGGAGGTCGTGACGCAGATCCGCGGGGCGGTCGAGAAGGTCGCGGGAGAAAAGGGCCTCGACATCGTGCTCGACTCCGCGAGCGGGTTCATCATCTACGCGAACAAGACGCTGGACCTGACCAACGAGGTGCTGCAGGAGCTTCAGACGCGCTCCGGTAACAACCCTCGATGAGGGAGGGCTGCCTATGAAGACCGTGACGCTGGGCGAGCTGGCGGACATTCTGGGCGGTGACGTGGTGGGGGACCCGCAGATCGAGCTGCGCGGGGTCGCCGGCATCAAGGAAGCGCAGCCGGGCGATATCACGTTCCTCGCGAACTCCCGCTACGAATCGTATCTGACCGAGACGCGCGCCTCCGCCGTGATCTGCGGGCGCGATCGGGACCGCGCGACGATTCCGCTCCTGCGCGTCGACAGTCCGTACCTGGCGTTCCAGCGCGTCGTGCGGGTGTTCCGCCCGGACACCTATCGTCCCGCCCCCGGTGTGCACCCGAGCGCGGTCGTGGCCCCGGAGGCGACGCTCGGCACCGAGGTCTCGGTCGGCCCGCACTGCGTGGTCGAGCCGGGAGCGCGGATCGGCGACCGCTGCGTGCTCATGGCGGGCTGTTACGTCGGGCACCACGCGATCGTCGGCGAGGACACCGTGCTCTACCCGCACGTCTCCGTGCGCGAGGAGTGCGTGATCGGGAGCCGCGGGATTTTTCATTCGGGCGTGGTGATCGGCAGCGACGGTTTCGGCTTCGCGTTCGATGCCGGTCGCTACCACAAGGTTCCGCAGGTCGGAAACGTCGTGATCGGCGACGACGTCGAGATCGGCGCCAACACCACGGTCGACCGCGCCACCACGGACAGCACCCGGATCGGCGACGGCACCAAGATCGACAATCTCGTCCAGATCGGACACAACGTGATCATCGGGCGGCACTGCATCGTGGTGGCCCAGGTCGGCATCTCGGGCAGCACCGAGCTCGAGGACTACGTGACGATCGGCGGCCAGGCCGGCCTCGTCGGCCACATCCGGGTCGGAAAGGGCGCGATGGTGGGCGCCCAGAGCGGCGTCACCAAGACGATCCCGGGCGAAGGCGTGGTCATGGGGACACCGGCGATCCCGCTCAACGTGTTCAAGCGCATCAATGCATTCGTACAGCGGCTGCCGCAGCTCGCCCAGCGCGCCAAGGATCTCGAGCAGCGGGTCGCGGCCCTCGAGCAGCACTCGGAGCGCGAGGGCGTGCGGTGACGCCGCAGCGCACTCTGGCACGTCCGGCCGAATTCGAGGGAATCGGGCTCCACACCGGGGAGGCCGGGCGGGTGCGGTTCCTGCCGGCCCCGGAAGACTGGGGCATCCGCTTCGTGCGCTCCGATCTGCCCGGCACGCCGCAGGTGCGGGTGAACCCCGAGAACGCCCACTTCGATCCCACGGCCGGGCGGCGCACGATCCTCCAGGAGGGCGGCGTCCAGATCCACACCATGGAGCACGCGCTCGCGGCACTCTCCGGCCTCGGCATCGACAACGTCACCATCGAGACCACGACCATGGAGATCCCCGATCCCGGTGACGGCAGCGCGGCGCCGATCGCCCGCGCCCTGCTGGACGCCGGCATCGAGGCCCAGCAGCGCCCGCGCCGCCACGTGAAGGTGACCAAGCCCGTGCACTGGTCGAAGGACGGCGTCGAGATCCACGCCTCACCGCATCGCGGGCTGATGGTCACGTTCACCATCGACTACGACAACCCGCTGATCGGACGGCAGACGCTGACGTGGGAGCGGGGCGACGAGCGCGCGTTCGTGGAGCAGATCGCGCCCGCCCGCACGTTCGTCCTGGAACGCGACCTCGAGGCGCTGCGCAAGGCCGGCTGGATCCGCGGCGGACAGATCACGAACGCGATCGTGGTGGGCGACGACGCGATCCGCAATCCCGAGCCGCTGCGCTTCCCGGACGAGTTCGTGCGCCACAAGGTGCTCGATCTGATCGGCGACCTGACCCTGCTGGGCGCGCCGCTCGAGGGCCACGTCACGGCCTATCGCACGGGCCACGAGGGGCATGTCGAGTTCGTGCGTCACCTGAAGAAGTCGCTGCCGCTGCCCGGCCGCCGGCGCGGCGCCCCGGCGGAGGAGTGGGACATCACCTCGATCATGGAGATCATGCCGCACCGCTACCCCTTTCTCCTCGTCGATCGCATCCTGCGACTCGACGAAGGACACAGCATCGTCGGGATCAAGAACGTCACGATCAACGAACCGTTCTTTCAGGGCCACTTCCCGGGCCACCCGATCATGCCCGCCGTGCTCATCATCGAGGCGATGGCGCAGGTCGGCGGACTGCTCCTCCTCAACTCGGTCGACGATCCGTCGGACAAGCTGATGTACTTCATGGGCATCGACGGCGCCCGCTTCCGCAAGCCGGTGACGCCCGGAGACCAGCTCAAGCTCAAGCTCGAGCTGGTCAAGCTCAAGGCCGGCACCGCGAAGATGCGCGGCGTCGCCACCGTCGACGATCAGCTGGTGGCGGAGGCCGACCTCATGGCGGCGGTCGTGGATCGCAGGCCCCAGTGAGCGTCGAGATCCATCCGGCGGCATTCGTCGAGCCCGGGGCGCAACTCGGGGTCGATGTCGTGGTCGAGCCGGGGGCGGTGATCGGACCGCACGTCACGATCGGCGACCGCACCCGCATCGGCAGTCACGCGCTCGTCACCGGCTGGACCCGCATCGGCAGCGACTGCCAGCTCCATCACGGCGCGGTCGCCGGGAGCCCGCCGCAGGACCTCAAGTATGCCGGCCAGGTCTCCTACCTGGAGATCGGAAACCACACGGTGATCCGCGAGTTCGCAACGCTCAACCTCGCCACCGAGCCCGGCGCCACCACGCGGGTCGGGAGCCACGTGCTGCTCATGGCGTATTCGCACATCGCGCACAACTGCCAGGTCGGCGACCACTGCATCCTGGCGAACGCGGTGCAGATGGCGGGCTACGTGACGGTCGACGACTGGGCGATCCTCGGCGGTGCCACGCTCGTTCACCAGTTCGCCCGCATCGGACGCCACGCCATGGTCGGCGGCGGATCGCGGCTCTCGCAGGACGCCTCGCCATTCGTCAAGACCGCGGGCAGCCCGCCGCGGAACGCCGGGATCAATCGCATCGGCCTCGAGCGCCGCGGCATCTCCACCGCCGTGATCGACGCGCTCGACCGCTGTTACCGATTGCTGTTCCGCGAGGGGCTCACGGTCGACACGGCGGTCGCCCGCATGCGCGCCGAGTTCCCCGGGATTCCCGAGGTCGAGCACTGGGCCCGCTTCGCCGAGACTTCGGCGCGCGGCCTCACCCGTTGAGGCGAAGATGACCGTCCGGGTCGGCGTCTGGGGAGTGGGAGCGTGGGGGGAGAAGCACGCCCGCGTGTACGCGTCGCTCCCCGGGGTTTCTTTTTCCGGCGTGTACGACGAGCAGCCGGCCCGCGCCGCCGAGGTCGCGCGCCAGTACGGATGCCGGGCCTTCGAGAGCCCGGACGCGCTGCTCGCCGAGTGCGACGCGCTCTCCATCGCGGTGCCGACCGTGCACCACCGGGCCTGCTTCGAGCGCGCCGCCGCCGCCGGACGCCACGCGCTGGTCGAGAAGCCGCTCTCCGCCACCGTGCCGGACGCCGACGCGATGCTCAAGACCGCGCAGCGCGCCGGCATCACCCTCCAGGTCGGGCAGGTCGAGCGCTTCAATCCGACGTTGATTGCGGCCCGCGGGCATCTCGAGGACCCGCGCTTCGTCGAAGCGCACCGGCTCGCGCTGTTCCAGCCGCGCTCGCTCGACATCGACGTGGTCTTCGATCTCATGATCCACGACATCGACATCGTCCTGCAGGCGGTCGGCGCCTACCCCGAGCGGGTCTCGGCGGTCGGCGTGGCGGTTCTCTCGCAGCGCGAAGACATCGCCAACGCACGCCTCGAGTTTCCGAACGGTTGCGTCGCCAATCTCACCGCGAGCCGCGTCTCCCAGGAGCGCCTGCGTCGCGTGCGCTTCTTCACCGCCGAGCGCTACGTGTCGCTCGACCTGTTCGAGAAGTCGGGCGAAGCGCTGTGGGTGGATCGCGCACGCCTCGATCCACGCGCACCACATACGGCGATCCGCCGCGAGAAGCTGGAGGTCGTCCCCGGCGAGCCACTGACGCTCGAGCTCGCGGCGTTCATCGGGTCGCTGCGTGGCGAGGGCGCGGGCGCGGCCTCCGGCGCGGAAGGTCGCGATGCCCTGCGGGTTGCCGAGGAGGTCCAGGGCGCGATGCGCCTCCGCGCCGCGCAATGGGCGGCGCCATCGAATCGCGCCTGCTGATCGTCGTCGGCGAGTCGTCCGGCGACCGCCATGCCGCCCACCTGATCGAAGCGCTGAAAGCGCAGCGCGCCTTTTCCGCGCGCGGCGTCACCGGGCCCCTGCTCGAGCGCGCCGGTGTCCAGCCCATCGCGTCCTTCGACGCGCTGGCGGTAGTCGGCTTCACCGGCGTGCTGACCCGCCTTCCGCGCATCTTCTCGCTCTACCGGCGCCTGCTCGCCGAGGCGCGCGAATTCCGCCCGCACGCCGCGGTGCTCGTGGATTCGCCCGGCTTCAATCTCCGGCTCGGTCCCGATCTCCACCGGCTCGGGATCCCGGTCTTCTACTACATCGCGCCCCAGGTCTGGGCGTGGCACGCCGGGCGGGCCGCCGAGATGAGTCGCTGGGTCACGAAGCTCGCGGTGGTCTTCCCGTTCGAGGAGCCGCTGTTCCGGAACGCCGGCGTGGACGCGCGCTTCGTGGGGCATCCGCTGCTCGAGTCCGGGATCGACACTCCGGCGCGCGAACCGTTCTTCGAGGCCGCGGGGGTCGCTCCGGGTTCGCGCCTGCTCGGACTCCTGCCGGGCAGCCGGCGCTCCGAGGTGCGCTCGCTGCTGCCGCATCTCGAGGCGGCCGCGCGCGAGCTCGTCGCGGGCCGTCCCGACCTCGCGGTGCGGTTCGCGATCGCGCCCGGCCTGGAGGACGAGTTCCCGGAGCGGCTCCGCCGCGGCGACGGGCCGATCCGCGCCCTCAGCGGCGCCACGGCCGCGATCCAGCGCCACGCCGACGCCTGCGTCGTCTGCTCGGGCACGGCGACGCTCGAGACGGCGCTCTGCGGAACGCCGCTCGTGATCGTCTACCGCACCGGGTGGCTCAATCACGCGATCGCGCGCCGGCTCGTGCGGCTCGACCGCATCGGGCTGCCGAACATCGTGGCGGGGACGGACGTCGCCCCCGAGCTGATCCAGCAGGACGTCACCGCGCCGCGCATCGCCGCCGCCGTGGCGCCGTGGCTGGACGATCCGGCCGCGCGCCGCGCCCAGAGCGAGCGGCTCGCGGTGGTGCGCGAGCGGCTCGGGGCGCCCGGCGCCTCGGCGCGCGCCGCCGCGCTGCTCGCCGGGATGCTGCCGTGAAGCGCGACTATCCGTGGTGGGTCGGTCCGGCCGCGATTCTCAGCGCGCTCGTGCTGCGGCTGCTCGGCGCCACGTGGCGCGTGGACCGCAGCGGCTTCGCCGCCTACGAGGAGGCGATCCGCGGCGGCGCCCGCTGCGTGTTCGCCTTCTGGCACTCGCACATGGTGCCGCTGGTGTGGACGCATCGCAGCCGCGGCGCCATGGTGCTGGTGAGCCAGCACCGCGACGGCGAATGGATCGCGCGGACCGCGCAGGCGCTGGGCTACACCACGGCGCGCGGATCGAGCACGCGCGGCGGTGACGAGGGCGCGCGCCAGCTGCTGCGCGGCGCCGCCGAAGGCCGGCTGCTCGGGATCACGCCCGACGGTCCGCGCGGTCCGGCCGAGGAGGTGAAGCCGGGGCTCGTGCTCATCGCGAGCCGCACCCGCCTGCCGGTGGTGCCGGTGGCCTCGGCATCGAGCGCCTCGTGGGTGTTCCGTTCGTGGGACCGGATGCGGGTACCGAAGCCGTTCGCGCGCGTAGTGGTGGCCTACGGCGCGCCAATTTCGATTCCGCCCGATCTCGACGAGGCCGCCGTGGCCCGGTGGACGACGCACGTGGGCGAAGCGCTCCGGCAGCTCGCGAGCGAGACGCGCGCGCGCGCGGGAGAGCGGGCGTGAGCGTGGCGTGGACCGTCTATCGCGCGGCCAGCTGGTGCGCGGGGGTGCTCGCGCCGGCCGCGCGTGTCGCGGCGCCGCCGGCCGAGCGCGCGCTGTGGGGTGAGCGCCTGGGGACGAACGCTTTTCCGCCGCCCGCCGACGCCTGGGTGCACGCCGCGTCGCTCGGCGAGTCCACTGGGGTCGCGCCGTTCGCGGCGGAGCTCCGGCGCCGGAAGCCGGACGCGGCGCTCGCCGCCACCGCGATGACCCTCGGGGGACGCGAGCGGCTTTCCAGCCTCGCGCTTCCGGCCGCGCTCGCGCCGATCGATACTCCGCAGGCCGTGGAGCGATTCCTTCGAAACGTCGAACCGCGACGCCTGTTCCTGGTCGAGACCGAGCTGTGGCCGCAGTGGCTGATGGCCGCGCGCCGCGCGCGGCTTCCGGTGGCGGTGGTGAGCGCCCGGCTCTCGGCGCGTTCGGTCGCGCGCTACCGCTGGCTCGGCGGCGAGTTTCGCGGGCTGATGAGCACGCTGGCCGGCGTGTGCTGCCAGAACGCGGGCGACCGCGCGCGGTGGACGGCGATCGGCGTCCCGGAATCGCGCGTCGCGATCACCGGGAATCTCAAGTGGGACGGACTGCCGGAGCCCGCGCCGGATCGTTTCCGGGCGCGCGCCGCACTCGGACTCGATCCGGATCGACCGCTTCTCGTGCTGGGATCGGTGCGGCCTGGCGAGGCCGCCCTCCTCGCGCGCGCGCTCCGCGGCCTGGCGGGGAGCGGCGCGCCGGTCTGGCAGATCGTGGCGGTCCCGCGTCATCCCGCCGCTTCGGCGGAGCTCCAGGCGGAGGCCGCACGAGCCGGGCAGGCGCTGGTCGCACAGGGCGCGCCGCCGCCCGGAGCCTGGGCCTGGGTGGACCGGCTCGGTGTGCTCGCCGCCTACTACGCCGCGGCCGACGCCGCGTTCGTGGGCGGCAGCCTGGTGCCGCTCGGAGGACACAATCCACTCGAGCCGGCGGCCACCGGCGCGGCGGTGCTGATGGGGCCCCACCACGAAACGCAGCGCGACGCGGTCGAGCTGCTTTCCTCACATCGCGCGATCGAGCTCGTGACACCCGAGGCGCCCGAGGCGTTCGTGCGCCTGCTCACGCGCCGCGACGAGATCGCGGAGCGCGGGCGGCGTGCGCGCGAGGCGGCGGAATCGCAGCGCGGCAGCGCCCGGCGCACGGTGGACCAGCTCGTCGCATGGGAGCTGTGGGGGCACGCATGATGAGCGTGCTGCGTTCGGCGGGAGCCGCGGTCTACGGCTCGCTGTGGGAAGCGCGCCGCGACCTCTATGCGCGCGGAATGCTCGCCCCGCGCCGCGTGCCGGCGCGGGTCGTCAGTGTCGGCAACCTGACCGTGGGGGGCACCGGGAAGACCACGCTGGTTCTCGATCTCGCCCGCCGCGCGGCGGCGCGCGGCGTAGCGTGCGCCGTGGCGTGCCGCCGCTACCGGCCCGGGCCCTCGGGACTTGGGGACGAGGAGCTGATGTACCGCGCGGCACTCGGCGAGCACTTCGTTCACGCGGGCTCGAGCAAGCTGAAGAGCGCCGCGGCTGCCGCGGCCGCCGGCGCTTCGCTGGTGCTGGTCGACGACGGGTTCCAGCACTGGGCGCTGGCCCGCGACGCGGACCTCGTGCTGGTGGACGCGCGCGATCCGTGGGGCGGGGGACACCTGCTGCCGGCGGGGCGCCTGCGCGAGCCGCGCCGCGCGATCCAGCGCGCGGATGCGCTGATCGTCACCCGGCTCCGGCCGGCCGAGGATCCCGGCCCGCTGCTCGCCGCCGTCGGGCGCTACGCGCCGGCGGCGGTCCGTGCGGCCGCGCGTCACCGCGTGCTCGGCGCGCGCGATGCGGGCGGCGCGCCGCTGCCGGCGGGCACGCGGGTCCGCGTGGTCACGGCGACCGGTAATCCGGGCGCAGTCGAGGAGAGCGCCCGCGAAGCCGGACTCGAGGTCACCGCACTCGCGGCCTACCGCGATCATCATGCGTTCGCGCCCGCCGAAGCGGCGGTGGAGCTGAAGCGGGCGGCCGGCGATCGTGCGCGGGTGCTGATCACCGCCAAGGACCACGTGCGCTGGCCGGAGGCGCACCGCGCCGAGGCGGCCGTGCTGGAAGTGGAATGGGAGTGGGTCGCGGGCGGGGACGACGTGATCCGCCTCGTCCTCGAGGGCCGATGACCGCCGACGTGCTGGTGCTGGGGAGCGGGATCGCGGGGCTCACGCTCGCTCTGCGCGCGGCGGAGCACGCGGACGTGCTCGTGCTCACCAAGCGCCGCGCCTCCGACGCCAGCACCAACTGGGCGCAGGGCGGGATCGCCGCGGTGATCGATCCCCACGACCGGTTCGTGAACCACGAGCGCGACACGCTGCGCTGCGGGGCCGGACTCTCCGATCCGGAGGTCGTGCGCGAGGTGATCCGCCAGGCGCCCAACCGGGTCCAGGAGCTCGAGGAGCTGGGGGTGCATTTCACGCGGCGCGGCGGCCGGCTCGCGCTCGGTCGCGAGGGGGGACACGGCGCGCGGCGCATCGTGCACGCCGGCGATTTCACCGGCCAGGAGATCGAGCGCGCCCTGATCCGCCGAACGCGCGCCCACCCGCGCATCCGCCTCGTCGAGGATCAGCTCGCCGTCGATCTCATCCTGGAGTCGCGCCTGGGGGGAAGACGGCGGCGCGGCGGCGGCCGCGACCGCTGCTGGGGCGCCTACATCATGGATCGCGCGACCTGCCGCATCCGCCCGGTGACCGCGCGCGCCACGGTGCTCGCCACCGGCGGCTGCGGCAAGGTCTACCTCTACACGAGCAATCCCGACATCGCGACCGGCGACGGCCTCGCGATGGCATACCGCGGCGGCGCGCCGGTGCAGAACGTGGAATTCGTCCAGTTCCATCCGACCTGCCTCTACCATCCGCGCGCCAAGTCGTTCCTGCTCAGCGAGGCGCTGCGCGGCGAGGGCGCCCGGCTGCGGACCCTGGACGGCCGGCGCTTCATGCCGCGCGTCCACCCGGCCGCCGAGCTGGCGCCGCGCGACGTGGTGGCGCGGGCGATCGACCATGAGCTCAAGCGGAGCGGCCAACCCCACGTGCTGCTCGACATCACGCACCGCCCGGCCTCGTTCGTGCGGGACCGTTTCCCCAACATTGCCGCCGCGCTCGCCGAGTACGGATTCGACCTCACGCGCGAGCCGATCCCGGTGGTCCCGGCCGCGCACTACATGTGCGGAGGTGTCGTCGCCGGGATCGACGGCCGCACCGCGCTTGACGGTCTGCTCGCGATCGGCGAGGTCGCCTGCACCGGTCTCCACGGCGCGAACCGCCTGGCCAGCAACTCACTCCTCGAGGCGCTGGTGTCCGCGCACGAGGCGGCGGACCGGGTGGAGGGCATCCTCGAGGACGCGCCGCGCGCGCCGCGCGCCGAGCCCTGGCGGACGGCCGGGACGCGGCCCCAGCAGGAGAGCGTGGTCTTCGACCACAACTGGGACGCGGTGCGCCGCACCATGTGGGACCTGGTCGGCGTCGTGCGCTCCGATCAGCGACTCGAGGCCGCGGCACGCCGGCTCGCGCTGCTCGGCGAGGAGATCGAGGAGGACTACGACCGGCTCCGCCTGTCGCCCGACCTGATCGAGCTCCGCAACATCGCCCTGGTGGGCCGGTTGATCGTCGAGTCGGCGCGGCGCCGGCGCGAGAGCCGCGGGCTGCACTACAACCTCGACCACCGCCGGCGCTCCATGTCGTTCGCGCATCCCATCACGCTGCGCTTGCAGGAGCGGGGGCAATCGGCCATGTTCGCCCGCGACCGGAGGCCGCGCCGGCCCCACCCATGACCGAAGCCACCGACCCTTTCTGGGACACCGTGGATGCGCTCCGCGAGAACGACCCGAGCTTCCGCCGCGAAGCCTACGGGTTCGTCGTGGGCGCTCTCGGCCGCACCGTCCTCGAGCTGCCCGAGGGGCGCCGCCGAGATCCCGAGCGACGTCACCTCACGGGGCAGGAGCTGTTGGCGGGAGTGATCCGCTGCGCGCGGCAGGAATTCGGAGCGCTGGCGCCGACGGTGTTCGCCGAATGGGGGATCCAGAAGGGTGAGGACGTGGGTCGCATCGTTTTCCAGCTCGTCGAGGCGGGACAGTTGAGCGCCCGGCCCGAGGACACGCTCGAGGACTTCCGGCGCGGGCCCGACCTCGTGACGGAGCTCGGCGTCCGTACCGAGTCGGGTCGCTAGGCTCCGTGCGCACCTACGCGCGTCTCCTGACGTACACGAAACCCCATGCCGGACGGCTCGCGCTCGCCATCGGGTGCATGGCGCTCTACGCCGCGATGAGCGCCGTGTCGCTCGGGCTGGTCGCGCCGTTCATGAAGATCCTCTTCGAGCGCCCCGAGGCGCACCCGGCGGCGGCCGAGGTGACGAACACCACCACCGCCACCACCACCGGAGACCGGCTGAAGGGCTGGCCCACGCCGCTCCGGCGCTGGGCGGAAGGCGCCTTCCTCAACGCACGGCCGCTGGTGGCGCTCGAGCGCGTCTGCATCCTGATTCTGGTCGTACTGCTCCTCAAGAACCTCGCGGACTACCTGCAGGCGTTCCTGATGGTGTCGGTCGAGCAGGCGGCGATCCGCGACCTCCGAAGCGGGCTCTTCGCGCACTTGCAGACGTTGTCGCTGTCGTTCTTCCATGCCCGCCGCCATGGCACCCTGGTCTCCCGCATCATCAACGACGTCGAGTTCCTGCGGGCCTCGCTCGCCTCGGGGATCGGCAATCTCATCAAGGATTCGCTCACCCTGGTCGGCTGCCTCACGTGGGCCTTCGTGGCGTCGTGGAAGCTCACGGTCCTCTCGCTCGTCGTGCTTCCGCCGGCGGCGCTCGCGCTGGCGGCGCTCGGCCGGAAGATGCGCAAGCGTTCCGGGGTGACACAGGAGCGCATGGGGGATCTCACGAGCCTGCTGCACGAGGCGCTCCAGGGCGCCCGCATCGTCCAGGCCTTCGGCATGGAGCGCTACGAGAGCGCGCGCTTCGACGCCGCCAACGAGGGGTACTACCGCGCCTACGTGCGGATGCGCCGGATCTCGGCGCTCGTGCGCCCGGTGAGCGAATTCCTGATCGTCATCGTCGCGGTGGCCATGCTGTGGTTCGGCGGACGCGAGATCTTCGTGACCCACTCCATGGAGCCCCAGCAGTTCGTGCTGTTCGTGACCGCGCTGCTCAGCACGATCTCGCCGCTCAAGAGCCTGACGGAGATTCACACCCACGTGCAGCAGGGCGTGGCCGCCGCCGAACGCGTGTTCGCGATCCTCGACACCCCGCCCTCGATCACCGACCGCGCGGGCGCCGAAGCCGTGCGGCCGCTCGAGCGCGCGATCCGCTACGAGTCGGTGTCGTTCGCCTATCCGGACGGACCGCCGGTGCTGGAGAACCTGTCGTTCGAGGTCCGGCGCGGCGAGGTGGTGGCGTTGGTGGGGAGTAGCGGATCCGGGAAGAGCACCGCCATGGACCTGCTCGCCCGCTTCCATGATCCCGCCGCCGGGCGGGTGACGTGGGATGGGGCCGACCTGCGGGACCGGACCCTGGCGTCGCTGCGCGCGCAGCTCGGGATCGTGACCCAGGAGACGTTCCTCTTCCACGACACGGTCGCGAACAACATCGCGTACGGCCGGCCGGGCGCCACCCCCGCCGAGATCCAGGCGGCGGCCGAGGCGGCGCACGCCCATCGCTTCATCTCGCGGATGCCGCAGGGGTACGACTCGGTGATCGGCGACCGCGGCGTCAAGCTCTCGGGAGGCGAGCGCCAGCGTCTTGCGATCGCCCGGGCGCTGCTGCGCAACCCGCCGGTGCTGCTGCTCGACGAGGCGACCTCGGCGCTCGACGCCGAGAGCGAGCGTCTCGTGCAGGAGGCCCTGGAGCGGCTGATGCGCGACCGCACCGTGCTCGTGATCGCGCACCGGCTCTCGACCGTGCAGCACGCGGACCGCATCGTGGTGCTCGAGCGCGGCAGGATCACCGGGATCGGCACGCACGCCGAGCTCATGGCCGCCGACGGCATCTACCGGCGTCTCTACGAGCTGCAGTTCGTCGCGTAATCGGCGTGCGCGTGGAGAACCCGTGAGTCGGAAGCGCCTGGCGGTCCCGACCGGCGGATTCCGCCGCATCGCGGTGCTGCGGCTGTCGTCCCTCGGTGACGTCGTGCTCAGTCTCCCGGTCGTGCATTCGCTCAAGGCCGCATGGCCATCGGCCGAGATCACCTTCTGGACCCACGAGGAGTACGGGGACCTGGTCGCCGACGATCCCGCGCTTGCCCGGGTGCGCCTGCTCGAGCGCGATGCGCGGCGGATCGAAGACGTGGTCTCGATGGGGGCGGAGCTCGAGGACTTCGACCTGATCATCGACCTGCACGGCAACCTGCGCACGCGCGCCATGACGTTCCGCCAGAAGGCTCCCGTGCTGCACGCGGCGTCCTACCGGCTGCGCCGCAGCCGCTGGGTGCATGCGCGCTGGACGCGGCCGCGGCCGGTGCCGCCCGCCACTGAACGGATGGCCGCCGCGCTCGCGGCGGTGGGCGTCGCGGTGCGCGGCGTGCCGGCGGTCGCGGTCTCCGGGGCGGCGCGCAGCTGGGCGGCCGCGCACGCAGCCCGCTGGGGCGCGGGCCCGCCGCCGATCGCGCTCTGCCCCGGTGCGAAGCACGCCACCAAACGCTGGCCCGAAGCCCACTGGATCGCGCTCCACGATCGGCTGCGCGGCGCGGGCCGGCGGCTCGTCTATTTCTCGCCGTCCTGGGAGCGCGCGCTCTTCCCGGCGCTGGTGCGTCACGTCGACGCCGACACCGGGGCCGAGTGGTGCTCCGAGCCGCTTGCACGCATCGCCGCGCTGATCGCCCACGCGGGAGCCGCAGTGACATCCGACAGCGGGCTCATGCACCTCGCCGCCGCGCGCGGCGTGCCGGTGGTGGCGATCTTCGGGAGCACGTCTCCTGTGCTAGGGTTTCCGCCTGCCGGACCCGGTCACGTGGTGCTGTGCCGCAACCTGTCGTGCCAGCCGTGCACCCTCCACGGCCGCGACCGATGCCCGCTCGGTCATCACGCCTGCATGACCGGGATCACCCCCGAGCAGGTGGCGGACGCCGCCCTGAGCCGCGGCGCCGGCGCCACCGCGACCATGGAGAGCCCTGCTTCGTGACCGACACCGATCGCTTCGTCGAAGACCTGACCGACCAGTCGGACGATTTCGCGCGCTGGTACAACGAGGTGGTGCGCAAGGCCCAGCTCGCGGACTACGCGCCGGTGCGCGGCTGCATGGTGATCCGGCCTTACGGCTTCGGCCTGTGGGAGAACATGCAGGCGGCGCTCGACCGTCGCATCAAGGCGACCGGGCACCAGAATGCCTACTTCCCGCTGCTCATTCCGGAGTCGCTGCTGCAGCTCGAGGCCGACCACATCGAGGGCTTCGCACCGCAGGTGGCGTGGGTCACCCACGGCGGCAACGAGAAGCTCGAGGAGCGCTACGCGATCCGCCCGACCAGCGAGGCGATCATCGGCCACATGTACTCGCGCTGGATCGAGTCCTATCGCGACCTGCCGCTGCTGATCAATCAGTGGGCGAACGTCATGCGCTGGGAGAAGGTGACGCGCCTGTTCCTGCGCACCGCGGAATTCCTGTGGCAGGAGGGGCACACCGCGCACGCCAACGCCGCGGAGTGCGAGGAGGAGGTGCTGCGCATGCTCGAGGTCTACCGCGAATTCGCGGAGACCGAGCTCGCGATGCCGGTCTACGCCGGGCGGAAGAGCGAATCCGAGAAGTTCGCGGGCGCCGCCATGACGTATTCGATCGAGGCCCTGATGCGCGACGGCCGGGCCCTCCAGGCCGGCACCTCGCACAACCTCGGCCAGCACTTCGCCAAGGTCTTCGACATCACTTACCAGGACGAGGCCGGAACGCGCCAGCACGTGTGGCAGACCTCGTGGGGGGTCACGACCCGGCTGATCGGGGCGGTGGTCATGACCCACGGCGACGATCAGGGCTTGAAGCTCCCGCCGCGCATCGCGCCGGTCCAGGCGGTGGTGGTGCCGATCTGGCGGAAGGACGTGGAGAAGGCGGCGGTGCTCGAGTTCGTGGACCGGGTGCGCGGCGCGCTCGCCCCGCACGTCCGGCTGCACGTCGACGATCGCGACCAGTATTCGCCGGGCTGGAAGTACAACGAGTACGAGCTGCGCGGGGTGCCGCTCCGGCTCGAGGTCGGACCGCGCGACGTGGCCCAGGGCACGGTGATGACCGTGCGCCGCGATACCCGGGCCAAGGAGCCGGTGCCGCTCGCGGAGCTCGAGCGCCGGGTGCCGGCGCTGCTCGACGAAGTCCAGCGTTCGCTGCTCGAGGCGGCCCGCAAGTTCCGCGACGAGAACACGACCGTGGTGTCGACGGTGGCGGAGCTCGAGGCGCATTTCGCGGAACGGCGCGGGTTCGTCGCTCTGCCGTGGGACGACGACGCCGCAGTCGAGGCGCACATCAAGGAGAAGACCAGCGCCACCCTGCGCTGTGTCCCGCTCGATCAGTCGCCGTTCGCCTCGAGAGCGTCGTCCGGGAAACCCGTGGCGCTGTTCGCACGCGCCTACTGAGCCCGCCGGGTGAGCCCTCCCGGCCGGATCCTCGTCAGGCTGCCCAACTGGCTCGGCGACGTCCTGATGAGCCGGCCCCTCCTCCACGGCCTCAGGCGGGCCGCCCCGGCCGCGACCGTGTGGGGCGTCGGTCCTCAACCGCTGCTCGCCTTGCTCGAGCGCGACCAGGTCCTCGATCGCGGCATCGCGTGGCCGCCGGCGCCCGATCTGCCGCGGCCCGCGGCGCGCGTCGAGGAGGAGAAGGCCCTCGACGAGATCGAGGCCTGGCGCCCCGAGCTCGCGCTGGTGCTGCCGCCGTCGTTCTCGAGCGCCTGGTTCGCGCGACTCACCCGCGCGCCGCGGCGCGTCGGATTCCGGGGCGATGCGCGTGACCTGCTGCTGACGGACCCGATCCATCGTCCCGGGCGTGGAGAGATGCACCTCAGCGACGAGTTCCTGATGCTGGGCGCGTCGCTCGGGGTCGCGGGAGGTGCGCTGCCGGTGCTTCGTCCGACGGCGGAGGCGGTCGAGTCGGCCGCACGCCGATGGCGGGCCGACGGAGCTCCGCCGCGGCCGTGGGTCGTGCTCGGTCCCGGGGCCGTCTACGGCCCCGCCAAACGCTGGCATCTGGAGCGGTACGCCGAGCTCGGGGGGCGCTTTCGCGATCAGGGATTCGAGGTGCTGGCCTGTGGCGCCGGCTCCGACCGCGAGGCCGCCTCGTCGCTCGCGCAGGCGATCGGCGCCGGAGCGCACGCGCTGGCCGGGGTGACGTCGCTGGACGAGCAGCTCGCGCTCTGCAGCGGAGCCCGCGTCACCGTGAGCAACGATTCGGGGCTCGCCCACGTGGCGGCGGCGAGCGGCGCTCCCACGGTCGCGATCTTCGGCTCGACCAGCAGCGCGTGGACGGCGCCGCTCGGCCCGCGGGTCGCCGTCGTCCAACACGCGCCGGTATGCTCGCCCTGCTTCCAGCGCACGTGCAGCATCGGGTACGTCTGTCTCGATCGCATCGCGGTCGAGGACGTGTGGCGGGCGGCCGGAGCTCTGGTCGCCGCCTCGCAGCCGGAGGTGGCTTGAGGCTGCTGGTGCTGGCCGACGGGTTCGGCTCCGGCTCGCGCCTGCGCGCGGCGGCCCTGGGGCTCGCACTGCGCGGCCATCGCGTTGCGTGGAAGGAGAAGGATGGAATCGCGCTCGGCGACGCCGCAAAGAGTGTCGAACGGATCTCGCACGGGACGAGCGGAGTCCAGGCCGACGCGGTGCTGGGTGGGGGCGGGGCCGTGATGCCGACCGCGGTGGCGGGCTGGCTCTCGGGAGCGCACGTCATGGTCCTCGACCTCGCGGGGCGTGCCCAGCCCTGGACGTGGTGGGAGCGCTGGGCGTTCGGATCGCTCCGCTCGAGTGCCATGCTGGAGCAGGTGAGTCTTCCGGGTCCGAGCGAGCCGCTTCACGGGATCGATGCGGATCGGATCGGTGCCTGGAGCGACGCAGCGCTTCCCGACACCCCCGATTCCGCCCATCCCGACGTCGACGCGCTCGAGCGATGGCTCGAGCACGAGCTGGCCCGCCGCGACGGGGATGCGGGCAAGCCGGCGGTGTTCCTCGACCGCGACGGCACGCTGGTGATCGAGCGCCATTATCTCTCGGAAGCCGATCAGATCGAGCTGCTGCCGGGCGCGGCGCGCGCGCTCGGCCGGCTGCGCTCGGCGGGATACCGCCTGATCGTGATCTCGAACCAGGCCGGGGTGGGGCGCGGGCTCTTCGACCTCGGGCAAGTGCACGAAGCCATGGCGCGCCTCCGGCGCGACCTCCGGAACGAGGGGATCGAGCTCGACGCCGTGTACTTCTGCCCGCACGCGCCGGACGCCGGGTGCGACTGCCGGAAGCCCGGGATCGGAATGCTGCGCGACGCGGCAGCGAACCAGATGCTGGCGCTGCGGCGCTCCTACGTCGTCGGCGACCGGCTGATCGACGTGGCGACCGCTTCGAACGCCGGCGCCACGGGCATCCTGGTGCGCACCGGTTACGGGGAAGCGGAAGCGGCGACGCTCGAGGGGGGCGGGGAACCGCGGCCGGAGTTCGTCGCCGCCGATCTGGCGGACGCCGCCGACTGGATTCTCGCTGGCGGCCACGCCGCCGACTGAGGCTGCGCAGCCTAACGTTCGGCGTCGATTCCGAGCTGATAGTGGTCGCCCGAGAGGCGGTACGTCACTTCCACGCCGGGCAGCCGGAGATGCGAAGCGGAAACCCAGCCGCCTTCCACCAGCTCGTGCAGCCGCTTGGGGTAGTGGCCTTCACTGCGGTGGTAGAGCGCCAGCGCGTGACGCACGTCGCGGAGCTGTGCGGCCACGAACACGTCGTCACGGGTGATCCGCGCGCGTTCGGTGAGGTAGCGACCGAGCTGGGAACACCCGATTACGGCAATCGCGAGGACCACGATCGTGACCGCCTCCACCAGTTGATCGACCAGGCGCCGCGCGGACCAGGTACGGGGCTTCTGCGCGGTGAACGCCGCCACCGCCGTCCCCGCGGTCGCGGCCGAGTCGGGGACCACCGGGCCCGGCTCGCGCCGGCCGACGATCTCGACCCACCCGGACTCGAGCATCCGGTGCAGCGATTCGTAGACCTCGTAGCGTGTGAGGGCCGCGGATGCAGCCACCTCGGCCAGCGTCCGGCGCCCGTCGATGATGCCGAAGAGATCGCGCTCCTCGTCCGAGAACGGCTCCTCGAGATCGGGGAAGTCCCGCAACCCGAGGATCACGTGCTCGTCGGTGAAGATTTCCTGGAAGCGGCTCGTCTCGTCGCTCCGCCGCGCCACCTCCATGAGCAGGCCTTCGACCGACGCCCGCACGCTCGGCGGGAAGGGCCACTTCTCGTCGACGCGGAACTGGTAGGTGCCCTCCTTCCACGAGGCCACCCTCGACAGCTCCTCGATGAACATGCGCTCGAGGCACTGCCCCAGCTCCTCCGGATCGAGGTAGCGGCCCTGCAGCACGATGTCCTCGACGTCGCGCTGGGTCTGCGAATGGAGTGCGACGATGCCGCGTTCCTGTTCGTCCGTGAGCCGCTGGAGTTGTTTCAGGAACGCGAGCAGCGGATCGGCCGCGCCGGTGCCCGGTGCGCGCGCGGAGACGACGCGCCCGTCGAGCACATAGAGGCGGACCTGGGCGCCGGGGCTCTCGAGCACCAGGCAGCCGGTCTTCGACTGGAGTCCGAGGAGCTGCAGGATCTCGCTGACGTGGAAGTCGCGGAGGTTGCCCTGGAGGGACATGGGATCAGGCCGCGTCGGCGTCGAGCGCCGGTGACGGCGTCACAGGACGCCGGCGGACGGAAACGGGAGGCTCCTGGGCGCGGGACTCGCGGTCCGGTTCGAGCAGGAACCCGACGCACGACACCGCGAGCACCAGGACCCAGGGCAGGAGCTGAAGCCAGGGCGCGAGGCCCGGCGTGATGCGGAGATCCGGCGCCGGCACGCGCGGCTCGTAGGCGAAGGGCGCAAGATCCGTCCAGCCCGACACCGCGAGCGTGGTCACCACCATGAGCACGATCAGTCCCGCGAACATGCGGCGGTGCGAGAGCAGGCCGAATCCGGGGATCACCGTGGCGAGCACCATGCGGATGCGACGCAGTCGCCCGGTAACCACGACCTGGCGCTCGTACAGCGCGCGGCGCGCGTGATCGGAGTCCGTGCTCCGCGCGTCCGCGGCGCCGCACTCACGGCAGAAGCCGCGCTCGCGCCGCCGCGTGGCGCAGCGCCGGCAGATCGTGATGCCGCAGTTGGCGCAGGTGCTGACCGCGAGATTCCGGCGCGCGGCGATGCCGAGCGCGATCCCGCCTCCCAGGATCAGCAGCACGGCGATCGAAAAGAGGAATCCGGTGGCCTCGATGCGCTGCCGCCAGGCCGGAGGCACGGCGGCGTGGGAGGGGCCGCGGTGCTCGGCGAGCGCGGCGCGCAGCTTCGTGGGCGAGATCCACTGGTCGGCGGTGGGCAGGCGCTGATCGGAGGAGTGGCCGGAGCGGTAGGGCTTCATCAGGTCGAAGTCCAGCTCGCCCGCGCGGTTCATCGAGCGGGTCGCAGCTTCGAAGTCGAACCGCTCGGCGTGGATGCGCGCTTCGTTGTAGTGCGGCGCGCCGTTCCGGGGGTTGCTCTCCGCCGCCTCACGGTAGGCGGCGAGCGCCTCCTCCTCGCGGCCCTGGATGTCGAGCACGTTCCCGAGGTTGTTGAGCGCGCGGTCGTCGCCGGGCCAGATCTGGAGGGTGCGCCGGTAGGCGGCCTCGGCGGTGGCGAGATCGCCGGTCTGGCGCGCCGACCACGCACGGGCGAACTGGATGAAGCCGTTTTGCGGATAGCGGGCCGCGAGGTCCTCGAGGCGTGCCGTGCGCTCGGGGGTGGCGGGCTCGTCGGGGACTGCGAGCACGCCGTGGAACGGAGGCTCGGTTTCGCTCATCGGGGTCGCAAGACGGCCGAAGAGGTGGTTGGCGGCCGGCAGCGCGACGAAGCATGCGGCGAGCAGCACGAACACTACGCGCTCGCGGAGCTTAAGCGACGCCCAAAGGAACGCCAGCGCGAACAGCGTGGGCAGGACGATGCCGAACCCGAGCATCCACGGCAGCGCCGCCACCGCCCAGGCGTAGACGCGGGCACGCGGGCGCGGGACGCGCGGCACCATCAGCTCGGACAGACGGTGTCGGATCTCCGCGCTGTGCAGGAGCACGGTGATGAACCCGGCCGCGATCAGGCCGAGCAGCAGGGCCTGGATCAGCACGAAGATCAGATTGGCCTGCACGGTCAGGGCGAGGGCGACATGCTCCTTGGCGAAATCGAATACGGAGGCCACCGAAGCCAGTATCGAGCCGGGCTCGGAGGCGAGCTGCCAGACCGCGAGCGTGATCGGCGGCATCCAGAAGCCGGGGTCGAGCGCGACCGCGCCCTGGAGGAGCTGCATCGCCTCGTCGCGCCGGCCGGACGCGCGGAGCTGGACCGCACGCCGGTAGAAGATGCGCGCCTCCACCGGGAGGCTGGCGAGCTGGGCTTCCTCGCGATAGCGCATCCACGACTCGATGTCGTCGAACCCACGGGGCTCGCGCAGCGTGTCGGCCGCCACCGGGAGGGTGGGGAGATCACCGTTTGCGCTCGGCGGGGGCGAGCTCAGCGTGACCGCGATGGGTGCGGACGACTCCGTGGCAGCGGCCGGGGAGGGGGCTTCCGGTTCCGCGCCGGCGGGAAGCGCCAGGCACAAAAGGCAAACGCCTGAGATCAGAGTCGATCGTCCGAGGGTCACGGTCGTGGTCCGGGCCATGTCGCGGCAGCCGTGAGCCTTGACACTCCGGAGGGCCCCCTTCTAGCTTGCCGCGAATCCCCAAGATTATCGGCGGGCGGGCGGGCTTACCTGAGCCCACTTGGAGCCCTGCCGGAGGCCCCCCGGGCCCGGTCACTGGAGGCAGGAGACCCCATGGAACCCGCAGGCGCCCTGAGCGCACCCCCCTGGATCCGGATCCGCGACGCCCGGGAGCACGTCGGCCAGTCGGTCGAGGTCCGGGGCTGGGTCGCGCACCACCGGTCGAGCGGCAAGGTTCAGTTCGTCGTCGTGCGCGACGGCAGCGGCGTGATGCAGTGCGTGGCCGGGGTGCGCGACCTGCCCGAAGGCGTCTGGGAGGAGCTGACCAAGCTCACCCAGGAGTCGGCGGTCGTGCTGACCGGCACGCTGCGCGTGGAGGCCCGGGCGCCGGGAGGCGTCGAGATGGGGATCCAGTCGGCGCGCACCCTGGCGCTCTCGGATCCGTTCCCGATCTCGCCCAAGGAACACGGCACCGACTTCCTCATGGACCACCGCCACCTGTGGCTGCGCTCGCCGCGCCAGGGGGCGATCCTCCGCATCCGCGCGGCGATCATCGCGGCGTTCCGCGAGTTCATGGATGGCGAAGGCTTCGTGCTGATCGACGCCCCGATCTTCACACCCGCTGCATGCGAAGGAACCACCACGCTCTTCGAGACGCAGTACTTCGACGAAAAGGCCTACCTGAGCCAGAGCGGGCAGCTCTACATGGAGGCGGCGGCGATGGCGTTCGGCCGCGTGTACTGCTTCGGGCCGACGTTCCGTGCCGAGAAGAGCAAGACCCGGCGGCACCTGATCGAGTTCTGGATGATGGAGCCCGAGTGGGCGTTCGCCACGCTCGACGACGTGATCGCGCTCGAGGAGCGGCTGCTGATCGCCACCATCGGAAGGGTGCTCGACCGCTGCGCCGAGGACCTCAAGGTCGTCGAGCGGGACGTGACACGGCTCGAGCGGGTGCGCGCACCGTTCCCGCGCATTCACTACAACGAAGCGGTGGAGCGTCTGCACCAGGCGGGGCTGACCTTCGAGTGGGGCGGTGATTTCGGCGGCACCGATGAAACCGTGCTGTCGGAGCAGTTCGAGACCCCGATCTTCGTCACCCACTACCCGGCTGCCGTGAAGGCCTTCTACATGGAGCCCGATCCCGCGGATCCGCGGCTCAGCCTGTCCTGCGACTGCCTGGCTCCGGAAGGCTACGGCGAGATCGTCGGCGGCGGACAGCGCATGGCGGCGCTCGATCTCCTGACGCGGCGCATCGACGAGCACGGTCTGCCGCAGGAGGCCTTCGAGTGGTACAAGGACCTGCGCCGTTACGGCAGCGTCCCGCACGCGGGCTTCGGCATCGGAGTCGAGCGAACCCTGGCGTGGATCGCGGGGCTCGAGCACGTGCGGGAGACCATTCCGTTCCCGCGCATGCTCAACCGGCTGCGCCCCTGAGTCCTTAGGGCGGCCGTGGGTTCCGTCACCGCTTCAGGGGCGGCGGCGGAAGAGGAGCAGCGCCAGGTCCGTCTCCTGCTCGTCCTTCAGAACCAGGTCGTAGCCGGCGAATACCGTGTCCCGCTCGGCCAGGCTCCGGAAAGGCGCCCCGGCGCCCGCGAACGCCTGCGCGGTGCGCACGACCCCGCGGCGGACGGCGAGCCATTCGGGGCGCTCGGCCGCGACCACATCGGTGTACCAGCCGGGGCCCTGACGGCGGCGCTCCGCGATCCGCGGTGTCACGAGTCCGATCTCGTCGATGACGGTCACCGGTGCCAGGTAGCCGATGATGCCGATCGGCTCGAGAAACACGCGATCCCCCGGAGTGGCGGCGCCGGCCAGGAAGTTCCCGACCGCGCCGAAGATCCCGTACTCGGCGATGGCCCGGGCGCGATGGAGCGCGTGCGCGGCGCTCCACAGGGTGACGACGAGCACGGCGGCCGAGAGCGGGATCGCCGGGCCGCGTACGACGCGCGGCAGTCCGGCCGCCGCGGCGAGCGCGATCGACGCGAGCGGCAACATCAGGTACCAGCCGAAGTAGGCGACTCCGAGCACTGAATACGCGAGCCACACGAGAATCCCCGAGGCGGCGGCGAGCGCGAGCGCCGAGCGTCGCTCGGGCCACAGGGTGATCACTCCGACCACCGCCGCGGGGAACATCAGCATACGGAGGATGGTGAGATATGCGGTGTCGTTGAGTGCGATCCCGGGGCCCACCACCACCGGCACGATCCACTCCCACCAGTGCCGGCCGAGCCACGGTCCGGGCGTTCCGTAGATCGAGGCCTTGGCGACCAGGCTCTGCGGAACGATCGTTCCGTAGTACGCGAACAGCGCCGCGGCTCCGGCGACGAAGATCGCGAGGCCGATCACGCGCTCGCGCATGCGGGTGGGGATCGCGATGAGCGCCGCGCACGCGAGGCCCTCGGGACGGGTGAGGGCGAGCAGGCCGAGCGCGATGCCGGCGCCGGGGCCGCGGCGCTCGGAGAGCGTGGCCGCGAGCGCGACCAGGAAGAGCATCAGCGAGGTCTCCATGCCCGAAGCGCAGGTCGCCGCGAAGTACGGCCACACCGCGAAGAACCAGGCGAAGCTCCACGCGGGAAGCAGGCCCCGCGCGCGCAGCATGCGGGTGAAGAGCAGGAGGGCGCCGGCGTCGAAGAGCACGTTCCACGCCTTGCACCAGGTCACCGGGTCCTGGAGGACGCGGATCCCGAGCGCGCTCCACACGGTCCAGAGCGGCGACGAGAAACCGAACACGTGCTCGCCGGGGTTGAAGACGAGCCCGTTCCCGACCGCGAAGTTCCGTGCGTAGCGGAAGGTGATGTACGCGTCCTCGGCAGCGTTCGGGATCAGCGCCCATGCCACGATGCGGGTGACGAGCAGCGCGATCAGCGGGACCAGGTACGGCTCGCGAGGCGACAGCAGCTCGCGGAATGCCGGGAGCGCCGGCCGGGAGGACGGCGGGGCGGCCACCGGTTCAGGCGTACGCGAGTTGCGGGCTCGGCTCACGCGATCGATGTCCTCGAGGGTGGGGAGGAGTGGTGAATAAGCCGCAGTCTAGGAGCCCGGATCGAACCGACAAAGGCCTGACAGGTCTGCGACCTTGACTTGGAGCGGGCAGGCTTCCTAGTTTCTCGCGCTCGGTTCTTGCTTCAGTCATTGCCGGAATGGACCCGTCGGCGGGAACGATTGACTTACCCTTGAACGCCCCTCTAGACTTGCGGCGCTTCGTTTTCCGACGTTCCCGACGGCGGCGCCCCGCGGTCGTTCCTTCATGGTGGTGGGTGCCGGTCGTCATCGGCGGCTGCTCGAGCCAGGCGCCTCCGGGAACCGTGGAAGAATCCCTGACCAGCGGGCGTATCCGTGGCGTGATTGCGTCCGAGGCCTTCCGCCTCGTGTCCGATCAGGTGACGGCCTTCGAAGCGCTCTATCCTCGAGCGAGCATCTCCGTGGAGTCGGGCACTTCACGATCAGCGGTGGCCGCGCTGTTCGCGGCGGAATGCGACGTAATCGCGATCACGCGCGAGCTGACCGCCGTCGAGCGGAGTGCGGCGGTGGCCGGCGGGCTCGAAGTGGAGGGGTACCGGTTTGCGAGGAGTGCGGTCGTGGTAATCGTGCATCCATCGAATCCGATCGAGAATCTGGCGCTGGACGAGCTGCGCCGGGTCTATGGCGGAGAGCTGTCGCGCTGGAACGACCTCTCCGGAATTCCCGGAACCATCCACCCGATCTCCCATCCGCCGGCCTCCGACGTTGCCGAGTTCTTCGTCGAGGAGGTGCTGGGCGGTGAGGCGATCCGGGCCCGTACGGCAGCGGCGTCCGGGGATTCCGCGGTGGTGGCGGCGGTCGCGGCCGATCCGATGGCGATCGGTTACGTGACGCTCGGCACCGCGACCACCGGGGTCAAGGTGATGCGGCTCGCGGCATGGACCGGGCTCCCCTATGCGAAGCCCGACCTCGAGTCGGTCTACGAAGGCCGCTACCCGCTGACCCGCTATTTCAATCTTTTCGTGCGTGGCGACGGCAAGCCGCTCGCCCGCGGGCTCATCACCTACGTGACGAGCCGTGAAGGCCAGGTGCTCGTGCGGGAGGCCGGACTGGTTCCCACCAGTGTTCCCGTGCGATTCGTGAGACGCTCCCCGATGCTCGGCGCTCATCCAGGAGACTCGGCGACCACCCCATGAAAGTGACCAACCGTTTCCGACCAGTCGTTCCGGTGCTGCTCGCGCTCGTCACCGGACTCGCGCACGCGGACAATCTCAAGGACGGGCGCGCCGCGCTGCAGGCCGGCCGATATGACGACGCCCTCGTGCTCTTCGAAAAGGCGGCCCACGAAGGGCTGGCCGAAGGACGCGCCGGCATGGGCCTGGTCCAGATCAAGAAGCGCCAGTACGCCAAGGCGCGCGAGGAGTTCGAGATCTCCAAGCGCATGGACCCGAATCTCGCCGTCTCCTACTACGGGCTCGGCGAGGTGTCGCGTGTCCAGAACCAGTGCCCCGAGGCGTTGCCGAACTTCCAGAAGGCGACCGACCTCGACAAGAAGTTTCCCGAGGCCCAGCTCGCGTTCGGCGAGTGCCTGGTCGCGGTGAAGCAGCACGAGAAGGCGCTCCAGGTCCTGAACGTCGGGCTCAAGTGGGGGCCGAAGTGGCGCCCGCGGTTCCTGGTGGCGCTCGGCGATGCCGAGCTGGCGCGCGACTCGCTCCGGGCCGCCAACATCTATTACACGACCGCTCGCGAGGAGGCGCCCGACGACGCCACCCCGCGGCGGGCCCTGGGCGACTTCTACCGCAGGCGCGGCACCTTCGAGTTGGCCGTTCCCGAGTACCAGGCGGCGATCGAGAAGGACTCGACCGACATCGAGCTCCGCTACCGCCTGGGGCAGGCGCTGTTCTACGCGCAGCGCTACAACGAGGCGCTCGAGATCTACCGCGACGTCGTCGCCCGCGACCCCGAGTACCCACCGGGTCGGTTCGCGCTCGGCGATCTGCTCTACCGTTCGGGGGCCGCGGACCCCCGCCGCTATGCCGAAGCCCGGCCCCACCTGGAGAAATTCACCCAGATGATGCCCCTGGACGCGCACGGCTGGAGCGTGCTCGGGAGGACCTATTTCGGGCTCGGGCTGCGGGACGAGGCGCTCCAGGCGATGAACAAGGGCGAGGAGCTCGGGGACCGCTCGAAGGAGATGTACACGTACCGGTTCCGGCTGCTGGTGGAGCGCCGGGAGTACGACAAGGCGCTGGCCGACTACGCCCGGGCCGACCCCTCGGAGGAGGACCAGCTCCGGATGGCCCAGGTGCTGGTATTCACCAAGCAGATGGCCAAGGCGGAATCGCTCTACAAGGCGATTTTCGAGAAGGACTCGACGAACCGCGCCGGCAAATTCGCGATCAACGAGCTCGGCAAGATGCGCTTCCGGGACAAGCAGTACGAGGAGGCCGTCAGCCTGTTCCAGAGGCGAATCGCTCTTGACCCCAAGTTCGACGAGCCGTACTACTATCTAGGCCTGTCTTACAAGGAGTTGCGGCGCTACCCGGAGGCGCTGGAGGCGTTGCGTCAGGCCGCCGTGCTCGGCGGTACGAAGGCGGATCGCCACTTCTGGCTGGGAATCATGTATGCCCAGGTGGATTCGGTGGCCGAGGCGAGGGGATCGTTGACGCGCGCGGTGGAGCTCGATTCGTCGGCCTCCAACAAGAACACGGGGGTCGCGTACCGCCAGCTCGGGTTCTACGAGCTGATCGAGAAGGATTACGCGGAGGCGATCCGGCTGCTCGGGCGCGCGGTCCAGATCAACGATCAGGACGTTCAGGCCTGGGTGTGGCTCGCGCAGGGTTATCAGAACTCGGGGAATCGCGCGAAAGCCTGTGAGGCATATCAGCGCACGCTCGCGCTGGATCCGACTCAGGCGGACGCGGTCAAGGGCAAGAAGAGCCTCGGCTGCTGAGTGCCGCGGCAGGGAGGATGCCAATGAAGCAGCGCCAGGTGGGCAACATCGTGATCCTCACGCCGAAGGGTCATCTGATGGGCGGTGACGAGACGGACGAGCTGGAGAAGACCATCGAGGCGCATGCGGAAGGCGGGAACAAGCACCTGATCGTGAACCTGTCCGAGACACAGCACATGAACTCGACGGCGCTCGGTGTGCTCATCAAGTCCCACGCCAGCTACGTCCGGCGCGCTGGACAGATGAAGCTCTGCAGCGTCGACAAGCGCATCGAGAACATCTTCGTCATCACCAAGCTTTCGCTGGTGTTCGACGTGTATCCCTCCGAGGAGCTCGCGATCGCGAGCTTCGCCGAGCGGGAATCGGTCTAGGAGTCGGCCATGGCGGTCCGTCGCAGGGACGTCGCAACCATCGTGATCCTCTACCCGAGCGGCAGCTTCTTCGGGGACGAGGAGACCGACGACCTCCAGAAGGCGATCATGGACGCCGCCGCCTCCGGCAACGCCCGGCTCATCCTGAACATGTCGGACTGCAAGGCGCTCAACTCGATCGCGATCGGGGTCCTCATGCGCGGCCACAGCAACTACAAGGGCCGCGGGGGGGAGATCAAGCTGTGCGGACTGGGAAAGCGGCTCCAGGACCTGTTCATCATGACCAAGCTCATCATGGTTTTCGATCATCACAACGCCGAGGAGGATGCGATCGCATCCTTTGCGGCATCAGTCGGATAGGAGGATCCAAAGGTCATGGGACGTCTGATCGTACCTCTCGGTTTCGCGCTCTCGGCCATCATCTCGTTCGCGATCTGGTGGAACCTGCCCCAGCTCGGTGAGTTCGGGAACCAGATGAAGCAGGGCGGTCCGCTGGTCGCGGGGCTCATCATGCTCGTGATCCTCCAGACCGCCTTCATCATCGAACGTACCTGGAGCCTACGGAAGGCACGCGGTCGCGGCTCGCTGCCGGACTTCCTGGTCGACGTCCGCAAGCGCCTGCACCTCGGCGACGTGGACGGGGCGATTGCGTCCTGCGCGAAGCAGCGCGGCTCGGCGGCCAACGTCATCCGTGCCGGCCTCGAGCGCTACCAGGCGCTGCGCGCCGAAGGAGCGACCAAGGAGAAGATCGTGGCCGAGACCCAGGCGGCGATCCAGGAAGCCAACGGCCTCGAGGTTCCGCTCCTCGAGCGCAACCTGATCGCGCTCTCGACCATCGCGTCGATCGCGACCATGGTCGGCCTGCTCGGCACCGTGCTTGGAATGATCCGCTCGTTCGCGGCCCTCGGCCACACCGGCGCGGTGGATGCCTCCAAGCTGGCAGTCGGAATCTCCGAAGCGCTCATCAACACGGCCGGCGGACTGTTCGTGGCGATCGCGGGCATCGTCGCCTACAACGTGTTCGTGACTCGCGTCGACAACTTCAACTACATGATGGACGAAGCCTCGTACGAGGCGGTCCAGTTGCTGTCGGCCACGGCCGAGAAGCGCTGAGCGACGGGGAGACGGGGCGAGCATGCTCAAGAAAAAGCGCCGCATCGGCATCGCGATCGACATGACGCCGATGGTGGACGTCGCCTTCCTGCTGCTCATCTTTTTCATGTGCACCACGCAGTTCAAGCCGCCGGAGAAGGACAAGATCACGCTGCCGGAGTCGAATTCCGAGGCCAAGTCCCCGGAGTCGGACATCATCACGATCGCGGTGACCAAGATCCCGTCCGTGCGGGTGATCTACCGGCAGGGCGGAAACGAGGTTCAGCGCGAGCTGACGCCCGACGCGGTGAAGGTCGACATGGCCCTGATCCTGTCCAACGCACGTGCCGCGAACCCCGCGGCCCGCGTGATCGTCAAAATGGACAAGGACGCGCCGTACGGGGTGATGGCCGACCTCATGCCGGCGCTCCAGGCCGCGAAGGCCTCGCGCTTCAACGTCCAGACCGAGCTCGAAGGCAAGAACGCGCTGTTCGGGAAGAAGTAGAACCCTCGAGGAGGTGAGTCACCGTGGGAGCAGTCGACACCCCAGATAGACAATCCAAGAAGAAGGGCAAGGGCCACCGCCGGAAGAAGCGCCGGGTCGGGGTGCGCATCGACATGACCCCCATGGTGGACGTGGCGTTCCTGCTCCTCATCTTCTTCATGGTGACGACGGTGTTCCGCACCCCGCAGGCGCTCGAGATCAATCTTCCGCCCGACGAGGACGTGAAGATCGAGGTCGCCCAGTCGAAGGTGCTCAGCCTCGTCATCCTTCCCGAGGGGCGGGCGTATTGGAGGCGGGGGACGGAGACCCCGTGGGCACGGAGTGCCGTCACGGATCTCAGCAAGGTCTTCGCGCCGTTCAAGGGCAACAAGGAACTCGTGGTCGTCATCAAGATCGACCGCGACGCGAAGTTCAATGACATGGTGGACATCATCGACGAGCTGGACCTCGCGGCCCTGACGCGGTTCTCGCTGGCGACGCTGACCCCCGAGGAGCGCAAGGAGGTAGATGCGCTGTGAGTAATCCTGCCGTTTCCCTCTATGAGTTCATGCCCTATGGGGCACCCGAGCTCAAAGAGGTCAGCCGCAAGTACATGGTCCGCGCGGTTTCGGTGGCGAGCGTGGGCTGGATCGTTCTGTTCCTGCTGTCGCTCGGAACGTCGCTCCTGATCCGGAACCGGCCTCATGAGACGAGCGTGATCGTCGTGCCGTATCGCGAGCTGGCGGCCCCGCCACCGCTGACTCAGAACGAGCCTCCGCCGCAGGTGGCGATCGCGAAGCCCACGGCGCCGCCGACCGTCGGCGTCGCCGTCCCGGTGCCGGATGCCGAAGCACCGCCCGAGCAGACGATCGCCTCGCAGGAGGAAATCGCGCAGTTCACCCCCGGCGTCGAGAGCACCGGCGACAACATCGTGGTCGCGCCACCGACCGGGGATGATCTTCCGGCCTATGGCGAGTACGTCTATGTCGAGGAGCTGCCGGAGGCGATCACCAGGGTGCCGGTGGTGTACCCAGACATCGCCCGGGAAGCCGGTGTCGATGGTGTCGTCATGGTTCAGGCACTCGTCGGCAAGGATGGCAAGGTCAAGGACACCCGGGTCGTGAAGTCGGTCCCGATGCTCGACCAGGCGGCCACCGAAGCGGTCCGCCAGTGGGTGTTCAAGCCAGCACTCTCGAACAACAAGCCGGTCGCCGTGTGGGTGGCGGTGCCGGTGCGCTTCAGCCTCAACTAGAACCGGTCGCGCGCGGGGCACGATGCCCCGCCCGGCCGCTCGGGCCGCGCTCGGCCGCGGCATTTGCCGCGCCGGTCCGCGTGCGTTGACGCGCTGCGAGCGCTTTCCCTAGGCTTCGCCGACTTTCATCGTTCCCCTCGCAGGAGAATCGCGTCCCCTCCATGGAAGCGTCCTCGCAGCCGTCCCCATCGGCGGCGCAAGCCGAATCGCTGTCTCCGATCCAGCGCGCGGTCATGCTGTTCGTCCGGCCGTCCGCGGCCTGGGCGGGGCTCGAGCAGAAGCCGCAGTTCTGGTTCCCGCTGCTCTTCATGCTCGTGATGACGGCCGGGACCACGCTGCTGCTTCACCAGCGTGCGATCCTGCCCATGATCCAGTCCGCCTGGGAGCAGCAGATCGAGGACGGGCGGATGACCGCCGAGCAGATGGACCAGATGCTCGCGTTCATGTCCAGCCCGGCCGGGATCGCGGTCACCATCGTCCAGCAGGCCATCCTCTTCCCGGTGATCCTGCTGATCGCCGCGCTGCTGGTCTGGTTCGGCGTCGGCTTCCTGCTCGGTGCGCGTTTCCGCTTCCGGCTCGCCTTCGAGGTCGTGTGCTGGGCGTGGCTGATCCGCATCCCCGAGGTCCTGGTGATCACCGGCCTCGCCTGGACGCGGGAGACCATGGAAGGAGTGCACAGCGGCCTCGGCGCCCTGCTGCCGGTGGCCGATTCGCCGGGCAAGCTCCAGATGTTCGCCGCCGCCATACTGGACCAGGTCGGGCCGCTCCAGATCTGGTTCCTGGTGGTCGGCATCATCGGCGCCAGCGTCCTGTCGGGCGCCCCGCGCCGGAACGTCGCCTGGGTGCTGGGCGGCCTCTACCTCGTGATTGCCGCCTTCTTCGTGGGGCTCGGCGTCATGCTTCGACCCTCGTCATGACAAATTCCGCAACCACCGGCCGTTCATTCCGTATCAGGGAGGCAAGGATCCGGATCCGCCGGCTCCTGGCCATGGAGGACGCATGAGGTACCGCAGTCTGACGCTCGCCGTACTCGCGGGAGTCCTGGGTCTCACCCCCGCCGCCGGCGCCGCCGTGCTCTCGGCCGACAGCGCGGTGGTGCTCGCGCTCAAGAACAGCACGCAGGCGATCCAGGCCGATGCGTCGGTCCTGGACGCGCGGGCCGGCTATTTCTCCGCCAGCTCCGGCGTGCTGCCGAGCATTTCGGCGTCCGGAAGCCGTTCGGTGTCCACCTCGGACAACGGGAGATCGACCGGCGGCTCCTTCGTCGGAACGACCGAAGTCCCGCCCACGGTCGTGACCGACGATGAGCGCTATTCGAACAACCTCGGACTTTCCGGGAGGTGGAACATCCTCAACCTCTCGTCCATCAAGGGCTACTCGGCCGCGCGGACCAACCTCCAGGCCGCCGAGTTGTTCCGCATTTCCGCGCGGCAGGACATCATCTTCTTCACCCGCCGCCAATTCTACGAAGTCGTCCGCGCGGTCCGGCTCTCGGCCGTGGCGAACGGCTCGCTGCACCTCGCGCGCGACGACGAGCGTCGGGTGCGCGCGTTGTTCGAGGTGGGGTCGGTGTCGAAGAGCGACCTTCTGCGGGCCCAGGTGCGTACGTCCTCGGCCCAGCTCGACTCACTGATACGACGCCACGCGGTCACCGTTCAGCGCAATCTCCTGGCGCGCCAGCTCGGGATCTCGGAAGGCACCATGGGAGAAGTGGACACCGTCCTGGCGGTGCAGATTCGCGAGTTCAGCGAGGACTCGCTGCTCGTCGAGGCGCGCAACAACCGACCCGACGTCAAAGCGCTCGAGGCCGAGCTGCGCGCCGCCAAGGCCTCACACACCGCGGCAAAGTTTGCACGCCTGCCGTACCTGACACTGGCCGGGTCCATGGGATTCGATCCCAGGTCCCATACGAAAACGACCGTGGTCAGCGGAGCCGTGGACTCGGCGGGCTTTCCCATCACGGTCCCGCCCAACTCGTTCCGGTCCGAAGCGGATCGGACGATGACCGGGACGATCGCCATCCAGTGGGACCTGTTCGACGGGCGGGCCACCGATGCGAGGATCGCCTCGGCACGCTCCCGGTTGATCCAGGCGCAGGACGCGTGGGACGTACTCGACCGCAGTCTCGCCCAGGACGTTCACGAGGCGTGGATCACCTATAGCGAGGCCCTCGAGGCGGCATCGCTGGCAACCCGCTCGGTGGAATCCGCAACGGAAAACCTCAACCTCACCCAGCAGAAATACAACGTCGGTTCGGCTACCATTCTCGACCTGGTCGATGCCCAGGTGCAGCTGCTGCAGGCGCAGAGCGACCAGGTGTCGGCGCAGGCGGGCATCCGGGTGGCCGAAGCCGGAGTGGAGCGGATCCGCGGCACCGGCAGGTGATCTCGGAACGCCCTTTCATGAGACAGGAGCGACGCGCGTGAAGAACAAGTGGCTGTGGATCGGAATCGCCGGCGGCGTGGTGGTGCTGCTCATCGTCGTGAGCGCGGCGCGCGGATCGCGTGGCAAGGTCGAATCCGTTCAATACGCGCGGGTGCGGGTCGAGGACATCTCGTCGACCGTGCGGGCGCCGGGCAAGATCGAGCCCCGGACGATGGTCAAGGTGAGCGCCGACATCCCGGGCAAGGTGGTCCGACTCGCGGTCAAGGAGGGCGATACCGTCCACCGCGGGCAGCTCCTGCTCCAGATCGACGACACCCAGTACCGCGCGTCGCTCGGACAGGCCCGCGCGGCGCACGCCGGAGCGCAGGCACGCCTGCGCGACGCCGAGAACTCCTTGCGCGTGGCGGAGACCAACTTCGAGCGGCAGAAGGCGCTCTGGGATCAGAAGCTCCTGTCGGCGGCCGAATGGGATCAGGCGCGCACCACGCACGAATCCTCGAGCCTCGCCGTGACGGCGGCGCGCGAGGAGGCGACGCGGACGGCGGCGGCGATCGACGGCGCCGCCGACAACGTCAGGAAGTGCCGCTTCGAGGCGCCCTTCGACGGTGTCGTGAGTGCGCTCAACGTCGAGGCCGGCGAGATCGTGATCACCGGGACCATGAACAACCCGGGCACCCAGATCCTCGTGGTCTCCGACCTCTCGCGGATGCTGGTGCGGGCCGACGTCGACGAGACCGACGTCGTGGACATGCTGGTCGGCCAGAAGGCGAAGATCACGGTCGACGCGCTGCCCGACACGAGCTTCGAGGGCAGCGTCGTCGAGATCGGCAACACCGCCAAGCGCTCCTCGACCGCCGCGGTCGAAGGGCAGATCAACTTCGAGGTGAAGGTGGTGTTCGACCAGCAGGTCCCGCAGATCCGGCCCGGCATGACGGCCGACGTCGAGATCGAGACCGCGAAGCACCTCAAGGCCTCCGGCGTCCCGATCCAGGCGGTCGTAGTACGCACCGAGCGCGAGCTGGAGCGCGCCGCGAAGAAGGGCTCGGGGAAGAAGGCCAAGGCCTCGCGTTCGAGCGATGCCCTCGCCGCCGAGGAGGACACGGTCGGGCGCAAGGAGAAGGAGATCACGGGCGTGTTCGTGGTGCGCGACGGCGAGGCGCGCTTCGTGCCGGTGCGCACCGGCATCGCCAGCGAGACCTCGATCGAGATCTTCGGCGAGGTGAAGCCGGGGGAGAGCGTGGTGGCCGGGCCCTACAAGGCGCTGCGCGAGCTCAAGCCGGGAGCCAAGGTGAAGCAGGAGAGCGGGGCGGCGGGCCGCCGCGGAGGCCGCGGCTGATGCTGATCCAGCTCCGCGATCTCCATCGCGTCTACGAAGTGGGCAGCGAGAAGGTCCATGCGCTGAACGGGGTGGACCTCGACATCGAGCAGAACGAGTACCTGGCGCTCATGGGCCCCTCGGGCTCGGGCAAGTCGACCATGATGAACATCGTGGGCTGCCTCGATACGCCGACCTCGGGCTCCTACAAGCTCAAGGACCGCGAGATCCAGACGCTCAGCGACGACGAGCTCGCGCGGATCCGCAACCAGGAGATCGGCTTCGTGTTCCAGACGTTCAACCTGCTCGCGCGCGCCGACGCTCTCCACAACGTGGAGCTGCCCCTGGTCTACGCCGGCGTGCGCCACGAGGAGCGCCGCCGCCGCGCCCGCGAGGCCCTCGCGCTCGTGGGTCTCGAGGACCGCATGAAGCACCGGCCGAACGAGCTCTCGGGCGGGCAGCGCCAGCGCGTCGCCATCGCGCGCGCGCTGGTGAACAATCCGAGCATCATCCTTGCCGACGAGCCGACCGGGAACCTCGACACCGCGACGGGCGAGGAGATCATGAACGCCTTCGAGCGCATCTGGAAGGCCGGCAACACCGTGATCCTCGTGACGCACGAGGCCGACATCGCCGCCCACGCCCACCGCGTCGTCCGCATGCGCGACGGCAAGATCGAGAGCGACGCCCCCAGCGGTCGCGGCCTGAAGCCCGGCGCCGCGGCGTCCGCCGTCCCGCGATGAACCTCCGGGAGAGCGTCGGCATCGCTCTGGGCGCGATCCGCGCCAACAAGATGCGTTCGTTCCTGACGCTGCTCGGGACCATCATCGGCGTGGCGTCGGTGATCGCCGTGGTGTCCTTTGTCGAGGGCCTGAACCGCTACGTCTCCGAGAAGCTCATCCAGTCCGGGATGAACGTGTTCATGATCGACAAGTACGGGCTCATCACGAGCCAGGAGGAGTACGAGAACGCGATGCGGCGCCCGGACGTCCTGATCTCGGACGCCGACGCGCTGCGCCGCTCGGTGGGCCATGCCTCCCTGGTCGTCGCCCAGGAGGACACCCGCGAGATGGTGCGCTACCGCCAGAAGAAGGTGGCGGGGGCCTCGATCCGCGGTCGCAGCGCAGGCTACGAGGTGATCGATGACCTCGCGATCGGGTCGGGCCGCCATTTCGGGGAGATGGACGACCACCGCCGGCGGATGGTGTGCGTGATCGGCGCGGAGATCGCCGAGGAGCTGTTCCCGAAGCTCGAACCGCTCGGCCGGCAGGTGCGGGTCGGCGCCCAGTCGTTCGAGGTCATCGGGGTCGCCGCCCGGAAGGGCAAGGTGCTCGGGCAGAGCCAGGACCGCTTCGTCGCGATCCCGATCCGCACGTTCCTCAAGTTCAAGGGGCATGGGGATCGCTCGATCGACATCGCGATCAAGAGCGTGGACGCGGCGTCGATTCCGATCGCGATCCAGGAGGCGCGCAACATCATGCGCGGCCGGCGGGGCCTGAGGCCCGGCGCCCCGGACGATTTCGGCCTCACCACCTCCGACACCTGGATGGACCTCTACCGGAATCTGACCGGCGGCATCTTCGTCGTGACCATCGGGGTGGCCGCGATTTCGCTGCTGGTGGGGGGGATCGTCATCATGAACATCATGCTGGTATCGGTGACGGAACGGACCCGCGAGATCGGCGTGCGCAAGGCGCTCGGCGCCCGCCGGCGCGACATCCTCACCCAGTTCCTGGTCGAGTCGACCACGCTGTCGCTCACGGGCGGCCTGATCGGGCTGGCGGCCGGGACCTCGCTCGCGCTGCTCGTGGGGATGGTCAGCCCGCTGCCGGCTGCCGTCAGCCTGCCGGCCGTCGTCATGGGCATCCTCATGTCGTCCCTGATCGGCGTGTTCTTCGGCTCCTATCCCGCCTGGCGCGCGGCACGTCTCGACCCGATCGACGCGCTGCGGTACGAGTAGCCGATGGACTTTTACCTCCTGCGCGAGACCCTGCGGATGGCCGGCACGGCGCTGGTCGCCAACCGGCTGCGCTCGGCGCTCGCGCTGCTCGGCATCGTGATCGGCGTGGGCACCGTGATCGGCATGGTCGCCCTCATCAACGGCTTCCAGCGCTCCTTCCAGCAGAGCCTCCAGGCGATCGGCAACAACACCATCTACATCCGCCGCATCCGCCCTGGCATCATGATCGACGGTCAGATTCCGGACAGCCTGAAACAGCGGAGGGCGTTCACCATCGAGGACGCCGACGCGATCCTGGAAAAGTGCGACGCGGTGACCGCGATCGCCCCCTTCAAGTGGCCCTGGCAGGACCTGCGCCTCCGTTACCGTGACAAGCAGACCAAGCTGACGTTCGTCTACGGCACCAACGAGCAGTACCTCGTCACCCACGGCTACGACCTCAGCAGGGGGCGGTTCTTCACCGGGGAGGAGGTGCGCCGCCACGCCGGCGTGTGCGTGCTCGGCAAGGACACCCGCGAGGCCCTGTTCGGGAACAGCAACCCGCTCGGGCGCGACGTCCACATCGGCCACCAGACGTTCACCGTGATCGGCGAGTTCGGGCCCAAGGGCAAGCTGATGGGCAACAACTTCGACGAGGTCGCGTGCATTCCCTACACGACCGTCGACAAGTACTTTCCGGCTCCCGACGACGCGCCACCCTGGTTCCCCAAGCGCGGCGAGCTGTTCCTCGACGCGATCGCCGTGTCGCCGGAGATGAACGAGGTGGCCCAGCAGCAGATCATCGAGGTGCTGCGCGTGCGGCGGAACCTGCCGAGCAGCAAGCCCAACAACTTCGTGGTGTTCACCGACGACGCCTTCCTCCAGCTCTACAACACGATCACGGGCGGCATCGTCGCCCTGATGACGCTGATCAGCTCGATCTCGCTGGTGGTCGGAGGGATCGGAGTCATGAACATCATGCTGGTCGCGGTCACCGAGCGCACCCGCGAGATCGGCGTCCGCAAGGCGCTCGGCGCCCCGCGCCGCGCCATCCTCACCCAGTTCCTGGTGGAGGCGGTCCTGCTCACCGCGGCGGGCGGCGTCATCGGCATCCTGCTCGGGGCGAGCATCTCGTGGCTCGTGAGGGCGGTGAGCCCGCTCCCGACCTACGTCTCGGCGTGGTCGGTGATCACCGGACTGCTCTTCTCCGCGGCCGTCGGGATCTTCTTCGGCCTCTATCCGGCGATGCGGGCCTCGCGACTCGACCCGGTGGACTCCCTCCGCTACGAGTAGGAGTGGTGTAGCCTGATCGCGTGAACGCTCGCGAAAGCGCCGCGATGGCCCTCGCCGCGCTCTGGGCGAACAAGCTCCGGTCGTTTCTCACCCTGCTCGGCATCATCATCGGAGTCTCGTCCGTGATCGCGGTGATGTCCCTGGTCCAGGGGCTGGACCGCTATGTGAGCACCCAGCTCGCCTCGGCCGGCGTCAACGTGTTCAACGTCGACAAGGTCGGCATCGAGTTCGATCTCGAGAAGATGCGGGTGAAGCTGCGGCGGAAGGACCTGCGGCCCGAGGACGCCGCCGCCATCGCACGCGCCGCCCGGCACGTGGAGGCGGTCGCCGCCGAGCGCACCGCGGTCTCCCGCATCGAGCGCGGCAATCGCTCGCTGCGCCAGGTGGCGGTGCGCGGCGTCGAGCCGGACTACATGCTGGTGAACGACCTGCCGGTCGCCCAGGGCCGTCCGATCGGCGGGATCGATCTCAGCACGCGGGCCCCGGTGTGCGTCCTCGGCAGCGACGTCGCCGAGCACCTGTTCGAGCACCGCGACCCGCTCGGGGCCGAGGTCCGCCTCGGACCCCACCGGCTGGTGGTGGTGGGCGTGGGGAAGGAGCTGGGCTCGGCGTTCGGCGCGAGCCGCGATTCCTACGTGCTGCTGCCGCTCACCTCCTTCGAGCGCCGCTTTGGCCGGCTCGGCAGCGTGACGATCGGCGTGCGGAGCCGGGGCGCCGAGACCTTCGCACAGGCGCAGGACGAGGCCCGCGCGATCCTCCGGGCCCGCCGCCACCTCGCGCCGGCGGCCCCCGACGACTTCGAGATCGTGACGCCGGAGATGTACATGAGCCTGTGGCGCAACCTCTCGGGCGCGATCTCGATCGTCATCGTCGGGGTGTCGATGATCTCGCTCGTGGTCGGCGGCATCGTCATCATGAACATCATGCTGGTCTCGGTGACCGAGCGGACGCGCGAGATCGGGCTCCGGAAGGCGGTCGGCGCGACGCGGCGCGACGTCCTCGCCCAGTTCCTGGTGGAGGCCATCACGCTCTCCCTCGCCGGCGGCGCCGTCGGCCTCGGGCTCGGGGTGGGAGCGGCGGTGCTGATCGGGCTCGTGACCCCGCTCCCGGTCTACGTGAGCCCGCTCGCGGTGGCGCTCGGCCTCATCGTCTCGACGGCGGTGGGACTCTTCTTCGGCGCGTATCCGGCCGCGCGCGCGGCACGCCTCGATCCGGTGGTCGCGCTGAGGCGCGAATGAGCGCCCCGCTCCGCGTGCTGTTCCCGACCATCGTGCGGATGGCCCTCCAGTCGCTGCGCGCGAACCGGCTCCGCTCGCTGCTCACCACGCTCGGCGTGGTGGTCGGCGTGGGGACGGTGGTGGCGATGGCCAGCATCATCCAGGGCTTCAACCGCACGGTCGAGACCTCGATCTCGTCCTTCGGCTCGCACGTCATCTACGTCCGGAAATTCAAGCCCGATCTCTTCTTCGGCGAGTTCCCGGAGAGCCTGCGCGTGCGGCACGCCTTCAACGAGGGGGATGCCGAGGCGATCCGGCGCCTGTGCCCGGACGTGCGCGAGGTCAGCATCCTCGGGTTCATCGAGTCCGCCACGCTGAGGCGGAAGGGCCGGGTCTCGCGCGGCGTCCAGGTGATCGGGGCCGATCCCGCGATCCAGGTGGTCAACCGGTACGACCCCTGGCTCGGCCGCTTCTTCACCGAGGAGGAGACCCGGCACCGCGCGCAGGTGATGGTGATCGGAAAGGCAATTCGCGAGACGCTGTTCCCCCAGGGGAATGCGGTCGGCGCCACCGTGCACATCGACCGCATCCCGTTCCGAGTGATCGGCGAGCTCGAGCCCAAGGGCCGGAGCCTGTTCTTCAACCCCGACGAGATCATCACCATCCCGTACACGACGCTCGCCAAGTATTTCCCGCCGCCCGACGACGCGCCGTTCTACGTGCCGAAGCGCGGCGAGTACTACCTCAACGCGGTGGCCGTGAGCCCCGAGCGTACGCCCGCGGCGGTGGACCAGATCGGGGAGGTGCTGCGCCGCCGGAGACACGTTCCCGCACGCGGCGCGGACAACTTCGCCGTGTTCACCGAGGACGCGCTGGCCGACCTCTACGACCAGCTCACCGGCGCCACCTACGCGGTGATGATCATCATCTCGTCGATCGCGCTGCTCGTCGGCGGCATCGGGGTCATGAACATCATGCTGGTCGCAGTGACCGAGCGGACCCGCGAGATCGGCCTCCGCAAGGCGGTGGGCGCCCCCCGCGCCAGCGTGCTGACCCAGTTCCTGCTCGAGGCGGTGGTGATCACCGGCGCGGGCGGGCTGATCGGGATCGCCGCGGGGGCGGGCGTGGCGCAGACCGTGCGCGCGCTCTCCGGACTGCCCGCGTACACCCCGTGGTGGTCGGTGATCGTCGCGTTCCTGTTCTCCGTGGCGGTCGGAGTGTTCTTCGGTCTCTACCCGGCGGTGCGCGCGTCCCGCCTCGACCCGGTCGAGGCGCTGCGCTGGGAGTGAGCCCTCAGGGGCGGTGTTATAGTCGGCCGTCCGAGATGAGCTCTGCGACCCTTCCGAAACCGACCCCCGCCGCCCCGCCCGCCGTGAACCGCGCCGAATCACGAGGATTGCGGGACATCGTCATCCGCGGCGCCCGCGAGCACAACCTCCAGAACCTTTCCCTGAGCATCCCCCGGATGAGCCTGACCGTGGTGACCGGGGTCTCGGGCTCGGGCAAGTCCTCGCTCGCCTTCGACACCCTCTACGCGGAAGGCCAGCGCCGCTACGTGGAGTCGCTCTCGGCTTACGCGCGGCAGTTCCTCGGACAGATGGAGAAGCCGGACGTCGATTCGATCGACGGGCTCTCACCGGCCATCGCGATCGAGCAGCGCGGCGCCGGCTCCAATCCGCGCTCGACCGTGGCCACCATCACCGAGCTCTACGACTACCTGCGGCTGATGTTCGCGCGGCTCGGCGTCCAGCACTGCCCCAACTGCGACACCCGAATGGAGCGGCAGACCGCGCAGGAGATCGTGGACGTGATCCAGGAGCGCTTCGGCGCGCGCCGTATCGCGCTGCTCGCGCCGATCGTGCGCGGGCGGAAGGGCGAGTACCGGAAGGAGCTGGAGGACGCCCGCCGCGAGGGCTTCCTGCGGGCGCGGGTCGACGGCGCCTGGGTCGAGCTCGACGACCCGCCGAAGCTCCACCGCCAGAAGCGCCACGACATCGACATCGTGGTGGACCGGCTGACCGTGGACGGCGGCGCGCGTTCGCGGCTCGCCGAGGGCGTCGAGACGGCGCTGCGGCGGGCGGAGGGACTCGTCGCGGTCGCGATCGAAGGCGAAGCCGACGCGCTCTTCAGCCAGGGCGCGGCGTGCCCCAAGTGTGGCACCAGCGTTCCCGAGCTCGAGCCGCGGAGCTTCTCGTTCAACTCCCCGTTCGGCGCCTGCCGCGGCTGTGACGGACTCGGCAACCTGCTCAAAGTGGATCCCGCGCGGGTCGTGCCCGATCCCGATCTCAGCATCGAGCAGGGAGCGATCGCGGCGTGGGGCGACGCGTCCAGCACCTGGACCGGCGGCGCGCTGCGCTCGGTGGCGAAGGCCTACGCCTTCTCGCTGGCGACGCCGTGGAAGAAGCTCGCGCCGCGCGTCCGCAAGCTACTGCTCGAAGGCTCGGCGGGCGAGGAGCTGCGCTTCGAGTTCAAGACGAAGAAAGGCTCGTCGTTCGTCCAACGCAGCACCTTCGAAGGCGTGATCCCCAACCTCGAGCGCCGCTACCGCGAGACCACCAGCGAATCGGTGCGCTCCTTCATCGGCAGCCTGATGCAGCCCACGCCGTGTCCCGACTGCCAGGGACAGCGGCTGCGTCCGGAGAGCCGGGCGGTGCGGATCGAGGGCCGCAACATCGCCGAGTGGACGGCGCTCTCCGTGCGCGCCGCGCGTGCCGCAGTGGCTGCCCTCGATTTCCCGGGGGCGCGCGCCACGGTGGCGGAGCCGATCGTGAAGGAGCTCCGGAGCCGGCTCTCGTTCCTCGAGGACGTCGGGCTCGCCTACCTGACGCTGGACCGCTCCGCGGGCAGCCTCGCGGGCGGGGAGGCGCAGCGCATCCGGCTCGCGACCCAGATCGGCTCCCAGCTCACCGGCGTGCTGTACATCCTCGACGAGCCGTCGATCGGGCTCCACCATCGCGACAATCGCAAGCTCCTCGACACGCTGCTCAAGCTGCGCGACCTCGGCAACACCGTGCTCGTGGTCGAGCACGACGAGGAGACCATGGACCATGCCGACTGGATCCTCGACCTCGGTCCCGGCGCGGGCCGCCACGGCGGCCGGCTGGTGGCGAGCGGCACGCCGGCCGAGATCCGCGCGAATCCCGAATCGCTCACCGGGCTCTACCTCTCGCGCCATCGCCGCATCGAGCTCCCCGCCGAGCGTCGTGCCGGGAACGGCGAGCGGCTCGAGGTGAAGGGCGCGAAGGAGCACAACCTGCGCGACCTCGACGCGCGCTTCCCGCTCGGCACGCTGACCTGCGTCACCGGGGTATCCGGCTCGGGGAAAAGCACGCTCGTGAACGACATCCTGCTCGCGGCACTCGATCGCCGGCTCGGCGGCAGCGGTCCGGCGCCGGGGGCGCACCAGGCGATCCGCGGCGCCGAGCACATCGACAAGGTGGTGGCGATCGATCAAAGCCCGATCGGACGCACGCCGCGCTCGAACCCGGCCACCTACACCGCCGTCTTCGGATTCATCCGGGATCTCTTCGCCCAGCTCCCCGAGTCGAAGGTACGCGGCTACGCCCCGGGGCGGTTCTCGTTCAACGTGGCCGGCGGGCGCTGCGAGGCGTGCCAGGGCGACGGACTGCGCAAGATCGAGATGCACTTCCTGCCGGACGTCTTCGTGAAGTGCGACGTCTGCCACGGGCGCCGCTACAACCGCGAGACGCTCGAGATCCTCTTCAAGGGACGCTCGATCGCCGACGTCCTCGAGATGACGGTGGAGGAGGCGCGCGACTTCCTGGGCGCCGTGCCACCGATCCGCCGGAAGCTCGAGACGCTCCACGGCGTGGGCCTCGGCTACATCCACCTCGGCCAGTCGGCGACCACGCTGTCGGGAGGGGAGGCGCAGCGCGTCAAGCTGGCCACCGAGCTGTCGCGGGTGTCGACCGGCCGGACGCTGTACATTCTCGACGAGCCGACCACCGGTCTCCATTTCGAGGACGTGCGGTCGCTGCTCGATGTGCTGCAGGCACTGGTGAATCGGGGGAACACGGTGATCGTGATCGAGCACCACCTGGACGTCATCAAGTGCGCGGACTGGATCCTCGACCTCGGGCCCGAGGGCGGGGACGAGGGCGGCCGCCTGGTGGTCGCCGGCACCCCGGAGACGGTGGCGGCGACGAAGAGCTCGCACACCGGCGTGGCGCTGCGCGCGCTCCTCGATGGCGCCGCGCGCAACGGGGGGACCCGCTCCTGAGCACGACCGCCCCGGCGGCCGCCCGCGGGGCGGCCCCGCACGCACGCCCGCGAACGATGCGCGCGATCGTCAAGGCAGGCCCCGGTCCGGGCGCCGAGATCCGCGAGGTGGCGACGCCGGCCGCCGGCCCGGGCCAGCTCCTGCTCAAGGTTTTGCGCGCCGGGGTGTGCGGCACCGACCTCCACATCGTGAACTGGGACCGCTGGTCCGCCGGGCGGATCCAGCCGCCCGTCACGCTTGGCCACGAGTTCGTGGGCGAGATCGTCGAGCGCGGGCCCGGGGTGACCCAGTTCGAGATCGGCGAGCGCGTCTCGTGCGAGAGCCACATCGTGTGCGAGCACTGCACCGCCTGCCGCACCGGCAACGCGCACGTGTGCGAGAACACGCGGATCCTCGGCGTGGACGTGAACGGCGGCTTCGCCGAGTACGTCGCGGTGCCGGCGGCCAACGCGTGGCGCGCGCCGTCCAACGTGCCGATCGAGGTGGCCGCGGTCATGGAGCCGTGCGGCAACGCGGTGCACACCGCGTTCGCGGGGGAGCTGGCGGCGGCCAACATCGCGGTGACCGGCTGCGGGCCGATCGGGCTGTTCGCGATCGGGGTGGCGCGGGCCGCCGGGGCCGCGCGCGTGATCGCGAGCGACGTCTCGCCCTACCGCCTCGAGCTCGCGCGGAAGATGCACGCCGACGTGGTGGTGGATGTCTCGCGCGAGAGCCTGGTGGACCAGGTCCGCGAGGCCACGGGCGGCCGGATGCTGGACGGCGTGCTCGAGATGTCGGGCAGCCCGCACGCGATGCGCGACGGACTGGCGGCGCTCCGGAACGGCGGGCGGCTTTCGCTGCTCGGGCTCCCGACCGAGCCGTTCGATCTCGACTGGAACCGCCTCGTGATCTTCAAGGGCGTCACGATCCACGGCATCATCGGCCGGCGCATGTACGACACCTGGTATCGCATGGACAACCTGCTCTCCTCGGGACGGCTGGATCTGCGGCCCGCGATCACGCACGTGATGTCCATGGAGCACTTCGACGAGGCCATCGAGCTCCTGCGCTCGGGCCGCGCGGGCAAGGTCGTCCTCGTCCCGTGGGGACAGGGCGCGAAGGAGACCGTATGACGATGGACGTGACAGTGCGGGAACGGCTCGCCGCCGAGCTCGAGGCGATCCGCGCGGGCGGCACCTGGAAGGACGAGCGGGTGCTGGCCTCGCCGCAGGGTCCCGAGGTCACGCTCGTCGACGGGAAGCGGGTGCTGGTGTTCTGCGCCAACAACTACCTCGGCCTCTCGAGCCATCCGGACGTGCTGGCGGCGGCGCATCGCGCCCTCGACGAGCGTGGCTACGGGCTCTCCTCGGTGCGCTTCATCTGCGGAACACAGGACCTGCACCGCACCCTCGAGCGGAAGATCTCGGAGTTCCTCGGCACCGACGACACCATCCTCTACGCCGCCTGCTTCGACGCCAACGGCGGGCTCTTCGAGCCGCTGCTCGGGGAGGAGGACGCGATCGTCTCGGACAGCCTCAACCACGCCTCGATCATCGACGGCGTGCGGCTCTGCAAGGCGAAGCGCTGGCGTTACGCGACCAGCGATCTCGCGGACCTCGAGCGCTGCCTGGTGGAGGCCCGGAGCCAGGGCGTGCGCGACATCCTGATCGCCACCGACGGCGTGTTCAGCATGGACGGCACGATCGCCGACCTCGCCGGCATCTGCGCGCTGGCCGAGCGCCACCGCGCGATGGTGATGGTGGACGACTGCCACGCCGCCGGGTTCATCGGCCGCACCGGCCGCGGAACGCCGGAGCACTGCGGCGTGATGGGCCGCATCGACGTACTGACCGGCACGCTCGGCAAGGCGCTGGGCGGCTCGCTCGGCGGCTACACCAGCGGACGGCGCGAGATCATCGAGCTCCTGCGGCAGCGCTCGCGACCCTATCTCTTCTCGAACAGCCTGCCGCCCGTGGTGGTGGGGGCGTCGATCGCGGTGATGGATCTCCTGACCCGCACTACCGAGCTGCGCGACCGCCTCGAGCGCAACACCCGGCGGTTCCGCGACGGGATGACGGCGGCCGGCTTCGAGATCAAGCCCGGCACGCACCCCATCGTTCCGATCATGCTGTACGACGAGCGCCGCGCTCACGACATGGCCCGTCTCCTCCTCGACGAGGGGATCTACGTGATCGGGTTCAGCTACCCGGTGGTGCCCAAGGGTAAGGCGAGGATCCGCGTGCAGCTTTCGGCGGCGCATACCGAGGCGCACATCGACCGCGCGATCGAGGCGTTCACCCGGGTCGGGAAGCAGCTCGGCGTGCTCGTGACCGCGGCACGCTGACCCGAGCTTCCTTGACCCTGCGTCCCACCCCCGGATAATTTCGCCGGGTTTCCCGACCTACGGAGCCCTTCGTGTCAGCCCACGCGATCCTCAAACGCACTCCCTTCCATTCCTTCCACGCCGCGGCCGGCGCCCGTCTCATCGACTTCGCCGGCTACGAGATGCCCGTCCGCTTCACCGGCGACGTCCACGAGCACGAGCAGGTCCGGAAAGCCGTCGGCGTCTTCGACGTCAGCCACATGGGGGAGTTCCGGGCCTCCGGGCCCAGGGTGCTCGACTTCGTCCAGCGCATGGTGACCAACGACGTCGCCGCGATCGAGGTGGGCCAGGCCCTCTACACCCCCATGTGCCGTCCGGACGGGGGGATCGTAGACGACCTGCTCGTATACCGTTTCGCCGATTCCTTCATGCTGGTCGTGAACGCATCCAACATCGCAAAGGACTTCGCCTGGCTGATGGAGCACGCGCCCGCCCACGACGTGAAGCTCGAGGACCGCTCGGACGAGACCGCCCTGCTGGCCCTCCAGGGGCCGCGCGCCCCCGAGGTGCTGCGCGGCCACGTGCCGGACGCGGTGCTCGACCTCGGCTACTACCGCTTCGCCGAGGCGCCGCTGTTCGGGGTCCCGGCCGTGATCTCGCGCACGGGGTACACGGGCGAGGACGGCTTCGAGCTCTACTTCGACCCGCGGCACGCCACGAAGGTCATGGAGGGGCTGCTTGCGGCGGGCGGGCCGCACGGGCTCGAGCCGATCGGGCTCGGGGCCCGCGACACGCTCCGCCTCGAGCTGGCCTACATGCTCTACGGAAACGACATCGACGACACCACGAATCCGCTCGAGGCGGGGCTCTCGTGGACGGTCAAGATGAAGAAGGGCGACTTCATGGGACGGGACGCGCTGGCCGCCCACAAATCCCAGGGCCTGCTGCGGAAGCTGGTCGGGATCGAGCTCGACGGCCGGCGGGTGGCGCGTCACGCGATGGTCGTGGAGGTCGGCGGCCGGCCGGTAGGCCTGGTCACGAGCGGCACCTTCGCCCCGAGCCTGCAGAAGCCGATCGCGCTGGCCTACGTCGAAACTGCGTTGTCCGCACCCGGCACCGCCCTCGAAGTGGCGGCCGGAGCGACGCGGCTTCCGGCCAGGGTCGTCGCCACCCCGTTCTATCGCCAAGGTTCCCGACGTGCCTGACTCGAACCCGGAGGCATCCGTGTCGTCCTATCCCGTTGACGCGCGTTACACCGCCGAGCACGAATGGGCCCGCCTCGAAAAGGGCGTGGTGACCGTCGGCATCACCCGCTACGCCACCGACCAGCTCGGGGACGTGGTGTTCGTCGAGCTGCCGGAGGTGGGGAAACGCCTCGAGGCCACGAAGCCGTTCGGCGTGGTCGAGGCGGTGAAGACGGTGAGCGATCTCTACGCGCCGGTGTCCGGCGTAGTGGTCGAGGTGAACTCGGCCCTCACCGACCAGCCCGGCCTCGTCAACGAGCATCCCTTCGGCGACGGCTGGATGATTCGTCTCAAGCCCGACCGGCCGGACGACGTGGAGAAGCTCATGACGAGCGACGACTACGAGAAGCTGCTGGAACAGGAACACGCGTGAGCCCAGAGCCGGGAAGGAATTCATGAGCGACATCGGAAGATCGACGGTTGAAACCGAAAGGATGTTGAAGGACATCGGCGTGTCCTCGTTCGAGGCGCTGCTCGAGAACGTTCCCGCGGACGTGCGCCTGCGCCAGGCGCTGCCGCTGCCGGGACCGCTCTCCGAGATCGAGCTGCGCCGGCAGTTCGGCGCCTGGGCCCGCGAGAACGACGCCGACTCGTGCGTCTCCTTCCTCGGCGGCGGCTCCTACGAGCACTTCATTCCCGCCGCGGTGGGGGCACTCGCCTCGCGCTCCGAATTCGCGACCGCCTACACGCCCTACCAGCCCGAGGTGGCGCAGGGCTCGCTCACGGCGATCTTCGAGTTCCAGAGCATGATCGCCGAGCTGACCGGGTGCGACGTCGCCAATGCCTCGATGTACGACGGCGCCACCGCCGTGGTCGAGGCGGCGCTGCTCGCGCGGCACCAGACCGGACGCGACCGCGTCGTGGTGGCCGGTGCGCTGCACCCCCACACCATCGACGTGCTCCGCACGTATCTCGCCCCCGGCGACCTGACGCTCGCCGCCGACCGCGACGGCCTCTGCGGCGCCGAGGATCTCGCGTCCGTCATGGGCTCCGACGTGGCGGCCGTGATCTACCAGCACCCGAACTTCTTCGGCCTGCTCGAGAATCCGCGGGCGCTCCACGCCGCGGCCCACGCGGCCGGGGCGCTGGCGGTCGCGTCCGTCGATCCGATCTCGCTCGCGCTGCTCGAGCCGCCGGGAGCGACCGGCGCCGACATCGTGGTGGGCGAGGGCGCGTGCCTCGGGAATCCGCCGTCCTTCGGGGGACCGGCGCTCGGCTTCTTCGCGTGCACGAAGGCGCTCGTGCGGCGGATGCCGGGCCGGCTCGCCGCCGAGACCGTCGACACGCGCGGGAAGCGCGGCTTCGTGCTCACGCTGCAGACCCGCGAGCAGCACATCCGCCGCGAGAAGGCGACCTCCAACATCTGCACCAACCAGGGACTGCTCGCGCTCCGCGCGACGATCCACATGGGGCTGCTCGGACGCCGCGGGTTGCGCGAGGTTTCGGAGCTGTGCGTCCAGAAGGCGCACCACGCGGCGCGCCTCGCGGAAGCCACCCCCGGCTTTCGCCTGGCGCACGCGGGCCCGTTCTTCCGCGAGTTCACTCTCGCGTGTCCGGTCGACGCGGCGCGCGTCGTCGCAGCGGGCCGGCGGCGCGGTGTCCTGCCCGGCGTCGACCTCGGCCAGTTCCGCCCCGAGTGGTCGCGGTGGCTGCTGGTGGCGGTCACCGAGATGCGCTCGCGCGAGGAAATCGAGCGCTTGTGCGCAACGTTGCGCGCCGCGGGGGAGGAGCGATGAACCTCGAACGGCGTCTCCTGATCGAGCAGGGCGGGGAGGGCCACCGTGGTCCCGGGCTCCCGGCGCCCGACGTTCCGACGCGGCCGCTGGAAGAGCTGCTGGGCGGCGCCGCACTGCGGCGCGACCTCGCGCTGCCCGAGGTGAGCGAGCCCGAGGTGGTGCGGCACTTCATCGAGCTGTCCACGATGAACCACCACATCGACCGCGGTCTCTACCCGCTCGGCTCGTGCACCATGAAGCACAATCCGAAGATCAACGACGAGATCGCCGCGCTTCCCGGGTTCGCGCTCGCGCACCCGCTGTCCTCCGACGAGAGCGTGCAGGGCGTCCTGCGCGTGATCCACGAGCTCGAGCGCACGCTGATGGCGATCACCGGCTTCGACGCGGTGACGACCCAGCCGGCGGCGGGCGCCCAGGGCGAGATGACTGGCCTGCTGCTGATCCGCGCATGGCATCGCTCGCGCGGCGAAGGAGAGCAGCGGCGGCGCGTGATCGTTCCCGATTCGGCGCACGGCACCAACCCGGCGAGCGTGAACCTCGTCGGGTGGGAGACGGTGACGATCCCCTCCGAGGAGCACGCCACCGTCAACCTCGACGCGCTGCGCGCGGCGCTCGATCCCTCGGTGGCGGCGCTGATGCTGACCGTGCCCAACACGCTCGGCCTCTTCGAGCCGCAGATCCTCGAGATCACCCGGCTCGCGCACGCAGCCGGCGTCCAGGTGTACATGGACGGGGCCAACTTGAATGCGCTCGTCGGGCTCGTGCGTCCCGCCGACCTCGGCTTCGACGTCATGCACATCAACGTCCACAAGACCTTCTCGACCCCGCACGGCGGCGGCGGACCGGGGGCGGGTCCGGTGGCGGTGGCTTCGCACCTCGCGCCGTTCCTGCCGAAGCCGGTGATCGTCGAGCGCGACGGAATGCTGCGGCTCGATCACCAGCGCCCGCAGTCGATCGGACGCGTGCACTCGTTCCACGGGAACGTCGGCATCCTGATCCGCGCGCTGTGCTACATCCGGCGGCTCGGCCCCGACGGTCTCGCGCAGGTGAGTCGCTCGGCGATCCTCAACGCGAACTGGCTCATGCGGCGTCTCGCGCGCACCTACGACCTGCCGCATCCCGAGCATTGCATGCACGAATTCGTGCTCTCCGGGAGACGGCTCAAGAAGCACGGGATCCGCACGCTCGACGTCGCGAAGCGGCTGCTGGACTTCGGCGTCCACGCGCCGACCGTGTACTTCCCGCTGATCGTCGACGAGGCGCTGATGATCGAGCCCACCGAGACCGAGACGCTCGACCGCCTGGTCCACTTCGCCGAGGCCATGGAGCGCATCGCGCTCGAGGCGGAGGAGAATCCGGATCTCCTCCACGCCGCACCCCACACCACGCCCAACAGCCGCCTCGACGAGGGACGCGCCGCGCGCGAGCTCAAGCTGCGCTGGAAGCACCCGGAAGCCCCGCGACCCGCGGCCGCCGAGGAACCGGTCACGAAAGCATGAGCGAAGAGCACGCCGCGCCGCGCGCGGACTTAGGTCGCGCCGCGCCGGCCCCCATCGAGTGGACGTTCCGGCCGTGGAGCGAACGGCCGCGTCCGGCCCGGCTGGCGCTCGCGTCGACGGCGGCGATCGTCGTCCTGCTCGCGGTGCTGCGGTTGCCCGGATTCGCGGTGGTCATCCTGGCGGCGGCGGTGACCGCCACCCTGGCGCCGGCGTGGACCCCGCTGCGCTGCCGAGTGGACGAGACCGGCGTGCACGCGCGCGGTCCCTTCGGGTGGGAGCGCCGGCCATGGTCGCGCATCCGCCGCGCCCGCGTTCTGCCGCCCGGCGCGCTCGTGGTGTCCCCGTACAAGCGACGCCGCCGGCTCGACCGCTTCCGCGCCCTCGTGCTGCCGTTCCCCGGTGCCGAGCGGGACCGGCTGAACCGGGCCGTGTCGCCGCATCTCGAGCGCCATGGCTACTGAGCCGGCGCTTCCGCCTGAGGACCTCGAGCTGCTCGACCGCGTCGCGGGACGCCTGGTCGACCTGAAACTCGAGACGCCGGCGATCCTCACGATCGAGAGCGCGCTGCCGCTGTCGGTGGTCGCCGGACAGTCCATGCTCTTCTTCGAGCCGCTGGTGGCCGCGTTCCTGCGACTGCCCGACTACCGCCGCTTCGCACGGCTGGTCGAGGACCGGGGGGCACTCGAAGTGCTCGTCCAGCGCATCGAGACCAAAGCCGAGGAACGCGAGACCCGGCGTCGTGCCGCGCGTCCCGGCGCGGGCGGTGCTTAGTCCATGAGCACCCCCGACAACATCCGCTCGATCCTCGCCACCGACTGCGGGTCGACCACCACCAAGGCGATTCTCATCGAGAAGCGCGGTGACCATTACCGCCTCGTCACCCGCGGCGAGGCGCCCACCACCGTCGAAGCGCCCTTCGAGGACGTCACCCGCGGCGTGCTGAACGCGGTCCGCGAGGTCGAGGAGCTGGCCGGCCGCAGGATCCTCGACGGTGAGCACATCGTGACCCCGCAGAACGGCGAGGTCGGCGTCGACCTCTACGTCTCGACCTCGAGCGCCGGCGGCGGTCTTCAGATGACCGTGTCCGGGCTCGTGCTGCAGATGACGGGCGAGAGCGCCCAGCGTGCGGCACTCGGCGCGGGCGCGATCGTGATGGATGTGATCGCGCTGAACGACGGCCGCCGTCCGCACGAGAAGATCAAGCGCCTGCGCCAGCTCCGTCCCGACATGATCCTGCTCTCGGGCGGGACCGACGGCGGCGAGACCCGGCGCGTCGCCGAGATGGCCGAGATCCTGAAAGCCGCCGATCCCAAGGCGCGACTCGGCGCCGGCTACGAGCTGCCCGTGATCTACGCCGGGAACACGGACGCTGCCGGCTTCGTGAAGGAGTGCCTGGGCGGGGTGACGGCGCTCTCGATCGTGCCGAACCTGCGGCCGAGCCTCGAGCGGGAGAACCTGAAACCCGCGCGCGACGCCATCCACGAGCTGTTCATGGAGCACGTCATGGCCCACGCCCCGGGCTACAAGAAGCTGATGACGTGGACGCCGGTCCCGGTGATGCCGACCCCGGGCGCGGTCGGCATCATCATCGAGAAGGTCGCGCGGCGCGACGGGCTGTCGGTGGTGGGGGTGGACATCGGCGGTGCGACCACCGACGTGTTCTCGGTGTTCCAGGGCCTGTTCAACCGCACCGTGTCGGCCAACCTCGGCATGAGCTACTCGGTGTCGAACGTGATGGCCGAAGCCGGAATCCAGAACATCCTGCGCTGGGTGCCGTTCCCGGTGGACGAAGTGGACCTCCGGAACCGGATCAAGAACAAGATGATCCGTCCGACGACGATTCCGCAGACGCTCGAGGACCTCGTCATCGAGCAGGCCATCGCGCGCGAGGCGCTGCGGCTGGCCTTCGAGCAGCACAAGAGCCTGGCGGTGGGGCTCAAGGGCATCCAGACCGAGCGCACCATCTCGGACATCGTGACGCAGTCCGAGAGCGGCGCGACCCTGGTGAACCTCGGCGACCTCGATCTTCTCGTCGGATCGGGCGGCGTGCTCTCGCACGCGCCGCGCCGCGCGCAGTCGGCGCTCATGATGGTCGACGCGTTCCTTCCCGAGGGACTGACCCATCTCGCGGTCGACAGCATCTTCATGGCGCCCCAGCTCGGCGTGCTCTCCACGGTGCACGAACAGGCCGCGGCCGAGGTCTTCGAGCGCGACTGCCTCATCCGCCTCGGCGCGGTGCTCGCGCCGATCGGCGGGGGCAAGCCGGGGCAGAAGTGCCTCAAGGTCGAGCTCGCGCCCGAGGGGGCGCCACGCACGACCCACGAGGTGCCCTTCGGTGACCTGGTGCGGCTGCCGCTGCCCGCGGAGGGAGAGGTGACGCTGGTTGCCACCCCGGAGCGCGGGTTCGATCTCGGCCCTGGCCGCGGCAAGCCACTCGAGGCCCGGGTGCGCGGCGGCGTGGTGGGCCTCCTCGTCGACACCCGCGGGCGCCGTCCGTTCGAGCTGCCGGCCGATCCCGCCGAGCGCATTGCGCGGCTCCGCGCCTGGAACCGCGCACTCGACATGTATCCCCGGGAGGTGTGACGTGGCCCACTCGTACACGCCGGGACTTAGGGTCGCGGCCGATTGTCTCGTACGCCGCGAGCGCCGGCTTCCGCTCAAGGGCGACGTGGTGGTGCGCGAGGGGCAGCACGTCGACGCCGGCACCGTCGTGGCGCGCACCGAGCTGCCCGGCAACGTGCACTCGGTCAACCTCGCTTCCAAGCTCTCCATCGATCCCGCCCGCGTCGCGGCCGCGCTGCGGCACGCGGTCGGGACCGCGGTCCGCAAGGGCGACACCATCGCCGTCGCGAAGAGCCTCTTCGGCCTCATGCGGCAGACTGCCGAGGCGCCGGTCGACGGGACTCTCGAGACGGTTTCGACGGTGACCGGACAGCTGATGATGCGCGAGCCGCCGATCCCGGTGGAGGTCTGCGCGTTCGTGAAGGGGGTCGTGGCCCACGTGATGCCGCACGAGGGCGTGGTCGTGGAGGCGCGCGCGGCCTTCCTGCAGGGGATCTTCGGCGTCGGCGGCGAGACGTTCGGCCGCATCGAGATCGCCTCCTCCGGTCCCGACCGGCGGCTCGAGCCCGGGGACGTGAAGCCCGAGCACCGCGGCGCGGTGGTGGTCGGCGGCTCCCACGTGAGCCACGCGGCGCTGATGCGCGCGCGCGAGGTGGGCGCGGTGGCCGTGGTGGCCGGCGGCTTCGACGACCGCGACCTCCGGCTGCTGCTCGGCCGCGACCTCGGCGTCGCCATCACCGGCGCCGAGGAGCTGGGGCTCACCCTCGTCCTCACCGAGGGATTCGGCGCGATCCGCATGGCGGAACGCACCTGGAAGCTGCTCGCGTCGCACCGCGGCCACGCCGCCTCGGTGAGCGGCGCGACCCAGATCCGCGCCGGCGTGATGCGTCCGGAGATCCTGGTGCCGCTCGAGGGCTTCGCGGGGAATCCGACGGCCGACGATCACGCCGGCGGGCTCGAGATCGGATCGCTGCTGCGTGTGATCCGGGAGCCGTACTTCGGACGGATCGGGAAGGTCGTCGAGCTGCCCCCCGAGCTGCGTGCGCTCGAATCGGAGGCGGAGGTGCGGGTGCTGGTGGTCCAGTTCGCCGACGATGACACCCGCGCCGTGATCCCGCGCGCGAACGTGGAGCTCATCTCGCGATGAGTCGGCGCCGGTGCGCGTGTCACCGGCATGCATCCGCCGGTCGCGAATCCGTTGACGGGGCAGGGGTCCGTTGCTAGCGTGCGACGGTTCCTGCCGCCGTCCTCAGTTGTCGGCGGTCGCGTGCATGGTCCCGGGGTCCGAATGAGACCTTCCGCAGGGTCGCACCGGCTGAGTTGTTCCGCGCTGCTGCTGCTGCTGACCCTCGTTCCGTGCCGGGCCCACGTCTGGGCCCAGGCCGCCCCGGACACCACGGCCGTGCGCCCGCCCTCCGGCCTCGTCGTCACCGACGTTCCCGACGATGCCGGCCGCTCGCTCCAGCTCGCGTGGCACACGGCGCCGGCCGAATCGCTGCTCTTGGGCTACCGGCTCGAGCGCGCCACCGATCCCGCCGGCCCGTGGACGGTGCTCGATTCGGTCGCCACCGGAACCACCGCCTACGAGGACCAGTCGGTGCACCGCGATCTCGACTACTTCTACCGCGTGGTCGGGTTCGGAACGGCGATCGAGGTCCCGGCCCGCAGCATCACCGGGCCCGTGCGCGCCACCTCCCAGTGGTTCCGTCACGGACGCGAGAGCGTCTTCGTCGGCATCCTCCTGTTCTTCGGGTTCGTGCTGTGGTTCATGCAGCAGGCGAAGTCCGGCAAGAAACCGTTCGTGCGCCGGCTCCCCGGCATCGACGCGATCGAGGAGGCGGTCGGGCGTGCCACCGAGATGGGGCGGCCGGTGCTCTATCTCCCCGGCATTCTCGACATCGACGAGATCCAGACCATGGCCGGGCTCGTGATCCTCGAGAGCGTCGCGCGCATCACCGCCCGTTACGAAACCCCGATCAAGGTGCCGGTGACCTACCCGATCCCGTTCGCGATCGCCGAGGAGATGGTGAAGGGCGGCTACCTGCAGGCGGGGAAGCCGGATCTCTACGACCCGACCAGCGTCCGCTTCGTCTCGCCCGAGCAATTCGCCTATGTCGCGGCGGTGACGGGCATCATGACCCGCGACAAGCCCGCCGCCCACATCTTCATGGGAGCGTTCTACGCCGAGTCGCTGCTGCTGGCCGAGACCGGATTCTCGACGGGCGCGATCCAGATCGCGGGCACGGCGAACGTGCACCAGCTCCCGTTCTTCGTCGTGGCGTGCGACTACACGCTGATCGGGGAGGAGCTGTTCGCGGCGAGCGCCTATCTGTCGGGCGATCCGCGGCTGGTGGGCGGACTCAAAGGCGCCGACTGGATGAAGATCGTGATCATTCTCGCCATGATCGCGGGCTGCATCCTCGAGACGATGGGGAAGTCCGGATTCACTACCTGGATGGCGACCCAGTGAGGACCCACGCATGAAGCGGGAGCTGCCGCTCTTCCTGACCGCCGTGATCGGGATCTTCATGATCCTGTCGTTCTTCATCCCGCATCACCTGGTGAGCGTCCCGGCCGACTTCATGCAGGCCACGGCGATCGTCCTGGTCGCCTGCGGCTACGTTCTCGGCGGAGCGAATGCGCTCAAGCTGAACTCCCAGGCGATCGCGGCCCGCCAGCCGGGCTGGATCTACAAGGTCGTCCTGGTCGTGTCGCTGCTCATCACCCTCGGCGTCGGGTTCGTGGACGGGATGCGGCGCCAGGGAGCGTTCCTCGAGACCGGATCCGCCTCGGACTGGATCTACTCGCAGATCTACTCCCCGATGCAGTCGACGCTGTTCGCGCTGCTCGCCTTCTTCATCGCCTCGGCAGCGTTCCGCGCGTTCCGGATCCGGACCGTGGAGGCCGGCTTCCTCGCGGTCGCCGCGCTGATCGTGATGCTGGGCCGGGTTCCGATCGGTGACGTGGCGACCGGGTTCCTGCCGGAATGGCTCCGGCTCGGGACGATCCAGGAGTGGATCATGAACGTGCCGCAGAACGCGGCGAAGCGCGCCATCCTGATCGGGGCCGCCCTCGGCGTCATGGCGACGGGGCTGCGCGTGATCCTGGGCATCGAGCGCTCGTACCTGAGCGGGGAGGAGTGATGCTCGCGCTCCTGCAGCGGCTCGATCGCCGGTGGATCTTCCTGGTCATGGGACTCCTGGTTCTCGGTCCGCTTCTGTTCCCCATCAAGCTGCCGATCGTCGTGCGGAGTCCGGCGCGCGGTTTCTACGAGGCGATCGACGCACTGCCCAACGGGTCCACCATCTTGATGTCGTGCGATTACGATCCCGGGGCCATTCCCGAGATGGTGCCGATGACCCGCACCGCGTTCCGGCAGCTGCTCCAGAAGGACTGCAAGATGGTGGTCACGGTGCTGTGGAACGCCGGGCCGGGGCTGGTGGACAGCATCCTGCGCGAGACCGCGCGCGAGTTCCCCGGGAAGAAGTACGGGGTGGACTGGGTGAACCTCGGGTACAAGTCCGGCAACGAGGCGGTCATGGTCGTGATGGGGCAGGGAATCGCGAACGCCTTCCCGCGCGACTACAGCGGACAGGAGACGCGGAGCTTCCCGATCATGAAGAACGTCCGCGACTACGGGAGTTTCCCGCTCCTGGTGAACATCTCGGCCGGCTACCCCGGAACCAAGGAGTGGGTGCAGCAGGTGCAGGCCCGGTTCCACCTGCGGATGGTCGCCGGCGTCACCGCCGTCAGCGCCCCCGAGTTCTACCCCTACCTCCAGTCGAACCAGCTCCTCGGTCTCCTCGGCGGCATGGCGGGCGCGGCCGAATACGAGAAGCTTCGCGGCGAGGAGGGCACGGCGACGCGGGGCATGGGAGCGCAGTCCCTCGGCCACGTCTTCGTCGCGCTCATGATCATCCTCGGCAATCTCGCGCGTCGTGGCACGAAGCGGGAGGGCGCGTGAGCTTCAACGTTTCCCACGACCCCGGCGTCTGGGTCGCGGCGCTCCTCACGCTCTTCATCTTCAGCTTCCTCTACCGCGACAACGCGTTCTACAAGTTCGCGGAGCATCTGTTCGTCGGGGTTTCCGCCGGCTACTGGATCATCCTCAGCTTCTGGACCGTGATCGTCCCGAACCTGGTCGAGCCGCTGTGGCGAAGCCTGACCCACCGCCAGCTCTGGACCAGCGCGCCTTACATCGCCGATCCGCCGGGGCTGTTCACGGCATCGCTCGGAGACTACCGGGGCTGGCTCCTGCTGCCCGCGATCTTCGGCGTGCTGCTCTTCATGCGCCTGTTCGGGAAGGCGGGCTGGCTCTCGCGCTGGCCGCTCGCGCTGATCATCGGCGTCTATGCCGGCATCAAAACCACCGGGTTCGCCCAGGGCGACTTCGTGGCCCAGGTCCAGGCCAGCCTCCAGCCGCTCTGGCACGACAGCCCCGCCGAGACGCTGAGCGCCATCATTTTCACCGTCGGACTCATCACGTCGCTGCTCTTCTTCTTCTACAGCCGCGAGCACAAGGGCGCGCTCGGCGTTGCCTCCCGCACCGGGATCATGTTCCTCATGATCGGCTTCGGCGCCGGATACGGCTACACCGTGATGTCGCGCATCTCGCTGCTCATCGGCCGCTTCCTCTTCCTGCTCGAGACCTGGCTCGGCTACCGTTGAGGCGGCGATGATCCTGTGGAACGACGGCGCACACGGCGTCGCCGAGAACATGCGACGCGATTCGGACCTGCTCGCCGCGGCCGAGCGCGATCCCGGCTGGCGGCCGGTGCTCCGCCTCTTCCGCTTCGATCCGCCGGGGATCACGCTCGGAAGGTCGCAGCATCCCGAGCGCGTGCTCGATCTCGAGCGCTGCGCGCGTGACGCGGTCGCCTTCGCGGTGCGGCCGACCGGCGGCCGCGCGATCTTCCACGCCGAGGAGTGGACCTACTCGCTCACCGCACGGCTCGACGACCCGCGTTTCGGCGGCTCGCTGGCGGCCGCGTACGGAGCGGCCTCGACGCTCATCGCCGGTTCGCTCCGCCGGCTCGGGATCGCGGCCGATCTGACGCCCGGGCGGCGCACGACCTCAGGCCAGGGTGCCATGGGCAGCGCTCCGTGCTTCGCATCCACCGCGGCGCACGAGATCGTGCTCGAGGGACGGAAGCTCGCGGGCAGCGCGCAGCGGCGCACCGCGACCGCGCTGCTCCAGCAGGGGAGCATCCTGCTCGGACCGGGACACCTGCGGCTCGCCGACTACCTGGCGCTCCCGGACCCGCAGCGCGAAGCGGCACGGGTTCGCCTCGAACGCGCGTCCACGTGGGCGGCGCCGCCCGGAAACGCCACGCGGGAGGCGTGGGCGGATTCGCTCGCCGCGGAGCTCGGGAGCGCGGCGTTCCGCCTCACCGGTGACGCGGCGCTGTTGACCCTCCTGGAGTCGGGTTCCATACTGCGTACCGCATGAGCGCCTGCGATCGGCCGCGCTTCCCCGCCAGGATGGCTTTCGGAAACCCCACCCGCTTCTGCACGGCCGCGATCGTCGCGCTCGCGGTGCTGGGCGCGGGCTGCACGCCGGTTGGCTCCGGCCGCTCGGCCTGGCACGACCCTTATCCGCTGCCGGCCGACACGCTGACCGTTCCGACCGCCGAGATGGGCACCCACGGCGGTCGCTTCGTCATCGCGCAGACGGCGCCCCCCAAGACCTTCAATCCGCTGATGGCGACCGAGTCGTCGTCCCGCGACATCACGAACCTCCTCTTCGTCGGACTCGCCGAGCTCGACAACGCCACCCAGCGCATCTATCCACTGCTCGCCCGCTCGTGGGAATCGAGCGAGGACGGGCTCACCTGGACATGGCGGCTCCGCCGCGGCGCGTGCTTCTCCGACGGCCACCCGATCACGAGCGCCGACGTGCTCTTCTCGTTCGAGGTGCTCTACGACCGCGAGCTCCACCCGTCGCTCCAGGACATCATCGCGGTCCAGGGCAAGCCCTTCGAGGTGTCGGCGCCGGACTCCTACACGGTCGTGACCCGCAGCGCCGCACCGCACGCGCTCACCGCCGCCATCGTGGGAGCACTGCGCATCCTGCCGCGCCACATCCTGGAGCCGGCCTATCGCCGCGGCGAGTTCGCTTCCGCCTACGGGGTCGCGACCGCCCCCGAGAGCCTGGTGACGAGCGGAGCGTTCCAGCTCGTCCAGTACGCGGGAGGGGAGAAGGTCGTTCTCGGCCGGAACCCCTACTGGTTCGGAGTGGACGCGCGCGGACAGCGGCTGCCGTACCTCGACGAGCTGGTGTTCGTGATCGTGACCGACCAGGACGCGGCGGTCGCCAAGTTCGAAGGCGGGGAGATCGACGCCGTCGACAACGTGAAGCCAGCCGACTACAAGCTCTACACCGACGGCGCGGCGCGCGGCGGCTACACGCTCTACGACCTCGGCCCTTCCCTCACGACCACGTTCATGTGGTTCAACCTCAACCGGGGCCACGTGCCGGCCAAGCACTACCGCTGGTTCGCGAACCGCGCGTTCCGGCGTGCGGTTTCGCAGGCGATCGACCGCGAGGCCATGATCCGCGGCCCGTATTTCGGGGAGGCGGTCAAGAACTGGTCCCACCTCACCGCCTCGAGCCGCGACTGGAATCCGGTCGACGTCGAGCGCCACGACTACGATCCGAAGGAGGCGGTGCGCCTGCTCGACAGCCTCGGCTACCGCGACCGCGACGGCGACGGCATGCGCGAGGACGACCGCGGCGAGCCGATCAGGTTCACGCTCAAGACGAACAGCGACAACAACGTCCGCGTCGCGCTCGCGACGCTGATCCAGGACGACCTCGCGCGGGTCGGGATCCGCTGCACGCCCGCGCCGATCCAGCTCAACACCCTCACCACCAACGTGCGTGAGGACTTCGACTACGACGCAATGCTGCTCGGCCTCGGCAGCGGCGTGCCGGCCGATCCCGCCATGACGGGCAACTTCCTGCTGTCGAGCGGGGCGTCGCACTACTGGAACGTGCGCCAGCCGGAGCCCACCACCGCCGCCGAGCGGGAGATCGACCGCCTCTATCGCGAGAACGTCGGCGAGTTCGACCCGGCGCTGCGGCAGCAGACGTGGAGGCGCATGGCGAACGTCCTCAACGGGGAGGACTTCGTGATCTGGCTCCCGGTGCAGAAGATCAAGATTCCGATCCGGAACGGCTTCGGGAACATCCACCCCACGGTGCTGCCGCACCGGATTCTGTGGAACATCGACCGGGTGTTCGTGAAGAACGGCAAGCGCGTCTGACCTCCGCATGCGGAATTTCCTGATCGGGCGGCTGCTCCAGGTCGTCCCGCTCCTGCTCGGAATCTCCGCCCTCACCTTCCTGCTGATCCAGCTCGCGCCCGGCGACTTCCTCGCCACCATGGCCGAGAATCCCCAGATCTCGGGCGAGGCGCTGGACGCCATGCGCGTCCGCTTCGGGCTCGACCAGCCGTGGTACGTGCAGTACGGGCTGTACGTGCGGAACGTCTTCTTTCGTCTCGATTTCGGAGAGTCGTTCTCGCGGCACCAGCCGGTGTTCGACGTGCTGCGCGAGGGGGTGCTCAACACCCTGCTGCTGTCGGCCGCGGCGGCGGTGGTGACGTGGGGGCTCGCGATCCCGCTCGGCATCTGGGCCGCCGTGCGGCGCCACACCGCGATCGATCGCGCGCTCTCGTTCGGCGCCTTCGTCGGGCTCTCGATTCCCGAAGTGCTGTCCGGCCTGCTGCTGCTCCTCTTCGCGGCGCGCACCGGCTGGTTCCCGGTGGGGGGCATGCACTCGCTCGACTACGACCGGCTGCCGGCCGCGGGCCGGCTGCTCGACGTCGCGCGCCACCTGGTGCTGCCGGCGCTCGTGGCCGGACTGGTGCCGCTCGCCGGGCGTATGCGGCAGATGCGCGCGAGCCTGCTCGACGTGCTGTCGCTCGACTACATCACGACGGCGCGCGCCAAGGGCCTCTCCGAAACCGCGGTCGTGCTCCAGCATGCGCTGCGCAATGCGCTCAACCCGCTGATCACGCTCTTCGGCTACACGCTCGGGGCGCTGCTCTCGGGCGCCTTCGTCGCCGAGATTGTCTTCTCGTGGCCGGGCCTCGGACGCATCACCCTGGAGGCCCTGTTGTCGCAGGATCCCTACCTCGTGATGGGCTCGGTGCTGATGGCCTCCACCATGCTGATCCTCGGCAATCTCGTCGCCGATGTCCTGCTGCGCGTCGCCGACCCGCGTCTCCGCCATGAGTGATCACGCGCTCGATCCCGGACCGGCGCCGCTGTCGCCCGGGCGGCTCTTCGTCCGCCGCCTGCGGCGCAACCGCTTCGCGGTGGCGGGCGCGGTGCTGCTCGTGCTCTTCCACCTGCTCGCGCTGTTTGCACCGTTCCTCGCTCCGAACCCTCCCGAGGAGATCCACCGCGATCACTTCTACCACCCGCCGAGCCGCGTGCACTGGTTCGATCGCACCGGCCGCTTCCGCGGGCCCCACATTCATCCCACCCGGCTCGCCGATCTCTCGGAGCTCCGCTACGAGGAGGACCGCTCGGTGCGGGTGCCGCTCACGCTGTTCGCGACCGGCGCGCCCTACCGGCTGTGGGGGCTCCTGCCGATGGACCGCCACCTGCTCGGGGTCGCGCCGCCGCATCGCCTGTTCCTGCTCGGCGCCGATCCGCTCGGCCGGGACGTGTTCTCGCGGCTGCTCCACGGTGCGCGCGTCTCGCTCACGGTCGGGCTCGTTGGTATCGCCATTTCGTTCGCGCTCGGACTCCTGCTCGGTGGCGCCGCCGGCTACTTCGGCGGCTGGGTGGATCCGCTGATCATGCGGCTGGTCGAGCTGCTCCTGACCGTGCCCGGCCTCTACCTGATCGTCGCGCTGCGCGGGTTGTTCCCGGTCGACCTGCCGAGCCAGCAGGTGTACCTCGCGATCGTCGCGATCCTGGCGCTGATCGGCTGGGCCAGCCTCGCCCGCGTGATCCGCGGCATGGTGCTCACGATCCGGCGCTCGGACTATGTCACCGCCGCCGAGGCGCTCGGCATGGGACACCTCCGCATCATCGTGCGGCACATCCTTCCCAACACCGCCTCGTTCGTGATCGTGGCCGCCACCATCGCCGTGCCGGGCTACATCCTCGGCGAAGTGTTCCTGTCGTTCCTGGGGGTCGGCGTCCAGGAGCCGAGCGCCTCGTGGGGCAACATGCTGAGCCAGGCGCGCTCGCTGCGCGCGCTCACGTCGTTCCCGTGGCTCCTGTTCTCGCCCGGCCTCGCGATCTTCCTCACCGTCATGGCGTTCAATTTCCTGGGCGACGGCTTGCGCGATGCGCTCGATCCCCGCACAGTGCCGGCGAGGGACCTTTAGATGAGCCCATTGCTCGAAGTGCGAAATCTTCAGACCCACTTCCACACGGACGGCGGCGTGGTGCGCGCGGTCGACGGCGTCTCGTTCGACCTCGAGGCGGGTCGCACGCTGGCGCTCGTCGGCGAATCGGGGAGCGGCAAGAGCGTGACCTCGCTTTCCATCCTGCGGCTCGTCGCGAGCCCGCCGGGTCGCATCGTGGGAGGGGAGATCCGCTTCCGCGGCGAGGACCTCCTGAAGCTGCCGCCGGCCCGCATGCGCGCCGTCCGCGGCAAGGAGATCGCGATGATCTTCCAGGAGCCGATGACCTCGCTGAACCCGGTGTACACGTGCGGCGAGCAGATCATCGAGGCCCTGGTGCTCCACGAGCGGCTCGCGCGCCGCGCCGCGCGTGCCCGCGCGATCGAGATGCTGAAGCGGGTCGGGATCCCGTCGCCCGAGCAGCGCGTGGACGAGTACCCGCACCAGATGTCGGGCGGCATGCGCCAGCGGGTGATGATCGCGATGGCGCTCGCGTGCTCGCCCGCGATCCTGATCGCTGACGAGCCGACCACGGCCCTCGACGTTACGATCCAGGCCCAGATCCTCGAGCTCCTGAAGGAGCTCCAGCGCGAGATGGGGATGGCGGTGCTGCTCATCACCCACGATCTCGGTGTGGTGGCCGAGGTGGCGGACCGGGTGGCGGTGATGTACGCGGGGCAGATCGTCGAGACGGCCGGGGTCGCCGAGCTGTTCGAGCGGCCGCTCCATCCCTACGCGGCGGGACTCCAGGCCTCGCGACCGCTGCTCGGCGAGCGCCAGGAGCGCCTGCGCGTCATTCCCGGCACGGTGCCCGATCCCACGCGCTTCCCGGAAGGCTGCCGCTTCCGCCCGCGCTGCCCGGTGGCGATCCCGCGCTGCATCGAGATGCCGGGGCTCGACCCGCAGCCGGGCGAACGGTTCGCGCGCTGCTGGCGGTCGGGCGAGATCGCGGCCGGCACGCTCGACCCGGTGCGGACCCCCGAGGAACGCCGCGCGTGAGCGGCACGCCCGAAGCCCCGCTGCTCGAGGTCGAGCAGCTCACGAAGCACTTCCCGATCCGCCGCGGCCTGTTCGGGCGCACGGCGGGGGCGGTGCGCGCGGTCGACGGGGTGTCGTTCGCGGTCCAGCCCGGCGAAGTGCTGGGGCTCGTGGGGGAGAGCGGCTGCGGCAAGACGACCGTCGGCCGCTGCGTGCTGCGCCTGGTCGAGCCGACCGCGGGGACGATCCGCTTCGAGGGCGTCGACATCACCCGGCTCTCGCGCCGCGAGCTGCGTCCGCTGCGGCGGCGCATGCAGATCATCTTCCAGGATCCGTACTCGAGCCTGAACCCGCGGTTGACGGTCGGCAGCATGCTGGCCGAGCCGCTCGCGATCCACGGGATCGCCCGCGGAGCAAAAGCCCGCGAGCGCGTGGCGGAGCTGCTCGAGCGGGTGGGGCTCTCACCGGGTCACGCCGGCCGCTACCCGCACGAGTTCTCAGGCGGCCAGCGCCAGCGGATCGGCATCGCCCGCGCGCTCGCGGTCGAGCCGCGACTGATCGTCGCCGACGAGCCGGTGTCGGCGCTCGACGTCTCGATCCAGGCGCAGATCGTGAACCTGCTGCGCGATCTCCAGCGCGCACTCCGGCTCACGTACATCTTCGTCGCCCACGACCTGTCGGTGGTCGAGCACCTCTCGGACCGGGTGGCCGTGATGTATCTCGGCCGCATCGTGGAGCTCGCGACCCGCGACGCCCTCTATGCGCGGCCGCTCCATCCGTACACCGTCGCCCTGCTGTCGGCGGTGCCCGCCGCCACCCCCGAGCGGCGGCGCTCGCGCATCGTGCTCCAGGGCGACGTGCCGAGCCCGGCCGCGCCGCCCTCCGGGTGCCGCTTCCACACGCGCTGCCCGATGGCCCAGCCGATCTGCTCCGTCGAAGAGCCACGCCTCCGCGAGATCGCGCCGGGACATTCGTCGGCGTGCCACTTCGCCGAGACGCTGCTCGCCGGAACCGCCGCCCTGTCCTCGCAGCGCCCCCAGACCGCCAATTGACCCAACGGGTCCCCGCGAAGCGGGAAACACCCCAGCGTTGACACTTAGGCCGGCCGTCTAGCGCTTCGCGCTCCGGCTGAGCCCGTGACGCCAACTGTGCCTGCCGTTGGGCGTTGGAGCGTCGGCCACGACCCCGCGGAAGCCCTCTCCCCGGCGGCACCCGCCTTGCGTTTGTCATCGGGTACGCGCCGTCGCTGCAGCACGGGCGACGGCGTCACAACCGAAAGCAAGACGTTCCCTGCGCTGCCCGTGATCGACTGGCTGTGGGCTAATCCCCCTATCGCGAGCGAAGGAGTCCCTGGCCCGGCGCACGACAATCGTGGGGAACCTTTTTAGCGGGCCCCGGCCCTGCGGCACTCACCGCAGCAACCTGCATCTGGCGCGCAGACCGGGGCCCATACATTTTCCTCCGGCCGATTCATGCGCTTCCCGTCGGCGGAATCCTTCCGGCCATGCTAGATTCCGCCCCGGCCGAGTGCGGCGAGGGATGGGCCGTGCCGCGCGGCCGGAAGCCTGTCAGGAACCCCCTGACGAACTTCAAAACAGGAAAGGGAGGTCCGCCATGACCAAGGCTGATCTGGTCGAACAGATCTCCGTTCAGACCGGAGTCTCCAAGAACCACACCGCGCTCATCTTGGACGGCGTGCTGGATTCGCTGTGCCGCGCGCTCAGCGAGGGCCGGCACGTCGAGATCCGCGGCTTCGGCACCTTCAAGGTCCGTGAGCGCCGCGCCCGCCGTGCCCGCAATCCGCGGAGCGGAACAGAAGTGATGGTGCCGGCCAAGCTGGTTCCGGTGTTCAAGCCGAGCAAGGAACTCAAGGCACAGGTTCTCGGGACCGCCCCGGAGCCGGTCGGCGTCTGATACGTCCAGCAGGGAGAACGAATGGGATCTGGGAAGAAGCGGAAGCGAAAGAAGATCGCCACCCACAAGCGGAAGAAGCGGCTCCGGAAGAACCGTCATAAGAAACGCATCCGCTAGGCAAGGTGGCGGGGCGCGCGATCCGAACGCCGCCCCGCGCCTCATCGGCCGCGTGGAACGCGGGCGCGGGCAATGGTGGTTCGACCCCGCGCGACGCTGGCGCGGCGGACGCCGCGAGCTGATCTGGCGCGGCCCCCACGGTCCTCAGGAAGGCGACTATTGCGTCGCCGAGGTTCCGGACGAGGGCCCGGCGTTCCTCATCGAGATCCTCGGCGCCGAGGATCGCCCGGAGTGGGACGACGCGAGCGTCATCTCCCAGCACCGGCTGCGGCACCGCTTTCCGCCCGCGGTCGAGCAGGAGGTCGCGCGTGCCACCGCGCCCGGCAGCCGCGAGCGCGCCGGGCGTCTCGACCTCCGCGACCAGCTGGTGTTCACCATCGATCCCGAGGACGCGCGGGATCACGACGACGCGCTCTCGATCGAGACGCTGGAGAAGGACCGCGTGCGGGTCGGCATCCACATCGCCGACGTCTCGCACTACGTGAAGCCCGGCAGCGCTCTCGACCGCGAGGCGCGGCTGCGGGGGACGAGCACGTACCTGCCGGGTGGCGTGGTGCCCATGCTGCCCCACTCGCTGTCGTCGGACCTGTGCTCGCTTCGCCCCGACCAGGACCGCCTCACGCTGTCGGTGATCGTCGTGCTGGACGGCGCGGGCGGCGTCCACGACGTACGCTTCGCCGAGACCGTGATCCGGAGCCGCCACCGGCTGAACTACGGAGAGGTGCAGGAGCACTTCGACGGACACCGGCGCTTCGACGCCGCGCTCGAGCAGGCCCTCTCCGGATTACGCGCCACCGCCCGCGCGCTGCGGGCCCGCCGCCGCACGCTCGGCGCGCTCGAGCTCGAAATCCCGGAGGTGAAGGCGTGGGTCGACGCCCAGGGCGACGTGATCCGCCTCGAGCGCCGCATGCACCTCGAGAGCCACGAGCTGATCGAGGAGTTCATGCTGCTCGCCAACCGCTGCGTGGGCGCCGAGGGCGCGCGCCGCACCGCCGGCGTGCTCTACCGCGTGCACGAACCCCCTTCGCCGCTCAAGCTCACGGAGCTCGACGTGGTGCTGAAGACGCTCGGGCTTCCGCGGATGGGGGCGGTGCACGATCCGGCGCGGGCGCTCCAGGCCCTGCTCGCCGTTCCGCTCGACCGCGCCCATCGCGGACTACTCCACCGCATCGTGCTGCGCTCACTCGCGCGCGCCCGCTACCTCGAGCGCGATCTCGGCCACTTCGGGCTCGCCGCCTCCGCCTACTGCCACTTCACCTCGCCGATCCGCCGCTACCCGGATCTCCACAACCACGCGCGCGTGCGTGAGTGGATCCGCGACCAGCGGAGCGCGGCGTGGGATCCGGTCGAGAACGCGGCGCTCGCCGCGCAGTGCACCGGGTGCGAACAGATTGCGACGGACGCGGAACGGGAGGCCGTGAAGGTCAAGGGGCTCCGCTGGCTGGAAGGGCGACTCGGGCATACCGGTTCGGGTATCATCACCGGCCTGATTCCGGCAGGTCTCTTTGTCGAGCTCGATGAGGTCCCGGTCGAAGGGTTCGTCCGGGTCTCGCGTGAGATCGACGATCACTTCACTCTCGATGCGACCGGGGTGCGTCTCGTAGGACGCCGCACACGACGCCGGTTCGCTCTCGGGGACACAATCAAGGTCACGGTTGCGCGGGTGGATGTGCCCGCGCGGGAATGCGACTTCGCCCTGGCGGTGACACCTTCCGCCATGCGTCGTCGACATCGGAGGGGATGATGCCCCAGGGTTCAGGCCGCCGCCGTAACGAGAGACGCAGGAGTCCACGAGCCGACGCACGTCTCAGCATGCGCGTGGAGGGTCCGCGTGACGGCGAGCCGGCGCAGATCGTCACCGAGAGTCAGAACATTTCATCGAGCGGGGTGTACTGCACCTCTTCACAGTATCTCGCCCCACTCTCCAAGATCGGGCTGACGCTGGTGCTGCCGCGTATTCCCGGCTCCGAGGGGAACGAACTCGTAAAGTGCGAGGGAATCGTGGTGCGCTGCGACCCGGTGGCGCGCCGCTCGGAGCGGGCGTGGGAGCTGGCCTGCATGTTCTCGGATCTCGACGGTCCGCGCCGCGTGCTGCTGGAGGATTTCGTCACGTGGCGGAACCTCCAGGCCCTGCGCGCCGCCACGCGCCCCAAGCCCAAGCCGAAGGCGAAGGCGAAGGCGAAGGCCACCGCCGCCCGCGGGACCCGGCGGGCCGCCGCCAAGACGCGCACTGCCCCGGCCCGGAAGACCGCGCGCAAGCGGGTGGCCGCCCGCGGCGCCCGCCGCGCAACCGCGACGCGGAAGACGGGCGGGCGCCGGTCGTCCTGATCCCGAACGGAGGCATCCGGTGAGGCTCGTGGTTCACCCGGGCGGCGCATTGTCCGGCGAATTCGAGCCCCCGGGCGACAAGTCGATCACCCATCGCGCGCTGATCCTCGGGCTCCTGTCGTCACGGCCGCTCGAGGTGCTCGGCGCGAACCCGGGGCTCGACTGCGCGGCGACCGCCGCCGCGGCGCAACTGCTGGGCGCCGAGGTCACGGCCACGCGCATCGCGGGGCCCGCACAGCTCCGCGAGCCCCCGCGCGCGATCGACTGTGGAAACTCGGGCACCACGCTGAGACTCCTCGCGGGCGTGCTCGCCGCGCAGCCCTTCCCGAGCGTCCTCACCGGCGACGCGTCGCTCCGGAGCCGGCCGATGGCCCGCATCATGGCGCCGCTCTTGGCCATGGGAGCGAGGCTCCACGCGCAGGACGGCGGGCTCGCGCCGATCACCGTTCAGGGTGCGCCGCTCACCGCGATCGACTGGACGTGCCCGGTGGCAAGCGCCCAGGTCGAATCGTGCGTGCTGCTCGCCGCGACCTTCGCGAAGGGGAGGACGTCGGTGAGCCTGCCGGGTCCGGCGCGCGATCATTCGCTCCGCATGCTCGGCGCCTTCGGCGCCCAGGTCGAGGTCGAGCCGCTGGCCGGCGGCGGACGCCGCGCGAGTCTCCTAGGTCCCGTGCGGCTCGCGGGGCCGACACGTCTCCGCGTGCCGGGTGATTTCTCGTCCGCCGCGTTCTTCCTCGCGGCCGCCGCCACCGGGGGCGAGGTCACTGCGCGCGGAGTCGGCCTCAATCCGACACGCGATGGCCTGCTCGAAGTCCTCGAACGGATGGGCGCCGAGGTCGTGCGGGAGGACCTCGGCGAGGAATCGGGGGAGCCGGTGGGCGACGTGACCGTGCGCGGCCGCGCGGCGCTCTCCGGCGTGGACGTGCCTTCCGGGTGGATCCCGCGACTGATCGACGAGGTTCCGGCACTCGCGGTGGCCGCGGCTTTTGCCCGCGGCCGCACGCGTCTCACCGGGGCCGGCGAGCTTCGCCACAAGGAGAGCGACCGCATCGCCACGCTTGTCCAGGGACTGCGCGGCCTCGGCATCGAGGCGGCGGAGCTTCCGGACGGCCTCGAGATCACGGGCGGACGTCCGACCGGCGGGCGGGTCGACGCGCGCGGCGACCACCGGATCGCGATGGCATTCGCCACGCTCGCCACGCGGGCTTCGGGCCCGGTCACGATCGACGACGCGTCGAGCATCGTGACCTCCTACCCGGGCTTCATCGCCGAACTGTCGCGGCTCGGCGGGCGCATCGAGGCGGTGGCGGCGGCATGACGTTCGTGGTGACGATCGACGGACCCGCCGCGGCGGGGAAGAGCACCACCGCCCGAGCGGTCGCCTCGCGCCTCGGGTTCCTTTACGTGGACACCGGCGCGCTCTACCGCGCGCTCGCGCTCAAGGTGCTCGAGCAGGGCCTGCGTCCCGAGGATCCGGACGCGGTCGCGCGCATGCTTTCCGAGACGCGGCTCGAGCTCGCGGGAACGCCCGAGGAGCCGCGGGTCACGCTCGACGGGGAGGACGTGACCGGCCGCATCCGCACTCCGGACGTGAGTGAGATGTCCTCGCGGCTCGCCGCCCTGCCGGCGGTGCGCCGCGGCCTCATCGAGATCCAGCGGCGGCTCCGCGAGATGGGGCCGCTGGTCGCCGAGGGCCGCGACCTCGGCACCGTGGTCTATCCGGACGCGGAGGTGAAGATCTTCCTCGACGCCAGCGTCGAGGTGCGGGCCCGGCGGCGCTTCGACGAGCTCCGGGGCCGGGACATCGCGGTCACCTCGGACCAGGTGGTCGAAGACCTGGGGCGGCGTGACGCCCGCGACCGGGAGCGGGTGGAGAGTCCTCTCAAACCGGCCCCCGATGCGGTTACGATCGATACGACCGGGCTCGGCCTCGAAGGTCAGATCCAGGCCGTGGTGGACCTGGTGGCGCGCCACCCGCGGGCTCCGGTATCCCGATGACCTCAAGGCGCCGGGTGGGGATGGACCGGATGGATCGGATGGATCGATGGATCGGGCAAGCTGCAATTCGCGGGCCGGCAGCACTGGAATCCGGCCGGATGCGGGCTAGGAGTTTTCTTGCGCGCGTACTATAGTGCCGTCCGGTTTCTGGCGAGGACTCTGTTTGGAGTCCTGACGGGGTGGCGGATACGTGGCGCGGAAGGCGTCCCGGGATCCGGCGGCCTGATTCTCGCGGCCAATCACATCTCGTTCTGGGATCCTCCGCTGCTCGGGGCTGCAGTGCCCCGGGAAATGCACTACCTCGCCAAACAGGAGTTGTTCTCGACTCCGCTTCTGGGTCCGCTCATCCAGAGTCTCAACTCGATCCCGATTCGGCGCGGTTCCGCCGATCTCGCGGGTCTGTCGCGGGCCATCGAGAAGCTCAAGTCGGGCGGGGCGCTGATCATGTTCCCCGAAGGCAGCCGAATGCGGGACGGCGAGTTGCATCCCGCGCGCCCCGGAGTGGGGCTGCTGGCGGTGCACGCGGACGCGATGATCCTTCCGACCTGCATCTCCGGCAGCAATCATCCGGGGAAGTGGTGGAACCGCGGGGCGCGGGTGCGGATCACGTTCGGCACGGCGCGTCACTGGCGGGCGTTCGCAGGACCCGAGGACCCGGTGCCGGGCCGCGCGCTGTACCAGCGGATCGGCGACGAGATCATGCGGGAGGTCGCAGCACTGAAGAGGGACCAGGACACATCGGCATCACTCGGCGCGGCCTGAGCCGCGCCTCCATTCCATACGTTTCGAGGAGGCTTCACCCGATGCTGGAAACCACCGAATCGACCTTCAACCCCGTCGTGGAAACACCGCGCCGGGCGCCGGCCCTTCCGCTCATTCCGCTCAACGCTGACGACGAGGACGACCTCACGCCCGAAATGCGTGCCGAGATGTTCGGGGTGTACGAGGAGTCCATGCGCTCGATCGGAGAAGGCGAGATCGTGCGCGGCACGGTTCTCTCGATCGACGACAAGGATGTGCTCGTCGACGTCGGCTTCAAGAGCGAGGGCGTCATCTCGCTCTCCGAGTTCCCGGACCCCTCGAGCATCAAGGTCGGGGACATCCTCGACGTCTTCCTCGAGAAGATGGAGAACCAGGACGGCCTGGTCGTGCTCTCGAAGCAGCGCGCCGACTTCGTCCGGGTGTGGGACCGCGTCAAGGAGGCCCACGACTCCGAGCAGGTGGTGGAAGGACGGATGGTGCGCCGCATCAAGGGCGGCGTGGTGGTGGATCTCTACGGCGTCGAGGCCTTCCTGCCGGGATCGCAGATCGCGCTCCGCCAGGTGCAGAACGTCGACTCGCTGCTCGGCCAGAACGTGCGGGTCAAGATCATCAAGCTCAACAAGCGGCGCCGGAACATCGTGGTGTCCCGCCGCGCCGTGCTCGAGGAAGAGCGCGACCGCATGAAGGCGACGATCCTCAAGGATCTCGCCAAGGATCAGATCCGCGAAGGCCAGGTCAAGAACATCACCGACTTCGGCGCGTTCGTGGACCTCGGCGGCATCGACGGCCTGCTCCACATCACCGACATGTCGTGGGGCCGTGTCGCTCACCCGTCGGAGATGGTCAAGATCGGCGACAGGATCAGGGTCAAGGTGCTCAACTTCGATCCCGAGAAGGAGCGCATCTCGCTCGGCCTGAAGCAGCTCGAGCCCTACCCGTGGGCCGGCGTCGAGGACAAGTACAAGGTCGGCGACCGCATCAAGGGCAAGGTGGTCTCGATCACCGACTACGGCGCATTCATCGAGCTCGAGAAGGGCGTCGAGGGCCTGATCCACGTCTCCGAGATGTCGTGGACGCGCCACGTGCGTCACCCCTCGAAGGTCGTGAACATCGGCGACTTCATCGACGCCGTGGTGCTCAAGGTGGACCCGGCGAACGAGAAGATCTCGCTCGGCCTGAAGCAGGTGGAGCCCGATCCGTGGCTCACGCTCGACCAGAAGTACCCGGTCGGCATGCGGGTCAAGGGCAAGGTCCGGAACCTCACGAACTTCGGCGCCTTCGTCGAGCTCGAGGAGGGCATCGACGGACTCGTGCACGTCTCCGACATGTCGTGGACCAAGCGCGTCGCGCATCCGAGCGAAGTGCTGAAGAAGAACGACGCCGTCGAGGTCGTGATCCTGTCGATCGACAAGGAGCACCGCCGCATCAGCCTCGGGCTCAAGCAGGTCTCCGAGGATCCGTGGCCGCTGCTCGCCGACAAGTTCACGTCGGGCATGGAGCTCACCGGCACGATCAGCCGCCTGTTCGACCGCGGCGCGATCCTCGACGTCGGGGAGAACATCGAGGGCTTCGTTCCGCTCTCGCAGCTCGGGATCGACGATCTCAAGCGCCCGAGTGACGCGTTCGAAAACGGTGAGAGCCTGACCATGAAGGTGACGCGCGTGGACGTGCCGAACCACCGGCTGATCCTGAGCGTCAAAGCGTGGCTCTCGGAGCAGGACGACATCGCGCTCGCCGAGTGGACCTCGCGTCGCAACCAGACGCGGGCCCGCATCGCGGCCAATCCTCCGGTCGAGGAGCCCCCGCGGGTCAAGAGCGCGAAAGATGCGGTGCCCGAGGAGGAGTAGCGCTTCGGGAGCTTTCGTCACGCCGGCCGGGAGGCATCGTCTCCCGGCCGGTGCCGTTCGGGGCGTGAGGGGCGCATGAGGGCAGGAAGCGAAGGGGCCCGGCTGCTGCTGACGGTCGCGGCCTGCGTGCTGACCGGGACCGCCGCGGCCTCGGGGCTCGACTCGATCCTCGCCCGATTCGAGCCCGATTCGCTCGCGATGCCGCTCCGCCGCCACGAGAACCTCGCCTCGAGCGCGCGCGAGGGAGCGGAGGCGGCCATGACACTCGGCCGGCTCCACTACGCGCGCGGCGAGTACCGGCTCGCGGCCGACGCGTTCGCCCGCGCCGCGGCGCGGCTCGATCCGTCGCGCAAGTTCGAGGCGCGCTACTGGGTGGGCATGTCGTGGTTGGCACTCGAGCAGTCGAGCCAGGCGCGCTCCGCCTTCGAGGAGGTGTTCGCCTCCGAATCGCCGCGCCGCGTGGATGCGCGGGTCGGCCTCGCCCAGGCGTGGGACCTGGCCCGCGAGCCCGACAAGGCGCTCGCCACCCTCGAGCCGCTGCTCGCCTCCGGCACCGGCGAGGCGATGCCGCAGGCGCTCGAACGTCTCTACACCTACGCGGCGCGCGCCGGACGCGAGGACCTCGCGCGTCACGCCCGCGAACAGCTGGTCGAGAAGTATCCGACCAGCATGGAGGCCCAGCGCGCCGCGCTGCCCGCGCCGCCGATCGGCGCCACCTCGTTCCTGGTGGGAGGGCCGATCCCGGACCCCGATCGCGCGGCAGCCCTGCTGCTGGAGGCGCGGCGCGCCGGCTTCGCGGAGGCGCGGCTCAGCCCGGGCGAGCAGCCGGGCGAGTACCTGATCGAGCTCGGGGAGTACACCGATCCGATCGAAGCCCGGCGCGACGCCGAGCGCGCGCGACGCGTGCTCCACGTGAACGTGCAGATCGGCTCGCGGTGACCGTCGCCCGCACGCCGGCCGCGGGACGCGCGGCGCAGACGCCGCTCATGCGCCAGTACCTCAAGCTCAAGGACGAGCACAAGGACGCGTTCCTGTTCTTCCGGCTCGGCGACTTCTACGAGATGTTCTTCGACGACGCCGTGCGCGGCGCGGCGCTGCTCGGGCTCACGCTCACCTCGCGCAACAAGCAGGACGCGGAGCCGATCCCGATGTGCGGGATTCCCTGGCACCAGCGCGACGCCTACGTGGGTCGCCTGCTCAGGCTCGGGCACAAGGTGGCGATCTGCGACCAGCTCGAGGAGCCGGGTCCGGGGAAGGCGCTCGTCGAGCGCGGCGTGACCGAGATCCTCACGCCCGGCTCGATCACCGCCGACTCGTGGCTCGAGCCGTCGGCCAACAATTTCCTCGGCGCGCTGTGGCCCGAGACCGCGTCGCTCGGGCTATGCCTGGTGGACGCCTCGACCGGCGAGATCCGGCTCGCGGAGCCGGGCTGGGACGAAGCCGGGACCCTGCTCGCGCGCGTGCGGGCCGCCGAATGGCTGACGCCCGCGGCGGAGGATCTCGATCCGCGCGCGGCGGCGCGGCTCGATGCGGCCCTGGCCGGTGTCGGGGGCGCCCGCTCGCCGCTCGCGCTCGCCAAGTTCCTCGGCGCACCCGATGTGCTCGCGCGCTGGGGCCCGGAGGCCGCCACCGATCTCGCACGCCTGCCGGCGGCGCGCCTCGCGGCGGGGGCGGCGCTGGAATACTTGGAGCGCATGCAGGGCGGACGCGCGCGCCACCTCACGCGCGTCGAGCGCTGGAGCGACGATCAGGCGCTGCGCTACGACGCCGCCACCGCGCGCCACCTCGAGCTGTTCCAGCCGCAGCCGGGGGGCGAGGCGTCGCACACGCTGTGGCATCACCTCGACCGCTCGGTGACCGCACTCGGCTCGCGCCGGCTGCGCTCGTGGGTCGAACGACCGCTCGTCGATCGCGAGGCGCTGGAGCAGAGGCTCGACCAGGTCGAGGGCTGGGTCGAGGCGCCGGCCGCCCGCGGACGTCTGCGCGAGGCGCTGCGACGGATCCCCGATCTCGAGCGCCTGACCGGCCGGCTCGGGGTCGGCAAGGCGACGCCGCGCGACCTCGGCGCGATCCGGGCGGCGCTCGAAGCCCTGCCCGGCGTGCAGGCGGTGCTCGTCGATCTCGCGAACGTGGCGCACGACTCGGGGGCGCTCTCGATCTCCTCCGAGCTGCTCGATCGCCTGCGCGTCACGCTCGTGGACGAGCCACCGCTCCACGCCAACGAGGGCGGCATCATCCGCACCGGTTTCGATACCGAGCGCGACCGGCTCGATGACCTCGCGCACTCGGGCAAGCGCTGGGTCGCCGACCTCGAGGCCACCGAGCGGGCGCGCACCGGCATCGCGAGCCTCAAGGTCGGGTTCAACCGCGTCTTCGGCTACTACCTCGAGGTGACGCGGGCCCACCTCGAAAAGGTGCCCGCCGCCTGGGAGCGGCGCCAGACGCTGACCACCGCCGAGCGCTTCGTCACGCCGGACCTCAAGCAGAAGGAGGGGGAGATCCTCAGCGCCGAGGATCGCCTGAAGGCGCGCGAGCAGGAGCTGTTCTTAGCACTGCGCGAGTTCTGCGCCGGTTTCGTGAGCGACCTGATGCGCGCGGCCACGGTGCTCGGCGGGCTCGATGCCGCGGCCGCACTGGCCGAAGCGGCCGCCCTCGGCGCCTGGGTCCGCCCGGTGATCGAGGATTCGGACCGTCTCGTGCTCGAGAGCGCACGGCACCCGGTGGTGGACCGCCTGCTCCCGCGCGGCGAGTTCGTCCCGAATTCGTGCCGCCTCGATGCCTCGACGCGGCAGATCCTGCTCCTCACCGGACCCAACATGGGAGGGAAGAGCACGTACCTCCGGCAGGTCGCGCTGTGTGTGCTGCTCGCCCAGACCGGTTCGTTCGTCCCGTGCGAGTCGGCGATCGTCGGTCTCGTGGACCGGCTCTTCACCCGGGTCGGCGCCGCCGACCGGCTCGGCGCCGGTCAGAGCACGTTCATGGTCGAGATGAGCGAGACCGCGGAGATCATGCGCTCGGCCACCCCGCGCTCGCTCGTGATCCTCGACGAGGTCGGTCGCGGCACCGCCACCTACGACGGGCTGGCGCTCGCGTGGGCCGTCACAGAGCACCTGCACGCGGCGTCCGGCCCGCGTCCGCGCACGATGTTCGCCACCCACTACCACGAGCTGACCCAGCTCGCCGACCTGCTGCCCCGCCTGGCCAACGTGCACGTCCAGGTGCGCGAGCAGAACGGGAAAGTGGTGTTCCTGCACCGCATCGCCGACGGCGCCGCCGACCGTTCGTATGGGATTCACGTGGCCGAGTTGGCGGGCTTGCCGCCAAGCGTCATCGGCCGCGCGCGTGAGGTGCTGGCCGAGCTGGAAAGCGAGCGCACCGCCCTCGAGCTGGGACCTCCGGCCCCGGTCGATACGTCACAGCTCTCGCTGTTCGCCGGCGATCCCCTCGCGAGCGAGATGCGCGCCGAGATGTCCGCGCTCGACCCCGACGCGATGACGCCGCGTGAAGCGTTGGCGAAGCTCGCCGAGTGGAAAGAGAAGTGGGGACAGCCCCACTGATCTAGAGCTCAACCTGCCCCGGGGCAGGTCTTGATTGACCGCACTGGACGGAGTTCGCTGACCGTTAGTTTTACCCGCGCCAGCGCGGGTAGATTTCAAACGACTACGAGTTGGTCGAAGCGATCGGCCTCAAGGACCGGCCGGGGCGATCGCCTTCCAGGCCATCGAGACGCACGCCAGGATCACCGCCGCCAGGATCATCGTGCCGAAGCCCGACACGCGGAAGCCCGGGACGATCACCTGGGTGAGCCACAGCATGATCGCGTTCAGCACCAGCAGGAAGAGACCGAGCGTGATGATCGTGAAGGGGAGCGTGAGCACGAACAGGATCGGCTTGACGAGCGTGTTCACCGCCGCGAGCACGACCGAGGCGAAGAGCGCCGGGATCCAGCCTTCCACCTTGAAGCCGGGAAGGATGCGCGACAGGCCGAGCATCGCCGCGGCCATGACCACGAAGTAGATCAGCAGGCTCATGCAGTACCTCCGGGTTCCGTGGCCGGCTCGACCACGCCTTCCAGCACGCTCAGGCAGTTCTCGTAGCGTCCGAACGACGGCATGAGATAGACGCCGTTCGCCCGCGACCGGCATTGGGCGAGCAGCTCGCGCGCGAGCTCGAGACCGACGCGCTGGCCTTCGTTCCCCGCCTCGTGCATGCGCTGCCGGATCCAGTCCGGCACCGTGATGCCGGGCACCTCGTTGTGCAGGAACTCGGCGTGGCGGAACGACTGGAGCGGCAGGATCCCGATCAGGATCGGCAGCTTCGTGAGCCCCCCGAGCCGCTCGACGAAGCGCTCCCAGCAGCCCAGCTCGTAGACCGGCTGCGTCATCACGAACTGCGGGCCGGCGTCGAGCTTCCGCCGCACGCGCTCGAACTCGGCATCGAGATCGTCGGCCGTGGGGTTGACCCCGCAACCGTACGCGAAACGGGTCGCGGCGCCGATCGACGTACCGGCCTGGTCGGTGCCCTGGTTCATCTGCGCGACGATCTTCATGAGCCCCACCGCGTCGGTGTCGTAGACCGCCGTGGCGTTCGGGTAGTCGCCGAGGCTCGGCGGATCGCCGGTGAGGCACAGGATGTTCCTCAAGCCGAGCGCGTGCGCGCCCAGCAGATCGCTCTGGAGCCCCATCAGGTTCCGGTCGCGGGTCGTGTAGTGGAGGATGATCTCGAGCCGCGGGAACTGGGCGTGGACCTGGAAGGCGAGCGCCATCGCGCTCATCCGGATGCGTGCCATGGGGGAGTCCGCGATGTTCACCGCGTCGACGCCCCAGTGCGCCATGAGCCGCGCGCCCTCCATCACCTTCGCGGTGTTGATGCCGCGCGGCGGATCGATCTCCACGCTCACCACGAAGCGCTCGCGGAGCTTCCTCAGGAACGAGGGCTCGGCGGCCTTGGCCTCGTTCACCGGGACGGGCGCCGGCTCGAGCACGCGCACCTCGGCGCCCGGCGCCAGCCGCTCCACCGGGACCTGGGCGGCGAGCCGCACGCGCATGGCCTGGATGTGCGCCGGCGTCGTGCCGCAGCAGCCGCCGACGATCCGCACCCCGAGGCCAACCGCGCGCGCCGCGAACTCGGCGAAGTACTCGGGGCTCGCGAGGTAGAGGAAGCGTCCATCGACGAACTGCGGGAGCCCCGCGTTCGGCATCGCCGACACCGGGAGCCCGCCGGCCGCGGCGACCATCTGCTCCAGCACCTCGAGCGTGGGCTGGGGACCGACCCCGCAGTTCACGCCGATCCCGCTCACGCCGCCCGCGGAGAGCGCCGTCACCATCTCGGCCGGGCCGTGGCCGTAGAGCGTCTTACCGTCCAGGCCAAAGGTCATCGAGGCCAGCACCGGGACGTCGCGCGTGAGACCGCGGATCACGCGGAGCGCGGCCAGGATCTCGTTCAGATCCTGGAACGTCTCGAGCACGAACACGTCGCAGCCGCCCTCGAGCAGCCCTTCCGCCTGCGGCAAAAACGCGGCTTCGGCCTCGGCCGTCGAGATGCCTCCGAACGGCTCGAGCGGCTTCCCGAGGGGTCCGATCGAGCCCCCCACGAACGCCGGGTGGCCGACGATCTCGCGGGCGGCGCGCGCGATCTTCACCCCCTGGCGGGAGATGCGGCGCGCTTCGTCGGCGAGCCCGTGGGAGGAGAGGCGCACGCGGTTGGCGCCGAAGGTGTTGGTTTCGATCAGCTCGGCGCCGGCGACCAGGTAGGCGCGGTGCACCTCCTCGACCAGAGCGGGGTTCGACAGGTTGAGCTCGTCGAAGCTCCGGTCGAACGCGATGCCGCGCTGGAAGAGCTGGGTTCCCATCGCGCCATCCGCGAGGAGGGGCCCGGCAGCCAGACGTTTCAGGAATGGTGAACTCATGAGCGGAAAACATTACGGGCTCGAAGCCCACCGTTCAACCGCCGGCCGTTTTGGCTCCGCGACGCCGCTCCTTCTATAGTGCGGCTCCATCATGTTCAACGTTCCCGGCGCGACTCCCATCCTGATGCTGATCTCCACACTCGCCATGGCGGCGCCGGCTCCGCCGTCGTTCGTTTCACCGGAGTCGCTCAAGCCCGGGCAGAAGGCGGTCGTGCGCACGGTGTTCGAGGGCGAGCGCATCGAGGAGTTCGAGGCCGAGATCGTCGCGGTGCTGAAGGGTGGACGCGCCGAGGGCGACGTCGTGCTGGCGCGCGCGACCTCGGAGCGCCTGATGAAGCTCGGCATCGCGCAGGGGATGAGCGGATCGCCGGTGTACGTGGACGGCCGTCTCGTCGGCGCGCTGTCGTTCGGCTGGCCCTTCTCGCGCGAGCCGCTCTTCGGCATCACGCCGATCGGCGAGATGCTCGACGTGATGCGCCAGCCGGATCCCGTGGGACCGGGGACCGCGGGACCGGGCGGGGTGGAGCTTTCCGCGTCCTCGGGACTGGCGCGCTTCGGGCCCTATCGCTGGGACGACGGTGACGACGATTCCGGCGAAGCCCACCGGTTCCCGGGCGCCGCGGACGAAGCCTCCGACGCGCCGATGTCGCTCCGCCCGCTGCCGATCCCGGTGGCGTGCTCGGGGTTCGAGGGCGCCTCGCTCGACCTGCTCGGCCGCATGCTCGGCAGCGCGCGCTTCCACCTGACCGCGGGCGGCGTCAGCGCCGCGACCGCGACCCCCAGCGCGCCGATCGCGCCGGGCTCCTCGATCGCGATCGATCTGCTGCGGGGCGATCTCAATGCGGTGGCGATCGGAACCGTGACGCACGTCGACGGCGACCGCCTGGTGGTTTTCGGTCACCCGTTCTTCCAGTCGGGCGAGGTGCGGCTGCCGCTCGCGACCGCGCCGATCGCGACGATCGTGGCGAGCGACCAGATGTCGTTCAAGGTCGGATCGCGCGGCGTCACCATCGGCCAGGTGATGCAGGACCGCCGCGCCGGGGTCTCCGGGAAGCTCGGCCCGTCGCCGGCGCTGCTGCCGGTGGCGGTCGATCTGAAGAACGGACGCGAGAAGAGCTCGTTCCACTTCGAGGCCGTCGAAGACCGGTCGCTCGCCCCGACGCTCATCGCCGTCGCCGCATTCAACTCCCTCATGGAGTCGGGGGGACGCGGCGGTAACCAGACGTTGCGCTGGAAGCTCACGCTCGCCGCTCCCGGCCGCGTGCCGCTGGTGCTCTCCGACATCGCCGCCGGCGAATCGCCGCCGGTCGAGGTGGCGAACGCGATCATGAGCCCGCTCCGTTTCCTGCTCGAGAACCCCTATCAGCGCCTCGACCTGGACAGCGTGCGTGTCGAAGTCGAGCGCGAGCCGGGCCGCGAGTCGTACACGCTCCGGCAGGCCGAGCTGGATGCCCCCGTGGTTCGTCCGGGTGGCACGCTCACCGTGCGCTGCGAGATCGAGCGGTGGCGCGGCGGGCGGGAGATGCGCGAGCTTGTCCTGACGGTGCCGCGCGAGCTGCCGGCCGGCCGCTACGTGCTCTGGATCGGCGGCGCGCCCGAGTTCGCGCGCTTCGAAGCCGCTCGGCTCCCGGGCCGCTATCGTCCGCTCTCGCTCGACGAGGCGTGGGCGCGGCTCTCCACCATGCGGACCTCGGACGCGCTCTATGCGGTGCTGCTCGCGAGCGCTCCCGAGGTGACGTTCGGCGGCCGCGACTATCCGGAGCTGCCGGGCTCGGTGGCGGCGGTGCTCGCGAGCCCGCGGCGGTCGGGGGATGTGCGGGCCGGCAGCCTGGCGCTGCTCGAAGAACACCGCGTTCCCTTCACGGGACCCGTGCGTGGCGAGATCCAGCTCGCCATCGACGTGGATTCGCAGGCGCCATGATCCCATTCCGATTTGGGAACCGTGCCGTCAGGGTGACCCTGCTGCTGATCGCCGGCGGCGCCACGTCGATCCAGGCCGCCGAGACCCGGTGGTGGGTCACGAACCGCGCGTCCGATCACCAGAAGTCCGAGGCGCGCGGCGTGATCGTGCGCACCGACGGAGCGCTCGAGCTGGGGCCGGCGGCCACGTCGGAAACCATCGACAGCCTGACCTCGATCTGGGCGGTGCAGCGGCTCAAGGATGGCAGCGTGGCGCTCGCCGGTGATCGCGGAACGATCCTGCGCTGGAGCGCGGGGCGCGGGGTCACGCCGTGGGTGAAGCTCCCGGTGGGCCAGGTGCTCTCGCTCGCCGCCGATGGCGACGGCGTGATCGCCGGCACCGGACCCGAGGGCGTGATCTACCGGATCGGCGCCAAGGGCGACACGACGCTCCTCAGCCGCACCGGAGAACGCTACGTGTGGGGCCTCGCGCCGGCGGGGAAGGGCGCGTGGTACGCCGCGACCGGCACCCACGGGAGATTGCTGCGGATCGCCGGCGGGAAGAGCACCGTGGTGCTCGACTCCGAGGAGAGCAACCTGGTTTCGGTGCTCGCCGACGGAAAAGGCGGCGCGTTCATCGGCGGCGACTCGCAGGGGCGCGTCATGCAGGTGCGCGCGGACGGCTCGGCCCGCACGCTGTTCGATGCTCCCGAGGACGAGATCCGCGGGCTCGCGCTCGGTCGCGACGGCGCCCTGTACGCGGCGGCACTCAGCTCGCCCGGGGTGACGACCACCGCGCCGGCGAGCGAGGACGAGGACGACGAAGACGCGCCTGCCGGCGGCGCCAGTGCCCGCCCGGCTCCGGTGTCGCGGCCTCCGGCCGGCGGCGGTCGCGCGCTCGTCTACCGCATGGTTTCCGACAGCTCCGTGGCGCTGCACTGGACTTCGCCGCAGCCGATCCTCTACGCGCTCGCCGTCACGAAGGACGGCCTGGTCGCGGCGAGCGGGAATCGCGCGGGCATCTTCTCGATCTCCGAGCCCCAGCGCGCGACGCAGTGGCTCGCTCCGCCCCAGGGCCAGGTGACGGCGCTCGCCGTCGAGGCCGACGGGCGCGTGCTGGCCGGAACCTCGAACCCGGCGGCGCTGTGGCGCCTCGGTCCCGGCCGCGCGACGCGCGGCGAGCTGATCTCGCAGGTCCTCGACGCGCGCCGGCTCTCGCGCTGGGGTCGCGGGCTGTGGCGCGGCGAGAGCGGCGGCGGAAGCGTCCGCATCGAGACGCGAAGCGGCAACACCGAAGCCCCCGACACCACGTGGTCCGCGTTCGATCGGCTGGAAGGCAACGGCGACACCGGCGGGCGCATCGCCTCGCCGCCCGGGCGCTACCTCCAGTGGAAGCTCGTGCTGGAGGGCGGATCGCCGCGCGTCGAGAGCGTGGAGATTTCCTCGCGCGAGGCCAACCTCGCGCCGGTGATCGAGGAGGTCGCGGTTTCGCCCCAGGGCCAGGGATTCCGCGACGGGGATCTCACGCCGCGCGCCGAGCCCATCACCCAGACGCTGCCCTCCGGACAGCGCGTCGAGTATTCGCTGCCGCCGGTCAGCTCGGCCCGCCCGATCCGGGAGCTGCCCTCGTGGGCGCGCGGGGTGAGGACCATCCAGTGGAAGGCGAGCGACCCCAACGGCGATCCCCTGATCTACCGGGTCGACGTCGGAAGCCCGGCGGGCAACGACTGGCGCGAGGTCGTCGAGGACCTCGACGTCACCACGTTCTCGTGGGACACGCAGTCGCTTCCCGACGGCCGCTACCGGGTACGGGTCGCGGCCTCCGACGAAACCGTGAACCCGTGGGGCGAGGAGCGGACGCAGCAGCTCGTGAGCGAGCCGTTCACGGTGGACAACACGGCACCCGAAATCCTGAAGCTTGGCGTTACCGTGCACGGGCGCGAGATCCGGGTCGAAGGCGAGGCCCGCGATGCGTCGAGCACGCTCACCCGCATCGAGCTCTCGATCGACGAGGATCCGGGACGGCCCGTGACGCCCGAGGGCGGATTCACCGACCGCAGCCGGCTCACGTTCTCGGCGGCGGCCCCGGGAAACGAGCCGGGCCCTCACGCCGTGAAGGTGATCGTCGTCGACGCCGCCGGGAACAGCGTGACGCGGGTCGCGCGCGCGGTCGTTCCGGAGCGTTAGCGCCCCGATGAGCGCGGGGGAGGCGGCACCCCCGGCGCGCCGCGGTCTCGAGCTCGCACTGCTCGCGGCCGCGCTCCTCGTGACGACCGGGCTGCTGGCCCGGCTGCCCGGCCCGTTTCCCGACCTGTCGCGCTTTCAGCCGATGTTCGCCGCCGCCTTCGGCTGCTACGCGCTCGCGCTTAACCGGATGCGGCGCTACGAGGACCTGCCGTTCGTGGGTGCGGTGGTGATCGCGACCGGCCTCGGCGCCCGCATCGCGTTCCTCGGCGTTCCGCCCATCCTCTCCGACGATCTGTACCGTTATCTCTGGGAGGGCCGCGTGCTCGCCCACGGTATGAACCCGTGGGCGTTCCCGCCCGATCACCCGGCGCTGACCGCTCTGCGCGACCCGGCCGTGTGGCCGCGCGTCAATCACCCGGAGCTCTCGGCGATCTACCCGCCGCTCTCGCTCGCGGGGTACGCGTTCGTGAGCACGGTCTCCTACTCGGTGGGCGCGGCGCGGCTCTGGGTGCTGGTCCACGAGGCGGCGCTGATGCTGGTCCTGGCGGCGGCGCTGCGCAGAACGGAGAAGAGCGAGGCGTGGGTCGCCGCCTACGCCTGGAATCCGCTCGCGATCGTCGAGTTCGCGGGCGCCGGCCACAACGATCCGACGTCCATGCTGTGGCTGGCCGTTGCGCTTCTGCTCGCGGAGCGACGACCCGTGGGATCGGCGCTCGCGTTTTCGGCGGCCGTGCTCACCAAGCTCGCACCGCTCCTCGCGCTGCCGTTCCTGTGGCGGGGATGGAGCGGACGGGCCCGGATCACCTGCGTCGCGGTGGCCGGCGGCGGCCTCCTCTTTTATGGGGCTCTCACGCGCGGGGTGTCCTCCGGCCTCGGCGCCTACGTCGACCGCTGGCGCAACAACGAGCTCCTGTTCGACCTGCTCGCGCGCTGGGGAGGGAGTCCGGCGATTGCGCGCCTGACCGCCGTACTGCTCGTCATCGCCGCGATCGCCTGGGGCTTTAGCCGGCTGATGGAAGCCGAGGACGGCGCGCGCCTCGCGATCCGCACCGGCCTACTCACCGGGCCGGTGATGCATCCCTGGTATCTCGGCTGGGAGCTGATGTTCCAGCCGTACCGTGTCTCGTGGCCCTGGCTGCTGCTTTCGCTGACCGTGCTTCTCGGCTACGGTCCGTTCCGCACTCCGGCGGAGCGCGCCAGCTGGCACGCACCGCTCGGGGTGCGCCTCGTGGAATACGGCATCCCGCTCGCCGCAGCGCTGTTTCTCGCGCTGCGCTCCCGGAAGAGATGAGCATGTTCGGAACCCTGGTCGACGAAGCGCGCGAGCTGGTCTCCGGCGCGCGCGCCCATGAAGCGGTGCGCACGCTGGCGCGACACCACCGCGTCCAGTCGAGCCCCGGCTACGACGATGCGGCCGCGTGGCTGTGCGCACGGCTGCGCGAGATCGGCCTCGAGCCGGCGGTGGAGGAGGTCCCCGGCGACGGCCGGACGCGCGCCCTCGGCTGGCTCCTCCCCGAGGGCTGGGAGTGCCGCCGCGCCACGGCGACCCTGATCGCCGGCGACCGGCGCGCGCGGCTCTGCGACTACGCGGAGTCCAAGCTTTCGCTGATCCTCCGCAGCGAATCCGCCCGCGGCCGCCATCGGATCGTGGCGCTCGAGGATGGCAGCGAAGCGCGCCACTACGAAGGCAAGGACGTCGCGGACGCGATCGTCCTCACCGGGGGTCCGGTGCACCGCGTGCACCAGCTCGCCGTGCTCGAGCGCGGCGCGGCAGGCCTGCTCTCCGATGGTCGCCGCCTGGTGCCACCGGTGCGCACCCGCTTCGACGACCCCGACTCGCTGGCCTACACCTCGTTCTGGTGGAACGGTGAGCAGCGCGGCTGGGGATTCGTGGTGAGCCCGCGCGCCGGCGACGAGCTGCGGACGCGGCTCGCGCGCGGCGAATCGCTCGAGCTCGAGGTCGACATCGAGAGCCGCCGCTTCGCGACGCCGATCCCGCTGGTCACCGCCGCACTGCCCGGCGAGACGGAGGAGGAGCTGATCATCGTCTCCCACCTCTGCCACCCCGAGCCGAGCGCCAACGACAACGCCTCCGGGGTGGCCGCGGCACTCGAGACGGTCGCCGCGCTCAAGGGACTCGCAGATCGCGGCAGGCGCCTCAAGCGCGGCATCCGCTGGCTGTGGATGCCGGAGTTCACCGGAACCTACGCCTGGTTCGCTGCGGCGCCGGAGCGCGCGCGCCGCCTGGTCGCCGGGGTCAACCTCGACATGGTGGGGGAATCCCAGGAGCGCTGCGGCAGCGTGTTCCTGATCGAGCGCCCGCCGGCATTCCTCGCCTCGTTCTCCGAAGAGGTGCTGGCCGCGGCGCGCGCCGCGACCGCCGATCGGGCCGCCTCGTTCGCGGGACCCGCCGCGCACGCGGGAATCCGCATGGCCGAGATCCCGTACTCGGGCGGGAGCGATCACGCGATCCTGAACGACCCCGGCATCGGCGTCCCATGCGCGATGCTGATCCAGTGGCCGGACCGCTTCTACCATTCCTCGTTCGACACGCCCGACAAGACCGATCCCGCCTCGCTGGCCCACGCCGCGCGCGCCACCGTGGTGTGGGCGGCCACGCTCGCCTCGGGGATGGACGAAGCGCTGGTGCCGTTCACGGCGCGCGCGGTGCGGCGCCGGCTGCTCGAGGCGGCCGACGCCAGCGAGCCCGCCGCCCTGGCGCGCGCCCGCATCGCCGGCGACCGCGCCCTCGAAAGCCTCGTCCGCCTCGGCATCGATGCCGCACTCATCGACTCCGAGCGCACGCGGTTCGCGGAGTTCGCGCGCACCGAGATCCCGGCGCCCCGGCCGTCCGCCCCCGCAGGGACGGACCGCCGGGTTCCACGGAGGCGGATCGAGGCGCCGCTCAGCTTCCATCGCCACCTGCTGCCGGGATGGGAGGGGCTTTCGCGCGACGCGCGCGAGGCGTGGTGGGCGCTCGAGCGCGAGGTGCCGGAGGCGCACACGCTCTTCGAGATCGCCTGGTACGGGTGCGACGGCCGGCGCAGCCTGGCGGATCTGGTGTCGCTGGTGGAGATCGAAACCGGCCGCTCCGAGCCCCGCGCGATCGTCGCGTTCTTCGACTACGCCGCGCGGCTCGGCATCTCCGACTGGATCTGACGATGGAACGGCAGCGCACCCGCTACGGCTTCGTGCTCCGCCTCGAGCGCGGGGAGGAGATCGTGGAGACGCTGAACGCGTTCGCCGCCGCCGAGGACGTCCGCGCCGGCCTGGTTTCGGGCGTAGGCGCCGCGGAGCAGATCGAGCTCGGGTTTCTCGTCCTCGGGAAGCGCGAATACGTGCGGCGGCTGTTCGCCGGCGAGCACGAGATCGCGCCGCTCGCCGGCAACTTCAGCGAGCTCGACGGCGCGCCGTTCCTGCACGCCCACGTCACCATCGCGGGTGACGATTTCGCCGCGTACGCCGGTCACCTGTTCCGCGGAGTCGTGACCGCGACCCTCGAGGTCCAGGTGGTGACCGATCCCGGCGTGACGCTCCGCGTGCGGCGCCCCGATCTCGGTTTCAATCCCCTTCGTCTCGAGCCGCCGCGTTGACCGCTCGCTGATGGCTGCTATACTCGCGCGCCTTTGCGGCGACTCACTGCCGCAGGGCCGCCACGGCCCACTGGCGCCCGGTTCGAACTCCATCACGGCGGTGCGAGAAATAGCGTTGCGGGGAGCAGGCAGTGCAGTCGGGAATCGCATGAATCGCCGCCTCGACCATCCCCGCTTCGAGCAGGTGCCGTCTCGCCGCGTCCACGAGATCGAGGCGGAGCCGTGTGCCGTCGCGAATCACCGAAGCTTCGGGGAACTGCCCCGCCACCTCGGGGCCGACCTCGTAACAGCAGACGCGGATGGAGGGACCGATGAACGCGGTCACAGCGGACGGCGGGGCGGAAGCGGCCTCGCACACGGCTTTGAGCGCGACTCCCGGCATCCCGGCCGCGGTGCCGCGCCAGCCCGAGTGCGCCACCCCCACGGCCGTTCCGGCGTCGAAGACGATCGGCACGCAGTCGGCGCCGGTGACCGCGATCGCGAGCCCCGGCACGCGCGTGACGAGGGCGTCGCACTCGGCGGTGAGCCCCGGATCCGTGACGGCGGCGACGTCGATCCCGTGCACCTGGCCCGCGGTCGCGATGGAGTGCGGCTCGAGCCCGAGCTCCGCCAGGATGCGGCGGCGGTTCTCCTCGACGGCTTCCGGTTCGTCGGCGGTCGAGCGCCCCACGTTCAGCGTGTCGAACGGAGCCCCGCTCACGCCGCCGAGGCGCGTGGTGAAGGCCAGGACGGCGCGCCGCTCGGGCCCGCCCCAGTGAGGAACCGCCGCGCGCTCGTGAAAGATCATCGTGGACATGTCGATGCACGATAGGAAAGCGCCGGGAAGAGCGTCAACCCTGCGGCGTGCTCGCGGTGTCGTGGTGATCGCCGTGCTCGCGCTCGCCGTCTCACGGGGCTTCGCCCAGGCCCCGGCCTTGACGGCGGTCGCGACGGTGGGCGGGCGGCCACTGGCCCGCGCGGCGTACGAGGAGCAGTGGGCGCGCTCGGAGGCGGAATCGAGGCGCCGCCTCGGTGACCGCTACAACGACGACATCCGCCGGCTGCTCCGCCGCCGGGTGCTCGAGGAGATGATCCGCGGCGAGCTGCTCGTGCTGGAGGCCCGGCGGCTCAAGACCTCGGTGCCGGCCGCGGAGGTCGAGGCGGAGATCCGCCGCCATCCGTTCTTCATGACCGGCGGCCAGTTCGACGAGGACAAGTACCAGAAGGTGAAGGCCGCGAACTCGCCGGCCTACCAGGCGTCAGTTGCGGAGATCCGCTCACGCCTCGCCGGTCGCAAGCTCCAGGCCCAGGTCCAGGCGGACTTCACCCCGAACCGTGACTCGCTGCGCGCGCGGATCGAGCGCGCCGGCGGCCGTGCATCGATCCAGCACCTGCCGCTCCGGGTCAGCGACTTCGCGCCGCATGTCGCGCCGTTCCGCGAGTCCGAGGTGCACGAGTACTACCGCACCCACTCCGCGGAGTTCGCGCGTCCGGCGCGCGCGCTCGTCACCGCATTCGAGGTTGCCGCGTCCGACAGCGCGGGCGACCCCCGCTCGACCGCCGAACGCGCGCAGTCGGCGATCGAGCGCATCCGGCAAGGCGAATCGTTCGAGCTCGTGGGCGCCGAATTCGGCGCGGTCCGCACCGACGCCGTCCTGACCCCGAACAGCACGCCGCCCTACTGGCGCGGCGGCCCGGAGGACCTCGAAGCCGCGCTCCGGGCGGCGCCCGGCTCGGTGCTGCCACGCCCGGTGCCGGGCGAGCACGGACTGCTCGTCGTGCGGGTCGACGAGATGCGCGAGGCCCAGGTCGCGCCGCTGCGCGAGGTCGCGCGCGAGATCCGTGCACGGCTCCAGGCGCAGGCGATCGACAAGACCTACGACTCGCGGCTGCGCGCACTCTACGAGGAGCGCCGCGTCGAGCTGCGCCAGCCGGCCTACCGCGTGCGGTATGCGATCGTGGACACTGCGCGCTTCGTGCCCGCCACACCCAAGACCGCCGACCTCGAGCGCTACCACCAGGCGCACATGTCGGAATTCAGCGACTACGATCCGTCCTCGGGAGCGATCCGCACCCAGCCGCTCTCCGAGGTCCGGGACGTCGTCACCCAGGGATGGACGACCGAGAACCGCTTCGAGAAGGCGCGCGCCGCTACCGAGAAGATCCGGGGTGCGTGGGCGCGCGGGCGTCGCGACCGTTCCGCCGAAAAGGCCGCCGAGGTTCGCGAGCCCGGCCCGACTCCGCTCGCGGTGCCGCTCGCGCCCGATCTGCCGGGACGCATCGTCGGGGACTCGCTCACCGCACGAGGTGGCGCGCGGGGCGTGGGCGTCGCCCGCTCGCCGGGCGGCTGGATCGTCTTCCACGTTCTCGAGGAGATCCCGGCCTACGAGCCGCCGTTCGAGCAGATGCGCGAGGCGCTGCGGAAGGATCTCGAGCTGGAGCTCCAGGCCGAAGCCGCACGCGGGGCGCGGGCGCTGTTCGACAAGAATCCGCAGCGCTTTGCACCGGGGCGCACGTATTACGTCGGGGAGATCCAGATTCAGCTCAAGCCGGTGATCGACATCCGCCTCACGCGGCGCGAGGTCGAGCGCTACCACCAGGAGCACATCGACGAGTATTCCGCGACCGAACAGGTCGCGGTGCGACACATCCTCATCAGCCCGGCGGGACCCGATGCCGCGTCCGACCAGGCGGCGCGCCGCAAGGCGGAGGACGTTCTGCGCCGCGCCCGGGCGGGGGAGGACTTCGCGCGCCTGGCCCGGCTCTATTCCGATGACCCGCCGACCCGCGATCACGGCGGCGAAATCGGGCTCTTCGGGCGCGGGACGATGCTCGAGCCGTTCGAGCGGGCGTCGTTCGCGTTGCGCCCGGGCGAGATCTCCGATCTCGTGAAGACCGAGGTCGGATACCACATCATCAAATGCATCGACTACCTCCCGGCGGTCGCCGAGCCGCTGGCACGGCTCTACAGCAATGTCGGCGCGGATCTCGCGGCCGAACGCGCCGACCAGATGGCGCGCAAGCTCGCCGACAGCATCATCGCGGTCTCGCGCACCCCGGCCCGGGCCCGCGCGACGGCGCACAAGCTCGGTCTCGCCGCGACTCCCGCCGAGTACGCGCCCTTCGAAGGCATTACCAGCACCAGCGAGCGTGCGATGTTCATGCACGAACTCACCACGATCCCGCCCGGCACCCTCATGAACCGCCCGCGCCTGGACAAGGGCAGCGGATGGACGGTGGTCTGGCTCGACAGCGTCGGTCCCGCGCGCATCCCGACCTTCGAATCCGTGCAGCAGACGGTGACCGAGGCCTACCGCCGCGAGCTCTCGGCGGCGGCACTCGAAGCCAAGAAGGCCGAGTTGGATTCGCTCGCCGCTGCCGGCTGGTCTCTCGACAGCCTGGGGGCGGCCTTCGGCGGACTCGAGCGCATTCCGGATCTCGCGCCCGGCAAGGGGGTCCAGGGACTGGGCGGCGTGGCGGCGCTGGATTCGCTGGTGTTCGGAACGAACGCGGCCCCGGTACTTTCTCCCGGGCAGACCAGCGGATGGGTGGATCTGCCGCGCGGCTCCACCCGCGTCAGCCTCGTCGAGCTCACGCGATTGCCTCCCGAGGCGGTGTCGCGGCGTCTCGATTCGGAGACCCAGCGCGCCATCGAGATCCGGCTCCAGGATTACTTCAAGCTGCTCCGCGAAAGGTTCCCGGTGAGCATCCACGACACCGAGCTGCGCGAGACCATGCTGCCGGCGGTCCCGGCTTCGACGCTGCGCTAGGCCGGGGCGTTCCGCAGCAGGACCGGGCGGCGCATCGTGCGATCTGCACGCGCCTGAGGTTTCCACCCCGGCCGCACCTCGCAGCTGGCGCGGGATTCCGCGGCAAACCACCGCTGGTACGCGAGATGCAGGAGCATCGTTGAGCCACCATGGATGCGTCCCTCGAACCCCAGCCCGCGCCGCGCCGGATCGCGCTCATCGATCTCGGCGAGCGTGAATCCGATCTGCTGCCTGCGCTGCTCGAGCGCGCCGAGTGCACGATCGAGCTCGCGGTCGCCGAGCGTGCCGAGGAGCCGTGGCTGCGCACGCTGGCCGACCGCGGCGTGCCCTGGACCACGGATCTCGCGGAGATCACCCGCCATGTGTTCGACGAGGCGCTGGTCGGAGCGGCGAGCCCGCGCCGCGACCGCGTCGAAACCCTGATGCGGGCGATCGGTGCGCGGATGATGCTGGCGGACGATCTCGTGCCGCGCACTCCGTCCGCCGGATCGCCCGGACTCAAGCTGATCCCGGGGACCGGCGGCGCCGCCTCCACGACACCCACCCCGGACGATCCGGCCGCGATCGAAAACTGGCTCGCCGATCTCACGGCCGAGACTGAAGCGAGCGGAGCGCGCCTCGTGCGTGCCGGTTCGCGACGCCGCGTGGTGGCGCACGTCGGCCAGGCCGATCCGATGCTCGAGACGCTGTCGTCGCTCGCCCTCCAGCTCGCCCAACCCCAGATCGTCAGCCGCCTCGACGGCGCCGAGCATGGCCGCATCTCGGGAAGCTGGCCGATCACGACGCCCTTCTTCGCCGGTGCGCTGGCGGCCAGCGGACTGTCCTCGGACGCGGCGCGCGAGCGCTGGGAGCAGGCGGCCCTCGACCTCGAGCGCGCCTGTGGCCGCCGACCGGGACACTGCGAGCCTGGCCGCACCGACTGGCTCTCGCCGAGCGAGTTCCTGTCGCGCGTGCGCCTCGCGATCGGCGAGGGCGGCGAGGAGCGGCATTCGCTCCACCGTCTCCAGTTCGAAGGCCCGCCGTCGGCCATCGAGATCTTCTGCCGCGGAATCCACTCCCGGCTCCGCGACAGCGACATCCTCTGCCGTCCCGCTCCCGACCAGGTCCTGCTGCTGTGCGGCGGAACGCCGGCGGAGTTCATCCACGTGCGGCGCCGCCTCGCCGACCTGTGGGACGAGACGTGCCGCGCTTCCGGCCTGCCGCCCACGATGCTCATGAGCGACGAACGCATCGAGATGTCGTCGCCCACCGGAGCCGCCCTGATGTTTGCGGCCGCCACCGGCTGGACCCAGCCGGATCACCACCCCCGCGCCGCCAGGTCTTGACCACGCATCACGGCCGTGCAAACGTGCGTGCCCTCCCATGGAAGGCACCCTCACGCGCTCGCTTCGCCGACTTCCGGCCGATACCGCCTCTCGGATCGCCGCCGGGGAAGTGATCGCGCGCCCGCTTGCGGCGCTCAAGGAGATCCTCGAGAACGCGCTCGACGCGGGAGCCCGCGCGGTGGAGATCCGCGTGGACGGCGCCCTCGACCGCCGCTTCGTGGTGGCCGACGACGGCTCCGGCATCGCGGCCGCCGATCTCGAGCTCGCGCTCGAACGCCACGCCACGAGCAAGATCGAGACGCTCGAAGACCTCGACCGCCTGCAGACGCTCGGCTTCCGCGGCGAAGCGCTGCCGAGCATCGCCGCCGTGAGCCGGATGCGCCTGACGAGCCGGCCGGCGAACGCGGAAGGTGCGGCGTTCCTTGCGGTCGACGGGGGAGTGGTGACCGAGCGCGGGAGCGCGGCGCGCGCGCCCGGCACCACCGTCGAGGTCGCGGATCTCTTCCACAACACGCCGGCGCGCCGGAAGTTCCTCGGCACTCCGGGCGGAGAGCTGCGGGCCGCGATCCGGATGATCGAATGCTATGCGCTTGCTTTTCCCGGGGTGGCATTCCGGCTCCTCGTGGACGATCGGGTCCGCCTCGAGTGGCCGGCGGCGTCCGATCACCGGGCCCGCGCGGCCGCGATCTGGGGAGCGAGCCACGCCGACCAGCTGCTCGAGTCCACCGCGACGCGCGACGGCCTCGAGGTCCAGGTTCTGCTCGGTCTGCCCGAGCATGCGCGCGCGACCCGCGAGCACCAGATCGTGCTGGTCAACCGGCGCTGGATCCAGAGTCCCCTGATCGGGCAGGCGCTGCGCCGCGCGTACGGCAACCTGCTTCCCGAGGGACGCTTTCCGTGGGGCGTGGTGTGGATCTCGATCCCACCCGATCGCCTCGACGTGAACGTGCACCCGACCAAGCGCGAAGTCCGCTTCGCCGAGGACGGTCCGGTCTTCTCGCTGGTGGCGGCGGTCGCCGCGCGGCCGCTCGCCACGCTGCACCCGCCGTTCACGGTGGTGCCGGGCGGCGCCGGATCGGCCTGGGCGGACCGCGTGAGCGAGCGCCCCGCCGATCCCGACCAGCTCACGCTGGGACCGCTCTCGCCACGCGTGGACGCGGCAACTCCGGCGGCGGCGCCGCCGGCGGCGCGGGAGCCGCGCACGCTCTCCGAGCCCGAGATGTGGCAGCTCCACCGCACGTACATCCTCGCTCCGGTGCGCGGCGGGCTCGTCATCATCGATCAGCACGCGGCGCACGAGCGCATCCTCTACGAGCAAGCGCTCGCGCGCTTCCAGGGCGCCGAGGGGGCGAGCCAGCAGCTGCTCTTCCCGGCGCTGGTCGATCTGTCACGCTCGCAGTTCGAGCGACTGCTCGAGATCGGACCCTGGCTCCATCAGCTCGGTTGGGACCTCACCCTGCTGGGTCCGCCGAGCGTGGTGATCCGCGGCGTGCCGGGCGAGGTGCGCACCGACGCCCCGGGGCCATTCCTCGAGGCCCTGCTCGACGACTACGAGGAGCGCCTTGCGCGCCATCCGCACCTCGACGTCGTCGAACACCTGGCGCGGTCGCACGCCTGCCACACGGCCATCAAGGCGGGCGATGCGCTCCAGCCCGCCGAGATGTCGAGCCTCGTGAACCGGCTGTTCGGCACGTCACGGCCCCACGGCGATCCGCACGGCCGCGTGACCTACGTGCGGCTCGATCTCGAAGAGCTGCACCGCCGCTTCGGCCGCTCGTGACCGGGAGCCCCGCCAGGGCGCGATGAACTCCGGGCCGGTGATCGCGCTAGTCGGCGCCACGGCGACCGGCAAGACGCCGCTGGCCGAGCGGGTGGCGGAGCGGCTCGGCGGCGAAGTCGTGTGCGCGGACTCGCGCCAGGTGTTCCGCCGGCTCGAGATCGGCACCGGCAAGCCCCCGCCGGCGGAGCGCGCCGCGCGGCCGCACCACCTGTTCGACGCGCTCGAGATCGGCGAGCCGGCGAGCGCGGGATGGTATGCGCGGGCCGCGGCCGGCGCGGTGGTGGAGATCCGCGCGCGCGGCGCCCTGCCGGTGCTCGTCGGCGGATCGGGTTTCTACCTCGCCGCCGTCATGGAGGGACTCGCCGCGATGCCGCCCGTGAATCCGAAAACCCGCCACCGTCTCGCCGCCGAGCTCGATACCTTGGGGCTCGAGGCGATGCACCGGCGCCTCGCCGAGGTGGATCCCGTCACCGCCGCGCGGCTCGCCACCCGCGACACGCAGCGCATCCTGCGGGCGCTCGAGGTGCACAGCTCCACGGGACGGCCGCTCTCCGCGTGGCACGAGGCGGCACGCGAGCCCGCGTTCCAGGCCGACTGGCGGATCTACGAGATGGTGCTCGAACCCGCACTCCTGAAGGAGCGCATCGCCGCGCGCACCGCCGCGATGTTCGCGGGCGGACTGATCGAGGAGACGCGCGCCCTGATCGACGAAGGCTTCGGCGCGGCGCTCCACCAGCTGCGCGCGATCGGATACGACGAAGCCCTCGAGCGGATCGCGGGCACGCTCTCGCCCGAAGAGGCGGAGGAGCGCACCACGAAGCGCACGATCCAGCTCGCGCGGCGGCAGCGCACCTGGCTCCGCCACCAGATCGAGGCGGAGCCCCTGGACGCCCGGGAGCCCGTCGCGGGCCTGGCCGAACGCATCGCCGCCGGGGGATGAGCCTCCGACAACGCGTGCAGCGCGCGCCGCAATGAGTTGGCCGCCACACGGTTGACACACCCCCGGTGAGTCTCTAACTTTTCCAGCGAGTTCACCGAGCGATCTTCGCGGGCATAGCTCAGTTGGTAGAGCGCGAGCTTCCCAAGCTTGAGGTCGCGGGTTCGAACCCCGTTGCCCGCTCCATGTTCTCTCCACGCGCCGGCACTGCCTGAAAAGAGCGGTGGCCGGCGCTCGGATTTATTGCCCTTGTCCGCTCCTGTCGTCGCCATCATCGGACGCCCCAACGTGGGGAAGTCCACTTTCTTCAACCGCGTCCTCGGACAGCGGCGGGCGGGCGTGCACGACCGTCCGGGCGTGACGCGTGACCGCAATGCCGCGCGCGCCGAATGGGCGGGGCGCGAGTTCGTGCTGGTCGACACCGGCGGATTCCTGCCGGACGTCGCGGAGGGCCGGGAGGCGCTGGTGCGGCGTCAGGCCGAGACCGCGATCAGTCTCGCCGACGTCGTGGTGTTCCTGGTGGACGCCAAGTCGGGCCCGACCGATCTCGATTCGGCGATCGCGCAGCGCCTCCGCCGCGGCCAGCGGCCGGTGCTGGTCGCCGTCAACAAGGTGGACAAGCCCGGCGACACCATCGTGCACGAATTCCATCGGCTCGGGCTCGGCGAACCCGAGCCGATGTCCTCCGAGAACGGCTACGGCATCGGCGACCTGCTCGACCGGGTCGTCGCGAGTCTGCCGCCGCCCGAGGAGAAGGAGGAAGACCCTTCGGGACGCATCGCCATCATCGGCCGGCCGAACGTGGGCAAGTCGTCGCTGGTGAACGCGCTGCTCGGGGAGGAGCGCATGGTGGTCGAGGCCGAGCCTGGCACCACGCTCGACGCCGTGGACTCGCGATGGACCACGCCTGCCGGCTCGTTCGTGCTGGTCGACACCGCCGGCATCCGCAAGCAGGCGCACTTCGAGGATCCGACCGAGTTCCACGCGACGCTGCGTGCGCTCTCGGCGCTCGAGCGCGCGGACCTGGCGTGCCTGGTGGTGGACACCACCCAGGGGTTCCAGGGTCAGGATGCGCGGCTCGCCCAGCACGCACTCGAGGCCGGCTGCTCGCTGCTCCTGCTCTACAACAAGTGGGACCGCATCGAGGAGCGCGAGGCGTCGTGGAAGAAGCTGATGGCGGCGCGGGAGGAACGCTACCCGACGCTCGGCGACCTGCCGGCGGCGCCGGTGTCGGCGACGGCCGGCATCCATCTCGCGCGGCTGCCGGCGCTGATGGCGAAGCGCATCGCCGAGTACCGCCGCAAGGTGCCCACCTCGGAGCTCAACCGCTGGCTCCAGGACGTGCAACGCCGCCGCTCGGTCCCCTCGACCTCCTCGGGACGCACCCCGCGCATCTACTACCTGACCCAGACCGGCACCGGCCCCCCGGAGATCACGCTGTTCGTGAACGCGCCGTCCCGGCTCTCCGATCAGTACCGGCGCTTCCTGTGGCTGGACTTCACCGATCATTTCGACTTCCATGGCACCCCGGTGCGCATGAAGTTCCGGAAGAGCGAATGAGCCACGCGGCACGGGAGGGCGGCGCGTGATCCCGGTGCTCCTCACGATCATGATCGGCTACGTCTCGGGGTCGCTGCCGTTCGGCCTCTGGCTCGGGCTCGCGTTCCGCGGCGTGGACGTGCGCCGCGTCGGCTCGGGAAACCTCGGCGCGACGAACGTGTTCCGCTCCCTGGGCCGCGCGCTCGGCATCGCGACCCTGACGCTCGACATGGCGAAGGGCGCGCTCCCGGTGTGGATCGTTCCCGCCACGCCGCTCGCGGACAGTTTCCCGGGCGGGCCGCAGATGTGCGGCATCGTGGTCGGCCTCAGCGCGGTCGCCGGTCACGTGTGGACGATGTTCGCGGGCTTCAAGGGCGGGAAAGGGGTGGCCACCATGGCCGGCGTGCTGCTCGCGCTCGCGCCTCCGGCGTTCCTGGTCTTCGCGTCGGTGTTCGTCGCCACCATCGCCTTCACCCGCTACATCTCGCTCGGCTCGATCCTGGGATCGCTCGCCTTCGCCGCCGCCATCGCGCTGATGAAGACCTACGGGCCGACCAGCCCGACGTTCGCCTTCGCGGTGCTGGTCACGGGGATCGTGATCCTCCGCCACCGCGAGAACCTGCGCCGCCTCGTCCACGGGGAGGAGAGCAAGTTCACCTGGGGACAGGTGCGCCGGTGAGCCGCGTGGCGGTGCTGGGCGCGGGGTCCTGGGGTACCACGCTCGCGGTCCATCTCGCCGGCCTCGGTCACGACGTCTCGATCTGGGGCAACGTCCGCGCCGACCTCGAGCAGATGGAGGCCGACCGGGAGAATCGGAAGTTTTTACCTGGCATCGCGCTCCCGGTGCAGGTTAAGGTTCGCCCGGAACTCGAAGCGGCGCTCGAAGGAGCCGGAATCGTCCTGTTCGTGGTGCCCTCGCAGGCGGTGCGCGAGGTGGCGACGAAGGTGCGGGCGACGGGGACGAAGGCGATCCCCGTCTCGGCGTCCAAGGGACTCGAAACCAGCACGCTCGAGCGCATGAGCCAGGTGATCGCGGATGCCTACGACGACCCCGGGGCGGTCGTGATCACCGGTCCGAGCCACGCGGAGGAAGTCAGTGTCGGAATTCCGACGTCCGTGGTCGCGGCCTGCCGCGACGAAGCGCGTGCGCGCGCGATCCAGCGCGACTTCTCTTCTCCGCGGTTCCGGATCTACACGAACCCGGACGTCGTGGGCTGCGAGATCGCGGCCGCGCTCAAGAACGTGATCGCGATCGCGGCCGGGGTGTGCGACGGCATCGGCTTCGGTGACAACACCAAGGGCGCCCTGCTCACGCGCGGGCTCGCGGAGATGTCGCGGCTCGGTGTGGCGATGGGCGGGAAGCGGGAGACCTTTTTCGGACTGGCCGGCATGGGCGACCTGATCGCAACCGCGACGAGCCGTCACAGCCGGAATCGTCACGTGGGGGAGCGGCTGGGCCGCGGGGAGAAACTGGCCGACGTGCTCGGCTCGATGGTCATGGTCGCGGAGGGCGTGAAGACCGCGCGCGCGGCGCGGGACCTCGGGCACGCGCACGGCGTGGAGCTGCCGATCACCGAGCAGGTGTGTGCGCTGCTCGAGGAAGGCCGCGACCCGCGCGAGGCCCTGCAGGCCCTGATGAGCCGCGACCTCAAGAGCGAGGCCTAGCCTTTTCACATCGGAGGTGATGGATGGCACTCAAGACTGCGTCCGACGGCCGGATCTACCGCTCGATCAGCGAGGTGAGCGAGATGATCGGCGTGAAGGCGCACGTGCTCCGCTACTGGGAGACCCAGTTCAGCATGCTGCGCCCGCGCAAGAACCGGGCGGGGAACCGCATGTACCGGGCCGACGAAGTGAAGATGCTGATGAAGATCAAGGATCTCCTGTACGCGCGACGCTTCACCATCGAAGGGGCCCGTCGCCACCTGCTCGACGAGCGCAAGGACGGAGTGCCCCAGGTCGAGATCGCCTTCACCGAGGCCGACAGCCGGATCGTTCTGAGCGAGATCAAGGACGGGCTCCGGCAGATCCTCACGAAGCTCCGCACGAATTAGCCGGCTTGCGGCTCGAGGCTTCGAGCGCCTAAAGTCGGTCCGCCGTTTCCCCATTACCTGGTCGGGGCGTAGCGCAGCCTGGTAGCGCACCTGCATGGGGGGCAGGTGGTCGCTGGTTCAAATCCAGTCGCCCCGACCATTTTCGCCCTCACCGCGGGGAGGCGCGGCCGGCACCGCACGGAGGGAGCCTCACCGGATGCACTTCCTGGACGCCTGCGCCGACGCGACCTGGGGCCTCGCGATTCGTATCGAGCGAAGCCTGCCACCGGCCGCCACCGAACGCCTGGCGCGCGTGGTGGCCCGCGCCGCCTTCGGCCTGAACGTTCCGGCCCGCCGCCACCTCGAATCCAACCTGCACCGGCTGCTCGCCGGGCCCGCCGCTCCGGGAAAAGTGCGCGCGCTCGCGCTCGAGAGCTTCGAGCAGTTCGCGCTCATGTTCGCCGACATGCTCCGCCTCGACCGCCTGAATCCCGAAGTGCTGGCCCGCTCCTGCGTGGTCACGGGCGCCGAGCACCTGGACGCCGCGCGCGCCTCGGGCCGCGGCGTGGTCGTGCTCTCCTCCCACGCGGGCAACTGGGAGTGGGGCGCCGCGTGGCTCTCGGCCTCCGGCTTCCCGGTGCGCGTGCTCGCGCGCCGTCATCGCGGGGCGGTCGAGCGCTGCTTCGAGCGCCGCCGCGCCTGTCACCACGTGCGCCGGCTCGAGGGCGACGTGCTGTGGCGCGTCGGAGCCGACGCGCTTAGGCGGGGGGAGTGGATCGCCGTGATGGGCGACCGCGCGCTGCCCGGCACCCGACGCTCGCTGAGCTCGTGGGGATTCGCGGTGGCGCGTCGCGGCGGCGGCCTCCTCCTGCCGGCCGTCATGTCGCGCATCGACCGCGGACGCTACCGCGTCACCTTCGATGCGCCGCTCGAGCCGCGCGCGCCCCAGCGGGCGCGCCTCGGCGAGTCGGTGCTCGCACACGTGCGACGGGCCCCGGAGCAGTGGTTCGGGTTCGAGCCGCTGCCCGAGAGTGCGGCATGAAGGTGGCCGCGCTGATCCCCGCCTACCAGGCGGCCGCGCACCTGGGCGAAGTGCTGGAGCGGCTGCAGGCGCTGCCCGAGCCGCTCGAGATCCTGGTGGTCGACGACGGCTCGCGCGACGCCACCGCCGAGGTGGCGCGCCGCCACGGGGCGCGCGTGATCTCGTTCGAGTCCAACCGCGGCAAGGGCCACGCGCTGCTCGCCGGCTTCGCCGCGCTCCGCGATCGCGACGCGGTCGTGACGCTCGATGCCGACGGCCAGCATCCGCCCGAGTGCGTGCCCGACTTCGTCCGCGCCGCTGTCTCCGCCGACCTCGTGCTCGGCGCCCGCCTCCGTTCGTCCGACATGCCGGCCCGCCGTCGCTTCGCGAACGCGTTCTCCTCGGGCTGGACCTCGTTCCTCGCCGGCCGCCCGGTTCACGACAGCCAGTGCGGGTTCCGCCTGCATCGGCGGGCGGTGCTGGAGCGGACCCCGCTCACCGCCGGGCGCTACGAGGTCGAGACCGAGATGATCGTCCGCTCGGCGCGGCTCGGCTTCCGCCTCGCCGAGGTGACGATCCCCACCGTGTACGGCGAGGAGAAGAGCCAGATCCGGGTCATGCGCGACGTCCCGCGCATCATCGGCACCCTGGCGCGCCTCACGGTCGAGGGCGTGGTGCCGCCGCCCGCCATGCGCGCGGCGCGTGCGGGTGAGGTCCGATGATCCTCGTCACCAACGACGACGGGATCTTCGCACCGGCGCTCCAGCGGCTCAAAGATGCGCTCTCGGCGCTCGACCGGGTGGTGATCGTGGCGCCCGACCGCGACCAGAGTGCGACGTCGCATTCGCTCACGCTGCACCGTCCGTTCCGCATCCACCATCACGAGGATCACGTCTACAGCATCGACGGCACGCCGACCGATTGCGTGGTCGCGGCCTTCCACGGGCTGCTCGACGAGCCGCCGGCGCTGGTGGTCTCCGGCATCAACCACGGGCCCAACATGGGGGAGGACGTTTTCTATTCGGGGACGGTGGCGGCGGCGATCGAAGGAACCCTCCAGGGTGCGCCGTCGATCGCGGCCTCGCTCGCCAGCCGCGAGCGCTCCGACTTCGTCGCGCCGGCAAAGTTCATCGCGCGCGTCGTCCAGAGCGTGCTCGACCGTGGACTGCCGCGCCGTCAGCTCCTCAACGTGAACGTGCCGCACCGTGCATGGGACCAGGTGCGCGGCATCAAGGTCACCCGGCTCGGGAGCCGCGTCTACCGCGACACCCTGATCCGCAAGGTGGACCCGCGTGGCCGCGACTATTTCTGGATCGGCGGGGAGGACGCGGTGTGGGAGACCCGGCCCGACGCCGACTTCGCGGCCGTCGACGAGGGGTTCGTCTCGATCACCCCGCTTCAACTCGACCTCACCGACGAGCGCGCCATCGACGTCATCCGCGGATGGGGACTGACGACCTGAAACGCATCACCGATACGTCCCGCGACCGCTGGGCCACCGCCCGCCGCCGCATGGTGGAGGAGCAGCTCATCGGGCGCGGCATCCGCGACGTCCGCGTGCTGCAGGCGATGAGCGAGGTGCCGCGCCACGTGTTCGTCGATCCCGGCTTCGAGCACCGCGCCTACGGCGACCACGCGCTCCCCACCGCCGAGGGACAGACGATCTCCCAGCCCTATATCGTCGCCCGCATGCTCGAGCTCGCGCGGCTCGACCCCGGCCACCGGGTCCTCGAGATCGGCACCGGCAGCGGCTACCAGACCCTGCTCCTCACGCGGCTCGTGGAACGCGTGTTCAGCGTCGAGCGGGTGGCGTCGCTGCTGCGCTCCGCACAGCGCCGGCTCGACGAGTACGGTGTGACGAACGTGGCGCTGCGCCACGGCGACGGGACGCTCGGCTGGCAGGAGTATGCCCCCTATGCTAGGGTCCTCGTCGCCGCCGCTGCGCCCCGTGTCCCAGATGCTCTGCGCGAGCAGCTCTTGGAGCGGGGCCTTCTGGTGATTCCGGTGGGTGGAGCCGACTCTCAATACCTCGAAGTCTGGGAGCGTCGGGGACCCGATGAATGGGATCGGCAGCGTCACGGAGAATGCCGCTTCGTTCCGCTCGTCGGACGCGATGCCTGGCAGGATGAGACTCCGTAGCAATCCTCCGCGGATGTGAAACGTGTCGGGGCGTGGCTCAGCCCGGTAGAGCACCTGGTTCGGGACCAGGGGGTCGGAGGTTCAAATCCTCTCGCCCCGACCATCCTCATCACGCGGAAGAGACGATGAGCGCCCTGTGCACCGGCTGATCGCCATCGTCACCGGATCCGTCCAGGGTGTCGGCTTCCGGGCCTTCGTCCTGCGGCGTGCGCGCACCCGCGGCCTCACCGGCACCGTACGGAATCAACCCGACGGGACGGTCGAGGTCGAGGCGGAGGGAGCCGAAGCCGAGCTGCGCGCGCTGCTCGCCGAGCTCGAGCAGGGTCCGCGCGGCGCCCGGGTGACCCGGGTGGATTCCGATCTCTCGGCCGGTCCCGCGCGTCACCGCACCTTCGAAATCACGTTCTAGCCCGGCGCGGGTTATCCTCGACCCGTGTCGACCCCCGGCCGTTGGAATCGATTTGCCGGGCGCCTCGAGGAGGCGCTGGCCTCCGCCGAAGGACGCCGCACGCTCGCGTCGGCCGACCTGGATGCGCTGCTCCTCGACCCGGAGTTCGACGCCGAGGCATTCCAGGCGTTCCGCGACCGGCTCGAAGCCCTGGGGGTAGAGCTTCCCGAGGAGAACGAGCGGCACGCCGTGCGGGCGCACGGCGCGGAGCGCGACCTCCTCGACGTCTACCTCGACGAGATCGGGCGCATTGCGCTGCTCGAGCACGCCGAACTGCTCGCGCTGGCCTTCCGGGCCCGCGCCGGCGACGAGGGCGCCCGGCGCCGGATCATCCTCGCCAATCTGCGGCTCGTGGTGCACATCGCGCGCGCCTACCGGAACCGCGGCCTGCCGCTGCTCGACGTGATCGAGGAGGGCAACCTCGGGCTGATTCATGCCGTGGACCGCTTCGAGCCCGAGCGGGGCCTGCGCTTCAGCACCTACGCCTCGATCTGGATCCGCCAGTCCATCCTGCGCGGCATCGCCGAGCAGGCGCGATCGGTGCGCATCCCGGTGCAGATGTTCCAGCAGGTGCTGCGCTTCGCGCGCTCCGAGCGCATGCTCAACGACCGCCTCGGCCGCCCGCCGTCGAACGAGGAGGTGGCGCGCGAGCTCGACATCTCGCTGCCGCGCGCGGAGCGACTGTCGTCGCTGGTCGCGGGGCTGCGCTCGCTCGACGAGGGCTCCAATCGCGAGGCCTTCGAGCGCCTGTCCGCCGACGACCTGGGGGAGGCGCCGCCGTCGGTCGAGATGCTGGTGGACCTCCAGCTCCAGCACGAGAAGGTCGACCGGCTGCTGCGCGAGCTGAGCCAGCGCGAGGAGCAGATCCTGCGCATCCGCTACGGATTCCACGACGGCGTCGCGCGCTCGCTGGCGCAGACCGGGGAGCACTTCGGCATCACCCGTGAGCGGGTGCGGCAGATCGAGGCCCGCGCCCTCGACAAGCTGCGGCGCGCGCTCGAGATGCACGCCGGTGAGCGCGCGGTGCCCCAGGAGCCGGCGTGAACCTCGAAGAGAAGATCCGCTCGTTTCCCGACTTCCCGAAGAAAGGCATCCTCTTCCGCGATATCTCCCCGGTGCTCCACGATCCCGAGGCTCTGAAGGAGGCGATCCGCCTCATGGGTCGGGGCCTCGAGCGCCCCGAAGCGGTGGTCGCGATCGAATCGCGCGGCTTCGTCTTCGGCACCGGCCTCGCGCTCCACTGGAACGTGCCGCTCGTCCCCGCCCGCAAGTTCGGCAAGCTGCCGGGACCGACGGTGCGCCAGGTCTATTCGCTCGAGTACGGGGAGGATTCGCTCGAGATCCAGGCCGGCAGCTTGGGCGTAGGCACGCGCGTCGCGATCGTGGACGACCTGCTGGCGACCGGCGGCACCGCGAAGGCCACCGCCGGCCTCGTGGAGAAGCTCGACGCCCGCGTCACCGCGCTCGTGTTCCTGGTCGAGCTGCGCGGCCTCGGCGGGCGCGAAGCGCTCGCGGGCTGGCCGGTGCACTCGGTACTGCAGCTCTAGGCTCAGTCCTCTTCGGGCATGAGCACCGAGAGGCGCGCAATGCGCCGCCCTTCGAACTCCAGCACCGCGTAGCAGAGTCCGCCGGGCACGCGGCGGCCGCGGGCATCGCGTCCGTCCCACGAGCGCTCGTGCACGCCGGCTTCCAGCGTTCCCTCCACGAGCGCGCGCAGTCGCACCCCCTTGAGATCGCACACCTCGAAGCGCGCGGGACCGTTTCGCGGAAGCAGGAAGCGCCAGGTCAGCCCGCCCGGCTGTGGCCCGGGACGCGCGGGCTCGAGCACGAACGCCCCCGCGCTCGGCGTGCGGGGCTCGACCTGGAACACGGCGTGGCTCGTGTCGGCGCCCTGCGCCGCCATCACGACGATCGGACCGGTGACCGCCTCGGTGGGGACCGCGGCCTGCAGGCTCGAGGCGCTGAGCGTCCGGAATCCCGCCTCGGCGCCGCCAATGAACACGCGGCGCACCGCCGTGAGGTCGTTGCCCTCGATCCGCACCACGGTTTCCGGCGGACCGCTGGCGGGGGAGAACGAGCGAATGCGCGGGGGCGCGGCGGCCATCGCGACGGCGGCCGTCACGAGCAGCAGGAACGGCGCAGCGCCGCGCCGGATCATGCGCGGCGCGCCCGAACGATCCGCAGCCGCGCCTCGTGCTTGACGAGGTCCAGCATCCCCATCAATCCGAGTCCCTTTCCCATCGAGACCTCGTTGCCGAAGATGTTCCGAACCACCTCGGGCGGAACCGCGAGCACCTCGTCGAGCGGCCGCCCCGAGAGCGTCTCGGACAGGAGCACGGCCCACGCCATCGCCGAGATCCCCTGCGGATTCTCGACCGCGAAGTGGAAGTCCAGCGTGCCGTCCGGGCGGTCGACCGCCCACGCGTACGCCTCGGACTCGCAGTAGGGGGCACGGTGCCGCTCGGAGAACGGACGCGTCGCCACCTCGGGCGGCACGCTCTCGAAGCGGTCCGCGTATTCGAGAAGCGTCTCGGTGCGTTCCTCGCGGGAGGCGATCGAGAGACGTTGCACGACCTCGGCCAGTGTGGGCGGCACGCGGGCGGGGGAGGTCGGTTCGGTCATCGCTCGATCGGCAGGCCCACCGAATTGCCCCATTCCGTCCAGCTGCCGTCGTAATTGCGGACCTTGGAGTAGCCGAGCAGGTAGGTCAGCACGAACCACGTGTGGCTGCTGCGTTCGCCGATCCGGCAGTACGCGACCACGTCGTCGCCCGGCGTGAGACCGACCTCGCCCTCGTAGATCGCCCGCAGCTCGGCGGCGCTCCGGAAGGTGCCATCCTCGGGATTCGAAGCGCGCGCCCAGGGCACGCTGCGCGCCCCCGGGATGTGACCGCCGCGCAGCACGCCCTCCTGCGGATACTCGGGCATGTGCGTGCGCTCGCCGGTGAACTCCTGGGGGCTCCGCACGTCGATCATCGGGAGCCGCCGGCGCATGTGCTCCAGCACCTCGTCGCGGAACGCGCGGATCCGGGTGTCGTCGCGCTCGGGCGCGGTGTAGCGGGTCGGCGCGATCTTCGGAACGTCGCGTGTCATCGGCCGGCCTTCCTTCTCCCACTTGATGCGCCCGCCATCGACCACCGCCGCGCGCGTGTGCCCGAAGAGCTGGAACACCCAGAAGGCGTAGCACGCCCACCAGTTGTTGCGGTCGCCGTAGAAGACGCAGGTGGTTTCGGGCGTGATCCCGATGCGCGAAGCCAGCGCCTCGAAGCCCGACCGCTGAATGTAGTCGCGGCGCACCGGGTCGTTGAGATCGTGGGCCCAGTCCACGTGCACCGCCCCCGGGATGTGGCCGGCCGGGTAGAGGAGGAGGTCCTCGTTCGACTCGATGACGCGCACCGTCGGATCGTCGAGGTGGTCGGCCAGCCACTCGGTGCTCACCAGCACCTCCGGCCGGGCGTAGCCCTTCTTCTGAATCTCGAGGTCTGTATCGAAGCCCTTCATGATTGCTCCAGGGATTGCGGGTGAGGCATGGACCCGGCCGTTTCGCTCGTTCCGTCCCCCGAAAGCCTAACCCAGAAGGACGATTCGCAGACAGCGGGCGGATCTAGGGGACGCGGGGGGGACGGGGGCTCAGGCCGAGACGGGCGAGCTCACTCTCGAAGCCCGGGCCATTCATGCGCCAGTAGGCGAGCCGATCGCTGCCGAGCAGCTCGCCCCGCATGCCGTCCGAGGTCTCCCACGCCACGAGCCGGCGCGGCTCCGCCGCCTCGACCGAGAAGGTCCACGTGCGGCCGCCGGTGACGACAGCGGTGAAGGTCTCGACGTCGAAATCGCCGGCCGGAACCTGAACCCGGTGTGGGGCGGAGGATCGCGTGAGTCGCGCCTCGAGAACCGCGGCCGGCACGTGCTCGAGACGCATGGTGGCGAGCGAGCGCACGAGCGGCACCGCACGGGTCTCGCCGCGCGCGAGCGCCGGGGCGGCGAAGCCGCGCGCCCAGAGCGGAAGCGCGTCCTCGGCGAGAGCGCCGGGGGGGATTGCGAGCACCTGCTCGCGATCGGCCTCGCCGTCGAAATAGCTGTGGGAGGTGAGGCGCGCCGCCTTGGCGTCGAACAGCATCTGCTCGAAGACCTGGCCGCACCACTCCTGCGACGAGAACGAAACCTTGGTCGCGCTCCCGGCCGGCAGGCGGTTCGCCTCCTCGAGCTGGATGAACGTGCTCGTCATCAGGTTGTAGTCGTAGATGCCGGTCGAGAAATCCTGGACCAGGTTGAGCTTCATGACCGGGTACTCGTCCTCGGCCGGGTGCTTGCCGGTCTCGGACTTCACCCGGGCGGAGCCGGAGAACGTCTCGGTGACGAAGATGGCGACCGCGGTTCCGCGCCGCACCTTCCCGTAGCGGGGAAACCGGAGATCGTAGCCGGAGAGCTCGCCGCGCCCGTCGCCCCACACCTTCCAGAACGCGTCACCGAATTCGAGGGCGGCGCGCGGCGCGGCGCGCGGGCGGGAGGGAGGCAGCGCGAGGGCGGCCGCCGCCGCGAGCAGCAGGATCGGCAATCGGGCACGGCTCATCGGTTCCTCCGGAAATGGCGTTGGCGGATTATGCGCAAGGCCTCCCGGCGCCACAATGCCGCCCACCCGCTGCGATATAGTGGAACCCGTCTGGAGGGAGACGCCATGCCGGCATACGTGATCGTGGAAGTGGATGTGAAGGATCCGGAGCGGTACGACGACTACAAGGTCATGGCCCCGTCGTCGATCTCCGCTTTCGGTGGACGCTATCTCGCACGCGGCGGCGCCTGCGAGCTGTTCGAAGGTGACGTGCCGCCCAAGCGGATCGTGATCCTCGAATTCTCGTCGATCCAGCGGGCAAAGGCGTGGCTCGAATCGAGCGAGTATCGCGAAGCGCGGCAGCTCCGCCACGCGACGGCCTCGACGCGCATGATCGCGGTGGAGGGCCTGTGAGCGAGCCGAAAGATATCGAGCGGCTGATTGCCGACCTCGACGACGCCTACTCGGGCGATCCGTGGCACGGACCCTCGCTGACGGCGGTGATCGAGGATGTCAGTCCCGAGGAGGCGGGCTCCACCGCGCTCCGTCCCGCGCACACGATCGGCGAGATCGTCGCCCACGCCGCCGCGTGGAAGCGCATCGTAACGCGGCGCATGCGCGGCGAGCGCTTCAGCGTGAGCCCGGAGGAGGACTGGCCGTCCCCCCGCGACTGGAAGGCGGCGCTCGCCGAACTCCAGGCCGCGCACGAGGAGCTGAAGGCGACCGCGCGGGCGCTCGACCCCGCGCGGCTCGACCGGCCGCTCGTCGAGGGCGGATCCACCGGGCGTGCGCAGCTCCACGGCATGGTGCTCCACGACACCTATCACGGCGGCCAGATCGCGGTGTCGAAGCGAGCCCTGCGCGGGCGCGCGCCGTAGCGCAATCGGCTTGTTGCGCCACGCGGCCATGGTGTATACACCTTCGCCGATGATGCCCGGGCGAGGGACGCCCCGGCGATGAGGAACGAGGCCTCGGGGAGTCGCCCGCGCGCGACCCTGGGCGGAGGACCGGTTGTCCAAGTCGAGGGGTTTCTTGCCGCTCCTGGCGGCGGGTCTCGCGGTGGGACTGGCCGCAGGGTGCGGAAACAACGCGTCCCCCGGCCTCTCGCGCGGAACCGAGCTCTACGACACCTGTCGTCCCTGCCACGGCAACAACGGCGGCGGCAATGAGCTGCTGGCGGCGCCGGCGATCGCGGGCCTCCCGCGCTGGTACGTCGTCGAGCAGCTCACCAAGTTCAAGGGCAGCCTCCGCGGCGTCCATCCCGACGACATGGAAGGGCATCGCATGCGGCCGATGGCGCTCACGCTCAACCATCCCGGGGACGTCGAGTCGGTGGCGGAGTACGTCTCCAAGATGAGCCGCGTCCTGCCGGCGCACTCGCTGCCGGGTGGCGACGTCGCGGCCGGCCAGGAGAAGTACAACAGCGTGTGCATCGCCTGTCACGGCGCGGACGGCACCGGGATGGAGGCGCTCAAGTCGCCCTGGCTGAGCGGGCAGTACGACTGGTACCTGTACTCGCAGCTCCGCAAGTTCCAGAGCGGCATGCGCGGCGCCCACCCCCAGGATATCACCGGCGGACAGATGCGCGCCATGGCGATGACGCTCGAAAACGACGCCGCCGTCCGCAATGTGGTGGCCTACATCCGTACTCTGAAGGCGCAGGGGAGCCACTGATGGCGGACCATCGCGAAGCCGATTCCGACGACTGGGGCAACGAGACCGCCAAGCTCACGTTCTGGTTCACCGTGGCGATCGCCGCCGGCTTCGTCGGCGTCGTCTTCTTCTACGTTCTCCTGAGGTAACCGGCGAATGGGAAGCTGGGCACAGCGGTTCGTCCCGGGCAGCGTCGGCAGCTTCGCACCCGACGTCGACGCCCTCATCGTGCTGGTCACGCTCTTCATCGGCATCTGGTTCCTGGCCGCCGAGGGCGTGTTCTTCTGGTTCATCTTCCGCTTCCGCGCACGCGAGGGGACGGCCGGCCAGTACATCTCGGGGAAGGACAAGAACCACAAGCGCTGGATCACGATCCCGCACTACCTGGTGCTCGTGTGCGACATCGTGATCATCATCGCGGCGATCCAGGTGTGGGTGAAGATCAAGCAGTCCCTGCCGCCGGCGGATGCGCAGGTGCGGGTGATCGGACAGCAGTGGGCCTGGACGTTCGTCCATCCCGGCGCCGACGGGAAGCTCGACACCGCCGATGACATCACCACGACCGACGAGCTCCACGTCGAGGTCGACAAGACGTACCACTTCCTGCTCGAGTCGAAGGACGTGCTGCACAGCTTCTCGGTGCCGGTGTTCCGGCTCAAGCAGGACGCCATTCCGGGTCGCACCATCATCGGCTGGTTCCAGGCGCGGCAGACCGGCCAGCACGACATCCAGTGCGCCGAGATGTGCGGGATCGGGCATGGCGTGATGGCGGCGCGGATCTTCATCGAGAGCCCGCAACAGCACGCCACCTGGGTGCGCGAGCGCACCACCACTCCGGCCGTGGAGCTGGCCGGCGCGGGATCCGCGGGCGCCGAAGCCGCCCCGGCCGCGCACTAGGGGGATCGCATGGCGCACGCCCACGAAGAGCACCACGCGGCCGGCCACGACGGACATCACGGCCACCAGTCGTGGGTCTCGAAGTACCTCTTCTCGACCGACCACAAGATCATCGCCATGCAGTACATGTTCACCGGGATGGCGCTCGGGGTCATCGGCGCCTTCATGGCCTACGTGTTCCGCATGCAGCTCGCCTTCCCCGGACAGCCGGTGCCGGGCTTCGGCGTCGTGTCGCCGGGCGAGTACAACGCGCTCGTGACCAACCACGGCACCATTATGATCTTCTGGGTGGCGATGCCGGTGCTGGTCGCCGGCTTCGGGAACTTCCTGATCCCGCTGATGATCGGCGTCGACGACATGGTGTTCCCGCGGATCAACCGGCTCAGCTACCAGATCTTCTTCCTGAGCGCGGTCGTCCTGCTCGTCTCGCTGTTCGTCCAGGGCGGCGGATTCGGCGGCGCCTGGACCGCGTACCCGCCGCTCTCGGCGGTCGCCCGCTACAACCTCACGCCGTGGGGCTCCACCCTGTGGGTGCTGGCCGTGGCGCTGGAGTTCGTGGCGTTCCTGCTGGGCGGCATCAACTTCATCACCACCGCGATGAATGCCCGCGCGCCCGGCATGAAGGCGTTCGACGTCCCGGTGGTGGTGTGGATGATCGTGATCGCGAGCCTGCTCTTCATGGCCTCGGTCGGCCCGCTGATCGCCGGGGCGGTCATGCTGCTCTTCGACCAGCACCTCGGCACCGCCTTCTTCAACCCCAACCGCGGCGGGGATCCCATCCTCTGGCAGCATCTCTTCTGGTTCTTCGGCCATCCCGAGGTGTACGTCGTGCTGCTGCCGGCGCTCGGGATCGTCGCCGAGGTGATGACGGTGTTCGCCCGGAAGAAGCTCTTCGCCTACAAGACCATCATCCTCACGATCATCGGCATCGGCGTGCTCAGCTTCTTCGTGTGGGCCCACCACCAGTTCATCGCCGGCATCGATCCCCGGATGGCCAACGTCTTCACGATCACTACGGTGCTGATCTCGGTGCCGATCGCCGAAACCATGTTCTGCTACATCGCGACGCTCTACGGCGGCTCGATCCGGCTCACCACGCCCATGCTGTGGGCCCTGGCGTTCGTCGCCGAGTTCCTGATCGGCGGCGTGACCGGCATCTACCTGGGGGCGAGCGGCGCCGACGTCTACTTCCACGACACCTACTTCGTGGTCGCGCACTTCCACTACACGTTCTTCCCGATCGCCATCATCGGGGTGTTCGCCGGGTTCACCTTCTGGTTCCCGAAGATGTTCGGCCGGATGCTCAACGAGCCCCTGGGGAAGATCCACTTCTGGGGCACGATCATCCCGTTCAACACGATCTTCCTGCCGCTGTTCCTGACCGGCAGCATGGGCGACCATCGCCGGATCTTCGACTACACGCACTTCCCCGAGCTCGACACCCCCGAGCTCCGGATGCTGCGCATGATCGCCACGATCTCGCTGATCGTGATGCTGCTCTTCCAGTTCGTGTTCTTCGCGAACGTGTTCTGGAGCTGGATCCGCGGACCGAAGGCGTCGAAGAACCCCTACCACTCCAACACCCTCGAGTGGACGACCGATTCCCCGCCGCCGCACGGCAACTGGGAGACCCTCCCGACCGTGTACCGCGGGCCGTACGAGTACAGCGTTCCCGGACGGGCCCAGGACTACTGGCCGCAGGACGAACCCGCATGAGGAGAACCGCGTGAGGCCGATTGCGACGACCCGCAGCGCGATGAACATCCCCACCGGCCGCCTGGGGGTGTGGTGGGTGCTGGTTTCTGAAATCGTGATCTTCGGAGGCGTTCTCGTCTCCTACCTCATGCACCGGCTGGCGCACCCCGAGTGGCAGTACCAGGCCGCCGCCACCAACATGTGGATCGGGGCCTTCAACACGTTCGTGCTGCTCACCTCCAGCCTGTCGGCGGTGCTGGCCCACCAGGCGGCCGAGCAGGGCAACGGTCCCAAGGCCGCGCGGCTCCTGTTCGCGACCATCGGCGGGGGAGCGATCTTCCTGACCGTGAAGTCGTTCGAATGGACCCACGAGATCCTCGAAGGCTTCACGATCACCTCGAGCGGCTTCTGGTCCTACTACTACACCGCGGCCGGGCTGCACGCGTTCCACGTCCTCGCCGGCATGTGCATCATGTTCTGGGTCGCGCTCAGCGCCCTCAAGAACCAGGACCTGCACCGCGTCGAAAACGTCGGGATCTACTGGCACTTCGTCGACATCGTCTGGATCTTCCTGTTCCCCCTGCTGTACATCGCCAAGTAGGAGACGGCATGACCGCCCACGCCGACGCGCACGCGCCCCATCGGAACTACGTGAAGATCTGGGCCATCCTGCTCGTCCTGCTGACGGTCAGCGTCATCGGGCCGATGTTCGGCATCCGCGTCGTCACCCTGATCACCGCGTTCGGTATCGCGCTGGTCAAGGCCTACATGGTCGCGAAGAACTTCATGCACCTCGACATCGAAAAGCCGATCGTTCACTGGGCGCTCGCGATCGCGCTGATCTTCATGGTCCTGCTCTTCGCGGGGGTCTCTCCGGACGTCATGAAGGACGACGGGACGCGCTGGAAGAAGGGCCCGGGGTTCCATCCGGAGGAAGCCGCCGGGCACGGCGAACACGACGGGGGAGCGGAACAGCATGGAAAGGGTTCTCACGGCTCCTGAGCCGCCGATCCCACTTCCCGTCCGGCCGCGGGGAATGGGCAGCAACGCCGTTCTCGGAATGGCGCTGTTCATCTTCACCGAGGTCATGGCCTTCGCGGGCTTCATCTCCGCCTACATGGTGGCGGAAAACTCCGCGCTGCCGGGCACCTGGCCGCCGCCCGGCCAGCCCCGTCTCCCGGTCGGGTCGACGCTGATCAACACCGCCGCCCTGCTCCTGAGCGGCGTCGTCCTCCAGCTGGCCTGGCGCACCTTCACCGCCCGCGGGGCGTCCGCCGCGCGCGGACTCGTCGGGGTCGCCCTCGGACTCGGCGTCTTCTTCGTGGCCTTCCAGGGGTTCGAGTGGGCCCAGCTCCTCGCGCAGGGCCTGACGCTCACCTCGAGCCGCGTCGGATCGTTCTTCTTCCTGATCGTCGGAGCCCACGCGCTGCACGCGGTGGCCGCCGTCCTGGCGCTCGGCTGGTGCTGGATGCGTCTCGACGAGGCGGGGGCGCGATCGGCTCTGGCGGCGGTGCGGCTCTTCTGGTATTTCGTGGTGCTCATGTGGCCGGTGATTTTCTGGAAGGTTTACCTATGAATGCGCGGGGGGTAAGAGGCCTCGGCAGGCTCGCCCGTCTGGTGATCGGATTCCGTTCCAAGACGGGGCTCGGCACGCTCGCGGTTTCGGTGATGAGCCTCGTCGCCTTCGCAATCATCCTCGCGCCGGGGATGGCGCGGGCGTGCGCGGTGTGCGGGCAGAACAACCAGACCGCCTTCCTGGTGCCCACCATCTTCCTCTCGCTGCTCCCGCTCGGCCTGATCGGGGGCGGCGTCTACTGGTGGCGTCGCAGCTCGGGGACCCGCTGGGGCGGTGAGTTCGACGAGCGCGAAGACCCGACCGCCGACCCGGACGAATCAGACGTCTGATTCCGGGCCCATCCCGAGCTGCTTCATCTTCTTGTAGAGGTGGCTGCGCTCGAGCCCGAGCCGCGCTGCCGCACGGGTGACGTTGCCGTCCTCCGCCGCGAGCGCCTCGCGGATCCGGCCCCGCTCGAACTCGTGCACGGCGTCCGCCAGGCGCACCGGCTCCGCACCCGCCGGAGTCCCCGCGGCGGGCAGCACGGCCGCGACATCCGAGGCGTCGATCGTTCCCGCCGGGGTCATGATCGCGAGCCGCTCCACCAGGTTCCGCAGCTCGCGCACGTTCCCGGGGAAGGGATGACGGGCGAGGCGTTCGAGGGCGGCGGGGGTGAAGGTGCGCGGTCGCCCGCCCAGCTCGCGCGCGAGCCGTGAAGCGAAGTGCCCGACCAGTGCCGGGATGTCCCCGCGCCGCTCGCGCAGCGGGGCGACCGTGATCGGGATCACCGCGAGACGGAAGTAGAGATCCTCACGGAAGCTGCCCCCGGAGGCGGCCGCCACCAGGTCGCGATGGGTCGCCGACACCACCCGCCCGTCGACCCGGATCGTACGGCTGCCGCCCACGCGCGTGATCTCGCCCTGCTCGAGCGCGCGCAGCAGCTTGGTCTGGGCCCGCGGGCTCAGATCGCCGACCTCGTCGAGAAAGAGCGTGCCACCGTCGGCCTCCTCGAAACGACCGCGGCGCGCCTGCAGGGCGCCCGAGAACGCTCCCTTCTCGTGGCCGAACAGCTCGGACTCGATCAGCTCTTCTGGAATCGCGGCACAGTTGACGGCCACGAACGGCCCATGGCGCCGGGCACTCGCCTCGTGGAGCGCCCGTGCCACGAGCTCCTTGCCGGTGCCGCTCTCGCCGCGGATCAGCACGCGCGCCAGCGTCGGGGCGGCGCGCGCGATCTCCTCGAGCAGCCGCTGCTGCGCGGGAGAGTTGCCGAGAATCGGCGTCGACCAGGCTTCGCGCAGCCGGCGGTTCTCGGTTTCCAGCGCGCGGCGGCGCGTGGCGTTCGCCAGCAGCACCAGCAGGCGCTCGAGATCGACCGGCTTCTCGAGGAAGTCGAACGCGCCGAGCCGGGTGGCGCGCACCGCGGCTTCGACGGTCGCCTGGCCGGACATCATGATCACGGTGGTCTCGGGCGCGTCGGTCATGATCTCCGCCAGCAGATCGAGGCCGTTGCCGTCCGGGAAGCGGACGTCGAGCAGCACGACATCGAACGCCTCGCGCAGACGGCTGCGCGCCTCACCCGGCGCGCCGGCGGTCTCCGCGGTCCAGCCGGCGCGCCCGAGTGCCGCCGCCAGGCTCGCGCGAAGCCGTTCCTCGTCGTCGACGATCAGGATCGAAGGCAATGCATGCTCCTTTTCAGGCGGCGACCGGCAGCCGGATCCGGAACGCGGCGCCGGCGCCCGGCTCCGATTCCACGGCGACCGTTCCGCCATGGTCGAGAACGATGCGCTCCACGATCGTGAGCCCGAGCCCGCTGCCGTGGGGCTTGGTCGTGAACCGCGGGGCGAAGGCGTGCTCGCGCTGCTCGGCCGTGAGCCCGGGACCATCGTCGCGCACTTCGATTTCGCACGCGCCGCCCGCGCGCCGCACGCTCACCTCGACGTGGCCCTTCGCGTCCACCGCTTCGAGCCCGTTCTGCACCAGGTTGACCAGCGCCTGGTGGAGGAGCGAGCGATCCGCGACAACCTGGAAAAGTTCGGCCGGCGGCGCCACGCTCAGGCGCCCGGCGCGAATTTCGGCCGCATAGAGCGCGGCCACGTCGCTCAGCACGTCCGACGCCGTCACCGGCGCGAACTGCGGCTCGGGCAGCCGCCCGAACTCGGAGAACTCGCGCAGCATGCGCTTCAACACCTCCACTTCCTCCGCGATCGTCCGCACCGCCTGCTCGAGGATCTGCGGAAAGTCCGGCCGCTGCGCCTCGTAGCTCCGCCTGAGATCGGCGACCGACACCGCGATCGGAGTCAGCGGATTCCGGACCTCGTGCGCCAGCGTGCGCGCGACCGCGCTCCACGCGGCGTGCCGCTCGCCGGCGGCGAGCCGCTGCCGGTAGTTGACGAGGTCCTTCCGCATTCGCTCCAGCGCCTCCACCAGGGTCTCGATCTCGCGCACGCTCTCGAACGCCAGAGGCTCGTCCCATTCGCCGCGCGCCAGCCGCTCCGAGAAGCGGGCGAGGCGCTCGACCGGACGCGACACCTGAGAGGACCACAGGATCCCGAGCAGGACGGCGACCAGGGCGCCCGCGAGCCCGAGCGCGAGAGCGGTGTTTCGCAGCGAACCCACCGCGCGATCCAGCTCCGCGGTGGAGAGGATGCCGGTCACCAGCACGCGGGGTCCGGGGCCGAGCCCGGGGACGAAGCTCCGGAACAGCATTGATCCCCTTCGCAGCACCGCACCCGGCGGCTCGTGTGCGGCTGAGACCCACGCCGGCTCGACCCCGCGCGTGGCGGCGATCCGTCCCGATCCATCGTCGAGCAGGAGCTCGACACCGCTCGTTCCCTGGAGACGCTCGAGGCGTGCATCGTCGAGCAGCAGGCCGCCCCGGAGATAGCCGACGGTGTCGCCCTGGTAGGCGATGGGCGCCTCCACGGCGACCGCGAGCATCGGCCGGCCGTCGGTCGGGGTGAGGCGGATCCGGTCTCCGGGCGGTGCGGGGGCCAGGCGCGCGGACGCGCCGCGCGCGAGCGCCGCGGGAGAGAGCGCCGCGTCGGCGCTGGGTTGTCCCGCACGGTCGGTGACCTGGAGCAGGTCGCTGCCGATGAGCACGCGCTGGTTTTCGAGCAGGGCCGAGAGTTCCGAACCACCCGCCGCGTCGACGAGATGGAGCCGGCGCAGCTCGCGATCGCGGGCGAGGATCGCGACGCCCGCGGCGAGGTGTTCGGCATCCCCGGCCAGGCCGCGACTCACGACCCCGAGCGCTTCGCCGAGCCGCTCCTCCGCCTCACCGTGGATCACGCGCTGCATGCGCCCCGCGTAAAGGCCCATCGCCACCGCCAGTGGAACGATCGCGATCAGCGTGCAGCCGAGCACGAGCTGCGTGCGCAGCGACCTCACGGCCGGGTCCCCGCGCAGCCGAGGCGGCTCACGAGCGCGTCGGGTCCGAGCTCCATCACGCGCGGCGCGAGTGCCGCCGGGCACACGATCGTGCAGCCGATCCGGAACAGCGCGCGCTCGGCGGGATCGCCCGCGCCCGCAGCCGCGGGCGGAGCGGGGTCGTCGCGCCACACCAGATCGATCCGCGCTTCCGGACGGCGTGCGCCACCGGCGATCGCCGCCTCGAGCACGCGCCACCCCGGGAGCGTCGAGTCGGCGCGACACGCCACGTGATGGACGGCCGTGCCCACGCCTCCGTTCGGCCGGAGCGGGACCAGGTCGCCGTCGAGGAGATCCTCGGCGATCGGCGCCAGGTCCAGTCGTTCGAGCACGCGCCCGGTATCGGGCGCCGGTGCGCTCCAGCGCGCCGCGATCCAGCCGCGGTCGCGGATTCCGAGCCGCACAGCAAAGCGCCGATCGCCCCTCGTCCGCGCCGACAGCTCGCCGGGCCAGAACAGCGCGACGTCGATCTCACCGCGCTCGAGCGCGATCTCCTCGTCTCCCGCATCGTCATAGGGAACGGCGACGAGACTGTCTCCGGGAGGCGCGTCAAAGGCGGCGCGTCCGCACGGGACCACCAGGTTGGCGCGTTGATCCGAAGGAATGCCCACTCGCAGGAGACCCCGCGCGGGGAGGGACAGGAGGCGCACCCCCAGCCGGTCGAGGCGCTTCACCTTCTCTAGGGTGCCGCTCGTGATCCGGACCGCGAGGAGCCGATCGTCGAGCCACGCGGTCACCGTTCCCTCCGCGATCGACCGGCGGCGCTCGTCGAACGCGATGCGGGCGCCGGGGACCAGGCGCAGCGAGTCGCGTGCGACCACGTAGGCACGTCCCGCGCTCGTCCAGATCACGGTGCCATCGCCCGCTTTGCCGCTCATCGCGGTCGCTGGCGACGACAGGATGATCAACGCACCGGCGAGGACGCCGAGGAAAACCCCGCGCGTGGTCGCCGGACGCCTGAAACCGCCTGTGTGGGTTCGTGTCAGTTCGGAAGCACCCGCGCCAAACGCATGTGCGCCTCGCCCTTGGGAACAGAGGCGAGACTGGGCCGGCGCGCCGTGCGTGTCAAGTCTGACACACCGCGCGGTGCCGCCGGGCCGCCGTTCGAGCGCATGACGTTGTGCCGCAACGGTCCCGGTGCCGGGCACGCGTCTTGAGATGGAGCCCGGGTGAGCCGCGCACACAGCGCGCTCGCAGAGGGTTCGAGAACCCTCGCTCGGGACACGGCACCGGCGGCCACCCCGACATCCCGAGGCCGGTGGGGAGCAGGACCATGAAATCGAACACGGAAACTCTCGTCCACGTTTCCTCCGTTGTGCTGGTGCTGGCCGCGGCGTTCACGCTCGCGAGCTGCCAGAGCACGGAGCACGCAAACACGGAGCAGCGGAGCTCGCAGGCGTCCACCGGAAGCGAGGCCCTGGCCTCGGAGACCGTGGTGGCGTCCGCAACCCCCGTCGAGTCGGCCCCGGTCGAGCCGGCCGCTTCGCCCACCGGGCTCCCGCCCGACCTCACGGCGTCGCTGGCGGACACGGTGGCAGCGCCCGGCGAAACCGTCGAGATCGAAGTGCAGGGCACTCATGACGTGGTCGAGGTGCAGGTGAAGGGCGATCGGGGCGAGCCCTTCAACCTCGCGCTCGATGCCGACAGCAACCTGTGGCGCGGCGTCTACCGCGTGCCGCTCGACGCGAAGACCGAGCGCATCGCGCTGTCGGTGACGGCGCGCAACGAGCTCAACCGCTGGCGGCGGGTGTGGGTGTTCATCCACGTCGGCGAGAGCACCGTGGCGCCGGCGGCGGCCACCCAGGAGGATCCGGAAGAGAAGTAGCGAGCTGGGAGTCGACCTGAGAACAGCGGGCCCGTCGCGAGGCGGGCCCGCCGTGTTCATGTCAGCGCGCGTCCTGCACCGAAAGCACGAGGAACAGGTTGGTCTCGAACGCCACCGGAAACGCGGAGGGGTGTCCGTGCGGCACCACCCAGTAGGCGACCCGGTAGCGATGGCGCAGCTCGCGCACGTTGTCGTCGGTGAGCGCGGCGTACCCACTGGCGATGATGGCGCGCGCCTCCTTGGCGGAGACCTCTGAGCTGGGCTCGAGGCCGAACGCCTGCATGCGCGCGATCCAGTGCGCGAGGTAGGGGCGGTCCCACAGGATGGCGGCGCCGTCCTTCCAGGTCCCGAACACCGGGCGCTGCGCGAGCGGCCGGAATTCCGACCACGTCGGATGCACCAGGAAGACGGCGTCGCGGGTCGTGTTCTCGCGCGCCCAGCCGGTGAGCGCCAGCATCTCGGCATTGGGCCTCCAGCCGAAGGCGGCCTGCGGCGACAGGTTCGCGAGCGCGCGCCGCACCGGGACCGCGATCGCGACGATGGCGACCAGTGCGACGAGGATGGGCGAGGTGCGCCGCCACAGGGTGGTTTCCGCACGGCCGGCGAAGAGCAGCGTGCCGGCCAGCACGCCGGCGAGCACGAGCGTGAAGCCCGGCTCGAACCACACGATGATCGCGCCGATCAGGGTCGCCGTTCCGAGCACGGGATCGATGCGCCGCCCTTCGATCTGACGCGCCACCACCGCGATCAGGTAGACCGCGGCGAGCACCTGCCAGAAATCGCAGGCGCGGCCCGGGTGCGCGATCAGCACCGCGGGGCTGCGGAGCACCGGCGCGAGAAACGCGACCGCGAGCCAGCCGCCCGCAGTCGCGCACCAGGCGAGCGCGCGTGCCGCACCGCCCGGGTCGCGCTCACGCTGCTTCCAGGCCACGGCGGCCACCAGCGCGAACAACGCGCCGAACTCGACGAGCACCATCCGCCCCCAGCTCAGGGGATAGAGATGATGGGAGAACCGCACGCGGCTCGCCCACAGCCAGAGATCGCGATCGGGCTCGGGCCGTCCGAAAGCCTGCAGGGAGAGCGCGAGACCCGGGGACGCGGCGACCACGAAGACGCCGGCGGCCACGACCCACCGCGGCCACCATCGCCGCCATCCGCCGTCCGCGATCGCCATCGCGATCAGGTAGGTCATGAGGTACATCCCGTAGAGGCTGTTGAGGTCGAAACCGATGCCGAGCAGGAGCGCCGTCCGGTAGGGGCGCCGCTCGAGGTAGGACGCCACCGCCAGGACGAAGATCGGAATCGAGAGACCCGTCTGCTCGAGATAGGTCGTGACGATGGTGCCGTCCGCGATGAGCGGACGGGGAGCGAGGGCGGCGAACGCCAGCGCCGCCAGCTCGGTGAGCCGGGAGCCCGGCGCCATCGCGCGCGCCAGCCGCGCGAAGGCCACCAGCAGCAGGACGCGCTCGATCAGGAACAGCACGGCGAGCTGGGTCATCGTCGGGACCACGTGAGAGACCCACGCCACCATGCGCCAGAGCGCCGAGGCGTAGTGCGGCGCGGTGTCGACGAACGGATCGCCCGGGTAGGACGACGGATTCGCGATCCGGTCGACGATCGGCAGCTGGAGCGCGTGATTGTCGATGTAGACGTCGTAGCCGGTGATGAGAATGGAGGCGACCAGGAAGAGCAGGATCGGCAGCCGGGTTTCGCGCATGCGGTCCTCTAAAGCGTCCCGTCCACCGCGAGCACGCGGTAGAACCGGGTCTCGAAGGCGACCGGGAGCGCCGACGGATGCGAGATGGGCACGATCCAGTAGGACACGCGGTAGCGGTCCCGGAGCCTCAGGACCTCCTCGTCGGAAAGCTGGGCGAAGCGGTCCGCGATCAGCGCCCGTGCCTGCTTGGAGGTGATGGGAGCGCCGGGGTAGAGGCCGAACGCCGACATCCGATCGGTCCACTCGCCGACGAACGTGCGGTCCCACAGCGCGGCCGCGCCGTCCTTCCACGTGGTGAAGAGCGGACGGTGGGCGAGTGGACGGAACTCCGACCAGGCGGGATCCACGAGAAACACGGCGTCCCGCGGCGTGTGGCCCTCCGCCCATTTCGCGAGCTCCACGATGGCGGGGGACGGCCGCGAGCCGAGCGCGGCACGCAGCGAGTGCCGCTGCAGCGCGCGGAGGCCGAACGCCGCCAACGCTCCCGCGACGACCAGCGTCATCACCACCGGGGTGAGCCGGCGCACCCAGGACTCGCGGCTGGCCGGCTCTGCATGCACCAGCAGTCCGACGACGAGGAGCGCCAGCAGCAGCAGCATGGTCGGCGGCGCGAACCAGATGAAGATCGAGCCCAGGAAGAGCAGCATCCCGAGCCGGGGTTCGATGCGCGACTCCTCGAGGCGGCGCGCCATCACCGAGAGGACGAACACCGCCGCGAACGCCTCCCACAGATCGCAGGCCCGTCCCGGCTGCAGCATGAGGAGACGCGGGATGCTGAGCACCGGAGCCACGATCGCCACCGTGATCCACAGCGCTCCGTTCGAGCACCACGCCAGCACGCGGGCGCCCAGGCGCCCGACCAGGTCGCGGTTCACCCAGGCCGTGGCCAGCACCAGTCCGAACAGCAGGAGGAAGCGGGTCAGCACCGCCTTCCCCCAGGTGAGCGGGTAGAGATGGTGCGGGAAGCGTACGCGACTCACCCACACCCAGAGCTGCGGGTCCGCCTCGTGCCGCGCGTAGGCGCCGAGCGACATCAGGAGCCCGGGCAGTGCTACCAGGAGGAAGATTCCCCCGGCCGCCAACCAGCGCGGCCACAGCCGGCGCCAGGTACCGTCGAAGACCGTCATCGCACCCAGGTAGGTGGCGAAGTAGATCCCGTAGAGGCTGTTGAAGTTGAAGCCGAGCCCCATGAACGCCGCGCACGCCAGCGGCCGGTCGCGGAGATAGGAGGCCATGGCCAGGACGAAGAAGGGGATCGCGAGCCCGGTCTGCTCCATGTAGCTCGTGACGATCGTGCCTTCCGCGATCACCGGCTTGGGTGCGAGCGCCACGAACGCCATCGCGCCGAGCTCGGCCAGGCGGGATCCCGGCGCCATCGCGCGCGCCAGCTCGCGGAAGGCGAGCAGCAGCAGGAGCCGCTCGAGCACGAACAGCACCCCGAGCTGGACCAGCGGTGGAACGACCGGCGAGACCATCGCGACCAGCCGCCACAGCACCGAGGCGTAGTAGGGTGCGGTGTCCACAAAAGGATCGCCGGGATACGCGGACGGATCGGCCAGCCGGTCGACGATCGGCAGCTGGAGCGAGTGGTTGTCGATGTAGGTGTCGTAGCCGGTGACGAGGATCGAGCAGAAGAGCAGGATCGCCATCACGAGCAGATCGCGGCGGGACACCGCGGTCACCGGACGGACGCGCGCCACCGGCAGGGACGGCGCCGGGGCGGATACGGCAGCGGCGGAATCGATAGGACCCTCCGTGTCCACGCGACTTCCTGATGGGACGTGTCCAGAATAGTGCGCTTTGATCCGGCAGGCGAGTGGCCACGAGGGGTGCCAGGCCCGGTCCCGCGGTAGCCGGCCGGCCGCCCTCTCATTACACTGCGCCGGCTTGAAGCCACCACCGCCCGATACCGCGCCCCGTCCCCGCGAGCACCGGCTGCTCCTCACGCTCGCGCTGTTCGCCATCACTGCCCTCATGGAATGGCGGTGGTGGGTCGAATCCCACGAAGCCATCTACCTCCTCGGCCCGCACCGGCTGGCGGATCCGTCGTTCCTCGCGCGCGACCTCACGTGGTCGGTGCTGTCGCCGACCACGTTCGTCTACGACCACCTGCTGGCCCCGCTCTGGGGTCCGCTGGGCGATTTCGGGATCGTTGCGGCCGGCCGCATCGCCTGCTGGGCGTTCACGGCGTGGTCGCTCGCCGCGCTCACCGGGGCACTCGCGCTGCCGGCGTGGTCGGTGGGGGTCGGCTACGCGTTCTGGATGCTGGCGGGCCAGCGTCTCTTCTTCTGCGGTTCTCCGCTCGAAGGCTTCCAGCCCAAGGCGTTCGCGTATCCGTTCCTGTTCTTCGGGCTGGCCGATGCCGTGCGGGGAAGGCACGTGCGGGCCGGGCTCCACTCCGGCCTCGCCACCGTGCTCCACGTGGTGGTCGGCGGCTGGGGATTCCTCGGGCTCCTCGGCGCCCTGCTGCTTTCGCGCGTCCCGTTCCGTCGCATCGCCGGATTCGTGGCGGCCGCCGCGCCCTTCGTGCTCGGCATGGCCGTGGTCCTGCGCGGTCTCCAGCGCGGCACGCCTGCCGAGCTCGCCGCCATGGACCGTCTCTACGTCACGATGGCCGCGCCCCACTGCTGCGACCCGGCGGCGTTCCTCGCGGTGCCCGATCTGCTGTTCGCCGCGGGAGTGTTCGTCACCGCACCGGCCCTGATCCTGCGTTGGAAGCGCGCGGAAGGCGGACGCATCGCGGGCCACTTCCTGATCGCGCTCGAGCTGTTTTTCGTGCTCGGGCTCGCCGCGCGCCCGCTCGAAGCCTTCGGAGTGCTCAAGCTCTACCCGTTCCAGCTCGCGAACGCCCTGCCGGCGATGCTGCTCGCCATGCTGCTGCCGGCCTGGCTGCCGCTGCTCGGCGCATCGCGAGGGTCGGCGCGGTTCACGTGGGCCCTCGGTCTCGCGCTGGCGCTGGTCGCGGGAGCGGGGAAGGACGTCGCCGGCGAGGTGGCCGCCATCCCGCGCCGGCTCGCCCGGCGCGTGCCGGCGCCCAACCACTCCTTCCACTACGGGAACCGCGCGGTCCCGTTGCCGCTCTACGAGTGGATCCGGCGCGAGACCCCGCACGACGCGGTCTTCGTCACGCCCTATCTCTCCGAGTTCTGGGTGTGCGCCGAGCGTGCACAGGTGGCGAGCCTCCGGCATCCGCCGTTCGATCGCCGGCTGCTCGAGTGGAACCGCCGCCTGCGGGCGCTCAACCGTGACGAGCCGTTCACGGGCCAGGGACTCGAGATCACGCCCGACCTCTCCGCCAACGAGGGCCGCCTGTCGGCCGCCGAGCTGACGGCGCTCCGCGATTCCTGCGGGGCCACGCACTACATTGCGGACACCTCACGCGAGGATCTCGCGGAGCTCGAGCTTCACGCGTACGGCGGGTACCACGTCTACGATCTCGCCCGGCTGGGCGCCTCAGGCCCTGCGGCCGCCGGCCCGGCGCACGATCAGCGGAACGGCAGGTAGAACGCGTGCCAGTTGTGGAGCGCGAGCGCGGCCGATAGCACGGCCGTCGCGATCAGCGCGCCGGCGCCCCGTCCGCGCAGCCAGTCGGCGAACAGGACGACCCAGAGCGGCAGGAACTCGACCACCCACAGGAACGGCTCCCAGGGATCGAACCACGTGTAGAGCAGCCAGCCCGCGATCACCTGGCCCAGCAGGACCACGTGCAGCGGATCGCCGCGGGCCGCGCCGCGCACGCTCGCGACCGCCGTCACGGCGAAGAACCCCGCGAGACCGAGCGCGACGAACAGCGCGAGGCCGTTCCCGAGCACGTTGCGCAGCGACTTGCTGAAGAGCCGCGCGGAGAGCGCTTCGTCGCGCGGCCATTCGACGCCCATCACGTAGGTGGGCGGGGCGAAGAAACCGCGATCGGGAGGCTGCCCGGCGATCGGCATCATCATCGAGTAGAACGTCGTCGCCCGCGCCACCCGTGCAAGATTGGGCGGCGTGAGATTCTCCACCTGGCTCAGCTGCTGCTTCAGCCAGGGCCGATCGCGCCGCTCGAGCACGGTCGGCATGGCGTGATGGAACGGGACCTCGAAATAGATGGCCGCCAGTATGCCGCAGCCCGCGACCGCGATGAGGGCGGCGACCCCGAGGTCAGCGCCAATGCGGCGCCACGCGCTCCGCAGGGCGGGGACGACGAGGAGCAGCGAACTCACCACTGCGAAACGGAAGAGATCGACGCGCGTCCACCCCATGACCGCGAGCGAACCGACGAAGAGCGCCCGATCGAGCGGGGTACGCGGAGCACCGGCACGGAGTCGCACCAGGGATCGCAGGTACACCGCGAGCGGGGCCAGCCCGATGCAGTGGGTTTCGAACGCCGCCGCGTGGAACCACACCGAGACCGAGATCCCGGTGAGGAACAGCAGCACGAGGCGGGGGATGAGGGCGAGGCCGAGCTCGACGAGCAGCCAGCGCATCGCCCACAGGAAGAGGAACCCCGAGACGGCGGTGAACAGCTTGAGGTAACGGAATGCCGATTCGAGTCCCGGACCGAAGAGCATCTCCCAGGCGCGGAAGCCGCTCTCGACCAGCACGTGGTAGAGGAGGTGGTTCTGCGGATTCCAGCGGTAGAACTCGCCGGCCGCGAGACCGCGCAGGAGGTAGGTACTGTCCTGATCGAACGCCTCGAGCGGCCCGTGCAGCGGACCCTCCATCCTCCCGAAGCTGAGGAGGTGGAGCGCGAAGAGGGCGAGCAGGAGAGCGGCCTCGGCGATCCGGCCCGCCATCGGAGCGCTGCGATCAGGCGACGCCAGCGGCGGCCTCCGTCACGGCGGGGCGGGGCACCCGGACGAGCACGAGACCCATGGCGGCGATCACGCCCCACATGAGCAGGTAGGCGAACACCGAGGCGCGGCCGCGATCGAGCGCCGCGAGCGCGAACACCAGCCCGAGGACCACGGCCAGCGCCGGACCCCCTCCGGGCACCCGGTCGCGCCGCGTCCAGGCGAGCAGCGCCGGCGGCAGGAGGAGCACCGTGTAGAAGAGCTGGGAGACCGGATAGACGATGAGCGCGAACAGCAGGAACAGCGCGGTCGTCCATTCGTGCTCGCGGGCGCGCGCGAGTGGAACGGCGAGCGCAGTCGTGGCGGCGGCCAGCACCGCGGCTCCGCTCACGAAGATCGGATGGGTGAGGCATTCGAGGCCACGGCAGGCGGTTCGCGTGCTGCGGAGCACGAGCCCGAGCAGGGACTGGTTCGTCGGCTGCGAGTAGATCCACTGGGGCTTGGCCTGGATGCGGTCCCAGTCGAGCCAGCCGGCGAGTGCATCGCCACCGAACGCGAGCCCGGAGGCCACGAGCAGCGCGACCGTCGCCAGGCCGAAGCCGAGAACCGCCCGCCACTGCCGCCCGATCAGGGGACCGAACGCGAGCAGCGCGATGAACGGTTTGACGAACACCGCGGAGGCGAGCCATGCGCCGCCCGCGGCCGTCCCGTTCCGGCCCCAGAACAGCAGCACAAGGAGCAACGCCACGAAGTTGGTCTGCGAGAAGTGGAAGGTCTCGTAGGTGCCGTGCGTCGCGCAGAGCAACGCCGCGCACGCCAGCCACTCCGCCGGCCCGCCTCCGGGGAAGAACAGGCGCCGGAGCAGGAAGACCGACGCCACCGCTGCCAGCACCTGCAATCCATACCACCAGGGAAGCGCCGCGGCCGGATCGGCGAGGCCGAGCGGCCAGAACAGGAACATGGTGGGCGGTGGATACCAGAATCCGACGTCCACGATCTCGCGGCGGAACGCGATGCCCACGTCGTAGGGCGCCACCAGCGCCTGGGCGCTCGCCGGATCGTAGAAGTCGCCCCCCAGCACCGCCGTCCGCGCGTGGAGCCAGAAGCCGAGGTAGTCCCACTCGGGAAGCTTCCGGAGGTTCACGCCCACGCGCTCCGCGCTTTCGAGCGCGAAGCCGATGGCCGTCACCGGCAGCGCGAACACCCATGCCGCGCGGAGCGCGCGGGGGAACCGGTCCTGGTAGTGGAGCCCGAGAAAGATCCCCGTCACCGCGAGCAGGGTGAACACGGTGCGTGCGTCGCCTGCGCCCGCCTGGTAGAGCGCGAGCGACAGGATGAAAAGGACCGCCGTCGTCAGCGTTCCGATACGGAGCACGCCGTTTGCTCCCGGTATGAAAACCAGGCGCCCCTTGAGGACGGGGCGCCTTTCGTGAAGCGGCGGAGTATAGCGGACCGGCGCCGCATCGGTCGGCGCTTCGGGGGCGGGCGGCGGATTTGGCGTCCTGCTGCTTGACCGCGGGCGGGATCGACCCGACATTTCGCCGGCCCGACCCGTTCGGGGCGGTCACCCCGATTGCCACCACCCGGAGCCTCCCCACATGAAACGCCTGCTGCCCGCGCTGCTCGTCCTCGCATTGTTCACGCCGGCCTGCCAGCGGCGGACCTCGACGCCTTCGGCCACCGCCGACACCTACCTCGCACAGTTCGTCGACACCTCGGTTTCGCCGGGGGACGACTTCTTCCGGCACGCGGTGGGCAAGTGGCTCAAGGAGCATCCGATCCCGGCCAGCGAGCGGTCCTGGGGAATCGGCAAGGTGGTGCAGGAGGAGACCTACCGCCGGCTGATCGATATCAGCGAGGACGCGGCGAAGGACGGGAAGGCGGCAGCGGGCACCAACCGCCAGAAGATCGGCGCGTTCTGGCACGCCGCCATGGACACGGTGACGATCGAGAAGCAGGGCATCACTCCGCTCGCCGCGGAGCTCGAGCGCATCGACGGAATCCGTGACCTCGAGGGACTGGTGGCCGCGGTCGGCCATCTCCAGTACCTGGGCGTGGACGTGATGTGCACGACGCCCATTTTCCAGGACGAGAAGAACAGCGACCGTTATGTGGTCCACCTCTACCAGGGCGGACTCGGGCTGCCGAACCGCGACTACTACTTCGACACCGACGCGCGCTCCACGATGCTGCGCCGTGAATACGTCGTCCACGTCGCGAAGATGTTCGAGCTGATGGGAAACGATTCGGTGGCCGCGAAGGCCCACGCCGCGACCATCATGGCGCTCGAGACCGAGCTGGCCGGCGCCTCACGCAAGCTCGAGGACCTGCGTGACCTGCAGGCCAACTACAACATGATGCGGGTGACCGATCTCTCGCGCCTGTCGCCGTCGATCCGCTGGCGGACCATGTTCGAGAGCGGCGGCATCAAGGCGATCGACACCGTCGTGGTCGGGCAGCCCGAGTTCTTCCGTCAGGTGGAGAAATCGCTCCGTGCGCATGCCCTCGACGACTGGAAGATCTATCTCCGGTGGCGCCTCGCCGACACCTTCGCCGAGCAGGCCGGCGGGCCCTACGAGGCCGAGGACTTCCGGTTCAACGGCACCATCCTGAACGGCACCCCGGAACAGCGCCCGCGCTGGAAGCGGATGCTCGACCACCAGGAGGCCTACCTGGGCGACGCGCTCGGCCAGCTCTATGTCGAGAAGTACTTCACACCGCGCACCAAGGAGCGCTACGAGAAGCTCACCGACGAGATCTTCGCGGCCTTCCGCGAGCGTCTCGGCCGCCTTGAATGGATGAGCGAGGCCACCCGGCAGCGCGCGATGAAGAAGCTGTCGTCGGTGGTGAAGAAGGTGGGCTATCCCGACAAGTGGCGGGACTATTCCACCTATGTCGTCGACCGCGAGTCGTTCCTCGGGAACTGCATGCGCGGCAACGCCTGGCTCAGCGACTTCTACATCGCCAAGCTCTACAAGCCGGTGGACCGCACCGAGTGGGAGATGACCCCCCAGACCTACAACGCATACTACAACCCCTCGAACAACGAGATCGTGCTGCCGGCGGCCGCGTTCATCCTGCCCGGCATCGCGGACTCGCTGGTGGACGACGCCATCGTCTATTCGTACGCGGGCGGGACCACGATCGGTCACGAGATCACGCACGGCTTCGACGATCAGGGCCGGCAGTTCGACGAGAAGGGCAACCTGGAGAGCTGGTGGACGAAGGGGGACGAAAAGGAATTCAACCGCCGAGCCCGTCGCATCGTGACCCAGTTCGACCATTACGTGGTGGTGGACAGCCTGCACTGCAACGGCGAGGCCACGCAGGGCGAGAACATCGCCGACCTCGGCGGCATGCAGCTCGGCTGGGACGCCTTCATGAAGACCGAGGAATTCCGGAACGGCAAGTCGATCGGCGGTTTCACCCCGGCCCAGCGCTACTTCATCGGCTGGTCACTGGGCTGGATGACCGATATCAGGCCGGAGGTGCTGGCGGTCCGCGTGAAGACCGACGTCCACGCGCCCGCCTTCCTGCGCGTGAACGGGCCGGCCGCGAACCTGCCGGAGTTCTACGACGCGTTCGGGGTGAAATCGGGCGACACCATGTTCCGCGACGACTCGGTCCGCGTCGTGATCTGGTAGGCGTCCCACGGGTGGAACGCGGGGCCTGAGGTCGATACCGGCTCAGGCCCCGCGTTCCATCAAGCGCAGATACTCCCGGTCCCAGGCAGCGGGGACGCTTTCGCGGGGAGAGTAGGGGCCGGGTGCGTAGCGACGGGAGTTGATGCCGGCCTGGCTGCGCTCGACGATGTCCCAGTCCTGGCGGTTGGTGAGATCCCAGAACTCGATCGCGTCCCGGATGTTGTTCGTCTCGGCGGCGAGCGTCTCCGGGTGGAAGAGCCACTCGGACTCGACGATCGTGCGGTCCACGGCGACCGGGTGGACCAGGTAGTAGTTCACGTAGTCCGGGTGCACGCTCAGGAACAGGTTGGGCATCAGCGTGTAATAGAAGGCGCGGTGCCGGTCGTCGGCGGGGAGGTCGTCCCGCACCAGGTGCCCGCAGGCGCGACCGCTCATGGTGGCGCTCTCGTTCGGCGCCTTGATCTCCATGTAGCCGCCGAGGAACGGACCCTCCACCAGGTCGTTGGCCCCGCTCTGATACGGCAGCACCGTCGCGAGCTTGGGATGGATGGTCGGGCAGTGGAGGCACTCCGAGTAGTTCTGGAACACGAGCTTCCAGTTCGCGCGCACGTCGTAGCGCACGAAGTGCCCGGGCACGAGGTCGCGGAGACCGAAGCGGGAGAAGCGTCCCTGCATCGGGGACCACGCCTTCTCGAACGGCTCGGGATCCCGCGCGAGGTTCACGAACAGGAAGCCCTCCCATTCGGCGATCGCCGCCTCGTGGAGGGGGTACTCCGACTTGTCGAACCCCTCGACCTCGTGCATGTGCGGCGCGCCGATCAGGCGTCCGTCGGTCCCGTACGTCCACGCGTGGTAGGGGCACTGGATGGATTCGGCGAAGCGTCCCGACTCGTCCGTGCAGATCCGGGTGCCGCGATGCCGGCACACGTTGAAGAACGCGTGCAGCTTTCCGTTCCGGTCGCGGGTGAGGATCAGCGACTCGCCGTGGAGCTCGCGCACGCGAAAGTCTCCGGGCTCGGAGAGCGCCGACACCCGGCCCACGGCGTTCCAGCCGCGGGCATGGATGCGCTCGCGCTCCTCTCTGAAGAGGGCCTCCGACGTGTAGGCATCGCGCGGGAGGGTGTGGGAGCCCTGGCGGTAGTGAGTGGACGTTTTCTGGAAGATGCTCATGCCTCTCTCCGTGCGCGGCGGGCCTCGGAAATCATACGACGCGCGGCCAGCCAGCCGGGAGCCCCGAGAACACCCGGACCCGGATGGGTGCCCGCCCCGCCCAGGAAGAGCCCGACGATCGGCGTCGCATGCCGTCCCCAGCCGGCGACCGGGCGCATGAACAGGATCTGATCGAGGCCCAGCTCGCCCTGGCTCGCGGCGCCCTCACGAAGGCCGAACTCGCGCTCGAGGTCGGCCGGCGTGAGGATGCGCCGGCTCCGCACGGCGGACGCGAAGCCGGAGGCGACTCCTTCGATCGCGCGCTCGACGCTCCGTGCGAGCTCCTCCGCGCGGCCGGTATCCCAGCGGGTGCCGTCGCGAAGCATGTACGGTGCGTGCTGGACCCGCGCCACCAGCACGTGCTTCCCGGCCGGGGCGAGCTCGGGCCACAGCAGGGACGGAACGGTGATCTCGACGTGCGGGCGCTCGGGCACGGTGCCGTACTTGGCGGCGTCGGCCGCCCGCTCCAGGGCCGTGAGCTCCGAGGTGAGGGATACGGTCCCCGCCAGCGCCCCGGACTCGAGCCCGGAAAACGCGGGCAGCGCATCAAGCGCGTACATCACGAACGCGGTCGAGCCGCGATGGCGGATGTTGCCCACCGCGTGCGCGAACTCGGGATCGAGCCACACCGGGTCCACCCACTCGAGCAGTGTGCGCGCGGGATCGGCGGTCGAGAGCACGCTCGAGGCGTCGATCTCCTCGCCGCTCTCGAGCGTGACACCGGCGGCCGCATCGTCGTGCACCCGGATCCGGGCAACGCCGGCGTCGAAGCGCAGGGTGGCGCCCGCGCGCCGCGCCGCGGCTTCGGCGGCGTCCGTGAACGCGCTTGGGCCCCTGCGCCACGGCGCCCGTCCGCGCATCGATCCCTGAGAAGCCCCGACGAGGTGATGCAGCAGCGCGAAGCCGGTGGCGCCGGAACGCGGTCCCTGCCGCACCTCCTGCATGCCGCCGGCGGCGATGGCCGCCTTGAGCGGCGCGCATTCGAACGTATCGTCCATCAGCTCCCACACCGACATCGGGAGCGTGCGGAGCAGCTCGATCATGTCGGTGCGTCCGAGACTGCGGAACCGGCGGCCGAGCGCGGCGAGTGCCACCAGCTCGCCGGGATCGCGGGTGTCGATGGCGATGGCCGGCATCACGTAGAGCGCGGACAGGAATCCGGCGAGCCGGTGAATCCGCGTGGTGAACGCCGGCCAGCGCGCGGCATCGGGAGCCGAGAGGGTGCGGATCGCCTCCGTCGCACGGGCGACGTCGCGGGAGAGGGTGAGGAAGCGCCCCGGCCCGGCCGCGACGCTCAACGGGGTGTCCTGCGTCACGGGAGCCGGGCGCTCGATGCCGGCGTCGCGCGCCACCGGCTCCGGCAGCCATCCGGCGTCGAGCCCGAGCGGCGCCGCGCGGAAACCGGGCGCGAACTCGAGCAGCCGGCTCTGACCGCCGCTCACCGCAGCGCGGTCGAGCACCGCCACTTTCCTGCCCGCGCGCGCCAGCACCGCAGCCGCCACGAGCCCGTTGGCCCCGGCTCCAATGACGACGTCGTCGAAGCGCCCGCTCACGCGAAGCTCCGCAGGATCTCGAGCGCCGCGAGGCGACCGGAGGCGCCCATGATCCCGCCGCCCGGATGCGTCCCGGCGCCGCACTGCCAGTAGCCGTCGATGGGCGTGCGGTAGCGCGCCCACTCGGGAACCGGCCGCAGGAAGAAGAGCTGCTGGAGCGCGAGCTCGCCCTGGAAGATGTTGCCCTCGGAAAGCCCGGTGATGCGCTCGATGTCCGCCGGCGTCAGCACCTGACGGTGGAGGATCAGCGATTCGATGCCGGGCGCATAGCGCGCGAGCGTCTTCACCACCGCGTCGCCGAAGGCCTCGCGTTTCGCGTCGGTCCAGCCGCCGTGAATCTGGTAGGGCGCGTACTGGACGAAGATGCTCATCACGTGCTTCCCGGGTGGCGCCATGCCGGGATCGATCATCGACGGGATCACGATGTCCATGTACGGGTGCTCGGAGAACTCGCCATACTTGGCGTCGTCGTAGGCGCGCTCGAGGTAGTCGAGATTCGGACTGATCGAGATCGCGCCCCGCAGGTGGGGGCCGTGTCCCGGCAGGCACGCGAAGGAGGGGAGCCCCGCGAGCGCGAGGTTCACCTTGCCCGAGGAGCCGCGGAACTTGTAGCGCGCCACGCCGTCGACGAGCCGGGACGGCAGATCCTTGGGATCCACGAGGCGCGTGAACGTCAGGCGCGGATCGAGTCCCGAGATCACGAGCTTGCCGTCGATCTCCTCGCCGCTCTGGAGCGCCACCCCGATGGCGCGCCCGTTCCGCACCCGCACGCGCTCGACCGCGGCATCGGTGCGGATCACCGCGCCGGAGGCGCGCGCCGCGCTCGCGATCGCGTTGCTGATCGCACCGGTGCCGCCCTTCTGGAATCCCCAGGCGCGGAACGCCCCGTCGATCTCGCCCATGTAGTGGTGGAGCAGCACGTACGCCGAGCCCGGCGAGCGCGGCCCGAGGAAGGTACCGATGATGCCGCTCGCCGACTTGGTCGCCTTCAGGGGATCGAACTCGAACCACTCGTCCAGGTAGTCCGCGCTGCTCATGGTCATCAGCTTGTGAAGCGCATGGAAGCGCTCGCCGCCCAACGAGCGGAAGTGGCCACCGAGCTGGAGCAGGCCGGCGAGATCGCGCGGCGAGAGCGACGCCGGATCGGGCGGGACCATGCCGATGATCGGCTTCACGGCCATCGCCATGTGGTGCATCAGCCGGCCGAAGATCGGCATGGTGTCGGCGTCGCGCGGCGAGTGGCGCCGGAGCTCCTCGCGCGTCTCGTCGGGGTCCGCCCACTGGCCGAGGTAGTCGCCGTTGTCGAGCGGGGTGATCGTGCTCTCGAGCGGGAGGATCTGGAGCCCGTGCGCGGGCAGGTCGAGGTCGCGGATGATCTCCGGGCGCAGCAGGCTCACCACGTACGAGAACACCGAGAACTTGAAGCCGGGGAAGATCTCCTCGGTGACCGCGGCGCCGCCGACGAGCGGTCGCCGCTCGAGCACGAGCGTCCGCCGTCCCGCGCGCGCCAGGTAGGCCGCCGCCACGAGCCCGTTGTGTCCGCCACCGATGACGATCGCGTCGTAGGCGGTGCTCACGATTTCTTCCGCCCGGGATCGAAGAACGGCAGGCGGCGCACGATGGCGTCCGCCTGGCGGCGCCGGTGCTCCACGGTGATCTCCATCCGCACCGGGGTGCCGGGCTCGAAGTACGGCGCGCGGAGATGGGCGAGGGCGAGGTAGCTCTTGAGGAGCGGTGACCAGCAGCCGCTCGTCGCGTATCCGACCTGGGCTTCGTTGCGGAACACGGGGACGCTCGTCCGCCAGGCCACCTCCGGGATCTGGGGCGGCAGCCCGTGCGCGCGGAACAGGCGCTCGAAGGACTCCCATTCCACCTCGAGCCCGACGAATCCCCACGCCGGACCGCGGGCGCGCTCCGCTTCGAGGGCGCGCCGTCCGTTGTAGGGGCCCTTGGCCCGGCTCACCGCCCAGCCCAGGTTGATCTCGAACGGCGAGGACTTGCGCTCCTCGGTGAGCGCGTGGTGCGAGGAGAAGTAGTCGACGTCGAGCATGATGAGGCCGGCCTCGATGCGCGCGAGATCGAGCGCCCACACGCCCGCCGGCGTGATCCCGTAGCCCGCGCCGGCTTCGATCAGCGTGTCCCACAGCGCGACCGCGCGCGGTCCGTCCACCCAGATCTCGTAGCCGAGGTCGCCCGTGTACCCGGTGCGCGAGATCGTCACCGCGATGTCGCGCACGGTGGTCTCCACCAGGCGGAAGTACCCGAGCTTCGAGAGATCGGCAGCCGTCACATGGGCGAGGATCGCGCGGGACAGCGGGCCCTGGAGCGCCACCGCCGCCAGCCGCTCCGACAGGTCCTCGATCACGACGTCCATCCCGCGCGCGTTGAGATGAAGCCAGCGGAGCGAGGAATCCGCGCTGGTCAGCCGGTACAGGGACTCCCCGAGACGGCTCACGGTGCCGTCGTCGATCACCTTGCCGGCGCCGTCGCACCACGGCGTGTAGTAGACCTGCCCGCGCGCGAGCTTCGACACGTCGCGCGTGATCATGCGGTCCAGCAGCCGGCCCGCGTCACGACCCTGCAGGTGGTACTTGTGGAGCGGCGACACGTCGATCAGCGCCGCGGCGTTGCGGATCGCCGCGTACTCGCGGGCCGGGTGCGGGTCGTAGGCGCTCGCCATCTGGTAGCCGGCCCAGCGTCGCCAGGTCTGGGCACGCACCAGCGGCGCGGTGCGGGAATGGAACGGCGTGGTCTTGAGCACGTCGCCTTACTTGAGTTGCTTCTTCAGGAACGCGATGGCTACCGGCCACGACTGCTGTGCGGCCTTGAGGTTCGCGCCCTCGCGCATCGTCTGCGCGCGCAGGAAGCCGTGACCGGCGCCCTCGTAGATATGAGGCTCGTACCACCGCTTGCTCTGCTTCAGCGCGGCCTTCGCCGGATCGATGGTCGCGTTCACGCGGGCGTCATCGCCGCCGTAGAAGCCGAGCACCGGCGCGCGCACCTTGAGCAGCGTGGCGCTGTCGGGAGAGACGCCGTAGTAGACGATCGCGGCCTGCGGCGGCGGATCGTGGGCGGCGAACTCGAAGCTCCGCCCGCCACCCCAGCAGAATCCCATGGTGGCCACCTTCCCGTTGGCGGCCGGAATCGACGCGGCGAACTTGCGGGTCGCCTCGATGCGGGCCAGGGCCTCCTCCGGGGTGAGGGCGCGCACCATTTTCACCACGTCGTCGCGGGTCGCAGCCGAGTCGGTGCCGCCGCCGCCCGGACCCAGGCCGGCGACGAGATCGGGAGCCACCGCGATGAAGCCATCCTTCGCGAGCTGATCGGCGACGGAGCGAAGCCAGGGGGAGAGCCCGTAGATCTCCATGATGAGCACCACGACGCCGGCCTTGTCCTTGCGCTCCGGGTAGACCACCCAGGTCTTCATGGGCGCGCCGGAGTCGAGCGTCACCGTCACGTACTCGCCGTGCCGGGGGGAGGTGTCGAGCACCGCCAGCGCCATCGAGTCGGCGGGCGGGATCGAGCCGCCCGGAGGGGTCGCGGTGGCCGCGGCGGCGGGCAGGGCAAGAGTCGTGGCGAGCAGCAGCACGGGATCGACGCGAAACATCGGAGAGCTCCTCGCTTGGGGGTGGAGCGAGCCGGTCCGCGGAATACCCGGTGCGGGTTCGGCCGTGAAGAGCAGGCAGGTTACGCCGGACAGCGTCCGCGGCTCAACGTTCCCTCCGTCCCGCGATCCTCGAGAGCATCGCCTCGGCGGACGGACCCGCGCTCGTCGGAGGTGAGGTCGCGCCCGTGCTTCGAGGGCGACGTTCGTCCACCATCGCTTTCAACGTACCGCCCGGTGGGGGTGTCATAGGGTCGGGTCGGGCAGCCAAGCGACCCCCCGTCTGTTCACCAGCCACCTCTTTGCCCGAGGCTCAATGTTCCCCACACCCGCGGCGCTTCGCTCCCTGTTCCTGATGGCCGTCCTCGCGGCGGGCGCAGCCACCGCCGCACGGGCCGCCGATCCCACTCCCGGACCTCCCATCACCATCCAGCGGGCGAGCCGGCCCATCGTCATGGATGGCGACCTCGCCGACTGGGAGGGGATGACGCCGATCACGGTCTGGTTCGAGACCCGGGTCGGCGACAACGTCGAGCCCCAGGTCAAGAACGTCGGCTACCTCTCTTACGACGAGCAGTATCTCTACGCGGCATTCCAGTTCGAAGACCCCCAGCCCCGTCTCGTCCGCGCGCCGATCTCCGACCACGATCAGCTCTCGGGCAACACCGACTACGGCGGCATCATCGTCGACAGCTCGAACGACGGAAAATCGGCGGTGATGTTCCTCGCCAATCCGAACGGGCTGATGTACGACGCCGTCACCAACGACGCCTCGGGCGAGGACAGCTCGCCGGACTTCTACTGGGAGACGCAGGGAAAGATCACCGACACCGGCTGGAGCATGGAGATCCGGGTTCCCTTCTCCTCACTTCGCTATTCGAAGGAGAGCAACCCGACGTGGGGAGTGATGCTCTACCGCAACTATCCCCGCGACCGCCGCTACCAGTTCTTCACCGCCCGGCTGCCGCGTGACGTGAGCTGCTTCATCTGCAATTCGAGCAAGATGACCGGCCTCGCGGCGTTGCCGCACGGCTCGCACCTGGTGGTCGCGCCGTACGCCAACGGCGAGCGCGCCGACGCCCCGACCGCCGGGCTCGGCAGCCCGCTCGAGAGCGGCGACGTGGACACCGAGTTCGGAGTGGACGTGAAGTGGAGCCCGCTCGCGAGTGCCGCGATCGACGCCACCGTCAATCCCGACTTCTCCCAGATCGAATCCGACGTCGCGCAGATCACCGCCAACGAGCGCTTCGCGCTCTTCTATCCGGAGAAGCGACCGTTCTTCCTCGAGGGCATCGACCTCTTCTCGACCCCGTGGCAGGCGGTCTACACGCGCAGCGTGACCGAGCCGACCGGCGGCTTGAGGATGACGGGCGATGCGGGCAACACCGCCTACACGGCACTCGGCGTCCAGGACCAGGGCGGGGGCGTGGTGATCCTGCCGGGCCCCCAGGGCTCGGGCTTCGCCGACCAGGACTTCAAGTCGAACGTCGGAATCATCCGCATGCGGCGGGACTTCGGGCAGTCGTTTGTGAGCCTGCTCGGCAACGGACGGATGATCAACGACGACGACGGTGGTGGTTACAATGCCGTCTTCGGTCCCGACTTCCAGTGGCGTCCGAATCCGTCGAACTCGATCACCGGGCAGGCGCTGTGGAGCTCGAGCGAAACTCCGAACCGCCCCGACCTCGCGACGGAATGGGACGGGCGGAAGCTCGAGGACTACGCGCTGCTGCTGAGCGGCTCCCACAACACGGAGAAACTGGACGTGTTCGTGCAGGGCCAGGACATCGGTCCCGACTTCCGCGCGGACCAGGGATTCATCCCCCAGGTCGGCTACCGCGAGATCTACTTCCAGAGCGGCTACACGATCCGGCCCAAGGATCGTTTCCTCTCGCGATTCCGGCTCTTCACCACCGACTGGTACGACGAGGACTACGACGGGAACCACCTGTCGAGCCGCGTATCGGTCGGCGCCGGCATGGACGGTCTCTGGAACAGCTTCATCCGCGTCGAGGTCAACCGCGACGACATCCTGATCGGCGACGAGGTGTTCCCGCGCCTCCGCCCGTACTTCCAGCTGGACATGAGCCCGGGCCGCCTGTTCAACCGGGTCTTCTTCGAGGCCTTCGTCGGAGACGAGATCGACTTCGCCAACGCCCGGCAGGGGACCGGCGCGACCTTCAACGGCAGCCTCACCCTGAGGCCGGCGGACCGGCTCGAGCTGCGCGCCAACGGCAGCCTGAGGTGGCTCGACGTGGACGATCCGGCGCTCGGCTCGGGCCAGCTGTTCGTGGCGCAGGTGGAGCGGCTCCGCGCCTCCTACTCGTTCAGCTCCAAATCCTTCGTGCGCCTGATCGGCCAGTACGTGCAGACCACCCGCGACACCTCGCTCTACACCTTCCCGGTGACGGAGAAGGATGCCGGGTTCGGCTTCTCGGGTCTCTTCGCGTACAAGCTCAACTGGCAGACCGTTCTCTATGTCGGGTATGGCGATGAGCAGGCATTCGACGGCGCCACGGACAAGCTCCAGCCGAGCGCGCGGACGGCGTTCGCCAAGGTCTCGTACGCGCTCCAGAGGTAACCGGCGTCACCACCTCTCGTCGGCGGTCGGTCCGTAGATCGAGGGGATGGGAACGTCGCGGAGCCTGAGGTACACCGTGAGCTGGCCACGGTGGTGCACCAGGTGGTTGATGGTCTGGCGCACCACGCCGGAGCGCGGCATCGTGAAGAGGACACGCTCGCCCATGGTGAGCGACCACGGCACCGCGAGGTCCGCATCGCTCGCCCCCACCAGCGCCGCGCGTCCTTCCTTCACGTTGCCGTCGAAGGTGGCGAGCAGGTCCGTGGTCTTCTCGAGCGAGTAGCCCGGTGCGCCGCTGAGATCGAGCCGGGTCTCGCGGACGGCCTGTGCGATCCAGCCCGGCATCCACGAAACCAGCTGGGCGAGGTGTCCGAGCGAGAAGGATTTCGGATGCGGCTTCCAGGCGCCCTGATCGTCGGGGACGCGCTCGAGCAGCCGCCGCGTGGTGGCCATCTCCAGGTCGAATTCCGGTACGAACCACTCCGACAGGCTCATGCGGATCTCCTCGTTGGGCTTTGGAGGTGAGTGGCAAGCCTAGGTCGCGCGCGCGGAGCCGGTCAACGCGTGCCGTCGCCGTCGGCCGGAGCGGCACACGCCGCCGCGCGCTCGAGCATCAGCACACGCTCGCGCTCGTTCCTCGTGAGCCCGGCCGCGCGCTCGAAGTCGCCCCGCGCTTCGGCGAAGCGCCCGAGCCGGAACAGCAGGTCGCCGCGCACGGCGGGGAGGAGGTGGTAGCCCGCAAGCGTCGGTTCCGCGAGCAGGGGCTCCACTTTCCCGAGCCCGGCCGCCGGACCGAACGCCATGCCATGGGCCACCGCACGGTTCAGCTCGACGATCGGTGACGGAACCCGGCGCGCGAGCGCGTCGTAGTGCGAGGCGATTCCCGCCCAGTCGGTCTCCTCCGCCTTCCGCGCCCGCGCGTGCACCGCGGCAATCGCGGCCTGGAGCGCGTAGGGCTCGTCCGCTCCGCCGAGCCCCCGGGCCCGCTCCAGCGCCGCGAGCCCGCGGTTCACGAGCAGTGGATCCCACAGCGAGCGGTTCTGGTCGAGCAGGCGGATGGGTTCACCCGAAGGACCCGTGCGGGCCCGGGTCCGCGACGCCTGGAGCTCCATCAGCGCGAGCAGCCCGTGCACCTCCGACTCGGCGGGGGCGATGTGGGTGAGGATGCGGCCGAGCCGGAGCGCGTCCTCGCACAGTTCGGGCCGCATCCAGTCGTCGCCCGCGGTCGCCGTGTAGCCCTCGTTGAAGATGAGGTAGATCACCTCGAGCACGGAAGACACGCGTGCGGCGCGCTCGCCGGCGGGCAGGGGATCGAACGCGACGCGCTCCTCGCTCAGCGTGCGCTTGGCGCGGACGATCCGTTGCTGCACCGTCGGCACCGGCACCAGGAAGGCGCGCGCGATCTCCTCGGTGGTCAAACCGCCGAGCAGCCTCAGCGTGAGCGCCACGCGGGATTCCATGGAGAGCGCCGGGTGGCACGCCGTGAAGATCAGGCGCAGCAGGTCGTCGCCCACGTCGTCGTCGAGCGCGGCATCGGGGTCCGGAGCATTGCGCTCGCGCAGGGCCTCGATCTCGCGCACGACATCCTCCTCCTTGCGGCCGTGGAGCTTGCTGCGCCGGAGAACATCGATGCCGCGATGCTTCGCGGTCGCCATGAGCCAGGCGCCCGGCCGCTCCGGGATCCCGGTGACGGGCCACTTCTCGAGCGCGGTCACGAAGGCGTCCTGCGCGAGGTCCTCGGCGACCCCGACGTCGCGCACGAACCGAGCGAGCCCGGCAATCAGCCGGGCCGACTCGATGCGCCAGATCGCCTCGATGGCACGATGGGTGTCGGTCGCTGTCACGGCGACCGATCACACCATCGTCATACCGACTCGTGCAACCTGCGTCAGGCGCCGGCGGCAGACCCGATCCGTGCGGCTACTGGCGGCGGGAGAGCTCCGCGCGCTGCCGTTCCTCCTTCTCCCTCAGCTCGGGCGTGAGGGTCTCGCCGAAATCATCCAACTCGAACACCTGGCGGATCTCGATGTCGCTGTCCTCGTTGTGCGGGTTCGGGCAGCGCTTGACCCATTCGACCGCCTCTTCCATCGACTTCACCTGCCAGATCCAGAAGCCGGCGACCAGCTCCTTGGTTTCGGCGAACGGCCCGTCGATCACGGTCCGCTTGGGGCCCGAGAAGTGGACGCGCACTCCCTTGGAGGAAGGGTGGAGCCCTTCACCCGCCAGCATGATTCCCGCCCCGATCAGCTCGTCGTTGAACTTCCCCATCTCGGTCAGAAGACGGGCATCGGGGGCGCCCGCCGCTTCGCTTCCCTTCGTGGCCTTCACCAGCACGGTGACTCGCATGACCTGCCTCCTGGTTGCCCTGGGGTTGACCTTCTGGCCCGGGAGCCGGGCGCCGGTCGGCACCATGGCCCCGTTCATCTCTACGACGAACGACCCGCCTCGAAATCGACAGCCGTCCGGGCTACTCTGCCCCTCGTGCGCTGAAGAATGTGTTTGGGCTTCTTCAGCGGTTGGTGAGAAGGTTGCGCCCTGTGAAACAAAAGGGCTTACGGGAGGTTTGGCCGGCCGAAAGCGACCGGACACAATCTTCCGCGTACAAGGGAGGGGCCATGAATACGGCACTGAGAGCCTTGATGACCAGCCTGACGAAGCCCGTGGTTCGCGTTCTCGCCCTCGCGGGGGTGGCCGTCGTCCTGGCCGGACCCGCAATGGCCGGCCCGATCGGCTTTCAGGCCAATGGCGGCTGGTATTCCGAGTCCGAGAAGTTCTTCCTGGGCGCCGGCGCGCGGCTCGGGGTCGCCACGGTGGCGGTCATTCCCAACGTCGAGTGGCTGTTCGTGGACAACGGATCGACCTACACGGTCAACGTGGACGGCACGCTCAACGTTCTCCCGATGGGCGTGGCCAGCGGCTACGTGGGCGCCGGTGTGGGCTGGATGATCGTCGACCTCGAAGGTTTCGACAGCAACAGCGACATGGCGGTGAACCTGCTCGCCGGGGCGGCATTCAACCTCACGAGCCTCAAGCCCTTCGCCCAGTTCAAGTGGGTCGTGCTGGACGGGGACGATCCCATGGTGTTCTCGCTCGGCCTCAGGTTCTGACGAGACCCCCGCTCTTTTTTTCCGGGAGCGGTGTCGAAATCGGGTGGGGTCGCACGACCAACGGGTGTCCACGAAGTCTGCGACCCCAACCACGAGGAGATGGACCATGAAGTACCTGTGCCTGATCTATGACGACGAGTCGAAGGTCAACACCATGTCCAAGAGCGAGTCGGACGCGTTCATGGGCGAATACTTCCAGTTCACCGAGGCCATCAAGCAGAGCGGGCACTACCTCGGCGGCGAGGCGCTCCATCCGGTGCACACCGCGACCACCATCCGCATGCGGAACGGCAAGGTCTCGACCACCGACGGACCCTTCGCCGAGACCAAGGAACAGCTCGGCGGCTTCTACTTCATCGAGGCGCGGGACCTGAACGATGCCATCCAGATCGCGGCGCGGATTCCTTCGGCGAAGATCGGCTCCGTGGAAGTGCGTCCGGTGGTGGACTTCACGGCGGAGATGAAGGCGGCGCCTCCGGCGTCCCAGACCGCCAAAGCCTGACCCCGCGTGCAGGAGGGAGGAGAGGACGTCGGCGCGACCGTCGCGGCGCTCTACCGCTCCGATTCGCGGCGCGTCCTCGCCACCCTGATCCGCCTCCTCGGCGATTTCGACCTCGCCGAGGAGGCTCTGCAGGAAGCCTTTTCCGCCGCGCTCGCGGCCTGGCCCTCCTCCGGCGTACCCCGCAACCCGCGAGCGTGGCTGGTCTCGACGGGCCGCTTCAAGGCGATCGACGCCCTGCGGAAGCGGCGGCGTCATGAGGCCGCCGCCCCCGAGCTGACGCGGCTGCTCGAAGCGGACATCCCGGAGCGCGACGACGAGGCGGTCGAGGACGACCGCCTGCGCCTCGTCTTCACGTGTTGTCATCCGGCGCTCCCGCCCGACGCCCAGATCGCGCTCACGCTGCGCACCGTCTGCGGGCTCACCACCGAGGAGATCGCGCACGCGTTCCTCACGAGCGCGCCCACGCTGGCCCAGCGGATCGTGCGCGCCAAGGCCAAGATTCGCGACGCGGGCATTCCGTACGAGGTGCCTTCGCCCGCCGACTTGCCGGGCCGCCTCGACGCCGTTCTCCACGTCGTCTACTTGGTCTTCAACGAAGGCTATTCGGCTTCCTCGGGCGGCGCGCTGCTGCGCACCGAGCTGTCCGCCGAAGCGATCCGGCTCGGGCGCCTGCTGGTCGAGCTGCTCCCCGATCCGGAGGCCGAGGGACTGCTCGCACTCATGCTGCTCCACGAGTCGCGGCGGGCCGCGCGGGTCGCGGCCGACGGGGAGCTGGTGCTGCTCGAAGACCAGGACCGCTCGATCTGGGACCGCGCGATGATCGCCGAGGGCACGGGGCGGCTCGAGCGCGCGCTGCGTTCGCGGCACTTCGGCCCCTACACCCTGCAGGCGGCGATCGCCGCCGTGCATGCGGAGGCGGCGCGTGCCACCGACACCGACTGGACCGAGATCGTCGGGCTCTACGACGTCCTGCTCGCGATCGAGCCGAGCGCGGTGGTCGAGCTGAACCGCGCGGTGGCAGTCGCCATGCGCGACGGTCCCGCAGCCGGCATCACGCTGATCGACGCGCTGCTCGCGCGCGGCGAGCTCGCGGACTATCACCTCGCGCATTCCGCGCGCGCGGAGCTGTGCCACCGGCTCGGTCAAAGGGCCGAGGCGGCCGGCGGATACCGGCGCGCCCTGGAGCTCGCGCGCCAGGAGCCGGAGCGCCGGCACCTCGAACGGCGGCTGCGCGAGCTCGGGACTGCATGAGCCCGCCTTGCGAGCGCGCGCTGCCATCGCCCACAGTCGTGGCGTGAACGGAACCCCCAATCCTGCTGCGGTGCCGGTCGCCGCTCTCCGGGCGAGCGGCGAGGTCATCGTTTATCGCCTCTACGATCTCGGCTACGAAATCAACCTCGACCGTGTGGTTTCCCTCCTGGTCGGCAGCGACCCGGAGCGTCCCCGCCCCGTACGCGGGGAGGCGCAGGCGCTCGAGATCCCGAATCCACCGGTCACCGCGCACCTCGGAGTCGAGCGCGTCGCGATCGGCGGGCGCACCGAAGAGGTCGAGTTCTCGGTCCGCGTCTTCGATTTCGGGGTGATTTCCATGCGCGCGCGGGTCGCCCTGCCGTCCGACGTGCCGTGGGCGGAGTTCGTGCAGCATGGCACCCGTTGCGGTGGTGCGCCGGCCTGGCGGGAGGCGTTTCCGCGCATGAGCGAAAGTCTGCTCGCGCGGCTGGCACCCGCCATCGCCAAGCCGGGCGGCTCGCCGGTGACCGAGGACTACGTGGTGTTCCGCATTCACCGGCTGACCGACGGGGAAGGGCACTCCGTCCCGACTGAGCGCCTGCTGGACGAGGACATCGCGCCGCTCCTGATCGGAGAAGCGCGGCCTCTGACCCCCGCCACGCGCCGCGAGCTGCTGTCCCAGAGGTTCTCCTACTTCGAGGACGATCTCGCCGTGCTGACGTGGAATGCGGCGCTCGTGGTGGAGCCGGCGGCGGAGGACACCGACGTCCAGTACATCCTCGAGTTCGCCAACGCCCAGCTTCTCGAGCTGCGCTTCTACGACGCCCTGCTCGACCAGGAGTTGCCCGCCATGTACGACCGCATCGAGGAGGCCCGGCACGGCTTCCACCTGCTGGGCCGGAGGTACAGCCGCCTGCTCGCCGCGCTGCAGGCGCGGGTGGCGGAGACGACCGAGCTGGTCGAGCGCACCGAGAACGCGCTCAAGGTGACCGACGACGTGTTCCTGGCCCGCATCTACGCGGCGGCGCTCGAGATCTTCCGCGGTCCCGCGTGGCGTGCCGGCGTGGACGGCAAGCTCGCGATCGTCCGCGACACCTACGCCATGCTGAACGCGGAGTCCCAGGCCCGGCGCTCGGAGGCGCTCGAGCTGATCATCGTCCTGCTCATCGTCTTCGAGATCGTGACGGCACTGCTGTGGCGCGGCTGAGCACCGGATGCTGATGCTCCGTCTCATCGTCGCCCTCGTGGTCCTGCTCGCGGTGGTCACCGCCGTCGGGATCCTGCGTTCGCCGCGGCCTCCCGAGGGGGTCGAGCGCTACAGCCGCTATTACCTTTCGGACCGCGACCGGCTCCAGGAGGACGCGATCCGGGTCACCTCGTTCGGCGCGACCACGCTCCTCTTCGACGACGGGGCGACGCGGTTCCTGGTCGACGCCTTCTTCACCCGGCCCGCGCTCGCCGGGGGGATCGAGGCGCCGGTGCAGACCGACACGGCCGTCGTGCGATCCGTTCTGGCCCGGGCCGGTATCGAGCGGCTCGACGCCATCTTCGTCGCGCACTCCCACTACGACCACGTGCTCGACGTCGCGGAGTGAGCGATCGCCTCGTGGCCGCCGGGGATGGCAGCGACCTCGCCACCAGCCTCGAATTCCTGCGGCGGCGGCTGGCCGACGACCACATCGCCTTCGGCATCCTGCAGGGCTACCAGAGCGTCGCGCTGTTCGGGAAGGGAATGCCGGCGAGCCTGCCGCGCCCGGATGCCGCCGCGAAGGCGGCGCCGGCGGGTTCCTCGCGGTGAGGACGAATACTGGCCCGACACCGGCCTTTGCCGATACTATCGACGCCAGCCCAATCATGGAGGACACCATGACTCAGAAGATCACAACGTATCTCTGGTTCGACAGCAAGGCCGAGGAAGCGGCGCGGCTCTACACGTCGATCTTCAAGAACTCGAAGATCCTGAACGTGAAGCGCTACCCGGAAGGTGGTCCCGCTCCTGCGGGGCAGGCGATGATCGTCTCCTTCCAGATCGAGGGTCAGGAGTTCATTGCGCTCAACGGCGGGCCGCGGTTCAAGTTCACCGAGGCGATTTCGTTGCTCGTGAACTGCGAGACGCAGCAGGAAGTGGACGACCTCTGGAACCGGCTCACCGCCGGCGGCGGTGAGGAGAGCATGTGCGGCTGGCTCAAGGACAAGTACGGGCTGTCCTGGCAGATCATCCCGACCGCGCTGCTCCGCCTGATGAGCGACTCCGATCCCGCGAAGGCGCAGCGAGTGATGCAGGCCATGCTCCAGATGCGGAAGATCGACATCGCGGCCCTGGAACGCGCCCACCGTGGAGAGCCGTTGGCCGCGCCGGCCTGAGAGGGCCAGGCGCCCTTCACCTCATCCGAACCTGCAAGGCTCGTGGAACCGGCTCGAGCTTCGGCGGGCGTTTGCCGTGCCGGATGGCGCCCCGGAACGGGACGTAATCGAGCTCCCGTCCGCTCGAGGCGGCTCGCAGCATGAGCCCGCCGCGACTCATATCGCCGCGTCCCACGAAGTCGGCGGGGAAATGCAGCAGCTCGCCGAGGCGACCGTCGAGGCTGTCCACGTATTTCCCGGAGGCGATGCTGCCGAGCAGGACCACCCGGTCGGGCGCCGTGAGCCCCGACGCCAGACGTTCGACGCCCCGCTCGAAGGTGGCGAGAAACGCCGGGTCCGCCGTGACCCCCACCCGCGCGATCGCCCGGAGCTCCGGGAGGGTGAGCGGGGTTTCGGGCGGCAGCAGTCCGGCCCCCGGCACGATCACCAGGACGTCCGCCGGGCCCGCGAAGGCCCGCGCATAGGCGAGCTTGCCGCGGAAATAGAGACCGCTCAGGAATTCGAACACCTCGCCGAGCGACGCTCCGGACTCGCGCAGGCGATGAGCGAGCGGCGACCGGGCGCGGCTCCTCATCAGGATCTGCGCCCGGCGCCCGCCGCAGTGGGCGGGCGACAGCAGGAACACGGTGCGGGCGGTCGTCACCGGTTCAGTCTGGCCTCGCGCGCCGACGCCGATCAAGCCCGCGAAGAAGCCGGCGTCCCTGCAGAGAGCGGAAGAGCGGGCCCACCGGACGGTGGACCCGCCTTCCAAAATCCGCTCAGCCCAGGAGCGGATTCACACTTGCAACTCGAACTCACCGACCATCCGTGGTCGCCGGAGTTCTATAGCAATGACGGGACCATCGGGAGATCGATTCTCGAGATCCGCGAGAACGTTGGAAGGACGCGCTGTCGGCGCGGCATCACCGGCCGACTTCCCGACTGACGGGGCTCCGCGCAGAACACCTTGCAGCGCGTTTCTACAAACGTGGCCCGGCTTCGATGCCGGGCGGTGGCTCGCTACTCGACCGCGATCTGCCGGTCGCCGGGTTGTTTCCCGGCGTCGAGAGGGGTCGACCAGGCTTCGCCGGTCGCGGCGCGGCTCACGCTTGCAAGAATGTCGAGCAGTCGCTCCTGGGACACCGGTTTGACGAGGTGCACTTCGAAACCGGCCGCGGCGGTGCGCTCCCGGTCTTCGGGCTGTCCATAGCCGGTGAGCGCTACCAGCACGACACCCCGGGTCAGGGGATCGGCGCGCAGGCGCCGCGCCACTTCGAGGCCGTCGAACCCCGGCAGTCCGAGGTCCACCAGGGCAACGTCGGGATGCACGGCGCGCGCCGCCACCACGGCTTCGGGGCCGTTCGCCGCCTCGTACACCCGATGGTCCTGGAGCTCGATGCACCCTCGCAGCATCTCACGCGCGTCCTGGTTGTCGTCCACGATCAGCACACTGAGGCGGGCATCGGCGGTTGTCGGTGCCGCCGGGGTGCGCGGCTTCAGCGGAACCTCCCGGACGAGTGGCATCTCGATCACGAACGTGCTGCCCCGTCCCGGCCCGTCGCTGTGGGCGCGCACCGATCCGCCCTGGAGCTCGACCAGCTTCCGTACCAGCGTGAGGCCGATCCCCAGTCCACCCTGACCGCGGTCGAGGGCCTGGCCGCCCTGAACGAACAGGTCGAACATCTTCTTCAGCAGCTCGGAATCGATCCCGACGCCGTCATCGACCACGCGCAGGAAGGCCCGGTCCTCGAGCTGATCCGTTTCGACCGCGATTCTCCCGCCGGGGTCAGTGTACTTGGCGGCATTGACGAGCAGGTTCGTGAGGATCTGCTCCATGCGCGCGTTGTCGGCGCGGACACACACCGCCGGGCCGCTGATCGTGACCGTGTGCTGATCGAGACGCCCCGAAGAGCGCAGCGACTCGACCGTGGTCTCCGCCAGCTCGCCCAGATCGAGCACCGACGGTGCCAGCGTGATCCGGCCGGTGGTCACCCGCGACACGTCGAGCAGATCGTCCACCATGCGGGTGAGGTAGGTCGACTGCCGCGCGACCACGTCGCAGGCGCGCAGCGCCTTTTCGTCCTTGAGATCGAGCAGCGAGAGCAGGTGGGTCGCCGCGGTGATGGCGCCCAGCGGGTTCCGCAGCTCGTGCGACAACATCGCGAGGAACTCGTCCTTGCGGCGGTCGCGCTCGCGAAGCTCCTGGTAGAGCCGCCGGTTCTCCAGCGCCACCGCCGTGCGCGAGGCGATCAGCTGCGTGAGCTCACTTTCCTCGGGCGCGAACCCGCGGCCCCGGGGGTCGCGACCGACGGCCAGCACGGCCAGAGCGCGGTCGTAGCTCGCGAGCGGAAAGGCCATCTGGTGGGGGTATCCCTCCGGATCGCGGCCCGCGGTCGCGACTTCGGCCCGGGCCAGCGCGGTTTGGCTCAGCGCGTGAAGATCCGGCGAGCCTCCGCCCTCCGGCTCCGCACCGGAGTCACCGTTCGATTGCATGCGCACGCGCGTGACACCCTGGCTATTCTCGGCGAAGTGGATGACGGCCTCGTCGGCGAACGCCGGCACCAGCACTTCGAGCAGCTCCTCCTCGAACGAATTCCCTTCGAGCGAGCCCGTGAGCGCGGCGGCGGTGTCGCTCAGGAGCCGCACGTGGCGGTGCTTCTCCTCGGCCGCTGCGCGCGCCACCTGCTCGCGCTGGAAGGCGACCCGCCGATCCGCCTCCTCGCGGATCCGCTCCTGGGCACGGTTGAGTGCGACGAACACCCCGACCTTGGTGCGAAGGATGTCCGGCAGGAACGGGCAGGTGAGGTAGTCGACGGCGCCCAACGCGTAGCCGCGCATCGCCTGCATGGCGTCGTGGTCGGCGGTGAGGAAGATGATGGGCGTGGTCGCGGTGCGCGGCCTCCGCCGGATCAGGCCGGCCGTCTCGAAGCCGTCCATCTCCGGCATGTTGACGTCGAGCAGGATCACGGCGACGTCGTGATCCAGGAGGTACTTCAGCGCCTCGATTCCCGACGAGACCGACACCACGGGCTCGTCCAGCTCGGCCAGCGCCACCTCGATTGTCAGACGCTGCTCCGGGAGATCGTCGACGACGAGGATACCTGCCGGCTCCGGAGTCATCGGACCAGCCACGCCCGCATCATCGCGAGAAGCTCATCGGGATCGACCGGCTTGGACAGGTAGTCCCAGGCCCCCGCTTCGATGCACTTCTCGCGGTCGCCCTTCATGGCCTTGGCGGTCACCGCGATGATCGGCAGCTCCCGGAAGGAAGAGAGCCTCCGGATCGCCCGCGTCGTGTCGAGCCCGTCCATCTCCGGCATCATCACGTCCATCAGGACGATCGCGATGTCGGAGGTCGATTCGAGCAGCGCGATCGCGTCGCGCCCGGTTTCGGCCGGGATCGTGACCATGCTGTGCTGTTCGAGCACGCTGGTCAGGGCAAAGATGTTGCGGATGTCGTCGTCCACGATGAGCACCTTGCGGCCGTTGAGGGTGGTGTCGCCGTCGTGAAGCGCCGTGATGCAGCGCCGCTGGACGTCGCTCAGATCTTCGAGCCGCTGATGCAAAACCAGCGCCGTGAGGTCGACGAGCCGCTCGGAGCGCTGCACCTCGCGCAGGCGTCCGCTGCGTCCGAGCCGCTTGAGAGCCGCCGATTCGGCCTCGGTCAGCGGCTTGGCCGGGTGCACCAGCACCGGTATCTCGCTGATCGAGGGGATCGATTCCAGACGCTCCACCCATTTCGGGAACGGCATGTCGCTGAACGTCGGGTCGAGCACGAGCGCGTCCGGGAACTGCGTGGAAATCAGGTCCAGCGCCTCCGCGCCGCTTCCCGTCTCGCGGACGCGGATCAGGCCGGACTCCAGCATCTGCCGGTGCTCGAGGCGCCGCATCGGGTCGGGGTCGATGAGCAGCACCCGCCGCTCCGTGCGCTGCTGGTGCCGCAGCAGCACCCGCAGCACCTCGTCCAGCCGGTCGCGCGACTGGAGGGGCTTGAGGGCCACGCCCACCGCGGCCGACTTGAGAGCCCGTTCGCGCGCCTCCTCGGTCGAGACCACATAGACCGGGATGTGTCGGGTGCGCGGCGAGTGCTTCAGGCGCTCGAGCACGCGCCAGCCGCTGATGTCGGGCAGCGAGATGTCGAGCGTGATGGCGCTCGGCAGGTACTGCTCGGCGAGGCTCAGCGCGGCGGCGCCGAACCCGGTGATCACGGCCTTGAAGCCGTGGTCGTGTGAGGCGTCGGCGATCATGCGGGCGAACGCCAGATCGTTCTCGACGATCAGCAGCACGCGGTCGTCGACACCGATCGAGTCGCGGTCGTCGCCGGCCTCGTCCACGAACTCGATGGTCTCCGGCGAGAGCGCCGCCACTGCCTCGGTGGAGACCGGGTAGGCCGCCGAGGCCACGGGCATCGCGGGCCGCCGCGCCGGCATCACCGGCCCCGGAGTCCCCGGCAGGTAGAGGGTGAAGCGGCTCCCCTCGTTGGGCGCACTCTCCAGGTGGATCTCACCACCCAGCAGCCACGACAGCTCGCGGCTGATCGCGAGACCGAGGCCGGTACCGCCGTACTTGCGGTTCGTGCTGCCGTCCGCCTGCTGGAACGCCTCGAAGATGATCTGCTGCTTCTCCGCCGGGATTCCGATCCCGGTGTCCGAGACCGAGAACGCGATCACCGATTCGTGGCTGCGAAGGACCTCGTTTTCGTACCGGGTGGTCGGCGGCGCCGGATGGATCTCGAGCGCCACGGCCCCCTGGCGGGTGAACTTGAAGGCGTTGGACAGCAGGTTCTTGAGCACCTGCTGGAGCCGCTTGGCGTCGGTCTGGATGGACTTCGGCAGATCGGCAGCGAGATGGACACGAAAACTCAGGCTCTTGGACTCCGCGACGTGGCTGAACATCCGATCCACGACGTTGTGCAGCTCGGCGAACCGCACCTCGCTGACGTCCACCACCACCGTGCCGGATTCGATCTTGGACAGGTCGAGGATGTCGTTGATCAGGTTCAGCAGGTCGTTGCCGGAGGAGTGGATGGTCTTCGCGTACTCCGTCTCACGGGGGGACAGGTTGCGGGTGGGGTTCCGCGCCAGCTGGTCCGAAAGGATGAGCAGGCTGTTGAGCGGCGTGCGCAGCTCGTGTGACATGTTGGCCAGGAACTCCGACTTGTACTTCGAGGTGAGCGCCAGCTGGGAGGCCTTTTCCTCCAGCGCCTGCCGCGCCTGCTCGACCTCCATGTTCTTGCGCTCGACCTCCGCGTTCTGGTGGGCGAGGAGCCGCGCCTTCTCCTGCAGCTCGAGATTGGTCTGCTGCAGCTCGGCGGCCAGCGACTGCGACTGCTTGAGCAGGTCCTCGGTGCGGGTGTTGGCCTCGATGGTGTTGATCACGATGCCGATGGTCTCGGTGAGCTGCTCGAGGAAGCCCTGGTGCGTCGGGTTGAAGCGCTCGAACGAGGCGAGCTCGATCACACCGCGCACCTCGCCCTCGAACACCACCGGCAGCACGATCACGTTGACCGGCAGCGCCGCGCCCAATCCCGACGAGATCCGGACGTAGTCGCCCGGCACGCTCACGAGCAGGATCTTGCGGCGCTCGAGCGCGCACTGGCCGACCAGCCCGACGCCGAGCCGGAACTCGGAGTGCGCCTCCTCGCCGGCGTCGAGTGCGTATCCCGCCAGGAGCTTCAGGCGGACCTGGCCTTCGGTGGCGTCCAGCAGATAGAAGGCTCCGCGCTGCGCGTTCACCACCGGCGCCAGCTCGGAGAGGATGAGGCGTCCCACGGCGAGCAGGTCCTTCTGGCCCTGGAGCATGCGGCTGAACTTGGCGAGGTTGGTCTTGAGCCAGTCCTGCTCGCTGTTCTTGAGGGTCGTCTCGCGCAGGTTGCGGATCATCTCGTTGGTGGTGTCCTTGAGGACCGCCACCTCGCCGCGTGCGTCCACCATGATCTCGCGGGTGAGGTCGCCCTTGGTCACCGCGGTGGCCACGTCCGCGATGGCGCGCACCTGGGTGGTGAGGTTCGCGGCCAGCTGGTTCACGTTCTCGGTGAGATCCTTCCACGTGCCTGCGGCCCCCGGGACGCGGGCCTGGCCTCCCAGCTTGCCTTCGACACCCACCTCGCGCGCCATCGTGGTCACCTGGTCGGCGAACGTCGCGAGCGTATCGATCATCGAGTTGATGGTCTCGGCGAGCTGCGCGATCTCGCCCTTCGCTTCCAGCTTCAGCTTGCGGCGGAGGTCGCCGTTGGCGACCGCCGTCACCACGCGCGCGATGCCGCGCACCTGGCCCGTGAGGTTGGAGGCCATCGAGTTCACGTTGTCGGTGAGGTCCTCCCACACGCCCGACACGCCCCGCACCTGGGCCTGGCCGCCGAGCTTGCCTTCGGTGCCCACCTCGCGCGCCACGCGCGTCACTTCCGCCGCGAAGGAGCTCAGCTGGTCCACCATGCGGTTCACGGTGTCCTTGAGCTCGAGGATCTCACCCTTCACGTCGACCGTGATCGTGCGCGAGAGGTCGCCGTTCGCCACCGCCTTGGTCACGTCGGCAATGTTGCGCACCTGCGCGGTGAGGTTCGAGGCCATGAAGTTCACCGAGTCGGTGAGGTCGCGCCACGTCCCCGCCACGCCGTGCACGTCAGCCTGCCCGCCGAGACGACCGTCGGTGCCCACCTCGCGCGCCACGCGCGTCACTTCCGCCGCGAACGACCGCAACTGGTCCACCATGCGGTTCACGGTGTCCTTGAGCTCGAGAATCTCGCCGCGCACGTCGACGGTGATCTTTTTCGAGAGGTCGCCGTGGGCCACCGCAGTCGTCACCTCGGCGATGTTCCGCACCTGGTCGGTGAGGTTCGACGCCATGAAGTTCACCGAGTCGGTGAGGTCCTTCCAGGTGCCGGCGACGTCCTTCACGTCGGCCTGGCCGCCGAGCTTGCCCTCGGTGCCCACCTCGCGCGCCACGCGCGTCACTTCCGCCGCGAACGATCGCAGCTGGTCCACCATGCGGTTCACCGTGTCCTTGAGCTCGAGGATCTCGCCGCGCACGTCCACGGTGATCTTGCGGGAGAGGTCGCCGTTCGCCACCGCCTTGGTCACGTCGGCGATGTTGCGCACCTGCGCGGTGAGATTGCCGGCCATGAAGTTCACCGAGTCGGTGAGGTCCTTCCAGGTACCGGCCACGTCCTTCACATCGGCCTGACCGCCGAGCTTGCCCTCGGTGCCCACCTCGCGCGCCACGCGCGTCACCTCGGAGGCGAACGAGCTCAGCTGGTCCACCATGGTGTTGATCGTGTTCTTGAGCTCGAGGATCTCGCCCTTCACGTCCACCGTGATCTTGCGGGAGAGATCGCCGGTTGCCACCGCCTTGGTCACGTCGGCGATGTTCCGCACCTGCGCCGTGAGGTTGCCGGCCATCGAGTTCACCGAGTCGGTGAGGTCCTTCCAGGTGCCCGCGACGTCCTTCACATCGGCCTGGCCGCCGAGCTTGCCCTCGGTGCCCACTTCGCGCGCCACGCGCGTGACCTCGGCCGCGAAAGCGCCGAGCTGGTCGACCATCGTGTTGATCGTATTCTTGAGCTCGAGGATCTCCCCGCGCACGTCCACGGTGATCTTGCGGGAGAGGTCGCCGTTGGCGACCGCCGTGGTCACGTCGGCAATGTTGCGCACCTGGGCGGTGAGGTTGCCGGCCATCGAGTTCACCGAGTCGGTCAGGTCCTTCCAGGTGCCCGCCACATCCTTCACGTCGGCCTGGCCGCCGAGCTTGCCCTCGGTGCCCACTTCGCGGACCACGCGCGTCACCTCCGCCGCGAAGGAGCCGAGCTGGTCCACCATCCGGTTCACGGTGTCCTTGAGCTCGAGGATCTCCCCGCGCACGTCGACCGTGATCTTCTTGGACAGGTCGCCGTTCGCCACGGCGGTGGTCACCTCGGCGATGTTGCGCACCTGCGCGGTCAGGTTGCCGGCCATCGAATTCACCGAGTCGGTGAGGTCACGCCAGGTGCCGGAGACGCCTTCCACGCGGGCCTGCCCGCCGAGCTTGCCTTCGGTGCCCACCTCGCGCGCCACGCGCGTCACTTCCGCCGCGAACGACCGCAGCTGATCGACCATCGTGTTGATCGTGTTCTTGAGCTCCAGCACCTCGCCCTTCACGTCGACCGTGATCTTCTTCGAGAGATCGCCGTTCGCCACCGCGGTCGTCACCTCGGCGATGTTGCGCACCTGGGCGGTCAGGTTGCCGGCCATCGAGTTCACGCTCTCGGTGAGGTCCTTCCAGATGCCGGCGACGCCCTTGACCCGCGCCTGGCCACCCAGCTTGCCCTCGGTACCCACCTCGCGGACCACGCGTGTCACTTCTGCCGCGAAGGCGCCGAGCTGCTCCACCATCAGGTTCACCGTCCGCGCGGTGCGCATGAACTCGCCCTCGAGCGGGCGGTCGTCGATCTCGATCGCCATGGTCTGCGACAGGTCGCCCTTCGCGACCGCGCCGATGACGCGCGCCGCCTCGGCCGTCGGCTGCACCAGGTTCGTGACCAGGCTGTTCACGTCGCTCACCGCGTCGGCCCACGCGCCGCTCACCGAGCCCAGCGAAGCGCGCTCGTCGATCTTGCCGTTCCGGCCCACGACCCGGCTCAGCCGCGCCAGCTCGGCGGCCAGCCGTTCGTTCATCTCGACCACGTCGTTGAACGTGTCGGCTACCTTGCCGGAGAGCCCCGTCCAGGTGTCCGGGAGACGGGCGCTGAAGTCACCCTTGCGCACCGCCTTGAGGGTGGAGAGGAGTATCGAGGCGTCGATCGTGGCTTTTTCGTCGTAGCCGAGGGCCATTGCAGCGCTCCCGCATGGAGGGTTGAACGGGCGAGCCGATCCCCAACGCTCCGCGCCGCCTCGACAGACTGAGCGGAAATGGGTGGATGCGAGTCAGCAAGATCCGTCCTTACAGTCGCACCGCCCGTGCCGGTCTCCCGAAGAAAATGCAGGCGTCTCTAAGGGCTTCGCCGGACGCATCGTTCAGGAAGTTCGCCCGGCCTTCGCACCGGGAGAGGCCGCCACCTCTGCGCGTTTCTACATTTTGGTTTGTAGCAAAGCGCTTTTCCACATGATTCCGTGGCTTGTCCACCAGGATGGTTGTGGAGTGAAGAATGTTGTTGGGGGGGTGCCCGCGGAGCTAAGTTGCTGCAATTGCGTGTGGCGAGGTGGCAGAAAACGCCTCAGACGGGCCCGCCATCATTCTTCGCTCCACAATGAACGGAATCACCAGGACCCGCCGGCCGCGAACATCCGGTGCAGGTCCCGGCGCGCGACGCGGTTGACCTCCTCCGCCCAGAGATCGACGGGGCTCAGATCGTCGGTGAGGACCGGGCCCCAGCCGGAATCGGGCTCGAACCGGTTGTCCCAGGAATGGTTCCGGTGGACGACGCGCCAGTGCTCGTAGTCGTCGCCCAGCGCCGCCACGGGGTCCCCGAGCTGTTCGTAGGTGATGTCGATCGGCTCGTCACGGCCGATCAGGATGAGGTTGCCGATCTGATCCGGCGGCTCGGAGATGGGGAGCACGGTCACGTAGCGGAATTCCGAGCGCAGCGTGGCGGCGACGCTGCGGATCAAGGGTGATTTCCAGCCGACCGATTCCACGTTGAGCATCAGCACCCCGCCCGGCTTCAGGTGCGAACGCGCGGTGGCGAACGCCTCGCGGGTGACGAGGTGAAAGGGGATGGCCGCGCTGCCGAAGGCGTCGAAGAAGATCGCATCCCAGCGCTCCTCCGAGCGCGCGATGAAGCGCCGGCCGTCCGCGTGGTGGACCTTCGCGTGACGCTCCTCGAGGCCGAAGTACTTCTGGGCGATGCGGGTGACGGCCGGATCGATCTCGACCGCGTCCACCTGCCAGCCGCGGCGGGCGAACTGGATCGACGTGCTGCCGCCGCCGAGCCCGACCAGCAGCAGGCGCGAGTCGCGCGGGAGCAGATCGGCGCCGAGTTCGGCGACCACCACGTACGCCAGCCACGGCATGCGGCTGAGACTGTCCACCTGGGTGTGGATGCCACCATCGATGATCATGCTGCGGCGTCCATCGCGCTCGAGCACTCGCAGCTCCGCGTAAGCGCTGTCCTCCACGTGAACGAGTCCCGCCGAGCCGGCACGCGCCTCGGCGGTGGTGGCGAGCCACCCGGCTCCCGCCGCGAGCAGGAGCGGCGCCCACGCCATGAGCGACGGCGCGGTCGCGGGACGGGCGCGCGCGGCGATCGCGGAAGCGATCAGCAGCACGGCGCCGACCCCGAGCGTGAGGCGGGTCACGCCGATCGCGGGAATGAGCCAGAACCCGGTGGCCAGCGCGCCGGCCACGCTCGCCACCGTCGAGATCGCGAACAGGTCACCGGCGGTGCGTCCGGCGCGGGCCACGTCGCTGGTGCAGAGGCGGATCGCGAAGGGGCCGACCATGCCGAGCAGCGTGAGCGGCGGCGCGAAGAGCGCGGCGGCTGAAACCAGCACCGCGGTGCGCAGGCCCCAGGACTCCGTCAGGTGGAGCAGGGGGTCGCGCAGCCACGGCACTGCCAGGATCCACAGCCCCGCGGCCGCGATGATGCCCGCCAGCACCCGCGTGTCGGGTCGGCGGTCCGCCCAGCGGCCACCGATCGCATAGCCCAGGCTGAGGGCGGCCAGCGTCACCGCGATCAGCGCCGACCACAGGTAGAGGCTCACCCCGTAGAACGGGCCGAGGATGCGGGTGCCGAGGATCTCGATCACCAGCACCGCCGCCCCCGAGATCGCGACCACCGCGTAGAGCAGCATCGGTCAGTGCGAATCCGGCATCGCGCGGATCTCGCCGGTGACGACCATCACCACCGGCCATCCCTCGAGGAACCGCGGGATCCTGTTCTCGAGCTCGCGCGTCCGTTCGACCACCAGCACCTGGATGCACGGCGCACCGGAGTCGAGGAGCCCCTGCGCGGTGCCGACCACCCCCGGAATGGCCATCAGCTCCGGCGTGTGAGCCGCGAGCACCTGCTCGATCGGCAAACGCTCAGCGGGCGACATGGATGTCTCCGGAGGCGAGCCGGACCGGCATCCGCCGAGCATCGCCAGCACGATGAACGCGGCGGCCGGGCATGCGAGGCTCCGGACCCGGTACACCGGCCCGTGAGAGGGGATCGGTACCGTCATCGGGCGGCATGATAGACGAAGATGGAGGCACCGGCGCTGTCGCCCGATGCCCCCATCGATTCGATGCCTGCCTTTGCTACTGACCCACCATCGTCGCACCGAGGTGGCCGAGTACGTCGCCAATCGGGTTGGCCACGGCGATGCTGCTGCTACCCGCGAACAGCAGGCCAACGGCGCGCGGATTGGAGGTGACGTCCTGCACCATGAGGGATCCCGAGTCGCCCGAGTTCAGGAAGCGGCTGCCGTTGTTTTTGATCAGGATCTGCCCGGTGAAGCTCTTGGTGAACGAAGCGCCCGCACACTCGTCGCTGTAGCCGACGCTGATGGTGGCGTTGAGCCCGGAGATCGAGCTGCGCGTAAGTCCGGTGGTACGGCCGCTCTTCTTGACTGCCATGTTGACGGCCGCGGCCTGGGTCTGGCTCGACAGCGTGCCGATTTCCAGGATCGCCCCGTCGGTCCGCACCATGCCCGAGCGCGCCTGGGCGATCGCGCAATCGACGTTCGGCGTCGAGCCCGGCGGGTAGAGCGTCGACAGCGAGCTGACGTCGGCGACCACCTGGGCGTTGCCCGCCGTGCAGTTCACGTCGATCAGGCCCGGCTGGGTGATGTCATCGCCGATCGAGGAGACGCGGCCGTTCCCGCCGCTCACCACGTCGCCCGCGAACACGTGGCTGTTGCTGAGGATGTACTGGTTGCCGCCCTTCTGGACCAGGGAGCCCAGCGTCCCGCCACAGCAGAAGCCGTTGGCGAGGTCGAGGGCCGGTCCGCCCGAGGTGCCGAGCTGGATCGGCGGGGTCTGGATGGCGGTATGGCTCACGCCGCCACCGCCGCCCTTGAGAGCGATGATCTGGCCCGTGACTTCCTCCACCACGTTCACGCCATCGAGCGACACCGGGAGCTTCCCGGCCGGCAGCTTCCGCTCGGTGAGAACGAGGATGACCGGCTTGCCCGCGGCGTCGACGCCGGTGGCGGTGCCGACCACGCCTTCGTTCCGCATCAGCGCGGCGGTGTGCTTGTTCTGCACCGACATGGTCGCGCGCAGGGCGTCGATCGAGATCGGTCGTGCACCGGTGCCGAGCTGGGCCTCGAGCTCCGGTGAGGTGAGTCGACTCTGACCGCAGCCGTACATTGCGGCCGCGGCGATCAGAATCGCACCCACCATCATGAACAGACGAACCCTGGTTCGGTGCAACTTCATGGGGACCTCCGTGTGGGGAACCAACGAGACCCATGCTCCGATACCGGGCGCCACGGGCGACCGGGACGGGAATTCTCGGAGGGCGGCCCGCGAATGTCCAGACAATTCAAACTGGCCGGCATCCTTCACTGGATGCCGGCCAGCTTTCGTCCGTTCGGACTAGAGGGACTTCAGGAACTGCCTCAGGGTGAAGCGGTCGTTGGATCCGAGCCGCAAATAGCGGCTCCTCGCGTCGGTGCCCTGGCCGGCGTGGGCGAGAATCGCCGCTTCGATGGTCTTCGCCCGGCCGTCATGCATGAACAACGGCCGCGCGCTCAGGCCCCAGAGCGGCGCGGTCCGCATCATGCGACCGCCCGCCTGTCCCTGGGCGATGCCGTCGCCGAGCGGTCCCATGTCGTGCAGCAGGAAGTCGGAGTACGGCTGGAACACCTTGTGAGCGATCGCGAGCACCGGGCTGTCGCCGGTGATCAGCGTCGGGTTGTGACAGTTGGCACACCCGGTCTTCTTGAAGACGGTCGACCCGGCCTCCACCGAGCGAGTCCTCGCGCCGCGCGGCGGCGGGCCGATCAGCGTCATGAAGTTGGTGAACGCTTCGATGCCCTCCCCGTCGTCGTTGAGCTCCGGCATCGGGTTGAACGCGAGCGCATCGACGTTGCCCTGCGGCGCGTTCTCGTTGGGGAAGTCCGGGCTCGTGATCCCCATCTCGTTGAGGTAGGCATCGCCGGAGAACGTGTGCAGCGTGGCCACCTGGGCCTTCCAGCCGAAACGCCCGACGCGCACCATCCCGCCGGCGTCAGTGACCATGTGTGCCGTGCCCCGCGTACCCGGCCAGTTGCGGGCCTGGTAGCGGGCGAGGGCGATCAACGCGGCATCCGAAACCGCGTCCACCAGGCCGAGCCCGAAGAGCGGAGTGGTGAGACGCAGCGCCTTCACGTTCGCTGCCCGCGGCACCACCTCGGGAACGTAGGTGAATGCTCCGTGCTCGGTGTTGACGGCGCCGATCGCGTGATCCTGGAGCAGGGATCCTCCGAACCGCGCGAGCGGATCGAACCGGCCGTTGTCACGACGGCCGAAGCGCGTCTCGAGCCGGCCGTTGGTGCCGCCGGTCGGAGCGGTGTGGCAGGTAACGCACGCGGCTTCGTTGAAGACGGGTCCGAGACCCTGCTCGATGGTTTCCTCCTCCTCGAATTCATCCTTGCCTTCGATGAAATCGGCCAGCTGGTCGGCGTCGAGTCCCGCGAGCGGACCACCCAGGGTGGTCGAGCCGGCTGGAGACGCACCCGCCGTGCTGTCGAGCGGGGCATTGTCGACCAGGGATACGTCGAAGTCCGCGCCCCCCAGGGCAACGGAGCTGAACGGCGGATGAGAAGAATCACATCCGGCGAGCAGCAGGCTCGCCATCAGTGTCGATGTGAGGAACACACCCATCATGGACCATCTGGGTGCACGCATTTGTGGCCTCCCGTATCGAGGTACTCGTTTGGCGCGGCCTGGGCGCGAGCGAACTCCCGGCCATGGCGCGTGAAAATGCCGTGGCCGTTCGGGTGCATCGGGGTTCATGGCCAGAGAACGAGGAAGAGTCGCAGCCGGGAGTGGGGCTGCGGCGTCATGGCCAGAGAGCGCTTGTGATCTGCGGGCCTGGAAGGGTTGCGATTTCGCGGCCTGAATATCGCGACGAGATCATTGCCGGAGCGGGGAATTACAGGCGGCGCTCCTGGCGCAATGATGAGGGCACCCTTGCGCGAAGGTGGGAAAGTAGCGCGCGCGCGCCATGTGCTTCAAGCTTTTTCGGTCATTCTCTGCGGTTCAGAACGTCAAATCAGACCAGCGCTCGATCGCGCATTCCGCATCGCCGGTGTGACTCGAAGCACTGCAAAACGGGACGAGGCCCCGCGCGATGCGAGGCCTCGTCGTTGCAGCGGGTTCTTTCGACTATCGGGGCTCGAGCTCCTGCTCGGTCTTGCACTTGCAGCGACCGAGGTAGTCCTGCTCGTGCCCGGCGCGCGGTGTGCCGTTCTCGAAGAAATGCCCGCCCTCGCCGAACACGGCGTTGCGCGAGATCGTGAGCTCGACGTAGTGGGTCGTCCCGGCCTGACCGGCGGCGTGGCAGATGGTCACCTTGTCTTCGGGAGCGGCGTTCAACTTCTGCTGGAACGCGCCCGCGGTGATGATCATCGCGATGATCGCAGCCCCGCCAGCGGCCTTCAAAATGGTCTTCTTCATTGATACGTGCCCTCGTGGATAGTGCGCCCAACCACGACAATGGTATCGCCGGGTGCACGGGCACGACAAGAATCATGTTGCAATCCGGATTGCATTTGGCCGTGCTCCCGGGCTTACAATTCGCGCGTCGCCCAGCACCACCCGTTCCCAAGGGAGAGAGGCCATGAAAACCATCGATCAGCCGCGGCTCCACGCGACCAAGAACGACCTGCCCGAGAACGCCCGAGGCCAGCTCACCGACCTCCTCAACGCCCGCCTCGCCGACGCCATCGATCTGATGATGCAGGCCAAGCAGGCTCACTGGAATGTCAAAGGACCGAACTTCATCGGTCTTCACGAGCTGTTCGACAAGGTGTACGAGGCGGCCGGCGAGTACGTCGACCTGATCGCGGAGCGTGCCGTGCAGCTCGGCGGCACCGTGACCGGCACCATCCGCATGGCGGCCGGGCGCACGACGCTCGGGGAATACCCGCTCGAGATCGTGAACGGCCGCGACCACGTCGACGCGGTATCGACGGCCCTCGCGACGTTCGGCCGCGCCGTTCGGATGGGGGTCAACGAAGCGGACCTGCTCGGGGACGCCGACACCGCCGACGTGCTCACCGAGATCTCGCGCGGAACCGACAAGCTGCTCTGGTTCGTCGAGGCGCACCTCGAGGGCAAGGCCTGATTCCGTGATGCTATCCGTCGACGTGCCCTTGACCGTGTTCCATCCGACCGTCGCCCGCTGGTTCGCGGAGCACATCGGCGTGCCCTCGGAGCCGCAGGTCCAGGGATGGCCTGCGATCGCCGCCGGACACCACACGCTGATCGCGGCCCCGACCGGCACCGGCAAGACACTCGCCGCGTTCCTGTGGGCGATCGACCGGCTGCTCCGCATCGGCCCGTCGCTGCCGGACGAGACCCAGGTGCTGTTCGTCTCGCCGCTCAAGGCACTCGGCAACGACGTCCAGAAGAACCTGACGCGTCCGCTCCAGGAGCTGCGGGCGATGGATCCGTCACTGCCCGAAGTGCGCGTGCGGGTGCGGACCGGGGATACCGCCGCCGCCGAGCGTACCCGCATGGTGAAGAAGCCCCCGCACATCTTCGTCACCACGCCCGAGTCGCTCTACATCCTGCTCACGAGCGAGGGGGGGCGGTCGATCCTCCGCACGGTGAAGACGGTGATCGTCGACGAGATCCACGCCATCGCGGGCGACAAGCGCGGCTCGCACCTCGCGCTCTCGCTCGAGCGGCTCGAGGCGCTGACGCCGGCTCCGCCCCAGCGGATCGGCCTCTCGGCCACGCAGAAGCCGGTCGAACAGGTGGCGCATCTCCTGGTCGGGACGGATCGCGACTGCGAGATCGTCGACGTGGGACACCGGCGTGAGCTGGACCTCGGCATCGAGATCCCCGGGTCGCCGCTCGAAACCGTGTGCTCGAACGACACCTGGGCCGAGATCATCCGGAGGATGGCCGAGCTGATCGGCGAGCACCGCACGACGCTCGTGTTCGTGAACACGCGGAAGCTCGCCGAGCGGCTGGCGGCGCGGCTCACGGAGATCCTCGGGCCGGATCAGGTGACGAGCCACCACGGGAGCCTCGCACGCGAGCGCCGGCTCGACGCCGAGGAGCGGCTCAAGGGCGGCCGGCTGCGCGCGCTGGTTGCCACCGCCTCACTCGAGCTGGGGATCGATATCGGCGAAGTCGACCTCGTGCTGCAGGCGGGCGTCACGCCCTCGATCGCGGTGTTCATGCAGCGCGTCGGCCGCAGCGGCCACGCACTCGGGAAGACACCCAAGGGCCGGCTCTTCCCGCTCACCCGGGACGAGCTGGTGTGCGCCGCGGGGCTGCTCGACGCGGTGCGGCGGGGCGAGCTGGATCGCACGCCGATGCCCGGCAAGCCGCTCGACATCCTCGCCCAGCAGATCGTCGCCACGTGCGTGAGCGAGCCGTGGGAGGAGGAGCGGCTGTTCGAGACCTTCCGCCGCGCCTGGCCCTATCGCGAGCTCGCGCGCGAGGACTTCGACGCCGTCGTGGCGCTTCACTCCGATGGACGCTACGCGCTGCTCCACCGGGATGGGGTGAACCACCGGCTGCGCGCGACCAAACGCGCGCGCATCACGGCGCTCACCTCGGGCGGCGCGATCCCGGACACCGGGCAGTATCGCGTGCAGGTCGAGCCCGAGGGCGTGACCGTGGGCTCGCTCGACGAGGACTTCGCGATCGAGTCGAACATCGGCGACGTGTTCCAGCTCGGCAACGCCTCGTGGCGGGTGCTCAAGATCGAGCAGGGCGTGGTGCGGGTCGCTGATGCCCACGGCCAGCCGCCCTCGGTGCCGTTCTGGCTCGGCGAAGGGCCGTCGCGCACCTCCGAGCTGTCGGCGGCGATCGCGCGGGTCCGGGAGCGCGGAAAGGACCGGCACTGGCTGATCGACGTGGTCGGGCTCCCGGAACCGGCCGCCGACCAGCTGGCCTCCTATATAGAGGAGGGGGAAAGGAGCCTGGGCGCGATCCCGACCCCCGAGCGGGTGGTCCTGGAGCGGTTTTTCGACGAATCGGGGGGAATGCAGCTCGTCATCCACGCGCCGTTCGGCGGGCGCATCAACCGGGCGTGGGGTCTCGCCCTGCGCAAGCGCTTCTGTCGCGGCTTCGGCTTCGAGCTCCAGGCGGCCGCCAACGAGGAAGCGATCGTGATCTCGCTCGGGCCGCAGCACAGCTTCCCGCTCGATGACGTGTTCAACTACCTGAACCCGAAGCGCGTGCGCGACCTGCTCGTCCAGGCGCTGCTCGATCAGCCGATGTTCACCACGCGCTGGCGGTGGAACCTGACTCGCGCGCTGCTGCTGGCGCGCACCGAGAAAGGCCGCCGGGTGCCGACGCCACTGCTCCGCATGCGCGCCGAGGACCGTCTCATCCAGGCGTTCCCCCAGGTGCTCGCCTGCCCGGAGACGCTGCCGCCCGGCGACACGCCGGTGCCGTGGGAACATCCCATCGTCCGCCAGTCGATCGAGGACTGCCTCCAGGAGGCGATGGACGTCGAGGGCCTGATCGCGCTGCTCCAAGGCCTGCGCTCGGGTCGGATCGAGAAGCTGGCGGTGGACACCGCCGAGCCCTCGGCGTTCGCGCGCGGCATCTTGAACTCGACGCCCTACACGTTCCTCGACGACGCTCCGCTCGAGGAACGCCGCACCCAGGCGGTGGCCACACGCCGCGTGCTCGATCCCAAGTCCGCCGACACGCTCGGGGCACTCGATCCCGCGGCGGTGGCGCGCGTGCGCGAAGAGGCGTGGCCCGATCCGTCGGGCCCCGAGGAGCTGCACGAGGCACTGCTGTGGATGGGGTTCGTCCTCGAGCGGGAAGCCGATAGGGCCGGGTGGACCGAGTGGCTCGAAGAGCTGCGCGGCGCCGGACGGGTCGCGCAGGAGTGTGTCGCGGGCGAGAGGTGCTGGCGGGCGGCGGAGACGACTTCCGAGCCGGTGGATCGCCTGCGCGGACGCCTCGAGGCGCTCGGCCCGGTGGTGCTCGAAGGCGACGAGTTCCGCAACTCCCTCGGCCCCGAGGGGTGGGGCTCCGTGCCGTCGCTCCCCGCGAGCGAACGAACCGCCATGCTCGAGCTCCAGGCGAAAGGCGCCGTGCTGCGCTGCCGGCTCGAGGGCCGCGAGGCGTGGTGCGAGCGCCGGCTGCTCGCGCGCATCCAGCGCTACACGCTCGAGCGGCTGCGCCGCGAGATCGAGCCCGTCACTGCCGCCGAGTTCTGGCGCTTCCTCGCCGCATGGCAGCACGCCGGCGAATCGCAGCGTCTGGTGGGACCGCGCGGCGTGCTCGAAGTGGTGCGGCAGCTCGCCGGCTACGAGATCCCGGCCGCGCGCTGGGAGTCGAGCGTGCTGCCGGCGCGAGTCTCGGACTACCGCGCCGAGTGGCTCGACGAGCTGACCCTCACCGGCGAAGTGGCGTGGGGGAGGCTCTGGGGTGCGGGCGACGTCGCGGTGCGGAGCCTGCCGCTCTGCCTCGTGCCGCGCGACGAGATGGATTCGTGGCTCGCGCTGTCCTCGGCGACCCGTCCCGGTGGATCCAGCGCCGAGCCGGTGCTGGGCACCTACGCTCTCGCGATCCTCGAGGTGCTCGATACGAACGGCGCGAGCTTCGCAGCCGAGATCCAGCGCCGCTCGAAGCTGCTGCCGTCCCACTTCGAGATGGGCCTCGTGCAGCTCCTCGGACATGGCCTCGTGACCTGCGACTCGTTCGGCGGCCTGCGCCGTCTCGTGGTGCCGGCCTCGCGCCGCCGTGGTGTGGTGAAGCGGGTGCCATTCTCACCCGCCGGCCGCTGGTCGCGATTCCGTTCGCCCGAGCCCGGCGTCACGCTCGCACCGGCGCCGGCGCAGGTCGAGTTCGCCGCGCTGAGATTGCTCGACCGCTACGGGGTGATCGTGCGCGACCTTCTCGAGCGCGAGCGTCTGCCGGTGTTCTGGCGCGACCTGGTTCGCGTGTATCGCCGGCTCGAGCTGCGCGGCGAGGTGCGTGGCGGGCGGTTCGTCCAGCGCTTCTCGGGCGAGCAGTACGCATTGCCGCAGGCCATCGAGCTGATGCGCAGGGTGCGTCGCGAGGGTCCGGCCCCCGAAGTGGGAGGGCTCTGGGTTTCCGCAGCGGACCCGCTCAATCTCGGCGGGATTCTCACGCCGGACGCGCGCGTGCCCTCTCAGGCGAGGCAGCGCGTCCGGGTGGCGTGAGGCAGAGCGTCGGGGGTGACGCGGTTTAGTCCGTTCCCAGGAGTCGTCCGTCGCTCGCGGAATAGATCGCGATCGACACGACCACTCCGGAGCGGCCGCCGTCGTAGGCCGAAACCCGCACCCGCGGCTCGTCCTCGCGACTCACCAGCCACGCGCCGCGAGGCACGTTGCGGGCGAGCTGCGAGCAGATCCCCGGTGGCGATTGGCGTCCCGGCGGCCGGCCCGGAATCCAGATGCGGCACAGTCCCGGAGCGGGAAGGTGTCCCGGGGGAATTCCCAGGGTCTTGGCCGGGTTTGCGCCGTGATGCTTGCCCTGACTCCTTGGCTCCGGCTGGCGCGGCGGCTCGGTGATGACGAGAAGCTCGCTCGATGCGCAGCCACCCACCGCCAGCGCTGCCGCGAAGGCGAGAATTGCCCGTGCGTTCATGGTCTGTCTCCTTCGATCGGCCTGATGCTACGACGCCGCGCGCTCGCCCGGACGGTCCGTCGACCGGGGACCGGCGCTCACCCGACGCCAGACGGCAGTGAAGTCCGTCTGCGCGACCCGCTGGGTCTCCATGCTCGAGTGAAGTGTGAGCGCAACACCGCAGGCGGTTACGATGCCGGCCATTACGGCGCCGTTCTTCGCCGACTCCGCGAACATCCACGAGAACACGACCGCCGCGATCACCGGGAGGATCGAAAGGGCCGTCATGATCCAGTCGTTGGTGGGATTCACCCCGGGCAGGACCCGCAGTTGCCCGAGCTTCGTGTGCCACTGGAGCGAAGACCGCCGCTCCGTGAACTCCTCGAGATAGGCGGACGTCAGGCGCACCTGCTGGCGGGCGTGAATCAGGGGGTAGAAGCCGGCGCCCGCGGCAAAGACCACGGTCAGCATGCGCCCAGCGCTGTTGTCGGCGATCGCCCAGGCGAGCAGGCCCGCGGCCGCGGTGGTGCCGATCGTCCACGTCATGCCTGCCGAGCGCTCAATCGAGCGGCAGCGCTCCATCAGGGTTCTGTATTCCACGGTTCCGGGATCGTTCTCCGCGAGCATGGTTCTCTCCTTCGGAACGGAGTAGGGGGTGACACCGGGCGGAGGGGTGCCTTGTCGTTATCGGTGCGGCGGGATCGCGGCTTGAGGGCAGGCTCGTAGTGCCGCGGCACGACGAGCCGCGAGCCTCGATGCTCAACCCGGGGGTTCACCTGGACGATGACTTCGACGCCCTCCCCGGGCCCGGCCGCCACTCGAGAAGCGAATGCACGATCTCCCCGACTGGAATCGCCTCGACACGGCGGCTTACCGCGTCTCCATGAAACGCTCGGTGCGCCGGCTCGCATGGTACCTGGCTACCCTCGGGACCCTGGTGGCGGTCATCGGGTTTGCGGCTTCCTTCGTGCCCCTCCTGGTAGTCGGAGTGGTGCTCGCGGCAGCCGGGCTCTGGAATCTCCCGCGCCCCTCCCTCGAGGGGCTGGTCGTGGATGGTGTCGCGATGATCCTGACCGGCGCCTTCCAGTGTCTGTCGTGGCTGTGGATGGAGGACGTGCGCACGTCGGGTCTCGGCAAGGCGGTCCTCACCGGCGTGCTCCAGATCGTGTGGGGCGTACGCCGAGTCGCGACTTACTGGACCGCCCGCCATGTCGTGAACGACCCTCCGGCGATCGCGCAGCTCGAAGCCATCGTCCGCGAGGTTTCGAAGCTCGATGCGAAATCTGATCCGGCCGTCGTCGAATTCCGCACCGGCCGCTTCAACCACCTCCGCAGTCGCCTCGGACTCTTTTCCGAGGGGACCGTCGGGCTGCTCGAACAGCAGGTCGTGCGCCTCGAGAAGCGAGCCGACATCTGGATCGAGACGGCGGGCACCACCTCGGGCGGATCGATGAAGGTGCGTATTCAGATGGGCGACCTGGAGCTGAGCGCCCGGATGTCCGCCGCGCACCTCGAGCGCTTCGAGGGCTGGAAGCTCGGGCAGGCGCAATTCCGCCAGATTGCCGCCTGACGCGGCCTCTGTCCTCCCCGGAACCCAACCTTTGGCCACCCCGGGCAGTCCAACTCCCTGGTGATGCCTCGCCCTCCGGGCGACTACGGCACTCTTTTCAGGGGGTAACCATGCGGGACCCGAACGCATCGATCTTGTTCCGAACCATCCTCGCCGCGATCTCAGGGTCCGCCCTTTCTCTGGCGGTACTCCCGCCCGCCGCAGCCGAGACGGTCGTTCCCGTCGCGCCCTTCGAGTCGGTCACGCTTCATGGCGGCGGCACGGTCACCCTGCGCCATGGAACGACGCAGCGAGTGACGTTGCGCCAGGGCACCACGCAGGACACCCGCGTGACCGTCGTGGACGGCTGGCTGGTCATTGAACGCCGCGAAGGGGCGCGCCACGAGGAAGACGAACTGGCGGTCGAAGTCGTCACTCCGGAGGCGCTCGACCTCGCGGTCACGGGTGGAGGCGTCATTCAGAGCGTCGGCAGCTTCCCCCGGCAGGGATCGATTGGAGTCCATGTCGAGAACGGCGGCACCATCGACATCCGCTCGATGAAGGTCGAGGCCGTCGCTGCCCGCGTACAGAGCGGTGGCAGGATCCTGGCGAAACCCCAGGAGAGCCTGGCCGCGCATGTCTCCCAAGGTGGCGTCGTCACCTATTGGGGAGCCCCCAACGTTCACTCGCGAGTGGAGCAGGGGGGTGTCGTCGGACGGGGAGTCGCCGCGGATGCCGGCCGGCCGCTCGCGGAGCTCGGCCCCGATTTCGAAACCATCCCACCGATGCCACCCACGCCGCCGGTGCCGCCAGTCCCGCCGGTGCCACCGGCTCCACCCGTGCCGCGGACCGGTCGCGTCCTGTAGTCTGCCGGCGCACCTTGAGGATCCGGAGGGCCACCGCGGGAGGCAGCGATCGCGACCGACGATGCAGCGCGGCACGGACACCTGCCCCGTGTGCTCGGGCTCTGGGATGCCACCTGCGTCGTCATCGGCGCCATCATCGGCGTCGGCATCTTCTTCACGCCGCGTGACGTGGCGCGGGTCACGGGGTCCGCGCAGGCCGCACTCCTGGCGTGGCTCGTCGGCGGCGTGATCGCGCTGCTCGGCGCGTTCACCTTCGCGGAGCTCGGCCGACTGCGCCCGTTCGCGGGGGGGCAGTACCACATCCTGCGCGACGCCTACGGCAAGGCGCCCGCGTTCCTGTTCGTCTTCTGCAACCTGACCGCCGTTCAGGCGGGCGCGGTCGCGATCATCGCGATCCTCTGCGCGCAGAATCTCGGCGTGGCACTCCACGGCGGCGAGCCCGGCGGCCCGTGGGTGATGACTATCGCCGCGACGCTCACGTGGATCCTGGTCGGCGCCAACGTCGTCGGCGTGCGCTCGGGCGCCGGGCTCCAGAACGCGACGGTCGTGCTCAAGCTGGTGGCGCTCGCGGCGCTCGTGGCACTGGCCGCCATGATCCGAAGCCCCGCACCCGAGGCACCCGCCTCCGCCGCCGCTCACGCGCTCACCTTCCCGGCCCTCTTCGCCGGCGTGACGCTCACGCTGTTCGCCTACGGCGGCTGGCAGCAGGCGCTGTGGATGGCGGGCGAGGTCATCGATGCACGCCGCGCGGTGCCGCGCGCGATCCTGATCGGCGTCTTCGTGGTGATCGCCGCCTACCTCTCCGCCAACTGGGCCTATCTCGACCTGCTCGGCTTCGCCGGGGTGCGCGACGCGCGAGCCCTCACGGCCGATGCGTTCTCCACGTGGTCACCCGGCATCGGTCGGCGGATCGCGGCGGCCGCGGTGGCGATCTCGGCGTTCGGCGTGCTCAACGCGCAGTTCCTCACCGGACCTCGTCTCACCTGGGCGATGGCGCGCGACGGTCAGTTCTTCGAGCCCTTCACCCGGCTCCATTCGCGGTTCGCGACGCCGGCTGCGGCCATCATCCTGCTGGGCGTGCTGTCGACCGCGCTCACCCTCGGGCTCGGCCTCGACCGCACCGATCTCCTCACCACCGGCGTCGTGGTGGTCGACGCCGCATTCTTCGCGCTCACCGGGCTCGCGCTGCCGCTGCTCAGCCGGCGCGCCCCGCCCGAGGAACGGGCGCCGGCGTGGATCGGCGTGGTGGCGATCGCCTTCGCCGCGCTCGAGCTGCTCGCGATCGTGGGATCGGTTCTGCAGAAGGACGTGCGCCTGGTGGCGCTCTCCGGCATCGCGTGGATCGGCGCCGCAGCCATCACCTGGGCGCTGTTCTTCCGTCGCGCCCCGGCGTAGCCGGTACCGCGACTCCGGCGCTTCGTCTCAATCCAGTGGCCAACGCGCTCGCCCGGCGCGATTTTCCAAAGCGGACCCTGCACCTCTGAAGGCTCAGATCCGTTCCGGGCCTTCGTACCGTCATCGCCACGAGAGGAAGCCGCATGCCCAGTGTTTCCCTGTTCCGTCTGTACCTGCTCCGGGCCATGTACCTGATTCTGCTCGTCGGGCTGGCGTTCGATCAGTGGCCCGGCCTGTTCCACCACCCGCCAACCTGGACGCTGATGCGCGGCGTGGTCTGCAGCATGTTGACCGCCGTTTCACTCCTGGCGGCCATCGGACTGCGCTACCCGCTGCAGATGCTGCCCCTTCTGATCTTCGAGCTGGTCTGGAAGTCGATCTGGCTGGTCGCTATCGCACTGCCGCTCGCGCTCGACCATCGGGTCGATGCGGCGACGCAGGAGACGATCTTCAACTGTTCCCTGGGCATCATCCTCCCGTTCGTGATCCCGTGGCGCTACGTGTCGCGCACTACGTGAAGCAGCCCTCCGACCGCTGGAGGTGATGTCGCGGGCGCGACCGTCGCCGGGGTGCCGTTCTTCCGCCCGCCTCGGCTATGATCCGCTCGATGTCCAGGGAGCACTGGGAACGTATCTACCAGCGCAAGGGTTCGGACGAGGTCAGCTGGTATCAACCCCACCTCGACCGCTCGCTTCGCTTCATCGCGGAAGCCAGCCTTCCGGCCACGGCCTCGATCATCGATGTGGGGGGCGGCTCCTCGACGCTGGTCGACGACCTGCTCGACCAGGGCTATCGGAACATCACGGTCCTGGACCTTTCCCCGAGCGCGATCGCAGAAGCACAGCGGAGACTGGGCGAGCGTGCCGCGACGGTGACGTGGCGGGTGGGGGATGTCACCGAGATCGAGCTCCCCGAGCATCAATTCGACTTCTGGCACGATCGCGCGGTCTTTCACTTCCTCACCGACGAGGCCGTGCGCGAGCGCTACGTGGCCGCGGTTCGCCGCGCGCTGAAGCCGAACGGGCACATCGTCGTCGCCACGTTCGGCACTTCGGGTCCGGACATGTGCAGCGGGCTCCCGGTCGCGCGGTACAGCGCCGAAGGCATCCACGACCAGTTCGGGACCGCGTTCCGCAAGGTGGGAAGTGATACCGAGATCCACCACACGCCGTGGGGCAGCGAGCAGGAGTTCGTGTCCTGCTACTGCCGGATGCCCGAGTGACCTTTGGCGCTGCATTGCAGGCGCCCGTCATGGGTCGCTAGATTGGCGGCAACATGGTTCGTGTCCTTGCCATGATTCTCGCCATCACCCTTTCCGCGCCTGCGCGGGCGGACGATCTCAAGACGCTCTTCGCAGACTATTGGGCGAACGAGCTTCGGGAGAATCCGTTCGACGCCACGCAGTCCGGTGTCCACGACTACGACGACCGGGTTCCGGACGTGTCACCACAGGCGCGGGCGCGCCGCCTCGAAGAGGACCAGGCGTTTCTGAAGCGCCTCGGTGCGATCGACGCATCCCGGGCGAGCGACAGCGAGCGCCTGTCGGCCGATCTTCTGCGGTTCATCCTCAGGCACCGGATCGCGCTCGACCCGTATAACGCCGGGCGGATGCCGTTTGTGTCCGACGGCGGGTTCCATAACTCCATGGGCTATGTGGTCGACGTGACGCCGTTTGCAACCGCCGCCGATTTCGAACGCTACATCAGGCGGCTTCGTGCGCTTCCCGTCTATCTCGACCAGAACATCGCCAACATGCGGCAGGGATTGGCCGACGGTTTCACACAGCCGAAGGAGATTCTGGCCGGCATTCTTCCCTCGTTCGACGCGCAGGTCACGGCAAACCCCGAAGAGCATCCCCTTCATGCCCCGTTCGCCGACATGCCGAAGGGCATTCCGGAGAGCACGCGCAAGACGTTGCAGGCGGAGGGGCGTCGGGTCCTGAGCGCGGAGGTCATTCCCGCGTTTGCGCGGGTCGCGGCGTTCATGAAATCCGAATACGCGGCGAAAGCGCGCACCACTCTGGCGGCTTCGGACCTTCCGGGCGGTCGCGAGTACTACGCGGCGCTCATTCGCTATTTCACCTCGCGCGACGACCTGACGCCGGAGTCCGTCCACGCGCTCGGCCTCAAGGAGGTCGCGCGCATCCGCGGCGAAATGGACGCGGTGATCAAGGAAACCGGGTTCAAGGGCTCGTTCGCTGAGTTCCTGCAGTTCCTGCGCACGGACGAACGCTTCTATCCCAAGTCGCCCGAGGAGCTGCTGACCCGGGCGGCCTGGATCGCCAAGGACATCGACGGCAGGCTCCCGGCCTATTTTGGCAAGCTGCCGCGCCAGACCTATTCGGTCGAGCCGGTTCCCGCCGAGATCGCCGAGAACTACACGTCGGGCCGCTATTCGCCGGCCCCGCCGGATGCGGCACGGGGCGGGCAGTACTGGGTGAACACGACTCATCTCGACAAGCGACCGCTGTATGAGCTGCCGGCGCTCACCTTGCACGAGGCGGTTCCGGGCCACCATCTCCAGGGCGCGCTCGCCTACGAGATCGAAGGCGCGCCCGAATTCCGGAAGCAGTTCTATCCCCACGCTTTTGGAGAAGGGTGGGGCCTCTATTCGGAGAAGCTCGGTGTCGAAATGGGGGTCTACGGCACACCCTACGAGCATTTCGGCCGACTCTCCATGGAGATGTGGCGCGCCTGCAGGCTGGTCATCGACACCGGAATCCACGCCAAGGGCTGGTCGCGGAAGCAGGCCATGGACTATCTCGCGGCGAACACGGCGCTGTCGCTCAGGAACGTTCAGACCGAGGTCGACCGCTATATCGCGTGGCCGGGGCAGGCGCTCGCGTACAAGATCGGCGAGCTGACGATCTGGGAGCTGCGGCGCAAGGCGGAAGCGGAGCTCGGACCGAAATTCGACATCAGGCACTTCCACGACGCGGTCCTCGACGAAGGCGGGCTGCCGCTCGAGATATTGCGGCGGCGCATCGACGCGTACATCGCGCGGGAGAAGGCCCGATGATCGCCCGGTCCGGAAGCCGTTGATGCCAGGGTAGGAGCTCCGTGCTCCGGCGCATCGTCCACATCGACATGGACGCGTTCTACGCGTCGGTCGAGCAGCGCGACCGGCCCGAGCTGCGTGGCCGCCCGGTGGCGGTCGGCGGCTCGCCGGAATCGCGTGGCGTCGTCGCCGCGGCGAGCTACGAGGCGCGACCGTTCGGCGTCCGGTCCGCGATCCCGATGAGCCGGGCGATCCGCCTCTGTCCCGACCTCGTGATCGTTCCCCCCGACTTCGCGAAGTACCGCTCTGTGTCCCAGGAGGTGTTCGCGATCCTCCGCGAGGTCACGACGCTGGTGGAGCCGCTTTCGCTCGATGAGGCGTACCTCGACGTGACGGAGAACTCCTGGGGCGAGCCGCTCGGCGTCGACGTGGCGAAGCGGCTGAAGTCCGCGATCCTCGAGAAAACGAACCTCACCGCCTCGGCGGGTGTCGCCCCCAACAAGTTCCTCGCCAAGATCGCCTCCGGCTGGCGCAAGCCGGACGGGCTCACCGTGGTGGCGCCGGAGCGGATCGAATCCTTCCTCCAGCAGCTGCCGGTGGAAGCGCTCTGGGGTGTCGGTCCCGTGACCGCGAAGCGGCTGCGCGAGCGCGGGATTGTGCGCGTCGTCGACATCCGCACCTCCGACACGGAAGCCCTGCGGGCCGCGGTCGGCAGCTCGACCGAGTGGCTCCAGCGGCTCGCGATCGGGGAGGACGACCGTCCCGTTCAGCCGAATCGCGCTTCCAAGTCGTCCTCGTCCGAGTGCACCTACGCGGAGGACCTCACCGATCTTGCGCGCATTCGCGAGGAGATCGCCGGGATGGCGCGCGACAACGCTCTCTGGCTCGGCCGCAAGGGCTTCCTCGCGCGCACGGTGACGATCAAGGTGCGCTACAGCGATTTCACCACCGTGACGCGGAACCACACCGACGAGCCGACGAACGATCCGGATCAGGTCGCGGCGCGCGCGGTTACGTTGCTCGAGAAGACCGAGGCCGGCCGGCGCCCCGTGCGCCTGCTCGGTGCCGGTGTCCACAATCTCCAGGCGCCGGGCGAGCCCGAAGCTGCCGACGACTCGCAGCTCCAACTCGAGCCGTAGCGCGTCGTCGCGTTCGTCAGATCAGCCGGCGCGCCTCGAGGCTCACCTGCATCACCTGACCTGCGCGCCGGATCTCGAGCTTCCGCTTCCCGGGAGCGCGAAACAGGATCCGGGCGTCATCGAGCGTCAGCTGAGGTGCGCGCTTCCCGTCGATCGCCAGGATCTGGTCATCGGGCCGGAGCCCGGCTTCCGAGGCCGGCGACCGGGGATGGACCGAGAGGATCCTGATCGCCGTAAGTTCCGACGTGTCAGCAGCCAGGAAGAGCCCACTCATGTCGTACTCGAATGGTTTCTGCTCCGGATAGGGCTCGAGGACCATGCGCCCGTGCATGTAGTCGAAGGTCACCCGATGCCGCCGAAGGAGATCGCCGCCCACGATTCCCTGGGGATCGTCGAGCGCGAAGATGCCGCTCGTATCCCGCGAGAACGTGGCAATCGCACCGGGGAAGGAGAGAGGCCCCAGGCGAAGCGTGTCGAGACGGCCGACGTCGCCGCGCGTGATGCCGCCCGCGCCGCCACCGGTCGCGAGATCGTGCCGATTGCCGTGCACGTCATGGAGCCCGTGCTCCACCGAGAACGGCCGGAACAGCGTCACCACACCGCGCACGCCGGTGTCGATGATGAGCCGGCACCGGAGATGCTTTCCTCCACGCGGCGTGACGGTTCCCACGGCGATCGGCCAGCCGGTATCGAGCTCGATCGGGACCACGGCCGCTCCCGGCGGGGGAACGTAGGTGGCCGGGTCGTGGAGCGTGATGGTGCGCTGCGCGTAATCCATGACCACGACATGGCGCGACATGAAGTCTCCGCCGAGCAGCCCGTCCACCCGCCGTCCTTCGTAAAGGGCCACGTGTCCCAGCGTGAGAATGCGCGGATCCGACACGGTGAGCGTGTCCCCGAGCGCGCCCAGCACGACCGGCTGGTTCGCGCGGGAGAGCCCGACATCCGCCCCCGAGCCCGCCCCGACCTCGACCTTGGCCTCGGCCCCACGTCCCAGCTTCAGCCGGTCGGCGCATTCGCGCGCGATGATCGACGCGTCCGGGCAGCCGGTATCGAGGATGAACCACTGCGGACCGACGCCGTCGATCGACACCTGGACGTAGGGCTTGTTGTTCGTGATTTCGAACGGCAGCGGGCGCGCGGCAGCGGCAACGAGCCCGAGGAGAACGAGGGCAACCCAGCGGCTGATCACTCCACGACCACCAGCATGCCCATCATGCCCTTCTTCGCGTGGCCGTCCACGTCACAGTGGAAGTGGTACTCGCCGGCCTTGGTGGGCGTGAACTGAACCTTCTTCGAGCCGTAGAACATGCCGACCGGGGTATCGATCTCGATTCCTGCTTCCTTGGCCATGCAGGAAAAGTCGTGGGGCACGAACATGGCGCCGTTCTTGACCGTGAGCTCCACCGGGACCCCGCGTTTCACCACGATCCGGTTCGGATCGAAGTAGAACGAGTGGGTGGTGATCTTCACGCGCTGGACCTGATCGGTGCCCACCGTTGCGGTCACTTCCTTGACCGGGCGGTCGTTGCCGGACGCACATCCCGCGGCCAGGCCGGCGCACAGCGCTGCAATCATGAGCCATCTCATCATGACGAACTCCTCCATGGTTCGTGTCGAAGGCACCCTGGGCTCGTTTCGACGCATGATGCTACCGCAATGGCCGACACATCTGCGTCACGGATTTGTGCTGCAGCGACGCGGATCCTAGCGCAGGAGGGCGACGCGCCGCGCGACGCGGCCGGCGTCGGTGCGCAGCTCGCACAGGTAAACACCCGCTGGAGCTGCGCTGCCCGTGCTCGTGCGCCCATCCCAGGAAACGCGGTGCGGACCGGGGCCCAGGGTCGTCGCCACGAGCGTCGTCACCGTCCGACCGGTGACGTCGAGAACCGAGAGCGTTACCGCCTGGGACCGCGACAACGCGAATTCGAGTTCGAGACGCCCGCGGGAGGGATTCGGGCGGGGAGGCGCAAACGAGGGCGAGGCCGCGCCCGAAGGCGGAACGCCCGAGGGAAGCGTCGAAGTATTGAGCAGCACCGTGATCGTGCCGGCGTTGGCGTTCGCGAGCGCCAGGTCGATGCGGCCATCGGCGTTCAGGTCGGCCGCCGCGATGGCCACCGGCTGGAGATCGGCGCCGTAATCGCGCCTGGCCTCGAACGTGCCGTCGCCCACCCCGTGCAGCACCGAGGCGGTGTACGAGGTGCCGTTCGCACAGGCGAGATCGAGGACCCCATCGGCATCGAAATCGGCGATGGCGACGCTCCGACAGCCGAGATCGGTCGGCCAGTCCGCCTTCGGCTCGAAGCTGCCGTCGCCGTGGCCGAGGAACACGGAGACCCACCCCGAGTGGTTCGCGACCGCGACGTCGGGTCGGAGGTCTCCATCGAGGTCGCCGACCGCGACCCCGAATCCGTTCCCGCCGGTGAACAGGCTCGACGCGGGATCGAACGTGCCATTGCCGTGGCCGAACAGAACCGACAGCCCCTGGGTCGAGTTGTTCGCCACGACGAGGTCCAGCTTGCTGTCGCCGTTCAGGTCCGCCAGCGTGACGTCCATCGGCGTACTGCCGGCCGCGAACACCATGCGCGGGCCGAACGTCCCGTTCCCGGCCCCGAGCAGCACCGACGCGGTGCTCGCGTTCACGTTCATGGCGACCAGGTCGGGATGGGTGTCTCCATTGAGGTCGCCGCTCGCCACCGCGACCGGATTGACGCCGGCAACGAATTCGGTGGGCGTGCCGAAGGTCCCGAATCCAGTGCCGAGCGACACGGAAACCGAGTTGCCCCCGTCGTTGGCAACCACCATGTCGAGGTGCCCGTCGTGGTTCAGGTCGGCGAGCAGCCCGTCGATCGGCCATTCGCCGGTCGCGTACGGCACGCGGGTCGGAAATGTGCCGTCACCCACGCCCAGCAGGATCGAGAACGTCCTGGGAGTGGGACCGAAGTTCACCACCCCGAGATCGAGCGCGCCGTCCTCGTCCACGTCGCCGACCGCGATCGAGAACGGCACGCTGCCGGCACCGGCGTGAGTCTCGAACCCAAAGGTCCCGTCGCCATTCCCCCACAGCACGGAGACGTTGCTCCCATAGCTGGTCGCCGCGAGATCGAGATCCCCGTCGCCATCGAGGTCGGCGGTCGCCACGCTGAACGGCGTCGGGCCGGCGTCGAACTCACGGGAGGCTCCGAACGAGCCGTCGCCGTTGCCGAGACGCACCGCGACGTTGCTGACGCCGGAAACCGTCACCGCATAGTCGAGGCTTCCGTCGGCGTTGAAATCCCCCAGCGCAACCGACGTCGGATTGTCCGGTGTTGGCAGAGCGGACGCCGGCGCGAAGGTGCCGTCCCCCAGGCCGAGCAGTACCGAGACGTTGTCCGAGTTCTGATTCGCGACCATGAGGTCGAGCGCCGCGCCGGCGTCGACCTTGCCGATCGCGACCGATCGGGGATAGAGGCCGGTCGCGAACGTCGTGTGGGGCGCGAACGTCCCATCGCCGTTGCCGAGCAGCACCGACACCGAGTTCGACAGTGAGTTCGCTACCACGAGATCCTGGTGTCCGTCCCCGTCCAGATCGCCGGCGTCGAGGCTGTACGGAAACACGCCGGTCGGAAAGTCGGTCTTCGGACCGAACGTGGCATCCCCGTTCCCGAGCAGGATGGAGACCGTGTTGCTGCTGTCGTTCGAGACCGCAATATCCAGCACGCCGTCTTCGTCGAAGTCCCGGATCGCCGCCGCAGTCGGCCGCGGCCCGGTGGGGTAGTCGACATGCGCCGCGAACGCACCGCCGCCGAGTCCGCGCAGCACCGACACCGTCTTGCCGCTGTCGTTGACGGCGACGAGATCGGGAACCAGGTCCGCATCGAGGTCCGCGATCGCGACGAAGAACGGCCGGATGCCGGTGACATGCGGCTCACGTGCGGTGAATGTCCGCGCCGAGGTGCCGCGCAACACCGAGACCGTGTGCCCCCACTCGTTCGCGACCGCGAGATCCGGCCGCGCGTCCCCGTCGAGATCGCCGATCGCGACGTGGATGGCGGCTCCGCCGGCATAGTAGGAGTCGAAAGCTGCCGCGAACGTGGCCCCCGTGCTCTGAACCACGGGTGCGGGACGGGGCGCAGCCGTCGCAGCCGTCGCGACGGCAAGCGCGAGCGCGGTGGCCTTCAGCGCCGGATGCGGCCCGCCACGGGCGCCGGGCAGACGTGGACGATTCATGCGACGACCCTCGGTGGAACGGGGGTCAGTATACGCCCTAAAGCCCTGGCATCTACGACCGCGCTCGCTTCACGATCAGCCCGAGAACGCCAGCACCCCACCACGCCCAGGCGATCACCCAGGCGGCGCCGCTCCAGCCCAGCAGCGGCACCATGCGAGCTGGAATCGCCTCCGCGGCCAGACGCAGCGCCAGTGCCACCAGCACGGCGACCGCGATCCCGGGCCCCAGCGCACGCGCCTCGAGCGCGAGCGGATGTCCACCGTGGCTCACGATGACACGGGTCGCGATCCCCAGCGTCAGGAGACCGAAGCCACCGATGAACACGGTGTGCTCGCCGGCCAGCGCGTGATTGGGCCACGCTGCGGCCAGCAGCAGACCGGCAAGCGTCATCCATCCCGAGCCCCACAGGCAGAGCGCCGGCACGTCGCCGCGACCGGGCGGCCGCCAGACCTTCCACGACAGGAGCAGAATCGCCGCGGCCGCCGCTGCGCGCAGCCACGCGCCCCACGCCGGGTGCCCGAGCGCTTCGGCCACGAACGCGGCGGCCAGCGCGATCGCGAGCGGCAGGTAGAGCGCGAAGCGCGGTCCACGCTGGTGGGCCCGCGCCAGTCCTGGAATCTTCATCGGATCGCGCATCCCGCTGAAGGTGGGAACGAGCAGCGCCCCGAGTCCGAGCACGAGTGGCAGCACGAACCCGAGAGAGACGAGCCGGATTCCGAAGCGCGGCTGCGGCTCGATCCACCATCCGGTCGAGCTGCCCAGCAGGAGCACGCCTCCGACCAGCCCGAGGACCATCGCCAGTGCCGCGAACAGGAACTCGGCCGGCGGGCGGGCCGGGGCGCGCGCCACGCGCCTCACCAGCGCCACCAGCAGGCTCACGATCCCCACCAGCCAGGCTGCGAATGCGCCGGGCATGAAGCCGGCGAGCACCAGACCGTCGATGCCGAGCACCGCGGCAACCGGAACGACGAGCTCGAGCGGCCGGCACGGCGGACCGCCGGTGAAGGCGGGCATCGCCGTGAGCAGGAAGCCGAACACGAAGCACTGCTCGAACCCGAGGATCATGAGGATCTGGTGGGCGATCCCCGGCCATGCCACGAGCCCCATTGCGTGCAACGGCCACAGGATGGCAGCAAGAATCGAGTTCGCGAGCCCGATCGGGAACAGCACACGGTAGGGAAGCGGCCACGCGGCGCCCGGCCGGACCGTCGGTGACGCATTCATCGGTGAAGTACGACGGTTTGTCCGACCGCCAGTCGCCCGATCCGGGTGACCGTGCCATAGACCCCAGCGTTGTTGTCGTTGACGCGGACCACGGCCTTCAACATCTCGGGCGCTGGGCGCCCTCCGTCGGGATCCAGGTTCACCATCACGCAGCGAATGTCGCGCATGGTGACGGCCACGGCGGGTGCGTCGTCCCCTTCGCCGAACGAGAGTACACCGCCCACCCACTCGTCCTCTTCGAACGGGACCGCGCGCGCGCATCGGACCAGGACGTTCGGACGAAAGCGCCGGGCGTCTGCGCTCGTCCCCGCGAGCCGGCAGATTTCACGAACCGTCTCGGACGCGATCACCGAGATGCTCGCTTCATCGAAGATGCCCTGTCTCAACTCCATCATCTCCACCGGGCCCCCGAGGCGGCGCCCCACTTCCGCGGCGAGAGCCTCTCCGAACACGGGCATCACTTCCCCCTCGGGTGTGCGCACGTGTGTCGGCAGCGCTTCGGCCTTCCCGTCCTCACGCGGCTGCGGAGTGAAGTGAATGAGGTCGGGAAGCTTGCTCGCGGACAGCCAGGGGAACCCGCCGCGCTCGTCGAGCCGACGGAACGCGAGGCGCCGATCGCCTTCGAGCCCCTGCCACCCCATCGTGGCGGCGTCGAGCGGCTCGCCGCGCATGGACTTCACGGGATAGCGGAAGAGTGCCTCGATCTGTCCGATCTCGATCGGCACTTCTACCGCGGCAGTCGATCCCGGGTCGCCATCAGAGCCTCGATCGCGTCGGCCAGGTGGACGTCCGTGATGTGGTGATCGCCGCGTTCCACACGCAGTCGTTGCGCCGTCATCAGGACGTCGACGTCGCGGAACCCTTCGGGCGTCTCGAACTTGTAGCAGGCCAGCTCGACCTTCATGCCGTTGGGGTCCTGGAAGTAGATCGAGTCCATGAATCCCCGATCGCGCTGCAGGAATTCGATCCCATGCCCCTGCAACCGTGACGGGACCTGGCTGAACGTGGCCCGCGACACATTGAACGCGAGATGCTCGACGCAGCCGGCATCGCGCGGGGCGGGCCGGCGGGCATCCTTCCGCTCCTCGTTGGTGAACACGGTGAGCAGGCGCCCGTCGCCGGGGTCGAAGTAGAGGTGGTTCTCGTCCGGCTTCCCGAGGTTCGGCTGCTCGAGCACGAACGGCATGCCGAGCACACCCTCCCAGAAGTCGATCGCACTCTGGCGGGTCGAGCCGACGATCGTGGTGTGATGGACTCCCTGGACCTGGATCCGTTTCATCGTGGTCTCCAATGGACGTCACGGCCGCGCGACGGTGAAAGTATGCGACCGTTCCATCGGGGGACAAGTCCGCGATCGGGCAATGCGCAAGGTCTCATGCACTTTCCCCGCAGATCCTGAATTCACCGGACCCGGTCGGCCCCGCAAACCACTACGGGAAGCCCCTGGCGCTTTGGACCGAGGCACTTCCCGGGCGGTACGGCTCTTGCGCCACGGCGGGAGGTCGAAAGGGCGGGACCGCTTTCCCCACCGCTCGCACTTCCCACGCTGGAGGGTCCATGAGAAGCACCGTTCGCGCTATCGCAGTTCTGGTCGTGCTCGTCTCCTCGCCAATGGCGGCCTCGGCCCAAGTGGGCCTCGCGAAAAAGTTCGTCACTTTGGGAGTGGGCGGCGGCATGAGCGTCCCTGTGAGCGACGCAGGCGATGCCTTCAAGAATGGTTTCAACGTGCAGGGCTTCGCGCGTCTGAACGTGCCGAAGCTGCCGGTGATGCCACGCTTCGATCTCAACTTCTCTCGTTATGACCTCGACGATGCCCAGATTGGAGTTCCGGGCACGAGTCAGATCATCGCGGGCCTCGCAAATCTCCAGGTCAGTGTTCTTCCGATGGGCCCGGTGCGGCCGTATGTCATCGCTGGACTCGGCGCCTACAACCTGAAGACCGAGACCGAGGGGATGTTGCCGACGTCCGTCACCGATACACGCTTCGGGATCAACGGAGGAGGAGGCGTCGCGTTCAGTCTCGGAAAGATCAACGGGTTCATCGAGGGTCGTGTCGACAATGTCTACACTGAGAAGGGCATGATCGACAGCGAACAGATCCAGATGGTCCCGGTCACCTTCGGACTGACATTCTAGAAGGGCCACCGCCCCACGAGTAAATTCCCTGCGCCGGTCCAGCGGAGCCTTCCGCCGGCCCGGCGCACTTCGTTTATCGGCGCCTGCCGTTCAGCTCCTCGAGCGGGTCCGGGAGGTCGAGGTAGTGCCCCGACTTGGTGGCCTTGGTTTCGAGGTAGAAGCGATTGAACGGGTTGGGGGGAATGATGTGGGGAATGCGGCGCGTGATCCGGACCCCGTACCGGGACAGCTCGGCCATCTTGCGAGGGTTGTTGGTCAGCAGTTCGATCGACCGCACCCGCAGACTCTGGAGCATGTGCGCCGCAACCGCGTACTCACGCTCGTCGTCACGGAAGCCCAGCGCCTGGTTGGCCTCCACCGTATCGAGTCCGCGGTCCTGGAGCTCGTAGGCGCGGACCTTGTTGAGCAGCCCGATGCCGCGACCTTCCTGCTGCAGGTAGAGCACCAGGCCACACTCCTGTGACCCCACGTAGCGCAGTGACGCTTCCAGCTGATCCCGGCAGTCGCAGCGCAGAGACCCCAGCCCCTCGCCGGTGAGACACGCGGAGTGGACACGGGTGGGGACGTTCTCCCGGTCGAACACGTTGCCCTTCATGATCGCAACGTGCTCCTTCGTGTCGCGATTGTTCCAGAACGCGGCGACCTGGAGTTGCCCGAAGCGGCTCGGCAGATCGGCGATCGCCACGATCCTGACGCAGATCCTGCGATCGCCGATGCCGGAGCAGTCGTGGCCGGCTTCGCGCGCGAGGGTTTCCTCGATCTCCGAAGGTGCCAGCCCCATGACTTTCTACCTGCCGTGCTCGGCGCTCAGCCGACCCAGGGCCAGCGCCCCGAGCAGCAGGCCCAGGTCGCGAAGCGCGATGTCGAAGTACCCGGGAATGAGCAGCAGATTGATGATGATGCCACCTAGCCAGGCCGCGACGACGTAGCTGAAGACGCGCGGCTTCAAGGCCACGCCGATCCCGGCCGCGATCTCGATGACGCCCACGACGAGCATGAAGGTGTGGCCCTGACCGCCCACGAGGTCGTTCACCACTTTGGGCAGGTACTTGTCCCAGTCGACCAGCAGGTGAAGGAACTTGTCGAGGCCCGCCACGATCGGGGCCACCGTAAAGGCGAACTGCAGGATCCGAAAGGCCTGGTACGAGGGCACCGCCGTGCTGCGCGCTTTGTCCATTGCGCCCAGGCTCGGTCCACTCGTAGCGACACTCGCTGCCGTGTTCATGAACCCTTCTCCTTCTCTCACGGCGGGGGGAACGATGGACCCCAGGAGGGCCCGCCGAGTCCTCCCCGGGGGTTCCCCGCGCTGAGGGGAACCCAATCTAAAACTAATGCATCTGATGTTTAGAAGGCTGCTCGAGATTCGGAGAAACTGTTCTCGTCAGCAGCCGCATGTTTTAGAGTGGAGCCAGAACCATGGAAATCAACGAGTTCGCCAAGAAGCTCGAGAGTCTCGCGGCTCTCGACGAGCCCGCCCGCCGGAAGCTCTACCTCTATGTAGCTGGGCGGGACGGGGACGTCAGTCGCGACGAGGCGGCGCGGGCCACCCGCGTGTCCCGTGCGCTCGCGGCGTTCCACCTCGACAAGCTCGTGAAGGCGGGCCTCCTGGAGGCGACCTTCCGGAGACTCTCGGGTCGAGGGGGGCCCGGCGCCGGGCGTCCTTCCAAGCTCTACCGCCGCGCCTCGGCCCCCATCGAGGTCAGCCTGCCCCGACGTCGCTACGAGCTCGCCGCACACGTGCTCGCGCAGACTCTGGCGGCGACGAAAAGTGAGGGGAGTATCGAGGTGCTACGCGAGGCTGCGCGGGAATGGGGGAGTCGACTGGCTCAGGAAGTTTCGAATGGCTCACGATCCGCACCTTCGCTGAGGCGCGCGACAAACGCCCTGCAGGTCTGCGGCTTCGAACCACTCCTGACTCCGGACGGCGAGGTCGTGTTGCGCAACTGCCCGTTCGATTCGCTCCGGGCGCAGAGCCGCGAGCTCATTTGCGGCATGAATCTCGCGCTCATCGAGGGGCTCCTCGCCGGTCTCGATCTGCGGGAAGTGCAGGCGAGGCTCGCGCCGCGCGAGGGGATGTGCTGCGTGGCGCTCGGGAACGCACCTCACGTCGGCTGAACCAGGGGGCAGGGATGAAGCGAGACGAGATCACGGAGGCACGCATGCGTGCGCATTGGCTCCTCACGGTCCTGTTGATCCTGCTCGCGCCGAATCACCCGGTGCTCGCCGCCGAGCATCATGCCGACTCGTCATCCGTCCAGCCCGCCGAGGCCCGGGCGCGGCTGGAGGCCGGCAACCAGCGCTTCACGTCCCACCATCTGCAACATCCGCATTCGAGCGTCGCATGGCTCGCCGGACTCGGCGGATCGCAGCATCCGTTCGCCACCGTTCTCGGCTGCAGCGACTCGCGGGTTCCTCTCGAGCTGCTGTTCGACCAGGGCTTCGGAGACCTGTTCGTGATCCGCGTCGCCGGGAACGTGGCCGCGGCCGACGAGCTGGGCAGCATCGAATACGCGGCTAACCACCTCGGCGTTTCGTTCGTGCTGGTGCTGGGCCACGAACAATGCGGCGCAGTCACCGCGGCGCTCGGTCCCGAGTCGGACCGCAAACACGAGGCCTCCGACATCCAGACGCTCCTCGGGCGGATCGAGCCCGCGCTCGCGGGTATTCCCGCCGGCCTCGAGCCCGCGGAGATGGTTCACCGCGGAGTCGAAGCGAACGTGCGCCAGTCGGTCCGCGTGCTGCGCGAGTCCCCGACGCTCCAGGATCGGGTTCAGAAGGGCGAAATCTCGGTCGTCGGTGCCGTGTACGAGCTGAACACCGGCAGGGTGCGCTGGCTCAAGGATTGAGGCCGCCTCTCCTCCGCTCCGCCTGAACAGTCTTTGCAGCTGGCGCCGAACGGACGCGATGAGGCCATGCGTCTGACACAATCGACGTTCGGCTGACAAGGTGGCAGAGCCCCTCGACGCGCCTTGGCAGCATCGGCCGCACTTCCTCAGTCAAAGCCCTGTGATTGAGGCTTTGGCCCTCGCCTCTCAATGTGCTCGAAGACGGCACCTTCCTTGCCCGTTGCTCGCGCGTGATTCGGCACGCGCGTCGGTTGAACAAACCCGGCCCCGTGTCTGCACGGCTTCCGCCGTGCGTTCGAGATCGGAGGTGGGTCATGTTGAAGCGATTCGGGAATGCCCCCCAGGAGCCCCGCCATGTACTGAACTTTGCTGGAGCGTGGTGGATGGGGTTGGTGCTGCTGTCGAGCAGTCTCGCCGCCGTTCCTGCGGCGGCGATCGTCGCGAACCTGAGCCCCGCCCAGGACAACACGATCTTCCAGGACAGTGGAACGCTGAGTAACGGCGCCGGGTCCTGGATCTTCGCGGGTAAGAACAATGACGGCACGTCGGGGTTCGCGCGGCGAGCCCTGATTCGTTTCGATCTGTCCGCGATACCGTCCAACGCCACGATCACCGCGGTGACGCTCACCCTCTACAACGATCGCGGAAAGTCCGGGTCCCAGATGGTGACCCTGTACGCGGCGTCGGTCGCCTGGGGGGAGGGCACGTCGAACTCGGATACCGATCCGGGCAAGGGCGCCCCGGCCACCACCAACGACGCAACCTGGACTCATCGCCTGTATCCCGGCACGACCTGGAGCACCGCCGGCGGCGACCACGTCGCGACACCCAGCGCGGTGACCTCGGTGGGGAATTCGGGGGTCTACAACTGGATATCGGCTCAGATGACGGCCGACGTGCAGCAATGGGTTTCGAATCCCTCCACCAACTTCGGCTGGTTGATCATCGGCAGTGAAGCGGCCAAAGCGACGGCTCGCCGCTTCTACAGCCGCACGGGACTCACGCCCCCCGTGCTGCACGTCACCTACACCACGGGCGGCACGGTTACCGGCGCATGCTGTCTGACCAATGGCACCTGTAATGAGCTGACGGCGGTCGATTGCGCGGCGGCGGGTGGCGTGTATCACGGCGATGGCTCCGTGTGCTCTCCGAATCCGTGCGCCGTGCCGACGGGTGCGTGTTGTCACTCCGACGGCACCTGTACCGCTGAAACCGCCGCGCAGTGCGCACTGCTGAACGGGACGTACCAGGGCGACGGCGCCAGCTGCGCGCCCAATCCCTGTTCGCTCGTGCTGACACCCTTCGTGGATGCGCTGCCGATCCCCGCCGTCGCGACACCGACCTCGGGAACGATTGGTGGAACCGCGTCCTATACCCTGGCCGTGAGGGAGTTCAACCAGCAGCTCCACAGCCAGCTGCCTCCCACGCGCGTGTGGGGGTACGGCGGCGGCTACCCGGGACCGACGATCGTCGCGTCCACGGGCAACCCGGTGACCGTGACCTGGATCAACGACCTGCGGGACGCACAGGGCAACCTGCGGACGACGCACTACCTCCCTGTGGATCTGTGCCTGCAGGGGCCGGACACGGAGGGCCCGACCGCACGCATCGTGACCCACCTCCACGGTGGCCACGTTCCGGCGGCCGTCGACGGATATCCCGAGAACACCCTGCTGCCCGGCGAGCAGACCACGTACGTCTATCCCAACAACCAGGACGCCGCCACGCTCTGGTATCACGACCACGCCATGGGCATCACGCGGCTCAACGTGATCATGGGGATGGCCGGCTTCTACCTGCTCAAGGACGCGGTCGAGAACGGGCTCGGCCTGCCCTCCGGTGCGTTCGAGATCGGACTTGCGATTCAGGATCGCTCGTTCAATCCCGATGGCTCCTTTCAATACCCGGCCATGTGGATGGAGCACTTCTTCGGCGACAAGATCCTCGTGAACGGCAAGGTGTGGCCGTATCTCAACGTCAAGAAGGGCAAGTACCGGTTCCGATTGCTGAACGGGTCGACCTCCAGGGTCTACACGTTGTCGCTCTCGAACGGCGCGCCCTTCTGGGTGATCGGCGACGAAGGTGGGTTGCTTCCCAGCCCCCTCCGCCGGACCGCCCTCACCATCACCCCGGGTGAGCGCCTGGACGTCGTGGTCGACTTCCAGCCCTATGGCAACAACACGCAGATTGTGATGCAGAACAGCGCGCCCGCGCCCTATCCGGGAGAGCCGGGCGAGGGCGTGATCCCGAACGTGATGAAGTTCATCGTGACGCCCGGAGGCGGCGCCCATACCGCGCCGTTGCCCACCTTCCTCCGCTCCGTCCCGCCGATTCCCGAGTCGGAAGCCATCCGGACGCGGACGCTCGAGCTCTACAAGGTGCCCGACGAATGCACCGGCCAGCGCTGGTCGATCAACGGACTCCGGTGGGGCGACATCACCGAGCGCGTGGGCCTCGGCACGACCGAGATCTGGCGCTGGGTCAACCGCTCGGGCTTCATGCACCCCATGCACATGCACCTGGTCCAGTTCCAGGTGCTCGACCGGCAGTCGTTCGTGATCGTGGACGGCGTCGTCACACCCACCGAGTCGCCCACGCCTCCCGACTCGACCGAACGAGGGTGGAAGGACACGGTGCCGGTGTATCCGCTGGAGATCGTCCGCGTCATCGCACGGTTCGAAGACTACGCGGGCAAGTACGCCTACCACTGCCACATTCTCGAGCACGAAGAGCACGAGATGATGAGGCAGTTCGAAACCGTCGAGGTAACCGCAGTCGAACCGATCACGGCGGCGATCGGCCCGCAGCTCGCACAGAGCTTCCCCAATCCGGCGGGAGACATCACGAGCATCCGGTTCACCATGCCGAAGGATGGGACCGCCCGACTGACCATCGAGGACGTGGCGGGCCGGAGAATCGCGACTCTGGTCGACCAGGTGATCAGTGCCGGACAGCACGAGGTGACATGGAACCGTCGCATGGCGAACGGACAGAAGGCCGCGGCCGGTGTCTACTTCTACCGGCTGACGGTGAACGGCCAGACCAGCGCCCCACGGCGCCTGGTGCTGCGATGACGGTTGAGCGGAGCCCTGGCGAGCACTCGATCCTCGCCCCAGGACATCGCATCGCCGCCGCGCTGGTAGCGGCGATGCTGGCGGCGGGCCTCGCGCCCGCCGCCGCCGAGGTGGTCACCCTCACGGCGGTGCGAGACAACACCCTGTTCCAGGACGCCGCGGGCTCGCTCAGCAATGGAGCGGGCCCGGTGATGTTTGCGGGCCGGAACAACCAGAACCTGACGCGCCGCGCGCTCATCCGTTTTGATGTGGCCGCGAGCGTGCCCGCGGGCGCCGTCATTTCCGACGCCGCACTGGCCCTGAACGTGTCCAATGTTTCCGATCCCACGCCCCGTCTCTTCACCCTACATCGGGTGCAACGGGACTGGGGGGAGAGCACGTCGGCGGGCACGAGCGGGAGTGGCGCTCCGGCTGCTTCCGGAGATGCGACGTGGCTGCACTCGTTCTGGCCCGACGCGTTCTGGTCGATTGCCGGCGGCGACCTCGAACCGGCGGCCAGCGGATCCCAGTTCGTGGGCGACCTCGGCCACTACAGTTGGAGTGGGTCGCTGCTGACCTCGGACGTGCAGGCTTGGCTGGACAGTCCGACCGGCAACTTCGGCTGGGTCCTGCTGGGGGAAGAGACCACCTCGGGCACTGCCCGTCGTTTCGACTCGCACGAGAACGCAGAAGTCGCCAATCGTCCCACCCTCACCATCACGTACAACGTGTCGACCGGAGTATCGATCTCGAGTCCCGGCGACGGTGCCGCTCTCGCCCCTTGCCATCCCAATCCCGGACCGGGGCCGGTGCGGTTCGCGTTTTCGATCCCGATAACCGGGCACGCGGCTCTGATCGTCAGCGACGTGACCGGTCGGCGCGTTGCGACGATCCTCGACCGTCTGCTGGGTCCGGGCTCCCACGAGGTCGGCTGGGAGGGACTCGGGCCTGACGGACGATCAGTGAGCCCCGGCGTCTATTTCTATCGCCTGGTTCTGGAAGGCCGGATCGTCGCGACGCGCCGGTGGATCGCACTGCGCTAGTCGTTCGCCGCTAGATCCGGATCGAAGAGCCCATCGACTTCTCGGTGTCGTCTGGAGCACGGGATTCCACATCGGCCGGTCGTGGATCGACCTTCCCGTCTTCGACTCGCACGAGGAGCCTGTCCAGGCGAAGGGCGTGGTCCCGGGCGAACCGGGGCTCTACTTCGTCGGCCCGCACTTCCTCTATTCCGCGTCGTCCACCATGATCCACGGCATCGGTCGCGATGCCCGGCGCGTCGCGGACACGATCGGCCGGCGGCTGAAGACGAAGGCGGCCGTCGCGTAGGATCGCCGGTGAGGCTGCCCGAACCTCCGGTCGATAACCAATTGAACCAACTGACCTAGAGGGCCATGCCTTACGGAGGTGTCGTGACTGAAGCGAGACAGATGAAGACCATCGCGGTGCTGGGAGGCATTGGACCGCAAGCCACCACGGACTTCGAGACCCGCGTCCACCGCGAGTCGCAGCGGAGGGTCCCCCAGATGGCCGGCACCGGGTATCCACCGATGGTGGTCCACTACTATCGTCGTGCGCCCTTCCTTCTGGACGAACGGGGCGCGCCGATCCAGCCTCTGCAACTCGACCCCGAGATCCTGCGTACCGCGGCGCGGCTGAGCGGGTCCGGCGACTTCCTCGTCATTCCGTCGAACGCCCCGCATCTCTTCGAGAAGGACATCGAACGGGCGACGGGACTCGAGGTGCTGAGCATCATCGAGGTGACGCTCGCGGAGGTTCAGGATCGAGGTTGGAAGAAGATCGGCGTGCTGGGGATGGGCGAACCGATCGTCTACACGAAGCGACTCGCGGCGATCGGCCTGCCGTACGAGATCCTCGAACCTGAGCGTCGTTCAAGTCTGGACGCGGCCATCCTTCGGCTCATGGAGGGGAGCGAAGACGACGGCTCGCGGCGCGTGGCCAGGGAAGCGGTCGCCGAACTCCGCGGACGCGGAGTGGACGGCATCATCCTCGGGTGCACCGAGATCCCGCTCCTCCTGGGAGCGGACGCCGAGGCGGCGGACTTGGTCAATCCCGCCGAGCAGCTGGCCAGGGCCGCCGTGTCGCGAGCGCTCGAATAGCTCACCCGGCATTGTACCGGCAACGTGCAGTGGCTCAGGGATTGAGCTGTCGGGCCACGTCGACCGCGGCCACCAGTTCGTCGGAGTCCTGGCCGATGCCGACCTGCCGGTGGGTGACGACGCCATCGCGGTCGATGACGAAGATCATCGCCGAATGAGCGATCTCCCCGCTTTCCTCCACCTTGTACTTCATGCCGAGCACCGCGGCCAGGTCCCGCACGCCGTCCTCGGAGGCAGCGAAAAGGTGCCAGCGCGACGCGTCGAGCCCATGAGACCGGGCGAAGGCCCGCAGGGCCGCGGGCGTGTCGCGGCCGGGATCGAACGAGAACAGCGCGAAACCAACGCTGTCACGACCGGCGGCAACGAGTCGGCTCTCGATGGCCTTCATGTCCTCGGTCACCCGCGGACAAGTGCTCTTGCAGCTGCTGTACATCATGGCCGCCACCCACACGCGGCCCCGCAGGTCGGAGAGCACCCATGAACGGCCATCCTGGTCGGTGAGCGCGAGGTCGAGCCCGTAGATCGAAGGCCCGGCGACCGCGGGTGCAGACGCCGACTCCGTGGTTTCGGCATCCCGCCGGGCACACGAGCCGAGGGCCAGGAGGGCGGCGACGGTCGCCAGTGAAACGAGCGCGTGCCTCACGGCGCGGTCTCCGGCGCGGTGGAGACCCCGCGGAACCCGAGGTTCGCGACGCAGTAGTTGGCCTGGAGGCTGCTGCGGAACGCGTAACGCATGAACGCCGCGTAGTCCTCGAAGTCGGAGGCCGAAGCGGCGGCGCCGCCGCAGTACAACGAACGATCGAGCGCCCCGTCGCCGCGCGACTCGCCGGTCACGAGCGCCGAATTGAAGTCCAGTGTCCACTCCCACACCAGCCCATGGAGGTCGTCGACTCCGTAGAAGTTGCGGAACGTGGATCCCACGGGAGGGAGACGTCCGGGCGTGGGGCGCGCGTACCAGGCCCGCAGCCGTGCGTTGAACACGGGATCGCGCGAGGCGTCGGCCAGCGTTTCGCTCGCCGCGGCGACGTATTCCCACTGGTCCACGGTCGGCAGAGCCTTGCCACGGGCCTTCAGGTAGGCACGGGCGGCGAACCACGACACGTTGACGACGGGGCTGTTCGGCGGGGCAAGATCCCCGAGCTCGAGGTCCGATCGCCAGTGCCTCAGGTAGGAGCCGTCGGCGAACAGCGGGGCAACGCGAGAGCGTCGCCACTGCGGCTGCTCGCGGACGAAGGCGAGGAATTCGGCGTTCGTCACCGGCCGGAGGTCCATGGCGAAAGCGGCGACGTTCGCTCTCCGGGCGGCACCACGCTCGACGGGAGGAATCGAATCCCGCGGCGGCTCGGCGTAGAGCGGGAGGTAGGACCCGGCCGGGATGCGCACCATCCCTGTGGCGGCGAAGGCGAACACGACGGCCAACGTCAAGCCGCCGAATCTAATCTTCACTTCTGTGTGCGCACGAGCCGGACTTCCTCCGGCCTGACCTCATGCCCCGCGTTGCCCCACTTGCTGTACACGTAGGTCAGGACGTTGGCGGCCGCCTCGTCGCTCAGCCCGAGGGCGGGCATCACGCTGTTGAAAGTCTGGCCGTTCACCCGGATCTCGCCGCTCAGGCCGTTCACGACCACACTCATCGCGCGACGCTTGTCCGAATTGAGGAAGTCCGACGAGGCGAGGGGAGGGAAGGCCGCGGGAATACCCTGGCCCTCGGCCTGGTGGCAGGCTGCGCAAACCGATTTGAAGGTTCGCTCGCCGCGCTCGATGCGCTCGGACTTGGTCTGTGCGGGCGGGGCTTCCGGCGCCGCGCCACCCATCGTCTGGATGACCGGTCCCTCGGGCAGGTAGACGATGTCGGATTGTTTCTCGGAGTAGATCGCCGGGGCCTTGGGTCCGGTCACCTCGAGCATCGCGAGCGCGCCCTTGTTGAAGGTTCGGAAGATCGCGTGGTCCACCATGATGAACGTGCCCGGCACCTCGCACTTGAGCTCGATGATCGCCGCGCCACCCGGCGGGATCAGCGTGGTCTGGAGGTTCGAGTTCACCATGTCGCCGCCCTCGATGTGGACCCGATCGAGGATCTCGCCAATCACGTGGAACGACGAGGCCAGGCTGGGGCCACCGTTGCCGACGAAGAGCCGAACGGTCTCGCCTACTTTGGCGGTGATCGCCTTGTCCCCGATCATCGCCCCCACCGAGCCGTTGAACACGACATAGTCCGGATTCTCGTCGACTGCCTTCTCCATGCTGAACGGCTGGAGGCCGCGGGCCCCAGCCTTGCCGGCGGTGTAGAACTCGCTCTGCATGACGTAGTACTCACGGTCCACCTTGGGCAGGCCGCCCGGTGGCTCCACCAGGATCAGCCCGTACATGCCGTTGGCAATGTGCATCCCGACCGGAGCGGTGGCGCAGTGGTAGACGTAGAGCCCGCGGTTCAGGGCCTTGAACGAGAACGTCGAGCTGTGGCCCGGCGCCGTGAACGAGGACGAGGCGCCACCGCCCGAGCCCGTGACCGCGTGGAGGTCGATGTTGTGGGGCATCTTGTTGGACGGATGGTTGTGGAGGTGGAACTCCACGTCATCGCCCTCGCGCATGCGGATGAACTTGCCGGGCACCGAACCACCAAAGGTCCAGAACGTGTATTCGACGCCGTCGGCGAGGCGCCCCACCACCTCGCGCACCTCGAGATTCACGACCATCCGGGTCGCATGCTTGCGATGGATCGGTGGCGGGACATGGGGGGCATCCGCCAGGACGGCATCTTCACGCCCTTGAGGTGACCCGGCGGACCCCATCTTTCCGCCACAGCCCGCGACCAGCGCGATCCACGCCACGCCGAACAACGCGGACGTCTTCGACAGATTCACGAGCCGCTTCACACCGGGCAAGCTAGTCCGTGCCGTCGTAGTTGCCAAGCGATCCCCCCGTCGCCCGACTCAGAAACTGGTCACCGTGTGCGTAGTACCAGTGTTGGTCCAGGTCACTGTGCCCCCCGGGGCAACTGACACCGTCGCCGGATTGAAGAGATTGTCCTCGATGGTCACCGCTGCGCTCGCCGGCTGGCCGTTGGCGACAGTGACGGTGCCCGCCATCCCGGCGCCGTGAATGGTGCAGAAGTAGTTGTAGGTGCCCGCGTTGGCGAAGGTGTGAGAGTAGGTCCCGCCGTTCCCGATGTTTCCGGAATCGAGCTCTCTGAGATCGGTCACCGTGATCGCCGTGATCGCCGAGCCCGATAGGGCATTGGTCGCGGTGAATGTCACCGTGTAGCTCCCCGCCTGGGTCACCGTTGGCGTCCACGTCAGCGTCCCGCTCGTGTTCCCGATCCCCGGCGTGAACGTGGCCCCCACCGGCACCCCCGAGGCGGTGAGCGTCGTGATCGCGTCCCCGTCCGGGTCGGTGGCGGTCACATCCACCGTGAGGGCCTCATCCTCGGCCAAGGTCACGGTGGCAGGCGCAGTCACCACCGGGGCCTGGTCGCCGGGAGGCACGGTGATCACCGTGCGGGCCGAGCCCGTCAGGGCGTTGCTCGCGGTGAACGTTACCGTGTACGTGCCGGCGGTACCGGTCGCTGGCGTCCATGTCAGCGCCCCGCTCGTGTTCGCGGGCACGTGCGTAAACGCGGCCCCGGCCGGCACCCCAGAAGCGGTGAGCGAAGCAATCGCGTTCCCATCGGGATCCGATGCCGTCACGTTGACCGTGAGTGGCTGGCTCTCCGTCACCGCCGCGGTCGGCGGAGCGGTCACGACCGGGGCGCGGTCCCCGTAGGGCGGCTGCGTCGTGTAGGGGGAGGTGCTATCGCAGGCAGGAAGGGTCGCGGACAGGATGATGAGGAACAGAGCACGGGTGGTGGCCGTTCGAGGGCGCATCGGGGCTCCTTCAGCGGCCCAGCGTGACGGATGGAATAACGGCCAGAAGCCTACGCCCCTCGTGGTCGTCAGTCCACCAGCATGCGCTCCGGTGGCTGGAGGCAGCCGCCGCACGGTATCGTTGGTGCAGGGAGACACGCGTTAATGAAAACCGACGACGAATGGAAGCAGGCGCTCACCCCGATGCAGTACGCCGTGCTTCGACAGGGTCACACGGAGCGGGCGTTCACAGGCGAGCACTGGAATCGCAAGGAGGACGGCACGTACGTGTGTGCCGGATGTGGTGCAGAGCTGTTCACGTCGGCCGACAAGTTCGACTCGGGCTGTGGATGGCCGTCCTACACACGAGCGGTCGTCGAGGGACGCATCGAGGAGTTCGAGGATCGGAGCCACGGGATGGTGCGCACCGAGGTGCGCTGCTCGCAGTGCCGGGGACATCTGGGACATGTCTTCGACGACGGTCCCGAGCCCAACGGGCTCCGCTACTGCATCAATTCCGCCAGCCTGAATTTCAAGAAGGCCGCACCATAGAGAGGCCACGTCACCCGAGCATTCCGGTCGCGGCGTCAGCGGCGATGACCCAGCCAGACGAGCTTGCGGACCTGCTCGTGGTCGCCGAGCCGGGCGCGGATGTAGTAGACGCCGCCCGGGAGAGCTTGCGGCTGCCAGGTGTGAGTGACGCGACCCGCACCGCGCGCGCGGGGGCAAAGGGGCGGGCGACGACGCTGATGACCGCGGACGAGGTGCGGCTCGTAGTCCGGTTCGAGAGAGAGCTGGGCATCGCCATGCATCACGTTCGCCTGCGCGAGGGCCGTGTGATCGCCGCCGGGGCGGAGCGAGTTGCGGCCCCGCGTGGGCCTCGCTGATCACCCGTCGCCACGATCCTTCGCGCGCCGGAGCGTGTGGACCGCTTGGTCCAACGCCCGGAGGAAGCGCGAACGGTCCCGAGCCGCGAACGGCGGCGGCCCACTCGAATCGAGCCCTGCGCCGCGCAGCTCGGACAACAAATTGCGGGTCGCCATCACATCGCCGATGTTGGACTCCGTGAAGGGCCGTCCCGTCGGGCCGAGCGCGTACGCACCGCGCTCAAGGCAGCGCGCCGCAAGGGGGATGTCGGCCGTGATCACGATGTCGTTGCGTCCGGCGTGTGCCACGATCCAATCGTCCGCCGCGTCGAAGCCCTGATCTACGACTTTGAGAGAGAGATTGGGCGCGCTCGGAATCCACATCGAGCTTGCCGACACGAGCGTCACCGGCAGATCGTAGCGCTCCGCGACCCGATAGATCTCGTTCTTGACGGGGCAGGCATCAGCGTCGACGTAGATGTGCAGGGCAGGAACCTCATGGCGCGACCGAGCGCATTGCCGTTAGAGTCTGAGCCCTGATGCCCGACACGAGCAAGGCCCGTCCGCCCGCGAATGCCCTGGCGCAGTTGCGTGTCAATGCGCATTTGTCGATTTCCACGGCCGCCGAGAATCTCGACATCGCGGAAGACAAGCTGAGCGCCATCGAGGGCGGCACCGCCCCGGCACCCACGACGTTGCTCGCGGACCTAGCGAGGCTCTACCACGCGAGTCCCCACGCCGTCGTAAACGCATACGTCGCGGATCGCCGCAAGTAGTCCGGAGATGACGCTGGCGACAAGTAGCGACGACTCCAGCGGTCTGCTCGACCGCTGCTCTGCGCGATTCTCTGAATGATCGCGGTGCATTATCTTCATGCGCCACGGCCCCGTAGCTCAGACGGATAGAGCAGCGGTTTCCCAAACTGCCCGGTCCACCGCCGTAACGTCTTGCGCCCCAATGCCGGCAACGACTTCGGGCTTTTCGTTGGTGGTCGGGAGTGGTCACGAAGGACCACGAAGGGAAGCTGAAGGGGCTACCAAAGGGCGACCAGACTTGGAGAGGCACGAGGCTTTCTAACCTCTCGGCGACTGTGCCACATTGATGCGATGCCACTGACCGCAGGCACTCACCTGGGCCCCTATGAAATCGTCGCGTCGCTCGGCGCGGGCGGGATGGGCGAGGTCTATCGCGCGCGCGACACGCGGCTTGGCCGCCACGTCGCGATCAAGATCCTCCCCGTGCGCATTGCGTCCACGCCCGGATTTCGCGAGCGATTCGCGCACGAAGCGCGCGCCATCTCGGCCGTCGAGCATCCCCACATCTGCGCTTTGTACGACGTCGGCACGGATGGCGGCGTCGATTACTTGGTCATGCAGTACATCGACGGCGAGTCACTCGCCGAGCGGGTTCGACGGGGCCCGATTCCGACGCCCGAGGCGATCACGCTTGCCCAGCAAATCGCCGCTGGACTCGAAGCTGCCCATGAACGCGGCATCCTCCATCGCGATCTGAAGCCGACCAACATCAAGCTGACGCCGGACGGAAAGGTGAAGATCCTCGATTTCGGTCTTGCCAAGACTCTGACGGGGGCGACATCGGCCGGCCAACCGACGGTCTCAACCTCCGCCGAGACGGCCCTGACGGAGTCGGGCGTCATCGTCGGAACCGCCGGCTACATGAGCCCCGAGCAGACCCTGGGCGGGGTCGTCGACAGGCGAACGGACGCCTGGGCGTTCGGCTGCGTACTTTTCGAAATGCTGTCCGGCCGGCGAGCTTTCGGCGGCGGGAACGTGACCCAGATACTCGCGGCGGTCGTCGGGCAGGAGCCGGATTGGACCGCACTTCCGGCGACAACTCCACGTCGCGTTCGCGATCTGCTGCACCGGTGCCTCCAGAAGGATCCGGCTCGGCGCCTTCGCGACATCGGCGACGCGCGGCTTGAGCTGGAGGATGCGGACTCTGACGAGGTGGGCGTGCCTGCCGTCGAGAGCACCGGGCCGGCGAGGCGTGGGCCCGCGACCGTGGCCTGGAGCATCGCGGGGGTTTTTGCGGTGATCGCCGCTGGCGCACTCCTCGCGCGGCTGCCGGGCCAAGGCGGCCGTCGGCCGGCGATGCGGTTCAGCGCCGTCACGAATCTTGCCGGCGTCGAGGCACAGCCAGCGCTCTCGCCCGACGGCCGGTCAGTCGCGTTCGTCTCCAATCGCGACGGACAGTGGGACATCTACGTTGGTCTCGTCGCCGGCGGCACTGTGGTTCGCATCACGAACGATCCGAACGTCGAGATGCGGCCGCGGTGGTCTCCCGACGGGGCGCGCCTGCTGTTCGCACGACTGAACGACACGGGAGTCTACGACCTCTGGGTCGTACCCGCGTTAGGGGGGACGGGGCGGCGCCTTGTGCTGAACGGCACATACCCGACGTGGTCGCCAGATGGCCGGTCGATCGCCTACGGCGCGGGCGGCGTGATCCTGCTCTGCGATGCGAGTGGCGAGAACCAGCGGGCGGTGACGCGCCCCGAGCCAGCGTTCGCGCACCTCCAGCCCGCGTTCTCGCACGACGGCCGGAGGCTAGCATTCGTCGTGAGAACGCCGGGTCCATACGGCGAGCTGGCGATCGTGGAACTCGGAACGGGAGCGGTGAAGTGGATTACCCGCGACGGCGCCCTCAGTTGGTCGCCCGTGTGGTCTGCGGACGACAAGTTCATTTACTTTGCGTCGAGCCGGGGCGGCACGACGAACGTCTGGAAGATCCCATCGGCCTCCGGGGAACCCGAACAGATTACCGCCGGCCAGGGCGCCGACACGGACATCGATCTGTCCGCCGACGGCAAACGGCTGGTCTTCTCGACCTTTCGGATCAATCTCAATCTCGCCGAGCTGAGCCTCGATCCCGGTTCGCTCGGGCGGCGAACGTGGCTGACGACCGACGCGGCCCGTGGAGAACTGGGCCCGCGGTATTCACCAGATGGGCAGCGAATCGCCTACTTCTCGAATCGCGGCGGCGCGGAACGGGAGGGCGTCTGGGTGATGGATGCCGATGGTGGGAACCCGAACAAGCTCGTCGAGGACAACTACGCCAACGTCTTCCCGCGGTGGACCGGGGACGGTCAACAGTTGGTGTTCTACGCTCGCACGCAAACGTTGCTCAGGCCCGTGCAGCTTCGGAAGGTCTCCGTCGCGGGTGGCGCACCCGAGACCCTTTCGATCAGACCCTTCGCCGACCGGGGAGACGTCGCGCCGGACGGACGCCTCTTGTACCAGACCGCTCCGGACGCCGGAGAGGTGTACGACCCGCGCACCCACCAGCGGCAGTCGATTGCCGATCTCTCCGGCGACCCCTTGTGGTCCCGCGACGGGCAGTCCTTTGCGTATGTCGTCCGTCCGGGTATGCGCAAGCCCTCGGATGCCGGGCTGTGGATCGGCAAACTCGACGGCGCTCGCAGGCAGGTCTTTCAGGGCTGGGTGGTTTCATATGCCTGGACGGGCGCGCACGACATGTTTGTTCTGCAGGGACAGCCCGACTTCAACGGTGTCCTGTGGCGCGTCGATTCGGAGGGCCGGCGAACGCTCGCGCTGTCCGGGGTGGGTCTTTACAGGACCGAAGTCGGCACGGGCATCTCGGAGATCCGCTTCGACGTCCATCCCGACGGCCGACGCATCGCAATCGAAATGCTCGAGTCCCTGGAAGCGGACATCGGCATGATCGACAACGTGCGGTGACGCGCCGACGACCACGATCCGCCAAAGCAACCAGAAGATGAAGGTGAACATCTATCGGCGCGATGGCCACGTGGTGATGATCAGAGCAGCGGTCTGATGGACCGCGAGCCTCGTCGCTTTCGAGCGCAATCAAGCCGTGCTAACTTATTGTGTCATGGCCCCGTAGCTCAGACGGATAGAGCAGCGGTTTCCTAAACTGCCCGGTCCACCGTCGTAACGTCTTGCGCCTCAACGCTGGCAACGGGTTGGGGCTTTTCGTTGGTGGTCGCGAGTGGTCACGATGGGCCAGGAAGGGACGCTGAAGGGACGACCAAATGGCGACCACACACCCAGGCCGACGAGCCCATCCCGCGTGGCCTAGTGACGGTGGCGATGGTGCACGTCGTGGACGTGCGCGCGTGCACGAGGGGCTCGTGCTGGTGGGAATGCGCATGCGGATCTGCGCCAGCTCTTCAGCTGATGGTGCTCGTCATGCTGATGATCTTGAGAGTGCTTCAGAGCTTCATGCGAGTGCAGGTTGCCGTGTCGGTCCGTTGCCAGCAGCCGTGCGCCGGGGCCTGAATATCGGTGGGCACATCGTCGGTGGCCACTTTTTGGCCCGTGGCCTTGTGGCGAGGATTTGAAGAGTCTCCGCCGCAGAGCGGAGTGCGTAGCGCTCGCAACGGATCCCCCCCAGCCGGGGGTGGTCGCGCGGATTCTCGCGCACCTCGAGCGGGCGCGGCGGGGATGCCCGTTCGGAACCGTGTGCGGGGGCGGCAGCGGAGCAGTGCGGCTGCGCAGCGCCGTGGCGGCGGGCACGAGCGATCGAGGTGCAGACGAGCCTCAGCGGAGAGGTCGGACCGGCGAGCCGCCGGGCCGGCGGGGGCAGAAAACCCTAGGGCAGCGGCCGGGAAGGAGCTAGCCTCGGTTTGACCTTTTCGTCGCTTGCAGCGCGGGTGGCGGTAGGGCGAGTCCTTGCGGGCAGGTGAGGGGGCTCAGGCGCGAAGGAGGGGGCTTGCGATTGCCTTACTTGTCCCCCTTCAATCGACGTGCTGTTGACCGCCACTTTAGATCGACAGGATCACCACAAAGTGAAACCGGGGACACGTGCCTACTGCTAAGAAAGCACTGCTGAAGCGGTTGATGTGAACATAGACGTTTCCCACACTGACGCATTGCTGAAGACCGGGGCCTTGCAGAGGGCGATTTTCAACAGCGCCAACTTCTCGAGCATCGCCACCGACGCGAAGGGCGTCATCCAGATCTTCAACGTCGGCGCTGAGCGGATGCTGGGCTACACGGCCGCCGAGGTGATGAATAAGATCACGCCGGCCGACATTTCCGATCCACAGGAAGTGATCGCGCGCGCCAAGGCGCTGAGCGTCGAACTCGGCACCCCGATT